>Ga0134103_1000020_pt1 | contig 251535 bp, 244 predicted proteins | sample 14_taG_2_FD_94445 | JGI IMG/M metagenome (GOLD analysis project Ga0134103, IMG submission 94445) | Switchgrass degrading microbial communities from high solid loading bioreactors in New Hampshire, USA - 14_58_20_212_A1 metaG | ecosystem: Engineered > Bioreactor > Semi-continuous > Anaerobic >...
AACGATTTGTTGTAAAATATTAATCACAAGAGATCACTCCTTTGGTTAGGATTTTGGCGATTCTATTTTACCAAAAGGATGATCTCTTGTTTAGTTTTATCCTACAACTACTTTACACTATGATGATCAGCAAATAATTTCATGCTTTTTCCGAAAAACTTGTTAGATATTTCTTGACTTAGTAACTATTTTGCAGTATCTTGAAGGTGGCTAGGTGACACATTATCGATTAATCTAGGATATTGGGCAAGTATTTGAATATATTACAATTGACGCCACTTTAATCATGTTAAATGTAAGGAAATACATTGACAAAAACATTGTAAATCTATATAATTTACCTGAGCTATAAATGTTACTACAAGAGAATCAATTCAGAAACGAGAGGATGAACTTTAATGGTCCTGAAAAGGTTGAAACAGTATTTAGATTTACTCCAGAACGAGGGCAGCGACGTTAGGTATGATGACCTTCTTTCTGCACTCAAGGACGCAGCTGCTGAGAACACAAATGTGTATCTCATAGACAAAAGCGGCAAGATAATCGCATATGCAGCCGATACCGGCTTTACTGCATCGGAATTCGATGAAGAGTGGATCGTCAACCAGCGGATTCCTGATGACCTGAACAATTCACTGCTGAAAATCGGTGCTGTCACAGTGTTTGACGGATATGAAAAAGCCAGAATGCTGGTGGCTCCCATTGTCGGGGGCAGCAGAAGAATCGGCTCCCTGCTGTTTGCCGGTGAGAAGACCAAGTTCGGTGACGACGACATCATCATTGCCGAGTTTGCCGCAACCACCATCGGCATGGTGATTGCCAACCGCCTTGATCTCATGCAGGAAGACGAAGCCCAAGAGATCAAACTAGCCCGTTCGGCGATCAAGAGCCTTTCCTATTCGGAAATCCTGGCCATGCAGCACATATTCGACGAACTCGACGGCAATGAAGGGCTGCTGGTGGCCAGCCGGATAGCGGACAATGCCGGCATTACCCGCTCCGTGATCGTCAACGCTTTGCGGAAACTGGCTTCCGCCGGTGTCGTGGAATCAAGGTCGCTGGGCATGAAGGGCACATATCTGCGGATTCTCAACAAAGAGATTCGCAATGAGTTTGAACGTCAGCGCTACCCATACCCGAAAAAAGAGATGTAGGATCAATCCGAGCCAGATGGCAACAACAAGACCTCCCCTAAAGCGGGGGAGGTCATTTTTTCGGTTTCAAGGTGCGCCCTTTGGTGATCGCCTTGCCGTATTTCTGGTTAATCTGGTCGATCACTTCTGCCAGTTTGTTGGTTTCCACCGTATTGTCAAAAAGGGAAAGCTGCTGATTGTGGACCAGATTGTGGGCGCCGATGCCAAGCAGGCGGACCGGCGCTTTTTTCACCGCTTGGAACAGCTTCCAGCCGATGTTGAACAGACTGTCGTCATCGCAGACAGCATAGTCCAACGTCTGAGAGCGGGTGATAGTGCTGAAATCACTGTACCTGACCTTAATCGTCACCGTCCGGGCATACAGCTTGTCCTTCCTCAAGCGGTAGCCGACTTTTTCCGCCATGATGGCCAGCTGGCTGCGGAGGAATTCTTGATCCTCGTAGTCGTGGTCAAAGGTGATTTCTTGGCTGATGGATTTGGCTTCGCTGTAAGGGGTGACTTCGCGGCTGTCGATCCCGCGGCAGAGATTGTACAGATGAGTGCCGAAATTTGGGCCTAGTTTTTCTTGCAGCCAATCCAGAGACTTCGTTCTCAGATCCCGGACCGTATTGATTCCCAGTTTCCGCAGCACCTCTTTGCTTTTGTCGCCGACTCCCCAGAGCTTGCCCACCGGAAGGTTGAGCAGAAACGCTTCAACCTGATCCGGATAGATGATGGTCAAACCGTCAGGTTTCTGCCACTCCGAAGCCAGCTTGGCCAGAAACTTGTTGGGTGCGATGCCGACCGAGCAGGTAAGTTCGGTCTCCTTTTTGATCCGGTCCTTGACCGCCCGGCCCATGGCTTCCAAGGATGGATAAAAATGCTCACAGCCGGTCATATCCAGAAAGGCCTCATCGATGGATAGTGACTCCACCACAGGGGAAAAGTCCTGAAAGATGGCGTGGATCTGCCTTGATACCTCTTGATACCTGTACATGCGCCCGGGGATGAAAATGCCGTGAGGGCACAAGGCGACAGCCCGTTTGATGGGCATGGCGCTGCGGATCCCGTATTTCCTCGCTTCGTAGGAACATGTAGAAACAACGCCGCGGACCGAGTCTTTCGTCCCACCGATAATCAAGGGTTTGTTGCGGTACTCGGGATGATCCAGCTGTTCCACCGCGGCATAGAATGCATCCATATCCACATGCAGGATTGTGGCCATGGTGATCCCTCCGGAGAATTATTTCCACTTGCCGCCGCAAAAACCTTTTCCCGCGGCCAAACCGTCCAGCGGGAACCGGCAGGGTTTTCTGTCTGGATCAGCCAATAGAAACAAAGGATTACTTCGCAAAGGTGGAGTAGGATGACAAAAGCCATTTTAGCTGCACTGCAGCTGCCGCACCAGTTGGATCAGACAATTGAAGACAATCTTGACGAACTGGCGCAGCTGGCGGAAGACGCAGGCTTGGCTGTGGTGGGCCGTGTGATTCAGAAGCGGCCGCAGCCGGTACCAGCGACATACATTGGCTTGGGCAAGATCGAGGAAATCAAGGCCTTGCTTGGCGATGGTGAATATATAGTTATTTTTGACGATGAGCTGACCCCAGCACAGCAGGGTAATCTTTCCGAATTATTAGATGCACCTGTACTGGACCGGACCCAGCTGATCCTGGATATTTTCGCCCGCCGCGCCCGGACCAAAGAGGGCAAGATCCAGGTGGAACTGGCGCAGCTGAAATACATGCTGCCCAGGCTGACGGGATACGGCACTGCCCTGTCCCGCCTCGGCGGTGGGATCGGCACCCGCGGCCCCGGCGAGACCAAGCTGGAGACGGATCGGCGAAGGATCCGCAAGCGCATTGCCGATTTGGAAGGCGAACTCGATGACGTGCGCCGGGTGCGTCAGCTGCAGATGGCACAGAGGAAAAGCAAAGAGGTGCCCCTGGTTACACTGGTCGGTTACACTAATGCCGGTAAATCGTCGTTGTTTTCCGCATTGACGGCCGAATCAACCTTTGTGGCAGACCAACTCTTCGCCACTCTCGACCCGCTGATCCGCCGGTGGCAGATCGCCGACGGTGAATGGGTGTATCTCAGCGATACTGTCGGATTTATCCGTAAGCTGCCGACCACCTTGATTGCCGCGTTCCGGGCCACTCTGGAAGAAGTCCTGGCAGCCGATCTGCTGCTGCACGTCCTCGATGCCAGCCATCCTTTGGTTGAGCAGCAAAAAGCCGCTGTCGCAGATGTTTTGAAAGAAATAGGGTGTGACACACCGGTTATTAACGTTTATAATAAGATAGATCGGGTTGTGGGGCCATTGATCACCAGCCCGGGCGATTTGCAGGTATCAGCTTTGACCAAAGCGAATTTAGAATCAGTGGGAGCCGCAGTCAGCCGCTTTTTCGCCTCCCAGTTCGTGGTAAAGCGCTATCTCCTTCCGTTTGATCAGTTGGCGCTCCTGTCCCTGATCCACGAGCAAGGTGAAATACACGCGGAAGAATATCAGGCTGACGGCGTGCTTGTGCAGGCAAAGGTCAAAAAAGTGCTGGCAAGGCGTTTAACGAAATACGAAACGATGGAGAAGTGATTTGCTTGACCAAAAACAAGCGTACCACTTGGCTGATTCGCTTGATAGTCGTCATGCGGGCCTTTACCGTGGGTTTGGCTTACTTCCTGATCATCGACATGCCAGGCCTGACATCGTCGTTTGTGGCCATCTTTGTAGCACTGCTGCCTTTCGATCTGATCGTGGCCATGGACAAATTCTCGCTGAAGCCCAAACACTGGCGGGCCTTGTTTACCCTGCTGCTGCCCCGGGTGACGGCAACCACCATCACGCTGGCCCGAGGGCTGATCATCGGCGCAGTCGTCGGCGTCCTGACTCAGCTGGGCTTGCCCGTTTTCCTGGGCGGTGTGCTCACGATCGGGTTGGGATATCATGTAGCGCTGAAGGTGAAAGGCAATATCTCAACCTATGTGGGGATGCTGGGTGGGCTGACTGTTTTTGACCAGATCATCCACATTGATCAGCTGTCACCGACGCTGTTGATGGATATCGGCGGGACAATCCTGCAGGTTGTCTACACGACCTTCACCGCTTTGTTTGTCGGGTGGGCCTGCGGTGTGGTCACGGGCATTGCCACCAGGCTGCTGCTGCCGCGGGGGTTCCGATCGGTGCTCAGCTCCGCATACGAGCAGCCGCTGAAGATGCAGCCGGTTAAAGACGTTCTGCATGCCGACGAAAACCATACGCTTGTGAAGCTTGTCATACCAGAAACATCACCGCTGGCACACAAAGTGCTGGCCGAATCAGGGCTGAGGGAGAACTATCAAGCGAATGTCCTGGCCATTTACCGTAAAGGCCAGGATATCGTGGAACCAAAGGGACAGGATCAAATCTTGCCCGGCGACACTTTGGTTCTGGTTATGCCCGCCAGCCAAACTGATCGGGTTTATAGTCTATTGAGAGGAAGTGAACTGCAGCGTGAGCAGCTTTAACTACGGCGGGCAAGCAGTCATTGAGGGAGTCATGATGCGCGGCCGGCGCTATTGGGCTGTAGCTGTCCGCAAAGCCAATAGAGAAATCATTGTCGAGGAGGGTCCGGTGACCTCACTGGCACAGAAATACCCGATTCTGGGCAAACCGCTGATCCGGGGATCAGTTGCTTTGATCGAAGCACTGGTGTTCGGCATCAAATGCCTGACCTTTTCCGCCAATGCTTATGCGGAAGAGGAGACCGGCGAAGAACTGTCGGTTAAAGAACTGGTTGTTACCTTCGGGCTGGCTGTTATTCTCACAGTAGGGTTTTTCATCGTCCTTCCGGCATTCATCATTCGCTTGATTCAAGCCGCTATCAGCAACAATGTGCTGTTGAACCTGGTGGAAGGCCTGATCAAAATCTCTCTCTTCATTGCTTATATTGCCGGCATATCCTTGATGAAGGACATTCAAAGAGTTTTCCAGTACCACGGCGCCGAACACCGGACTATTAACTGCTATGAGGCTGGGGAAGAATTAACAGTAGCCAATGTCCAGAAGTATTCCTCAATCCATCCCCGCTGTGGGACCAATTTCATTCTGATCACACTGTTCATGAGTATTCTCGTCTTTTCGTTCTTCGGCAGGCCTCCGTTCCTGCTGCGCATCTTGACGCACCTGGCGATCCTGCCGATTGTGGCGGGCTTGTCCTATGAAGTGATCCGGCAGGCCGGCAAACAGTGCCCTCACCCTGTTTTCCGCTGGATCGCCGCGCCTGGGATGGCACTGCAGTACCTGACTACCAGGACACCCGATGATGAACAGGTCGAAGTGGCCATCACATCGCTCAAGGCAGTCTTGGAGAAAGACCGCGCTTTTGAGGCACGCAGCAACGTTACACAGTTTCCAACAGCTAAGGATGCACGCAATGAGTAAGGGGAGATAGCTATGCTTGAGAGGCTGGCACAGCTGGAAGACAAGTACAACGAACTGACATCAAAGTTGAGCGATCCGGCCGTTATCGCCGATCCACAGCAGTTTCAAAAGATCGCCAAAGCCCATGCCGATCTGGAAGAAATTGTGACAGTATACAGGGAGTACAGGTCTGTGGTTGAGGGCATCGCCGAAGCCAAAGAACTGCTTGCAGACAAGCTGGAGCCGGATTTCCGGGACATGGTCCAGGAAGAACTGGAACAGCTTGAGGCAAAAGAAACAGAACTTGAGCAAAAACTTAAGGTGCTGCTCCTGCCCAAAGATCCCAACGATGAAAAAAGCGTTATCGTGGAAATCCGGGCAGGCACCGGCGGGGAAGAAGCAGCTTTGTTCGCTGCTGATCTGTTTCGCATGTACAGCCGCTACGCCGAGGCCAATCAGTGGCGGGTGGAATTGATGAGCAGCAGTCCAACGGAATTGGGAGGCTTCAAGGAAGTAATCTTCTCCGTGGAAGGGAGAGGAGCATACAGCCGTCTCAAATTCGAAAGTGGTGTCCACCGTGTCCAGCGCATTCCCACCACTGAGTCGGGTGGGCGGATTCATACTTCCGCGGCCACCGTTGCCGTGCTGCCGGAGGTTGAAGAGGTGGAAGTGGAGATTAATGCTGATGAACTGCGCATCGACGTGTTCCGCTCTTCAGGCCACGGCGGCCAGAGCGTGAACACCACGGACTCAGCCGTCCGGATCACCCACCTGCCCACAGGGCTGGTCGTATCGTGCCAGGACGAAAAGTCGCAGCACAAGAACAAGGAAAAAGCTATGAAGATCCTGCGGGCCCGCCTCTATGACATGAAAAAGGCTGAACAGGAAAAGGAGCTGGCAGCCCAGCGCCGCAGCCAGGTGGGCACCGGCGACCGCAGCGAGCGGATTCGTACCTACAACTTCCCGCAGGGAAGAGTGACGGATCACCGCATCGGCCTGACTCTGTACCGGCTGGATGCGGTTTTGGAAGGCGACCTTGATGAGATTATCGACGGTTTGATCACTGCCGATCAAACCGAACGTTTAAAAGCAATGGAGTCGTAATCAATGTCCAGGCTGTACACGGTACAAGAGCTTATTACCTTAAGCACGCATTATTTAAGCGAGAAAGGGTGCGCCAGCCCCCGGCTTGATGCCGAGGTCTTAATGGCCCACGTGCTGAACAGTGATCGGGTGCATTTATACATGAACCTGGATCGGCCGCTGGAAAAGGTTGAGGTGGACATCTACCGCCGCCTGATCGGGCTGAGGGGCCGCAGGGTGCCGGTGGCGTATTTGACCGGGCGCAAAGAGTTTTACGGTTTGGAGTTTTGGGTGTCGGAAGCGGTCCTGATTCCCCGCCCTGAAACAGAACTTCTGGTGGATGAGGCGTTAACTTTGCTGCAGGCGGCTGCGAGCCCAAGGGTCCTCGATTTAGGCACGGGCAGCGGCGTGATCGGCATTACCATCGCGTTTCGCCTTAAGCAGGCCTCAGTGCTGGCGGTGGACATTTCCGCAGCGGCCCTGGATATTGCCCAACGCAATGCTGATCGACTGCAGGTGGCTGATCAGCTTTCTTTTTTGCAGAGCGACATGTTCAGCCGCATACCCCATGAGCAGTTCGACTTGATCTGCGCCAACCTCCCTTATATTCCCACGCTGGAATTGGAAAACTTGGAACAAGAAGTGCGGCAGGAACCAATGCTGGCTTTGGACGGCGGGCCGGATGGGCTGGCCTGTTACAAGCGCCTGATCGAGGAAGCGCCTGACTATTTGGCACCAGGCGGACATGTCCTGATGGAAATCGGCCATGATCAGAGGCAGGCGGTTGCGGCATTGGCGGCCGCGCGGGGTTACAGCAGCTGCCTGGCCAAGCAGGATTATGCAGGCAGGGATCGGGTGGTGATACTGAAATGGCAGTAGAGACTCGAATCATCAAACAGGATAGGCTGGATGAGGCTGTTGCCCTCCTCAAGCAGGGCGAATGTGTCGCTTTCCCGACGGAAACAGTTTACGGATTAGGAGCGAATGCTTTAGATGCTGAGGCAGTGGCCAAGATATACGCAGCCAAAGGCCGGCCTGCCGACAACCCTCTGATCGTCCACATCCACAGCGTGGAGCAGGTCAGCGTTCTGACTGCTGGATGCCATCCACTGGCAAGAACCTTGATGGACCGTTTTTGGCCGGGCCCTTTGAGCCTGGTCCTGCCCAAGTCCGACACGATTCCAGACATTGTCTCGGCAGGGTTGGACACTGTCGCCATCCGGATGCCGGATCACATCTTGGCTCTGGAACTTTTGCGGCGGGCGGATCTGCCTGTCGCAGCCCCCAGCGCCAACATTTCCGGCAGCCCCAGCCCTACCAGGGCGGAACATGTGCTGCAGGATCTGAACGGCCGGATTCCCTTGATCATAGACGGCGGCCCCACAGGATGGGGTGTGGAATCCACTGTGCTGGACTGCACCTGCTGGCCGTTTAGGGTCTTAAGGCCCGGCGGGGTCACTGTGGAACAGCTGCAGCAGTTTGCTGAGGTAGAAATTGACCCAGCGGTGTTTCACAACGGTGTTACCGCAAAGCCCCGGTCCCCGGGCATGAAGTACCGCCATTACGCCCCCAAGGCAGAAGTGGTGCTGGTCTTGGGTGATCATATGCCCGAAAAGATCAATCAGCTGGCCCATACACCAGAACATGCCGGCCGCAAGCTCGGCGTCCTGGCTGCCAGTGAGCATCTGCAGGCTTATCCGGGCATGACAGTCCTCGATCTAGGCCCGCAGTCCGATCCGAAAACAGCCGCTACCCGGCTGTATGATTTGCTCCGGGCTGTGGATCAGCTTGGTTTGGATGTGGTTTTTGTGGAAGGGTATGCGGAAAAGGAAATCGGGCTGGCGCTGATGAACCGGCTGCGCAAGGCCGCCGGCAGCAGAGTGATCCAGTCCTAAACCGAAAGGAGCGCAGAAGCATGCGGAAGATCTTGATCGTCTGTACCGGGAACACCTGCCGTTCCCCAATGGCCGCGGCTTTGTTCAAGAAAGCTGCGCAGGAAAGGCAGATCCCTGTGGAAGTGGATTCAGCGGGATTGAGCGCATTCGCCGATGACCCGGCGACTGATCAAGCCGTTTCGGTCATGAATGAGTACGGGATCGATCTCTCCGGGCACCGGGCCAAACGCCTTGATCCGCAATCACTGGATCAATACGACCTGATCCTCACCATGGCCAACAGCCACCGGCAGCAGATCCTGAGCTTGCGGCCGGATTTGGAAAATAAAGTGTTTTTGATCAAGGAATTTGCGCCTCGAAAAATGCAGGAAAGTAATGCTCAAAACGAGAACTTGAATACGGCAGGCAGCGATGTCAGTGATCCGTACGGACAAGGCACAGCAGTATACCAACGCACTGCCGCAGAGCTGCTCCAGGCAATAGAAGCGATCCTTGACGCCTGGCAGTGAGGCAATCTACCTATGGGAAGAGAAAGGAGACGATCTTTTGTCTAAGGTTCACGTTATCGATCATCCCCTGGTACAGCACAAACTGACAATGATTCGCGACAAGAACACCGGCCCCAAAGACTTCCGTGAACTGGTCAACGAAGTGGCACTGTTGATGGCATATGAGGTGACCAGGGACATGCCGCTGGAAGAGGTGGAAGTGGAGACCCCAATCTGCAAGACCAAAGGTTATGCGATTTCCGGTAAGAAGATCGGCGTTGTCCCCATCCTGCGCGCGGGGCTGGGCATGGTGGAAGGGATTTTGAAGCTGATTCCCACAGCCAAGGTTGGCCATGTTGGGCTTTACCGCGATCCGGAGACACTGGAACCTGTGGAGTACTACTGCAAGCTTCCCGCCGACAGCTATGAACGGGATTTCATTGTTATTGATCCTATGCTGGCCACTGGTGGTTCCGCAGTTGCTGCCATCAACTATGTGAAGAACATCGGCTGTTCCGGTGTGAAACTAATGTGCTTGATTGCTGCTCCTGAAGGAATTGCCATGGTTCAGAAACACCATCCAGACGTCAATATTTACGCAGCAGCTATTGACGAAAAACTCAATGATCACGGATACATAGTCCCAGGGTTGGGTGACGCGGGTGACCGCCTGTTCGGCACCAAGTGAGGAGAAACCAATGCCCACGCGTCCGTCATGGGAGCAATACTTCATGGATATTGCCAAATTGGTCAGTACCCGCTCCACCTGCCTGCGGCGTAAAGTTGGGGCGGTGCTGGTCAAGGACAAGCACATCATTGCCACCGGGTACAACGGCGCCGCCAGCGGGCTGGAGCACTGCAGTGTCCGCGGCTGCCTGCGCCAGGAGCTGAACATACCTTCAGGACAGCGCCATGAAATGTGCCGGGGGGTGCATGCCGAACAGAATGCGATTATCCAGGCGGCGCTGCATGGGGTCAGCACCAGCGGATCCGTGCTGTTCTGCACTGATCAGCCGTGCATTCTCTGCAGCAAAATGCTGATCAATGCCGGAATCACCACAATCTACTTTCAGGGGGACTATCCTGACACGCTCGCGAAGGCCATGCTTGCAGAGGCCAATGTCACATTGGTCAGGTGGGAGAGTTAGGAGTGAAATTGATGGCAGAGCAGTTGTTGGTTGGTTTGGGGTTATCTTTGATCTTTACTCCGGCGTTAATCTTCATGTCCGCCTTGTTCAAACTATATGAGCATCCCAATGAGCGGCGCATCAATTCCCACCCGGTTCCGACGGCTGGAGGGTTGGGCATTTACGCAGCTTTTTTTATTACTGCTTTTTGGTACAAGCACCCCAATCTGCTGGCCTATTTTGCAGGTGCAACCATTATCGTGCTGACCGGACTCCTCGATGACTATAAAGATGGGCTGACCGCCGGCCAAAAATTCTTGGGCCAGATAGCCGCGGTGATTGTATTCTTGGCTTTAAGCCCAAGCCCCAACTATGTGATTGCCGCCATCTTCATTGTAAGTGTGGTCAACATCACCAATTTCATCGACGGTTTGGACGCGCTGGCCGGCGGTATTATCCTGATCGCGTCAGTCGCTCTGCTGTTTTGGTCTTATACCTATGGTTACACCGATATTGCCGGGCTTTTAATGATTCTGATCGGCGCCTGTATTGGGTTTCTGGCATTCAACTTCAATCCTGCCAAGATCTTCCTTGGCGATACCGGCGCCATGTTCCTCGGCTTCATTTTCGCCGCTTTGGCCCACGACAGCATGCTGAGCGCAGATCTGGCCTTCAACCTGCCTCTTTTGGTCTTGATCTTAGCGGTGCCGACGCTGGACACTTTTTGCGCTATTGTCCGGCGGGTGCAAAAAGGGGTGCCCATTTATCAGGCCGACTGCCAGCATTTCCACCACTGCCTGCTGGAATTGGGGTTCAGCCAGCGCCAAGTTGCCTTGATTGCTTATGGGCTCACCATGACCGCTTCTACCCTGGCGCTGTGCTTAGCCAGATTTTCCAATTGGAATTTGTTCCTGGCCCTGCCGGTTGTGGCGGCGATTTTCCTTTACGGGGCAAGGCGGATCGGCATGATCAAACCATTCGCGGTCAAACCTGAGCGGAGGGTGCTGTAGTGGCAAAAATTGGAATCGTATTTGGGACCAGGCCGGAAGCGGTCAAGATGGCACCGGTGGTCAAAGCGTTTCAGGAGAGCAGCTGGGAAACAAAGGTCATCGTCACCGGCCAGCACCGGGAAATGCTTGATCAGGTACTGGAAATCTTCCACATAGTTCCTGACTATGATTTAAATGTAATGCAGCCTGGGCAGTCCTTGAGCAGCGTGGCCAATGCTGTGCTGCGGGGGATGGATCAAATCTTGACCCAAGCCCCGCTGGATTATCTGCTGGTCCACGGCGACACAACTTCAGCGGTGGCAGCAGCCCTGGCAGGTTTCTATCACCGCATCCCGGTCGGGCATGTGGAAGCCGGGCTGCGTACCGGCAACATGGATCATCCTTTTCCAGAGGAAGCGAACCGCAAGCTGGCCGATCATATCAGTAATCTGCTGTTTGCTCCGACTGCCGAGGCAGCTGCAAATCTGCGCCGGGAAGGAATAGGGGAAGAGAAGATTTTTGTGACAGGGAACACAGTGGTTGATGCCCTGAAACTGGTGGTCAAGCCGGATTACCGGTTCCGGCATCCCGAGCTTTGCCGCCTTACCTTCGAGCGCCCTGTGGTGGTGGTCACCGCCCACCGGCGGGAGAACTGGGGAGAACCTATGAACAACATCTGCTCTGCCATCGCCCAGGCGGCCGCGGAACTTCCATTGGAATTTGTCTTTTCCATGCACAAGAACCCAGCGCTGCAGGCAGTGGTCAAGAAGCATCTCAGCGGGCTGAGCAATGTGCACTTGATCGACGCTTGCCGTTATGATGATTTTATTAACCTGCTCAACCGCTGTCATTTCATTGTTACCGATTCCGGCGGCCTGCAGGAAGAGGGAGCGGTGCTCGCCAAACCGGTTTTGGTCATGCGGGAATTCACCGAGAGGCCGGAAGCGGTGAAGGCAGGTTTCGTGCGGCTGATAGGCACGGATCCAGGCCGGATTAGACAGGCAATTGGGGAGCTGGCCAACGATTCAGCGCTCCATGACCGGATGACCCAGGGCGAGAATCCATACGGCGACGGCCGGGCAGCTGCCCGGATCAGAGAAATCATGATGAAATTTGACCAACAGAGGCCGGATTAATTTCCGGTTTTTGTATATCTTGGCAGTTTCTGTGCATACTAGCACCAGGTGGTGATAGTATGCAGATCAGAAATGTACTCAGCCGGATCCGGCAAATCCTCGGCGCTGCCGGGCGGTGGCTGGTAAATGCTTTGAGATTCCGCAAAGACAATCTTCTGGACAGGCTTTTGCGCACTGTTATTGTCTTGGCTCTGATGGCACTGGCCAGCGGATGGCTGATCACGAATTATTTACTGCCCTACTGGACAGCCCGCTGGGCGGAGCAGATCCCCGCATCCCCGACTGTAGACTGCACTCAGCTTGCTGTAGCAGTCAGGCGGGAACTGCAGTCGCTGATGGAGACTGAATACGCCTGGCTGTTGGAGCTGCCGAAGACACAGCTGGCGTTGGGCCCGCAGATAGAACCGTCTTTAGAACTGCGCCCAGATCCTGATCAGATGCGCCCTGACAGTTTGCCGCAGGCTGATGCTGCAGTGGAGGTTTGGGCGGCGGCTTTCGAGCAAATCCTCTGGCCGATCAAGGGCGAGGTTGTCACTGGATATGGGTGGTACCGCCATCCGGTCTATCAGGACTGGCGTTTTCATGCAGGCCTTGAGTTCGCAGCTGCCGGCGCCGAGCAGATCCGCAGTGTTTTGAAAGGCCGTGTCGAGTCCATTACTCCAGCGGAAGATGGTTTTGAAGTCGTGGTCAATCACGGCAGCGGCTGGCAGACCGTCTACAGCGGCCTCCGCTCTGTGGCTGTCAAGATCGGGGACATTGTTGAACAGAACCAGATGCTGGCCCATGCCGGCGATGACGGCAGGATATTCTTCGCTCTGGTCTACGAAGACACACCTGTGAACCCCATGCAGTTCATGTCGTTATATTGAGTTACTCTAGCATATTCGCTCCATCCTGGCATATAAATGTAACAAAAACGCTAGGGGGAGCGAATATGAGAGACTATATCCGCAAGCGGGTGGTGGATGTAAGTTTATATATAATCAAAACTAACGCCACTGTGCGCCAAGCCGCCACAGTGTTCGGAGTCAGCAAGAGCACCATCCACAAGGACGTTACCGAAAGGCTGCCGCGGATCAACCCCGAGCTGGCGACCCAGGTGAAACAAGTTCTGGAACACAACAAAGCGGAACGGCATATTCGCGGTGGAGAAGCGACGAAGAGGAAGTATATCAGAGCACGCAAAGTATCATAATGTATCCCCAACCATAAAGGAATTGCCCCGATTATGTCGAATTTTTTGGAAGGAGTTGGCATGCGAAAGGGGCACTTCTTTATGTTTGGAACAGATATCGGTCTTGATCTGGGCACAGCAAATATCATCGTCTACGTCAAGGGTAAAGGCATCGTCCTCCAGGAACCGTCGGTTGTGGCCATGGACTTGACCACCAAGAAAGTTTGTGCTATTGGTGAGGAAGCCCAGCGGATGATCGGGCGGACGCCCGGGCATTTGAAAGCCATCAGGCCCCTGAGCGAAGGTGTCATTGCCAATTACGAAATGACAGAATGTATTATCAAATATTTCATCCACAAGGCGGTAGGCCGGCGGCAGCTGTTCAAGCCGCGGGTAGTGGTTTGTGTACCTTCAGGAATCACTGAGGTGGAGAAGCGGGCTGTCATCGAAGCCACCCTCAAGACTGCCGCCAAGGAAGTTTACTTGATATCAGAGCCGATGGCGGCGGCGATCGGCTGTGGGCTGGACATATCCCAGCCCTGTGCCAGCATGGTTATCGACATCGGCGGTGGAACCACAGACATTGCTGTGATCTCCCTCAAAGGGGAAGTGGTCAGCCAGTCGCTGCGCATAGGCGGCCTGCATTTCGAGGAAGCCATCATGCGCCATGTGAGGCGGACCCACAACCTGGCCATCGGTGAGCGGACTGCAGAAGAAATCAAGATCAAGATCGGTACGGCATACCCCGAAGAGGATAAGTACATTGAAGTCCGGGGCAGGGATCAGGTTACCGGGCTGCCCTGCAATGTGATGATCAGCTCCCGCGATGTGTATGAAGCTCTGCAAGAGCCCATCTCCAATATTATTGATGCGATCAAGTCTGTGCTGGAAGTTACCCCGCCGGAGCTGGCGGCGGATATTGTTGACAAGGGAATTGTCCTCACCGGCGGCGGAGCCCTGCTCGATGGGCTGGATCGGCTGATCAGCGAAGAGACCAAAGTTCCAGTCCACATTGCCCGCGAACCCTTGACATGTGTGGCCAGGGGCTGCGGCAAGGTGCTGGAAATGCTGGATAAAATGAGCGATGTCTTGATTTCTTCCCATGCACGTGTATAAGGCCGTCAGGCCTTTTTTTTATGCTTTTTTATGTGAGCGCGCGTTTGATCAGGCATTAAAGTTTGCCTCAGCTTGTACCGATAATAGAATCAAGACGACCAGATCAGACGCGAAGGAGGTGGGAGATTGCTGCGGGGTATTTACACAGCCGCATCGGGAATGCTGGCTCAGGCATTTAAAACGGACGTACTGGCGAACAACCTGGCCAACGTCGACACACCTGGGTACCGCCGTGAGACAACTCTGGTGGAAGCGTTTCCCACTCAGCTGTTGATGCGTGAGGACAAGCGGCAGTACACACCAATCGGCACATTAGGCACAGGCGTGCTTGTTTCCAGTGTTCACAACTCCTTCATGCCGGGACGGACTTATACCACAGGAAACCCACTGGATGTCGCCCTCGCCGGGCACGGATTTTTCGTGATCGATACTCCAGGCCAGCGGAGCTACACCAGAGACGGCAGCTTCACGATGAACGTCGCAGGCTGGCTGGTGACACAGGACGGATTCCGGGTCATGGGTGAGAACGGGCCGATCTATATCGGTGAAGGCAAGGAAATCCTGATCGACTCGGAAGGCGTGGTTACCGTAGACGGAGTGGTAAGGGACAAGCTGCTGATCGTCGAGTTTCTGGATCGGACAGGCTTAGTGAAGCAGGGGGGCAATCGGTATATTGCCACAGAAGCTGCAGGGCAGCCGTTCCGTTACCGCAGCATGGTGGTCCAAGGCAGCTTGGAGATGGCGAATGTGAACACTGTGCGGGAAATGGTCAACCTGATTGACGCACAGCGGGCTTATGAATCCAGTCAGAGAGTGATTCAGGCCTTCGACGACACTCTCGGCAAACTGATTAACGTGATTGGAGCTTAATAACAAATTAAACGGGGAATGAACGGCTGGACTGGTTTACAGAGGCCGCAAACTGTTGAATGATCGAGACAGTGTCCCCGTAACGTGGGAGGAATACTATCATGATGCGCGCGTTGTGGACTGCTGCCTCCGGCATGATCGGCCAGCAGTACAAGATCGACACAACAGCCAACAACTTGGCCAATGTAAACACAACTGGTTTCAAGAAGAGCAGAGTGGATTTTCAGGATTTGCTGTATCAAACAGTGAAGTATGCCGGCACTCCGGTGACTGCCGGTGCCCAGATTCCTACAGGCATTCAGATCGGCCACGGCGTACGGCCGGTGGCAACCCAGAGGTTGTTCACGCAAGGCACATTCCAGCAGACAGACAATCCTCTCGATCTGGTGATTGAAGGAGATGGGTTCTTCCAGGTGCTGCTGCCGGACGGCAGTGTCAGATATACCAGAGACGGTGCTTTCAAGCGTGACAGCGACGGGCGTTTGGTCACCAGCGACGGATTCCCGTTGGAACCGGAGATCCGGATTGACGAGAACGCTCTCAGCATCAACATTGGTTCTGACGGTACCGTGTCCATTCAGCTGCCTGGCCAGGATGAACCGGAAGAGATCGGCAAGATTCAATTAGCACGTTTTGTCAATCCTGCTGGACTCAAGAGCGACGGACGCAATCTCTATTCAGCGACTGCGGCCAGCGGCCCTGCCATCGTTGGAGAGCCGGGGTTGGACGGCTTCGGCAACCTGGCTCAAGGTTATCTGGAAATGAGCAACGTGCAAGTCGTGGAAGAAATGGTGAGCATGATTGTCGCCCAGAGAGCCTATGAGACCAACTCCAAGGCTATCCAGGCCGCGGATGAAATGCTGCAAACCGCCAACAACCTGCGCCGATAGGTGATGACCATGGTTGGGAAGCTGCAGCGTAGCATCGTCTGTGTCCTTCTCTTGGTAGCGGCGGGATTTTGTTTTGGGTTATATGCCTCCGCTGCCGGCGCGGAGGGGCTCGCTGAACCCGCCAAGCCGGTGATCAAGCTGCTGGCCAATGCGGTGGTTTCAGGTGCAGATGTGCTGCTGGAAGACATCGCTGAGTTTGCCAGTGAGGAACTCAAACCCCAGCTGGGCAAGATTTACATCGGTGCCGCGCCTCTGCCGGGTTCCACAAGGCGTTTCACCTTGGGGCAGATTGAGGTAAGGATGCGCCAGGTGAAGCTTGATCCCAAGGATTTCCAGTTCACCGGAGGCAAAGAGGTCTTGGTCACAACCCAAGCTCCGGTGCAGCCGTCACCGGTTCAGGCGGTTGCCTCCCAAACTGCGTTGAATATTCCGGCAGCCGCAGCGGCTGCTCCCAGCGCCGGCCAAGACATCCTGATCTACCATGTGGTGGTGCCGGTGCGCAACATCGCCCGCCATGAAGTGATCAGCCTTGAAGATCTGAAGATCGAAGAACGGACAGGCCGGACCGTTCCCAGCAATCTGGCCACCATTGACGATTTGATCGGCAAACGGGCCACCCGCCTGTTGGTGGCTGGAACAGCACTGACAACTTCAGCGGCGGAACCGGTGCCCTTGGTCGAGGTGGGGGATTTGGTGACCATGGTGGTCACCAGCGGTTCAGTCACTGTCACTGCCACAGGCAAAGTGCTGCAAAAGGGTGCTTTGGGCGACATTGTGGCGGTGGAAAACCTGAGTACCAGAACCAAAGTATACGGCGTTGTCCTTGGTTCTGACCTAGTGAGAATTGAGATTGGAGGCCTTAAATAAGATGCGAAGGATGCACAGGGTTGCTCCAATTATGATAGTGATCGGGATTGTGCTTATGTTTTCTGCCGGTGCGGCAGCCAGTTCTTTGTTTGCACCATCCACAGGATCTCTGTATTCAGACTATAAAGCCAGAAACGTCGGTGATCTGGTTACCGTGCTGATCATTGAACAAGCCCGGGCCACGCAGTCGTCGGATACAAAGTCCGGGAACAACAACGTCATGAGTGTGGGGCCGGGCGGCGGTGTGCTGGCTGACTTGATCCCACTGCTGCGGTTTACCTACGGCGGCGACTTCGACGGCAGCGGCACCACTTCCAGAGGAAGCAGCGTGACAGCTAAAATCACCACCAGGGTGGTGGAGATCTACGATAACGGGACCATGAAGATCGAAGGCAGGCAGAAGCTTAAGATCAATGGGGAAGAGCAGGAGATTGTCATTTCCGGGACCATCCGTTCCCGGGATATCGGCCCCGATAACACCATTGTCTCATCATTGGTGGCCGATGCAGAGATCCAGTTCGTCGGCACAGGCATAATCGGCGACAAGCAAGACAAGGGCCTTTTGACCCGCTTGTTTGACTGGCTCTTTTAGCCCGGCCGGCCGGGAAATGGGGGATAGTGTATGAGACGGATCCAATGCTGGACGATTCCAGTGTTAATCTTACTCGCTTTGCTGCTGGCCGCAGGTGCGGCGCTGGCTAATGAGGCACCGTTGGTGCGGGTCAAAGACATTGCCCGTGTCCAGGGAGTCCGGGCCAATCAGCTGTATGGTTTGGGCCTGGTCGTGGGGCTCAACGGCACCGGCGACGGCAGCGGCTCGATGGCTAATTTGCAGATGGTCGCCAACATGCTTGAGAAGTTCGGAATCACCGTATCCGCTGATGATCTCAAGTTGAAAAATGTAGCGGCTGTGATGGTGACTGCAACCATCCACACTTCGGTGCGCACCGGGGATCAGATCGATGTGGTGGTATCGTCAATCGGGGACGCCCGCAGCCTTCAAGGCGGCTTCCTGCTTCAGACACCGCTGCAGGCAGCCAATGGGCAGATTTACGCGGTGGCCCAAGGCCAGCTGTCCATTGGTGGACTGGCTTCCAAAGGAGGTTCCAGCCGCAGCCAGAACCATCCGACTGTGGCCATGATTCCCAACGGAGCCATTGTGGAGCAGGAGATTCCCCACAGCCACAGCAATGGAGATGAAGTAGAATTGGTCCTGATGGAGCCTGATTTCAGCACCGCAGCGCGTTTGGTGGAAACCATCAATCAGGCGTTTGGCGCCAAGATTGCCTGGGCTCAGGATCAATCGACGATCATAGTAAAGATCCCGGATGAATATGCCGATAATAGTGTTGAAATGATAGCGCGCCTGGAAGAACTGCCCATCCGGCCCGACACCAAAGCCCGGGTAGTGATCAATGAGCGGACTGGGACAGTGGTGATGGGCGCCGATGTACGGATCGCCACCGTGGCGGTGTCGCACAACAACTTGAACGTGAGGATCGACGCATATTGGCAGTTCAGCCCGATGCCTGAGTTTCTTGGAGATGGGACAAATGGCATGGCCAGCAGCGCCGGCACAGACACTATGGGGGGCAATGTGATGCTCATCTCCGGCAACACTAATGTGGAAGATCTAGTCAATGCCCTCAATGCCATTGGTGCCAGCGCTCAGGACATCATCGCCATCCTGCAGGCGATCAAGGCGGCAGGGGCACTTTACGGTGACTTGATTATCATGTAGTTGGGAGAGTATGTCGTGATGAGGGTAGCTTGGGATCCAGGACAACTGATTTCAGACAAAGCACAGCAGCTGTCCACTTCTCAGAAAGCATTAAGGGACGCGGCAGTGCAGTTTGAATCGCTGTTCCTGCAGCAGATGCTGAAAGTGATGCGGGATACTGTGCCCGAGTCGGACCTGTTCGGCAAACGTAATGCTGAAAAGCTGTTCCAAGCGATGTACGATGAGCAGTTGGCTGTGGAAATGGCCAAGGCAGGCGGAATTGGCTTGAGCGATATTATCTACCGGCAGATGGTCATGTTTGTTCCTGCTGACGATTAAAGCGAAACACCAGTTTAACTTGGCATAAAAGAGCTCCTCAGGTGGTAGAGCACGGCACGGAGGCCGCGGCCCAAGTGAGGAGCTTCTTTATATTTATTTTTACATGTCACGGATGGCCTCGACCAGTATGATCCTTGTAGCGCGGACGCTAAAGGGATGTTGGCAAAAAGACGTAAAATTAGGATCTAACAAGAAAAGTGCAAATAAGCGGGAGGGTTTTTTGCCCGCATACGGAACTAAATTTATGCATGGCTGTGCCCGCAGAATCCCAAAACTGTTCGCCAGAACGGCAAGCGCGGGCCGAAGCACTCCTGGAGAAGGTTGGGCTGAAGGCCAGGATGGACTTTTTTCCCAGTTCACTTTCGGGCGGAGAGCAGCAGCGGGTGGCTATCGCCAGGGCACTGGCCACCGCGAGGGAGTCACCATCGTGATGGTGACCCAAAATGAAAACTTGCACCGGTATGCAGATGCAGTCTACCGTCTTGAATACGAGTATTGATCCGAGAAAAACAGGCTTCGTGAACCGCCTTTTCCTGAGTGTTTTCTTTTTGCCAGGGCTCGCTGGAAGCAGGATATTCGGCACTACATATAGAATTCTTTGTCAACCAGATACTATATTTAGTTTATTCAGAAAGGATTGGGGACCATCGGACGCTTACGTTTTGTTCCGCTGATACTCGTTTTTTGTCTGATTGGCTTTGGACAAGATGTTTATGCACAGGCAGGAGAAGAGCTGGCTTTTTCCGTTGACGGGGAAAAGGCTGTGCTCAGCGTCTCTGTCCCCGAAGGCAGCGGTTACAGAGTCTGGCAGTCAACCAATCCTATGAAAGTGATTGTCGACCTTGACCATCAGCTGAGCGGGCTGCCCATGAACAAGACTGTCAATGATCCAGCCCTCAAGGTTGTCCGGGCCAGCAAAGGGCCGGGCAACATCGGCACAAGGGTAGTCATGGAGTTCGATTATCTGATGCCCGATGTGAAATGGGAACTAAATGGGCAAAAGCTTACTGTGACAGTGAACAAGCTGTATACGGAAAGCACGATCACCACAATTTCCTACGGTGTCCGGTACGGCCATATGCGCAAGGGTATTGCGGCCGGCCCGTTGATTATCAACTACCTTGAGGTCCGCTACGGGGATCCCCTAGTGGAAGTCCGGTCCGTTTTGGCGCAGGATCAAATCTACGGCCGGGAACTGGTCAGCTCCATGGCCAAACGCAGCCATGCGATCGCCGCGGCCAACGGGCTGTACTTCGCCAGCGACGGCCGCCCTCTGGGGCTTTTGGCGATTGACGGCAGGCTGATCAGCGAGCCCTATGCCAACCGCACGGCAATCGGCATCAAGCCTGGGGAGATCGTGATCGGCCAAGTCAGTATGAATGGAAAGGTCATCCTGGGTGACGGCAGAGAACTAGCCGTTTCCGGTATCAACCGGTCGCGCCTGACGGATGAACTGATCATCTATACACCCGATTACGGCGAGACTTCGCGGACCAATGTCTATGGAGTGGATTTGATCGTAGTTGATGATATAGTCGTTGACAAGGTCACCGGCCAGGCACCGATCCCGGCGAATGGCTTTGTTGTCTCCGGTCACGGCGCCGCCAGAGACTTTCTCAACCAGGTGGAGGTCGGCGATTGGATCACTGTTGAGTTACAATTGATCCCCGATTGGCTGGAGCAGGGGTTTGTGCATATTATCGGCGGCGGCCCCCGGTTGGTCATGGACGGGCAAGTATACATCACCGCTGATGAGGAACGTTTCCAGCCTGATATTGCCGCCAGCCGGGCACCCCGGACAGCTTTGGGCGTGACCGCGGATCGGAAACTGTTGATTGTGACGGTGAACGGCCGCCAGCCCGGCGTCAGCGTTGGCATGACTTTGGAAGAACTGGCTGAATTAATGATCGAACTTGGAGCTGTGGACGCAATGAACCTCGACGGCGGTGGTTCCACCACCATGGTGATCCGCGATCGGGTGCTGAACATCCCGTCCGACGGGACCGAACGCTCTGTCAGCAATGCCATTGTCGTCATCACTCCGGAGAGCAGGGAGTAAGGAGTTGGCATTCATGTTGCGGAAATGCGCACTTGTGGGGATTTTTTTATGCTTGTACACGGCAGCCGCTCTTGGGGCAGTGGACATCTACCCTTTGGATGCGGTGTACCCCGGCCTCAAGGGTGTTGGCAAGACTGTTGTCCAAGGCACCATTATTGAAGAATTTGACGTGGAAGTAATCACGATCATCCCCCAGCCGGCCTCCATCCCCGATCTGGTTATGGTCCGGGTAAGCGGCGATGCCATTGACCGCAGCGGCGGCATTGCGTCTGGAATGAGCGGCAGCCCTGTCTATGTTGATGGTAAGCTCTTGGGAGCGATCAGTTACGCATATGAGTATTCCGACCACCGGGTCGGTTTGCTGACTCCGGCGGAACCAATGCTGGCGCTGCTGGACATGGTGTCTGTGCCTGCACCAAAGCTTCCCGAAGGTTTCAACGAGATTGCCACCCCGGTAACCGTAAGCGGGATCTCGGGACGGGCGCTTGCTCCATTGGCCAAAGCGCTGGAGCCGTTCAATGTTCAAGTTATTCCTGGAGTCAGCGGGGGGCAGCTGATGGATGTGTCCAGGCTGGAGCCCGGTTCCGCCTTTGCCGTGCAGCTCTTGCGTGGAGATTTCCAGGTTGCTGCTTTTGGCACAATCACCGAGATCGATGACCAAAACCGGTTTGTCGGATTTGGCCATTCTTTCCTGCACAAGGGCGACGTCAACTACTTTGCGGCGCCTGCGGTAATCCATTACACCATGCCAAACCTGGAAGTCCCGTATAAAATCGCCTCGGCCGGCGCCAGCGTCGGGTCGATCTATCAGGACCGATCCGCGGGTGTGGCAGGCCTGCTTGGTACTGAGGCAGCGTATATTCCCATCAACATAACCGTTACTGATGTGGAGCGGCAGCGTCAGGATGTCTACCGGGTAGAATCCGTCACCGACAGCCGCCTGTTGAGTGCTTTGGTGATCAGCAGCGTTTACCAGGGGATCGATTCCACGTTGGACCGGATCGGATCCGGCACAGCATATGTCAGGCTGGAGTTCCACGCCCATAACCTGCCCCAGCCGGTCATCCGGGAAAATATGTTCTACAGTGATTCCGACATCGCCGTGTGGTCCCTGTCGGATTTGAGCGACGGTCTGGATGTGCTGATGGGCAACAATCTGCAGTCCGTTGACCTGAAAGAGATTAATGTCAGCATTGTGGTGGAGAACACCCGGCGCACCGCTGAAATAGAGAAAGCGATACCCCGCAAGTTCCAGGTGGAAGCTGGCGGAAGTGTCGAGGTTGAAGTGCGGATTCGGCCGTTCCGCAATGTGGTTGAGACCCGGGTCTTAAGGATCGATATCCCTGAAGATACCATGCCGGGGCTGATGACGGTTTCGGTCAGAGGCGGCAGCAGCGGTTATTACTACAGCAAGCCCACCGTCCACACCACTTGGGAATCTCTGCAGGAACAGGAAGCCGATGTCATGTGGCGAGAACCCACCCAGGGTGAAAGCCTTGACTTTTTGCTGAACGGCTACATGAACCGGGAACGGAACAACGAGATCGTGGCCGAGTTCTATCCCTACATCGACCCAAGTTCCGAATTCGAAGGCGGCGAATATCTCCAAAGCAGCCTTTTCGATGAGGATTGGGTTCCAATCAGCGAAGTGATCATGCTGGAGAAAGATTTCAACAGTTACCAATGGGAAACCAGCGATGACGAACCGATCAGAGTGCGTCTCACCACCCAATATGTGATTGAAGGTTCGGCGTCCTTTGAGATTGAGGTGCTCTAGCATGCCGCCATTACCCCGCTAAAGGGCAGGGTGGCGGCGAAAGGTATTGACAGCAGGAGACAGCAGCGGTGGTTACTGCCATCTCTAGCAGGAATTACAGCGAGGATCGGCGCAGGAAAACACCAGCCGGCGTAGAATTTACGAAAAGGCTGAGCGATATGAGTATGAATATAGATCAGTGTCAAATGTTAGGGGGCACTCACATGAGGTTTTCGAAGCAAAAAAGGATCCATTCTGCAGTGACTCTATGCCTGGCTGCACTGCTTGTGGTCTGCTTGATCCAGCCTGCAGCAGCCCAGCGGAGGGAGCAGCTGCCTGTCTCAGCGATTGTGATCAGAGGCAATGTCCTGATTGATACAGCTGTGATTCAGCGGGCAATTACCAAGACCAGGGTCGGGTTCCCGGCTGTTGCTGCCAATATTAGAGATGACGTGGAGGCAATCGGAAGCCTAGGTTATTTCAGTCAGGTCGGGGAAGGGTACGAAATAGCCCCCGATGGCACCACAATAGTTGTGTTCACCGTAGAAGAATTCCCTGTCGTCAGCGAGATCGTCTTTAAAGGGGCGCAGGGCTTGCCCATTAATGAGTTTATCAAGCAGATGAAAGTCAAGCCGGGGGAAGTTTTCAACATTAATCTTTTAGCGAAAGATGTTGCCAGCTTTTATGAATGGTCTGAGGATGTGCACGGCAAGCCGCACACGGTGGTAGTGGAAAACACCGGCATTTCGGAAACCGGTGTGGTCACTATTGAGGTGTCGCCCTGGAAAGTTGGGGAGATCAGCATTAAAGGCAACGAAAAAACCAAAGACCATGTTATCCGGCGTGAGTTGTCTTTCGGCCCGGGCGATGCTATTGATTATGAACAGCTGATCAAAGACATGCAGAAAGTTTACAGGCTCCAATACTTTGCCACATTCCCTGAGATCATGTTTGAGCCTACTGACAGAGACGATGTGTATAATGTGGTCATCGAGGTGGCCGAGCTCAAGACCGGCAGCGCTGACTTCGGTGCTGGTTACAGTTCCCAGAACGGTATATTCGGTTATGTGGATATTTCCGACATCAATTTGTTCGGCAACGGGCAGTACGGCAGCCTCTTCTTCGAGATCGGCAAAGGGTCCCGTTCGTACAAATTGAGTTTTTCGGAGCCTTACCTGACTCCGGATGGAACTTCCTTTGGAATCGACCTCTACAATACACATGACAAAATTGATGAAAAGATCGATGAGACAACAACATTAAGTGGAACAGAGCATGTCCTCGGAGGAAATGTAACGCTGGGGCGCCCGCTGGGTGACTATACAAGAGGTTCACTGAGCCTGCGGGCAGAAAGGCATAATATCAGCGGCGACATTGATCAAGTCCGCGATCCGTTTGAGCTCGTAACCCTCGGGTTGAGTGTCAGGACTGATACCAGCAATGACGTGCGCAAACCGACACAGGGTTATATATCTAACCTTAGGTTGGAGACTGGTTTGACATTTAACGGCGGCACTGCGTCGTATACCAAAATGAATGCGGAACACAGACAGTACTTCGAAATTCTCGATGATAAGCTAGTCCTTGCGGTAAGGGGTTACGGTGGAAGAGTCCTTACCGGCACCTTGCCCGATTCTGAGCAGTTCAAGATCGGCGGCAGTGAAACTCTGAGAGGATACGCCTACGGCGAGGAAGGCCTGGTAGGTGACAAGGCACTGCTGTTGAACACAGAGCTGCGGTTCCCGATCTGGGACATGCTGTCCGGTGTTGTGTTCTTTGATGCCGGAAAAGCTTGGGAATCAGGCCAGTCAATGAATCTGCTCGATTTGCTGAAGAGCAACGGCTTCGGTGTCGGTGTCCGGATCGACACTCCGGTTGGCCTGCTCCGCCTTGATTATGGATGGGGGCTTAACGAGGAGCAGAAACGGGAAGGGCACTTCTACTTTGGTTTAGGCCATACCTTCTAATACTTCCTCACGCAGCTTTGAACCCAGGAACGATTCCCAGAGGGATCGTCTCCTGGGTTTTTTTGGATTTGCATCGCGATCCCCTCGGTTGTTATAATAAACGTGTTGCAAATAGTAACTATTACAGACAGGGAGAGGAGGATTATATGCTGAAACAAAAGGGGTATCTCGGCGGTCTGGTAGTTTTGGTTGCAGCGGCTTTATTGATCGTTTTCGTATTGGTTAGTTCAGTTCAAGGTCAAAACAACGGCAAAACTGCCGTAGTGGATACTCAAGCTTTGTTCTCGAGCTATCTTGCAGCTCCGCTGTATGAAGCCCGGGATCGGCTGCAGGCAGAATACGACGCCAAAGCGGAAGGCCTTTCCGACGAAGCGGCAGCCAAACTCTTCTCAGAGTATCAGGCCAAGCTTGAGGCCGTGGAGGTTGAATACAGCAAGAAAGTGGAGGCGGCAATCGCCAAGGTTGCCGGTGAAAAGGGCTTGCAAGTCGTCATGGATGCATCTGCTGTCTTGTACGGCGGCGTTGACATCACCGAAGATGTGCTGGCGGTTCTGAAGTAAAGGTAATCGATGCGTAGAGCAGCCGCGGCCAGGGAATAATACTCACTGATCAAACAAGGCGGTGATCATGATGAAGTACATTCCATGGCTGTTGGCTGCCTGCCTTGCCTTGGCCTTGATCTGGGCTTTGTCGGCCCAGACAGTCAACGTCAATCACGTGGGCTTGATCGATATGGGCAAGATACTCAGTGAGAGTAAGTATGCCCAGCGTTTGAATGAACAGCTGACCGATAAATATGACCAGTTGGTGGCTCAACTGCAGGCTTCGGCTGAGTCCGAAGATCTCAGTGATGATGAAAAAGCGGAACAAGATCGGGCTATATATGCCGAGTATCTCCGCTTCAGGCAAGAACTGGAAAGCCAGTTTCAGGCCGCGCTGGACCGGGCGATCGCTGAGGCCGCAAGCGAAGCTGGCCTGCAGTTGGTCTTGGATGTGGACTTGGTAAGATACGGCGGCAAGGATATCAGTGACGAGATCATCAAAAGGCTGGACTAAAGCCATAAAACGCTCCAGCTCGGAGAATAAATATAGATGGGAGGCTGCTTCCATCTTTTTTTGTTCCAGCAAATACCGATCTGGCAAAGGAGGTAAATTCTGAATAAGAATAGAATAGTTAACCTGATTAGGAAGGGGAAGGAATGCCATATGCGCCGCAAATGCAAAAAGCTTGCAGTGTCAATTGTCATCGTACTTATGGTAGGGCTGGCCAGTGCATCAGCCGCAGCCCACAACGTCTTTGGTTCTACAGGATTGATCAACATACCGACGGCAAGCGTCGCGCCCAATGGGTCTTTGAGCACTGCCTTTCACTTGTTTAATGGGACCAATCATGTTTCGGTGGTTCTCGGTGCATTTCCCAACGTCGAAGTGGGGCTTGTCTCACGCCTTGGTGGTTCTGAAGCTTTGTTTTCCGGCACCGCCAAGGTTCAGCTGCTTCAGGAAGGGGAGTATCCAGCTGTGGCAGTGGGTTTGGTCACAGACAGTGATCGGACTAGTTTCTACATCGTGGGGAGTATGCAGATCGGTGCACCGGGTATCAGAGGCCACATCGGTTTTGGTTCAGGCCAGTTCAGCCGCGGATTTGCCGGTATCAGCAGTGTGCTGAACCCTGTCACTGTGATCAGCAGCAATCGCAAACTAAGCATGCCGGTCACCACCGTGATCGTTGAGACCGACGGTTGGAGAATCAATACTGGCTTGTCATTGAAATTCAGCCAGGAATTATCGGCCAAAGTTATGGTTTCAGGCTTTAAACATTTCGGTTTTGGAGTGAACTTTTCCCATCGATTCTAGGATGGAGGGTCTGGAATGAATAAGATCGGGTTCGCCGGACTGGTTGTGTTGCTGCTGCTCGCCTTAGGGAGCAGCGGTTCTGCCTTTAACCCCAATGTTGCGGTTGACGGCCAAATCAGCCGCGCCAATCTCAATCCGGCTGGATTGATGGGATTGACCACCCCAGAGTTTGGCCTTCAGCTGCGCATCGTTCCTCAAGCCTCCGAGGAGGAACCCTACTCCCGGCAGTATCATTTACTCTATGCAGAACCTGACTATGGGACTGGGGCCGGGCTGCTGCATTTCATCTACAGCGACTCCCTGCGGCAGATCACCTATGTTGTCGCCGATCAAATCTTGGATCCAGTCAATGCCGGCGTGTCCTTGAAGTATATCAGCCATCCTAAGAACGAATCCAAATATGTTAGCACCGATTTGGGGCTTCAAATCGGTGTATCTCCGCTGATGCGGATTGGGGTCACAGCAGAGAATTTCTGGCATCTCAAGTTTGGGGACACGGAAGCAGCTTTACCCACAAACATTATCCTCGGGGCAGCACTCGAATTGGGAGAATTTGGTGTAGTCGCCCTCGATGTGAATGATGTCCTGAATACCAATGCCGCCAGAAAGCTGATGTTGGGAGTGGAAATCAAGCCTGTGCAGTCCCTGGCGCTCCGGGCTGGATGGAATGAGGGCTGGACCGTGGGAGCCGGGTTTGCTTATCGGCAGATGCAGCTTGGTTATGACTGGGCCCAAGGGCAGCATCATTTGAGTTTCAGCTGGCAGTTCTAGTGGGAAAAGGTGACAAGGATGATTCAAACCAAGTCATATCGAGCCGTGGTTCTGCGCGGTTCTGCGATTCTCGATCGATATACCATGCGGGAGTTTTTTTGGCCCTTTGTTTTTTGTGTGGTAGGGTTCACTGTAATCCTGCTCAGTGGCGTGCTCTTTGAGCTGATCGATCTCTTTCTGGTCAAGCGAGTGGCCATAAAGATAGTCGCCAGAATGCTGATCTATTACACCCCGGGGATTGTGGTCATGACTCTGCCCGTAGCCGCGCTCTTTTCGACACTGGTGGGTTTGGGCCGCATGAATGAAGACAGTGAAATGATCATCATGTGCAGTAGCGGCCTGCCGTACTGGCGGATCATGGTCCCAGTAGTGATCGCGGGGCTGATTATCAGCGGTGTCACCTATGTCTTGAATGAAGAAGTTGTGCCTTGGACAAACCATGAGTTTCAAAAACTCTTCCGGGAGTTGGTTTATCAGGAAGATGCGCCGTTGATCGAGGAGAACGTTTTTTTTCTGGGCGGCGAGAACCGGTATTTTTATATCAATGAAGTGAACAAGCCGCTGCGCCAGCTGAAAAATGTCCTCGTCTACGAGACAGAGCCGGATCAGTTCCCCCGGTTGATTACCGCCACTTCCGGTACCTACAAGGACCGCCAGTGGATTTTACACGACGGGATTGTGCAGAATTTTGACGAGAACGGGTATGTCAGCTATCAGACCCGGTTTGAGACAATGCAGATCACTACTCCCGACGCTTCTGAACTCTATTTCGGCAATCAAAAAACCACCGACGAAATGAGCCGCAAAGAGCTGAAACAGCATATTGACCGGTTTCAGCGCAGCGGGTTGAAAGTATTGTCGTTTGTTGTGGATTATCATTTAAAGCTGGCGCTGCCCATGGCCTCATTCATATTCGTGCTGTTTGCCGCGCCTTTGAGCTTGTTCAGCAAGAGCAGCAAATCATTCGGGGTTGCCGTAAGCTTGGTCGTAACCGTGATGTATTATGTGGCGACTCCGGTTTGCCGTTCGCTGGCCATCAATGAAGTGTTTCCTCCCTTGTTCGCAGCCTGGCTGACCAACGGAGTGTTCGCACTGATAGGCATTGTCCTGTTGATCCGCGCCGACCGGCTGCATTGAGAAGGTGATCCCTTTGCACATGATCAAGACTCGAAAACCGATAACAGCGCTGGTTCTGCTGGCAGCTGCACTGGTGCCGCTTTGGACAAGCCACTGCGTTTATGCCGCTGAGAACGGCAAGTTTACGATTGACGGCACCGAGTCTCTCCAAATAGATTATGAAAAACGGGTATTCCAGGGAACGGGCAACATCGTCATCAGAGATGGCGATTTGGAACTTACAGGTGAGTTACTGATTTATGATCAGCAGAAGCAGGAATTGTACCTCGAAGGCAACGTCACCTTTACGAAAGGCGACACCTACATGGAAGGGGAGAGCCTTGTTTACAACGTCGTCGAGGAGCGGGGCGAGTTTGTCAAGGCGAGAGCCCAGATGGTTTCGGGCAATATTGATGGCCCGGTTTTTGTCTTTGGTGAGCATCTGCAGATCGATTCCGGCGATTACTCCATTCACGACGGCATCGTTTCCACCTGCGATTTGACAGAACCCCACTACCACCTGGCAGTAAAGCAAATCGAGGTTTACCCCGGTGACAAAATGATCATCCGCGGTGTGCGGTTTTACGAGGGGAAACTGCCCTTGTTTTACTGGCCGTACCTTGTCATTCCGCTGGATGAGCGTTATTCTGACATGGATTTCAGCCTGCCGGAAATCGGGTACAACGAAACAGACGGCTATTATTTCAAACACCGGTATAATTACAGTCTGAGCTCCAATGCCAACGGAGCGCTCATTTATGAGTATTACACCCGCAAGGGTTTGGGCTTGGGAGTGGATCACAAATACAGCCACGCCGCGCTGGGCAGCGGCGGGATAGCCTTTTATTTCCTGCCTTTTGCCGCCAGTAAGTATCTCCTCGGCCAGTTCAGCCACACGTTTGAAACTGACAACATCAGTTTCAGCACTACGAATTCATATTCGCAGCAGCAGCTGGGCACAGGGATGGAGCAGAACACAGCCAGTTCCACCAGTTTAGTCTACCGAGATGCCAACACGCGTTTGAGCGCCGAACTCAAGTACGGCCTTGAGACGAAAGGTTCTGAGAGCAGCCGGACGTGGAGCGCCGGGGGCAGCTGGCACGAGCAGCTCCTGCCCAACTGGTCGCTGGATCTCAGCTCAAAAGCTGTGGGCAAGGGTGAAACAATGACCTACGATCATCTGGCGGAAACTACGTATACCTACGGCAGCCATCGTTTCAACCTTGCGGTGCAGCAGAAATACAACCCGGATCTGCTGAACGGGACAACCCCCCCGACCTGGAAAAGCCTCAACCGGCTTCCAGAGTTTACCTGGCAGTGGTCGAACCCCAAACTGTCGGGGCTGACCTTCCCAGGCCGATTTCAGCTGTCTGCAGGCAGATTCGAAGAGTACCCGTCGGGAGTCGCCACTTGGCGGGTGGTGCCGGCGGTTGAACTGTTTTCCCGCAGCTGGCGTTCGGATTTCGGCACGACGTTGACCTACAGCGGCAATGTCTCGGCCAGTTTTTACGGGACCGGCCAAAGTTTGGGGGTGGCCTACGGACGATTAGGCCTAACCCAGAAACTTAGTGACAGCCTCAGTTTGACGGCCAACTATTACAAACGGTTTGTATGGGGTGAGACACCCTTCCGCTTCGATGCGCAGACTGCTCAAGATCTGCTGCGGGGGACATTAAGGTATACGCGGCGCCCCTGGACGATCACTGTCAACACCGGCTATGATCTTCTCAAAGACAAGTTTGAAACGCTGCGGACCCAAATCAACTTCAGCAGCGCGGCTCAGCCGGTTACCGCCGCAGTCACGCTCAACTACGATCTCAACAACAAGCGCTTTGGCGACTTGAGCGGGAATATCAATTACCGGCCGCAGGATGACTGGACCTTCAGCTTTGGGGTTGTCTACAACATCGCCAATCAGCAGCTGAAGCGCATTAACGGCAAAGTCCAGTTTGACTTGACCGAGACTGTCAAGCTGAGTTATGACCTGAATTATGAACCCGGCAAGACACCTGCCCTGAAGCAGAGCAAACTGGTCCTTACTTTCGACATGCACTGCCGCAAGTTCGAGATGAGTTATGATCAAGTGCAGCAGGATTTCAGGGTCCAATATTCGATCAATGCCTTCCCCAAACTTCCCATTGGGTACAGTACACAGGAAGGGATCCGATTCTTCAAACTCGAAGACCTCAAAGACCTCATCGAGCATGAGTAACCCGGTGGTGGAGGTGAGATAGTGGGCACAGTGCGATCCAAAGCCATAATCACTGCACTTATCGTGATCTTTACCGTTGTGAGTGTGATCATGCTGATCCGTCCCGGCAGTGACGGGCAGGAAGTTGAGGACAACACCACTCCGGGTGTGCTCTTTGAGAATGTCGCACTTGTGGGCAGCGACAAGGGTGTCCGCAGCTGGGAACTGGCCGCCGGGACACTCCGCCCGGAAAAGGACAGGATCTATCTGGACAAGGTGGACAGATTGGTGCTGCTGGAGGATGGAGAACCCAAGTACTATGTCTATGCCGGCAGCGGTGTATGGTCGCCGCGGGAGAACAAACTCCGGCTGCAGGGCGGTGTCGTGGTTGAAGATCGTACAGGCTTTCAGCTGACCGTGGAGGAGCTGGTTTGGAACAGCCAAGATGGACTGTTGGATTTCGTGGGAAATATAACGGTTACCGTCAAGCAAGGAGGAAATGGGAATGAATAAAGCAAGTCTATTGATCATGGTTGTTTTACTGGCTGTCTTCACAGCTTGTGCGGCAGCGCAGGAACTGGGAGCGGAGCAGCCAGCGGCAGCTGACAAAATCAACATCAAGACTATAGGAGCTCCGGATGTTTCGGATACTGGCAGCTACAATCTGAACACCGGTGAGTTGACGACCGATGTTTCCGGATATGAGGGAGCTTATATCCAGATAACCTACAAGGACATGGTTGTGACCGGCCGGACAGTGGTGTACCGTCAAAAGGACGGCTATCTCCTGGTCACCGGAGATGTAAGGGTGGAGCAAAAAGACCTTGTGCTTACCTGTGATAAACTTGAATATTATACTAATTCCGAGAAGATGCTTGCCAGCGGCAGCCTGCAGGTCACTACCGATGATGCGGTTGCTTCTGCAGACGAACTGATCTATCTCAAAAAAGAAGAGCGGATCGACTTCATAAGCAATGTGGTTATGAACAGCAAAGATCCTGAGGTGACGTTCCACGGCCAGCATATGATTCTGTGGCGGGAAACGAATCAGATCAAATTTAATGGACCGTACCATATTGATGTAACTCTGGACGAATCGGAAGAGCCAGCTGCCGAATAGGCATGCACTGCCGTTCCTGGCGGCTATTACCGGTTAAACCCTTTCCAGCGCTGTGTTATAATGATAACACCAGGTGGGGAGGGTTTTTTATGTTGAGATTCTTTCGTGACGGGCTTTACCGCGATTATATAATATTACTCATAGTTACTATAATCGTTGGGGCTGCCGTGTCCTCAGGAATAGCCTGGGCTGTTGACGCCTATTTTGGTGACACCATTCAAGATATGATCGGCGACAACGGTGAATACGACTTGATCCTTCACATCCGGGAAGCTTCGGAAGAAGCGGCTGTCCGGGAACTGGAACGGATTGCCGAGCAGCAGTATCCGGGCGCAGTGGTTTCCAAGACGGTATCTTTGGCCGGCCAGGCCAATTACCTCTTTGGATTCCCCCAGGAAGCCAAGACCGCTGAAACCTTCTCGCGCCTGCCTTCGATCTTTAACGCCGTGCCTGGCCTTAATGGCTACACTGTTATCGTGGAGCCGAGTGTGCTGGTGAGGGGAGTCCATCCCAGTGTCAGCGATGCACTCCGGCAGCGTTTCAACAAGATCGACGGTGTCAGTTTTGCTTTCAGGGACGGCAAGAACATGCTGATCGTCCTGGAATCGGCCGAGCACTCCAAAAGCGTGATGAACGAGGCAAAGAAGATCCTCAAAGAGTATCAGGTGCTTGAAGTCCGCTTCCCCATGGGTTTTGATGTCGATGTCCAGGCAACTGGAGATTCTGTGATGCGGCTGTTGGGCAGAAAGTACCCGGACGCGAAGCTCGCCAATGTGTCTTCGGCAGAATACGGCGAAGAGCTGGACGCTCTAATGAAAACACTGGTCGAGATGCGGCACTTCCTCTTGAGCTATGCGTCCAAGGTCACGATCAAGCTTGAGCCTCAAGCTCGACTGGTGGTGGGGGAGCAGATTCTGGTGCAGGGCCTCAGTGAGCAGGCTCCCACTTCCGGGGGGACAGCTGCTGCGGATCAGGTTGTGATCGAAATCATAGAGGTAAGCGGCGATCAAGCCAAGGGCATGATTGTTTCCGGATCAGTGGCTGCTAACGGCGGCACCTTGACCCAGCCTGGGTATGAGTATTTAAACGATAACAAGATCGGCCGCGTGATCGGCGAAGTACTGATCGAAAACGAACGTTACCGGCTCAACTATGCGATTGAAGAAAGCCTGCGCCTGCTGCGGGAACTGGATGACCTGTCGGTGGAAGCGGCGCTTGCTGTAGAGAGAGCTGACAAGGTCCTGACCACCTTCCAGGAAGCACTGATGCAGCTGGAAGTTCTGCAGGTGCAGATGCAGCAGCTGAACAAAGGCCTGGCCGAGAGCGGTTCTCAGTCTACCAGCGAACAGCTGATCATATCTCTGTTTCTCAACGGGCTGCTGAAGAGCATTACCAAGGGCAGCTCAGAAGCAGCAAGCGAGTTTGATCTGGACCAGCTGGAGAACCTGGATGTCGCCTCGATGCGTTCCAGCCTTGCCAGCATTGCTGAGCAGATCGGCAGCATCCAGGAGATTGATGTCCAGGCCATTATCGATCAGGTCACCGCTATCCGCGACAGCCTGCCGGATCTGGACGATGAAGAGATCGGCAAATCCGTCCATCTGGTGGATAATTACATTGCCGGGCAGGTCATTCCCGGTGAGCGGATTCAGATCCTGGTGGAAAACAGGCCGATCGATGTCGAAGCGGTGGAACCTTTGATCCGCAGCGAGCTGCAGAATGAATACTTGAACGTTTACTCCATTGCTGTCGGCACGGTCAATCCCGATACCCGGACCGAGGTGTTCCGTATCTTGAAGGAAGTGCGGGCGACGATCGCCGGGATTCTTTCCATCGTGCTGGTGGGGTTGTTCTTAATGCTTGATCATGCCACTGTTTTCAGCACGCTCAAATGGTTCAGGGCGAACCAGAAACAAGCCCGGTATCGACTGGCGAAAGTGCTGAATCCAGTTGCTCTGTTCAGCGCCGTTGTGGGTGCTGTGGTTTTGGCGGCGACGTATTGGCTGAGCCGCGCAGCAATCCCATATGTCTCCATGACAGCGGTCACTGTGATTGGAACCGGCCTGGGGGCGGCCATCGGTATGTTTTCCGAGAAGTTCAGCCCGGTGCATGCGGATGAAATCATGGCCGGCCTGGCGCTGGGTTTGAGCAATGCGGAGATCATGCACGAGATTGTCATTCCCGACGGCAGGCCGGGGCTGTTGAACTTATTGAACCGCACCAAACAGAAGTTTTAGAGGAGGGAGAAGGAGTTGCTGAAAATCAGGGGCTTGCGGAAGCAATACGGTAAACATGTCGCTGTCGACGGTGTGGATTTGGATGTGAACCGGGGCGAGACAGTTGTGATCATGGGGCCCAGCGGCTGCGGCAAATCAACGATGATCCGCTGCATCAACCGCCTGACAGAACCGGATGCCGGGGAAGTCCTCTTGGACGGCCGCTCAATCTTGAGCCTGGATGATCAGAGCCTGCGGGAGTTCCGCCGTTCGGTTGGCTTTGTGTTCCAGCAGTTCAACCTCATTGAACGCTTGAATGTCATTGAAAATGTCATGTTTCACCTGGTACTGGCGGGAGTCCCCCGGGAACAGGCTGAAACCCGAGCCAAGCTCGCCTTGGCCAAAGTGGGGCTTTCCGGTTCGGAACACAAGCGCCCGGCAAGCCTCAGCGGTGGTGAGCAGCAGCGGGTAGGGATTGCCCGCGCCCTTGCCTCCAATCCCCAGCTGATGCTTTGGGATGAGCCTACTGCTTCATTGGATCCAATTCTGATCGGTGAGGTTTTGGACGTGATGGAGGAGTTGGTGCGGACAACCAACACGACATCGATTATTGTAACCCATGAAGTCGGTTTCGCCTTGAAGGTTGCCGACCGGATCATCCTGATGGACAAAGGCAAAATCGTTGAAGAAGGATCACCCCGGGCGATCTTTGCCAACCCTCAGTCTGAAGTTGGCAAAAAGTACCAACGCCTGATTGCCAGTTAAACTACAGGAGGAAAAGACCGTTCTTTGCCGAAATAATTACTACGCCGAGGATTGTCTCGGCTTATTTTCTAAGTCGTTCCGAAATACCATCCGGCAAGAAGGTGAATTTGGTGGATATCGACCAAATACTGGCGCGGTTGCCCCACCGTTACCCGTTTTTGATGGTGGATAAAATTGTGGAAGTGGAAGCAGGGCAAAGGGTGGTGGCAGTCAAGAACGTGACCATAAATGAGCCCCATTTTCAAGGCCATTACCCCCGTTTCCCCGTCATGCCTGGGGTGCTGATTATCGAAGCTATGGCTCAGGCAGGCGGTTTGGCGGTGATCAGCGGCCAGCAAGAGGGCGATGATGATGTGGTTCCACTGCTTGTGGCTGTTGATAAGGCCAAGTTTCGCAAAATGGTACGCCCCGGTGATCAGCTGATGATTGACGTGGTGGTGCTGAAAGCGAGAAGCAAGCTTGCAAAAGTCGCTGCCAAAGCGCTGGTGGAAGGGGAATTGGCGGCCGAAGCCGAGTTGGCTTTTGTGCTGTCCGCGAGAGGAGCCAGTTTATAGCCATGGCACTAAAAAGGATCATGATCATCAGCAGCGACACCTCCAGCGATCTCTACGGGGCGCGGCTGGCCAAAGCCCTGCAGGCCATTGTCCCAGATACGGCGCTGTTCGGTATTGGTGGTTCCCAGATGGAAGAAAGTGGAGTCCGCCTGCTGTATAATCTTTCTGAACTGGAAAGCTTGGGCGGCCTGGAGGCGCTGAAGACACCTCATGTGGTGAAGCGGTTGGTCCAGCGGGTTGCCCGGTCGATGGACAAATTCAGGCCTGAACTGGTTGTGCAGATTGGTTTGCCTGTCTTCAGCCTCAAACTGATTGAGCTGGCCAAAGCCAAAGATCTGCCTGTTGTGTATTACAACCTTCCCACAGCTTTGGGGCTCGAACCAATCAAGTTCTCCCGGTTGGCCAAAGTGGTGGACAAAGTGATTGCCGTCAGCCGCTATGAGAGCCGGCTGTGCGAAAACCACGGAATCGCTGTGGAATTCGCCGGGCATCCATTGGTGGATGTTGCCGCCGACGCAGGCCTTGCGCTCCGCGGGGGACTTGAGCTGGCACAGGACCAGCCGGTGGTTGCTTTGCTCCCCGGGTGCCGGGAAGCGGAAGTAAAGATGTATCTCCCCACATTACTCAAGGCAGTGAAGCGAATCAATATGGAGTGCAGCCTGCAAACAGTGATTGCTGTCCCCAAGACTGTCAGGCGGGAATGCTGCAGTGACCTGGTGGCCAAAAGCGGCCTTGATAATGTGAAGGTTATGGAAGACGTTCCTGGAATTCTCTCGGCAGCGGATGCCGCTGTGGTTACCAGTGGGATGGAAAGTGTTCTTGCAGCGGGGGCCCGGGTCCCGGCGGTGGCTGTCCATAAAGTGGCCGTCCCTGCTTATTTTGTGGATAAAATGCTGCTGCGCAAAGCCCATTTTGCCATGATCAACATCCTGATGCAGGAAGAAGTGCTGCCGGAACTGATCCAAACCGACTTTACAGAAAAGAAGACAGCTGAGGCCGTGCTCAGGCTGCTGCAGGATTCTCAAGCCCGAAGCGAGTATTTCCAGAAACTGGAACGACTCCCTGAGGAGTTGGGTACTCCAGGAGCCACTGATAGAGCGGCTCAGATTATCGCCAGCATGCTGTAGGTAGGGTTGAAGGAGCATCGGAGTTGTGAGTATTATAGCTGCGAACTTGGTAAAACGCTACGGAAAGCGGACTGTGGTCAACAAAGTAAGCATCGAGGTTAATCGCGGCGAAATCGTTGGTTTGCTGGGGTCAAACGGTGCAGGCAAAACCACGACATTCGCCCTGATTGTTGGCATGGAAAGAGCCGAATCAGGTGTGATCACCCTGGATCAGCAGGAAATCACTCACCTCCCAATGTACCGCCGCGGGCAGCTGGGCATAGCCTATCTGCCCCAGGAACCGTCGGTGTTCCGAAAGCTGACGGTGAGTGAGAATATCCTTGCAGTGCTGCGCCTGACCGGGTTGGGGAAGCGGGAATGTGCAGAGCGTTTGGACAGCCTGCTGGCAGAGTTTCACCTGGAGCATGTCCGTAATCAAAAAGGTTATCAAATATCAGGCGGCGAAAGAAGAAGGACAGAGATTGCCAGAGCTTTGGCGGGCAACCCGTCGTTTTTACTGCTGGATGAGCCTTTCGCTGGAGTTGATCCCATTGCCGTCAGCGAAATCCAGCAGATCATAGCTTCACTGAAGCAAAAAAACCTCGGCGTCCTGATCACTGACCATAATGTGAGGGAAACCCTAAAGATTACGGATCGGGCTTACATCATGCACGACGGAAAGATTTTGGTTTCCGGAAGTGCGGCAGATGTATCCCAGAATCAGCTGGCGCGCCAGTACTATTTGGGCAATGAGTTTCAGATATAGCGGCGCTTGGTTTGTGAAAATGAGGTGAGCTTTGATGTATGGTTTTACCTTAATCTTTGTTTTGACTGTCATTGGTGGCGTGATCGCCTACATCGGTGACAAAATTGGCATGAAGGTCGGCCGCAAAAGGCTCACTCTCTTTGGACTGCGTCCCAAATACACGGGGATTATTATCACGATCATCACCGGTATTTTTATTTCACTGGCCTCAATCGTCGTTCTGACCATTGCATCAGATGATGTCAGGACAGCCTTGTTCGAGATGAAGGAGATTCAGGCAACCCTTGCCAGCAATCAGGAACAGTTGAAACAGGTGGTCCTGGAACGGGATGCGGCGGCAGCAGATCTGGCTGCAGCACAAGCTCAGCTTGCCGCGGTGCAGGAACAGTATAGTGAGCTGGAGCAGAAACGTAATCTTCTTGAGGACGAAGTAGACAGGTTAAACAATGACTACCAGGCTCTTTTGTATGAATCCCTCCTTCTATACGAGGAATACCTAGGTCTTTACAACGTCACCAAGGAAATCAGCACCGGTGACATGATCTTTTCCGCCGGCCAAATCATTTATGCCGCAGTGGTCGAATCCAGCCCAGATATCAGTCAGATTTATGCCCAGCTGGAGTCTATCTGGCAGAAAGCTGATCAGAAAGCCTATGCCGAGGGAGCTAGAGCCGATAGTGAAAAGCAGTCAGGGATCCTTACCAACCAAGAGCAGACAGACATTGCCGCCCGCATGATCCACCAGGCGGAGGGCTTGTTTGTCGTGCGGATCTGGTCGGGCAACAACGCTGTAGTTGGGCAGCCGGTGGTAGGGAACATACAGATTATCCAGAATGGCATCGTTTTCCAGGCAGAGGAAGTACTGAGCGAAATCACAGTGGATCTTAATTCTGCGGGTGAGGTGGATAGGCAGATTCTAAACCTCATGGCACAAGCCAAGGCTGTGGCTGTGGACAGGGGCATGATCACCTCCGAAGACGACGAAGCGGTGGAAATAACTGCCATTGAGATTGCCAGCACCGTTAGCCAAGTGAGGGAGCTTGCTGGGGCTGAGAACCGTCCGGAAAGAATCAAAATCCAAGCCAAGGCCATGGAAGATACGTGGGCTGTTGCCGGGCCTGTCAAGATCCGGCTGGAAATCGTCCGTGAATGAGCCGAATTTTCGCCATTATTACCGATTCATGGGAAGGAATAAGTAATTGATAATTGAATAGATATCACAGGCCGCAATAGCCTTAAGCAGGGATCTACCCCCAAAAAAAATGGATGAAGCAGAAGGAATATATTTGGGACGTGTAGAAATAGAGTTTAAGATGCTGTCATATGTCGGTCTTTTTTTCTATTTTTTCCGTTCTTCAAACTTGGAAAAGGGGGGAACCGTGTTCTAATACATAGGGTTAGCAGTGTCAAAAGCCAGGTTTAAAGTGTCAGAAGTAAAGACGTTAACGAGGAAACAAGGGGAAACTCGTATACGGCTTTACTTAACTGACACTGACAAAGCTCATTAAATTTTAATTGGGAGGTTAAAGCTGATGAATTTGAGAAGAGTGTCACTAGTCCTAGCCGCAGTACTCGTCGTGACTATGTCCGCATCAGTACTGGCATCCAGCAACCCATTCTCAGATGTACCAGCAAGTCACTGGGCGTATGACTCTGTGATGAAACTTGCAGCAGTCGGCCTGGTTGAAGGCTATCCGGATGGTACATTTGGTGGAACCAGGACAATGACCAGATACGAAGCTGCCATGGTATTTGCCCGTGCCCTGGCCAGACTGGAAGCTCTTGTCGAAAGCCAGGTCCTTGAAAATACTGCCGGCGTGCAAGAGCGAATCACAGCTGACGTACTGGCCGAGCTGGACGCTACCGTTGATGAACTGGTCAAATTGATCGAAGAGAAGTTCGCCAAGCTTGATGTTGCAGTAAAAGACACGGTTAAGGAAGAAGTAGCTGTCCAACTGCAGACCGTTGGGTATGAGCTCCTGCTGACCGAGGAAGCTCAAGCAGTCCTCACCCAATTGGTTGGCGACTTGATGAAGGAGTATCTGGCCGAAGCGAAAGAACTGGCCACTGAAACTATCGTCGAGACTGGCGTAATTGAAAGAGTAGTAGTGGAAGACGTTGATGAAGCAGTTGTCAGGGCTATCGCCGAAGAAGTGCTGGCCAACAGCCTGTGGGCAGTCAGCGAAAAAGTTGACGCCACCGCTGACTATGTCGACATGGTTATTAGCAAGATTAATGACCGGTTGGGCCGCCTGACCACAAAGGTAGACCAGATTTCCGCTTCTTATGTCAGCAAGGAACAGCTGGCCGATAATTTGAGCGCCATCGAGGACAAACTCTTGGATGTCCAAGAGGAAATCGCTGCCAGCACTGATTATGTTGACATGTTTATCTCCAAGACCAACGATCGGCTTAGCCGCGTAACCAGGAATGTTGACGTGTTGACTGCCGATCTGAATGCTGTCAACGGTTTGATTGCAGCGCTGCAAGGCGATGTTGAAACTCTGCAAAAGTCATTGGTTACTGAGACAGCCGATTTGGCCGACACCTTCAACAAGATTCGCAGCGAGTTCTCAGCGGAACTGTCCCTGCTGGGAGTACGCGTCGGTAAACTTGAGCTGCTCTATCAGGATCTGGACGGCCGTGTAAGTGCTGTTGAAGGCAAGGTTGCCGATTTGGATGCGAAGGTTGAAGGCACAGCAGCGCAAGTAGCCGAACTGGATGCCAAAGTTGACGAAGCTAGCAAAGTTCAGCTGAGCGGCAAAATCAGCATTGGTGCCGGCAATACCCGGATTTGGACCGTGCAGGATGAAGAGGAAATCGAGGTTGGTTCGGTCACCGGTCTGTTGGGAACATACACATCCGATGACCTGGACACCGACACCTCGTATGAAACCAGACTTAACGTTCAAGTCACTGAAGGCACCAAAGCCAGCTTGATTTTGGGCGGCAAGACCAATCTGCCGGCAACGCCTGTAGCTTTCAACAAATATATCCTGGAAGTTACCAGCGACACTCCGATCAACCTGCTCGCTCTGGGTACTGTGGGCAGCTATGTCGGGCCTAGGTTCGACGGCAACGCTTTGGCCATTAAGCCGGATAAAGGTGCTGTGGCCGATCTGGCTCTGGGCGGCTTGAAACTCTCTGCCCTGGCCGGTGTGCGGAACGCCGACGGTATGCTGGGACTCAGCACGAAGTATGTCGTTGGGCCGGCCTTTGGTTTCAAACTGACCGGTGCTGCATTAACCGACACAAACCTCAAGTATGATAACGAAGCCGCAGTGGCTGCCGGTATCTTCGGTAAAGTACTCGGCCTCGAATATGACTTCAAGGCAGTTCTGGAACACATCGCGACTCCTGTAGATGATACCGAGGGCCCCGATGAGGACGAAGCGAACTTGCTCGACAGCATGCTCTTCGATCTGAACTTGGGTGCGGATATTGGTGCCCTCAGCATTGACGCCAGGTACACCAAAGCCGGTGCCGATTTCGGTACCAGCAGCTTGACCAGCAGAGGCTTCATCAATGCCAATGCTGCCAGCAGATTGAGCGTGGATGCCGCCGCCAAGGTATTTGGCCTCAACTTGAACGCCGGTACCTATCGTGAGCAGGAGGACGACGGTGATCAGCTGATTAACTCTGTGATGTTCAACGCCGGTTCCGAATTCAAGCTCTTCCTGCCCATTAAGCTCTCTGGTGCTTATGGCTGGAAACTTGGTTCCGGTGAGGAAAATGATATCCATACCCAACTTAAGGTCGGAACAGGGTTCAAGCTGTTCGGCATTGATGTGGACGGCAGCTTCACCTACGCCAAGAACGTGATCAACGGCGATTGGCGCGACCCGGCCAAATGGACTGGCAAGGATATCAACTTCGTAAATGTCGGCCTTGCTTATGCACCTGGAGCCAATCTCGCTCTGGACTATGACTTCGAACTGGCCATGCCGAGCGGAACCACAGCCGACCTCTATGGCAACCAGATGACTCATGTTCTGAGCGCGGGTTACACCTTCGGCCCAGGCTTGAAGCTGAACATGTCGGCTAAGAGAATCAGCATAGCTGATACCGATGAGAACACAGCCAATGTGAATGTGGATGTTCTCAAAGCCGGCTTGGAATTCTCCTTCTAATAGACAGAACAAACAGCGAAAAAATACCCACACGTCAAGTGTGGGTATTTTTTACGATCAAAAAACCGGTGGACAATACGAATTGATAGAGTAGGGATGATTTATGGCAAACTCGAATGAGAGACAACCGATTGTGGCAGTTGACCCGGGACGCGAAAAGTGCGGTCTGGCCGTTGTTGACGGCAGTCAGACGTTGTTTCAGGAGATTGTGGCTCGCAGCAGCATTGTTGAACGGCTGCGAGCCGTCTTACCCCCGAATGGGCTGATTGTGGTTGGCGATGGAACGGGAAGCAAGGCATTCATTCGCGAATTGTCCGCAAACCTTCCGGATATCGAGAACCGCATTGTAACGGTTGATGAAAAGCTGTCAAGTGTCGAAGCGCGGTCACTATATTGGCGCCAGAATCCACCTAAGGGTTGGCGGCGGCTGCTGCCTGTTTCGCTGCAGACACCGCCAGTACCGATAGACGATTACGTTGCGGTCATTTTGGCTAAACGCTATCAGGATGGAAAAAAGAGGCAATCTGAGAAAGATCTTGAATATGGAAGGTTTTAACCCACTTTTGGCGAAGTTTTATTATACCGAGCCTATCAATAAACTCGGGAACAAAGAGCCGAATCCTGCGGGCAGAATGGAGGTGGGTTGTTGTGAACAAGCGAATATTCGTCTTTTTTTTCTCATTGCTTGTGCTGATATTGGCAACAACCTGCGCTGCTCAGCAGGGCAGCGGGCAGTGGATCTATGATGCTGTAGCCTATTTAAAACAGCTGGAATTCGGAGATTTGTTTGCTGACGTCCATCCGGAAAACCGCTATCAAGTGTCTCTCGCCATAGCCAACACGATTCAGAGGCTGGAACTCACCAACAACACACGGGTGCAGCGTTTCGGTGTCAGCCGCAGGGTCAGTCTCAAGGAACTGTTCGACACCTACAATTTGGGGGTCCCTGAGCAAAAGCGCCTGCCGGAGCAGGCACTTTCGATCTTGACTCAGCTTGCTGATGAGCACCGTGATGAGTTGAACGTCTTAGGCTATTGGATTGAGGATCTTCCCAGCAATACCGTGAGTCTTAATCAGGATCTGGGAAAGCAGCCGGTGATTTTGGAGAGCAACCTGTTTGGCTCAGATATGCTGACGAAGCTCTTGAAACAGAAACAAGACAGCATCATAAAGGAAACTGACAATGGTGTGAACAAGAGCAGTGTCCTAAGCAAGTATTTTGGCGAGGATGAGGCTGAGGACAACCGCATTTTGATCAACAGCCTTATCCCGCTTTGGTCGTCTGATTTGTTCATTGGTGCCGGGTTGTCACTTCCCGCTCCGTCAGAGCCTGATAAAGATACAGAAGATCAGCCGGGATATGCGGGGATCATTGGTGAATACCTGATCAACCAAGGATTGGTTCTGGAAGGACAATACCTGCATAACCTTTCCCAACCGTTTGACCCAGGCGTACTGCAGTTTGGTGCCAGAGGACGGCTGGGTAATGTGACTTTGCGAGGCCTGCTCCAGACCGCTGAAGATGAGAACGAAGGAGCCAAAGCCAGCTTGGATATCACTTATACAACGGCGAATTCCATCATGATCCGGGCGGGGTGGGACGCCAACCTCAAGCCCGTGTCCGAATTAAGATTTCCCGCCAGTACCAGCATTGATGTAGATATCCCCATTTCTCAAGGGCGAATTGCACTGGGATTAGTTCAGAAATGGAATCAAGAAGGCACAGATGAGGAAACCAGTGAATTTACGGATAGGACCCGCGCCTCCATCGAGTTTAGCTATGATCTGACCAACGAAGTTTCCTTTAAGCTGGACTACCGCCTGATTGATTTTAGCGACGTAAACAAAGCCTTGGCAGAGTTTTCCATCAGATTTTAACAAGGAGGACCAACATGAAATCGAAAGCTGTCAGCTTTATTCTGGCCGTAGTTCTGCTGGCAAGCCCCGTTACCGCTGTTGCCCAGTCCACCACTTCACCCTTGACAGTTCTAAGCGAACTGGAACGGGTGCTGTTCGGCCAGGAACAGCAGGGAGCGCTGTTGGCACGGGTGGAAGCGATTGAGCTGGAGATCTTCGGCGCTGTCCAATCTGGCCCGGTGATGACCAGGATCGACCGGGTCAATGAGTACCTTTCCGGAGGAGGGGCAGGGCTCAAACTCCTGCTTAACCTGGTGGAATGGGGTTTCTTGGAAAAATTGAGCGCTCACGAACCACTGGTGAAAAGGCTGGAAAGGATCGAGGTGGCCTTCATCGGCCAGACGCAAATTGGGCCGATTGCTGATCGAGTCAACCAGCTGATGATGTTCATCTGGGGTACGACCAAACTGGATTCGGCCTCGGTGAAAGTGCCGGCGGCAACTTTGGTGGAAGTCCAGCTTCTCGCCAGTGTGGATTCGGCCAAGAGCGAAGTAGGGGACCTGGTACCGTACCAGGTGGCATCCGATGTGGTAATCGACGGCCGGATTGTTATCCCCAGAGGCTCGCAGGGAGTTGGCAAGGTTACGGAAGTAGTCAAAGCCGGGGGGTTGGGCAAAAGCGGCCGAGTGGTGATTGATTTCGGCACTGTGTCAGCTTTTGACGGCAAGAGTATTCGGCTGCGGATGGCGGAAAAGTCCATGGAACGGAACAGCCGCCTGGAGTTGGCAGCAGGGGTCAGCATAGCCGGTGTGCTGCTCTTGGGAGGGCCGATTGGTTTGGCCGCTGGATACCTCATCCAAGGGCAGGAAGTACAGATTCCTTCAGGATCGAAGTTTTTCGTGGAGACAGAGATAGAGTATCAAACATTGGGACTCCGCCTAGTGCCGGCCAACTAAGTGAGGAGCACAAACCTTTAGTTTATGGAAAAACCGCTGGTTTGGCGGTTTTTCGTGTGTCGGCGGATTTTTTGCCTGCAGGATTATTAATCTGTGAAAACGAACAAATAGTTGTGAACTTTGGATAATTTGCAGCCGGGGAGGTTGTTCGATGAATGGCACAAGGATAACGCGAAACATATGGACTATGGTTATATCCCTATTCCTCTTCCTGTCTCCATTCATGTTCTGGGCATCTGCGTCTGATGCAGTGTTCGGCAGCGGCTATATACTGGGCGCAGGTGATGTCCTGGAGATAACGGTTTGGGGGCACCCCGAGCTTAGAACAGCCGTCCAAGTCCGCCCTGACGGATACATTACCTTTCCGTTGGTTGGGGATCAACTGGCTGAAGGCAAGACTGCAAGCCAGCTGGCGGCAGAGATTCAACAGCAGCTGTCCGCTTATGTTGTGGCTCCGAGTGTAACGATCATCATTACCGAGTTCCGCACCATCCGAGTGCAAGTTCTGGGAGAAGTCCGCAATCCCGGTTATTACAAACTAGGTGCGGAAGATAGGCTGTTGGACGCCATTGGCCTGGCCGGCGGGCCGACACAGGCTGCGAACTTGGCGGAAGTGACCTTGACCAGGTTTATAGGTGGGAAGACAGAACTGTTCCGCCTGAATGTTACCAATTACATAACTGAAGGTAATTTAGAGCATAACCCTCTCCTGCATGATGGTGATGTGATTTATCTGTCTGAAACCGGCAATGCCCTGGTTTTGGGCGCTGTCGCCAGGCCGGGCAGCTACAAGCTGCAGCCGGGCATGGATGTACTGGATTTGCTGGCAGCCAGCGGCGGTGCACTGGACTCCAGCGATCTTTCCCAGGCAGTGCTTACTCGCAGGCTTGGTGAATCTTATACCGAGCTTGCACTCGACTTTAATGCGCTTATGCAGTCTGGCAAAGGCAAAGTGCAGGTGCAGGCCGACGATGTGCTGTATATCCCGCCAAAGCAGACGGCAGCCCTTTTCGGCGAGGTAAGATATCCCGGGAGCTATGCCATTGAGCCGAACATGACTTTGGCAGAACTGCTCAGTGCCGCTGGTGGGCTGACTGACTTGGGCGATCCTGCCCAGATCCGGATTGTCAGGGAATCAGGCGGCAGCCGTCAGTCACTGACAGTGGACCTCAGCGGGACGCTTACGGGTAAGTCTGGCCCCAATCCACTTGTCGCCGGCGGTGATATCATTTATGTGCCGGAGATTATGAATACAGTGATCGTACTCGGCGAAGTACGGCAGCCGGGTGCTTTTCAGTTGAAAGAAAACATGGGGATCCTGGACGTGATTGCCCTGGCCGGCAGCACAACAGCCAACGCAGCTTTGGATCGGGTTACTTTGACCCGGCAGAGCGGCGATGAGGTGCTTGTTCAAGAGATAAACCTGGCTCAGCTGCAGGGGGTGGGGACCGGCAGAAACGTTGAGCTGCTGCCGGGAGATGTGATCTTTGTCCCTGAAGGGGCGCCGCAGGCCCTGGTTTTAGGCCGGGTGGCCGTGCCCGGAAGCTACAGGGTTAGTGAGAATACATATCTGCTGGATATCTTGGCCCAGGCCGGAGGCCCTTTGGAAAGCGCCGGTGATCAGGTCTTGCTCACGCGGAACAATAAGACAACCGAAGTGAACCTGGGGGCACTGACCCGGTTGGGAATCGGCAACCAAAAAATTCAGCCCGGCGATGTGATCTATGTGACAGAAGGCCGGCACCAGATTCTGGTCTTGGGCGAAGTCCGCAGCCCTGGTTACCATCAACTGCAGTTCGGCGATCGAGTGCTCGACGGCATTGCCAAGGCAGGGGGCCTGCGGGAAACCGCGGCGGGGGATCAGGTGAGCGTCACCAGGCAAACTGACGATCGAACTGAAGTTTTCACAGTGAATCTGGAACTCTTGGAGCGCAACCGCTTCCTCGACAGCAACTTTTTGCTGGAGGGCGGTGATGTGATTATCGTACCCGAAGCCAAACGGGACATCATGGTGCTCGGGGAAGTCGCCGCGCCGGGTGTTTATGTACTGCGCAAAGAACAGCGCTTGCTCGATGTGATTGCTCAAGCCGGCGGCATGACCGAAGCTGCTGCGGCGGACTTGGTGCAAGTCACGAGAATGGGCTATGACAGCAGCCCATCGACAGAAATCTATAACCTGGATGCTGTGATCAAAGGCTTAAGCGGGGACAATCCACTGATCCAGCCGGGCGATATCGTTTATGTGCCCGAGCGGAAGACATCGGTTTTGGTTTTCGGTGAAGTTGCGGCTCCCGGGTATTACCGGGTTACAGCCACGACAACACTGCTTGACGTTATCGGCCAGGCCAGAGGTTTGACTGAAAAGGCAGACGCCAGATCGGTCAGCTTCACCCGTATTGTGGATGGACAAACAATGATCGAGACAATCGATTTGGAAAAGATCATGACCACCGGTGAAGGCAACATCCGTTTGACTGGTGGGGAAATGATTCTCGTCCCCGAACTGAACTTGGAGATTTCCATCATCGGTGAAGTGAGGGCGCCCGGCCGTTACCGGATTCGCCCCGGCGAGCGGCTGCTGGAAGCACTGGCCAAAGCAGGCGGCCTGACGGAAGATGCTGATCCATGGCTGACACTGACAAGATGGACCGAAGGCGAGCAAGAGGTCTTGACCATAAACTACCGGGATTTAGTTCAAACTGGTTCTCCCGAACAAAACCCGACTGTCGCCGGCGGGGATATTATCCATGTCCCCAGCATGAATCGGCGGATCCTGGTGTTCGGCCAGGTAACCTATCCCGGTGCATACCTTGTGGATCAGTTTACAACCCTGTTGGATGTGATTGCCCTTGCCGGAGGACCTAAACCCAGTGCCAAACTGGACGAAGTGATGCTGGTGTCCGGGACTGCAGGTGACATGGTCCAATATGTGGATTTGAACGCAGTCATCAGCCAAGAGCAGCCCAATCCGGTGCTGCGAGGCGGGGAAGTGATCCACATTCCGGAGTCCCGGCAGGTGCTCGTTATGGGCGAAGTGGCCCGCCCCGGCGCGTTCAACCTTCCCACCGGCGGCCGAGTCCTCGATGTGCTGGCTCTGGCTGGCGGATTGACGAGCAGTTTTGTTGACCAAGAAGTGATTGTCACCAGGCAGGGGCCGGAAGGTGATCAGGTATGGATTACCGATTACCAGTCCCTGATCAACAGCCCGAATGAGCACAACCTACTGCTTGCCGGCGGGGATGTGGTCTTCGTGCCGCAGTTAACCCGCCAGATCGTGGTCTTGGGTGAAGTCAACAGGCCTGGCGCATACCAAATCCAGGAGGGCGCCCGGCTGCTTGATGCCATTGCCATGGCAGGTGGGCCCACTGAAAGGGCCGAGCTTGGTGCGGTGGGGATTTACCGCGGCGGCGATTTGAAGGATCCGTCCAAGTTTACCATGGGCCGTGAACGGGTCTTGTTCCAGGGTGACGCCAACGAAAATCCGGAGATCTTCGGTGGCGATGTGATTTATGTCCCCGAAACGAGCAAACCGGATTGGAACAAGATTTTGGGTGTAATGACCGGCGTCCGCACCTTCCAGCAGATTTTCGACTGGTTCAGAGGGCTTTTCTCCGGAGGTGAGAACTAGTGAACATGGAGGAAATGGATTTACTGGAACTATGGCAGATCGTGATGAAGCGCAAGCTGCAGATCATCCTGCTCCTAGTTCTGGCAATCACAGCAGCGTGGGCAGTAAGCATTTTCACAGAGCCCGTATACAAAGCGACAGCTACTTTAATGTTCAAGAACGAAAGATCGAGCACCCTGGCAGCGCTGGATCCGCTGGGATCGCTCACTGGATCAGCAGTCAATGTGATGCTGCAGAACTACATTTACATGCTCAAAAGCCGATCAATCCTGACCAAGGTGCTGACAGCCCTCGGATGGGATGAAATCACCAGCGAAGACCTCCGGAACGTTGAGCTGACTCTCACAGTGCAGCAGGCAGCCGGCACTGAGATTTTGGAGATCAGTTTTGAGTCGGAAGATCGGGAGTTTGCCACCAATTTTGTCAATACCCTCAGCCAGATGTTTGTCGACTGGGTCAGGGACACAAACAGATTGGATCTGAGGACTGCCGGCGATTATCTTCTGGAACAGATTGAAATGGTCTCCGCCGAGCTGCAGAAGGCGGAAGAGCAGCTGAAGGCTTTTCGGGAGACGGAGCGCATGATTCAGCCGATGCAGGATTCTTCAATGCTGGTCCAGCAGTATATGGAGTGGGACAAACTGCTGACTCAGGCCAAGATTGCCAAGATAGAGGTCGAGCAGCGCTTGAGGCAAATTGAGGAGAAGCTTGCCTCTCAGGAGGAGGTTATCATTGCCTCAACCACAATCCAGAACAACCCCCTGATCCAGGCTTATCAGCAGAAGCTGGCGGATCTGGAAATATCGCTGTCCGGCGCGCTGGAGCTGTACACAGATATCCATCCAGAAGTGCTGAGCTTGAAGGCAGAGATCAATGAGACCCGAGCAAAACTTGCCGGCGAAGTGGAGCGGATTACAGCTACAGAAACAATGGCAATCAATCCAATACACAGTGAGCTGTTCAACCAGCTGATCGGCGCTCAGGTGGAACTGGTGGCGTTGAGCGCAAGAGAGCAGGCCATTACCCAGCTGCGAGATCAGCTGGATCAGAAATACTCTCATATCCCCCAAAAGGAACTGGAACTTACGCGCTTGATGCGCACAGTGTCCCTTCTGGAGGACATTTATGTGATGCTCATGACGCGGTATGAAGAGATCCGCATCAATGAACAGATGCATTCTGGCAATCTGCAGATTGTCGATCTTGCCTCGATTCCTGAAAAACCCATCAAGCCCCGGACGAAACTGAATATGGCCATCGGCGGTGTCCTTGGGCTGTTTCTCGGCGTCGGTGTGGCTTTCCTCATGGAATTTCTGGATAATACGATCAAGACCAAAGAGGACGTGGAAAAGGTACTGGCACTGCCGGTCATCGGACAGATTCCAGATATCAGCAATAACCGGTTCCAGCCGAATACCCGGTTTAAACACAATGTAAGGACGTGATGATTGGTGGCGAGAAACTATACAGGACAATTGATAATGCAGGATGACCCAAAAGCTGTCGTTTCCGAAGCGTTTCGCACTTTGCGGACCAATCTCCAGTTTGCATCCCTGAATGAGGAACTGCGGATCATTTCGGTAACCAGTACCGGCCCTGCTGAGGGCAAGTCTGTGGTCTGCGCCAATCTTGCCGTTTCCATAGCCCAAACCGGTACAAAGGTGATCCTGATCGACTGCGATCTGCGCAAACCGGCTATTCACAAGATATTTGGGCTGGAAAACCATGTTGGTTTGACCAGTGTATTGACAGGCCAGAAGGATCTTGAATCAGCACTGCGGCCAACGCAATCCGAAAACTTGCGGCTGCTGACGGCTGGGCCTATACCACCCAACCCTGCAGAGCTGCTGCAGTCCAAGGCCATGCAAGCAACTTTGGCCCAGGTTAAGGAACATGCGGATAAAATTCTGATTGACGCACCCCCAGTGCTGCCTGTGGCTGATGCCATGATCTTGGCTTCCTATGTGGACGGTGTCATCTTCGTCATTGGTGTCAAGCAGGTACCCAAAGATATGGTCCGGAGAGCCAAAGAGCAGCTCGACGGAGCCAATGCCAGGATTTTGGGCGTAGTCTTGAATAAAATCAAGTATGATCGGGAACGCGAGCATTATTATTACAATTATTACACTGTGGATGAACGCAATGGATAAGCTGAGCTGCCCAATGATTGATCTCCATACCCATATTCTGCCGGGTGTCGATGATGGCGCAGGAGACGAGGGTTCGGCTCTGGACATGGCCCGTCAGGCTGTTGAGCGTCAGATCCAAGTTGTGGCCGCCACACCCCACTTTGTCAATTTGGCGTGGGATCAGATCAAGGCCGAGGCCGCTAAGCTGCAAGCGTTATTGACAGCTCATCAGATCAATCTGACGGTTGTGGCTGGCGCTGAGTTGATGATCGATCTTGATTTGGCTGTTCAGGCAAAAGAGGACATCCCTACCTACAACGATGCCGGCAAATACTGTTTGATTGAGTTTCCCATGCTTGAACTTCCCCATTACGTTGATCAAGTACTCTTTTCGCTCCAAGTCAAAGGTATTACTCCAGTTATAGCTCATCCGGAACGCTATCACGCTGTCATTGAGGACCCGAACCTGCCCGCGCATTGGATCGAGACGGGGTGTTTGATCCAGATCAATGCCGGCAGTTTGCTGGGGAATTTCGGTACCCATGTGCAGCGGACAGCAGAAATCATGCTCAAGCATCAGATGGTGCATTTGATTGGCAGCGATGCCCATTCCACCGGCCGCCGCGGTTTTCACCTGGAACGCAGTGCCGAAGCGGTGCAGCGCTTGGCCGGGGCAGAAACGGCGGCCAAATTGGTAAGTACCAATCCGGCGCGGATCATTGCTGGGGAGCCGGTTGAGGTTCTTGAAGTGATCCCTTATCGACCGCATCGACGCTTTTGGGATTTCATCAGGCAAAGGAGGGGTCTGTGTTGACTGTGGTGCAGGTGCCTGTTGATCAGATCGAAGTTGCTGCCGATCATCTGCGTTCAACCTTGGATCAGCAGAAACTTACAGAGCTGGCCAATTCCATTGCTGCTGTCGGCCTGCTGCATCCGATTCTGGTTATGGAAAACACTGCCGGTTACCAGCTGATCGCAGGATACCGCCGCCTCGCAGCCTGCAAAGCCTTAGGCCTTGATACCATTGCTGCTTTTGTTTTGAGTCAGGATGCTTCAACAAGGCAGATCCAGATAGTCGAGAATATCCACCGGGAAGACTTGAACCCGATCGATCGGGCTGCAGCTGTCCGCTTGTTTATCCAGGAAAACCAGCTCTCCGTTTCGGAAGCGGGGAGGCGGCTGGGGATACCGCGGACAACAATCAATGATTGGCTGGCTGTCCTAGATCTGCCTGAGCGTTATCAGGATGCAGTGCTGAACAATTATTATGGAGGCAGTTCACCGCTGACCCTTTCCCATGTAGGGCTGGCCAAGCGTTTTGCCGCCAAGTTGGGCAGTGAAAAAATGCTTGAGGTGGTCTTGGATGCGGTTTTGTACTACAGTCTCAGCCGGGCGGAGACACGTCAGGTCCTGAAGCTGGTATTGGAGGCGAAAGATCTCAGCATTGACCAAGCCGTGCGCAAAGTCCGCCTGATCCCGCAGGAACGCAGCCGCAAAGCCCAGTCTCCTGACTGGAGCGTGGATCAGCTGATGACATCGTTGAGCAAATCGGGAGATGTTTTGGTCAAAGCTGACATCGAGCGCTTGAGAACATTGAGTGAAAATCAAAAACAGGAAGTGATCAGGAGGGCTAGAGTCCTGCAGCAGCTCCTTTCGGCAATGATTGAGCAGATCAGTCAAGCACCACCGGTCACCAAAGCCAGATAGGCGCATATAATATTATGGTGCATAGAAAACACTCCGCGGCAGATACTAGGGTTATACGTGCAACGGAGGTGCGGTAAGGCGATGACCATCTGCAATCATGCCCGAGCCAAAGTGGACCCTGACGGCTCTGTCGAGTATTTTTGCGACAAACTGGCCTGGCGCATGGGCCTCGACGGGCTGGAGCACTGCAAGGAGTGCTCCTATTACACCACAGAAAAAAAGCATGCCGGATCCAATTGACCGGCTGCCCGGGAATGGGGAACAGATTTGATCGTCGTACGCTGGATAATCGTGCTGCTTTATGCGTTTTTTATTTTTGTCTTTGCCCAGAACTCACTATCAGGGGCGAACGCCATGATGGACTGGCTGAGGGCCTGGTTCCCTATGCTCAGCCATGATCAGGCTGCCGCCGCTGTCGTGTATCTGCGCAAACTGATTCATATGGGTGGTTATTTTCTTGCCTTTGTTTTGACCTACGCGGCGGTACGGGTCACGCCCCGGCTAAACCGCTTTTCGTATGCAGTCGCAGCCATTCTGGCTTTGACCCTGGCTGCTGGAGATGAATGGTATCAGACCACGCTGCCCCACCGCAGCGGCAGTTTCAGGGACATTCTCCTCGACCTGGCCGGGATTGGCTTGGCAGCGGCTGCGGTGAGAGTCTTTCACGGTATGCGGGCGAGAAGCGAAAAAGCTTCCAGTAACTAGTGTTCTGGAAGCTTTTTTCCTAGTAAAACGCTGCGTTCCGGCAATGTCAAAGCCACATCTTCCAACTCTTTGATGTATGCCTGTTTTTTGCCCAGTTCGAGGCGGAGCAGGGCATTTTCTTTTTTCAAAGCCGCGATTTCGTTTTCCAAGCGGGCAAGTTCACGCTTAGTCACTAATGCCATCCGGCTCACTCCCGAAAACTCCGTTTTATGCTACGGTTCGCCTTTATTCCGCAGAATCCTGCTTTTTACTCTAAATCACTAGAAAACCTGAACTGTGTCGGAAACAGTGAGGCATTCGGTTTTGGCAAGGGCTTCTTCCACCAGGGTGTCGATATCATACTGGGCCTCGGCGGCCAGCACCTGCTCGAGATGGGGTTTGGTTGCCGGATTTTTCGGGACGAAGACTGTACAGCAGTCTTCGTAAGGCAGGATGGATGTATCGTATGTGCCGATTTTTCTGGCAATATCAATGATCTCCTGCTTGTCGAAGCCGATCAGCGGCCGCAGCACCGGGAGAGTGGTCACAGCGTTGATCACATTAAGGCTCTCCATAGTTTGGCTGGCCACCTGGCCCAGGCTGTCGCCGGTGATCAAGGCAAGAGCCCGTTCTCTGTGGGCTAGTTTCGTGGCAATGCGCAGCATCATGCGGCGCATTAAAGTGATGTTCAGATCCGGATACTTGCTCTTCTGCAGTACTTTTTGGATCTCAGTGAAGTGGGCGATCCACAGCCGCATCCGGCCTTGGCCGGTGTAGCCGGCCAGGATCCGGGTGAGATCGATCACCTTTTGCCGGGAACGTTCGCTGGTAAAGGGATAGGAATGGAAGTGGAGCCCTTCCACGGTGACGCCTCGCTTGAGGGACAGATAGCCTGCGACCGGGCTGTCGATGCCGCCGGAGAGCAGCAGCAGGCCCTTGCCGGCACAGCCGGCAGGCATCCCCCCAAGGCCTGGGATAGTGGTATGGTACAGGTAAGCGCCTTCATTGCGAATCTCGATGTTGAGCTCTGTTTCCGGCTGGTGTACATCAACGGACAGGCCGGGGAAATTCCGCAGTAAAAATCCGCCTATTTCCTGGTTGACTTCCATGCTGCTCAATGGGAAGTTTTTATTCGGCCTGCGGGCCTGTACCTTGAATGTTGTATGGGCGCGTTCTTCCATCAGCCTCAGGGCGGCCTGTTTGATTGCTTCCATATCCAGTTCGGTTTTCACAGCAAGAGACATGGCTACGATGCCGAAGACCCCTTTGAGGGCCTCCACGATTGCTTCCCAGTTGGTGCCGCATTCTATGTAGATGCGGCCGTAGGCTTTGCTGATTCTGTGGTAATCCATCCCTTTGAGCGCGTGGGAGATATTCCTGATTAAAAGATCTTCAAATTGAGACCTGTTTTTGCCTTTGAGGCTGATTTCTCCGTACTTTACCAGGATGATTTGATCCATGATTTCCTCCTATCCGTAAATCTGGCGCACTTCGGCAACACTGGCCGCAATCATGTCGCAGGCGTACTCAATCTGTTCCAAGGTGAGTTTGCGGGACAAACCAATGCGGACGGTGGTGCCCGCCTGCTCGGGGCTGAGCCCGATGGCCTGGAGCACGTGGGAAGCTCTTTGCTTGTGCGAGCTGCAGGCGGCTCCCACAGAGAGGTAGACACCTTTTTGCTCCAGGTAATGCACCAGCACTTCCGCCCTTATCCCCTCAAACCGGACACTGACTATATGCGGAGCCCCGTCCGGAGGGCTGTTGCAAAAGCTGCCGGGGATCTGCAGCAGCCTGCTGAGAAGGTGTGAGCGTAGTTCGGCAAGTACAGCGGCGTGTTCCTCAAACCCGGTCACCGCCAGCTGGGCTGCCTTGGCCAGGCCGACAATTGCCGGTACGTTTTCGGTTCCGGACCGCAGCCCTCCTTCCTGGCCGCCGCCGAACACGAGCGGCTGCAGCTGGATTCCCGTTCTGACATACAAAAGGCCAATGCCCTTTGGCCCGAATATCTTGTGGCCGCTGATGCTGAGCATGTCGATCTTCAACCGCGAGATATCGATTGGGACTGTGCCGAAAGCCTGGCAGGCATCCACATGGAAAGCGATCTTCTGGCGGCGGCCCTGGTTGGCGGCGGCAATTACTCTGCTGATCTCGGCCATGTCTTGGATTACCCCAATTTCATTGTTCACCAGCATGATGCTGATCAGGCTGGTTTCCGGGCTGATAGTTCTGGCCAGAAAAGCGGGATCGATTTTACCGCTGCTGTCCACAGGCAGATGGGTGACCCGCCATCCGCAGTTGGCGCTCAAGTAGCTGATGGGGTTCAATACCGATGGATGCTCAATCGCCGTGGTGATAATATGCCCCGGCTTATACTGAGCCCGAGCGTACCCCAGGATAGCTAGGTTGTTTGATTCAGTGCCGCCGCTGGTGAAGCAGATTTCGTTGGGGTTGTTCGCCTTAAGTACTTGGGCGAGGAACCTGCGGCACTGAGCCAAGGCCGACTCAGCCTCCACTCCCAGCAGGTGGGGTGAGGACGGATTACCATAATGCAAGTGCCAATAGGGTTCCATGGCCGCCACTACTTCCGGATCCACTGGAGTGGTGGCGCTGTGATCGAGATAGACTTCCAAAGAAAATCCCCTCTTTGCTCTGGTATATTCTAGCATATGTCAGCTGCGGCGTCACGGACACTTTCGGCATTTGGCAGCGGGATTCCTCTTGTCGTGCGGCCTCAAACCTATGATGCGGCTGCCTGAGAATTTTATGCCCCGGCTGCAGCGGCCGGCTGACAACCGCAAGAAAAGGGAGCCGGTAAAAAACCAACTCCCTTAGATTTTGAGCATGTTTACAGCGGCGCTGCTATTTGCCGGAAATGGTCAGTCCGGAGAAGGCAATCCAGGGATAGATCCCGGAACCAAAGCTGACCTGTTCCTTGGAGATGTCAATGATGTTCTGCAGCATGTTGATCAGGTTTCCGGAAATCATCGTCTCGCTGATCGGGTACTGGACTTTACCGTTTTCGATATAGTAACTGTTTTTGGCTACGCCCGAGAAATCACCGTTCTGGCTCGGGTAACCGCCGGAGAAGCGGGCGACCATGATACCCCGGTCAATCTTGCTGATGATTTCTTCCAGTGGTTTGGCACCAGGCTCGACTACATAGCACCCACCGTTGTTCACTGCCCGCTGCAGGCCGGTCTTGTTGGCTCCATAGAGGGAGAGCAGGAAGGTCTTGAGGATGCCGTGGTCGATGATGGTGCAGTTCTCCGCCTTGTAACCGTCGCTGGTGATGAAGTAGCCGTCGGGAATCTCCGGCGCGGTCGGCCGGGAATGGATCACCAGCCGGGGATCGGCCACCTGCTGCCCAAGTTTGTCCTTGTAGACACTGGTGCCGGCAATCAGCGCTCCATCGGTGATAGTGATATCGAATACATAGCTGAGGAACTCCGACAGGCAGTCGGGGGTGATGATCACATCGCCCACGAATTTGCCCGAGAGTGTCTGGGTAGTTATCTGTTCACACGACTGCTGCAGGAGCATGTCGAGGCTGCCGTAGGCTAACAGCTCCCGATCCAATTCCTGCGCTGCGAAGCCCGTGTAATTGAACGAAGAGCTTTGATCGCCGTCATGGCCGGAAAACATGGCGGAAAACCGGTAAATACCCTTCTCGGTTGTGAAATCGGTCCCGTTGGTATTGGCGGTGTACCGCACCCGGTGGGTGAAGTCCAAGTATGCGTTCTCCAGCATAATTTTGGGATATTTGGCCTTTACCTGCTCCAGGAACTCTGCCAGCCGGGCATACATCAGATCCTGATCAGGCTCGCGGGGCCCGGTGTGGAATGCCGCCGGCGGCTGGTATTCGGCAATGGCATGAGCCGGATCGGGTTCGCTTGATTTGGCGATCTCGATGACGCTGTCGATGGCTTGGTCTATTGTCTCTCGATCCAGTTTGTTCACGCTGTAGCTGCCGCTTCGGTTGTTATTGATGGCGTAAAGGCCGAGGCCGTTGTTGAATACGGTGCGGATCAAGGTGATTTTCCCCGCTTCAACATTCATTTCGTACTTGGTGCTCTGTTCCAGTGAGCAGGCGGCATGATCCATGCCCTTGGTTTTCAGCTGATCCAGAGTATAGCTGAGAATCTCCCGTTCCATCATGGTTACCGACCTCCAATATTTACTCGGCACTTAATGGCCGGGCCGCCCATACCCACAGGCATGGGCTGCTTTTTGCCGCACATCCCGGAGACAGTCCACTTTATCTCATTGGAGACCATAGTGACTGTTTGGAGCACGTCATATGCCACACCAGAGATGGTGGTGTCGAAGATGGCGCGGCCTAATTTGCCGTTCTTGATCTCATACCCGAGGACGACGCCGAACATGAACTCGCTGGTGGTATCCGCCTGGCCGTTGTTCGGGCGGATCAAATAGTAACCGTCGTCGATGGAACTGATCATGTCCTCCAGGCTGTCCTTGCTGGGCAGGATGGCTGTATTGCGCATGCGGATCAGCGGTTCGTCGGAGAAGGACCAAGCCCGGGCGTTGCCGGTCGGTGCCACACCGAAGTGCTGTGCGCTCTCTTTGTTGTGCAGATAAGTCTTAAGAATACCCTGATCGATAATCACCGCGTCTTCGGCTGCTGTACCCTCATCATCAACAAAGATGGGCATGGGGCAGATCTGGCCGAGGGCATGGTGGGCAAAATCAACCAGGCTGATCAGGGGGCTGGCTACCTGTTTGTCCATGAACTTAGCTGCCACCGATCCGCCCAAGACCAAATCCGCTTCCGTGGTGTGCCCGATCGCCTCGTGGGCTAAGATCCCTCCGAGATCGGCGTCCAGGATGCATTCTTTGATCCCCGGTTCGGCGTAGACTCCTTCAACCTTGTGGCGCAGCTGTTCATAGAGCAGATCTATTTCCGGATAAAGCTGTGCGGGGTCGCTGAAGACATCCTCAAACTGGCCCTGGCTGCCGAAAACGTCGTAGAGTTCGATGGGATTGCCGTCTTTGTCTATGGTGAAGCTGATGGAAATCAACGCCCGCGGATTGAGGGAGTACGCGTACGAGCCATCGGAAGTCAGGAGCAGTTTCTCCATGTCGAGGCAGTTCAATCCCACATAACGGCTGGCCAGATCGGGGTACTTACCCGCAATATACTGATCGATCTGCTTGACAAAGTCGATCAGCTGTTTCTGGGTCAGCCTTTGTTTCTTGGTTGAAAAATCGTGCTCCGCCCTGATGGGTTTGGCTGGCAGGGCCGGCTTGCCCTTGTTTTGCTTGCTGTCTAGAAAAGATGCGTTGGCGGATGCGGCCTTGATCACCTGCCGGATGCTGTCGTCGGTGAAATCCGGAGTGGAAGCAAAGCCCCAGGAGCCGTGCTGGTACACCCGAGCGGAAATGCCGCTGGTCGCGGACTTGACATTGCGGACGTTGCTGCCTTTAAGGAAGCCAATTGATACACTGCGGTTTTCATGCGCCCTCAGCTCAGTGTAACCCGCGAACAAAGGCGCATATTTCTCCAAGTCTATCCGTTGCAAACCTATCCCTCCTTGTACATTAGAGTTGTCGACGCGATGACCAGCCTTAGCCGCTGGTCCTTGACAACCGCATAAGAATTCCACTCTGTTCGGTCGCAGCAGGGTTGATACTGTTTGTACTGGTGGGCACAACTCTGGACCTCAGCTCCTTGGCGAGAGAGGTAGAGCGTCCTATCACCGCCAAGGAGCTTGATGCCTGAGATCACCGACTCATAAGAGCCGTACGAGACTACCTAGAAGTCTATGCCAGTCATCACAGCCACTCCTAGGCCGCGGCCGTCTTTCATCGCCGGCGACTGCAAGTTCTTCGCGGTTACCTGGATTCGGAAGTGGTTGAACATGAGGCCGGCACCGGCTTCCAGGCCCAGTTTATCCTGGGTGGAGTAGCTGGCGCCAACCATCAGCGGTGCAAATGATACGGGCCTGTACTCGATCTGCCCACCGACAAGAAGAACTCGTCGAGAAGTAATCACTGTGGATGAAGACCAGCTCTTCAGTCCCGGGCGCTGGACCAGTGGCTCCAGCGGGGGACTGCTGGTCTATGAAATGGAATTTTTATGCGGTTGCCAAGGTACCTAAGGGCTGTTGACTGTTCACAGCACGTCTTGTTTCACATTACTATTACTTTAAACATTAATCCATGACTTTCCTTTCAGACAGTTCGGGCCCAACCAAAAAGTGTTGTCAGTGACGCCAAGTTTGGGATATAATCATGGCAAAGTAAAGCGGGGGAAAAATTATGGCAATATTGACTGTAGGCACAACCACACGGCTTCGGGGCGAGATCAGCATTCCCGGGGATAAGTCCATTTCCCACAGAGCGCTGATGCTGGCGGCGCTGGCCGAGGGCAGATCCCGGATCAGCAACTTCCTTTTCAGTGACGACTGCCTGCATACAGCGGCCTGCATGCGCAGTTTGGGAGTCAATGTGGAAGTGGAAAACAGCATTGTATGGGTTGAGGGCAGAGGGCTGGACGGGCTTTCGGAACCGGAGGATATTCTGGACGCCGGGAACTCTGGCACCACCATGCGCCTTTTGAGCGGCATCCTGGCCGGGCAGAACTTCACCAGCATACTCACAGGGGATACGTCTTTACGCCGGCGCCCGATGGGGCGGATCACCAAGCCGCTGCAGCTGATGGGCGCTAAAATCTTAGGGCGGCAGGCGGGGAATCTGGCCCCGCTGGCCATATCTGGCGGCAGCCTCAAACCAATTTCGTATCAGACCGAGGTGGCCAGCGCCCAGGTAAAATCCGCCATTTTGTTGGCAGGGCTGTTCTGCGATGGGTGGACAGAAGTGGTCGAGCCGGCCAAATCTCGGGACCATACGGAACTGATGCTGCAGGCGTTCGGAGTGCCCGTGGCGATCGATGGGCTGAAGGTGAGGGTCAGGGGCCGGTGCGCCCTGCATGCTTGCGACCTTGTTGTCCCGGGGGATCTCTCATCAGCTGCGTTTTTGCTGGTGGCGGCCTGCATTGTGCCGGAGTCCAGAGTGGTGATCCGCAGTGTCGGATTAAACCCAACCCGAAGCGGTATTATCGATATTCTTACGATGATGGGCGCCAAGATCCAGATTACTAACCACCGGGTGAGCATGGGCGAGCCGGTGGGCGATCTGGTTGTGGAAACAAGCGAGCTGACCGGAGTCACCATTGGCGGCGATTTGGTGGTCCGGGCTATCGACGAAATTCCGGTGGTTGCGGTGGCGGCAGCTTTGGCCGCAGGCACCACGGAAATCCGCGACGCTGCGGAACTGAAGGTCAAGGAAAGCAACCGGATCGCGGCTGTTGCTGGTGAAATGCGCAAACTAGGAGCTGCAATCGAGGAGCTTCCGGATGGGCTGAGAATCAGCGGCGGCAGGCCTTTGGCCGGCGCTGTTGTGGACAGCCGCAATGATCACCGCATTGCACTCGCTTTGGCAGTGATGGGGCTGGCGGCACAAGGGCAGACCCGGATCATGGGTGCGGAGTGCCTGGCGGTGTCCTATCCGGGTTTTCCGCAGGCTCTTGCCCAGCTGGGAGGTGAGGGCATTGTCTATGCAGGAGAGTAACCCGCCCGTGACGAAACTGCAGGTGACAACACCCACTTCCAGCTATCCGATTTACATAGGTTCCGGCCTGCTTGCGGAAACCGGGCAATATCTCAGTGAAACTCCGTCCATCAGCCGGATCGAGGATGTGCTGCTGGTCAGCAATGAAACGGTGCACCCTCTTTACGGCGGACTGGTAGAACAGCAGCTGACTGACAGCGGCAGAAAAGTCCACCGTTTTATCATGCCTGATGGGGAACAGCACAAGAGCTGGGACATGGCAGAACAGATCTTAAGTTTTGCCCTGAAGCAGCGCCTTTCCCGCAAAACGGCAGTGCTGGCTCTCGGAGGCGGCGTTGTGGGCGATCTGGCAGGCTTTGCGGCAGCGGTTTACCTTAGGGGTGTGCCCTTGGTGCAGATTCCCACTACTTTACTCGCCCAGGTGGACAGCAGTATCGGCGGCAAAGTGGCGGTAAACCACCCATTGGGCAAAAACATGATCGGCGCGTTCCATCACCCGGAGCTCGTTCTGGCCGATGCAGCCGTGCTTGCGACTCTGCCCCGGCGGGAACTGACTGCCGGATTGGCTGAAGTGATCAAGTACGGTATCATATGGGATGAGGCACTGTTCAGTTTCTTGGAGGCAAATGCCGCAGCGCTTTTGGCGTATGACCGCGGGTGTTTGGAAGTGGTCATCCGCCGCTGCTGTGAGATCAAAGCAGAGATCGTGGCCAAGGACGAGCGGGATCAAAACTTGCGGGCTATCTTGAATTTTGGGCATACAGTCGGGCATGCTTTGGAAAACGTCACCGGATACACAGCCTACCGCCACGGCGAGGCGGTGGCGGTGGGTATGGCGGCTGCCTGCCGGCTCGGCATGTTAATCGGCAGCATGAGCGAAGCAGAGGCGGAACGGGCCATCAAATTGCTGGAGCAGTACCAGCTGCCCACAAGGCTTCCCGCCCAAGCTCGGCCCGGCATCATTCCCGCCATGCTGCACGACAAGAAAGCAGTGGGCAATCAGCTGTGGTTTGTCCTTCCCAAACGGATCGGGGAAGCAGCTTTGGCCAATTTCGGCACTGAATATGATTGGAGCCTGATCGAGCAGGCTTTGGATTTGATTACCGATTAGCAGCACAGGAAAGGAGTAGGATCATGCGGAGGGTGGTTGATCTCAACCGCGGTTGGCTTTACTGTGAGCATTTCACCGATGCATTTTTGCACCATGATTTTGACGGGCATGCATGGCGGGAAGTGATTTTGCCCCATGCCAACAAGGAACTGCCCTACAACTACTTCGATGAAAGGGATTACCAGTTTGTATCCACATACAGGCGAAAACTGGACTTTGATCAAGCGGATCAGGACAAGCGCCTGTTCCTGGATTTTGAGGGTGTGATGGCCGCGGCCGAAGTTTATCTCAACCAGGTCCTTGTAGGGACCCACCGCGGCGGCTACACACCGTTTTCTTGTGAAATCACCCATGCCGTAAACTTCGAGGGCGAGAACCAACTGGTGGTCGTGGTCGATTCCACCGAGCGCCCGGACATCCCACCTTTCGGCAATGTGATGGACTATCTCTGCTACGGAGGGATCTACCGCGAAGTAAGCCTGCGGGCGGTTGATCCGATTTTTATCGAAAATGTCTTTGCCAAGCCGAAAAACGTCCTTACAGATGCCAGAGACCTGGAAGTGGATGTCCAAATCAACAATCCGCTGAACAATCCGGTGACCGGGGAACTGCGGGCAAGCTTAAGCCGGGACGGCCGAGTGATCGCCCAAACGTGCCAAGAGATTGAGCTCGGCGAGCGCGGCACCGCAGTCAAGACACTGCGGTTGGCGGATCTGGCCGAGGTCGAGCTGTGGGATCTCGATACGCCAAACCTGTATCAGCTGACAGTAGAGCTCAAGACCGAACTGGCGACGGCAGACAGTTGGACAGCCAGAATCGGTTTCCGAGAGGCTGTGGTGCGTCCTGACGGGTTCTACCTCAACGGGCGCCGGGTGAAGATTCGCGGCCTGAACCGGCACCAGGCCTGGCCGTATGTGGGTTATGCCATGCCTAAAAGGGCTCAGCGGGACGATGCGGACATCCTGAAATACCAACTGCATTTGAATACGGTCAGGACCAGCCATTACCCCCAATCCCGGCATTTCTTGGACCGCTGCGACGAAATTGGGCTCTTGGTGATCGAGGAGATCCCAGGCTGGCAGCACATCGGTGATGATGAGTGGAAGCAGCTGGCCTGCCACCACGTGCGGGAAATGATCCAGAGGGACTGGAACCATCCGTGCGTGATCCTGTGGGGTGTGCGGATCAACGAGTCCCGGGACGACCATGATTTCTACATCGAGACCAACCGCATTGCCCGGGAACTTGACCCCACCCGCCAAACCTGCGGTGTCAGGGTGCATGCCCACAGTGAACTGCTGGAAGATGTCTACACCATGAATGATTTCACCCATTCCGGAGGCGATCTGGTTCTGCGGGACCAAAGGGTAGTCACCGGGTTAGATCACTATGTGCCTTACATCGTGACGGAGTACAACGGGCATATGTACCCCACCAAGCGTTTTGACCCTGAAGAGCGCCAAATGGAGCACGGCCTGCGCCACATGCGGGTCTTGAGCACAGCCGGCTTGGATCCCCATATTGCGGGAACAGTGGGCTGGTGTGCCTTTGATTACAACACCCATTACCAGTTTGGCGCGGGCGACCGGATCTGCTATCACGGAGTGATGGACATGTTCCGGATTCCCAAATTTGCCGCCGACGCCTACCGCAGCCAGGTCGATCCCCAAACAGAAGTTGTGCTGTCCCCGGTCACGCTGTGGGCCCGGGGAGAGCGGAGCATCGGGGGAGTGTTCCCCCTGGTGATCTTCACCAACTGTGACTGTGTGGAGATCAAGATCGACGGGCAGAGCATCGGCAAGTTCTTCCCCGACCGGCTCCAGTTCCCCGGCGTTCAGTACCCGCCGGTGGTGATCCGCCATGCCCCACGCATTCTAGGGGAATGGGGCTGCCACTGGTACGGCGGGGAGTTGATCGGCTATGTCAACGGCGAAACCGCGGCAGTCAAGCAGTTTGTCAAGAACCCCATCGCCAGCAAATTGGAGATCGAGGCCGACCATCATCTGCTAGAGGCTGACGGCAGCGACGCCACCAGGGTGGTGTTCCGCATTGTTGATCAGGTTGGCAACCTGGTGCCGTACATCAGTGACTTCATCTCCATCGAAGTGGAGGGGCCAGGGGAAGTGATCGGCCCGCGGCAGACTGCGCTGATCGGCGGCTGCATCGCCGCCTGGATCAGGACAAAAACAACACCCGGCACCATCAGGGTCCGGGCGGTGTCATCGCGTTTTGTCAGCGAGGAGATTGAGATTATTTCCCGCTAGATGGCCCAGCGGCTTTGGCAATCAATGCCGGCATCCGCACGCCGAAGCGGAGGGACTGGGTCATAGTCTTTCCATCCTGATCAATCTGGCCGCAGCGGTTGGCAAAGGCGGTGACGGCTTTTTCCCACAGTTCCGGATCACCGCTGTACAGGTATGCATAACCCACACCAGGGGACACCATACGGTCATTTTTCGGAACATGATGACGCTGCGGCAGCTGGACCCAGCTGGGTTTGGGGTATTCCCAGACACCAAGCTCTTCAATCCAGTTGATCCGGGCCAGCCTTTTGGCAATGGCCACAATTATAGACCGGACTTCTTCGTCCGGGAACATCTGGTCATACATCACCAGCGACTCTAAAACCGGGGATCCGATCAAGAAGACCTGCCAATATGAGGGAGGGTAATGTTCCCGTTTCATACAGCCCTCAAAGTGGCCCAGGTCGTGATTGAACAGGGATACAACCCGGTTTTTCAGCCGTTGGGCTGCCTTGAGATATTCCGGTTCTGCAAAGATTTGGTAACAGGCGAGCATGGCAATAAGCGGCCAAGTCAGCGCCCGTTCTGTGCCGTAAAGCTCCTCGCTGGCGAGAATGCCCCGGCACCATGTTCTAGCTGTCATTTCCGCCACTTCCCGGGCCAGGTAGTCTCCGGAAACTACATGGTATTCCAAAAGGCCCTGGAGCCAGGCGTGGGATGCCAGTTTCGGATCGGCGCTGTTGTGGCCGGCGCTGTGAGGATAAACCATGCCCCACGTAGGTCCGGCGTTGGCGATATCGATGTTCATCATATGCCTGGCCGCCGGCAGGGCAAACTGATCATACCAGCCGGTGCCGCTGCCGCGCAAGAACATCATGACACCCACATGGGGATAATCATATTCGCAGTTGTTCCAGACATCAGGGGCCGAAAGCAGATCATCACCGAAATGGCGGTCACCGTATAGTTTCAGGCTTTGGCGGCGGCCGAGGATCATAGCCAGCGAACGATCAACCAACTGCTCAAACTCAGGATCAGTTTCCGGGGAGCGCACGGTGAGATCGCCCAAGGTCTGGCTGTCCACATACCACTGCCAAGGTGCGGTGGGGATCATGGGTTGGTTCAACCCTGTGAAAACTTGGTTCAACTCGGCAGGATCCGGTTCTCTGCCCTCACCGTGGATGTACAGCATCAGTTCATGGGTGCGGGATTCACCGACAGCCAGCTGGTAGTCCTCTGAAGACTCGAGCTGGGGCGGATACGCGTCTTTGATCCGGGATTTCCGCGGCAGAAGCCCAATACGGATCGCGTGGGCATTCGCTTCCAGGCTTTTGGGGAACATCTGCCAGAAAAACCTTACAGCCGCCGATACCGCGGGGCTGTGGATCCAGCCTTGAAACTGTTCATTTTTCACGCAGCTTTCCTGCTCAAAGCTCAAGATAAATTGATCTGGGGCATCCTGAAGGATGTACATTTCCTGTCCAGGCGGGATCACCTCGGATTGCCAGACAGATTCAAGCTGGTCGGTATAAACAGCAGCCGTGCCGTGGGGATTGGGAATGACCCAGGCGGCTTCCTGCAGCCGCTGTCCACTTCCCGTGCAGGTGATGGTGGAAAACAGGCGGACAAACGCATGGCGGCGGTAAAACTCAATGCGGTACGTGTAGGCAAAGTCTGCCGGCGCTTGGTCAGCAGCGGCGAACTGCCCTTTAAGGCAGACCACCGCCCGCTCTGTGCCGTTTTCATCCAGCTTCAAAGTTTGGACAGGGCCCGGCAGCAGCCGCACACCGTCCAACGTGAGCAGCTGCAGCCCGGTGCTGAATACATCCGGATGCTGGTTAACTGCAAACTCCGCCTGGATTTTGCCCGTATCAACCTTCACCCAGGTGGGATGGGGCCCTGGGCCGGCTGTGGCGATATCCGGTTCGGTGACTGCTGGATCAGAAGCTTCGGCATGCAGGCTTAAGTAATAGGTGCGGGTGCCCGCGGGCGGGACATCCGCCTGGAAGTGAATCAACACCCACTTAATCCGTTCTTTGTTAGGCCACCAGGCCAAGGGTGTGAACTGGCAGGGGACAGGTTGGCCCGTGTCATCAGCCAAGGCGAGGGACTTGGCCGTAGTCACCGCTTCCGAATAAGGAATGGGGATGCCGGCGGTTACCGGCTCCCGATCGCGGCGGAACGGGGCGGGGTTGGTCACGTAAATAGGCACAGGGTGCTGCAAGATGCTCACTCTCCCATATAGGTGTATACTAATAGTATAGCATTTTGGGACAGGGGATGAAATGGGCAAACGGCTGCTGTGGTTGACACTTGATGTGTCTAATGTTAGTATGGTAGAGGCTGGGAGTTTCTTCTTCACAGTTGAAAGTAGGTGGTACTATGCAACCCAGACGCCATTGCTTCACATCAGAATCTGTAACTGAAGGGCATCCGGACAAGATCTGCGACCAAATTGCCGATGCGGTCTTGGATGCCATTTTAACAGCCGACCCTTATGCCCGCGTGGCCTGTGAAGTGGCGGTGACAACCGGCCTTGTCCTGGTCATGGGCGAGATTACTACTGAGTGTTATGTGGACATACCCAGGCTGGCCAGAGATGTGGTGCGTGAAATCGGCTATGATCGGGCCAAGTATGGTTTTGACGCTGATACATGCGCTGTCTTGACTTCTTTGGAAGATCAATCCCCGGATATTGCCCAGGGTGTCAACCAGGCGATCGAAGTGCGCAGCGGGGAACAGGATGAGTTTTCCCAAACTGGTGCCGGAGATCAGGGCATCGTTTTTGGGTACGCCACCAATGAAACACCGGAATTGATGCCGATGCCGATCATGCTGGCTCACAAACTTGCCCGCCGCCTGGCGGAAGTGCGCAAGCAGGGAATTGTCCCGTTCCTGCGCCCAGACGGCAAGACCCAGGTGACAGTGGAATACGAGGGGGACACACCGGTCAGAGTCGATACGGTGGTTGTTTCCACTCAGCATCATCCTGAAGTGACCCACGAACAGATCACTGCAGCGGTGATGGAGCATGTGATTGAGCCGGTGATCCCGGCGGAGCTGCGCCAGAATACCAAGTATTTGATCAATCCCACCGGCAGGTTTGTCATCGGTGGGCCCCAGGGCGATTCAGGATTGACAGGCCGGAAGATTATCGTGGATACCTACGGCGGTATGGCCCGCCACGGCGGAGGCGCATTTTCCGGCAAGGATCCCACCAAGATCGACCGCTCCGGTGCTTACGCCGCCCGTTACGTGGCAAAAAACGTTGTGGCAGCGGGGCTTGCCGCCAAAGCGGAAGTCCAGATCGCATATGCCATAGGAGTCGCCCGTCCGGTTGCGGTGCGGGTGGACACTTTCGGGACCGGCAGCATACCGGAGACTGAGATTGAAGCCCTGGTCCAGCGGAACTTCGACTTAAGGCCGGAAGCGATTATCCGCCAGCTGGGGCTGCGCAGGCCGATCTACCGGCAGGTGGCAGCCTATGGGCACTTCGGCAGGGAGGATCTGGATCTGCCGTGGGAACAGACCGACAAAGCCGAAATCCTGAGTCAGGCGTTGAAAGCAAGCAAGGCATAAGGCCTTGCTTTTTTAATGGCGTCCTTACAAGTGCAGAATTGACAGACAACTCAGTATATGATATAATTTACTCACCCTCGGGAGCGGTGTCAGATCTAGGAGGATGATTGCTTTGGCAATACCTAGGATGCGCAGCCTGGCCCGGGGTTTTTGTTTGCCCGCGGTGGTGCTTGGCTTGGTCACAGCGCTGTGCTGCTGTGCTGCCGCCGCAACTTTGGATGTGTACTTCACCGTTGAGCCGTACACCATTCTCGAACTGCCCCAAACCAGCATCTCCTTTGCTCCGGTTCCGCCTGGGTCTGCTGTAGAGCAGACGGTGCAGGCGGTTGTCAAAGCCAATGTGAGCTGGGAGCTGCGGATTTCTGGGACGCAATCAGGAAGAGCGGCAGATGGATCTTCTGTGGCTATCTACTCGCGTATATATGCATATGATTTTCTTGGAGCTTGGGAACTGCTTGGTGGGACTGCGCAGCGCGTTTATGTCAACCAACCCCCGACCGACCCTCAGGGCGTAGTCGTTGACATCCCCCTCCGCTTGGAAGCAGACTTCAATGATCCACCGGGTACATATCAAACACAGATTCAGCTGACATTGGTTCCCCTGATATGATCCGCTTGCGGCGCCTGTTGTGCCTAGCAGCTGTGCTGCTCTTGAGCGACAGGGTGCAGGCAGCGGTCAAAGTTTCTCCGGTGGTTATCGATGCATACCAGGTGGAGCAGGGCAGGGTGTTCACTGTCACGCTGTTTAACACCAAAGACTATCCCATAGCTGTGAACTTTGATTGGGGCTGGTTCACACTGCAGGATGACGGCACGGTGGTGCTGGACGAAAACGCCGGCCATGAGTTGGATTGGCTTATCCTGCCTGTGTCCGAATGCAGCCTGGAGCCGGATTCTAGTGCCCGAATCCCGATCACACTGGCCAGGGCCGACTTCACTGCGATCACTCCGGTGCTGTACGTCAACCTGCAGGAGCCAAAAGAACCCGTCAGCCTTAGGGTGGCGGTTCTGTTCGCCTTAAGCTCCGAGCGGCCTCGAGCACCGGTAGAGCTTGAGGCTCTCAGCTTAAGCGAGGAAGGCCTGCGGATTATTGTGACCAACCCCAATGCCTGCCATATTTTCTTTGACGGAGTGCTGAAGCTGTACCGGTCAGGACGGTTGGTTGGGGAAATCAGCATCGCGCCCAAACTTGTCCTGGCCGAATCGCGCAGGGAAATCAGCCTGCCGCTGCTTCCCGGCGCAGATCGCGCGGTTGTCACCAGCAAAGCGGCCGCAGCCAGCCTGGTGGTTGACTTGGCGGCCGCACCGGGCAGCTGAAATAGAAAACACGAGCCAATCGGGGCTGATTGACTCGTGTTTTCTGTTATAGCGGAACTGCCATGCTTGTGGGCTAGTAGAGGCCGAAAAACCTCGGGGTATACGAAATCCGGCTGATCACCAACCCGCCTGGAATCTCCAGACAGGAGAAGGTGACTGTAGTCGATTTGCTCACCATCTGCCCATTCAGCTCGAAAGTTGCATGGAGATCGGCAGTCACCTGGAGCGCTGTCGGCTGTAGAATGATTTGACGGTTGGCCAAGGTTAGTTCGGACAGCTCAATGCCCTTGAGGTCATTGGCCAGCAAGGCTATGAACTGCTGATTGTTGCGGTAATACGTAACGGAAGTGTCATGACTGGCAACAATCGTGTAAGACAGCAGATCAGGGAGATCAGCAAATGCTTTGGCCAACAAACACTCGGCAAACCGATCAAGCAGCTCATCAGGATCAACTGCCGGATTCTGGTATGCGTATTCACCACTTTGATAGGTAATCAGGCTTGTAATCAGCCAGCGGTCACCGGTCCATTTGGTGCCGAAGTTTTCAAAGACAATGCTGAACGTCTTGGTCTGGGTGAATTTCTCCTGGTTCTTGATCAGCTCCAGGTACAATTCAGCATCGATGACCACATTTCCGTCAAGGATCGAGCGGCTGAGTTCGGTGAGGATCGCCTTTTCAATCTCATCATAGTCGCCAATGAAAGCGATGATCTTGTCCAGGTCTTCCTTGCTGACCGTCTCCCAGTCCACCACCAGCTGGTCGGCGAGGAGCTTCTGCAGCTTGGCGTAGTCCAATTTGCCGATGGCTGATTCAAACTGGTCAACCTGCTCATCAATGATTTGGGCTGTGGTCAGGGGCTGTGGTTTCAGCCGGTAACAGCCGGACAAGCCGGCGGCGCACAACAAGATAATCATGAACAAACAGTGTCGGCGCATCTTGGCTGCTCCTTCGTTCCGCCCCCAAAGCAATTATAACTGGTACGGCGGATGGGAGTAATCTGACATAGGTCCTATTTTTTTAGGACCAGTGGGAAACAATGCCAATCCGGCAGGGAAAGGGGGCCAAAACGCTGAAATATGTTATACATCGACTTTACGCCAGGGGGCAGTTGCATTGCGTACCGAGCTGGATCCCAAGCGCATAGAGGAAATCCTGGTCCATGCTGTGGATGTGCTGGCGGACAGCAAGCAGCAGATGTTTGAAATTGTGGAAGTGGCCCAGGCGGAGTTCAACCGGATTGCGATGGCCATTGCCGAGCTGAAGCAGGAGATTGCCGCCACCATTGAGGACGTGGAACGGCTCGAACGGGATTTCCGCCTGATCAGAATCCGCCTGGCGGAAGTCAGCCGCAATTTTAACCACTACGGCGAAGCAGCCCGAGAGGCAGTTTACCGGCAGGCGGATCGGCTGCGGGAAACACTGGCGGCGGCGCGGGAGCGGGAAAAGAACCTGCAGAAGCAGCGGATTCAACAAGAACAGGCGCTGCTTCACATCTCTCGCCTGGTGGCCAAAGCGGAACAGTCCGTGTCCCAGGTGGATATTGCCCTCGAATTTCTCAAAGGAAACTTGGAGGGGCTCAACGAACAGCTGGCAGATTTTCACTTGCGCTATCAGCTGGGGCAGCGGATCATCAAGATGCAGGAAGATGAGCGGAAACGGGTGGCCAGGGAAATTCACGATGGCCCGGCCCAGGACTTGGCCAATGTAGTTTTGAAAGCTGAAATCTGCGAACGGCTCTTTGATGTTAACCGGATGGATGAACTCCGCGTTGAGCTGCAGGAGTTGAAATCTGCGGTCAAAGAAAGTCTCACCGAGATCCGCAAGATCATCCACAACCTGCGGCCGATGGTCCTGGACGATCTGGGGCTGGTGCCGGCGGTAAAACGGTTGATCGAAGAAGCTCAGGAACAGTCTGGTATAGAAATCCAGTTCAGCCTGATCGGCAGCGAGAGCCGCCTGGACTCGGCGATTGAGATTGCGGTGTTCCGCGTGGTGCAGGAGGCGATCAACAACACCCGCAAGCATGCCAATGCATCTAGAGCCCAAGTCAAGCTTGAGTTTTTAACCGACAGAGTCAGCGCCGTGATCGAAGATAACGGCGATGGTTTTGATATGGGACAGCTGAATCAGACACTGGCCGGCGGCGATCACTTCGGCCTCTATGGGATGAGGGAGCGGGTGGAGCTCTTAGGGGGCACCTTCCGCATCCGTTCCAAAAAGGGTGAAGGTACACGAGTAAGTGTCATGATCCCGCTCAAGAAAAGGGAGTGACTGTGGTGAGTCGGACAATTAAGGTGTTAATTGCCGATGATCATTCGCTGCTGCGCAAAGGCTTGGTCCAGCTGCTGGATATGACTGAGGAGATTAAAGTGGTGGGGCAAGCCCTGGATGGCCTGGAGACGGTACGGTTGGCGGAGCAGCTGCAGCCCGATGTGATTCTCATGGATATCAATATGCCCAAGTTGAACGGAATCGAAGCGACACGCCAGATCTGCGCCAAAAGCAAGATTCCCATATTGGCCTTGACCATTCACGATCAGGAAGAGTACATTGCGGAAATGATCCGAGCCGGTGCCCAAGGGTACGTTCTTAAAGACAGTGAGCTGAACAACCTCGTTCAGGCCATCAAGAGGGTGGCGGAGGGAGATTCTTTCTTCCCCTCATCATTAATGGAGAAAGTGATGACCAAATTCCACGAGCTGGCCAAGCAGCAGCATGCCGGCACTTATCCCGCAGTAATCCAGGACGTGGATGTGCAGAGCCTTACCCGCCGCGAGCTTGAGGTCCTCCAGTGCATAGTCAGCGGCATGAGCAACAAAGAATGCGCCGACTATCTTTACATCAGTGAAAAGACGGTAAAAAACCACGTCACAAGCCTCCTGCGCAAGCTGAACGTGTCGGATCGGACGCAGGCGGCGGTATACGCAGTCCAGCACGGGTTGGTCAAAGTCCGGAGCTAAGCATTAAGCTCCGGCTTTTTTGATTTGGGGCTGGCCCAGCTGGCCTAGGAGTTCCAGTCCGTTGATTACCAGTCGGAAGCGGCATCCAAGCAGGGAGGCGGCTTCTTTGCACATGTTCATCCGGTTGAGGTAGATTTCAAAGTAATCCATAATCTGGCATGACGATTGGTCAAATTGGATCTCCAGCGTAATCGTCCCGGCACAGGCGTCCACCGTAACCCTGGAGTCGGTGATCGCCAAGTTGACCCGATCATGGATGCTGATGCCCGGCTGATCGGCTGCGATCCGGTTCACTCTGGTGCGGTGGGCATCGCTTTTGTCGGCGATGATCAGGGCGGCAGTAAGCGGGGTCACAGCCTTGCCGATCTCCTCCTCGTGGTTGGCGATGGCTGTGGTGATCTCGCAGATTTCCGCCAAATCCATGCCCATATCCCGAAGTTCCATGAAAACGAGGTTGGCTCCCGTGACACCATGGTATTTACGGTTGTGCATATTGCCGATATCATGCAGATAGCCGGCGATGGCTCCGAGCTCCACCGTCCGGGCGTCGAAACCCAGCCCCGCCAGAATGGCGGCGGTGGTATTGGCCACGTACGTGACGTGCCTCATGCCGTGCTCTGTATATCCTCGGGCTGTAAGGTAACCGCAGGCCCGTTCGATCATCAGCTGGAAGTTGGGATTATTGCGGACATCATTCAAAGTAATCATCAAATCCCTCCTCGGTATTTTTCTTATTATAAAACATAATTTCAGTTTCAGCTATAGTCCTAGAAAATCGGGACCAACGCCTGATTAATTTCCTGAAAAGTCCATGTTAAGATTACATTACAAAAAATAACTCCGATAAAGGTAAACTTACCGAAAGGTAAGGACACAAAGCCACGGGTCTAAGGCTGAAAACAGCTATGATAGCCGGGCTGCCGAAGAAATCTTTAGGATGTATTGGGCACCCGTGGGGTGCCCTTTTTCGGCTCAAGGAGTGGAAAAACCAGCAAGGAGGGAATGAAGATGTTGGCCCAACTGAAACGACTGCTGTTCGAAGAAAGTGGACAAGGCATGGTGGAATACGGATTGATTCTAGCATTGATAGCACTTGCAGTAATCGTTGTGCTGCGCCTGTTTGGGGGCCAGATCAAGGCAATATTCGAGAACCTCAACAGTGAACTTGAAAGTGAACTTAACCCATAACAACTCCCCAATAGCTAAGTCTTAAACGCAAAGCGGCAGCCCAAAAAACCCCGCCCCCCAGGCTGCCGCTTTTGCACCAACTGGAGGGAACGCCATGCATCTGATCCAACAAGCGGTGCTGCTTATTGCCATCATCCTCGTTTGCTACTATGACGGCCGCTGCCGGATCATCCCCAACAAGCTGATCGCTGCAGTGATCGCCGCCGGGCTTTTGACCAACGGGATTCTGTCCGGGTGGCCTGGGGTGCTCTTTGCTTTAGCGGGGTTTGGTGCAGGCCTTATGATTCTAATCATCCCCTTTTTCCTCGGCGGCATCGGGGCTGGCGATGTGAAACTGCTGGCGGCCATCGGCTGCCTCTTAGGCCCCGCTTTTGCCGCTGCTTCGTTCTTATATGGAGCAGTCATCGGCGGGATGTGGGCTGTAATCGTTCTGGTGCGGAACAAAAGCCTGCTCCAGTCGCTAAAGGCAGTCGGCTGCCGGTTGGTGTTCATGCTCACAGGCCATAAAATTGCTGCGCCGCCGCTGCATACCCTGGCTTCGGGCAAAAGCTGGGGGTTCCCTTACGGGATTGCCATTTGCCTTGGTGCGGCAGCCGCCATGGTGCTGGGGCTGCCGTTCTAGGGGGGAAAACCAGTGCTGAAACGCACAATCGATCACGAGCAAGGCCAGGCCTTGGTGGAACTGGCCATCACCCTTTCCGTGCTGCTGTTGATCATTTTCGGGATCATTGAATTCTCCCGCATCGGCTACACTTACATACTCGTCGCCCATGCCAGCCGCGAGGGAGCTCGGATGGGCGCTCTGCGCCAATCGGACGATCAAATCTATCTGGCTGTGAACGAGGCGTTGGTGGGTATCGGCAATGTGCCGATCATGGTCTCGATTAATCCCAATGAGGCTCAGCGCTACCGGCGCGAGCCTGTGACGGTCCAGGTTACAGTGCAGCTGCCGCTTTTGACACCCCTGAGTGTGCTGCTGCCGAATCCTTATCCAATCCAGTGCAAGACTGTAATGCGGGTTGAATGAAGGTGAAAAATGATGCAAAGGTACAGAGATGAATCAGGAGTCGCCCTGGTGCTGGTGGCGGTGGGTATGACCGCTTTTCTTGCCCTGCTGGGTTTGGTTATCGACTTAGGCCAGATATATATGGAGCGAGTTCGTCTATCCCGGGCGGTGGATGCCGCAGCCCTGGCCGGAGTACAGGAACTGCCAGGAAGACCGGAGCAGGCTGTGGCCAAAGCATATGAATACGGCCAAGCCAACAATGTGGCGGTGGAGTACCTCCAGGTCAAGCTCGGCGACAGCAATCGTTTGATCAGTGTCAGGGCGGAGAAAAAAGTCAAGCTTTACCTGCTCAGCCTCTTTGGTTACCCTGACCACCCGGTTGCCGCCGAAGCAGCGGCGGTTGTCGGCGCTGTCTCTGGCTGCACCGGCGTCATCCCAGTAGGAGTCCCCTGGCAGGACTTTGAGTTTGGGCAAACGGTGATCCTGAAACATGACGCCCATTCAGGCCAGAATCAGCAGGGTAATTTCGGGGCTTTGGCTTTGGGTGGGACCGGCGCCAACAACTACCGCAACAACCTGAAGTATGGTTACCAAGGGATGCTGCGGGTGGGGGATCAGGTGTACACCGAGCCGGGCAACATGGCCGGACCCACCCGAGACGGGCTGAAGTACCGGCTGCAGCAGGCGGGAAGCGGAGCGGGGCTTAAATGGTATGAACACGATGCCCGCATTGCTATAGTGCCGATTATAGACAGCCTCGATGTCAACGGGCGGGACTTGGTGACGATCGTGGGATTTGCTGCTTTTTATCTGGAAGATGTGGAAGCCAGTGGCAATCAGGCCACGATTAAAGGCAGGTTTATCCGCCATTTGATCGACGGTGACATTGCAGTTGGGCCCGACTATGGATTGCTCGCCTATCAGCTGATCAAGTAACGGGCTTGGGGGGTAAGCATGTGAAAAACAAAGTTCTGCTGTTTATTGCCTTGAGTTTGGGATTCATTTCTGCTGTCTTGACCTATAATTATCTGACCGGCTTGACTTCTGTCCAGAATGCCGAACTGGTGGACGTGGTCGTTGCTCTGACCAAGATCCCGGCCAACACGGAAATCCGCGCCAGTATGCTTGCCTGGAGAAAAGTTCCCAAAGAAGCGCTGCACCCTGACGCGGTGCAGAATCTCCAGGATGTTCAGGGCAGAATCACCGCCAACGACATTTTCGCTGGGGAACAGGTGCTGTGGAGCCGGCTGCTGCCGAAAGGGACAGTCCCCGGCTTGGCTTACAATATCCCTGAGGACAAGCGGGCGGTCACTGTCGCCGTCAATGAGGTGATTGGTGTGGCCGGGTTTATCAAGCCAGGGGATAAGGTGGATGTGATCGCCACCTTTGCGTTTGACCCGCCCCAGTCCACCACCATCCTGCAGAATGTCACTGTGCTGGCCATCGCCCAAGAAATGCACAGCGATGCGAAACAAGAAGCCAAGTTGAGCACCAGTGTCACTTTTGCCCTCAGTCCAAGCCAGGCTGAACGGTTGGTGCTGGCAGAATCTCTGGGAGAGATCCGGCTGGCGCTGCGGCCGCCGCAGGCGGTGGGCATTGCTTCAACCAGCGGCACCACTGCCTATGAAATTGTGCCCCTCGCTTACAGCAAGCACGGGGATACCTTGGCTGAGCGGCAGGAAGTCGCCTCCAGATCCGAGCCGGCCAAGCCTGGTTCCAGTTCGGTGCCTCCGGCAGCATCACTCAAAGATGACGCTGAAATCGAGATTGAAATCTACCGGGGGACACGGCGGGAGGTGCAGCTGGTCCATGAATAGGCTTAAAATCTTGCCGATCACAGGCTCACTGGTAATCCTGATCCTGGTGTGCACTGCCGCCGGCGCCCAAGCTTACGACGAGCAGCTAACTCTAGTCCAAGGGCAGAACCGGGTCTTGCATCTCGATGATATCATCCGAGTGGCGGTTGGAGATCCGGAGATTGTCGATGTTGCCGCCCTTGACTCCCAGCAGCTGCTGCTCAACCCACTGCAGCCCGGCATCACTTCACTCCATGTCTGGCAGCGCACCAGACAGCGGGAGTATCAGCTGCGGGTAGTCGCCGACGACGGCACCCTGCTGAAAGAGTTCCTGACTGTCTTGAACTTGCCGAATGTTTCAGCGTGGTTTGCTCAAGGGCACCTGGTCTTGGAGGGGCAAGTCAGCGGCGCAAGTGAAAAGGAGCGGGCGGAAAAACTTGCGGCAGCCTACAGCGATGCTGTGATCAGCCTGCTGCACTTCGTAGCGGAAGACGCCGCTCAGCAGCTGGAACGGGAACTGCGCCGCCTGATCGCCCCAGAAATTCACCTGACAATCCTCAAAGACATTGTGATTCTGGAAGGCCAAGCGGTGGACGACACCAAGCGCCAGTTCGCCTGCCGCCTAGTGGAAGCCTTGGGCTATCAGGTGATCGATTTGGTGCAGGTGGATTCCCAACCTGCTGTGCTGGATGATGCAGCCTTCGAGGCACCGGTGGAGGAAGCTGAACAAGTGCCTGTGGATTATGCCGCCCTGATCAAAGATGTGATCGGCGATGATCTGCAGGTTTACACCATCGGAAACACAGTATTCTTGGAGGGTTTCGCCCCTGATTCGCACCGTAAGGATCGGGCAGCGGCCATCGCTAAGGCCTTTGGCCTGCCGGTTGTGGATCTGATCCAGATTGCCGCACCGCAGCCTCAGCCTGAGGGAGTGGAGTCAGCGGAAATGGATCTTGATGCGGCTGCACTGCTGGTGGATCAGCTGAACCGGCTGATCGCCAATCCCGCTGTCCGAGTGCAGATCGTTCATGATTACTTGATCCTCGAAGGCAAAGTTGCGGCGGAATGGGACAGGGAACGGGCGCTGCGCCTGGCACAGGTCGCCGGGATGCCGGTGATCGATCTGATCACTGTATCTGAGTTTAAACCTGCTGCTGGTAGTCCCAGCACGGAGCCAGTTCCAAGCGAGGCAGCCGGTGAACAGCCAGCTGGGGAACAGCTGGATGCTTACTTCGCAGGCACAGGCATCACCGCCCGCTGGATCGGCGATACTCTGTTTCTGGAAGGCACGGCCGCAGCTGAATTGGACAAAACACGGGCCTTGGCCGTTGGCAGGGCTTTTGCAGATAAAGTGGTCGACTTGATTCAAGTTCAACAGCCGCCGGCAATTGTACCTCTGGAACCAGGCCAGTTCGAAGCAACTCTGGTCAGGGACATAGCCGCAGCCCTGCAAGAACCTGGGATCAGCGTCAGCCTCTACCAAGGGACACTGGTCCTGGAGGGCATTGTGCCCAATGCCAAAGCCAAAGAACGGGCGGAACGCCTGGCTTCGGTGTTCTACCAGCCAGTGCTCAGCTTCATCGACTACCCGCAGCCGGGGGAAATCAATAATGCTGATCAGCTCTCTGCCCATTTGGGCCTTTCCACAGTTACGGTGACGGCAGTGGGGACCAGCCTGGTCCTGGAAGGAACGGTGCAGAATGCCAGTGAACACAACCGTGTTGTACAGATTGCCCAGCTGTACGGTGACGTGGTGGATCTGCTCGTGATTGAAAAGCCGGAGCAAGTGCTGCTCCAAGTCCATGTCGTGGAGTTGGACCGTACGGCCGGCCAAGAACTTGGTATCAGCTGGGGCAGCCTGGTTGACGGCCTCAATTTTATTGCTGATGTGATGCAGTTTGAAGAGGTGGCCCACATCGGCAGCTGGCAGATGAACCGTTCACATCTTTTGGCAGCCAAACTGACGGCTTTGGAAAAAGAGGGCAAGGCCAAGCTTCTGGCTGCCCCGAGCCTGCTGACTGAATCGGGAAAGCCTGCTTCATTCCTGGCAGGAGGAGAAATTCCCCTGGTGCTGGATCTGGGGGACAAGCAAGCTGTTGAATGGGTTGAGTACGGTGTAAAGCTCAACATCCTGCCGCTGGTCGAAAACGGGCAGGTGCGGATCCAGATCCAGCCTGAAGTGAGCAGCCTTGACTGGAACACAAGCGACCGCCTCCAGTCCCGGAACCCGGCCTTGACGACGCGCCGAACAGAAACAACCGTAAACCTGCAGCACGGGTCCACTGTGGTGATCGGCGGGCTGATTCAGCATCAGGTAAGCACGCAGATTAAGAAGATCCCCATCCTGGGAGACCTGCCGATTCTCGGCGCGCTCTTCCGCAGTAAAGAGTATCAAAACAGCCAGACTGAGTTGGTTATTTTTGTGACGCCGTGGATCATCGGCGAGGGGGTGGCGAATGATGGCGGAGAACCCAATTCAAGTCCTGATCGTTGATGATGTCGCAGAAACAAGGAACAATATCCGCAAGCTTCTGGAGTTTGAGGCAGATATGTGTGTTGTTGGCGAAGCTGCCAGCGGTGAAGAGGCCTTGGCCATGGCCAGAGAACTGCAGCCGGACTGTGTCTTGATGGACATCAACATGCCCGGCTTAGACGGGATCAGCGCCACCGAGCGGCTTTATCAGGTTGCCCCCAACTGCCTGCCGATTGTGATCAGCGTCCAGGGCGAGCAGGAGTACCTGCGCAAAGCCATGCTGGCCGGTGCCCGGGATTACTTGGTGAAGCCGTTCAGCGGCCAGGAACTGGTTAACACCATTCGCCAGGTTTACAGCCTGGAACAGGCCAGGCGCAGCCTGCAGCCGGATTCCCAAATGAACCGCAGTGCGCAGGTGATCGTGGTCTTCAGTGCCAAGGGTGGAGTGGGCAAAACAACCATCGCTACCAATCTTGCTGTGGGATTACGCCGGCAGCAGCGGGACGTAATCCTGATCGACCTTGATCTGCAGTTTGGCGATGTGCCGCTGCTTCTCAACCTTAAAGTGAAGCGCTCCATGGCCGACTGGCACCACGACGGGCGGGAAGCCATTGATGACTACCTGCTGCAGCACAAAAGTGGGCTGAGAGTTTTTGCGTCGCCCCAAACGCCGGAGCAGGCTGAACTGATTACCGGGGAGCATGTGGGCCAAATGATCGCGGAGTTAAAACCTCTGGCTGATTTTCTGGTCATTGACACCCCGCAGTTTTTCCATGAAACAACACTGCAGAGCCTTGAATTGGCCGACACCATCCTGTTGGTCGCCACACCGGATCTGCCCAACCTCAAAAATGTGAAAGGCTGCCTGGATGTGCTGGCCAAGCTGAACATGGCCGGTAAAGTACGTGTTATCGCCAACAAGACAGGAGCCAACGGCATCAAAGTCGACCAGTTCAGCGCCCATCTCAAGCGGCCGGTTTGGCAGCGGGTACCGTATGATCTGCGGCTGACAACCCAGGCGGCGATCCAAGGTATCCCCGCTGTCGAGCTCAATCCCCGGGCTGCTCTCAGCCGGAGCTTTGTGCAGATCAGCAGAATGATTCTGGAACCGCAGCTGGAAAGCCAGAGGGCGGAAAGCAAAGCCCCCTTGGCCAAAATGCTGTTTGCAAGGAGATGATCGCCAATGTCACTGCTGGCACGTTTAGAGCGGCAAAAAGAGCGGGAAGAACAGAAACAGCAAACTAACCTTTCTGCCGGCAGACAGGTTGATCCCTTTGTCAAGCTGAAGGGAAAAATCCATGAACAGCTCGTCAGTGAGATAGACAGCAAACTGCTGAAAAGCTTTGATCAGAACAGTAAAACTCAGGAATTGAAAGACAAGGTCAGCCAGGTGGTGCAGCGGGTGATCAGCGAGGAGCAGCTGACGCTGACCCGTGCCGAGAGCCAGCAGCTGCTGAACCAGATTATTGACGAAGTGATCGGTTTCGGGCCCATTAATTCCTTGATTCTCGATCCTGAGATATCAGAGATCATGGTTAACGGCCCGAAACAGGTATTTGTGGAACGGGGCGGCAATTTGGAGCTGACGGAGATCACCTTCCGCGATAATGAACATGTGATGCACATCATTGAAAAGATCGTGGCACCGCTGGGGCGAAGAATCGATGAAAGCAGTCCCATGGTTGACGCCCGGCTGCCCGATGGCTCCCGGGTCAACGCAATCATTCCTCCTCTTGCGCTCTGCGGCCCCACCATCACGATCCGCAAATTCGCCGCCAATCCGCTGACTGTAGAGGACTTGATCAACTACGGCACTCTAACGCCGGAGGTGGCTGAGTTTCTTGCTGCCTGCGTCCAAGCTAGGCTGAACATCGTGGTGTCCGGAGGCACCGGCAGCGGTAAAACCACACTCTTGAATGTGCTTTCATCTTTTATTCCCGCTGATGAGCGGATTGTAACCATTGAAGATGCGGCGGAGCTGAGGCTGCGCCAAACCCATGTGGTCTCGCTGGAAAGCCGCCCGCCCAATATCGAGGGCAAAGGCGCGGTGACCATCCGCGACCTGGTCCGCAACTCCCTGCGGATGCGCCCGGACCGGATCGTCATCGGCGAGGTCCGGGGAGGTGAGGCCTTGGACATGCTTCAGGCCATGAACACCGGGCACGACGGCTCTTTGACCACCGGCCACGCCAATTCCCCGCGGGACATGCTTTCCAGGCTGGAAACAATGGTGCTGATGGCGGGTATGGATCTGCCGGTGCGGGCCATCCGGGAGCAGATTGCCTCCGCGATCGACTTGATCATCCAGCAGTCTCGGCTCAAGGACGGCTCCCGGAAGGTGGTGCAGATTACAGAAGTGCAGGGCATGGAAGGTGAAGTGATTACCCTCCAGGATATTTTCGCCTATGAACGAGGGGCTTTACGGGCAACCGGTATCAGGCCGAAATGCGCTGAAACAATTGCCGCTCGCGGCCTTAAGCTCCCTGCCGGCATATTTATGTAGCATCTTGTTGAGGTGAACGCTGTGATCCCATTCTTCATCGCGGTAATCGTTTTTTGGGCGGTGTTTTTGATCGGTTACGTGATCACTGCCCAGATGCAGAAAAAAACGATGCTTGAACAGCGCATCCGCGCTTTTGTCCCCGGGGGAGAACCAGAAGACGACGATGTGGAGGATCAGGACCGGGTAAACCCGCTGCAGCGGCTGCTTGGGTGGCTCAACCGGAAACTGAAGCTGAAACCGTCCCGGAAGCTGGCCTTGGAGCTGATGCGCGCCGATATTCCCCTGTCTGCCGGAGAGTTTCTGGTTCTCAACAGCCTGCTGGGATTTCTCCCTTTAATCCTTGTTCTATTCGGCTACAGTGTCGAACTCTGCCTGGCGTTGGCCATTGGCGCCGTGATGGCACCGGCTTTTGTAGTCAAAATGCGGCAGAAGAAACGCTTGAAACTTGTGGAAACACAGCTGCCGGATGTCCTGGGGATGATCGCCAACTCCCTCAAGGCAGGATACAGTTTTTTTCAAGCCATCGAACTGGTTTCCCGCGAAGCGGAACCACCGCTGGCCAATGAATTTGCCTTGGTCAACAAGGAGATGAACCTGGGAGCGACAACAGAGCTTGCGCTGGAGAACATGGTAACCCGAGTGGGCAGTGATGATCTGGAACTGGTGGTGACAGCTGTCCTGATTCAGCGCCAGGTGGGAGGTAACCTCTCGGCGATTCTGGAAGCTATCGCCGAAACGATTCGGGAACGGATCCGCATTCGCGGGGAAATCCGCTCACTGACGGCCCAAGGCCGTATTTCCGGCTTAATTATCTCCATCTTACCCTTTGTGATTGCCAGCTTGATCTTCATGGTCAACCCGGAATACATTATGCCTTTGTTTGTGGAGCCGTTGGGCCGCTTGATGCTGGGCTTGGGCTTGGGCGGCCAGGTTGTGGCAGTGTTTTTGGTCAGGAAGATTACCAACATCAGGGTGTAGGGGGCACGGCATGAACAGCATGATTGTGAAGATCTCCGCTTGTGTTTTCACGTCAGTGAGCCTGGCGGTTGTAGGCGGATACCGCTTTTGGCACCAGCAGCAAGTTGTCAAGGAGCGGATCAGCCAGTATAAGGATGATCATGACGAAAATGTGGGACACCTGGAATTACCCACCGCCGGGAGCCGGATTAGGTGGGGGCTGGCAAGATTGGCAGCTCTGCTCACTGTCAAGGAGCAGAAACCCCGGTACCAGAAGCTGCGCCGGCAGCTGATTCTTGCCGGTGAACCGGGCAAGCTCAAGCCTCAGGAGTTTATGGTGCTGAAAATGGTCATTACCGGCCTGGCCGGCGTTCTGGGCATCATTCTGCCCATTCCCCTGTCCCAGGCGGCACTGATTGCCGCCATCAGCTGGCTGCTTCCCGATCTCTACCTGCAGCAGCGGATCAGAAAACGCCAGCTGGCCATCACGCTGGCGATCCCCGATGTGCTGGATCTGCTGACAGTGAGCGTGGAAGCAGGCCTCGGCTTTGATGCCGCCGTTGCCCGGGTGGCCGACAAGGTCAAAGGGCCGCTCGCAGAGGAACTAAACCGGATGCTGTATGAAATGCGGATCGGCAAACCCCGGCGGGATGCCATGCGTGACTTGAGTGAACGGACCGGTGTCGGCTATCTGCACAGTTTCGCCGCAGCAGTCATCCAGGCGGATCAGCTGGGGGTCAGCATCAGCAAGGTGCTGCGGATCCAGTCCCAGGACATCCGCCGCCAAAGGCGGCAGAGAGCCGAGGAAGAAGCGATGAAAGCCCCGATCAAGATGCTCCTTCCCTTGGTGGGCCTGATTTTCCCCTCATTGTTCATCATACTCTTGGGGCCATCGATCTTGCATTTTATCGCCACTTTTTAAGGTGAGGCATATGGTAGAACTGACAGTGGTTAATGTGTCGAAAAGTACTTGCTTGGGGACCAAGATCCGTCTCGCCGGCACTTTCGGCACCCGCCTGCGGGGGCTGCTCGGCACGGCGGAGCTGAACAAAGGCGAAGGTCTGCTGCTTCGCCCCTGTCAAATGGTACACGGATTCGGCATGCGCTTCTCAATAGAAGCCGTCTACCTCGACGGCGAGGGCCGGGTGCTGGGGGTTTACCTCATCAAGCCCGGCCGCCCCGGCCCCTTCCTGTGCCGGGCTGTCCAAGTACTTGAACTGCCTCTAGGAACGGTGTCCGATTCTGCCACAGAAATCGGGGACTTACTCAGGAGTACTAGAACATAACGCTTTAGCTGTGAATACGATGTAGTGACCAACAGATGAAACAGACGGGGGGGCAATTTTATTGACCGCGAACAATTTTACACCAAACTGTCCACCTCCCCAGAAGGAAGCCAACGCTAAGGCAAAATTGCTGGATTTACTGACACCAAGGGAAAAAGAAGTGCTATCATTGTTAGCACGTGGGTATAACAATAATGAAATAGCCGCCTGCTTGCACATCAGCAAGCACACAGTCAAAAACCATGTCAGCAACATCTATCACAAACTGGAGATGGATGACCGCACGCAGATTGCTTTATTGGCTGTCCGGAATGGGTTTGTCAAGCTTGACTGAACGGGAGCGACTCGCCAGAGTCGTTCCTGACTTTGAGGTGGATATAATCGGGCAGGAGAGGAACGGCCTGATGCTGAATTAATGATCCGGTTCCCAAGGGAGGCATGGAGGATGACTTATGGCAAAATTGCAACTATTGGTGCGCCTGTCTCCCAAAGCCGAACCAAAATGGTATTTATTAGAAAATCCTGCCTGGATTGAACCGTTGGCTGGTCAGCCTGGCGAAGGAGAGGTGTTGGTAGCGTTCACACCGCCCTTGGCAGCTGATCAAGCCTATTTGTTTTTGCAGGAAGTGGACAAGCGGGCGAAACTCTTGGCTTGGTTTTGGGCTCTGCTGCCTTGGCCCCGCCTGTTTGCCTGGTGTGCAAGCCGAGCCCTGCGGCTGCATTTCTCCGGTTTTCCCCGGTACTGCACGGGGGAAGGGGAGAGTCGGCTGCTGGATCCAGACCAGCGGCAGCAGCTGGTGGAAGCAGTCAGGCAGCTTACGGCCGGCCGGCTGATTCCCGATTATTTGCTCGAGCAGGAACTGCGCTCTCAAGGGTGGTGGCCGGCGGATATCCGCCAGGCCTTGAACTGGGGCTTGATGGAGAAGAAAATCGCTGCTGTACCCGGTATTGAACGCCGCGCCTGGGGTGAACTGCGGTGCAGCCGCTGCTGTGCGCTCGTCACCGAGCTGCGGCCGTGCGTCAAGTGCGGCAGGGCTGACTGCCCCGTCTGCCCTGCCTGTGCTGCGATCGGTGAAATCCGCGGCTGCACCATGCTGTGGTTTCTGGGCGAAGGTTTAATGCCTGACGCCGGCCTTGGAGCCAAACAGAGTGGGCCTTTGCTGCATCTGGATATTGAACTCACGGCAGCTCAAGCCCAGGCCAGCAGCCAGCTGGTTGAATTCATGGGCAGCAGTGAAAAAAGAATCTTGGTATGGGCGGCGTGCGGCGCGGGCAAGACCGAAGTTGCTTTCGCCGCTATCGCAGCTGCTTTGGCCGACGGGCAGGAAGTGCTGTTCGCCATCCCCCGCCGCGATGTGGTCCGGGATGTGGCCGACCGGTTGATCAAAGCCTTTCCCAATACCAAAATTGCAGTCCATTACGGCGGCCGGCCGTGGCGGCAAGAAGGCCCCCTGGTTCTGGCCACCACCCACCAGACACTGCGCTTTTACCGGCGTTTTGGCTTGGTGGTTCTCGACGAGGTCGACGCTTTCCCTTATCACGGCAGCGAAATGCTGCGCCTGGGGGTTGAACGAGCGTTGAGCAAGGGCGGCAAGCTGATTGAAATGACAGCCACACCCCACCACGTAAGTTCAAAGGTGCGGGTCATCACCATCCCCGCCCGCTACCATGGTTACCCGCTGCCCGAACCGCGGCTGCTGCGGCTGCCGCTGCCGCCTTTGAACGAACTGGTGGACAGGGGGCTGCCGCAGGAAGTCACTGCGATCATTGCAGCCAACAGCAGGCCGTGGCTGGTCTTTGCTCCAACCGTGATGGCCGTGGCCGTGATTGCGGGGATCTTATCTGAAAGGCTGAATTGCTCTGTGTGCGGCAGTTGGGCTGGTGATTCCCAGCGGGATCGGAAGATCGGCGGATTTGCCCGGGGTGAGTATGGAGTGATGGTGGCCACATCGATCATGGAGCGGGGCATCACCCTGGCAAACGTCCAGGTTATGGTCCTCTACAGCGATCACCCAGTTTTCGATGCCAATTCCCTGATTCAGATGGCAGGAAGGGTTGGCCGCAAAGCCGAACATCCTAATGGAGAAGTTTGGTTTGTCGGCAGCCGGATCACAGAGGCAATGCAGGCAGCGCATAAGCGGATCGTATACCTAAACCGGCAGGCACGGGAGCAGGGGCTGCTCAGAGGAGATTTGGATGCTTAAGGGCTTTCAGGATCGGATCAAACCTTGGCTTCAGTCTTTGTGGGAACTTGTGTACCCAGCCCCGGAGTTCTGCCCATTCTGCCAAACCGGAATCACCCTGGAGGGACTTCCGGCCTGCCGCATGTGCATTGCCAGGATCAATCCGTCCATGCACAAGCTGGGCCTGTCCCGCTACCAAGGTTTTGCCGTTGGCTGTTACGATGACTATCTGCAGCATCTGCTGTACCAGGTTAAATACATGAACCAGTACCAACTTGCCGTCGCCTTGGGCCGAATCATGGCCTTGGCAGCCAGGGAACAGCCGGAACTGCAGGGTGTAGATTATTTCCTGCCTGTACCGCTGCATTATGAACGTCTGCACAAGCGGGGGTTCAATCAGGCCGAAGCGTTCGTCGAGGGGATGAACCAAGTGTGGCCGCACCAGGTGTGCCGCGCCGTGAGAATCAAGCCGACCGTTTTTCAAAGCGGGCTAACGCCGCGCGAACGGGCCCAGAACGTCCGCCGCGCCTTTGTCCTTGCTGACCCTGCCCAAGTCAAGGGCAAGAAACTGCTGATCGTTGACGATATCTGTACCACGGGAGCAACTTTTTACGCACTTGCGGATCTGGTTCACAGCCACCAGGGTGTGCCTCTGGGGTTGTTTTTAACCTACAGCCGGTCGTGAAAGGAGAAGGTCGCCATGCTGCGCAACTGTATCGAATGCAACCAGATTTTTGTGCATCCAGTGAACAAGCTCTGCCCGGAATGCACGAAGAAGCGGAATGAGATGTTTGAAAAGGTCAAGGAATACATCCGCACCCATCCCAATGCGAGGATTCATGAAGTGGTGGTGGAAACAGGCGTCCATTTTGATCTGGTGAAAGAGTTCATTGACGAGGGGCGCCTGAAAATTGTTCCCATCGATGTGGAATTTCGCTGCCAGATCTGTGGGACCAAGCTTTCGGCGGGGCGGATTTGCAATCAGTGCAAGTCAGATTTGACGCACAAAGGCGAGGGGGAAGCGGCGCACCAGGCATCCGCCGACCCGAACAGCAACAAAGGAAAAGTGCATTACATCAGCCGGAGGTCAAGAGAAACTCATCTCCATGACTAAAGATCTGAACCGCTCCATCCGATAATTGTGGTAAGGAGGGAACAGAGCGTGTACATCTCAGGCAAATCCGTACAGCGCATCAGCCAGATTTACAATGATCAGAAGAAGCTCGTGGGAAAATCTGGCCAAGGCAAAAGAGAAGACAAGGTCACGCTGTCTTCTGAAGGCAGGCAAATGCAGGCCATAATTGCCAAGGCTTCCGCGCCAGTTCCCAGCAAGAGAGCTGAAGAGCTGAAAGCTGCAGTGTCGTCCGGCACCTATCATGTGAAGGGTGAGGACATTGCGGCCAGCATGATCAAATACTATCGGCAGAGGATTTAACATGCTGGTTATCGATGCTTTTAAAGAAGTCATCAAAGAGGAAACGGCCATTGTTGAACGGCTGATCCAGACTGGAGAAAGCAAGAGGGGAGTCATTGCTGATCCGGATAAGCTCAGCAAAATCATCGATCAAGAGCGGACGCTGCTTGCGAGCCTGGAACAGGCGGAACGGGAGCGCTGTCGGCTCTTTGATGTCCTTGCCCCCGGCAAGAGTGTGGACGAGTGGCTAAAAACCACCACCGATGCCGGCCTTGCCGATCAAGTTCAGGACTTGAGGGCTAAGTTCAGCAAGCTGCAGCAGATCAACAAGCTGAACCAGCAGCTGCTTCAGGAATCCCTGAATTTGGTCCAGTACAGTCTGAACCTTTTAGTGGCCGAACCTTCTTTGACATATGCGAAACCAAAATCCAAGGCGGCGACCAAGCCGATCATCGATCGAAAGGTGTAGTCATCATGCGCGCGACATTCAGTGGAATTGAAATAGCCCGGCGGGCGCTCCAAGCGCAGCAGGTATCCCTCGATACCGTCGGCCACAATATTGCCAACGCCAATACACCAGGCTATTCCCGCCAGGTGGCGGTCCACACTGCCAGCCGCCCTTATCCCGTGCCCCAGTTCACGCATAATCCCGTCAACGGCATGTTGGGGACGGGTGTCGAGATCGCCCGGATGAGCCGGATGCGCGATGAGTTCGTGGAAATGCGCCTGCGCCAGGAACAGCATAATCAGTATTACTGGCAGATGATCAGCGATGGTTTGGAACAGGTTGAACTGATTTACAACGAGCCCTCCGAGAACGGTATCCACTACGCTCTGGAACAGTTTTGGGATGCGTGGCAGGAATTGAGCGTCAATCCCCAGAGCGAAGCAGTGCGTGCCGTAGTGCTCCAGCGCGGTGAAGTACTGGCTTCCGCCATCAACCATGTCCGTTACCAGCTGGGCAAACTCCGGAACAATTACAATGACCTTGTGGCAGTCAAAGTGAATGAGATCAACAACTACGCGGAACGGATCGCAGCCTTGAACCGGGATATTGTCAAGGTGAACGCGGCAGGTTACCAGCCCAACGACCTGCTGGACCAGCGGGATCAGCTGCTGCAGGAACTGTCGAAAATTGTCAACATCGAGGTTGTGGTCGACCAGTACGGTGCCGCCAGTGTCAGCATCAGCGGCGCCACACTTGTGCAGCGGAATGAAGTGTTCAAACTGGCTGTCCGCCCGGTGGAACCCCACCTCAGGCCCAACCCTCCCTATGAGCAGATGGAAGTGGTATGGGAAGGCTCCAATGCCAAGGCGGAAATCAGAGGCGGCCAGCTCGGCGGGATTCTGGAGTTCCGCGACGGTTATGTCCAGGACTACATCCAGGACCTCAACGAGTGGACGGCTGACTTTATCAATATCGTAAACGAAATCCACAGCCGCGGTTATAACATGAACGCCGAAACCGACCTGCCGTTCTTTGTCCTCGCCACTGGCCTGGATCCCGATTTGATTGATGCCGATGCCGATCCGAGCCTGCATATAAAAGTTGCTGTGCAGCGCCCATCAGAAATCGCCGCCAGTTCCCAAATTGATGCAGACGGTAATGTAGTCGTGGGCAACGGCGCAATCGCCCTGGAACTGGCTCAGCTGCGCCATACCAAGATTAATGGCACAGAGAATACCATCGGCACTCTGTTTAACGCAATGATATCCAAGATTGGTGTTGACGCCCTGGAAAGCGCATCCATGGAGGAAAACAGCAAAGCCTTGATTAACCACCTGGAAAACATGCGGGAGGCTGTCTCGGGTGTGAACCTTGATGAGGAAATGGCGGACATGATCCGGTACCAGCATGCATATTCAGCCGCCGCCAGAATGATGACAGCAATGGATCAAGTCCTGGACATAATTGTTAATCGCCTCGGCCTTTTCGGCAGATAGGAGGTTGACAGCCAATGCGGGTGACTAACAACACATTGATCAACAACATGCTCCGGCACCTGAACCGGGGGCTGAGCCGCCTGGACAAACAGCAGCAGCAGCTGGCCAGCGGTAAGCAGATCCTGAAACCTTCAGATGATCCTGCCGGTGTGATCAGCATCATGGAGCTGCGCTCTTCCCTCGCCGAGAACGAACAGCTGATGAAGAATGTAACCGGAGCCCTTTCCTGGCTTGAATCTGTCGATACAGTTCTGGGGTCGGTCAGCAGCATGCTGCACCGTGCCAAAGAACTGACGGTATATGCCGCCACGGAGACGCTGAACAACGATGACCGCAATGCCATCCTCCAGGAAGTGGAGCAGCTGTTTGACAGCCTCCTGGAACTGGCCAATTCCAACCACAGCGGCCGCTATCTTTTTGCCGGCCAGAAAAGCACCACTCTTCCCTTTCAGCGGGCAAGCAGTGATCCAAACAGTCCCGATTACTGGGTAATCAAGTACTACGGCGGGCTTACCAATCAGGACACTGCTGCGCTGCGGGTGGAAATCAATTCCAATACGGTGCTCGATTTGAACATCATCGAAGCGAATGGGACTACACCAGACGACGCTCAGGAACAGTTGTTCATGCCTATTTTCAATGTTCTTGCCGGCATTATGCAGGATATAAAGAGCGACAACGCCACCGCTTTGGGAAACCTGCGTTTGGGAGAGTTGGAAAATGCCTTGGACGGCCTATTGAGTGTCCGGGCTGAGGTGGGTGCCAAACTCCACCGGGTGGCCCTGGCGGAGGAGCGGCTGAAGGACCTGCACTTGAACCTCAACAAAATGCTTAACAACATCCAGGACATCGATGTGGCGGAAGCAATCGTCAATCTTAAGAACGAGGAAAACGGCTACCGGGTAGCCCTGGCTGTCGGCGCCAGAATCATCCAGCCGACGTTGGTGGATTTTCTCCGTTAGGAGTCGAGGTGGATGCATCTCAGAATTGACACAGTCTATCCTCAACTGCGCATCGATTATCAGTGGCCCAGACTTCATATTAACCAGCAAGTGGGCCATTTCGAATATGAATACGATGGCCCTGCCATCTACATTGATCAGCGGCAGCCCCGCAGCGAACTGGGGATGGGGGGTTTGCACCACCTCCTGCGCACTAAAGCGGCTGAAGGGCACCAAACCGCGCTGCAGGGCATTGCCCGCAGAGCCTATGAAGGCGATCGGTTTGCCCGGGAAATGACAGCCCAAAATACTGTCGCCCAGCTCGCCAAGGAGCAGAGTTTCGCGCAGATCCCGGAAATCAACGTTGACATCGCCCCCAAAACCAGGCCGGAGATCACCGCCGTTTACCGGGTGCACATCCGCTGGATTGACGGGGGCGCGGACATCAAGGTGAATACCGGCATGCTCCGGATCGATTTGATCAAAGGCAGAGTCGACATCAGTTTGGCGAAAGGCAATAAACTTGATTTAAAAGGGTGACCTATGGTGAAGATTGAAACAACACGTTTTGGGCCGATCGAGATCAATCCGGAAGATATTATTGAGTTTCCCGACGGAATCCTCGGATTTGAGCAATATCACCGCTATGCTGTCATTGAGCCGCCCGAGCTCATCTTCGGTTTTCTGCAGTGCGTGGACGAGCCCTGGCTCAGCTTTGTAGTAATCATGCCGGAACTGCTCCGCAGTGACTATTCGGTTGATCTTGAGCCCCAATTGGTCAAGGAGCTGGGCTTTGAGGATCCAAAAGACGGAAAGGTTTTCGCCATAGTCACTGTACCTGAGGACATCACGGAAATGACTGCCAATTTACAGGCACCGATCGTGATCAACCTCAAGACCAGGTTGGGCAAACAGGTTATTCTGACAGACGGGGTATACAAAATCCGCCACAACGTTCTGGCAGAACTGCAGCGGAATGCTTTCCTGGCAGCCAAGACTGCCTCCAAGTAGAGGCTGGCCGAGTCTAATCCCCCATTTCCGGGAAAGCTATAGTCCAGGGAGGGACACCAATGCTGGTACTGACAAGGAAAGTTAACCAGAGCATCATGATCGGTGATCAGATCAAAGTGGTCGTCGTGGATGTGCGCGGCGATCAAGTGAAATTGGGCATTGAAGCTCCGAAAACAATCAGTGTCCATCGGGAAGAGATCTACAGTGAAATCCAGGAAGAGAACAAGCGCGCTGCTCTATCGAAAAACATCGATCTGCAGCGCTTGGATGAGCTTGTCAAACCGGTAAAGCCGCAAAGCGAGCCGGTGAATAAGTCAGACGGAGGACGGTGAGTCGGTCGTGATTCGCACTGACAGCATTAAAACCCGTGCCCATGTGCAGATATCCAAGCTTGCCAATCCGAACCAGGAACAGGTGGGCGGCAAACGGCCAGAGGAGCACGAGCATTATTCACAGCAGCCGTTGAGTGAAAAAGACATGGAAAAGGTCGGTGCAGCAATTGAGTATCTTAACAAGACAATGACCATTTTCGACCGCAGCCTGGAATTCACCATTCATGAAGACACCAACCGGATAATAGTCAGAGTAATCAATCGATCGGCCGAAGGCGAGGAAGTGATTCGGGAAATCCCACCTGAACGCATCCTGGATTTGGTTGCAGCACTGATGAATATTGTTGGGTTGTTAGTCGACCAACGGGCATAGGAGGAATTATCCGATGAGTACTAATGCATTGCAAACTTACAAACAGGTACAGGTATCGACTGCTTCAGAAGGCGAACTGGTCTTGATGCTCTTCGACGGCGCCATTCGCTTTGCCAATCAAGCCCTCAGCTGCCTTAAACAGTCGGATTTGGCCGGTGCCAACGATAAACTGCTCAAAGCCCAGGACGTCGTATATGAGTTGATCTTGGCTTTGGACCTGGAAACCGGCGAAGTTGCCCAGAACCTCTACCGGCTGTATATGTTCATCAACCGGACGTTGGTTCAGGCCAATGTCACCAAGGATCCGGAACTGGTGCAGCAGGCAGTGCGGCTGATGACCGAACTGCGGACAATGTGGCATGAGGTGGTGGCCCAAGTTTGACAGCAGCAATCCGCGACCAGTTTAGCGAGCTGATTGACAGCTACCGGCAGTTGACCCACTACTACCAGAGCATCGCCGAATTCGGGCAGGAAGAAGTAATCCTTATCGACCAAGGTGACATGGAAGGACTCATGTCCATCCTGCGTCAAAAAGAAGAGATCATGGCGGACGTGGCCAAATGCCAGGCAAAGATCGGCTCGATTCAGGATGCCATTGTCAAAGAGTATCAGCTGGAATACTTTTCCTTGAACAAGCTGTTGGAGGTTGTGGACAGCAGCCACCGGGATTTGTTGGACACTCTGCGCAGGGTGATCAAACAGCTGATCAAGGAGCTGGAGATCTTGGAAAAACAGGAGCGAATCCACGAGTCGATGCTCAAGAGCTTCGCCAAGGAGATGAACAGCAATCGGGTCCGCAAACAGGCCCGGGCAGGGGCCAAGGCCTATGAGAAGATCATTGAGTCCAAGCCCGACAGCGACATTGATTTGAAGCGGTAAGCATGGCTAAATGTCTCAAAATTAATACAGATGTAGCAAATTCCTTGACAAACACTATTTGAGTGTGTTAGGGTATAGGTAACCGGTGGGCACCGGTAAGAATCTTTAGGAGGAATGTATTTAATGCTAGGCAAAGTAAAATGGTTTAACGCTGAGAAGGGCTATGGATTCATTGAGCGTGAAGATGGCGGAGATGTATTCGTCCACTTCTCAGCAATCCAGGGAGAAGGATTCAAGACCCTGGAAGAAGGACAGGCAGTACAGTTTGACATTGTGCAAGGTGAGAGAGGCCCGCAGGCCGCCAACGTTGTGAAGCTCTAAACAAACGCGCACAAGAACCAAGGCAACTTGGTTCTTTTTATATCCCGCAAGTTCCCATGCATCTTGCGGGAGGAGGATTTTTTTGGGGCTACTGGAATTATAATAATAGGGATAGATTAAAGGGGAGTGACAAAACATGGCCGCAATGAAGATTGTTGTCAAAGGCAAGAATCTCGAGATTACTCCTGCTTTACGCGCCTACGCCGAAAAGAAAATCGGCAAGTTCGAGAAGTTCCTCGATGATGCGAGCGCAGACCATGAGTCAGTTGCTACGATGATGATGCGCACGGAACGGGAAATGCATATCGCCGAGCTGACAATCGAATATCGAGGGTTGGTGCTGCGCGGCGAAGGCCGCACAGTGGACATGTACAACTCAATTGACGAAGCTGTGGATCGGATTGAACGGCAGTGGAATAAATTCAAAACCAAAATTCAAAAGCGGTTCCAAGGCCCCAAACTCAGTGAGGTGGCGCCTCCGGCTGATGACGGCTTGGGTGCCGGCGCCGGAGACCGGGATTTCAAGATCGTCAAAGTTAAGCGCTTTCCCTACAAACCGATGGCCGTTGAGGAAGCGATCATGCAGATGGAGCTTTTGGGTCATGATTTCTTCGTCTTCGCCAATGCAGACGATGATCAAATCAATGTGGTTTACAAGCGCAGCGACGGCAACTATGGCTTGATTGAGCCGGAGTTCTAGGCTGGAACTGGGGAAAGTAGGAAAGGGCATGAGTTCTTCTGTGACGTTGGTCATTTTTGAAGGCGGCAGGATCGAAAGCGACTTGGAGGAATTGATGCGGCAGGTCCGGAAAGCCATAGTTATCGATCAAATCCTAAAGGCTAGGGCTGGGGGATTTGAACAGATAATAGTAGTAACCTCCTACACAGATTTAGCAGAAGCAGTGGCAAAACTGGAAGTGGACGTGGACTATCAGCCGCAGGGGCCGGAAGAGTTCCACTTCGGCGAGGAACTCCTCAGGATTGTAACCCAGCGGAAGATAGAGAAGGTGTTGTACATGGGGGGAGCAGCGGCTCCCCTTATTTCTGCTCAAGAACTGCGCTATATCCGCAGCCTGCTGGAGCATCACGACCATGTGGTGACAGCCAACAATTATTTCTCCGCGGACTTGGTGGGGTTTGCGCCGGCGGCGGCGCTGAACGGGATCACTTTGCCGGCCATTGACAATTCCCTGCCGCAGATCTTGACCCATGAGGCAAATCTCAAGTTTATTCCCCTGCAGCGCTCATTAGGCCTGCATTTCGATTTGGACACCCCTGCCGATTTAATCATCTTGGCCAACCACCCAGGGGCGGGTATGCATACAAGGACAGCGATTGCGGGTGCGAAACTTGATACCGGCCCCTGCCGGCGCATCAAGCAGGTGATGCAGGATTACCAGGCGGATCTGCTGGTCTACGGGCGAGTCAATTCCGCTTTATTCCAGCTGCTGGATCAACTGACTCGCTGCCGCATCCGCCTTTATTCAGAGGAACGGGGGCTCAAAGCCCTGGGGCGGGATGTCCGGGGTGAAGTGCGCTCGCTTATGGGGGAAATGATCTCGATTTACGGGTACGAACAGTTTTTCCGGTTTTTAAGCGAGATCTGTCAAGGGGCGGTAATCGACACCCGGATTCTCTTCGCCCATTGGCAGTGGGATCTGTCCCAAAGTGATCGGTTCTACTCCGATCTCGGCTTCTTGGACAAGATCACCCATCCCGGTTTGCGGGAATTCACAGCCGCCGCTCACAGCGCGGCCATACCGGTGATGTTGGGAGGCCATTCTTTGGTGACAGGAGGGCTGTGGGCTCTGCTCGACGCAGCTTATGGCGAATGGCAAGAAAGGATGACAATGGATGCTGGGAATGCTGAAAAAAATCTTTGACAGCAACAAGCGGGAACTGCAGCGCCTGGGGGCGGTGGTAAGCCGAATCAACAGTCTGGAACCGGACTTCCAGTCGCTATCGGATCAACAGCTGGCGGCCAAGACCATCGAGTTCAAACGGCGCCTGGCCGGCGGTGAAACTCTGGATCAGCTGCTTCCGGAAGCTTTCGCGGCAGTGAGGGAAGCTGCCAAGCGTACGATCGGGCAGCGCCATTTCGATGTTCAGCTCATGGGCGGCATTGTCCTTCACGAAGGGCGGATTGCCGAGATGAAGACTGGTGAAGGCAAAACACTCGCCGCAACCCTGCCGGCATATCTCAATGCCCTTGCCGGAAAAGGAGTCCACGTGGTCACGGTCAACGACTACCTCGCCCGGCGCGACGCGGAATGGATGGGGGCGATTTACCGGTTTCTAGGCTTGACAGTGGGTGTAATCGTCCATGATTTGGATTTCAAAGAACGGGCCGAAGCCTACCGGTGCGACATCACTTACGGCACTAACAACGAATTTGGCTTCGATTACCTTAGAGACAACATGGTAACGGATCCATCCTTGCTGGTGCAGCGGGAACTGTATTACGCCATCGTGGACGAGGTGGACTCGATCCTGATCGACGAAGCCCGTACCCCACTGATCATCTCCGGCATGGCTGAAGATTCCAGCAGCTACTATCGGACATTTGCCCGGGTTGTGCCCAAACTGCAGCCCGAGGTTGATTATACAGTGGATGAGAAGGCGCGCACTGCGGCGATGACCGAGGCCGGTGTGGCCAAGGTGGAAAAGATGCTCGGCATCGACAACCTCTTTGACGACCGCAATTTTTCCCTGAACCATTACCTGATCCAAGCCTTGAAAGCCCACACTTTGTTTAAGCGGGACCGGGACTATGTGGTCAAAGACGGGGAAGTGATCATTGTCGACGAGTTCACCGGCAGACTTATGCCGGGCAGGCGCTACTCCGATGGGCTGCATCAGGCGATTGAGGCCAAAGAGAACGTCAAGGTGGCCCAGGAAAGCCAGACTTTGGCATCCATCACTTTCCAAAACTATTTCCGGATGTACGGGAAGCTGGCAGGCATGACCGGAACCGCCGCCACCGAGGAAGAGGAATTCCGCAAAATCTACGGCATGGATGTGGTGGTGATTCCCACCAACAAACCGATGATCCGGGTGGATCATCCTGATGTGATCTTTAGGACCGAGACGGCCAAATTCCGTGCTGTAGTCCGGGAGATTGAGGAGCGGTACCAGAAAGGCCAGCCGGTTTTGGTTGGAACCATCTCGATCGAGAAGTCGGAAGCTTTGAGCAGAATGCTGCAGGAGAAAGGCATCCCCCATCAAGTGCTGAACGCCAAACATCACGAACGGGAAGCGGAGATCATCAAATTGGCCGGCCAGCGGGGAGCGGTCACTATTGCCACCAACATGGCCGGGCGTGGAACCGACATCGTTCTCGGCGAAGGTGTTGCCGAGCTCGGCGGGCTGCATGTGATCGGAACCGAGCGCCATGAGTCCCGGCGGATCGACAACCAGCTGCGGGGCCGATCCGGCCGGCAGGGAGACCCTGGTTCTTCCCGGTTCTACGTGTCCTTGGAAGATGATCTGCTGCGCTTGTTCGCCAATGATTTGGTCACTGGGATTATGGACCGCCTAGGCTGGAAAGGTGATCTGTGCATCGAGAACGACCAGGTCACCTGGCTGCTTGAAACCACTCAAAAAAGAGTGGAGCGCCATTATTTCGAGATCCGCCGGCGGGTGCTGGAGTACGACAATGTCCTCAACCAGCAGCGGGAGATTATCTATGACCAGCGCCGGCAGGTGCTGATGGGGGCGGATATCAGCGAATACATCAGGAATATCTTCACCAATACCTTTAAGAACATTGCCGATGAATACATTGACGAAAAACTCAACCGGGAAGAGTGGAACCTGGACGGCTTGGCCGCCCGCTATAAAGACGTGACCGGCAGGGCCCTGCCTTTGAGCCGCGAGGATTTGGCGGCTATGAAAAAGGACCAAATCGCATCGAGGTTGACTGAACTTGCACTTGAGGCATACGCTGAAAGGGAAAAAGAGTACGGTGCGGAAACCATGCGCAGGCTGGAACATCTGGTCCTGCTCAAAACCATTGATGCCAAATGGATGGAACACCTGCGCGAAATGGACGGACTCAAAGAAGGAATCGGGCTGCGGGCTTACGGCCAGAAGGATCCCTTGTTGGAATATAAGTTTGAAGCGTACGAGATGTTCAATGCCATGATCCGGAGCATCCAGGAGGATTGTGTCAAAATGCTGTTCAAAGTCCGCCTGGTTAATCCGGAGGAGGCACAAGCACAGGAAGAGCAGCGCATCCGCCAGGTGACGAGCAACCGCGGGCAGGACAGTGAACCACCCAAACCGCGTACGGTGGAAAAAATAGGCCGCAACGACCCGTGTCCCTGCGGCAGCGGCAAAAAGTACAAAAAATGCTGCGGCAAGTAGAAGGAGTGAGATATTTGCTGTTTGACATCAACGAAATTGAGGATCAAGTGGAACAGCTTAAAGCTAAAGTGGATGAATTGAGGGAATATCTTTGAAGTCGATCACAAACGCAGTGAGATCGAGCGGCTTAACCAGCTCATGGCTGAACCTGGGTTCTGGGATGATCCTGAGGCAGCCCAGAAGCATGTCCAGGCAATCAAACGGCTGAAAAGTTCTGTTGAGAATTGGGAAAAAGTCCACAGCGCCCTGGAAGATGTGCTTGTACTCGTGGAACTGGTTGCGGAAGAACCGGAGTCGGGCCTGGCGGATGAGCTGACCAGTAGTTTCAAGGCGCTGCAGAAAAGCGTTGAGCAGCTGGAACTGAGCACACTGTTGAGCGGCGAATATGATCGGAACAACGCTATTTTAACTATCCATCCGGGAGCCGGCGGCACCGAAAGCCAAGACTGGGCGGAGATGCTGCTGCGCATGTACACCCGCTGGGCGGAAGATCACGGCTACCAGGTGGAAATCTTGGATTTGCTGGTGGGAGAGGAAGCGGGCATAAAAAGCGCCACCTTGCTGATCAGCGGGCTGAATGCCTTCGGCTATCTGCAGGCGGAGAAAGGTGTGCACCGCTTAGTGCGGATATCGCCTTTCGATGCTTCCGGCCGGCGGCACACCTCTTTTGCTTCGGTGGAAGTGATGCCCGAGATCGACGAGGATGTTGAACTGGAGATTGATCCTTCCGAACTGCGGATTGACACCTACCGCTCCAGCGGCGCGGGTGGACAGCATGTGAACAAGACCGAGTCGGCGGTGCGGATCACCCATATCCCCAGCGGAATCGTTGTTCAGTGCCAGAGCGAAAGATCCCAGCACCAAAACCGGGAATCGGCCATGAAGATTCTCCGGGCCCGTCTGATGGAGCTGAAGCTTGCGGAACAGCAGGAGAAAATAGCCCAGATTAAGGGCGAACAGCAGGAAATTGCCTGGGGAAACCAAATCCGTTCATATGTCTTTTGCCCCTATACCATGGTGAAGGATCACCGGACCAATGTGGAAGTCGGTGATGTGAACGCTGTCATGGATGGTGAACTTGATCCGTTTATTGAGGCGTACTTGAAAGCGAAAGCCAGGGGAAAATAACCCCACAAGGAGCGAAGGCCGTGGGCGCAAAGGTCAAAGGTTGGCTGATTGGGATCACCCTGATCGTTGCTGTGGTAGTGCTTGTGGTCCCGTACTACCTCTTTCCGCGTGCAGCCGCATGGATAATCGGTTACACGCTCCAATCCGAACTTGGCGGCACTGCGGATGTCCGGGTTTGGGCCAAATACGGTTGGGAACTGGCCCAAGGCCGGTTTCCGGCTATCGAGATCACCGGAAGCCGGTGGATGCTCGACGGCCTGCCCATTGAAAGTTTCCACCTTTACGGCAGGAATGTCCGGGTGGATCTGATAAGCCTGCTCAAGCACCGCCAGTTTGTCTATATCAGCTCCGCTGATCTCCAGATCCGGCTGAGCATCACCGAACAGGCGCTGAATCAGTATTTTTGGGGCCGGATTGATCCAGATCAGCGGTTCCGCATCGATCTGGCCCAGGATAAGGCGGTGCTCCATGGAGTGCTGGAACTGTGGCAGACCAAGTGGAATGTCAGCCTGGTGAGTGAGTTCAGCGTCCGCAAGCCGGCGGCAATTGTCATGACCCCGGTGGAGTTCCTGATCTTTGATACAAGGGTTCCAGATATCTTGCTCGAACTAATAAATAATAATTACCGGTTCCTGATCAACCTGGATCGGCTGCCGTTCCCCGTTAACCTGGAACGGATTGAGCTCTTTGATGAATACTTGGTGCTGTACGGAAGCGGCGCGTAGAAGTGAGGCAGAACAGCATGAAGCAGGCGTTGGTTTTGATGCTGGCGGTGGCTTTGGCAGCCGCCTCAGTAATTGTCGTCCAGCGGCTGGGGCACGAGCAGCGGAACAATATAGTGGAACTTGTGGCAGATCTCTCTGCCTTCAGCCAGTTTACCAACCCCGATTTTCCCCTTATGGCAATACTGGCGGAATTGAAGCAGCTTGGCGTAGGCAGCATCGGCCTGCGGGAGTGGACCGTGGGCGAGAAGATGGCCTTAGGTTATGCTGAACCGGATCTGCTCATGTACAAGCAAGAAGATTGGCCGCAGCTGCTGGTGGAACCTGTCGGCTTCAATCCTTGGGAGGTAGAGCTGGCCGCTGCAGCCGGGATGCGGCCTGTGCCTCTTCTGGCGCCAAATCAGCTGCTGTCTTTATCTGTCAGGGAGAAGCTGCTTGGCCTGGATCCCCATCTGGTTATCACCACTGGTGATGCCGCAGTGGGGTACCCGGACAAGCTTGCCGAGACCAGGCAGGCTTTGGCGGAAATGAATGTAATCTTCGGCCTGCCGGAGTTTCTGCAGCAGCGGGGTGTCGGCAGCATTGCCGCTCCCGAGAGTACGGTTAGAGTCCACGGCATTACCTCAAAGGAAATGGCCGTTTTACCTGGGGAGCGGGTCTTGTCCCGCTACATCAGAGCGGTACGGGAGCGCAATGCCCGTGTACTGTATCTACGGCCCTTCCCCGGGCAAGAAGGCTGGAACCGGACAGTAGACTTGATTACAGAACTGGCTGCTGAGCTTGAAGCTGCCGGGTTCCAGCTGGGAAGCGCCGCCCCATATGAACAATGGCAGCCGTCTCGGCTCCAGCTCTGGATCATCGGCCTCGGCATTCTGGCCGGAGCTGGCCTGCTGTGCCTGGACTGGTTTGCCATTGTGCCAAAGGTGCTGGCAGTTCTGCTGATCTGCGGCAGTATCTGCAGCGGAATCCTGGCGGTGGTCAATCCACTGCTGATGCAGCAGGCCCTCGCTCTAATCGCCGCCGTAGTCTTCCCGACCCTGTCCATTGCCAGGATTAGAACAGAGCGCGGGATCGGCTGGAATTATCTTGCCTGCGCCCTGTGGTCGGCCGCAGGGGCGGCCTTGATCGTAGGCATTCTGAGCGGGACGCCGTTTTTGATTAAGCTCGCGGAATTCCGCGGGGTCAAGCTGATGCATATTGCTCCCGTCGGATTGGTATTTGTCATGGGGCTTTTGGCAGAACAGCTGCCGATCCGATCATGGAAACAGCTGAAGGAAGTGCTTTTGCGGTATTATCACGCGAGTGTTCCTGTAAAATACCTGCTGCTCCTGGCCGTTGCTGGGGTGGTGGGAGCTGTTTACCTGATGCGAACGGCCAATTTCATTCTACCCATACCACAGCTTGAGGTTGTGCTGCGGGAAGGGCTGGAGAGGATTCTGTTTGTCAGGCCCCGCTTCAAGGAGATCTTCATTGGGCATCCTGCCTTGGTGCTGCTTTTAGCCTCGAAAAAGCGCCATCCCCTATTACTCAGCCTGGCGGTGATCGGGCAGCTGTCGCTGGTCAACACCTTCACCCATACCCACACACCGCTTGGCATCAGTGCCCTGCGGACCGTCTACGGTTTACTCATCGGATACGCCGTTGGCTGGCTGGTTTGGGTATGCTACCAAAAGCTGAAGAGGAGAGCGGCTGATGATCCTCGTTTCCGGTTATTACGGTTACCATAACAGCGGCGATGAGGCAATCCTGGCTGCTTTGTGCCGGGACTTGGCCAATTTGGGTGTTTCCAGCAGGGAGATCACTGTGCTCTCAGGTGATCCGGCGTATACGGAGAAAACCCATCAGGTAGCCGCCGTTTTCCGCTACAACCCACTGGCTGTGATCGATGCTTTGGGCAACAGCCGGGTCTTGATCAGCGGCGGCGGATCTCTTTTGCAGGACGCCACCAGCTGGCGTACCATCCCCTATTATTTAGGGATCATCCAAATAGCTCTGGCATTCGGGCTGAAGGTAGTGGTGTACGGCCAAGGCATCGGCCCCGTGAAGAACCGCCTTTACCAGCGGTGGATCGCCGAACTGTTCAACCGGGCCGAAGGCATAGCCGTGCGGGATCCCATCAGTGCCCAGCTTTTGCAGGAGTGGGGTGTGGAGGGGCACCTCATTACCACCGCAGCTGACCCCGTCTTCGGTATGGAGTTGGAGCCCGGCGGCTCCGGAGATGATCGGGAGCGGGATGAGGGGATTACCATTAACTTGCGGCCTTACAGCAACTGGGAACGGGAATATCCCCATTGGATCAGCTTGATCAAGAACTGGTCAGCTGTATTTCAGCTTCCCATGCGTTTTGCCGCTTTGGGGCCGGGCGATCTGACCATCGGGATGGCCTTGCAGAGGGCCATACCGCAGCTGGAAGTCATCCAGGCATCGGACTGGCACCAAGCCTGCCAATTGATGGGGCAGAGTGATATCTGTGTTTCCATGCGCTTGCACGGCCTTATCTTCGCTGCCCGGAGCGGCAGTGTGCCCGTGGGGCTCAGCTATGATCCCAAGATTTCAGCGCTCGGATCTCAGCTGGGCATTCCGATTTGCCCGCCGGTACCGGATGTGCGTTTGACCAATACCGTCGCGGATCTTCTGGCTAACCGGGCAGCCCACCGCCAGAGTTTGACCCGGAAGGTGGAGGAACTCTGCAGCCGCAGTGAGCAGAACCGCAGTGTCCTGGCAGCAGTCTTGCAGTCCTTATAACCTCCTTATAACCATAGATTTTTTCCAGCCGCGGTTGGGGCAATGGAGGAAGATTATGAAGAGCAATGTCCTGGGTGTGAAAATTGACCGAGTGACCATGAGAGAGGCGGTAGAACGCATTGCTGAGATGATCCGGCAGCCTAAACCCCATCTGGTGGTCACTGCCAATTCGGAAATGGTGATGATTGCCAACCGGGATCCGCTGCTGCTTGAGATCATTGAACGGGCGGACCTGGTGGTGCCTGACAGCATAGGTGTGATCTGGGCAAGCCGGATTCTCAAGCAGCCCCTGGCCGAGCGGGTGCCGGGCATTGAGCTGATGCAGGCGCTGCTGGCGGAAAGTGTGGTGCAGAAATGGCGGGTGTTCCTGCTGGGCGCGGAACCAGGTACGGCAGAACAAGCTGCCAGCGCGATTGCGGCAGAGTACAAGGGAATCAATATTGTCGGGACGCATCATGGGTTTTTCACCCAGACTGAACTTCCGGCCGTTCTGGACAAAATCAAGGCAACTCAGCCAGATATCCTATTTATTGCGCTGGGTGTACCCAAGCAGGAGAAATTCGCCGCGGCCTACCTGGCCCATCTCGGAGTGCCGGTTGCCTTGGGTGTGGGCGGCAGTTTCCAGGTCCTGGCCGGTAAAGTGAAGCGCGCACCTTTATGGATGCGCAAGATGGGTTTGGAATGGCTGTACCGGATAATCCGGCAGCCGTCGCGGATCGGCCGGGCCGCAGTCCTGCCCCAGTTTGTCCTGTGGGTGCTGTTGGAAAGGTTCCTATCGGGAGGTAAGGCTTAAATGCGGAATGCAGCCCGGGTAATCCGGGAATACTGCGGTGTCCTGCTCGGAGCCGCCATCACTGCTTTCGGTTTGACCTGGTTCCTGATCCCGGGCCGCATCGCCGCTGGAGGAGTCAGCGGGCTGGCTACGGTCGGTTATCATGTTTTAGGCTTACCGGTAGGCTTGACCATGCTTATCCTCAATGTTCCCCTGTTTGTTGCCGGGATCATGGCCCTGGGAGCAGTTTACGGTGTGAAAACCTTTGTCGGCACCATCATGCTCTCGGTGCTGATCGATCTGTTTCAGCCCTGGGCGAAGCCGTTGACTTCGGATCCGCTGCTGGCGGCTGTTTACGGTGGAGTGATCACCGGCATCGGCCTGGGTATCACTTTCCGTTCAGGCGGCAGCACCGGCGGTACCGATATGGCAGCTCAGCTGGTGGCCCGTTTCCTGCCCACCTCTGTCGGCCAAGCCCTTTTGCTTGTCGATGGCTTTGTAATTCTGCTGGCTGGTTTTGCGTTCGGCCCGGAGCTCGCCTTGTATGCTCTGTTGGCTGTGTTTGTTTCCACGAAGACAGTGGATTTGGTTCAAGAAGGCCAAAGCTATGCCAAAGCGGCGTTCATTATCTCAGATCACTCGGACCAAATTGGGTCGATGATCCTGAACAAGCTGGAACGGGGGGCGACAATGCTGGCGGGTAAAGGTGTTTATACCGGCACTGATCGGGAGGTCCTGTTCGTCATTGTTTCGCGCTCGGAAATCCGCGCACTGTGCGGCCTGGTGCGGGAAATCGATCCAAAGGCCTTTGTCGTAATTAGTGACGTGCATGAAGTATTAGGCGAAGGCTTCAAGAAACTGTAACCACTGCGAGCTATTGCCAGCCCGCAATCCTTGTAACACACAGGTTGTTGTTCTATAATGGGAATGTCCTTTACAGTAACTAACATAAGTTAGTGAAAGGAGTTAGATCATGAGACTTAAGAGGGACATTCCAGTGCTGCTCTGCTCTGTGCTACTGGCAGCTGCAGCTGTAAGCCTGGTTTTCACGGTGCAGGCGTTTACCGATCAGCTTATGGAGCAGAGCCTGATCCGAGTGTTTGTGGATCAGGATCAACCTGCCCGCAGGGCGGCAGCGCAGATTGCCGAACTTGACGGTGTGATCAAGGTTGAGGCGGTGGAAGCAGATCAGGCGGCCGCTGAGTTTGCCGCCGTTCTGGGATACCCGTGGCCGGGAGATGACTTGCTGCCGGGATATGCAGATGTCATTGTTGATCCGGTGCAGGCGGCAGAGGTTGTGGACGGCTTGGGAAAAATCTCAGGAATTGATTATGTGGCTTATCATCCGGAAAGATTGGAGCAGCTGGCCGGGCTCGGCGAGCTGCTGCGCCGGGTGCAGAGTTTGCTGATCCTTGTTGCAGTCCTGGCTGCAGCATACTTGATCTGGCGCACTGCCGGCCTTTGGCAGCGCGGCCGGCGGAAGCAGGCAGCCCAAGCTGCTCTGGCAGTGGCTCTGCTGATTGGAATCGCCGCACCCTTAGCGGTTCATGCCCAGACTGCAACTGAGCTCAGGCAGGTTTACCGCGAAGTCCAGAGCGCTTTGGAGAAGCTGCAGAAAGAATATAGTGAGCTTGAACAGGAAGCTGACAGCCTGCAGGCCGAGATTGCTGCGCAAGAAAAAGAACATGCCGGCAGGCAGTCGATGCTGCAACAGGCCGAATCGGAAATGAAGCAGCTTACGGCGGAGATCAGCAAGATTCAGTCACAGCTTGAGCAAATCCGGCAGGATGAGCAAGGGCAGGCCCAGCAGTACGGGCAGGCCCTTGCCCGTTTACAGGAAGCAGCAGGCACGGCAGCCCGGGGCAGAGTGGAGCAGGAGGCCGGTGCTGGCCTATTCCTTGACTACTTGGTCTACACCAGCGGCAGAGCACTCGCTGCCGCCTCTGCCGGATGGAAAGAAAGCCGGACACGGGAAACGCAGCTGACACAGGAACTGGCTGGGTTGGAACAAAAGCGGGAGCAGGCGGAACAGCAGATAGCCGAGCTGAAGCTTGAGGTGAACAAGATCACACGCGAGTTGTCAAAAGAAAAGCAGCGGTTGATCGAGGTACACCAGAAACTCTCCTCTCTGAAGCGAATGATCTATACACAAGAAAGCAAAGTCTGGCAGGGGAAACGAGAACTTAGGAACAAGATCGGGTTTACAGATTTCATCTGGCCGTTGGCGGTCAAAGGTGTGGTATCTTCTGACTACGGCCTGAGGCTGCACCCCATTATCAAGGAAGAACGCTTTCACACAGGTGTTGACCTGGCCAGTGACGCCGGCACCGCTATCAAGGCTGCGGCTGATGGCGTGGTGATCCTCAGCCAGGAGTTGTCCGGGTATGGGCAGACTGTGATCATCGATCACGGTGGCGGTGTAAGCACGTTGTATGGGCATGCCTCCGAGCTGTTAGTCGAAGCTGGTGAAAAAGTCCGGGCTGGAGAGACGATAGCCCTTGTCGGCTCAACCGGGTTGAGCACAGGCCCTCACCTGCACTTTGAGGTCCGCCAGGATCAACAGCATGTTGATCCCTGGATTTGGTTGGGTTAACTGATCCCGGTTGCAGGACTTTCGCTTTCAAATGAGAAATGATTAGAAAGCAGCACTGTAATATTGGCTGCAGGTGCCTGAATAGAAATGGTAGTAAAGGCGGTGATCCGGTGAAACGCAGGATCGTTGTACTCGGTATAGCCATAACATTACTAGCGGCGGCTCTGATTTATGGATCAATCATTTCCCCGGTAGGTGGAGTTGAACAGAAGGCAAAAGCCAGCGATCTGGACAATCTGCTGGAAGTGATATCGCTGGTCAGATCCCGTTTTTACAAACCGGTAGATATTGAGGAGCTGCTCGATGCCTATGCCCGTACCGGAAGCATCTCCGGGATGCTTGCGGAGGCGCTCGAGGACCCCTATACGCGTTTTATGGATCAGCATGCCTATGAAAGCTTGATGAGTGATACCAGCGGAGTGTTCGGCGGGATCGGCATTGTGATCGGGATCCGCGACGAGCAGCTGACTATCGTTTCCCCCATCAAAGGCACACCCGGGGAGCGGGCTGGGCTGCGGGGCAACGATAAGATCATCCGGATCGGCGAGCGCAGCACCGAATTCATGACCACTGACGAAGCTGCCAGCTTGATGCGGGGAGAACCAGGAACGGAAGTGACCATAACAATCCGCCGTGATGACGAGGAATTCGACATCACGATCATCCGGGACATCATCAATGTGATGTCCATCGAAGAAGTGGCAATGATCCAGCCCGGCATCGGTTACATTCGCATAACCAACTTTTCCGACCGGACATATAATGAACTGGTCGCAGCCTTGAACCAGTTGGAAGCCGAGGGTATGCAGGGGCTCATTATTGACCTGAGGTTCAACCCCGGCGGTACCTTGAGTGCGGCCATCCAGGTGGCGGATGAGTTTATAGCCAGCGGCCCAATAGTCCATCTACAGGATCGCTACGGCGAACGTGTCAGCTGGGAGGCAGTTGAAGAGGGGACGAGAAAGCAGATACCCATGGTGGTGCTGGTCAATGGATCAAGTGCCAGTGCCTCTGAGATTGTGGCTGGGGCGCTGCAAGATCACGGCTTGGCTGTCCTCGTGGGGACCACAACGTTCGGCAAGGGACTGGTTCAAACGGTGGTGCCGCTCCGCGATGGAGGTGCGCTCAGCCTTACAGAGCAGGTTTACCTCACTGCCGGGGGGCATGACATCAATCGCGCCGGGATTACACCCGACTATGAACTGGAGATCAGTCAGGAGGAGCTGGAAGCCATCTTCCTGGACGAAGCCGATGTGGATCGGCAGTTGGATAAGGCGATTGAGATCATATCGGCACAAATCAATGGTGAATAAAGCAAACCCCGGCCTCCGGGGTTTTATAAATGGAGGGTGGATGCGTGGGTAATCTGCCAAAGATTGTTGCGTTGTTGTTCCGGCTGCTGCCCTTGATTATCTTCGACCCTATATACCTCATGCTTTTGATAGCGCTTTGCTTTATGGTATACAGCCAGTATCGGCGGGTTTATGTGATGCAGCAGCGCCTGTTCGGGCTCAAACGGGGTGTTCCTTGGAAGGAAACGGCCGTCAGTTTCGGTTATGGTTTGCTGGGCGGGTTTGTCGCCAGCGTGATTTTTGTGATGTTGGGGATCAGCCTCTCCAGTGCCGGGATCGTGTTTGTGTGGCTCACTGCCCTGCTGCTGATGCTCTTTAGCCCCCGCTTCATGTGCTTTGCATATGCAGGGGGGATTGTCAGTTTGGTGCATTTAATCTTCGGTGTCCCCAACATCCACATTCCCTCGATCATGGGCTTGGTTGCCGTCCTGCACTTAGTGGAAGCAATGCTGATTTTTCTCGACGGGCACCACAATCCTATGCCCATTTACATCCGGGACAGCCAGGGCAAGGTGGTGGGTGGGTTCAGCCTCCAGCGGTTTTGGCCCCTCCCGTTTATTGCCGTCATGGCAGTGGTAGAATTGAGTTCAGCACTGGAATCGGGCATAGCCATGCCTGAATGGTGGCCGTTGTTGAAGCCGGAGCTGGTGGTTCCAGCCGGTTTGGCTTTGGTCTTCCGGCTGTCGCCCGTTTTTGCCGGGCTTGGGTACAGTGACATTGCCATTTCCAGCCTGCCGGAGGCCAAGGCGGCCAATACAGCCTGGAATTTGTTCCTGTACAGCCTCGCTTTGCTGGGCTTGACGCTGCTGGCTGATCGTTACCCTCAACTGGAACTGATTCCAGTCTTGTTTGCCCCGCTGGGCCATGAACTAGTAATCCGTTTCGGGCAGTGGCGGGAAAAGAAGCGGGCATCTGTGTTCACTTACACCAGCGGTGTCATGGTCCTGGACATTTACCCCAATTCACCTGCCGCCAAAATGGGCCTGTCTACAGGAGACGTGATCATGCAGGTCAATGACATCAACATCACCAACCCACAGCAGCTGATCACTGAAATTGGGCCATGGGTCATTGATCCTGTCCTTACAGTCCAGAACGTGATCGCAAAGAGCCCGCCGCGCCAGATCAAGTTTAAAGGCAAGATTCCCCCTTTGGGGTTCATTCCGGTGCCGCATCCAAATCAGCCAGTATATATGGTCATGCGTGAAGGTTGGCTGCAGCGTGTCTTCAAACAGTGGTGGCGGAATTTGAAGAGGTGAAGTGAATGCAGCGTAGAACAAAGCCGGTACGTTATTCGACTGCGGTGGCCTTGCTGGCAGTCTGCTGCTGCCTCAGCATCGCCGCCGTTTGGTATATGGCATCCCAGCCCGCTGAGCCGGCCCAAACGCCCCTGGACGGTTTATTTGCGCAGGAGGAACTACAGGCCCCCGAGCCGATGGTGGAACCGGAATGGGACTATCGGAGCGTTGTTGAGGACAAGCTTGCTTTTGCTGCTGATTATTTAAGCCGGTGGGGTTATTTGCTTTTAGACATGGAAGCCGAACCGGAACGGCACCTTATAAGGCTGTTGGTTGTCCCCACCAGTTTAGATGTGGATTTTACCGACATGGTTATCGGATTGGAAACAGAGCTGTGGCGGCGCCATGGTTGGACTTTCCGCACCGACTACATCACAGATGCAGTCGGCGCCCTGATTACACTTTGGGCCAGCCATGCCTGGGATACTCAGCCTGCAGGAGAGTTTGAACTCTGGGTGAAGCAGCTTACCCCCGCCGACAGGTGGGTCAGCGGCGGACCGAAGCTGGCTCTGGTCATTGATGACTGGGGTTATTCGTCTCGCTATACAGAAGCGTTTCTGAGTTATCCATTTCCGCTGACCACGGCTATCATTCCTTACCTGGCGGAATCAGTTTCGCTGGCACAGCAAGCCTCCACCAGCGGCCATGAGGTAATCCTTCACCAGCCCATGGAAGCCCTCGACTCCGATGTGGAACTGGGGAAGGGCGGAATCCTCACCTCGATGGATCCAGAAACGATCCGCCGCGTTGTGGAAGAAAATATCGCCCATCTGCCGATGATCGCCGGTGTCAACAATCACATGGGATCCAAGGTTACATCAGATCCGGAAGCCCTGGCGGTTGTCCTGGAGGTGATCCAGGCAAACAACCTGTATTTTTTGGACAGCCGCACGACATCCTTGTCGGTGGCAGGCACCGTGGCTTCTCAAGTTGGGATTCCTTATGCTGTGAACAGCCTGTTTATTGACAATGTCAATGAAGTGGAAGCAGTCAAGGCCCAGCTGCGGCGGATCATCAATCAGGCAGTCCAAACCGGATCAGCCATTGCCATCGGCCATGTCCGTTCGGCCACAGCGGCTGCTGTTTGGGAAATGATTCCTGAAATTGTGGCCGCCGGTGTTGATCTGGTACCCGTATCGGAACTGCTGGTCTATCCAACCGAAACCAAACCAGACAGCTCGGCGGAAACACCAGAATCACATCATCTGGAACCATTCCGCCCTTGACATGCCGCCACGGCTTGTTCAATGACTTGGATGGCCTTCGTACGGTCATGCCAGCTGCCCGTCCTCGTCTTCTTCTTCTCTAATTCTTTGTAGACCTGGAAAAAATGGGTCACTTCGTGGAGCAGGTGCTTCGGTACATCATGGAGGTCGTTGACCCAGTTCCACTGTGGATCCTGGACAGGTACACAGAGAATTTTTTTGTCCGGCCCTTTTTCATCCCACATGTCGAAGACCCCGACTGGTTTAGAACGGATCATGCAGCCAGGGAATGTTGCCTCACCTACCAAGACCAAAGCGTCGAGAGGGTCGCCGTCTTCTGCAAGAGTCCCGGGGATGAAGCCGTAATCCGCTGGGTAATGGACAGCCGAAAACAGCATCCGATCCAGGTAAAACAGGCCGTCTTCCGGGTTGTATTCATATTTGTTGCGGCTGCCTTTGGGGATTTCCACCATGACCAGGATCTCGTTCAATACATTCATCCTTTCATCTATGGTATAATAGCAATTACCTGAAGCAGGAAAACGGAACACCTTGTCGAACATATGATTGGAGAACATATGTGCGATTAGGCGCGTGCTGCAGAAAGAAGGGAAACGATGGATTCCAGACCATTTCAGGTTGTGGCTCCGTTTGAGCCAGCCGGGGACCAGCCCCAAGCCATTGCCAAGCTGGCGGACGGGATCAAGCGCGGCCTGCGGGCTCAAACACTGCTTGGTGTGACTGGTTCGGGCAAAACCTATACCATGGCCAAGGTGATCGAGGCGGTGCAGAAGCCGACGCTGGTGATCGCCCACAACAAGACACTGGCTGCCCAGCTGTGCAACGAGTTTCGGGAGTTCTTTCCCCACAATGCGGTGCATTATTTTGTCAGCTATTATGATTACTACCAGCCGGAGGCATATGTGCCTCAAAGCGATACCTATATTGAGAAAGACGCTTCGATCAACGATGAGATCGACCGGCTGCGCCATGCGGCGACAAGTGCTCTTTTTCAGCGCCGGGATGTGATTATTGTTGCCAGTGTATCCTGTATCTACGGCCTGGGCTCACCGGAGGACTACGTCGGCCTCACTTTGGCGCTGAAAAGCGGTGAGTTCCGCGATCGTGATCATATTTTGCGCCGTTTGGTGGGAATTCAGTATGAACGAAATGACATCGGCTTCCAGCGGGGCACGTTCCGGGTGCGCGGTGACGTGATCGAGATTATCCCGGCGTCCAGCGACAATGTAATCCGCATTGAGCTGTTCGGCGATGAGATAGAGCGGATCCTGGAATTGGATCCCATTACCGGGGAAGTGCTGGCGGAGAATGAGGAAGTCAAGATCTACCCGGCATCGCACTTCGTGACCTCGGAAGAAAAGCTGCGGCGGGCCATCCAGGCCATCGAACATGAACTGGAAGCACAGCTGCAGAAGCTGCGGGCGGAAAACAAACTGCTGGAAGCCCAGCGGCTGGAACAGCGGACCCGGTATGATCTGGAGATGATGGAGCAGATGGGGTACTGCTCGGGGATTGAGAATTACTCTCGGCACCTGGCTGGACGGGCGGAGGGAGATCCTCCAGCAACGCTGCTGGATTATTTCCCCAAGGATTACCTCTTGTTCATCGACGAATCCCATGTGACCATCCCGCAGATCCGGGGCATGTACCACGGGGACCGCTCGCGCAAGGAAACGCTCGTGAAATATGGATTCCGCCTGCCGTCGGCCTTGGACAACCGGCCCCTGACCTTTACCGAGTTTGAACACCGTATAAATCAAGTGATCTTTGTCTCAGCCACGCCCGGGCCGTATGAGATGGAACATGAACAGCAGCGGGTGGAGCAGATCCTGCGGCCGACGGGCCTGGTGGATCCGGAAGTGATTGTCCGCCCAACCAAAGGCCAGATCGACGACCTGCTGGATGAGATCGAAGCTACAGTAGCCCGCGATGAAAGGGTGCTGGTGACCACCCTGACCAAGAAAATGGCGGAAGACTTGACGGATTACCTGGCAGAAATGGGGATCAAGGTGCGCTACCTGCACTCGGACATTGAGACATTGGACCGGGTGGAGATCCTGCGCGGCCTTCGCACCGGTGAGTTCGATGTGCTGGTGGGTATCAATCTGCTGCGGGAAGGCCTTGATCTGCCGGAAGTGTCGCTGGTGGCGATCCTGGATGCGGATAAGGAAGGCTTCCTCCGCTCGGAACGGTCCCTGATTCAGACCATCGGCCGGGCTGCCCGGAACGTGAACGGCCGGGTGATCATGTATGCCGATACCATCACCGGCTCGATGGAAGTGGCCATCGCCGAAACCAACCGCCGCCGCCGGCTGCAGATAGCTTACAACAAAGAGCACGGCATCACACCCCAGACCATTAGGAAGGAAGTCAAGGACATTGTCCAGGCGGTGCGGGCAGCGGAGGGCGGCGCAGATTACCAGGTGGATCAGGCACCGGACAAGGGATTGAAAGATATTGTCAGCCTGATCAAGGAACTGGAGCAGCAGATGTACAGCGCTGCGAGCAACCTTGAGTTTGAGCTCGCGGCCCAGCTGCGGGATCGGATCAAAGCATTACGCCAGGAAGCGGGGTTAAGCGATTGAGTTTGGATAAGATCATTATCAGAGGAGCAAGGCAGCACAATCTCAAAAACATCGATGTGGAGATCCCCCGGGACAAGCTGGTGGTGATCACCGGCCTGTCTGGTTCGGGCAAATCATCTTTGGCTTTTGACACTATCTATGCTGAAGGCCAGCGCCGGTATGTGGAATCGCTGTCGGCATACGCCCGCCAGTTTTTGGGGCAGATGGACAAGCCGGATGTGGATTCGATTGAAGGCTTGTCGCCGGCTATATCCATTGACCAGAAGTCGACGAGCCGCAATCCCCGCTCTACGGTGGGGACCATCACGGAGATTTACGACTATCTGCGCCTGCTATATGCCAGAGTGGGCAAACCCCACTGCCCCAACTGCGGCAAGCCCATCACACGCCAGTCGGTGCAGCAGATTGTCGATCAGCTGCTGACGCTGCCGGAGGGCACCCGGCTGCAGATTTTGGCACCGGTGATCCGGGGCCGCAAAGGCGAACACCGGAAGATCCTCGAGACTATCCGCAAAGAAGGGTTTGTGCGGATTCGGGTCAACGGTGAGCTGCACGAAGTTACCGACGAGATTGATCTGGACAAGAACAAAAAGCATACGATTGAGATAATCGTGGACCGGATTATCATCCGCCCCAACATCACCACCCGGCTTACTGATTCCATTGAGACGGCGCTGCGGTACGGCAGCGGAATTGTCGTGGTGGACGTGATCGGTGGGGACGAACTGCTGTTTAGCGAGAACTTTGCCTGCCCCGACTGCGGTATCTCCATGGAAGAGCTGACACCGCGGATGTTTTCGTTCAACAGCCCTTACGGAGCCTGCCCGTCCTGCGATGGGCTTGGCCGAAAGCTTGAGCTGGACCCCAGCCTGATTATCGACTGGGATCTGTCCATCAATGACGGAGCTTTGATCCCCTGGCGGGCGAGCAAAAGTCAGTGGCTGGCATCAGTCCTGAATGGACTTTGCAGTGAGTACGGCATCGACTTGGATCAGCCGATGAAAAGCCTGCCCCAGGAAAGCGTGGAGTTGATCCTCTACGGTACTGACAAATCGGTACGTTTTGAATATACCAACCGCGAGGGACGCAAGCGGATTTATGAGGCTGCATATGAGGGCTTGATCCCCATGTTGAACCGGCGCTACCGGGAGAGTACTTCCGATTGGGTACGCCAGGAGTTGGAACAGTTCATGAGCGAACGGGAGTGCAATGCCTGCCACGGCAAAAGGCTGCGCCCGGAGGTGCTGGGTGTTACCGTCGGCGGATTGAACATTATGGAACTGTCGGCTCTATGTGTCAGCGACAGCCTGGCCTTCTTGGCCAACCTGGAGCTGCCGCCCCGGGAACAGATGATTGCCCACCAGGTGCTGAAGGAGATTAAAGAACGCCTCAATTTCCTCAATAACGTGGGTTTGGGGTATCTAACCCTTGACCGGGGAGCCGCAACTTTGTCCGGCGGTGAAGCGCAGCGGATTCGCCTGGCGACGCAGATCGGCTCCAGCTTGATGGGAGTTTTGTATATCCTCGACGAACCAAGCATCGGCCTGCACCAGCGGGACAACCAGAAACTGCTGGACGCTTTGAAAAGGCTGCGGGATCTGGGCAATACCCTCATTGTCGTGGAACATGATCACGAAACGATGCAGGCTGCCGATTGGATCATAGATATCGGCCCCGGTGCCGGAGCGAACGGAGGTCGGGTTGTGGCTGCCGGTGATTTTGATACGATCTGCGGGGTGGAGGAGTCTTTGACCGGGCTGTATCTGTCCGGAAAACGGCAGATCCCTGTCCCCAGTTTCCGGCGCAAGCCTAACGGCAAATCACTGAAGGTGATCGGCGCACGGGAGAACAACCTGCGGAGCATAGACGTGGAGTTCCCCCTAGGGCTGTTCATCTGTGTCACGGGCGTTTCGGGTTCAGGCAAGAGCACGTTGGTCAACGAGATTCTGGCTAAAGCCTTGGCCCATGAGCTGCACCGCACCACTGAAAAGCCGGGAGCCCACGATCGGATCGAGGGGATTGATTTTCTGGATAAAGTGATCAACATCGATCAGTCACCCATCGGCCGTACGCCCCGTTCCAACCCGGCGACTTACACCGGAGCTTTTGACGGGATCCGGGAAATATTCGCCATGACCCCGGAAGCGAAGATCCGAGGCTACCAGCCGGGCAGATTCTCGTTCAACGTCAAGGGAGGGCGCTGTGAAGCCTGCCGCGGCGACGGAATTATCAAGATCGAGATGCATTTCCTGCCGGATGTTTATGTCCCCTGCGAAGTCTGCAAGGGCACGCGCTATAATCGGGAGACACTGGAAGTCAAGTATAAAGGCAAATCCATTGCCGACGTCCTGGAAATGACGGTGGAGGAAGCGGTGCCGTTTTTCGAAGCGATCCCCAAAGTGTACCGCAAACTGCAGACACTGCAGGATGTGGGCTTGGGGTACATCAAGCTGGGCCAGCCGGCGACTCAGCTCTCCGGCGGCGAAGCCCAGCGGGTGAAGCTGGCTACGGAATTGAGCCGCCGCAGCAACGGCCGGACCCTGTACATCCTTGATGAGCCTACGACCGGCCTGCACTTTGAAGACGTCCGCAAGCTGCTCTTGGTGCTGCAGCGGCTGGTGGACAGCGGCGACACTGTGCTGGTGATCGAGCACAACTTGGATGTGATCAAGTGCGCCGATTACATCATCGACCTCGGCCCTGAGGGGGGGAACGGCGGCGGCACGGTGGTGGCCACCGGCACGCCTGAAGAGGTGGCGGAGCATCCCCATTCCTACACCGGACAGTTTTTGAAACCACTCCTGGAAAAGCAGGGGAAGGAGCATTATGAACTTACAAGAGAAGCTTAAGCAGCTTCCGGCCAAACCGGGAGTCTATCTCATGAAAGGAAAAGACGGCCAGATTCTCTATGTGGGAAAGGCTGTCAATTTGCGCAACCGGGTGCGGTCCTACTTTCAGAAGTCGCGGCATATGTCTCCCCGGATCCAAATGCTGGTGGAACAGATTGCCGACCTGGAATACATTGTCACCGATTCCGAGCTGGAAGCCTTGATCCTGGAGAACAACCTGATTAAAGAGCACACCCCCTGGTTTAACGTCCGCTTGAAGGATGACAAAACCTATCCGTCCATCAAAGTGACAGTCAACGAGGACTTTCCCCGGGTGTTGGTGGTGCGGCAGCGGCTGAAGGACGGAGCCCGCTACTACGGGCCATATGCCGACGCCAAGGCAGTGCGGGACACAATCAGGGTCTTGCGCAGGTTGTTCCAGATCCGCACCTGCAGCAAGGAGATCAAGGAAGGGCAAAAGGATCGTCCCTGCCTGAACTACCACATCGGCCGCTGCGCCGGGCCCTGTGCTGGATTGATCAGCAAGGCTGACTACCGGGCGATTGTGGATGAGGTGTGCCTGTTTTTGGAAGGCAGGCATGAACGCTTGATTCCCAGCCTGCGGGAGAAAATGTTCCAGGCCAGTGCTGAGTTGAGGTTTGAGCAGGCAGCCAGGATCAGGGACCGGATCACCAGTCTTGAGCAGATTGTGGCCAAGCAGAAAATTGTTTCTTCCCGGGACATTGACCAGGATCTGTTTGCCCTGGCCAGGGATGCGGATCTGGCCTGCGCTCAGGTGTTTTTCGTTCGCGGCGGGAAACTGATCGGCCGAGAGCACTTCATCCTGGACTGCAGCTCCGATGACTCCGACGGGGAGATTCTTACGGCATTTATCAAGCAGTACTATACAGACCAGGCCATGATCCCCAAAGAGGTGATCACCAGCGAAGCTCTCACCGAAGCCGAGCTCTTGAGCCAATGGCTGAGTGAGTTGAAGGGCAGCAAGGTCCACTTTCACCATCCGCAGCGGGGTGAGAAGAAACAGCTGATCGACATGGTCAAGGCCAACGCCAGAGAGGCCCTGGACATGCTCCGGACCCAAGAGGAGCGCAAGGAACAGTCCATCAACCGAGGACTGTGGGAACTGGCGCATCTTGTGGGGCTTGACGAACCGCCGCGGCGCATAGAAGCTTATGATATCTCCAACATTCAAGGCAGCCAGATCGTCGCCTCGATGGTGGTGATGATCGACGGTAAAACCGCCAATGACCAATACCGGCGCTTTAGGATTCAATCAGTGGAGGGGGCACCCAACGATTTCCTGGCGATGCAGGAAGTGATCCGCCGCCGTTTCAGCCGGGGGCTCAGGGAGCAGCAGGGCGAATTGGAAACAACTGCCTTCAGCGATTTTCCCAACTTAGTCTTGATTGACGGCGGCAAAGGGCAGCTCGCCAATGCCACCGCTGCCCGGGATGAACTGGGGTTGGCCATACCTTTTATCGGCCTGGCGAAAAAGAATGAGGAGATCTACTTGGAAGACAAGCCGGATCCGGTCATTTTGCTCCGGGAATCACCGGGGCTGCATCTGGTTCAGCGCATCCGGGATGAAGCTCACCGTTTTGCTCTGGCCTATCACCGGCAGCTGAGGAGCAAGGCTGGGCAGAAATCGATCTTGGATCAAATTCCCGGTGTGGGGCCCAAACGTAAAAAAATGCTGCTGAAGCATTTCGGCAGTGTGAAGAAGATCCGGGCAGCATCTGTGGAACAGCTGCAGGAAGTGGAAGGCATCGACCGGAAACTGGCGGAGGAAATACACCAGTTTCTGCGCCAGCATTAAGAAACACCCCAATGAGGCCGGCTCAATGGGGTGTCGTTTTTTGCGAAGACAGGCTTAGAACCTATAGGCGACGCCGATCTGCAGCCCACCCTGCTTGAAGGTGGTCGGTTCAATTTTATAGTCATCATCAACCGTGAACGCATCAACGGCCGAGCGGCTGCCGCCTAAGCCGATCCTGAGGACCAGGTTATCTTTGAAACTGTAATCGGCGGTTAACAGATAGTTGTAGGCCGAACCTCCAGCATTGTAATCTTTACCCTGTTTGCGGAATGTCCAGCTGTACCATGGGGCAGCTTGGATGAGGGCTTTGACCTCAAGATTGTCCATGAGGTTGAATGTCACATGTGATGATGCCATAAACCCGCTGCCTTCCAAATAAACATTGTCGATCAGCTGCTCCTGCTGCTCGACTAAACCCTTGAGATGGCCGTGGGTGAAATGATAGCCGAGCCCTGCATGGACACTCATGGCGTCGATGGCGTAGAACTGGTAAAGCAGAGCCCCCTGTGTGTAGTTGGTTGAGACATATGCACCTTCGGTAAAGTCGGGATTGTTTGCCTTAAGAGCAGTACCCAAGGCGTGAGTGAACAGCAGCATCAGGTCGGGTGTGGGATTGAGCTTGCCGTGGATCACCAGTTCCCAAAGTTTGATTTGGGCGCCCTCTCCGCTGTTGTCGAAAAGATGATTGAATGCCAAGTTGCTGACGTGGACATCCGCACCAATCACAGCCTGGTAATTTGGCTGGGCTGATGCGGCGCTTGCGGCTGCCAGAAGGCCTACAACGAGACAGATAATGATTTTTTTCATGCTAATCCTCCTCACAAGCTTACCAATGGACACTCAAACAGATCCGCAAGTCAGTAACATGCTCATCCTGCTCCAGCAGTATCTCCGACTCATAATACCATTCCCCGGGGTTGACCATTTGATCGTGATTGGTGTCGATATGTGCTGTGATCCGGTACAGGCCGGGTGGCAGCAGTTGGTGGAAATACCGGTTCTGATCAAATTCTACCTCATAATCTGTCATTGTGTCGAGATTGGAAAAAAGAATATTTGCACTGCTGATCGGTGCGTTGGCCAGGGCGGCATAGGCATTGATCAAACGCTGATCTGGCCGCTGCGGATCAAGCATAATACCTGTATCCCATAATAGTTCTTCTAACTCCTCTTTGCCAATGTAGGGGTAGGTGCTTTTAATCAGAGCAGCTATACCTGTCACATGAGGCGCGGCCATCGATGTTCCCCGGGCGACGCTGTAGCCGTCGCCGCTTGGCTGTACAAAATCGGTACTCAAAATCCCTGCGCCGGGATCGGTCCTTGATCCTCCAGGGGCAAAGAGCCGGACTCCGTCCTGCGCTGAGTAGTCGGTGATCTGATGATCGCTGGTAGTGGCTCCCACCGCGATCACCTCATCATATCCCGCCGGGTAAATGAGTTTCCCCTCATTCCCTGCCGCCGCGATCATGACAATGCCTGCGGCATGGGCTTCCTGTATTTTCGCGTACAGCATGTGTTCATGAGGGTTGCTGAGGTTGGCCCCGAGGCTCATGTTGATCAGATCCACGCCTAACTCAATGGCTTTGTCGATGGCGGCTATCACATGGCTGAGGGAGCTGCGGTTGTTCTGGTTCAGGACAACGATGGGAATGATCTGCACATCCGCCCCCCAGGCAGCACCGGCGATGCCCCGGCCATTGTCTGCCGCCGCCCCGATAATCCCGATGACATGTGTCCCGTGGCTGTATGGGGGCTGTTGGGTCCTGCCGTAATAGTCGCTGACATTAGTGCTTTGCTCGAAAACGTTGTAAGCATCCTGCAGATTCAAATTCTGCTGGAGATCGGGATGGGCGGTGGAGATCAAAGAATCCAGCACCGCAATCCGCACAGTGGCATTAGTCTCCACCAGCGGCCAGGCGAACGGCAAGTAAACAGCGCTCAGGTTCCACTGGTGATTGTAGTATGGATCATTGGGAACCACCTCCAGCTGGCCGGTTCCCACTGTAAAGGCCAGAGGGTAAACTGGATAGTTGATATCCGCTGCTTTGACCAGGGGATGGGCACGGGCGAGCGTGAGAAACTGATCCATGGTGACGCTCTCTGGTTTGGGATAGACGATGAACTCTGCTTCCGGGTAGAGTTCATAGGCAGCGGCACCGATCGCTCTGCCGATTTCCCTGGCTGCATCTTCACTGTAAGTGTATGGCTCGACAATGATCTCCGACGGCTCTGCTTCCCAAATATCCTCCATCGGTTCTATGCCCACATCCAGCGAAGCCAGCAACCCATCAGTGGGAATTACCGGAAGGGCATAGTCGATCGTGCCGGCAGCGATGCTGTACCCTTCATCCTTGGGCGTGAGTTCGATCAGGACATGCGCTTCGCCGCTGCCGCCCAAAGTGATTAAGCGCTGCACCGGCAGATAGTCTGGGTGTTCAACTGTTACCTTCACCCGCTTCGGCGGTATCCGCACCACAATCGCAAACTATCCCTGCCGATCAGAAGTCAGGGGAAAGGTTTCGGATCCGGCATGGATGGCCACGGCGGCGTTGGCAATGGGGATCTCGGTACCCGCGTGGACAATAATGCCGCTGATACTATAGGTCTTGGCCGAATGCAAGTTGATGCATCCTGCCAGCAGGGTTACAACCAAAAGGAAAACTACCGGCAGTGTCTTGTGCATGAACGTACCTCCCCATGTGCATTACCGAATATATTCGCTGCCGTGATCATAATACCTGTTGCCAGTTATGGACACCTGTTCGTATTAAAATTATTAAGGAAAACCTTGACAATATCAACAACCACATTTATATAATTAATGTAGATGCACAAATTAGCATCGGCTCCTTAAAATTATTAAGGTGGTGGTTTGAACTTGGAAAGACGATTAGTTAGTAAATGCCCCATCTGCGGCAGCCGTATGGATATTGTCCAACTGCACTGCAAAGACTGCGGCACCACTTTGAGCGGGCGGTTCGCCCCCTGCAAGTTCTGCCAGCTCACGGCCGAGCAGCAGGAATTTGTGGAAGTGTTTTTGGCATCCCGGGGCAATATCAAAGAGGTGGAACGGCTGTTGGGCATCTCCTACCCCACAGTCCGCAGCCGGCTGGATCAAATTATTGAGACGTTGGGCTACCGGGTGGAGTATCAAGAAACGGACTCGCACCGCAAAGACATTCTCAAAGCCTTGAATGACGGCGAAATCACGGCGGAAGAGGCCATCAAGCTGTTAAAAAAGTAGGGAGGCGGTAAGAACATGCATGAAGAGCGGTTGTTAATCTTGAAAATGGTGGAATCAGGCAAAATCACGGCTCAGGAAGCGGCAGAGCTGCTGGAAGCCATGGAAGAAGAGGATATGCCGCGGCAGGCAAAGAACGACGATGTCTGGCGCAGAATCGAGAAGCAAGGCGAGGAACTGACCAGGAAGATCGAGCGGGCGGCGGAACGGTTCAGCCAGTCGATTGAAACGAAACTGGAAGAAGCTGGAATCTCAGAACAGCTGAGCAGCATTCAGCGCTGGCTGACCAAACTCCCGTTTCTGAGCGGGATTGCCAATGATGTCCACGAGTTTGTCCAAGAAGTGGAAGGCCGGTTCACCCCAGATCTGGAAGAAATACCTATCGTAATTAACACTGTGAACGGTGCAATCGAAGTCGAAGGTTGGGATGGGGAGGGCTTCAAATTGGTGGCCACTCACCGGATTAGGGCCAAAGACCGGGAGGCAGCGCGGGATAAAATGACTCAAATTGATCTGCCCCAGCCCGGCTCAGCCGTAAGCAGGCTGGAGATCAAAGTGCATGAACAGCACGACACCAGCATTGCGTTCAGGCTTTGCATCCCCCGCAAAGGGCCCTATGCCTTGAGCCTCAAGTCGGCAAACGGCCGGTGCCAGGTGAACGGTGTGCTAGCCCGGAATGTGGAGATCAATACCCTCAACGGTTCCGTGGGCGTTGGCCGGGCCAAGGCCGAAACAATCATCACCAAGACCAACAATGGATCCAACAACCTCGATTATGTCGAGGCCAACCTGGTGCAGCAGCGCACGGCCAACGGGTCCATCAAGTTCACAGGCAGCAGTCGGAGAATCACCTGCGACTCGACGAACGGCAGTGTCCGAGTCGCACCCTTGACCTTTGCCCATGAAACGAGTGAAATCGAAATCAATACTGTCAACGGTTCGGTGCGCTGCCTCCTGCCCCAGCTGCCGGATCTGGAGGTCAAAGTCGATGCTAGTTCATCTGTCGGCCGGGTCAGCGTCGACTTGGCCAACTTTGCGGTTGAATCGGAGCAGAGGAGCGGCTGCATGCATAAAGTAGTGGGAGCTGTTGCCGGGCAGACCGGCGGGAGCAAGTCGATTGTAGTCCGTACTCGCACCGGCTGCGGCTCAGTCTATGTCGGAAATGAGAGGGATAACAATGGCACTCAGTAAAGAACAGCTTCAGATTCTGGAAATGCTCAAGGAAGGCAAGATCAGCGTGGAAGAAAGCGCCAAGCTTCTGGAAGCGGTGATTGAGCCTAAGCCCACAAACCGGCCCAAAGCATCCAAAGTGATCGTGATCATCACTGAGCACGGCAGGGAGATTACCAATATCAAAATACCTGTCAGCCTGGCCAAAGTGTTTTGGAAGTTTGTGCCGAAGGATATCCAGGGACAGATTGATTTGGAATTGGTACTGGAACAGATTGAAGCAGGAGCGATAGGGGAGGTTCTCGAAATAGAACAAGCGGAGCAGCAGCGCAAGATCATCATCAGCCTCGCTTGAGACAGGCAACAAAGGGGATCAGCATGATTAGACTGGTGGCACTTGACATCGACGACACACTCATGGACAGCAGGCGGAACATACCGGAGGCCAATTTGGAGACAGTCCAGCGCATTCGGGAAAAGGGCGTGGAGGTAGTCCTGGTGACCGGGAGAATGCACTGCCGGGCGCTGCCCTATGCCCAGATGCTCAAGCTCGATCCGGAACAGATCCTGATCAGCTACAACGGAGCACTGCTGCGAAGGATCAATGGTGAAGACATAGCTCACATTCCGCTGGAGCACGGTGTCGCCCTAGAACTGATCGCGTATTTTGCCAGCCGGGGCTGCACCCTCAATGTTTACCATGATGATCGGCTGTATGTGCAGGCGCTCGATGCCAATGTCGAGTATTACATGCGCATGACCGGAGCCGAGGCCCACCCTGTGGGTGATCTCTACCGTTTTGCGGCCGAGGGCAAGATTACCCCGTCCAAACTGCTGGTTATCGGCAGGGAGGATGAGATTGCCGCAGAGATCGCTGTGGTGCGAGACCGGTTCGGTTCTGCTGTGCAGGTCGCCCAGTCTAAGAAACGCTACATTGAAATAACTCACCCCGAAGCCACAAAAGGCAAAGCCCTGGCCTATCTCGCCGGCCGGCTCGGATACAGCCGGGAGGAAGTCATGGCTGTCGGCGACGGCGGTAATGATCTGGAGATGATTCAATGGGCCGGTATAGGTGTGGCCATGGGCAACGCTCCCGATTATGTCCAGGCGGCTGCCGATTTTGTCACCAAGACCAATGACGAGGCCGGAGTGGCGTATGCTTTAAACCGCTTTATCGAGTGATTCCTATCTAGGGACTGGCTGGGTGTGCCGCGCAGCGCACCCAGTTTTCTTTTACAGGATGTCCCATTTCTGGGAACAGATCCATAGTAGGTTCTAGCAGGACTTATGTTGGACAACGAGAATATCTTAAGCGAAGTTGTAACGAACCGAGTTTCGCTGCAACTGAACTAACTTATGTTAGTTAGGTTGCTCCATCACAGTATTCCTGCGGCAAAGCAGGAAAGGAGGTGGAAGTTCCCCCAAGGCGATAGAGCCGGGGAGTATTGGAGTGGTGCAGCCGGAGCAATCATGCCAAGCCGCCGCAGTCAACGATGCAGCATCTGCAGCCGAAGGGACACAGTCAGCTGAGGCAACATGGATACTCACCTGCAGTGGTTCCTTCACCGCACCAGCACATTAAACGCAGTTGAAAAAACAAGCATGGATAAACAGAATTAAGGGGGATCACAATCGCATGAAGAAATCAATGATGATTCTAACACTAGTGCTTGTAATGGCAGTTTCCGGTTCCGTTTTCGCAGCCGGGATCAAATTTGACGGTCAGCTGAAATCCAATCTCGAGTGGTACAGAGATCTGGAAGGCAACATTGAGACCCGTCCGTCTTCCGAGCTGAGCTTGAACTTCGGTTTGAACACAGCCGGTGAAAAGACCAGAGCCGTTGTGGAATTCGGCATTGGCGACAAGAACAATGCAGGCTTGGATCTCGACCTGGATCCCAACAATCTGGTCCTGAAGAAAGCCTATATCGAAACCGACGGTGCCTTCTGGTACGGCGGCCCTGAAGCGACTACCCGCATCGGCAGCCTGGAAATTGATTACGGCCCGTACAGCGTGGTAAAGAACAGATACGGTATCAGCGTCAGCAACATGAATGTTGGGCCGGTTTCCCTCAAGGGATTCTACGCCATTCCGGCCGGGGAGTCCAAATCCATCCAGGGCCTGCGGGCTGACGTGCTCATGGACAATATCGCTGCCGGCGCAGCAGTAATCCACGACTGGGATGCACTCCATGTAGCAGTTGAAGGTGCAGTTCGCCCGATGGAAGACCTGATTCTCGGCGCTTCGGTGGCTGGTGAAGTTGACTTGACAGGTGAAGTTGAACCTGTGGATGAAGCAGAAGAGAGCATAATCAAGCATATGTTCGCAGTTGGAGCCCAATACCAAGTAATGGACAACCTGACTGTCCGCGGCGGTTACAAGGCCATCTCCGAAGGTTGGAAGCCGGCATACCTGGCTCCCAAAGCCAAGGAAGACCGCGGCCAGAACTGGATTCACGAGACTGAGCGGAGAAACAGCGGCTTCTACGCCGGCGTCTCCACCAACCAGGCAGGCATTCAGCTGGCAGCCGATTACGATCAGATCTTTGACGAAGCAATCCTGTCCGCTGCAACTGATGTAGAAGGGTACAACCTCAACGTTGAGACAGTATTGGCAGTAGGCGGCGAAGAAGGCCTCAAGACCCAAAGCACAAACCTGGGAGTTGAGAAAGCATTCGCAGTAATGAACGGCCTGGATGTCACCGCCAAATACAACGGCAAATGGACACCGGACACTGGCCTGGTCCACACTGTCGGTGCCAAGACCAAGCTGGGCTTCATCCCCGCCATCAAAGGGCTTGAACTCAACAGTGAAGTGACTGTGTCCGACATGGAGACTATTGGCTACCAAGTTGGCGCTGCTTTCAAAGCACCGAACGGTATCGACATGAGCATCAAGCATATCGGCGGCAACTTTGCCGACGAGTCGATCAAAACCGGTACCACTGCCAAAGCAGGTATCGCAGTCAAGTTCTAGTTTGAACACAGGGATCTCAAAAATAAAGCGGCCTGTTCCATACAGGCCGCTTTATGATTGCTGGAGAGAAATCTCAGCCAGCTAAGGCAGGAATTCAGAGAATTGTGGTGAATATTAATCGCAAGTGTGCCTGTTGCTGCCGCAGCCTTTAAGAACTCTTTAAAAATATATTAATTAAAAGAAGGATATTCATTGTGGTTGTGGAATAGTCAGAGTAAGAGAGATACTGAGTGCAGTATGTTTCACCATGTAATGTCGGTTTTTTCAGGAAAATGTCGTGGAATTTCAATTGGCTTCGAGGCAGCTTATTGTGATCTCTCTACTGACAATGGAAAAGTAAAATATAATCGAACAGTTTTCGGGAGGTGTTTTGCAGGTATTTGACCAATCACGTTAGGACCCAATCAGCCAAGTGCTAAATTCACATAGAGGAGGGTAATTAATGGCCAGGGTATTGCTAGACAAAGTTACCAAGCGCTTTGGTAATGTAATAGCAGTAAATGAAGTAGATTTGGAAATTAAAGATAAAGAATTTGTAGTATTAGTAGGCCCGTCCGGCTGCGGTAAAACAACTACGCTGCGGATGATCGCCGGATTGGAAGAAATCACAAAAGGTACCATCACTATTGGAGATACTGTTGTCAACGACATTCCGCCAAAAGACAGAGACATTGCCATGGTATTCCAGAACTATGCTCTGTATCCTCACATGGATGTTTATAATAACATGGCTTTTGGTTTGAAACTGCGCAAGTTCCCCAAGACTGAAATCGACCGCCGCGTCAAGGAAGCTGCCCGGATGCTGGGCATCGAGAACCTGCTCGACAGAAAACCGAAACAGCTCTCCGGTGGTCAGCGCCAACGCGTTGCTGTAGGCCGCGCAGTCGTTCGTGAACCAAAAGTATTCCTGATGGACGAACCGCTGTCCAACCTCGACGCCAAACTGCGTGTACAGATGAGAGCTGAGCTGAGCAAGCTGCATCAAAGGCTGCAGGCTACAATCATCTACGTAACCCACGACCAGATCGAAGCTATGACCATGGGCGACCGGATTGTGGTCATGCGCGACGGCCTTATCCAACAGGTGGCCAGCCCGCTGGTTATCTACAACCATCCGAACAATGTGTTCGTAGCCGGGTTCATCGGCAGCCCGCCCATGAACTTCATCAATATGATTCTGACTCGCCAAGATGACCGGTACTTCGTAGAGACAATTGAAGGCCGGGTCAAACTGGAAATCCCGCGGGAGCGTGTCCCGTACTTCGAGAACCTCGATGCTTATGTCGAGAAAGAGGTTATCTTCGGTATCCGTCCAGAAGACATCGAAGACTGGGATGTATTCAAAGCCCAGTACGGCGAAACAGCCGAGTCCATGAACAACTCCTTCACCGCCATGGTAGACGTGATCGAGCCGATGGGTGCTGAAACATATCTCTACCTGTCGCTGGATGAAGAAATTCCGCAGCTGATTGCCCGCGTCGATGCCCAGACATCGGCCGTCAGCGGCGAGCAGCACAAAGTGGCGCTCAACATGAGCAAATGCCAGCTGTTCGACAAAGAGACCGAGAAATCGCTGCGTAAGGAAAACGTGCGCCTGAGATAAGGCATTTTCCGTGGAGGCAATGAGATCACAAGAGGGACGTGCAGACGTCCCTCTTTTAGCATTCACCTCTGTCCTGTGCGGCCGGCGGCGGCTCAGCTCTGCCGGCTGTATCTGTCCAAGATTTGCTGGAGCTGGGCTCCGTATTGGATCGACTGGATGAACATGGCCAAGTAGGCACTGCGCACCGGATCGGCTTCGTACCTCAGCTCGCTGATCAGCTGCTGCTCCAGTTCCTGAATGCTGCCGCAGGCCTCCACCAAGCTTTTGAGCTCTTCCTCAGCGGCTAGGTGGGCTTTTCCGTCGTTAAGCTGCTCGTAAATCCAACAGAGTTGGTTGAGGAAAAGCATCCGCCACAAAGAGTCAAACAGCTTGAGCCCCCGCTGCAGAACAGCTTCTGCCTGTGGATATTTTTTCTTGAAACTGAGTACCCTAGCAGTTAGGTAATAGAGCTCAGGATTTGGCGGCAATTGGCAGGCGAGGTCATTGTTAGTCAGCAGGGAATTTGTTAACTCTTCTAGAAATATTACCGTAGATGTTTTCGGAAGTTGTGCCAGGTATTGTTTGCAGGCGTCCGGCTGGAGAAGCGAGGCTTTGGCTTTGGCCAGGGTGGCGTGGTCGCCGACCAGTTCGGCTACGGTTGTATCAAGCTTGTGGGCGATTTTGGCGAGTGTTTCGAGCGAAGGTTGGATGCGGCCGCGTTCGATTTGGCTGACATAGCTGCGGGTCCAATTGCCGTCGGCCAAGGATTCTTGGCTGAGCTTCAGTTTTTTTCGCCGCAGTCGGATGTTGCTGCCAATCATCGCTGGACCACCTCCTTTTGTGATAATTATATTATCCGAAGAATATGGAAAGAAAAGTTCCCTCTGTTTGTAGATTACCATATTTCGTGGACAAATGCAATTTTTCTGTTAAGAGGTGAACCGTTTTGGCTCAAAACAAGCGCATAGTGGTCTCTGTACCCAACAAGCTGCTGCAGGAAGTGGATCAGGTCGTGCAAGAAGGTAACGGCAACCGGAGCCAATTCATCCGGGAGGCGGTCCAAATGTACATCCTGCACAGAAAACGGACCGTTCTGCGGGAACAGCTGAAAAAGGGTTATCAAACCATGGCGTCGCTCAACCTGCGTTTGGCTGAGGAAGGAGCCGACGAAATGCTGCTCGACCACTATGAAAGACAGTTAGCGGAGGCGGAATAATGTGCAGGAACCAATAAGGCGTGGGGATATTTTCTATGCCAACCTCAATCCGGTTGTTGGCTCCGAACAGGGCGGTGTGCGGCCTGTGTTGATTATCCAGAACAACATCGGCAACAAGTACAGCCCGACCACGATTATTGCCGCGATCACCTCTAAGATCAAGAAGGCTAAGCTGCCGACACATGTGGAATTATCCGCAGCTGAATTCAACCTGGAAAAAGACTCGGTCATTCTCTTGGAACAGCTGCGGACCATTGACAAACGGCGCTTGAAGGAGAAAATCGCCCACTTGGATGATGAAATCATGAGCGAAATCGATCGGGCCCTGATGATCAGTCTCGGCCTGGTTGACCTGTAAAACACTCACTTTTGTTGAGTGTTTTCTTGTTTGGAGGAGGTAGGTTATGAATCCATTGATCGGTATCCTGTGCAGTCATCAATGGGATGGGCCGCAGCGGTTTTATGTCAACACAGCCTATGTCCAGGCCGTGGCAGCTGCCGGCGGAGTCCCGATCTTGATCCCTTACCAGGAGGAGCCCAAGCTGGAAACTATTCTGGATCAGATTGCCGGGCTGTTGGTTCCCGGCGGTGTGGATCTGGACGCTAAATATTTCGATCAGACTCCCCATCCAAAAAGTGGTATAATTGATCCTTGGCGGGATCAGTTGGATCTGTATATGATCCACGGTGCCCTTGCCCGACAGCTGCCGATCTTGGCTATCTGCCGCGGCTGCCAGGTTTTGAACGCGGCCTGCGGCGGCAGCCTGATCCAAGATATTGACAGTCAAATCCCCCAGCCGCTCAAGCACCGGCAGGAAGCGCCGAGCTGGTACCCCACCCATGATGTGGCCGTCACCGCTGACAGCCTATTGGCTGAAATATACGGGACGGTTTCACTGCGGGTCAATTCTTTTCACCACCAGGCACCGGACAGGATCGCTCCCGGCTTCCGGGCAGTGGCAAGAGCGAGCGATGGTGTGGTGGAAGCTATCGAAAGTACTGACGGCAGATTTGTTGTGGGGGTCCAGTGGCACCCTGAGCTGATGTTTGGCCATGATCCCGGTGTGAGCAGACTATTTGAACGCTTCACAGCAGCAGCGCGGCCGCGCTGACCGTGGCCAAACCGGGAATGGAGGAGAATAATGGCAAGTATTGTGGCAAGGGTATACCGTAATCAGATGGTGGAAAGCGTACATTACGGCGATTGGGTGATCGTGGATCATGAAGGGAGAATCATTGCTTGGCAAGGAGATCCGCATCTGCGGACTTTTATCCGCTCGGCAGCCAAACCAATCCAGGCCGTGCCTATTGTGACCGAGGGGGCGGCGGACCGCTTCAGGTTGACCGATAGTGAATTGGCTGTGATCTGTTCCTCCCACAGCGGCGAGCCGGAACACCTGGCCGCTGTGAGTTCAATTCTGGCCAAGATTGGACTCGACCATAAAGCTCTGCGCTGCGGGGTGCACCCACCGCGGGATCCCCAGCAGCAGCAGTTGTTGATCCGCACCGGCGCCGAGCCGAACGAACTGCACAACAACTGTTCCGGCAAACACGCCGGGATGTTGGCCTTATGTGTTCATAAAGGATGGGATCTTAACACCTACACCGATCCAGGCCATCCTTTACAGCAAATGATTTTGTCTTATATCAGCGAGTTTTGCGGTGCCAGTGCGGACACAATAAGCCTGGGAATTGATGGATGCGGCGTACCAGTCTTCGGCCTGGCTTTGGTGGAAATGGCGCTGGCGTGGGCCCGCCTTGCCGATCCCAGCCGGTTCTCGCCGCAGTGGGCTGTGGCGGTTGAGTGGATTACTCTCTCTATGCGCCGCCATCCCAATCTGGTAGCCGGATCCAACCGGCTGTGCACGGACTTGATGCGGGCATTCCGCCCTTGCGGCCTGGTTGCTAAGGCAGGAGCGGAAGCAGTGTACTGTATCGCCCTTCCGGACCGGGGCTGGGGCTTGGCTCTGAAAATTGCTGACGGCAGCAGCCGAGCAATAGCTCCTGTCGTCCTTGCCATTTTAAGCCGACTCGGCTATAGTGGTGACAGGAAGATCTTGAGCCAGTACCAACCGGCCGTTATTTACAATCACCACCGCCAGCCGGTGGGGGAAATTGTGCCAGACTTGTCCGAAGCCATATTTGAAAGGGTAGTTCATCAGTGAAGTATATTGCTGCATCACCCCGGGAGACGATGGAGCTGGGCAGAGCCTTGGCTCACCTATTACGGCCCGGAGATCTGATCAGCCTTGAGGGGGAACTGGGAGCAGGCAAGACGCACCTGGCCAAGGGCATCGGCGCCGGCCTGGGCATTGCGGAGAATGCCGTCACAAGCCCCAGTTTCACGCTGATTAATCAGTACGACGGCAAATATCCCATGTATCATTTTGACGTATACCGGATCGAACCGGATGAACTGGAGGATCTCGGTTACGACGAGTATTTCTACGGCAAAGGTGTTTGTGTGGTGGAGTGGGGCGACAGGATCCGGGCGTTTCTGCCGGAGGAGTACCTGCAGATCGTTATCGAACAGACGGCCGCGGGGGAGCGGGAGCTGACGCTGATCGCCCACGGGCAGCGCTATCAAGAGCTTATATCTCAGCTAAAAGTGGTGGTTCAGGCATGATCGTTCTTGGAATCGACACATCATCCGAATTGGGCGGGGCCGCTGTCGTCAGCGAACAGGGCCTGGTGGCGGAGTACTTTTTGCGAATTCACAATGGCCATTCAGAACGGATCGTGCCCGCTGTGGAAAGGCTTCTGTCCGATTCCGGGCTGAACCTGACGGACATAACCGCTTTTGCCGTGGTTACAGGACCCGGATCATTCACTGGGATCCGCGTGGGGCTGGCAACCGTTAAAGGCTTTGCCTACAGCCTTGGCAAAAAGATCGTTCCGATCACCGCCATGGAAGCCTTGGCCTGGCAGTTCCGAGGTTATCCCCATTTGATCGTTCCGCTGATCGATGCCCGGCGCCGGGAGGTATTCACCCAGGCGTTCCGGGACGGCCAACCGGTCAATGGGGCAAGACACTGCAAGCTGAGCGATCTGCTGGCGGAACTTGCGGACTGCTCAGAACCGGTCCTCTTCAGCGGCCAAGGAGCGGTGAATTACCGGGAGAACCTGGCGGAGCTGCCGCAGGCAGTGGTCCCCCCCAACGAACAGGCTGTACTCCGGCCGAGCAGTGCTGCCGGCCTTGGCTTGGACTTGCTGCGGCGGGGGGCTGGGCAGAGCTGGGATGAGGTCCTGCCGTTCTATATGCGCAAAAGCAGTGCGGAGTATCAATTTGATACGGTGGAGAGCAAAGATGAATCCTGAAAAAGATCGAATGCCGGATCACCAATCAACAGACTGGGGGGCGCTCGATGCCGACGGCCAGTTTCAAATTGATTTGATGACTGTCAATGATATCCCCGGCGTGCAGGTGATTGAGCGGTACTCGTTTCCCACACCCTGGTCGATGCGGGCCTTCGTCTCCGAGATTACGGAGAATGACTGCGCCCATTACCTGGTCATACGGAAAAACGGCCAAGTCGTCGGATATGTAGGGATGTGGCTGATTCTCGACGAGGGCCACATAACTAACATTGCCGTGCATCCCGCCTGGCGCCGCCGAGGTATCGGCACCAAGCTCCTCCAGGCCATATCAGCCCATGCGTACCGCCTCGGTGCCCGCAGGATGACCCTGGAAGTGCGCCGTTCCAATTACCAAGCTCAGGCGCTGTATCAAAAGCTGGGCTTCAGCTTTGCCGGGGTCAGGCCTAAATACTACCTGGACAACGGAGAAGATGCACTGATTATGTGGAAGGACTTGAATCAAGATGAATGCCAAGCCATTTCTGACATTGGGAATAGAGACTAGCTGTGACGAAACCGCGGCAGCGGTGGTCGCTGACGGGACTCGGATCCTTTCCAATGTGATCGCCTCGCAGGTGGATCTGCACCAGCGTTTCGGCGGTGTAGTCCCGGAGATCGCTGCCCGCAAACATATCGAAACCGTTTTTCCTGTTATCGATCAAGCACTGCGCGATGCAGGTGCTGGGTTTGCGGACCTTGACCTGATTGCTGTCACCTATGGGCCAGGCCTGATCGGTGCTCTTTTGGTGGGGCTGCAGGCAGCCAAGGCTATTGCTTTTGCTTTGGAAAAACCACTGGTGGGAATTAACCATGTGGAGGGCCACATCTATGCCAACATGCTGTCCCACCCGGAGCTTGAACCGCCGTTTGTCTGCCTTACCGCCTCGGGAGGGCATACTGATTTGCTTTATGTGCCGGAATTCGGCAGGTATGAGCTGTTGGGCCGCACCAGGGATGATGCCGCCGGCGAAGCGTTTGACAAAATCGCCCGGGTGCTGGGCTTGCCCTATCCGGGAGGCCCCCAGATCAGCCGCCTAGCCGAAACGGGGAATCGGGAAGCGATCGGTTTTCCCCGGGGTTTGAGCGGTGAGGATACATTCGACTTCAGCTTCAGTGGGTTGAAGACTTTTGCCCTGTACTATATCAACAATGCCCGGCAGAGAGGGGATACGATCAACCTCCCGGATTTTGCCGCCAGTTTTCAGTGGGCCATTGTCGATGTCCTGGCGGACAAGGTGATCCGCGCCGCGCAGTTCAAGGGTGTCCGGCGGGTGGTCCTCTCCGGGGGAGTGTCTGCCAATCAAAGCCTGCGCCGGGAGGTATTGGCTTTGGCACAACCGTTAGGGATATCCGTTTATTTCCCGCCGCTGGATTTGTGCACGGACAATGCGGCCATGATCGCCAGCGCTGGGTATTTCAAGTACAAAGCGGGATGTTCCCACGGCTGGGATCTCAATGCCGTTCCCAGCCTGCGCTTGATTGAATATGAGCGAGGAAAATGAAGAATTTCTTGCAAAGGTGGCAATAAATGACGGAAACGTTGTTTTCTGGGCTAATAACCAATTTGCAATTAAAAAAGGGGTTATATATCATAGGTATAGGTTAGCACTCGCCAGAAACGAGTGCTAACAAGTGTCAAAGAGCATGATATCACAAAAGGAGGTACTCACAAATGAATCTCAAACCATTAGGTGACCGAGTAATACTTAAAGTATTAGAGGCAGAAGAGAAGACAGCCAGCGGCATTTTCCTTCCCGACAACGCCAAGGAAAAGCCACAGCAAGGCAAAGTTTTGGCAGTTGGCCCTGGCAAGTACAATGACAAGGGTGAACTGATTAAACTACAAGTCAAGGAAGGCGACGTCGTCATCTTCGCCAAATACGCCGGAACCGAAGTGAAGTACCAAGGTGAGGAATACCTGATTGTGAAAGAATCTGACTTACTGGCAGTAGTAGGCTAACCAAACACAAGGAAGGTGATAGAGAATGGCAAAAGAATTACTGTTCAGCGAAGAAGCGCGTAAGAAACTGGAACGTGGTGTCAATGCTCTGGCCGATGCTGTGAAAGTAACCCTAGGGCCCAAAGGCCGCAATGTGGTTTTGGAGAAGAAGTACGGCTCCCCGACCATCACCAACGACGGTGTGACCATTGCCAGAGAGATTGAACTGGAAGACCCGTTTGAAAATATGGGCGTCCAATTGGTGAAAGAGGTTGCCACCAAGACCAACGATGTGGCCGGTGACGGAACTACCACCGCCACCATTCTGGCAGCCGCTATTGTCCGTGAAGGGTTGAAAAACGTTGCTGCCGGCGCCAACCCCATGTTCCTGAAGCGCGGCATTGAGAAAGCCGTTGAGCTCTGCGTCAAACGCATCGAAGAAGTGGCCAAGCCGGTGGAGACCAAGGCTGCCATCGCTCAGGTTGCCTCCATTTCCGCCAATGATCCGGAAATCGGTGAGCTGATCTCCGACGCCATGGAGAAAGTGGGCAAAGACGGCGTAATCACCGTTGAGGAGTCCAACACCATCGGCACAACCCTGGAAGTAGTGGAAGGCATGCAGTTTGACCGCGGCTATATCTCCCACTACATGGTGACCGACACTGACCGGATGGAGGCTGTCCTGGAAGAACCCAGAATTCTGATTACCGACCGCAAGATCAGCGCTGTCGCCGACATCCTTCCAGTCCTGGAAAAGATTATCCAGATCAACCGGCCGCTGCTGATCATTGCTGAAGATGTAGAAGGCGAAGCCTTGGCCACATTGATCGTCAACAAACTCCGCGGCACACTGCAGGCTGTTGCTGTCAAGGCCCCCGGCTTTGGCGATCGGCGCAAAGCCATGCTCAGCGACATCGCTGTTGTCACCGGCGGCCAGGTCATTTCCGAGGATCTCGGCCTGAAGCTGGAGAATGTGACCATGGACATGCTCGGCCAAGCTCGGCAGGTGCGGGTGAGCAAGGAAGAAACCACCATCGTGGACGGCAAAGGCTCGGCTGATGCTATCAAGGCTCGGATCAACCAGATCCGCAAGGAGATCGACGAGACAACCTCCGATTACGACCGTGAGAAACTGCAGGAGCGCTTGGCTAAACTGGCCGGCGGTGTAGCAGTCATCCAGGTCGGTGCTGCCACCGAGACTGAGCTGAAAGAAAAGAAATACCGCATTGAAGACGCTCTTTCGGCAACCAAGGCGGCCGTGGAGGAAGGCATTGTGGCCGGCGGCGGCGCCATGCTGATTGACTGCAGCCGGGCGCTGGAGAATGTCGATGCTCAAGGCGACATCCTGACCGGTGTCCAGATCGTCAAGAAAGCTCTGGAAGAACCGCTGCGCATGATTGCCAGCAACGCAGGTGTCGAAGGTGCGGTCATTGTTGAGAAAGTGAAATCCATGGCTCCCGGAATCGGGTTCGACGTCATCAGTATGGATTTCGTCAACATGATCGAGAAAGGGATCATCGACCCGGCCAAGGTCACTCGCAGCGCTCTGCAGAATGCGGCTTCCATTGCAGCCATGCTGCTGACCACCGAAACCTTGATTGCCGACAAGCCGGAGAAGAACCCACCGACACCTGGACCCGGCATGGGCGGCGACATGATGTAAGGCATAAAGGATACAGGAGTAAGCGAAAGGGAATCCTGTCGAAAGCAGGGTTCCCTTTATTGTTTACGGGAATTTAGCGGAACCATTTAAAGGAAATCAACTGTGAGCAGCGAACTATAGTAAGTTATAAACCGAAAGGAAATGGAGTGCTCACGGATGAACATGGATTCGATTCAGGAGGTCTTGCTGACAGAGGCGCAAATTGCTGAGCGCGTGCGGCAGCTGGGCAAGGAGATTTCCCGGGATTATCAGGGGAAAGATCTGGTCTTGGTTGGCATTCTCAAAGGCGCCATCTGCTTCTTCTCGGATTTGATCCGGCAGGTGGAGATCCCGATCGCGATTGATTTCATGGCCGTTTCCAGCTACGGCAGCGCCTCGCAGACATCGGGTGTGGTGAAGATCCTCAAAGATCTGGACATGCCCATTGAAGGGCGCCATGTACTGATCGTGGAAGACATTGTGGATACCGGGCTGACCTTGAACTACCTCAAGACCAACCTAACGTCCCGCAACCCCGCCAGCCTTAAGGTCGCTGCGCTCCTGGACAAGCCGGAACGGCGGTTGATCGATATCCATGCCGATTATTTAGGTTTTGCGATTCCCGATCATTTTGTAGTCGGATACGGGATTGATTATGCCGAGCAGTATCGCTCCCTTCCCTTTATTGCGATTCTTGACCCTGCTGCTTACCAAAGCTGAGAAAGAGTGAACCAGCATGATGGAGACCATTGTTGTTGTCGATTTGGGCACGCGGGCCAGTGTTGATGTGGCCAGAATGGTGCGGGCCTGCCGTGTCTACAGTGAGATCGTCCCGGGAGATGCCTCCGCGGCGGTGATCAAGGATGCAAACCCAATCGGAATCATAGCTGTCTGCCCAGGAGAAACGGCGGATCTGGATGCATTGGGTTTAGATCCCGCTGTTAGAGAACTGGGAATCCCGTTCCTGACTTTTACAGAAACAGAAAAGGCCGATCCTGCCAATGCCCTGGCCAAGGTTGAAAGCTTCCTGGCGGACACCTGCCGTGCCCGGCGGGACTGGACCATGGAACAGTTTGTCCAAACCACAGTCGAGGCAATCCGCCGTCAGGTGGGGGACAAGAAGCTTGTATGTGGATTGAGCGGCGGCATTGACTCATCTGTTTCCGCTCTGCTGGTTCACAAGGCCGTGGGCGATCAGCTGACCTGTATCTTTGTGGATCACGGATTCATGCGCAAGCATGAGCCGGAAGAAGTGATCAACGCCTTCAGCAAGTTCGGCATCAAGTTGGTGGTTGTGGATGCGGCAGACCGGTTTCTCAGCAAAGTCAAGGGTGTCACCGATCCGGAACAGAAACGGAAAATCATTGGAGGCGAGTTCATCCTGGTCTTTGAAGAAGAGGCTGCCAGACTTGGTACTGTGGACTTCCTGGTGCAGGGGACCATCTATCCCGACGTGATTGAAAGCGGCATCGGCAAGCATGCCGTGGTAAAGTCCCATCACAATGTGGGCGGGCTGCCGGAGAATCTGAAGTTTGCATTGGTGGAGCCGCTGCGCCAGCTGTTTAAAGATGAAGTACGGGAGGTTGCCCGCGTCCTGGGGCTGCCTGATGCGTTCATCCAGCGCCATCCGTTCCCCGGGCCGGGGCTGGCAGTGCGGGTGATCGGCGCGATCACGGCGGAGAGACTGGATACCCTCAGGGAAGCGGACGCCATCTTCATTGAGGAGCTGAAGCGGTCCGGCTGGTATACCAAAGTATGGCAGGCCTTTGCTGTGATCACAGATATCAAGACGACCGGAGTCAGGAATGCCGGCCGCATATATGAACACACCATTGCGCTGCGGGCGGTCCACAGCACCGATGCCATGACCGCTCAATGGGCTCACTTGCCTTATGATCTGTTGGAACGGGTCAGCGCCCGGATTCTCGCGGAGGTTCAAGGCGTCAACCGAGTGGTTTATGATATCAGTGCCAAACCGCCGGCGACTATTGAATGGGAATAGGTGAGTAGGAATGAACTTGCGGACACCGCGGGGAGTGAAAGATTTTCTGCCGCTGGATGCTGAATGGAAGCTTGCCTTGGAGCAGAAAATCCGCAGCGCCTTCCGCCGCTGGGGCTATCACGAAGTGATTTCCCCTACATTTGAATATTCGGATCTGTTTGCCCAGGACAGTGCCGACCCGCGCCAGACATACCGCTTTTTCGATCAGAACGGCGATCTGCTGGTTCTGCGCTCTGATTTGACCACCCCGATTGCCCGGATGGTGGCCACCAGGCTCAAAGATGAAGCTAAACCACTCCGCCTCAGCTACATAGCTAATGTGTTTCGTTACGATGAGGTACAGGTAGGGTTTCAACGGGAGTTTTACCAGGCGGGAGTCGAGCTTTTCGGAAGCAGTTCAGCGGCAGCGGATGCCGAGGTGGCCGCGCTGGCAGTCACCATATTCAACGAAGTTGGTGCTTCCGGATTCAGGTTGGACCTAGGCCATACCGGTTACATTCAGGGCATTCTCAGTGAATGCCGATCGGAGACCGTCAGGGATCAGATCTGGCAGCTGCTGCGGAAGAAAGATTTGGTTGGGCTGAAAAACACGGCTGCCGCCGCTGATCTGCCGATGCCGGTCAAGGAACTTTTGCTGCACCTGCCTGATTTCCGGGGTGGGGAACAGCTTCTGGAAGAGGCGTACGCCAGTGCCCCGAATGAGCTTTCCCGGCAGGCTGTCGCCAATCTCCAGGAGATCTACGGCCGGCTGCTCGCTTACGGCCTTGGCCCGCAGATTGAAATTGACCTCAGTATGGCTAAAACCTTGGGATATTACACCGGCATGGTGCTGGAAGGATATGTGCCTCAGGTGGGTTTCACGCTTTGCAGCGGCGGGCGTTATGATCTCCTGGGGCTGCGGTTTGACAGCCATCTCCCAGCTGTCGGTTTTGCCTTGGGGTTGGAAAGGCTGATGCTGGTGTTGGAGCTGCAGGGGCTGCGGCCTCAAGCACAAACCGGCGGCATTCTTGTCCTGCCTCTTTCCTGGCCTCATGCCTTGGAATATGCTGCCCGCAAGCGGGCTGAGGGGATGAGGGTTGAGGTGGATACGGAAGGCCGGACGGAAACCGAGGCACTTGCTTATGCCCAGCTGCGCCGGTTTGACCGGGTGGTGGTTGTGGATGCCGCAGGAGTACATGAACTGCCGCTTGGAGAAGAGGAGGGCCGGCCATGCTGAGAATCGCCGTTGCCAAAGGCAGGCTGCTTGATGCATTCCGTGCGCTGTTGGAGCAAACCGGCTGTGACTGCCGTGCTGTAGCCGAAGCCTCGCGGAAACTGGTGATCGATCTCGAACAGGCAGGCCTGCGCTTTATCCTAGCCAAGCCGGCAGATGTTCCCACTTATGTGGAGTACGGAGCCGCCGATTTAGGTGTCGTGGGCAAAGATGTCCTTGTAGAATGTGACAGGAACGTGGCAGAACTCCTTGATCTCAAGTACGGCTTGTGCCGGCTGGTGGTGGCGGTGCCGCAGGCCTCAGGGATCAGCAAAGTACAGGAACTGGATTTCAACAGCCGCGTCGCCAGCAAGTATCCGCGCACTGCCGAAGCGTTTTTCAACAGCCGCGGCATTCAAGTGGAGATCATACCGCTCGCCGGCTCCATTGAACTTGGGCCGATGGTGGGCCTGAGCGAGGCGATTGTAGATATTACCGAAACCGGCCGCACACTTGCGGAAAATGGGCTGGTGGTGATCGAGACAATTATGGAAAGCACCGCCCGGCTGATAGCAAACCGTATCAGCCTCAAGACCCAGCGGGAAGCCATTGCGGCACTGGTAAGTGCCCTGGAAAGGGTGATCTGATGCGGATCGTCAATGTCAAGGATTACCAAACTCTCGAAGAGGTAAGGCAGCTCGTGACCAGGCCCCATTTGGACCAGGTCGAGGTCAGCGCCGCGGCAAAGGAACGGACCAAGGAGATTTTCGGCCGAGCCTTGGCGCCCAAGGAAGCCGTCGCCCAGATTCTATCTGATATCGAACAGGAAGGCGATCAGGCACTGCTGCGGTACATTGCGGCGATCGACGGACAGCAGCTTACTGCCGATCAGCTGTTTGTCAGCGAGGCCGAGTTTCAACAGGCCGAGGCTGCGGTCAGCCCGGAATTCAAGGCTGCATTGGCGGCAGCCGTTGAGAATGTCCGCCGCTATCATCAAAACCAAGTGGAACAGAGCTGGTTTACTTCCGGTCCCGACGGGATCATCCTCGGCCAGAAAGTGACGCCGCTAAAGCGGGTGGGGATCTATGTCCCCGGCGGGAACGCACCCTTGATTTCTTCAGTAGTAATGAGCGCCATCCCTGCGCAGGTGGCGGGAGTGGAGGAAATCATCATGGCCACTCCCTTAAGAGGTGGGACACTTGATCCCCATCTTTTGGCAGCCGCCAAGTGGTGCGGAGTCACTGCTGTCCTTAAGGCAGGCGGTGCCCAAGCCATCGCTGCATTGGCCTACGGGACAGAAACTGTCCCCAAAGTGGATAAGATTGTGGGGCCGGGGAATCTGTTTGTCAGTCTCGCCAAGAAGATGGTCTATGGGCGGGTGGGCATCGAATCGATCGCCGGGCCCAGCGAGATTCTGATTGTCGCGGATGATTCTGCTTCCCCTGATTATGTCGCTGCTGATCTGCTCTCCCAAGCTGAGCATGACTGGGAAGCATCAGCCGCCTTGATCACACCCAGCCTTCAGCTGGCGCAGCGTGTGCAGCAGGAGCTGGCTGAACAGCTGCAGCAGTTAAGCACTGCAGAGATTGCCGCAGCTGCCCTCGAACGCTGGGGGTTGATCGTGATCGCCAAGGATTTGGATCAGGCAGTGGAGCTTGCCAATATTTTCGCCCCGGAGCATCTGGAGCTTTTGGTGGAATCCCCATGGGATTACCTGGGTAAAATCAGGAACGCCGGAGCGATCTTTCTGGGCAAATACGCCACGGAGCCAATAGGTGATTATATCGCCGGGCCGAACCACATTCTGCCGACCAACGGCACGGCCAGGTTCTCGTCGCCCCTGTCCACTCATGATTTTGTCAAAAGATCGAGCGTGATCTATTACACAGCGGCCGGACTCCAGCGGTATGGGCCGCCGGCAGTGGAGATAGCAAAGCGGGAAGGTTTGGCAGCCCACGCCAGGGCAATTGAGATCCGGCTGGTGGACGGCAAGGAAGGTGAAATGGATGGCTAAAAACGAGCGCACAGCCAGTGTTTCCCGCACTACCCGCGAGACCGAAATCACCGTCAGCCTGGCTCTGGACGGGTCAGGCAAAGCTTCGGTGCAGACGGGTATCGGTTTTCTCGATCACATGCTCACAACCTTCGCCAAGCACAGCGGGTTCGATTTGATGCTCACCTGCCGCGGCGATCTGGAAGTGGACGGGCATCATACCGTTGAAGACATCGGCATTTGCCTGGGCCAAGCCCTGCGGCGGTGTATCGGGGATGGTACCGGGATTGCCCGTTACGGCAGTGCTGTTATTCCCATGGATGAAGCATTGGTCCAGGCCGCGGCTGACCTTTGCGGCCGCAGTTTAGCCGTCCACAACTTCAGCTTTCCTCAGGAGCGGGTGGGCAGTTTGGAAACCTGCCTGGTACCCGAGTTTCTCCGAGCCTTTGCCATCAATGCCGGTATCACAATCCACGTGCGGCAGCTGGCCGGGTCCAATACGCACCATATTATAGAAGCCTTTTTCAAAGCCCTGGCCCATTCCCTGAAGCAGGCAGCGGCTCCAACCCATCCCGGCAGCATTCTATCCACCAAGGGCTCACTGGATTTTTAGGAGCGGAACAGCGATGTTGATTATACCGGCTATTGATTTGATCGAAGGAAAATGTGTCCGCCTCCAGCAGGGGGATTACGGCAAAAAGACAGTTTACAGCGCCGATCCGGTTCAAGTGGCGGCGGAATTTGCCGCTGGTGGAGCTGAACTGCTCCATATTGTCGACCTGGACGGCGCCAGGGTGGGCAGCCCTCAGAATCTGGACGTGGTGAGGGCTGTTGCCCGGGCTGTCCCCATCGCTGTTGAATATGGGGGCGGGTTAAGAGATTTGGCCGCCGTAGAGGCGGCTTTTGCCGCAGGAGCGGCCCGCGTTGTACTGGGGACGGCGGTTTTGGCTGAACCGCCGTGGTTCCACCAGGCAGTTGACAGGTACGGTGAACGAATTATCGTGGGGATTGACGCCCGGAACGGTAAAGTGGCCGTCAAGGGCTGGCAGGAAACCACGGATACCGCAGCGCTGGACCTTGCCCTGCGGATGAAAGCACTGGGCATCAAAGAGATTATTTATACGGACATTGCTAAAGACGGGATGTTGAGCGGCCCGAATTTGACAGCACTGAGGGAACTTGGCCCGGCCCGGATGAAGATAGTGGCTTCGGGCGGGGTCGCTTCCCTGGCAGACATTGAGAACTTACGGCAGCTTGAGCCATATGGAGTCTATGCGGCAATTATCGGCAAAGCCCTTTATACCAAACAGATCGATTTGGCTGAAGCAATCCGGGCTGCCCGAGCTTAGCAGGGGGTGGTGGAAATGGATCTGAATCTGCGGTTCAACGCACAAGGGCTGATTCCGGCGATCGTCAAAGACCAGAGCGGCGAAGTATTGATGCTGGCTTACATGAACCGGGAGGCGCTGGAAAAGACTTTGGCCACGGGTTATACCTGGTTTTACAGCCGCAGCCGGCAGAGGCTGTGGCAGAAAGGGGAGAGCTCAGGCCACCGCCAGCGAGTGATAGCGGTGGCCGCCGACTGCGATTACGACGCTCTCCTGATCACGGTGGAGCAGTCCGGCCCCGGTGCCTGCCATGAAGGGTACAAGTCCTGCTTTCACAATCCGATCACTGCGGCAGGCGAAATGCCCCAGCCCGTCTTTGATCCGGATGCAGTGTACGGTTCCCAGATTCTGCATGAACTGTACCAATTGATCTGCGAGCGTAAAGAGCATCCAAAGGAAGGCTCATACACCAATTATCTGTTTGATCACGGCATTGACAAGATCCTCAAAAAAGTAGGCGAGGAAGCGGCCGAAGTGATCATCGCCGCCAAAAACACAGAGCAGGGAGAGCTGATCTATGAAACGAGCGATCTGCTCTATCACCTCTTAGTCCTGCTGGCGGCCAAGGGAGTCACCCTCCCGCAAATCTGGCAGGAATTGGCTTCCCGCCGGAAATAGGCCGAGAGTTACCTGAAGAAACTGTGGTTGCCGATTCTGATTTTCAGCGGGTCTTTATACCACTGCTGCCATACCCACGAACTGCTGGGCACTTTGGCGTGGGCAAAGAAGCCTATCGCCCCTAGGGTGGGATCCCAGCCGGCCAGTGCGTTCCGCACTGCTTTGCGGGCAGAGTCGGTTGCCGGTTGGTGGATTGCACCGTTCAAGACTGGTTCGAACTGATAGTATACTTTACTGCCAACTTTTGTTTTTTCATAGATTACATCCCAGATGTTGTTTGGAAACCGGGGATCCAGGACCCGGTTGAGGACGACAGCCGCAACCGCCACCTGACCGGTGAAGGGTTCGCCGCCTGCTTCGGCCCGGACCAGCCGTGCTAGAAGATCGAGTTCGGTGAAGGAGACATCCGGGGTCATGGTGATGTTTTGAATAGTTGGGCCATTGACGATGACTTGGAGTGTAACCGGCTTGTACCAACCTTTGGTGACACGCATGACGTAAACTCCGTTCTGGAGGTTCTTCACTTCATAAACACCATTTTTGATCTGGACAACCCGGCCGGCAATTTCCACCCGCCCTGACTGAAGCGTTACTTCAGGAAATCCCGCATCGTAAACTTCGCCCACCAAAGCGCCGTACGTGGGTACTGGGTCATCACCGGGATCACTTCCAGGGTCACCACCGGGAGGATCGCCGGGAATTTCGCCCGGGTCACCGGGATCGCCGCCGGGAGGCGTCCAATCGGGCACGCGCAGCAGTGAACAGCCAGAAACCAGAAGGGCAAGCATAAGTACAGATATGAACAGGTATAAGTGCTTCCTTCCCAATAAATTCACTTCCTTCCACAGCTGTAAAAGAATACAATCTAAGTCATGAATTCGCATTTGCCCAGCTAAACCCTGCTGGGAATTGGTGACAGAAAGGAGCATGGCATGAATTTTCTGGAAACCCTCAACCCACAGCAAAAAGCGGCCGTGACTCATGTCAGCGGGCCGCTCTTGGTGATTGCCGGAGCCGGCAGTGGGAAAACCAGGGTGCTCACATACAGAATCGCTTATCTGATCAGGCAGGGATTTGCCCGGCCCGATCAAATTCTGGCGGTTACATTTACCAATAAAGCTGCGCAGGAGATGAAGGACAGGGTAGCCGCACTTATCGGCGGACTAGCCAAAGGTATCTGGGTCAGCACGTTTCATTCCGCCTGTGTCCAGATCTTAAGGGCACACGCAGACAAACTGGGATACAGCCGGAACTTTCAGATCTTTGACACCGCTGACCAACTGGTAGTGGCCAAGGAAGCGCTGCAGGAACTGAACTTGGATCCGAAGCATTTTGAGCCTAAGGCGATCCTGGCCGGCATCAGCAGTGCCAAGAATGAGCTGATCGATCCAACCACCTACGAGGACAAGGCTGCGGATTACTGGCAGCGGCAGGTCAGCCGGGTCTACCAGCTGTATCAGCAAAAGTTGGTTCAGAACAACAGCATGGATTTTGACGATTTGATCATGCAGACTGTGCAGTTGTTCCGCACCTACCCCAATGTGCTCAAGTCATACCAAGAACGGTTTCGCTATGTCCTGGTGGATGAGTACCAGGACACCAACCACGCCCAGTATGTACTGGTGAGCCTTTTAGTGGGCAGGAACGGGAACCTGTGTGTAGTCGGAGACGACGATCAATCAATCTACGGTTTCCGCGGCGCAGACATCCGCAATATTCTGGATTTTGAAAAAGACTTTCCCAACGCCACAGTGATCAGGCTGGAGCAGAATTACCGCTCGACGCAGAACATCCTCGATGCCGCCAATAATGTCATTGCCAACAATGTCGGGCGCAAGGGGAAAAACCTGTTTACCGACAACGGCCCCGGCGAAAAGCTGAAATTCTATCAAGCCGCTGATGAACGGCAGGAGGCGGCCTTTGTGGCCAATATGATCGCGCGGGAGGTGTTTTCCTCCAAGCGGCAGTACCAGGATTACACCATTCTGTACCGTACTCATGCTCAGTCCCGGATCTTTGAGGAGGAGTTCATCCGGCGGGGCATCCCTTACCGGATTGTCGCCGGGCTGCGGTTTTACGAACGGAAAGAGATCAAGGACCTTTTGGCATACCTGCGCCTGCTGGCCAACCCCCTGGACAACTACAGCTTCAAGCGGATTATCAATGTACCCAAGCGGGGGGTCGGCCCGGGAACATTGGCCAAGCTGGAGGAGTTTGCCCAAGCGCAGAATTTGAGCCTGCTGCAGGCCTTAGGCCAAATTGATGCCGCCAGTGGGCTTTCGGAGAAATACAAGCGGGAATTGGCAGCGTTTGGCGAACTGTACCACAAATGGCGGCAGGATCTGATTGGCCGACCGGTGACTGAGATCGTGTCTGTAATCATGGAAGAGACGGGATACCGACAGATGCTGAAGGATGAGCGGTCGGTGGAAGCAGAAGCGCGGCTGGAAAACCTCAACGAATTCTTAAGTGTCACCAGGCAGTTTGACGCAGCCGAGGGCAACCAAGGCTTAGAGGAGTTTCTGGAACAGATTGCCCTTATGTCTGAAGTTGATAACTACGATCAAGGGGCTGATGCTGTCAGCTTGATGACTTTCCATGCGGCAAAAGGCTTGGAATTCCCTGTGGTTTTCATGGTGGGGATGGAAGATGGGGTGTTTCCTAGCGCCCGGTCGATCTGGGAACCGGGGCAGCTTGAGGAGGAGCGCCGCTTGGCCTACGTGGGTTTGACCAGAGCACAAGACGAGATCTACCTCACCTGCGCCTACCGGCGCACGCTGTTCGGCAGCACTAGTGAGAATCCTGTGTCCATGTTTGTCAAAGAGATCCCGGAAGAGCTGCTTGAGGCCTTGGACGACCGGCCGGTGCCGCGGCAGGAGCAGCGTTGGGACTCTACACCGGCGATGGACATTCCTGAGTTTCAAGTTGGTGATCGGGTGTACCACAAGCATTTCGGCGAGGGGATTATCGTCGAGATTCGTGCTGATATGATCAAAATCACCTTTGCCGACCGCCAGACGAAACTGTTTGCAGCATCTCTAGCCCCGATCGAAAAACTTTAGTGTTTATTTAATATAATATAAGCATGGATCACGCCTTGCTGGGCGAGGGTATTACCCTCCCTGCGGGGCGTTTTTTTTTACCAGCATTTTACTTATCTATCAAAAAATGGATTGAATTGATATACATCTTAATGGTATAATTATCCCAATATTAGCAGCCGCGCCACTAAAGCGGCATGGAGGAGCGTGAATCGGGTGATTAAGGCTGGTATCGTCGGGGCTTCAGGATATACAGGGGGCGAGCTGATCAGGCTGCTCCATGCCCATCCGGAGGTGGAATTGACAGCCCTCTCCTCCCGGACGTACAGCGGCAAGCGTGCCGGTGAAGTCTTCAGTTCCTTAAGGGGGCTGGACTATCAATTTGAGGATCTGGAACCTGAGGTGATCGCAGCGAAAACCGACGTCATCTTTGTGGCTGCGCCCCATGGAGTTGCCATGGAATATGCTCCGATTGTTCAAGCTGCAGGCAAGAAGCTGATCGACATGGGGCCGGATTTCCGGTTTCGGGATCCCGGCCTGTATGAGCAGTGGTACAAGATTCCCCACAGCTGTCCCCAGCTTCTAGCCAGTGCCGTTTATGGGCTGCCGGAGATTCACAGGCAGGAGATCGCTGAAGCGCAGATTATCGGCAACCCGGGGTGTTACCCCACCAGTATTATTCTGGCACTGGCACCCCTGCTGGAAGCGGGTGCGGTGGTGGACGGATTTGTGATTGCTGATTCCAAATCCGGCATCAGCGGCGCCGGCCGCAAGGCAGACGCCGCCTACGGCTTCTGCGAACTAAGTGGAGAAGTCCGGCCGTACGGGGTACTGCAGCATCGGCATGTGCCTGAGATCGAGCAAGAATTGTCGTATTTGGCGGGCGCCAAAGTCAAAGCGTTGTTTACACCGCACCTGGTCCCGATGATCCGGGGGATTGTGAGCACCGTGTATGCTTGGATCAAGCCTGGTTATTCAGAAGAGCTGATCCGCAGCCTGTATGCGGAATGTTACAAAGATGAGCCTTTCATCAGGCTGCTGGAGGCAGGCAGCCACCCGGGCACAAAGGCGGTGGCAGGATCCAACTACTGTGATATCTCAATCAATTTCGATCCATCCACGTCGACAGCAATCATCGTTTCAGCCATAGACAATTTAGGGAAGGGCGCAGCGTCCCAGGCCGTGCAGTGTATGAACATCATGTTCGGGCTTGAGGAAACGGCGGGGATCTCTGGTCTTCCCCTCTTCCCATAGATTACAGCTGCGGATTAGCGATTTGAAGGAGGAATATAGTTGAAACCCAACGTGATTGTACTCAAACAGATACCCAAAGGCATAACTGCCGCCAAGGGGTTCCGGGCGGCAGGGCTGCACTGCGGCATTAAACGGACGAAGAAAGACATGGCTCTCGTGGTGTCGGAAGTCCCCGGGAGTGCTGCAGGTGTCTTTACCCAAAACCGAGTCAAAGGCGCTCCGGTGATCGTCTGCCAAGAGCGGGTCAATGGCGGCAGCCTGCAGGCAATCCTGGTTTGCAGCGGCAATGCCAACACCTGCACAGGCAAACAAGGATTGGAAAATGCATATGAGCTGACCCGGATGGTTGCCCGGGAACTGGGTGTGCCGGAGCAGGTTGTGGCTGCCTCCTGCACAGGGGTGATCGGTGTCCAACTGCCTATGGACGTGATCGCCGCCGGAATCCAGCAGGTAGTCAGTGTCGTCTCTGAGGACGGTTATGCCGATGCGGCGGAAGCGATCATGACTACGGACACAACCACCAAGCAAATTGCCTTTGAAGTGGAGATCGGCGGCTGTACGGTGAAGATCGGCGGGATGGCCAAAGGTTCGGGAATGATTCATCCCAATATGGCCACCATGCTGGCTTTTATCACCACTGATGCGGTGATCAGCCCGCCGGTGCTCCAGGCGGCTTTGGCGGCTGCTGTCAACAAGTCGTTTAATATGATATCCGTTGACGGCGACACCAGCACCAATGACAGTGTGATGGTGATTGCCAACGGCATGTCCGGCTGCCCGGAGATTGTGCCGGGCACTCTCGAATATGAGGCCTTCAGTGCGGCGTTGGACGCGGTGTGTGTGGAACTGGCCAAGATGATTGTCAAAGACGGAGAAGGAGCATCCAAGCTGATTGAAATCAATGTCAGCGGCGCCCGGACTGACACAGATGCCATATTGGTGGCCAAGGCCATCGCCACTTCCAATCTGGTGAAGACCGCGGTATTCGGCGAGGATGCCAACTGGGGGCGGATTGTCTGTGCTGCCGGTTATTCAGGAGCTGAGATTGATCCCGGACTTATCAGTGTAAAGCTCGGCAGCATCAAGATGTGCGAGAACGGCGAAGTCTTGGCTTTTGACGAGGGGCTGGCCAAAGAGATTCTGCGGGAACAGGAAGTGGTGATTCAGGTTGATCTGAACCTGGGCGAAGGCAGAGCGAGGGTGTGGACTTGTGATTTAACTTATGATTATGTCAAGATCAACGCCAGTTACCGTTCGTAAGCAGCGGAACGGAGCGGCAAGATTGGAGATGAACAAAATGATGCGCATGGGAGATGCCATGAATTCGGTCATCCAGAAGGCGGAGGTCCTGGTAGAGGCACTGCCATATATGCGGACCTTTGTCGGCAAGACGTTTGTGATTAAGTACGGCGGCAGTGCCATGGAGGATGAGGCGCTCAAGCAATCGATCTGCCTCGATCTTGTGCTCCTCAAGTATATAGGCATTCATCCGGTGATCGTCCACGGCGGCGGCCCGGAGATCACCCGGGCCATGCAGAAGCTTGGCAAGAAGCCCGTATTCGTGAACGGGCTCCGGGTCACGGACGCCGAAACTATGGAGATCGTTCAGATGGTGCTCGCCGGCAAGGTGAACAAGGAAATTGTGACACTCCTCAACCAGCACGGCGGCAAAGCCGTCGGGCTTACCGGCAAAGACGGAGATATGATCATTGCCCGCAAGCGCCCTGCGGAAGTCTGCGTCGATCCCAGCACCGGCGAGCCGGTGACTGTGGATCTGGGTTATGTGGGCGACATCGACCGGGTGGATACAGCGCTCTTGGCAGCTCTCAGCCGGGAGGGGTATATTCCGGTTCTGGCCTCGATCGCTGTCGGTTATGACGGAGAGAGTTATAACATCAACGCCGATTATGTAGCCGGTGAGGTTGCCCAGGCGCTGAAGGCTGAAAAACTGATTGTTCTTACTGATGTGGAAGGCATTTTGGAAGACCCGCAGCGCGAAGACTCGATCATATCGTCTCTGACTGTGGCCAAGGCCAGGCAGATGGTTGCTTCCGGCCAAATCGACGGCGGAATGATCCCAAAGGTTGAAGCCTGCATCCGGGCTGTGGAAGGCGGCGTAACCAGAACCCACATTATCGACGGCAGGCTTCTGCATTCGATGCTCCTGGAGATTTTCACCGACGAAGGCATCGGCACCATGGTGATCCCATAAGGAGGGATGCATATGGATACCAGCGCGATCATTGCTTTGACAGAAAAATATGTGATGAACACCTATGCCCGGATCCCGATCGCCCCGGTGAAGGGCGTGGGGGCGCGGCTGATCGACGCGGCGGGCAGGGAATACTTAGATTTCACAGCTGGGATTGCAGTCAATTCCACCGGCCACTGCCACCCGAAAGTGGTGGAGGCGATCTGCCGGCAGGCAGCGGAACTTCTGCATGTTTCCAATCTTTACCACATCCCAGCCCAGGCCGAGCTGGCACAGGTGCTGGTAGAGGCCTCCGGGCTCGATAAAGCATTTTTCTGCAACAGCGGAGCGGAAGCCAACGAGGCGGCGATCAAGCTCGCCCGGCGTTATTGCCGGGTAACCGGCCGCCCCGAGGCTTATGAGATTATTACCGCGATCGGGTCGTTCCACGGCCGGACGCTCGGGGCGCTGACGGCAACTGGTCAGGCGAAATACCATGAAGGTTTTGAGCCTTTGGTCCCAGGGTTTGCCTATGTGCCGTTCAATGATCTGGACGGTCTGAAGGCAGCTGTGACCAATAAGACATGCGCTGTGATGCTGGAGCTGATTCAAGGGGAAGGGGGAGTCCATCCCATCGACCCAGAATACCTGGCCGGTGTCATCCGTCTGTGTAAAGAGAACGGGATCCTGGTAATCATTGACGAAGTCCAGACAGGAATCGGCAGGACAGGAACACTCTTTGCCTTCCAGCAGTATCCAGGCTTCAAACCTGATATTGTCACCTTGGCCAAAGGCCTGGCAAGTGGGGTTCCGATCGGCGCTGTCCTGGCGACTGCGGAAGCCGCCAAGGGTTTTGCCCCCGGCAAACACGCCTCAACTTTCGGCGGAAACCCCTTGGCCTGTACAGCGGCACGAGCCACGTTGGATGTGATCCTGAACGACGGCATCCTGGACAATGTCCGGGAAGTCGGTGCTTACATGGAGCAAAAGCTGCAGGAACTGCAGGCGGCTTCAGGCTCGATTGCAGAAGTCAGAGGCTGTGGCTTAATGATCGGGGTTGAACTGAAAGAAGCCAAAGGAGCGGCTGTGGTGGCCGCCTGCCGTGAGCGGGGGCTGCTGATCAACTGCGTGGGCGACAGGACCCTGCGGTTTGTGCCACCGCTGATTATCCAGAAATCCGATGTGGACGAGGCAGTGCAAATTCTCGGCAATGCCATTTCCGAGGTGCTTTAGATGGGGGCGAGTGTGTGAAAGCGTATCTTGTGCTTGAAGATGGAACGGTCTATCAGGGAGATGCTTTGGGGTCCACAGGGATAATATCCGGAGAAGTCGTGTTCACCACCAGCATGACCGGTTACCAAGAGACTCTGACTGATCCGACTTTTATCGGCCAGATCGTCGTGATGACGTATCCCCTCATCGGCAACTGCGGGACCAATGACGATGATATGGAAGCGGGCAAGCCTTTTCTCCACGGCCTTGTGGTCCGGGAAGCAAGCAGGTGGCCCAGCAATTGGCGGAGCCAGGAAGATCTGAAGGGAATGCTCACCCGCTACGGTGTCATCGGCATAGAAGGCATCGATACGCGTTCTCTTACCCGCAAGCTGCGTTCGCAGGGAACAATGAAAGGGGTGATCTGCTCACTGCCCGAGGGAGCCAAGGACGTTCCGACCACAGCTGAGCTTGCAGAGATTGCCAGAGAATGCCCACATGTGAACCGCTCGAGGCTGATCAATCAGGTGACCACCGCACAGCCGTATCAGATCGGCAGCGGCAACGTAAGAGTTACTGTAATCGATTACGGAGTCAAACGAAGCATTCTCAAATGCTTGGTGGAAAAAGGCTGTCTTGTGACTGTCATGCCCGCCACCGCCTCAGTTCAGGAAATTCTGGCAACCGAGCCGCACGGCATTCTCCTGTCCAACGGGCCTGGTGACCCACGCGACGCCGGTTTTGCCGCGGATGTGGTCAAGGAGCTTATCGGTGTCAAACCTCTATTCGGCATCTGTCTGGGGCACCAGCTGTTGAGCTTGGCTTTGGGGGCTAAGGTCTATAAGCTCAAGTTCGGCCACAGGGGCGGGAATCATCCGGTGAAGGATCTCAGGACTGGAAAAGTCTTCATCACATCTCAGAACCACGGATATGCGGTCGATGCGCAGTCGATCGATTCCCGTACGGCCTATGTGACTCATATCAGCTTGAATGACGGGACGGTTGAGGGACTGCGGCACCGTTCACTCCCGATCACCTCAATTCAGTATCATCCCGAAGCGTCGCCCGGGCCTCACGACACCAGGTTCATCTTCGACGAGTTCATGGCCGACATCGCCCAGTCTGCGTCTTAGAAGGAGTGACTAACTTTGCCGCTGAAGCGTGGCATCAATACTGTAATGGTAATAGGATCCGGGCCGATCATCATCGGCCAGGCAGCCGAGTTCGACTATGCCGGGACCCAGGCTTGCCGTGCTCTGCGCGAGGAAGGGATCAAGGTCGTGCTGGTGAACAGCAATCCGGCGACCATCATGACTGATCCCAACTTGGCCGACCGAGTGTACCTCGAACCACTGACTGCGGAAATTGTCGCCCGGATCATCGAGCGGGAAAGGCCTGACGGGCTGCTTCCCACCCTCGGCGGCCAGACAGGGTTGAACCTTGCCGTTGAGCTGGCCGAAGCGGGAGTCCTGGATCAGTATGGAGTGGAACTTCTGGGCACTCCGCTGGATGCGATCCGCAAGGCTGAGGACCGGGAACTGTTCAGGGCTACCATGCAGGATATCGGCGAGCCAGTCCCAGAGAGCACGATCGCCCATACTCTACAGGAGGCTTTGGCGTTTGCCCGCACCATCGGATACCCGGTGATCGTGCGGCCGGCCTACACCCTCGGGGGGACAGGGGGAGGTATCGCCGAGAACGAGGAACAACTGGTGGAGATCGCGATCCGAGGCTTGAAAAACAGCCGCATCCATCAGATCCTGCTGGAGCGCAGTGTGGCCGGCTGGAAAGAGATCGAGTATGAAGTGATGCGGGACGGGGCCGGCAACTGTATCGCGATCTGCAACATGGAAAACATGGACCCGATCGGCATCCATACCGGCGACAGCATTGTAGTGGCTCCGACGCAGACCCTGAGGGATAAAGAACACCAGCTGCTGCGGGGTGCCGCATTCAAGATCATCGAAGCTTTGGGCATCGAGGGCGGCTGTAATGTCCAGTTTGCCCTGAACCCCAACAGCCTCGAGTATTACGTTATCGAAGTCAATCCGCGGGTGAGCCGGAGCAGTGCGCTGGCATCCAAGGCGACGGGGTACCCGATTGCGAGAGTGGCGGCGAAGATCGCGATTGGTATGCGCTTGGATGAGATCGTCAATTCGGTGACTGGAGAGACTTTTGCCTGCTTCGAGCCTGCACTGGATTATGTGGTGATCAAGATCCCACGCTGGCCGTTTGACAAGTTCAACTCGGCCGACCGGGTGCTGGGGACTCAGATGAAGGCCACCGGCGAAGTCATGGCCATTGACCGCACGTTTGAGGGCAGCCTGCTCAAGGCGGTGCGCTCCCTGGAGACCGGAATGGACTGTCTCGCTCTCAAGGGGATTGAGGCGTGGTCAGACGCCCAGCTGATGTCCAGGCTGCGTAAGGCGGATGATCAGCGGCTTTTCTGCATTGCGGAGGCACTGCGCCGGGGATACTCCGCTGCTGATGTTGCCAGGGAATCCCAGGTCGACCGCTGGTTCATCCAAAGAATCCAGAGCATCGTCGAACTGGAGATGGCTTTGGCCGAGCGGTTCAAGGAAAGGCCCCTGCAGCTGCCTCTGGATGCAGACACGGCACAGCTGCTGCGCCTGGCCAAGGCCAAAGGGTTTGCAGATGCGCACATCGCCCGCATGGCCGGCCTTTCTGAGCTCGAGTTCCGCAAGCTCAGAAAAGAAACAACCGCACCGGTGTACAAGACAGTTGATACCTGCGCCGCCGAGTTTGAGGCATCGACACCATATTTCTACTCCACATATGAATCCGAAGACGAAGTGGAGATCACGCAGCCAAAAAAGGCCCTGGTCTTGGGGTCCGGGCCGATCCGCATCGGCCAAGGCATCGAATTCGACTACTGCAGTGTGCACTCGGTCTGGGGACTGCAGGAAGCGGGGGTAAAGGCGGTAATCATCAACAACAACCCGGAGACGGTGAGCACCGACTTCGACACTGCCGACCGCCTGTATTTCGAGCCGCTGGCGTTGGAGGACGTCCTCAATGTGGTGGAAAAAGAGCAGCCGGAGGGAGTTATCGTTCAGTTCGGCGGGCAAACAGCCATCAACCTGGCCGGGCCGCTCAAAGAAGCTGGAGTGAAGGTGTTGGGCACCACTGTGGAGAGCATCGACTTGGCCGAGGATCGGGAGCTGTTCGCGGAACTGCTGCGCTCCATCGGCATTCCCCAAGCAGAAGGCCGGACGGCGACCAATATCGATCAGGCCATCGGCATTGCCCAGAAGATCGGTTTCCCCGTATTGGTCAGGCCTTCATACGTACTCGGCGGCAGGGCGATGGAGATCGTCCACAACACTGAGGAACTGTACCGGTACATGCACTTTGCCACAGAAGTTTCGCCCAACCATCCGATCTTGATCGACCGCTACTTGAGCGGCAGGGAAATCGAGGTGGACGCCATTTCTGACGGTGAAGACGTGTTCATACCAGGCATCATGGAACACATTGAGCGGGCTGGGGTTCACTCCGGAGACAGCATGGCAGTGTTTCCACCCTATACCCTCTCACAGCAGGATATGGAGACTATAGTCTCCTACACCGTGAGGATCGCCCGGGCTCTTAAGATCAAAGGGCTGCTGAATGTCCAGTATGTGCTCCACAATGGCAAGGTGTACTGCCTTGAAGTGAACCCCCGAGCCAGCAGAACAGTGCCGATCTTGAGCAAGGTGACCGGGGTGCCCATGGTGCGCTGTGCGACCAAGATCATGCTGGGAGCACGGTTAAAGGATCTCGGATACAGCACGGGCTTGCTGGTGCCGCCGCCGTATGTGACGATCAAGGCGCCGGTGTTTTCCTTTGAAAAGCTGGGCCTGGTAGACATATCCCTCGGGCCGGAGATGAAATCCACCGGGGAAGTTCTCGGCATCGGAGCAACATATGAGGAGGCTCTGTACAAGGTAATCCTGGCGGCAGGCCTGCGGCTGCCGAACTCAGGAAAGGCCTTGATCTCCGTTGCGGACAAGGACAAGGAAGAGGTCAGATCCCTGGCTGCGGACTTGGCCCGAATGGGTTTTGAACTGATCGGCACCCACGACACCGCCCATTTTGTCAAGGAGGCCGGCATCCCCATCATCGAAGCCTGCAATCCAGGTGAGGGGGTCCCCAATGTAATCGACCTGATCCGCGAGGGGGATATCAACTTGATAGTCAACACCCCCACCAGAGGGCGCAGCCCGGAAACAAATGGATTCAAAATCAGGCGGGCTGCCGTCGAATACCGGGTGCCGTGCCTCACATCGCTGGATACAGCCCGGGCGGTAATCTCGGTAATGATGGCCTGGCGGGGAGGCCACCCGTCGGTTCGCTCGCTTAACGAATACATCGATGATTTCAACAGATCGAAGGGAATGATCACATCATGCTGAAAAACGACCCGCTTCTCACCGACCAGCTCGCAATAGGGATGCGCGGCCGGGATCTCTTGTGCGTGCGGGATTTGTCCGTCGCGGAGATATACCGGATCTTTGCCGTCGCATCGGCTTTGAAGTTGGAACTGCGCCAGGGCCAGTCCCATCCTCTGCTTGCCGGCAAAAGCCTGGGGATGATCTTCTCAAAATCTTCCACTCGCACGCGGGTTTCCTTTGAAGTCGGCATTTGGCAGCTGGGAGGGCACGGACTGTATCTGAATGCAGCCGACATCCAGCTCGGCCGGGGCGAGAGCATCAGGGACACCGCCGAGGTCTTGTCCAGGTACCTCGATGGGATCATGATCCGCACTTTCGCCCAGGAAGAGGTGATCGAGCTTGCCCAACATGCCAGTGTGCCGGTGATCAACGGCCTGACCGACATGTTCCATCCGTGCCAGATCCTGGCAGACATGTTCACAGCTTACGAAAAGAAGGGGACACTGGCAGGCTTGAAGCTGGCATTCATCGGCGACGGCAACAACGTGGCCAATTCGCTCCTGTGCGCCTGCGCCAAACTTGGGGTGCACATGAGCCTAGCCTGCCCGGCTGGCTATGAACCGCCGGCAGCAGTGGTGGAAATGGCCAAAGTTGATGCCGCCCTCACCGGTGCCCGGTTGGAAATCATCCGCGACCCCCTGAAAGCGGCTGCGGATGCCGACATCGTCTACACCGATGTCTGGGCCAGCATGGGCCAGGAACAGGAAAAGGCAGAGCGGGAAAAGCACTTTGCCCAATACCAGGTGAACAGCGAACTGATGGCGGCAGCCAAGCCTGATGCCATGGTCATGCACTGCCTCCCGGCCCACCGGGGCGAGGAAATCACTGCCGAGGTGTTAAACGGCAAGAACTCGGTGGTGTATGATGAAGCAGAGAACAGGCTTCATGTCCAGAAAGCGATTATGGCGCTCTTGATGGCTTGACACGTTCAGTGTTACAATTGAATCAGAAACGGCTCATGGCTCCTTCGCAGCGTGTTGTTGGTTGACTTCTGACATCCGGTTGGCGGGTCATGGGCTTTTTTATCATTGCGGGAGGCGCTGCTATGGTAAACACACGGGATGCTGATCTGAAAAGGATTGCGGAACTTAGGGAACAGCTGCATTATCACAATTACCGCTACTATGTCCTTGATGATCCGGTAATCGAAGACAGTGAATATGATCAGCTGATGCAGGAGCTGATCAGGCTGGAATCCAAGTATCCGGAAACCATCACGCCCGACTCTCCCACTCAGCGTGTAGGCCACCCGGCCGCGGGGGGGTTTGATCAGGTGGTGCACCGCATCCCACTGTTGAGCCTGGCGAATGCGTTTAGCAGAGAGGAACTTGCTGAGTTTGACGAGCGGGTGCGGCGCTGGGCTGGGCAAAGGGTGGACTATGTCTGCGAGCTGAAATATGATGGCCTGGCTGTATCCCTTACCTATGAAAACGGGACCTTTGCCCGGGGAGCCACTCGCGGTGACGGCCAGATCGGGGAGGATGTCACCCAGAATCTGCGGACAATCCGCTCTATCCCCCTGAAACTGGCGGAGCCGGTGAGCTTGGATGTCCGGGGTGAGGTTTTCATGCCGAAACAGGCTTATGAGATTCTCAACCGGGAACGGGAAGCCAAGGGTGAGCCCTTGTTTGCCAATCCCCGCAATGCCGCCGCCGGATCTCTGCGCCAGCTTGATCCCAAAATCACCGCTTCCCGGAGGCTGGACATCTTTGTCTACGGCATCGGCGGCGTAAGCCCAGATCAAATACCCACCCATTGGGAATGCCTTAACCGGCTTAAAGAGCTTGGGTTTAAGGTCAGCCCGTATAACAAGCACTGTTCCTCGATCGAAGAGGTTTGGGAATATGTGGAAACCTGGACGGAGCAGCGGGACAGTCTGCCCTTCGCCATTGACGGGATCGTGGTCAAGGTCAATTCCCTGGCGGTCCAGGCCCAATTGGGAGCGACAGCGAAAAGCCCGCGCTGGGCTGTCGCTTACAAGTTCCCGGCCGACCAGGCTGTAGCTCAGGTGCTGGATATTGAGGTCAACGTGGGGCGCACCGGGGTGGTGACTCCCCTGGCGATTCTCACCCCAACCCTGATTGCCGGGTCCACCGTGAGCCGGGCCACACTCCACAACGAAGATTACGTCAAGGCCAAGGATATCCGGATCGGGGACCACGTGGTGATTCAGAAGGCCGGCGATGTGATTCCGGAAATCGTAAGACCCTTGCCTGAACGGCGCAAAGGTGATGAGAGGGTGTTTGCGATGCCCCAGGCCTGTCCCGCCTGCGGCCAACCGCTGCAGCGGACACCGGGTGAAGCGGCAGTGCGCTGTGTCAATCTGGACTGCCCCGCCCAGGCTTATGAACGGATCATTCACTTTGCCTCCCGGGATGCCATGAACATCGAAGGCCTGGGCCCCGCTGTAATCAAGCAGCTGATCGACAATCAGCTGATCGAGAATCCCGCCGACCTCTATGAACTAACTTTTGATCAGCTGATCCAGCTGGAACGGTTCGGGGAAAAATCGGCTCAAAATTTGCTGGATGCGATTGCGGACAGTAAACAGCGAACACTTGCTAACCTGATCTTCGCTTTGGGCATCCGCCATGTCGGCAGTGAAGTGGCGAGGGAACTCGCGGCCCGGTTTGGTTCGATGGAACGTCTGCGGAAGGCCACCGTGGAAGAGCTCACAGCCATCGACACCATTGGCGCAAAGATCGCCTCCAGCATTGTCAGCTATTTCAGCCGTGAAGAAAACAACCAGCTGATCGACAGATTGGCGGCCTTGGGTGTCAACATGGTGGAAAACAAGACAGAAGGCAGTCAGCCGCTGGCTGGCCTCACATTCGTCCTTACGGGTACACTTGAACAGTTCAGCCGCCAGGAGGCGGAAGAGATTCTGCGCAGTCTCGGTGCCCATGTGGCGGGCAGTGTGAGCAAGAACACCGATTATGTCGTGGCTGGTGAGAAAGCCGGCTCGAAGCTGGCCAAAGCACAGCAGTTAGGCGTTAAAATTCTAAACGAACAGCAGTTTATCGAAATTATCCGACAGCACAGGCAGGAACTGAGGCAGGATTAGGGGAACTAGATATGCAGAAGGATGGGTGATGGCATTGGACAACGTCCTGTTCTATTTTGCCGGGATGCCTGTGTATGTATATGGGTTCCTCACCAGCCTAGGCCTTTTGTTCGGCGCCATATCCGCCTTGAGTGCCGGACGGAGAAAGGGCATCGGTTGGTGCAAGATGTTCGATTTCATCCTGGGAACGGCAATTACCTTCTTGGTTGCCGGGCGGTTGGCGGCCTTGTTTCAGGAATACGGCACAGCAGGATTAGTCCAGCCGTGGAAGATCATCACCGAGATTTCCGACGGGGTTGATCTGCGGTATGGGCTGGCTTTCGCAGTACTATACGCCCTGATCTCGACAAAACGCAACGGTATACTGGGGATTGGATTCCTGGATGCTATCACTCCTGGTATTCTCTGGATCAAGATCTTTGCAGCGCTGGGTTCCCAGGTGTTCGGCAGAAGCACCAATGTCCCCTGGGCTGTGCAGCTGGGTGAATTCAGGCTGCATCCCCTGCCCTTGTATACCGCTGTGGGATACTATCTGATCCGGTTTGTGATCAAGCAGATCCGCAGGGCGCAGCGCTTTGACGGCCAAATCGTGATTGCTTCGCTGACATTGGCTGTTTGGCTGCAGTGGCTGCTGTTGTTCGTGTCGGAAGGAAGCAAGGCCTGGGCCTTCTGGTTTTATCCCATACTCGGGCTGGTATTGGCGGCTCTCTGGAGTTTTGGGCATGTCAATTCACCGCCCCAGCAGCGAAAAACCAGTGCAATCTATTGGGTTGTGCAGATTATAATATTGGCGGCAGTGGTGTTGGCCATGGCCTGGTTTTTCTATTCCCGGTTTGAATAAGAGGTGCATCATGGATAAACAGCAAAGCTTCGAGGAAATTCAAGAGCGGCTGGAGGCCAATGATCTGCGGCTGACGCCGCAGAGGGCTGCTGTCGTCAAGGTGCTGCTCGATCACACGCACACCCACTTGCGCACAGAGGAGATCTTCCTTTTGGCGAAGGAGTTCGCCCCTGATATCGGCTTGGCCACTGTCTACCGGACGCTGGAGATCTTGGAACGGTTGAACATCATCAACCGTTTTGACTACGGCGACGGCCAGAGCCGCTATGAAATGGGGCGGGATACGGAGGAACACTACCACCACCACTTGATCTGCCTGGGGTGCGGCGCCGTCAGCGAGTTCGAAGATGATCTGCTCGAAATGCTGGAGGACAAGATCGCATCCAAGTGCCAGTTCAAAATTGTGGACCACAGTTTGCGGTTCTTTGGGTACTGTAAGAAGTGCCAAATGAATAACCGTGGCTAGTTGTAACAAGGGCGCTTTTCGTGGAAACACGGAAAGCGCTCTTTTTGCGAGGCCCAGGCGGGATGGAAAGATAATAGGGGTATATGTCGGAAAGGAATGACTCTGTAACATCAATTCTGGGAAGGGACTGCATCTAATGCACAAAAAAGAACGATGGGTAGTTTATCCTTTATTGATGTTGGCGCTTTTTAGTTCCTTGGTTGGCATAAAGGTAATAGATGCGCAGCAGGCAATCATAGATCGAATTGTAGCCAGGGAATTAGTGGTGGTGAACGAGGAGGGAACGGAGGACCCAACAACAAGTATGGAGCAGTAGTTTCAGCTACCAATGAAGGCGTAATGATAACAGCTGGAAACGATAAAATTGCGACAGCTATAGCGGTAGATAAAGAAGAGGCTGCTTTGGTATTAGGTTCAACGATTAGTAACCGTCCATTCGTAGAGTTAGTTGGTAATCTGACGTATGGCGGTTATCTAAACCTTTATAACGAAAGAGCTGAAGCACGGGTGTAAATTGGCTCAACCCAAAACGGCCATGGAGGTATTTGGTTGTTTGATCGATATGGAGATCAGTATAGAGCCTATACTTTCTACTAAAGGTACGCTTGAGGCTGCCCATACTCCCAGCCAGTTGACAACTCACATTTTCTGGAGTATCATAAAAGCAATTTCAGGCAAAAGCAATGACCGGGAGGAGTAGCTGGGCACCGCTTTTCAGAGAGGGAAACATCCGGTGCAAGTTTCCCAGGCAAGGGCCGGTGAAGGTCGCCCGGGAGCTGTTGGGGTGAAAGTGGGTATCCTGCGATTAGTCCCAGCCGTCCGGCGCGTTAAGCTGATCAAGAGCTCGGCAGCTGAGCTTCAGCTTGGCTGTGTGAGAACAAAGGTGGTACCGCGGAAGTCTTTTCGTCCTTTAGGCGAAAAGACTTATTTTTTTGAAGGAGTGAAGAAGGATGGAACAGACCAAGACACTTGCCAAAGTCTTTGATCCCAAACAAGTCGAGGACAAATGGTATCAGTATTGGGAGCAGAACGGTTATTTCCATGCAGAGGTCGATCCCAGCCGGGAGCCTTTTTGCATTGTGATCCCACCGCCGAATGTCACCGGCCAGCTGCATATGGGGCATGCTCTGGATGAAACTTATCAAGATATCCTGATCCGCTGGAAACGGATGCAGGGCTACAATGCCATGTGGCTGCCGGGTACTGATCACGCGGGTATTGCCACTCAGGCTCGAGTGGAGGAGCACATCCGCAAAACCGAAGGGTTGACCCGCCATGATCTGGGCCGGGAAGAGTTCCTGAAGCGTGTCTGGCAGTGGAAAGAACAGTACGGCGACTTAATCGTGAAACAGCTCAAGAAACTTGGTTCATCTTGCGATTGGGACCGGCTGCGCTTCACCATGGACGAGGGCTGTTCCAAGGCAGTCCGGGAGGTATTCGTCCGGCTCTATGAAAAGGGTTTAATTTACCAGGGCAATTACAGCGTCAACTGGTGTCCCCACTGCAGCACCACTTTGTCCGATATCGAAGTGGACCATGAAGAAACGGAGGGCAAGCTCTACTATATCAATTACCCGTTCGCTGACGGCAGCGGCCATGTACAGGTGGCCACGACCAGGCCGGAAACAATGCTGGGTGATACGGCAGTTGCGGTCAGTCCCGATGATCCCCGTTTCCAGCATTTGATCGGCAAGAAAGTGATCGTGCCGCTGGTGAACCGGGAAGTCCCCATCATCGCCGATGATTATGTCGACCCCAGCTTTGGCACAGGCATGGTGAAGATTACACCAGCCCATGACCCCAACGACTTCGAGATCGGCCTGCGCCACAACTTGGAGCAGGTGGTGGTCATCGGCCTGGATGCCCATATGACCAAAGCGGCGGGGAAATACAGCGGTATGGACCGGTATGCCTGCCGCAAGCTGGTCGTCCAGGATCTGGAGAAACTGGGCCTGCTGGCCAAGATCGAGAACCATACCCATGCCGTGGGCGAATGCTACCGCTGCGGCACGGTGATCGAACCGATGGTCTCCAAACAGTGGTTTGTGAAGATGAAGCCACTGGCGGAGCCAGCCATCGCTGCTGTGAAAGAGGGAAGGATCAGGTTCGTCCCTGAACGGTTCAGCAAGAACTACCTGAACTGGATGGAAAACATCAGGGATTGGTGCATCTCTCGGCAGCTGTGGTGGGGCCACCGGATTCCGGTTTGGTACTGCCGGGACTGCGGTGAGGCTTTCGCTGCCGTGGAAGACCCGGCCGAATGCCGCAGATGTGGTTCTAAGCAGATCGAGCAAGATCCGGATGTGCTTGATACCTGGTTCTCGTCAGCCTTGTGGCCGTTTTCCACGCTCGGGTGGCCGGATCAAACCCCCGAATTGGAACACTTCTATCCGACTAGTGTATTAGTGACAGGATTTGACATTATCCCCTTCTGGGTGGCCCGGATGATCTTCATGGGCTTGGAGTTCATGGGTGAAAAGCCTTTCCATGACGTCCTGATCCATGGGCTGGTCCGGGATGAGCTGGGCCGCAAAATGAGTAAATCGTTGGGCAACGGCGTTGATCCCCTTGAGGTGATAGAGGCGTACGGCGCCGATGCCCTGCGATTCAACTTAGTGATCGGCGTGGCGCCCGGCAACGACCTGCGCTTCATTCCCGAGAAGGTGGAGGCTTACCGCAACTTTGCCAACAAAATCTGGAACGCCGCCCGGTTCACCCTGATGAACCTCGCGGGTTTTGACCCGGCGCCAGGCAAGCCGGACGACGATCTGTCCGCGGCCGACCGCTGGATCTTGAGCCGCTACCAGAATGCGGCCAATGAAGTGACCCGTTATCTGGAACGCTATGACGTCGGAGAAGGCGCCCGGGTGCTGTATGACTTCATCTGGAGCGAACTCTGCGACTGGTATATTGAACTGGTGAAGCCGAGGCTGTACGGCCATCACGGCGAGAAAGCCCGCTATGCTTCCCAGTATACTCTCTGGTATGTCTTCCGCGGTACCATGCAGCTTCTGCATCCGTATATGCCGTTTATCACGGAGGAGATCTGGCAGCAGCTGCCGCTGGCCGGCGAGACCATCATGCTCGCCCCCTGGCCGGTGGAGACTGAGCTTCGGGACGAAGCAGCGGAGAAAGAAATGGAGCTCCTGATGGCTGTGATTACTGCCATCCGCACCATCCGCAGCGAAAAACAAGTGCAGCCCGGCCGGAAGATTACCGCCATTCTCAAGGCCGAAGCAGAAGAAAGGGCAGTTTTGGAAGCCAATGCCCACTATCTGCAGACCTTGGCCGGATTGGCCTCTTGCGCGATTGAGGCACCGGGCGAAAAAGTGGAGCGGAGCATTGCCGCCGTAACCAGTGGTGTGGAGATCTACCTGCCCTTGGCCGATCTGGTGGATCTGGAAGCTGAGGCGAAACGGATTGCCGGTGATCTTTCCAAGGCCAAACAGGAGCTGGAACGGGTCCAGGCCAAACTTGCCAATCCCGGCTTTGTCACCAAAGCACCCGAAGCGGTGGTGGCCAAGGAGCGGGAGAAACTGGAGCTGCTGACTGACACTGTCGCTAAACTGACTGCTTTATACCAGGAGATCGTTCGTGAATAACCAACATCCTTTCGGTGAACGCCAACGATTCACAAGCCATAACGGGCTGGAGCGGATTGCCGTGCTTTGTGCGAAGCTCGGCAATCCCCAGCACCGGTTCCGCTCCATCCATATCGCCGGGACCAACGGCAAGGGCTCGACAGCAGCCATGATCGCCAGTGTGCTGGAAGCGCATGGATGGAAAGTGGGATTGTTCACTTCGCCTCATTTGGTTGATTACCGAGAACGCTTTCGCATCAATGGGCGGAAAATCGCCCCAGACGACCTTGCCCGCATCACCACTGCGGTCAAAGCGCAGATGCACATAATCGAAACAGAATATCCCGAAACCGGGGCTTTTACCCAATTTGAGGCAGCCACCGCTGCCGGCTTTGTGTATTTTGCCGAGGAACAGGTGGATTTTGCCGTAATCGAGGTAGGCTTGGGCGGGCGCCTTGACGCCACCAATGTCCTGGCGCCGGAAATCTGTGTGATCACACCCATCGGCCACGACCACCTGGACCGCCTTGGCCCAACGCTGGCAGATGTTGCCCGGGAAAAGGCGGGGATTATCAAGGCGGGAGTGCCGGTGGTGGCTTCCGTGCAGCCTTCCGAGGTGGAATGGGTGCTGCGGGCGGCTGCCGCTGAACGGAAAGCACCGTATCATTCGCTCAAAGACGTCTCATGGCAGCCCCTGCGGTGGGACTTGACTGGTGGTGAACTGCGGTTCCCGCTTTTGGATGAAGCACCGTTTTGCATTCAGCTGCTGGGCCGGCATCAGCTGACCAATGCAGCAGCCGCCCTGCTGGCCCTGGAAGTGCTGCAGCAAGGCGGGCTGCAGTTGGCACTCCCCCTCGTTCACAAGGGAATGGCTGTCTGCCGGTGGCCGGGGCGGCTGGAGGTCATCTCAAGAGAGCCTTTGGTTATCCTGGATGGTGCCCATAACCGGGAAGGGTTTCTGGCCTTGGCCGCAGCCCTCAACGATCTGGCTGGCGAGAAGTTCACTTTTGTACTCGGCCTTTCCGCGGGCAAAGAACTGGAAATCATCGATCCACTGCTGCCTTTGGCCAAGCAGGTCTATGCCACTGAGTCTTTAAACAGCCGGATCGGAGTAACATCAGCGGCCGAATTGACGGAATACATCAGAAGCCGAGGGGTTGCTGCGGATTGTGTCGAACTGGCGCAAGTCCCGCAGCTGCTCAAGGCTGATGGCCCTGTATGTGTCTGCGGCTCACTGTATTTAATCGGCGATGTACAGGCGCTATTAATAGGCGAACAGGAAGGATATCACTCATCAAAAACCTAAATATACCCATAGTGTCGTCAGCGGCAAGGAGGCAAGTGAACGTGGGAGAGAGGCAAGTAAAAAGCCAACAGGGATTCTTTGCGCGTGAAGGCGTTTCGTTTGTGATTTCCTTGATTTCCGTCAGTGCGCTTTGCATTTTCATCGGTTATCTCTTGGGCCAGTATGCGCTGCAGTGGCTGAATAATCCGTTTACTCCTGTAAATCAGGCGCAGATCGATCAGCTGAACAATTCCATCGACCAACAGGTAGGCACCATGAACCGGCCGGATCCCCAGGAAGAAACAACCGCAGCTGCACCCCAGAGCCCGATGCCTGCTGCGGCTCCATCCCAGCCTGCAGATCTGTACCGGGTTCAGGCCGGCGTTTTCTCCCAGCTGAGCAATGCGCAGGCGTTGGCCAGCCTGCTGAAGGAGAAAGGGTTTGATGCGGTGATCAGCACCGGCCCTCCGTACCGGGTGCAGACCGGCGCTTTTTCCAACCTGGAGAATGCCCAGAAATATGCTGATGAGCTGCGGGCCAAGGGCTTTGACGCTGTTGTGGTCCGGCCTTGACAGCACTGAGGCAGTGTGATAAATTCGACAAGGAACTGGGGAGGAAGGAGGTAAGAATATGGCTCATTTGATCAGCAAAGAGTGCATCAAGTGCGGCACATGTGAAGCAGAATGCCCGGTTAAGGCTATCAAGGAAGATACTGATCAATTTGTAATTGATCCTGATGTTTGCATTGATTGTGCATCATGTGCCGGGGTATGCCCGGTCGGGGCCATCAGCGAGGCCTGATTTCTGTACTTATAGGCGTGTGCAAAGAAAAGTCGAAGATTCGGCTTTTCTTTTTTTGTTTCCAAGGGAGGACTTATTGTTAACTCCATGGAAAATCTTAGTAAAGAGAATTCTGTACTTGTGGGCCAGAGGGAGGGAATGCTTTGAATTATCAATCATTCGCCTTGTCACAGGTGAGGCTGCTTGATGGCATCTTTAAGGACATGATGGAACTGAATGCCAAATATTTACTCAGCCTGGACTCGGACCGTCTGCTGCACATGTTCCGAGTCACGGCAGGGCTGCCGTCAAAAGCTGTCCCTTTAGGCGGCTGGGAGGCTCCGCACATGGAGATTAGAGGCCACACCATGGGCCACTATCTTTCTGCTTGTGCCCTGCTTTACGCCAGCACAGGCGATCCCGCGATCAAAGCGAAAGCTGATGCAATCGTCGCTGAGCTGAAGCAATGCCAAGATGCCCACGGCAGCGGGTACCTTGCCGCTTTTCCCGAGACGCTTTTTGACCGGCTGGAAGCGGGGCAGCGAGTTTGGGTGCCTTGGTATACGATGCACAAGATCTTTGCCGGGCTGTATGATCAGTATGTTCACGCCGGCAATCAGATGGCATGGGAGATGCTCCTGAAGCTCACGAATTGGGCCAAAAAGCGGACCGACAAGCTCACCCCCGCACAGATGGCGGCACTTCTCAATGTGGAATTCGGGGGCATGAACGAAGTGCTGTACAACATCTACGCCATCACAAAGGATCCCGCTCATCTGGAGCTGGCCCACCGCTTCGATCATCAGGCTGTGCTCGATCCCTTGGCCAACGGCCGTGACCAGCTGGCAGGCCTGCATGCCAACACTCAAATCCCCAAGGTGGTCGGTGCCGCCCGCCGCTATGAACTGACGGGGGATTCGTGGGCTCATGCGGCGGCCAAGCATTTCTGGGATCTGGTTGTGCACACCCGCAGTTATGCAACAGGTGGGAACAGTGTCAACGAACATTTCGGCTCTGCCAACGAACTTGCCTATACGCTGGGGAATACCAACCATGAGACCTGCAATACTTACAACATGCTGCGCCTGACCCGCCACTTGTTCCAATGGACTGGCGACCCGGCCTACGCGGATTATTATGAACGGGCTTTGTACAACGGGATTCTATCGACCATCAATCCGGAAACGGGGATGAAGATGTACTTTGTCCCCATGGGCACCGGCTATTTCAAAGTGTTCCACACCCATGACAACTCCTTCTACTGCTGTACCGGCACAGGGATGGAATCCTTCGCCAAACTGGGCGACAGCATCTATTTCCATCAAGGCCGGGCACTCTATGTGAACCTGTTCATCGCTTCCCTGCTGGATTGGAACGAACTGGGAGTGCGCATTGAACAGCGGACCAACTTCCCGGTGGAAGCAGGGACCACTTTGGTGATCCACTGTGGACAGCCGGCGGAATTTGCCTTGAACATCAGGGTCCCCTCCTGGGCAGTAAACGGAGTGACGGTGAAGTACAACGGCCATGAGCTTGATTGTTCAGCAGAGCCCGGATCTTACCTGAGAATCGAGCATGTGTGGCATGATCAGGACCAATTGGAGATCGAGATGCCCATGTCGCTCCATACCGAACCCCTGCCTGACAAACCGGATCGTGTCGCTTTGATGTACGGCCCACTGGTTTTGTGCGGCCTGCTGGGCAAAGAAAACATGCAAACCCTGACCACGGGCGTCAATGTCACCATTCCCAATGCCGGACCGCGGCACCGCTCGGCTTTGAATATCCCGGAAGCAGAGTGGGGCTTGATTGATCAGTGGCTGCTGCCGGTACCGGGAGAAGAGCTCACCTTCACGCTCCGCCCCGATCTCGGCGACCTCGTGTTCAAACCGTTTTACCAGGTTTACCAGGAACGCTACGGTATCTATTGGGACTTGGGCGGGCCGGAACAGGCAGTCATAGAGGAACCACAGAAGGATCCGATTCTGTGGTACCGGTTTGATCAGGCTGAGGGCAAGGTAGTGCCCGACAGTTCCGGCCGCGGCCGCCACGGTGAGCTGGTGGGCGGAGCCGCCGTGAAGACCGGCACAGCAGGTAGAAGTTATCTTGAGCTTGATGGGGCAGGTGGGCATGTACGCCTGCCTGGAGGGATTGTGAGCAGCCTGGAACAAGCTACGATCAGCACTTGGGTATGCCTTCGTTCGAACCGGACTTGGGCGCGGATCTTTGACTTCGGTTCCGGCCCGAATGTAAGTGTATACCTCACACCCATGGCAGCTGGCGATCCAGAACTGCGCTTTGCTATCACAACATCCGGCACCGGCGGTGAAAGCCGGTGTGGGCGGGCCGCCGGGCTGCCTGTGGGCCAGTGGGTTCATCTGGCTGTGACCATCGACAAAACCAAAGCAGTGCTCTATGTCAACGGCGAAGCAGCCGCTGTCACCGACCAGATCCAGACATATCTGTGGGAACTGAGGGACACATCCCAGAATTATCTTGGGCGTTCCCAATACCCATGGGATCCATACCTTCACGGTTTATTGGCGGACTTCCGCATCTACAACCGAGCTTTAAGCGCCGATGAGATCAAGGCCGTTGGGGCGGAATTGGCAAAATGAAATGATTGAAGCTGTGGGCTGAGTAAGGCCGGGCACTAAAAGCCCGGCCTTTTTCACGCATCTTTGGGGGCATAACCACCCATCCCGTGCTCATATGTATGAGAAGTAAGGGTGGTGCTCACATGCGGCGGAGAATTAGGCGGAAACGGCTTGCGCTTTTCAGATGGATCACGCTTTTGGTGTTGATGCTGATCGGCATTCCACTGCTTATTGTCTATGGTGTAAAAGTGCCGCGGCAGGCCAAGGTGCCCATGATCAACCTTTGGGATGTGAAAAACTCCCAGCTGCTTACCATGACTTTGGAAGAGTATGTCAAGGGAGTAGTGGCGGCTGAGATGCCCGTCAGTTTCCACATTGAAGCCCTCAAAGCTCAGGCGGTGGTTGCCCGCACCTATGCCTACCAGCGGATTGTCAACGATATCCGGGTACCCGATCATCCGGAAGCCCATTTGTCCACGGACTATTCCACCGGCCAGGCCTGGCTTTCCAGCGACGCGCTCAAAGCTCGGTGGGGCATGGTGGATTATCTAATCAACTGGAAGAAAGTTAGCCAGGCGGTCACCCAGACCCAAGGCATCATTGCTACATATCAAGGACAGCCCATCCTGGCGGTCTACCATTCCACCAGCGGGGGCAGGACCGAGAACTCGGAACACTACTGGTCAGAAGCGCTGCCTTATTTGCGCAGCGTTGCCGACCCTTATGGGAATCATTCTCCATATCATTACTCAACAGCGGTTTTCAGCACTGCCGAGTTCCTTGAGCTGATGGAAGTGGATACATTGGGCCAAGTTCAGGTGCTGGAGCGTTACCCTTCAGGACGGGTAAAGACGATGGAGGCGGGCAATAAGTGGTTCAGCGGCCGCGAAGTCCGGCAGCGGCTGGGGCTCCGTTCCACCTGGTTTACTGTTAGTGTCAGCGACAGCCAAATTCATTTTTCAGTCTGGGGTTTTGGGCACGGCGTGGGTATGAGCCAGTACGGCGCCGACGGCATGGCCCAGGCTGGGTATGATTACCGGCAAATTCTCCAATACTACTATCAAGGTATCGCATTAGAAAAGCTGTACTGACGGTGGAGGAGGGATGGGGTTGCCTTTCTGCAAGGATTATGATCACGAGCTGTACAAGCACGAAATGGAAGAACAGCTCGACGCGGGATTGGATTGGGACGATTACGACCCCAGACACTATGGTTGGCAGCGAGATTCCCGCACCAGGGCCATCCGCCGGGCCAGTTTTGAACTGGGCAAAGAGTTGACCATGATATCCATTCCCCATAGGACGAGGCGCTTTAGAAAACCTTGACATAAAGAAGTGTTATACCTAAAATAGCCTCAAGGAGGGAGAGGAATGCGAGCAGTCAACAGTATTCTGGACCTGATAGGGCAGACTCCCATGGTCAAGCTCAACCGGATGGGAGAGCCTGGTTCAGCGGAAATCTGGGCCAAACTGGAATCTTTCAACCCCGGCGGCAGTGTCAAAGACAGAATTGCCTTGAGCATGATCCGCGCTGCTTTGCAGGACGGGCGGCTTAGACCCGGGGGCGTGGTTGTGGAGCCGACAAGCGGCAACACTGGAATCGGGCTGGCAATGGTTTGTGCCGCCTTGGGCTGCAAGTTGATCTTGTGCATGCCCGAAACCATGTCCATCGAACGGCGCAAAATTCTGCAGGCTTATGGGGCGGAACTGGTCTTGACTCCGGGCAGTGAAGGCATGCGGGGCGCCATCAGCCGTGCTTTAGAAATTGCTGCCAAAACCCCGGGAGCTTTCATGCCCCAGCAGTTTGAGAATCCAGCCAATCCCCAGATTCACCGGGAGACAACCGCTGTGGAAATCCTGGAGCAGATGGATGGGAAGCTTGACGCTTTTGTATCCGGGATCGGTACAGGGGGAACCATTACCGGTGTAGGTGAAGCCATTAAAGCCAAGCTTCCTCACGTTAAGGTGATTGCCGTGGAGCCTGACAACTCCCCCGTGCTGTCGGGAGGGCAGCCTGGGCCCCATCGGATCCAGGGCATCGGCGCCGGATTTGTCCCTAAGGTCCTGAATACTTCGATATATGATCGCGTGATTCGGGTCACGGACACTGATGCTATCGCCACCGCCGGCCGCCTGGCCAAAGCAGAGGGTATCTTGGCCGGCATTTCTTCGGGAGCCGCAGCGTTTGCAGCGCTGAAGGTGGCTCAGGAGCTGGGCTCTGGAAAAAAGGTGGTTGTAGTCCTTCCCGACACGGGAGAACGCTATCTGAGCATACCGGATATGTTCAGCTAGACAAGAGGGGGACCGGTGCAAGAGGGAACACGGTCCCTCTTTTTTTGTGCTGATGTCATTTCATGGAGGAAAATCTGCCCGGATCCGGAAATTTAACTAAAGGTTGAGGATTAATGAGGTAGGGAAAGCATGGAGATAGTATTGGCATCCCAATCGCAGCGGAGAATTGATCTGCTCAGGCAGTTCGGTTTGCATTTCGAGGTGAGTGTGGCGGATATTGCGGAAACTGCGGGTGGGGATCCGGCGGATACAGTGGTACACAACGCCTGGCAGAAAGCCACAACAGTCCTGGCTCGGTTCCCCAAGAACCTGGTGATCGGTGCCGACACCGTGGTGGCCGCTGCCGGCCAGATTCTGGGCAAGCCCCGGGACAAGCAGGAAGCCTTTGCCATGCTGCGCATGCTGAGTGGAAAAAAACATCAGGTTTTAACCGGGGTAGCCTTACTCACGGCGGAGCGCGAGCGAAGTTTTTATGTGACAACCGATGTTTGGATCCGCGAACTGGCTGATTACGAAATTCGCACATATATTGACACGGGGGAACCATTTGATAAGGCTGGCGGCTATGCCATTCAAGGAATCGGCGGCGCTTTTGTCGAATCAATATCAGGATGCTATTACAACGTGGTCGGCCTGCCGATGCCGCGGTTATTGGTAGAACTGCGCGCCTTTGGAGTCGACGTCTTTGCCCGGGGGGACGGCAAGGAGGAATAGCGTGAGTTACAATGTTCTAATCAAAGACTTGCCTGTTCAGGAACGGCCCCGGGAGAGACTGCTGCAGTACGGCCCGGAACAGCTGTCCAACCGCGAGCTGCTGGCTATTTTGCTTCAGACAGGAACCCAGAATCAGTCGGTGTTCGGCTTGGTGGATCAGCTGCTGGCGCATTTTGGGTCGCTGCGGGACCTGGCCTGCGCCACCTACGAGGAGATGGCGGCCATCAAGGGCATTGGGCCGGCCAAGGCCGCACAAGTGCTTGCTGCTTTTGAACTGGCCAAGCGGTTGAGCAATTCAGGCCTGGAGGTGAGGGAAGTGATCCACAGCCCCCAGGATGCGGCCGAGATCGTGCTTAACGAAATGAGCCTGCTTGATCGGGAGCATTTCGTGATCCTGATGCTCAACACCAAACACGCCGTAATCGCCAGAAAAATCGTTTCCATTGGCCATCTCAACGCTTCTTTAGTGCATCCGCGGGAACTGTTTAAAGATGTGATCAAAAAAAGCAGTGCGGCAGTGATCCTAGTCCACAACCATCCCAGCGGGGATCCCACCCCCAGCGACGAAGATGTCCGCATCACGAAGAGGCTGTGTGAAGCCGGCGATCTGCTGGGGATCAAAGTGCTGGATCATATAATAGTTGCAGGTAAACGCTACCTTAGCTTTTGCGAGCAAGGTTTAATCTAAGTACAATAGGGACAAGCTGAAAGGAGATACACACATGTTTGGTCGCTTAGGAAGAGATATTGGCATCGATCTGGGAACAGCCAACACACTGGTTTGGGTGCGCGGCCGCGGAATTGTGATCGACGAACCGTCTGTCGTGGCGCGTGACCAGGAGACCAAGGAGATTCTGGCCGTCGGCAACAAAGCCAAAGAAATGGTTGGGCGCACTCCCGGGAATATCGTTGCCATCCGGCCTTTGCGCGATGGAGTGATCGCTGATTTTGACACCACCGAACGGATGCTCCGGGACTTCTTGATCCGGGCGAACCGGAGGATGGGCTGGGTGCGTCCGCGGGTCGTCATTGCTGTCCCTTCCGGTGTCACCGAAGTGGAGAAAAGAGCGGTGATTGACGCCGCCATCTCGGCGGGAGCCAAAGATGCCAGGGTGGTTGAGGAGCCAATGGCGGCTGCCATCGGTGTCGGCCTGCCGGTGCAGGAACCCACGGGCAACATGATCGTGGATATCGGCGGCGGCACCACCGAAGTGGCTGTCATCTCCCTGGGCGGCATTGTGGTACACCGTTCCATCAGAATCGGCGGTGATGAGATGGACGACGCCATCATTCAGTACATCCGCCGCCACTACAACCTGCTGATCGGCGAACGGACAGCGGAGATCATCAAGAAGACCATCGGTACAGCTTGTCCTCAAGAGACCGAAAGTTCTTTGGAGGTGCGCGGCCGCGACCTGGTGACCGGGCTGCCGAAGACTATCTCCATCACTTCGGAGCAGGTGCGGGAGGCTTTGGCGGAACCGGTGGCTGCCATCGTGGAGGGTGTGAAGGTGACCCTGGAGCAGACCCCGCCTGAACTAGCGGCGGATATTATGGACCGGGGCATTGTGATGGCCGGCGGCGGTTCACTCTTGACCGGTTTGGATCAGCTGATCGCCGGTGAGACTGGGATGCCGGTCCATGTGACCGAAGAACCGCTTAAGGCGGTAGTGAAAGGTACAGGAATCGTTCTGGAGCATTACGATTTGCTGCAGCGGATCATGATTGGGCCAAAAAGATAAATCCTCGGAAGCGGCAGTGAGGAGGTGAAGTGGTCTTGTCCCGAAAAGTCAGGCGCTTGCGAGTGATCGTGATCCTGATCATGGTTGTGGCCATTGCCGGGAGTATCCACTTTACCTCGCGCTCCCGGCCGCAGCTGACCACTGCCGAACAGGCAATCCGCGATCTTATGTCACCCCTGCAGACACTCTTCATGCGCATATCCCAGACAGTGCACGCTTTCCTCAACTCATTGGGGCAGATCGGCAGCCTGCAGCAGGAGAATGCCCGGCTGAAGGCGGAGGTCCTGGAACTGGAACGGCAGCTTTATGAAATGGCTGAATACAAGCGGGAGAACGAGTGGCTGAGGGAAGCATTGGAGTTTAAGAAACAGGAATCCTACCAGATGCTGGTATGTGAGGTGATCGGCCGGTCGCCGACTAATCTCTTCAACACCATCACCATCAACCGCGGCAGCAACAACGGTGTGACTCAGGGCATGGCAGTGATGTCCGGGAACGGTGTTGTGGGCACGGTGCAGAGTGTGACTGCCACGACCGCCACAGTGATCCTCGCTACCGACGCCCGCAGTGCGATCGGCGGCATGGTGCAGCACTCCGGCGATTTGGTGCTGGTGGAGGGCGACCCTGAGTATTCCGGCATGCTTTTGGCCAAGCCTCTGTCCAAAGATGTACAGCTGCAGGTAGGAGATGTAATGGTCACATCGGGGCTGTCCCAGTATTTCCCCAAGGGCCTGCCCATCGGCAAAGTGGTGGAAATAGTCCCCAGCCGCTACCATCTTTCCTTCACGGCATATATCCAGCCTTTCGTGGATTTCAGCAGACTGGAGTACGTTTTCATCCTGCTCAGGGAACCAAAGTAGGTGCACACGGATGGCAGCTTTGATCTTCACAGTCATCATTATCCTGGCTTTAGTGGTTCAGACAACCATTTTCACCGCATGGCCGCTGTTTGTTGTCGTTCCCGATTTGATTCTAGTATTGGTTGTCTTGTTTAGTTTAATCAACGGGCCTGGTTTCGGGGCCAAATTTGGCTTCTTGGCAGGCCTGGGTTTGGATCTGTTTGTGGGTGAAATGATCGGGCTGCACGCCCTGACAAAGATGGTGATCGGCGCCGCAGTCGGCCTTTTGGCACTGCGGTTCTATAAAGAGAATTACATTGTGCCTTTGATCAGTGTCCTGGTGGCCACCCTCGCCGACCAGCTGTTGTACGGGTTGGGGATGGCCTTCTTTGGTGTTGCGGTACCCGTGAGATACCTTCTGGAACAGGTTTTGCTCCCTCTGCTCTTATACAACGGCATTTTAAGCCTGCTGCTGTATGTGCGCCTGTACTACTTCAACAAGAGGGTCTTTTATTGGGATGAGATTTTCAGGCGATCGAGGTGAACACAGCATCTTGGAAGACAAGACACTGGAGCAGCGCCTTCGCATATTTTGGGTGATGATTGTCGTCATCGTCTTGATAATCTGCGGCCGTCTGTGGGAGCTTCAGATCCGCCGGGGAGAACACTATGCCAACCTGGCTGATGGCAATCGGATGCGCCGTGTCCGGGTCATGCCCACACGGGGTGTCATCTACAGCCGCGACGGCAGAGAGCTTGTCCGCAGCCGCCCCGCCTTCACCGTGGCCCTGGTACCGGGGGGGATTCCGCAGAACGCAGAGGGTGTGCTGGAATATTTGAGCGAAATTCTGTGCCTCACCAGCGAAGAACTGCAGACCGCGATCGCCAAGGGGCGCCAAAACCTGTATGAACCGGTCCGGATTGTCCGGGATGTTGATTTGAGCACTGTTGTGGCGATTGAGGAAAACCGGCTGCGGCTTCCGGGCGTTTTTATCGAGGAAGAGTGGGTGCGGGATTATCTCTATCCCAATTTCGCCAGCCACTTGATCGGATACCTTGGTGTGATCAGCGAGCAGGAACTGCGCCAGCTGGGCTCGGGATACGCCAGTTCTGATCTGGTTGGCAAGACCGGATTGGAAGCCATCTATGAACGGGAGCTCAGGGGCGAGCTCGGCTCGGTGATGGTGGAAGTGAATGCTTTGAGCCGGCCGGTGCAGACGGTAAGCTATGTGGACCCGGTTCCAGGCCACAGTCTGGTGCTTACCATCGACAAGGATCTGCAGGAAGCAGCCCGCGAGGCATTTATCTCTCATACCGACACGCTGCGCGGCGAGAACGACCCTCCGTACAGAGGGGCGGTGGTTGCCCTCAACCCGAAAACCGGTGAAGTTCTGGCCATGGTCAGCCTGCCGGACTATGATCCGGCACGGCTTTTGGATGCCAGGCAGCGGAACAGCTATTACACAAGCTTGATCAACAATCCGGATCGGCCCCTGTTCAACAGGGCGGTGCAGGGCCAGTATCGTCCCGGATCCGCCTTCAAACCGTTTATTGCTGTGGCCATGCTGGAGGAGAAAGTAGTGACTCCCGATCAGGTGTTCAACGCCACCGGAACCAGCGAATCCGGTATCCGGGACTGGGTAATCACCCAAGGACTGGCGCCTTTTGGCCCAATAACCTTCACTGATGCGGTGGCCGTTTCCAGCAACCACTATTTTGCCGAGTTCGGCAAACAAGTGGGCATTGACCGGCTTTCGGTCTGGCTGCGGCGGTTCGGGTTTGGGTCACCCACGGGCTTGATTGGTGTGGCCCAGGAAGCTTCGGGACTGGTGCCGGATCGGGAGTGGAAGCGGAAGCAGTATGCCGCGTACCCTGTCTATGAACAAGCATGGTATCCTGCGGATACGGAACTAATCTCCATCGGACAGGGCCCTGTTGATGTCACCCCGATTCAATTGGCTGTGGCCTACAGCGCCATTGCCAACCGCGGAGTGATCTATCAGCCGACGGTGGTGAAACAGATTATCGACCCGGAAGGCGAGATTGTCTATGAACACACTCCCACAGTGAAAACCACCTTGGATGTGTCCAAGAGTACATGGGACGCAGTGATCAAAGGCATGGAAGCGGTGATCACCCATCCCCGGGGGACAGCCCGGCGGGTGTTTGAGGGCTTCCCCATCCCCGTTGCCGGAAAGACCGGCAGTGCCGAGATTCCCGGCCAACCTTCCCACGGCCTGTTTGCCGCCTTTGCTCCTGTCGATGATCCAGAGCTGCTGGTCGTCGTGATTGTGGAGAACGGAGGCGGCGGTTCCTCCAGCGCAGCTCCGATCGCCCGCATGGTGTTCGAGGCCTATTTTGGCTTGAACCGGCAGGAATAAAATGGGTAAAAGCGAAACTGTTACAAGTGAGGATTTGAGAGCGTTTGAGGAGAGACCCGTAATGGCCAAGGAAGCATGTATCATCAAAGGTACCAAGCATGGAATATCGATTCTGATTCCCAGCGGGTTGGATTTTGCGGAAGTATTGGCGCAGCTGCGGGCCCGGTTGGCTTCGGCTCAAGAGTTCTTTACCGGTGCGACGGTGTATGTGTCCACAGCGGATCGGGAGCTGGGACCAGAAGAAAAGCGGCAACTAGAGCAAACCGTAGAAGAGTTTGGCATGGTGATCAGCAAGAAGGAGGATCTGGAGGCGGCAGCTGTTGTGACGGAACGCAGAGAGGAACCAAAAGATGAGGGAGGAGAAGCCACCCTGCTGGTGCGCCGCACCATCCGGTCCGGACAGCGCATCTGGTATGACGGCAATGTGGTTATTCTCGGCGATGTGAATCCAGGGGCGGAAGTGGTCTGCACCGGCGATATTCTGGTGCTCGGATGCCTCCGGGGTGTGGCCCATGCCGGGTGCAACGGCAACGTCCACGCTACGGTCTTTGCTTTCCGCCTGGAGCCGACCCAATTGCGGATCGCCAACTACATATCACGCTCCCCTGACGAAAAATTGCCTAAACCGCTTGGGCCGGAATATGCGCGTGTTTGTGACAATGTAATTCAAATTAGTGCCTATCAGAGCAGTCAGTTTTGACGGTATCTAGGGGAGGTGTCTTCATGGGGAAATCTATTGTAGTAACCAGCGGTAAAGGTGGTGTCGGCAAAACCACCACGGTTGCCAACATCGGGACCGGGCTGGCCCAGATCGGCAGAAGGGTCTGTTTGGTTGACGCCGATATCGGGCTGCGCAACCTGGATGTGGTCATGGGGTTGGAGAACCGCATTGTTTATGATTTGATCGATGTGGTGGAAGGGCACTGCCGCATCCGTTCAGCCTTGATCAAGGACAAGCGTTTGGACAATCTATTCCTGCTTCCAGCCGCACAAACCCGGGAGAAGGACGCAGTCAGCCCGGAACAGATGAAAACGCTGGTTGAGGAATTGAAAAATGAATTTGATTACGTGTTGGTGGACTGCCCTGCCGGTATTGAACAGGGGTTCAGGAATGCTGTAGCTGGTGCGGATACGGCGATTATCGTCACCACACCGGAAGTGTCGGCTGTAAGAGATGCAGACCGCATCGTAGGCTTGCTTGAGGCATGCGAATTATATGAGCCGCAGCTGATCATCAACCGGCTCCGCCCCGACATGGTCCGGAAAGGCGACATGATGAACACTGATGACGTGATCGACATCCTGGCGATCAAACTGTTGGGCATCGTTCCTGACGACGAGAGCATCATCGTCTCTACCAACCGGGGCGAACCGGCTGTGCTGGATAGAAAATCTATGTCCGGACAGGCGTTCCGCAACATCGTCCGCCGGTTGGAAGGGGAGTCAGTGCCGTTCCTGCCTTTGGAAGATAACTCGGTGGTCAAACGATTGCTGCGCCTGTTCAGCATCGGCGGCAGAAGTTAGGAGGGTCGGCCGTGTTAGAATGGTTGTCAAAGTTTTTTGGTGCCGCTGAACACAGTAAAGACAAAGCCAAGGAACGGCTGCGCCTGGTTTTGGTCCAAGATCGGGCGATGCTCTCCCCTGGCCTGCTGGATGCTTTGAAAGAGGAAATGATCGGCGTATTGTCCAAATACATGGAGATCGACGAGCACGGCTTGGAGGTCAATTTGGAGAACAGCGATGATCAGGTGGCCTTGGTCGCCAACATCCCTGTGCGCAAGGTGAAGCGGAAACTGTAGCGGCCTTACCGTTCTGAATTGCTCCCGAGGCTAATATACATATAACAGCCGAGGGAGGTGAGATAATGGCCGCCCGTTCGTCCAACAGCCTGATTACAGCGGTGCTGCTGTTTGTGATTATTGGCCTGCTGGCCGAAAGCCAGCTTCCGGTGGGAACCGAGATCACCAAATATCTGGAGTTTGTCCTGACTACTGATTTTGACCTTAGCTTTGTCACCAAGCCCATTGAAAAACTGCGGCAGGCTTTTGCAGATTTCGACCTTGCAGTTCTGGCGCAGGCGCTGCCCCGTGTGCCAACGGGCTGGTGAGTCTATGAAAGCTGGTACGTTTTGGGGGATTGTATTCAAAGTCAATCCCTTTTTTTTACTGCTCCTCGCCCTGGCTTTTATCGCTGGCCAGCTGCTTCAGGCGTTGATCCTGTTCATAATTGTGCTGTTCCACGAGCTGGCCCATACTGCGGCCGCCCTGGCGTGCGGGCTGCAGGTCGCTGAAGTGGAACTGCTTCCCTTCGGCGGTGTAGCACGCATGGACAGTTTGCTTGAGTTCAATCCTCGGGTGGAAGCGCTTGTGGCACTGATGGGGCCGGTGAGCAATCTGCTGCTCCTGGCGGCAGTGTGGGCCGGCCGTGCCTGCGGCCTGCTCGATCCCGATTGGTTCTTGTTTTTGGCCCGGGCCAACCTCAGCATGGCAGCTTTCAACCTCCTGCCCGGTCTGCCCCTAGACGGTGGCCGAGTGCTGCGCAGCTGCCTGATCTACCGCTGTGGGCTGCGGGAAGCCACCGAAAAGGCAGCCAGTCTCGGCCAATACCTGGCGGTTGGATTGACGGCTTTGGGATTAATCTGTGTCGCGGCATCAAGGGCTGAAGGCACTCTGCTGGCGGCAGTGGGGATGTTCTTGTACCCAGCGGCCAAAAAAGAAAAAGCCCAAGCTGTGTACCTGTTCTGGCGCTATTTGACTCAAAAGCAGCTTCAGATCAGACTGAAACGCGTACTGCCCGCCAAAGAACTGGTGGCTGCCGGTGAGGCCTCTGTGGGGGAAATCTTGCGGTACCTCACGCCTGCCTGCTGTCACTTGATCTGGATCATTGACGCGCAAGGCAGGCTGGTTGGGGTTCTCACAGAGGTGGAAGTGATCAACGGCTTGCTGGAACAAGGGATTCATGGTAAACTTATTAAATTAGTAAGAAAACGTTTATGGCCGCCGGACTAACCGGCGGCGGTGTGAGGTGTCTAGATGCAAGAGAAACTGCTGCGGATTCTGCCGGAGGTATCCAAACCGGCTCGCTATACAAACGGAGAACTTCATGCCTACAGCAAAGACTGGGATCAGACAGCGGTGAAGATGGCCTTGGCTTTTCCCGATACTTACGAAATCGGGATGGGCAACTTGGGTTTCAAGATTCTCTACCACATCGTCAACCAGCGCCAGGATGCGCTGGCGGAACGGGTGTACATGCCCTGGGTGGACATGCAGGCGAAGATGAAAGAAGAGGGCCTGCCGCTCTATGCTTTGGAATCGGGGCGGCCCCTGGCCAGCTTTGACATCGTAGGGTTTACGCTCCAGTATGAGCTCAGCTTCAGCAATGTGGTGAAAATGCTGGATCTGGCCGGGATACCCCGTTTGAGTGCGGAACGGGACAGCCGGCATCCTTTGGTGATCGCCGGTGGGCCCAGTGCCTACAACCCCGAACCCTTGGCCGATTTCCTCGACTGTGTGGTTCTGGGTGACGGCGAAGAGGTCATCGGCGAAGTGCTGGACTTGGTCAAGTACAGCAAAGAGCAGGACTTGCCCCGGCAGGAGGCCTTGCTGAGGCTGGCGCAGATCCCGGGAGTCTATGTGCCCCGCTTTTATGCAATAAAGTATACAGAAGAGGGAACAATCAAAACGATCTGCAAGACGGAACCTTCAGTGCCGGATCGCATAGAAAAGCGCGTTGTGGCCGACTTGGATCAGGCGCCGTTCCCCGATAAGATGGTGGTGCCCTACCTGCAGACCGTGCATGATCGGGTAATGGTGGAAGTGATGCGGGGCTGCACCAGGGGCTGCCGGTTCTGCCAGGCGGGGATGATCTACCGCCCTGTGCGGGAACGGAAGATTGGGACTTTGAAAAAGCAGGCACTGCAGCTTTTGGACAGCACCGGCTATGAGCAGGTGTCCCTCACATCCTTGTCCACCGGTGACTACAGCAAGGTGGAACAGCTGGTTGCGGAGCTTGCGGCTGAATGCCGCCTGAGGGGAGTATCGGTGGCCTTGCCGTCGCTGCGGGTCGATTCGTTCTCGGTCAAGCTGGCTGCAGAGATTGAGAAGTTCAAGAAGACAGGGCTGACCTTTGCACCAGAGGCGGGCACCCAGCGCCTGCGGGACGTGATCAACAAGAACGTCCGGGAAGAGGATTTGTATGAAGCAGTGGATGCCGCCTTTAGCGCCGGTTGGTTTCAGATAAAGCTGTATTTCATGATCGGACTGCCAACGGAAACTTGGGAAGACCTGGACGGGATTGCCGCTTTGGCCAGGCAAGTGCTGGAAATCGGCAGGCAGCGCCTGCCCAAAAACGGAAAAAAACCGACAGTCAATGTCAGTGTAGCGTCGTTTGTGCCCAAACCCGGTACCCCCTTCCAGTGGGAAGCGTTCAACGATCAAGAAGTACTGCTGGCCAAACACAGTTATCTTCGGAAAAAGCTCAAGCATCCAGGCATTGATTTCAGCGCCCATGATGTCCGCACCAGTTACCTGGAAGCAGTCTTCGCCCGCGGCGACCGCCGCCTGGGACGAGTGGTGGCTCGGGCAGTGGATTTGGGCTGCCAGTTTGATGGGTGGAATGAACACTTCCGTTATGATCTCTGGATGCAGGCATTCAGAGATACCTGTGTCGACAGCGAGTTCTACGCCTACCGCAGGCGCCCTGCGGACGAAATCTTTCCCTGGGAGCATCTATCCAGCGGTGTCAGCCGCAAGTTCCTCTGGCTGGAACGGGAGCGGGCTTATCAGGGGATTACCACCGAGGACTGCCGCTTCAGCAAATGCACGGGCTGCCGTGTCTGTCAGGATTTGGGTGTAACAATCAAACTGCAGGGCGGTGATGGGGTTGAGTAAGCATATCCGTTTGCGTTTCAGCGTCGGCGAACCGGGGCGGTTCATCTCGCACCTGGACATACTCCGCCTCATGGGCCGGGCAGTGCGCCGCGCCCAGCTGCCCATCGCCTACTCGCAGGGTTTCAGCCCCACACCAAAACTGGCTTTTGCTTCCTCACTTCCGGTTGGGGTGACCAGTGAGGCAGAATATGTGGATCTGCAGCTGACAACCAGTTTGGGTGGGGAAAGTGTGCAAGAGTGCCTGAACGCGGTGCTGCCGGAAGGGTTTCGGATTCTGGCCTCTGCCGGCCTGCCCGAGAACTACCCGCCCTTGATGTCGCAGATCACCACCGCCCGTTACCAGATCACGATTCTCGATGCGGCTCCGAACTTGGGACAAACCGCTGCCGATCTGCTGGCGCAGGAAGAAGTGCCGGCTTTGGTCAAGCGCAAAGACAAAGTAGAGCAGGTAAACATCCGGGGCTTGATTGATTCCTTGGCCTATGACCCACAGCAGAAGCGGCTGGAGCTGCAGTGTGCCAGCGGTGTGCAGGCGAACCTGCGGCCGATGGATCTGCTGCCGCTGTTGGGGCTTGATCTGCGGAGCGTTTTAATCCACCGTACTGATTTATTGATCAAAACCGGCACCGGGAGGTTGCTCACACCGTTCGATATCTTAAAGGAGTAAAGAGCAGTATGCTGAGGAAAGTTGTCATTTCTTCGTTTTTAAATCAGGTCCTGGTCGGTATTGTGGAAGACGGCCGGCTGGCAGAGTTCTTTTTGGAGAAGGACCAGACCAGCCGCATTGCCGGCAATATCTACAAAGGCAGGGTGGAAAATGTGCTGCCGGGGATGGCGGCTGCCTTTGTCGACTTGGGATTGGAACGGAATGGATTCCTATATGTAGACGATGTGCCGGGGGCCAAGGAGCAGCCCATCAACAAACTGCTGAAAAAGGGGCAGGAGATCCTTGTGCAGGTGGCTAAGGAGCCGGAAGGTTCGAAAGGCCCCCGGGTGGTGACCAGCATCTCTCTGCCGGGGCGGTTTATGGTCCTGATGCCCCAGGAACACAGCGTGGGCGTTTCGCGCCAGATTCTTGATCCAGAGGAGAGGGCCAGGCTGAGAGAGATCGCCGCCCAGCTTAAACCGCCGGAGATGGGCTTGATTGTCAGGACGGCCGCTTACGGCTGTTCCGAGCAGGAACTGGCTGCCGAACGGGACGAACTGGTGGAGCTGTGGCAGCAGATTGGAGAGCAGAGCAAGAAATGCTCGGCTCCGGCGCTTTTGCACTGGGATCATGATCTGATTTACCGGATAATGCGGGACCTGGTCACTGATGACACTGACGTCATCATTGCCGACCAGCCCTGGATCTATGAGCGGATTATCGACATCCGGGCCAAGCTGCACATCTCGCCGGCAATTAAGGTGGAGCTGTATCAGGGCGAAGTGGCCTTGTTTGATCAGCTGGGCCTGTCCCGGGATTTGGAGAAAGCGACCAACAAACGGGTATGGCTGAACAGCGGCGGCTATTTGGTCATCGACCAGACCGAGGCGCTGGTGAGCATCGACGTCAACACCGGCAAATACACCGGCAGCAAAGACTTGGCAGCGACAGTGCTCCGCACCAACCTAGAGGCTGCCCAGGAAATAGCCAAACAGCTGCGGTTGCGGAATATCGGGGGAATTATCATTATTGATTTCATCGACATGAACAGCGCCCAGGATCGGCAGCAGGTCCTGGATGCCTTGACCAAAGCGCTGGCTGCCGACAAGACCAAGAGCCATGTCCTGGGGTTCACCCAGCTCGGCCTGGTGGAAATGACCAGAAAAAAAGCGAAAACCCGATTGAGCCACCTGCTGGAAACGCCCTGCCCCCAGTGCGGCGGCACCGGCAGTGTGCTGTCGAGTGATACCATCGCCGTCAACACCGCCCAGAAGGTCTATTCCATGGCCAGGGAACCGGGTGTGAAGGGGATCAAAGTAGCCTGCCATCCTCTGGTGGCGGCGGCGCTGCTTGGCGAAAACCAGGAAAACATCAAACTGATGCACAAGCAGACGGGCAAAGAAATCACCGTCACTGGCTGCGATGATTTTGAGCTGGATTATGTGGAGATCAGCTGTCAGCGTTGACAAGTGCTGTTTTGGGTGTTAAAATTAGAAAGCGGGTTTTGCATCCGTTGTGAAACCGCATGGCACAGGCTTGAGCAAAACACGGTTGTGTGCCTGAGGCCAGCGAGTCCGAGCAAGGAGGTGGAGCAATGTACGCTGTTATCGAAACAGGCGGGAAGCAGTATAAAGTTGCAGAAGGCGACGCCATTTATGTGGAAAAGTTAGCCGCGCCCGTCGGTGAACAGGTAGTGTTGGATCGCGTGCTTCTGGTCAACAAGGATGGTAACGTGGTGGTTGGCACACCAGTTGTGGCCAATGCCAAAGTTACCGCCAAAGTAGAAGAGCACGGCAAGGGCGAGAAAATCATCGTTTTCAAGTACAAGCCCAAGAAGAACTACCGCCGGAAGACCGGCCACCGCCAGCCTTTCACCAAGCTGTTGATCGAAAAGATTGAGGCTTAATGACAAAGATAGAGATCTTCAAAGCAGGACAAGACATTGTCGGTTTTGCTGCAGCCGGACATACAGGTTTCGCCCGCCGCGGCGATGATATTGTCTGTGCAGCCGTGTCAGTGCTCACCCAAACAGCCGTGATCGGCCTGCAGGAAGTGTTGGGCATTCAAGCGGATGTACAGATCAAGGACGGGTTTCTGAAGTGCGTTTTACCGCAGAGACTTCCTGATCCGGAACGGCAGCAGAGCCAGTTAATCCTGCGAGTGATGTATGCAGGTTTGCAGGCTGTGTTCCAGGAATACGGTGCAGACTACCTGGAAATTGAGGAGGTGGAACAATGAGAATCAATCTGCAGCTGTTTGCCCAGAAGAAAGGTGCAGGCAGCACCAAGAACGGCCGCGATTCGATTTCCAAGCGGCTAGGGGTTAAAAGCCACGATGGACAGTATGTCAGTGCCGGAAGCATCATCGTAAGGCAGCGCGGCACCAAAGTCCGGCCAGGTATGAATGTCGGCATTGGCAAGGATGATACACTGTTTGCTAAAATTGACGGGTATGTGTCGTTTGAACGCTGCGGCAAATTCCACAAGCGCGTCAGCGTCAAGCCGGAAAGGGAAACCGTAACGGCTTAAACTGGAGGATCAAACCCTTTTGTACAAACGTGCAAGAGGGTTTTTTCATGATCAGACGGAAAACCTATGTTTGACAGCAGTCGATGCAGTAATGGAAGTGAGGTTGGACTGTGTTTATTGATCAAGCGCGGATCTATGTCAAAGCAGGCGACGGCGGCAGCGGCTGTGTCAGCTTTCGCCGCGAAAAGTACATACCTGCCGGAGGGCCCGACGGCGGCGACGGCGGCCGGGGTGGAAGTGTCGTGCTGGTGGCCGATCCCAACCTGGCAACCCTGATCGACTTTCAATACCGCAGACATTTCAAAGCGGAAAACGGGGAGCACGGCCGGGGCAAGAATCAGTTCGGCAAGGACGGAGAAGACCTGATCATCCGTGTCCCCCTGGGAACGGTAGTCACCCACAGTGAGACGGGCGAGCTGATCGCTGATCTGACAAAGCCTGGGCAGAAACTGATCGTGGCTGTCGGCGGCCGGGGCGGCAGAGGCAATACCCGCTTCACATCACCTACACGGCAGGCACCGGCTTTTGCTGAGAAGGGAGAAAAGGGTGCCGAACTGTGGATCAATCTGGAACTGAAGTTGATCGCCGATGTGGCGCTGGTCGGTTACCCCAATGCGGGAAAATCAACCTTGATTGCCGCAGTATCGGCAGCCAAGCCGAAAATAGCCGATTATCCATTCACCACATTGGTGCCGAACCTCGGGGTCGTCTCATTGGGCGAAGGGAATTCCTTTGTGGTTGCCGATGTCCCGGGGTTGATCGAGGGCGCACACCGGGGTGTGGGCTTGGGCCATGATTTTCTGCGGCATATTGAACGCACACGGGTGATTGTCCATGTAGTGGATACGGCAGCGGTTGAAGGCCGCAGCCCGGTGGAGGATTACCTGCAAATCAACAAAGAGTTGGCGCTGTACAATCCCAAGCTAGCTCAGCTGCCGCAGGTAGTGGCAGCCAACAAGATGGATCTGCCCACCGCCCAGGAGCACCTGGGGCAGCTTCGGCAGGCGGCCGCCGCAGACGGGCGGATGGTCTTTGCCATTTCCGCCGCGGCTGGGCAGGGTACGCAGGAACTGATGGAACATGTCGGGAGACTGGTGGCCCAGATCAAAGCAAGGGAACCAGTGGAAGCCCCCAGCGACGAAGTCATTGTTTATCAGCCCAAATCACAGACTGCTCCGGTGGAAGAGTTCACCATCCGCAAAGAAAACGAGGACTATGTGGTGGAAGGGGAAGGGCTGCGCCGGCTGATGGAACGGCTCGACCTCAGCAACGAAGACACCGTCGAGTACCTGCAGCGGCTCTTTGATAAAATCGGCCTGTATAGAAAGCTGCGGGCCATGCAGATCCCTGATGGTGCCACTGTGCGGGTGGAGGGGCTGGAGTTCCAGTATGAAGAGTAACCAGTGCCGTTCGGAGAAACACCGGACGGTTTTTTTATTTTTTTTTTCTTGGATCGTGACTTGGCTTGTTGACTTTGACGCACGGTCAAGTGATATGATCAAAGCAGCAAGTCAAGAGGGGATGCATGATGGAACTGGTTAAGATTACGGAACTGACCAATCAGTTGGGGATCACTTCCCGAACGCTCCGTTACTATGAGCAAATGGGGTTGATCCAAAGTGTGCGCCTCCCGTTCGAGAAATACCGGTATTATGACAGTGAAAATATTGAACGAGTAAAGCAGATTCTGGTGCTGCGCAAAATGCAGATACCCATACGGGACATTCAAAGAATCTATGAGACCAAAGACTTGATGGCACTGGTTGACAGCTTTGTTGCACGGATTAATGCGATTGATCATCAAATCGAATCGTTATGTGAGCTGAAACGGATCATCCATAAGTTCATGCAGGCAATGATGGAAAAAGGAATCAAGCATATCTCAGCGCTGCCGCTGTTGTACGAAAAGTTGGAGCAGAGTTTGGATGGGAACAGCCGCCAAAGCGACAAGATCACCTTCCAAAAGCTCTCGGAGCTGACAGAACAGGAGCCGCTGGACCTGACAATAGTGGAACTGCCGCCCATGCGGATGATCTCATCGCTGGAAAAAGCTTCAGGAGAATCCGACGTTGAAGGCTTTTGGCACTGGCTGGCGCATAATGGAATCGCTTATGGCGCGCCGGGAAGCCGGATGATGTTCGAGTATCAGCAGGAAGACGGCCAAACAGTGATTATCAACAGTATTGACCAGGATTTTGCCAACAACAGCCCCTATATGGATTTGGTTTTTGAGGGCGGTCTGTTCGCTGTCGGCAGCACCTATGTGGATGATGATCTCACTGCGTTTCACCGCAGGATGATCAAAAGCTTTGATAATAACGAGTTTTATGAAGTGGACTACCACCACGGCGGTTTTCTCAGGCATGCATCCCTTGTTGAATCAGTTATATCCCCAGATGGCCTGCGAGAAAAGATCAATATCTACCTGCCTGTGAAAAGACGGCTGCCGAGCGCAGACCTCTACGCCCCCTATGAGCAAGTGTTTGGCATAACTTTGGCGGAAATTGAGCGGGAAAACCCCATACTCCATGAGTACAACGTGCCCTTGACTGAAATCACCCCAGTCAACGATCCCTACTATTAAGTCCTGGATACTGGCGAAGTGGAGTATGTCGCCGGCATCTCTTTGCGCAAGCTGTCGATCAATGTGGCGGTGCGAGTTCCTTTCCGGGTGGATATCGAGTTCATGGCTGACCGTGCCAGTGAACGTTTTGGCAATGGCAGCGATGAAGGCAGCATCCGCATTTACCACGGCAGCTGCATGTTCGGCATCAACATGGAGAATAAAGCAGACAGCAGATTGTCGAAAGCAGCAATCAGTTTCAATCAGCCCATAATTGGCAATTACTGCAGTTACCCCGGGCTGGGCCGGATCAAATACAATGAGTACAACACCCTCACCTGGATTGTGGGGGAGAAACATTTCGCTGTGGTGATCAATGGTGAAGTCCGATACTGTGGTGCCAACTTCCCATACATGGGGGCAGATTTGCATTTGCAAAGACCTGAAACCATTGTGATCGGCTCGGATGGCCAAGGGAAGAAATACTTTCGATCGGTAAAGGTATCCCAGTTGAAGATCACACCTAAAACAAAGATAAAGAAGGGAGAGCTTAATGTGTCTGTCAACCAAAGCAACAACATGATCCCAATCATCCATCCGCTGGTTAACTTTGGCCTCGGTGAAAACTACTTGTTTAACGGGTGTGCCAAATATGTGATGGAATGCTTGGGCGAAACTGATTTTGACTATGAATTCTTTGCAGGGTTCACAGGTGACAACTTCACCCAAGTTTACTCCTTTGACCGGTTTCGCGGCGATGGGGTCACCGATTACCTGTTGAGTGATCCCAACCGCCCCAACTATGTTGAAGAGATATTTGCCGAGTGTGGTTATGCCAGCACTTTTGTCAACATAAAGCAGCTGGCAGGCAATCCCAGCATGTATGTGCAAACATTGAGATCCTACATTGACAGCGGCCTGCCTGTGATCTTCAATCACTGGGGCAAGAACCCAAACATGGTATACGTGTGGGGTGTTTTTGTCGGCTATGAAGACTATGGCAAGACATTGTTGTACATTACCGCGGATCTGCAGGAACCGGAGCGGATCGCGTTGGCAGATCTATTCTCAGATGATATCCGCGATGATCAAGTGCACTGCAAGGGTTGGGTATTTATTGGTGAGAAGCGGAAAACCGTGAGTATTGCAGAACTGTACCGCAAGCGGATTACCACCTTGCCTCAGCTTCTGACTGTCAAGACCGAGAACTACTGCTTTGGCGCCGAGGCCTTCCGAGCTTGGGCCGCAGATATCGAGAACGGAAAGAATGATGGCATAAAACCGGAAGACTTCGATCCATGGTCTATGTACACAGTATATGTGTGCAACCTGGCGACCAACAGCTGCTGCTGCCAAAGCTTTCTGAAGCGAGCTCTGCAGCTTCACCCTGATCTGAAGTTCATTGAGGATGTGCACCAGCTGTATGATCAGACACACCGGTTGTGGAAAAAGCAAAAGGGAGAAGACCTGGAAGCAATCGGCGGCGCCTTCAATATCACATTGGCCGCGTTACAAAACCCTGAGCAGCGCAGCCGGATTGCTGCCAAGCTGCGGGAGTTCACCGAAGTCTATGATCAAATTGCCGCAGTGCTGAGTGCTAACCAGCAATAATGCTTTCTGCAGCAAGGCCAAATGCTGCCGCTAATTCCGCCATCTGATGCCTATCTGCTCCCCGGGCTGCCACCAGGCAGCCGTATTTTTTTAAGATTGGGGCAATATCTGCAAACTGTTGGGCCCCCTCTGCCAGGCCAATGATCAGGCGCCCATTGTAGATCCGGGCAGCAGCTGCGATTACTGCAGGGTTGGCACTGCTGATCATCAAAGGCAGCCTGACGACTCCCTGTATCTCTTTGACGGCTTTGACCACGATTTCAGCGGTATTGATTTCTGGCAGACTCACGTCCAAGCAGAGAATCTGCGGGTGCTGCTGCTCAAGGTCAAGCGCCGCTTGTGCTAAATACTCCATGTTCCCTGACCGCAAAGCTTCGGCTAATGACTGGTCGGTGAGGGGATTAAGCTCTGCGACCCTCTTGGTGTCCTTACCGTCGAACATAACGGTGAACCTGCCGGAACTGGCGGCTGTCAGCGGAAGAGCTTGCCGCGTTACTGGTTGGACGCCGGTCAATGACCGTTTCAAGGCATGGATATAAGCAGGTGTGGTGCCGCAGCAGCCGCCGACAATGCGGACACCTTTGGCGGCGAGGGCTTGCCCATGGGCGGCAAACTCGTCAGGTGAAACAGGAAAAACCACATTCTCTCCCTGCAGCCGAGGTAGTCCAGCGTTTGGCTGGACAATTACTGGAACCTGGGCATACTTCAGCATCTCATCGACAATAGGTATGACTTCTTGAGGCCCTAGTGAACAGTTAATGCCTAATGCAGCGACTCCCAGGTTTTGGAGCACATTCACTACTGTAATGGGATCGGCACCAGTCAGGGTCCGCCCGCTGACTTGAAAGGTCATGGTGCAGAAAACCGGAAGGCTGCAGTTTTCTTTGGCTGCCAGAACTGCTGCTTTGGCTTCATACAGATCGGACATGGTTTCTATTAATACCAGGTCCGCGCCTGCAGCAGCACCTATGCGTACTTGCTCGGCAAAAGCTTCATAGGCAGTCTCAAAACTCAAGGTTCCATATGGTTCCATCAGGTGCCCCAACGGCCCAATATCAAGTGCCACCAGTTTGTCGCCAGCTGCCCGCCGGGCTAGGGTCACCGCTTGGGAGATCACCGCTGCCACCTCTAATCCAGAACCTGTCAATTTAAAACGGTTGGCGTTGAAGGTGTTGGTGGTCACCGCTTGAGCACCAGCTTGGACGTAGTCACAGTGGATCTGTGTGATTACTTCCGGCTGCTCTAGATTGAGCGTTTCAGCAAGCACACCGCCTCTCAAGCCGAAACTCTGCAGCATAGTCCCCATGGCACCGTCAAATATCAGGAACTGATCCGCGAGAAGCTGATCCAGCTTATGTTTTCCCTTCACCGCCACCGCCGCCCTTTCTGTTCGTTCAATTGGCAATATCATACACGCTTGCGGCCGGAAAAGCAAGATTTGGGGCGCTCTGCAAAAGATCCGGCATCGGCAGGAAATTGCCGCTTATTTCCAGAACAATAAGGTGAAATCTGGAAAGGAAGGTGGCTGGATATGAGTGAGGTTTTCAAAGGTATAGGCCGGATTCAGTACGAAGGCCCAAATTCCAAGAATCCCTTGGCTTTTAAGCACTATAACCCGGACGAGAAAGTCGGCGACCGGACCATGGCCGACCACCTGCGGTTCTCGGTGGCGTATTGGCATACGTTCACCGGTAAAGGTGTGGATCCTTTCGGCGCAGCCACTATGGTCCGCCCATGGGATCAGCCGAGCCATCCGCTGGATCAGGCGAAAGAGCGGATGATCGCCGCCTTCGAGTTCATGAGCAAGCTGGGTGTCAAGTATTTCTGCTTCCACGACCGGGACATCGCCCCGGAAGGAGCGACCTTGAGAGAAACCAACAAGAATCTTGATGTGATGGTCGATCTGGCCAAACAGCTGATGAAAGATACCGGCATCAAACTTTTGTGGGGCACCGCCAATCTATTCGGCCATCCCCGCTTTGTCCACGGCGCCGCCACCTCGTGCAACGCCGATGTCTTTGCCTATGCGGCGGCCCAGGTGAAAAAAGCCTTGGAAATCACCAAGGAGCTTGGGGGCGAGAACTACGTCTTCTGGGGCGGCCGGGAAGGATATGAGACACTGCTCAACACCGACATGAAGCTGGAGCTCGACAACTTTGCCCGCTTCCTGCACATGGCAGTGGACTATGCCAAGGAAATCGGATTTACCGGGCAGTTCCTGATTGAGCCAAAACCAAAGGAGCCGACCAAGCATCAATACGACTTTGATGCCGCCACGGTCCACGGCTTCCTGCTGAAATACGGTTTGGAAAAGCACTTCAAGCTCAATATCGAAGCTAACCATGCCACGTTGGCGGCCCATACCTTCCAGCATGAGCTGCATTATGCCCGGATCAACGGGCTTTTGGGCAGCGTCGACGCCAACCAGGGCGACCTGCTTTTGGGCTGGGATACGGATCAGATGCCGACAGACATTTACACAACCACCCTGGCCATGTATGAGATCCTGAAGAACGGCGGCCTGCAGCCTGGAGGTCTGAACTTCGACTGCAAGGTCCGGAGAGGTTCCTTCGAGCTTGAGGATCTGTTCATCGGCCATATCGTCGGCTTTGATGCCTTTGCCTACGGCCTTAAGGTTGCCCACAAGCTGCTGCAGTCGGGCGAACTGGAGCAGTTCGTTGCGGAACGGTATGCCAGCTACACCAAGGGCATCGGCAAAGAGATCGTGGACGGCACTGCCGATTTCAAGAAACTGGAAGCATATGCCTTGGACTTGCCGGAAATTACCAACAAGTCCGGACGCCAGGAAGTGCTTGAGGCGATAGTGAACCGTTACCTGCTCGAGGGTTGAAGCGGCACAGCATGACAGGAACCGGCAAGACTGTGCAGAATATATAAAGAGGCTGGAACCCACCAAGCTTGGGTTCTTGGTGGGTTCGGCTTATTAATTCCATGAATGGAGCTGCCATGTTCATAGAGTCCAAGCTTTGCCGAATTGGCATCATGGGTGGTACGTTCGACCCGATTCACTACGGGCACCTTGTGACCGCAGAAGTGGTCCGGGGCGAATTTGATCTTGACCTGGTGCTCTTTGTGCCGTCGGGCATTCCGCCCCACAAAGATCCGCGCCTGGTCAGTTCCAAGGAACACCGGTATCTGATGACGGTGTTCGCCACGCTGACCAACCCATATTTCGAAGTGTCCCGGGTTGACATAGACCGGGAAGGGGAAACCTATACCATCGACACGCTGCGGGATCTGCGGAAGCTGTACGGAAACGAGGCCGAACTCTACTTTATCACGGGTGCCGACGCCATCGCGGAAATCACCGGGTGGAAGAATGCGGAGCAGCTGCTGGATTTGGCGGAGTTTGTCGCCGCAACCAGGCCGGGTTATCAGTTTGACCGGAGAATCCTGGATTGGTTCGATCAGCACGGGAAACAGCTGCATACGCTGCAGGTGCCTGCCATGGCCATTTCGTCCACGGATATCCGCCGGCGGGTGCAGGCGCGGAAATCGATCCGTTATTTTGTTCCTGAGGCTGTCGAGCATTACATTTACAAGAACGGCCTCTACAGTCAGGATCACACCCAAAGTACAGCAGGGGAAGGCGAAGATTCTAGGTGCAGGTAGGAGACATGCGCTGGCTGCTGTGAGTGTCAAACAGCACTTGCGCTTTTCGCAGGGGGGTCAAGGGGTGCTTAGTCCCGAAGAAATCGCCAGAAAACAACAAGAACTTGCAGAGAAGCGGGCCTGGAAAAGGCAGCGGAGGCGCAAAAGAATCATCTCCGCAGTCATATTATGCCTTGTAGGTTTATGCCTGCTTTTTGCTTCGGCTTATTTCAGCTACCAGCGGGGGCTGGCCGGCAGGCGGGCCTTTAGTCCATATGGGCAGATTGCATGGGAACCCCCGGAATATGAGCGCACTCATATTTTGTTTTTGGGCACAGACAGTGCGGAGAATGGGCCCTCCAGGACTGACACTATTCTCTTGGCAGCCCTAGATCCCAACACAGGCTACGCGGGGATTATCTCAATTCCGAGAGACACCCGCGTTTATATTCCTGAGCGGGACCGCTGGGACCGGATCAATGCCGTGCATGCCTACGGCGGCCCCGAATTGACTGTAAAGACAGTGTCAGAGTTTTTGGGCGTACGCATCGACTATTACATCGAGACTGACTTCGCCGGGTTCAGCAAGATCATTGACACGCTGGGCGGAGTAGAGATTGATGTGGAAAAAGACATGCAGTACACTGACGTTGCCGGCGGCCTATACATCGACATTAAAGCCGGCCGGCAGGTCTTGGATGGGAAAACTGCTCTGGAATATGTGCGCTACCGTGATCACCTAGGCGATGTAGCCTTGGTCAATCCAAGTTATGAGATATACGGCGGCAGGGTGGAAAGGCAGCGCAAATTCCTCTTGGCCGTCATCAAAGAGGTTTTGCAGCCCAGTACCATCTTTAAGCTTCCCAAGCTCTTGGGGCAGGTCTGGGAGGCGGTGGACACGAACATTCCGTGGGCAACAGCTCTGAAGTTGGCCTTTGCCGTCGACCGTTTCACCGTAGACAAAATCCAAACGGCGATTCTGCCGGGAACATCCGAAAAGATCGGCAGCGCTTGGTATTGGGTACATGATCCTGAACGGACCAAACAGGTGGTGGACTGGATTATTCACGGATCACCCATGCCGCTGACCGCTGAGGTGTTGAACGGTTCAGGCGTTCAGGGAATTGCCACTGCCGCCGCCGACGTGCTGCGCAAGCAAAATGTGGATGTAAAGAAGATCGGCAATGCGGATCATTTCAATTATCCGGTCACAGAAATCAGAGTCGGTTCGCAGGCTGATGCTGACCGCGTGACGGAGTTGGCCCAGTATTTGCAGGCAGAGGTACTGATCGATCCCTTTAGGGATTCGACTTTCGATATGACGGTAATCATCGGTAAGAACTTCAGCAAATAGGGAGGCGATTGTTTGAACAAACTCTCTGGCAAAGACATGGCCTTGGCCATAGCCCAGGCGATGGACGATAAAAAAGCAGACGACGTGCAGATTCTGCGCATGAGTGAAAAGATGGTGGAAACCGATTACTTTGTAATCTGCAGCTGTACGTCCTTCCCCCAAATGCAGGCTATCACCCAGTCGGTCCGGGAGCGCATGGAGCAGCACACCATACCTTTGCGGCACCAGGAAGGGCGGGACAACAACCACTGGATCCTGCTGGACTACGGTGATGTTGTGGCGCACATCTTCCTGGAATCGGAGCGCCGGTATTATAACCTGGAAAAACTGTGGGCTGACGCCGAAAGGATACCATTCAGCGGATGAAGCGAGCAGACGCTGCCTATACTCATCTTGCGCAGTACTATGACCGGTTGATGGGTGTGGATTACCAGGAGTGGGCAGCCTATCTTGAGGAAATCTGGACCAGGCTGGGTGTGAAACCGAAACGGATTCTGGACTTGGGTGCCGGTACCGGCGGCATCACCATCCCTTTGGCCCAGAAAGGGTATGAACTGGTGGCTGTGGACAGTTCTCCGGCAATGGTGGCAGTCGCCCGGGAAAAGGCAGCTCAAGCCGGTGTGGCGGTGGAGTTTATCGTCCAAGCTATGGAAGACATAGATTTGGGGCAGGAGTTTGACCTGATTATCTGCTGCTGCGATGCCCTCAACTATCTGACAACGCCGGAGCAGCTGGCCCGGTTCATGCGCCAAACCTGGCTGCACGCCAAACCCGGCGGGCTGCTGCTTTTTGATCTTAACTCAGAGCTGAAACTGCGGGAAATCTACGGCAATCAGTCCTACGCCGAACTATTCGATGATTTTGGCTATTTCTGGGACAATACCTTCGACGAGGCGGAAGCGATCTGTACAATGCGGCTCACATTCTTAATCAGGGAACGGAACGGCATGTACCGCCGCGCCGCTGAAGTCCACCGCGAGAAACTGTGGCGCCCCAGTCAGATTTTTCAGCTGCTGCAGGAGCATCAGTGGGAAGTCAAGGGGTACTGGCAGTTCCCCACCTTCTCAGAGCCGGACGGCGAGGAGGAACGGTGGCAGTTCGCCGTCCAAAAACCAATCAGCAAAAGAGAAAAATGACGCCAGGACATCCGGCGTCATTTTTTCCGCCCTACGGTTATCGACAACAGCCCCGTTTGCCGTAGCCCCGCTGCGCAATAAATTGTGCTGCCTTGGCAGTCGAGGTTGTCAATGACAGCTGTTGATTGACCGGGGACAGGGCTTTCTGCATCTGAGGCTGGTATCCCATCATCTGGTGGCGCATTTGGGCTGATGCCTGCTGAATCCAGCGCTTATTAATCCTTTGATTGGCCAATGGTCCATCACCTCCGTGCTCTCCTTGGTAATAAGATATGTAGGATCAGCGAAGGCGGTGCGGGGCCAAGGGCAAAGAATGAAGGCTGTGCTGGGCACAGCCTTCATTTATGGGCGAAATGTATTGCCGAGTGAAGTCGCCTGGCTGGCAAGAGCCTGTTCTGCTGAAGCGATCATTTTGCGGACCATATGACCGCCGACAGCACCACATTCTCTGGAAGTGATATTACCCCAGTAGCCGGTTTTGTATTCCGGGTTTATATTCAGCTCTTGAGCAACTTCGTACTTGAATTGATTCAATGCGTTGATTGCTTGAGGTACCAGTTTTTGATTTGAAGAACCGGAACCTAGTGCCACTGGTCAACACCCCTTTTCTTAAATTAATTTCCTTGGTGCTTATATATTGCCCCGCGTTGGACGTTTTATATCACTGTTTGTGTTGGTAAATTCGGTAATTCTTGCATAGGCCCGGGCAACTCTGATGCAGGAAATGCAGGGGCTGTGTTGAACAATATAACGGGCGCTTACCTAAAAGGCTTTTAGTTAAATGGTTTGTGAAAGGATTCCTTAAGTAATGATCAATACTGCGACTGCAAGAAAGGGTGTGTTGATTTGTTGGCGAAGACGTTCCCCCGTGGTGGAGGCCATATTCCGCACCGCAAGGATGCGACGAAGCATAAACCGATAATGGCCATGCCCGCCCCGAAGCTGGCGGTGATTCCCATGAGCCAGCATGCCGGAGCTCCCTGCAAACCCCTGGTCCAGGTTGGCGATCGGGTCAAATTGGGACAAAAGATCGGTGATGCCGAACAGTATATTTCCGCACCGGTCCATGCCAGTGTATCTGGGCAGGTTGTGGAGATCGCGGAAAGAACAATGCTGGACGGCAGTAAAGTGTTATGCGTGATCATTGAGAACGATGGGCTGGATGAAATGGAGCCCAAAGCTGAACAGGACTATTCCCGCCTTGCCCCGAACCAGATTGCCGGCCTGATCAGAGAGGCAGGAATTGTCGGCATGGGAGGGGCAGGTTTTCCCACCCATGTCAAAGCCGAACCGCGTAAACCGGTGGACACGGTCTTGATCAATGGGGCGGAGTGTGAACCGTATCTGACATGTGACCACCGCCTCATGATCGAGCAACCGCACAAGCTGATTGAAGGTTTGAAGATCTTGATGCAGGCAGTGGGTGCCCACCAAGGCATCATTGCTGTGGAATTGAACAAACCCGATGCCATACGCGTCCTGGAAGAGGCCTGCGCCGAGCAATCCTACATCAAGATTGTGGGGCTGAAGGTCAAATATCCCCAAGGCGCAGAAAAGCAGCTGATCAAAGCTGTCCTCCGCAGAGAGGTGCCTTCCGGCGGCCTGCCGGCTGACGTCGGGTGCGTTGTCCAAAATGTGCAGACAGCCATTGCCGCTGCTGATGCGGTGGTCCGCGGCATTGGGCTGTATCAGCGGGTGATTACGGTTGCCGGGGCGGCTGTTTATGACCCACGTAATGTTTTGGTACGGGTCGGCACTCCGATTCAAGATGTCATAGATTACTGCGGTGGAATGGGCAATCCGGCTGCGATTGTAGCCGGTGGGCCTATGACCGGAAAGCTGGTGCAGGACGTGACGGCACCGGTGACTAAGCCCTTGTCCGGTATCCTAGTGCTGTCCAAGGATGAAGTGGACTATGAATTGAACCTGCCTTGCATCCGGTGTGCCCGCTGTGTGGACCACTGCCCCATGGGGCTGCAGCCGAATTTCCTGGCGGATTGGAGCAATAAATGGCTGTATGATCAGGCCAAGCGGAACAACATCATGGACTGTATTGAATGCGGCCTCTGCTCTTATGTGTGCCCGGCCAGACGGGGCTTGTGCAGGTCGATACAGGCAGGCAAAAAGGCTGTAAGAGCCGGAAAGACAGCTATTTAACGGAGGTGGGTCGCATGAAGGCTAAACAGGAGTTATGGGCGCCTGTGATCAGAGCGGAAGACACGGTCCGGCGGATTATGTTCGATGTTGTCTTGGCTTTGATCCCGTGCTGGCTGGCGGGAATCATCTTCTTCGGTTTGCGTGCGTTCTGGATTGTGCTTTTGAGTGCTGCTACCGCAGTTTTGGCTGAAGCGCTGATTATGCGCTACCCGCTGCGTTTAAAGGGGCTGCTCGGCGACGGAAGCAGCCTGGTGACTGGATTGATCGTGGGATTAATCCTGCCGCCGACAGTGCCGTGGTGGATTCCCGTTGTGGGATCGCTTTTGGCAATCACCATCGGCAAGCTGGTATTCGGCGGCCTTGGCCATAATATTTTCAACCCGGCCTTGGTTGGGCGGGCGGTTCTGCTTTTAGCTTTTACCGCTCCCATGGTCAAGTATGTCCGTCCTTTTGATGCTGTTACAGAGGCCACGCCCCTTTTGACCATGCGCTCGTTTGACTGGGCGCTGGTGTGGGGCAATGTCAGCGGCAGTATTGGGGAAACATCGGTAATCGCCATTCTGCTCGGCGCCGCTTATTTGTTGGTGCGCAGAGTGATTGATTGGCGGATTCCTGTTGGTTATGTGGCCACTGCTTTTGTGGTGGCTTATATTTGGCAAATGAATCCTTGGGTTGCAGTCACCGCCGGCGGCCTGCTGTTCGGGGCGGTGTACATGGCCACGGATATGGTCACATCCCCGGTCAACCCCATGGGCAGGCTGCTCTTTGGGTGCGGCTGTGGCCTTTTGACCATCTTTTTACGGAAATACACTTCGTTTCCGGAAGGCGTCACCTTTGCGATCCTCACAATGAACGCCCTGGTACCGCTCTTGGATATGCTGACAGTTCCTGTGATTTTCGGTGCGAAACGCAGCAGGGAGCAGCAGTTTACCACCACGATCGCTGTCGCGGTGTTGATCTGCCTGGCTTGGGGTGTTTTGTTTGTGATCAACCGGACCGTTCCGGAGGGAGTGCCGGTGACCGCCGAGGGAGTGTACCTGCCGCTGGTGGAAACTTTAGGTACGGATGCCTATACAACAGAAACCATCAATGACAAGGTCTATTACTTTACCGGTACCCGGGAAGCTCCGGAGAAGGTGGCTGTAGTCAGTTCGGAGCAGGGCTACCACGGCCCGATCTATTTCTACCTGGTCTTGGACGGCAGCGGCCGGATTGAGTATCTGCAGATCCTCACCCACAGTGATGATCCAGGGTTGGGCAGCCTGGTCACGCGGCGTTCATTCCTCGATCAGTTTATCGGGCTGGATACGTCGGAACTGACCATGGATGTAGATATTCAGGGTATTACGGGGGCGACCATCTCCTCCCGGGCAGTGATGCGGGGGGTGACCAATGCTTTGGAGCATTTCCAGGAAGCGTTTTACGGCGCAGATGACGCCGATGCTGCCTCAGGGTATGCCGACGGTGTTTACACAGGGCAAGGTTCCGGGTTCGGCGGCCCTCTCAAAGTTGAGGTCTCCATTGATCAAGGAAAGATTAATGCCGTAACTGTATTGAGCCACAGCGAGACCCCTGGGATTTCCGATGAAGCTCTCAAAGTCATGCCGCAGCGGATCACGGCCGCCAACAGCCCTGAAGTCGACCTAGTGAGCGGAGCGACCTTTACCAGCCGGGCAATTGTCGAGGCTGTGAAAAAAGCGCTGGCTCAGGCAGTTCAGACTGAAGATTCCGGTGCCGGAGCGGCGGCTCCTGCCGTAGATATCTCCAAGATCCCTGACGGTGTCTACCGAGGCACAGGAACGGGTTTCAGCGGCAGCATAGTTGTTGACGTGACCGTCACCGGCGGCAAGATCACTGCGATCACGGTGGTGGAACACAATGATACCGCGTTTATAGCTCAAGCAGCTTTCAGTTCTCTGATTCCGACAATCATAGAGAAGCAGTCACTGGCGGTGGATGTGCGCGCTACCGCTACCTTCAGCAGCAAAGGGCTGTTGGAGGCTGTGGAAGCCGCCCTGACAGCAAAGGAGGCCAGATAAAATGTCACTGGGAAAGGTTTTCTTTAACGGACTTTGGCGGGAGAATCCCATTCTGCGGCTGGCGATCGGCCTAGTCCCAGCCCTGGGGATCACTCATCTGGCGATTAACGGCGTTTACATCGGCTTGGCAACCACTATCGTGCTCCTTGCAGCCGTTTTGGTTAAGATCCTGGTCAAAGATCTCGTCTCTAAAGACGTCAGCTTTTTTGTGGACCTTGCTTCCTTAACTATATTCACGACACTGCTGTACCGGCTGACAGGAGTTTATCAGCCTGAACTCCTGGTCCAACTGGGTATCTACCTGCCTTTGGTTGCTGTGAACGGCTTTGTGCTGCAGCGGCTGTCGGTAGACCAGCCTCCTTCGGCCCGGATTGTGGATGCTTTAAGCATGGGGCTTGGCTATACCGCTGTTTTGACTGTGATTGGGATCATCCGGGAGTTTGTCGGTTTGGGGCAGTTCTTCGGCCAGCATGTCCTCAACGGCACTTTGAATCCATTTTCCCTGGCAGCCACTGTACCAGGCGGATTTGTGATCGTAGGTTTGCTGATCGCGCTATACAATGCCTTGAACAGAAAGGGAGGGGAAATCGATGAATAACGGGCTGAAGCTCTTGGCAGAGGGTGTAATCGTCCACAATTTGATCTTGTTTCAAGGCTTGGGGATTTACGCCTTGCTGCGCTACACCAAATCCATCGCGACTGCGGCCAAGGCGGCCTTGGTGATGCTGGTCACCACTCTGACAGCCTGTGTTTTGGTGTGGGGTACAAACCCGCTGCTGCCGGCCAACAGCATGCGCCTCCCGCTCGATCTGCTGATTGCCCTGGCAGCTGGCTTGTTCTGGCATAAGCTGTTGGCGTCGTTCTTTGCCAACGATATTACACTGGATCTGCCGGCAGCATTTTTCAACTCCGCTTTGGTGGGAGTGCTGCTTGCAGTGCCTGAAGGCCTGCCGGAGGGGCCGGGAATCGTCAGCTATGGACTGGCGTATGCCCTGGGTTATGGTGTGGTGTTGATCATCATGGCGGGAATCCGGGCTCGTTTAGAGCTGGTGAACGTCCCCCGGCCATTCCGGGGTGTGCCCATTTTGCTGATTTCCGCAGCACTGCTGGCATTGGCTTTGATGGGATACAGGCTTTAAGCTTGATAGCGGAACTGTGGGGCTTTCCCACAGTTTCTTTTTGGGGATATATGTCAGAAAATTGAAAATTATAGAAGGGTTTTGGAGGGACCGCAGCGAATCAATCAGGTATGAGGGAGACGGGTGGAAGGAGTATGGAATGTGAACGCACGGCAGCGCGTTTTAACCTTGATCCTGATCTTCTTCGTTTTGTGCGGTAATTGTTTTAACTTAATCATTGCCCGCCAGCGGGCGGCCCGCATTGTCAGGGCTGCGGATGTCACAGCCGCTGAGCAGCGGGGTGAGGCCGCAGCGGAAGTGAGTTTGGAAAGTGGTTTGCCCCTTGCGGTGCTCGGCCTGACCCGCCATCCGGGGCTGGATATAACTGTAACCAAGGCTTTCAATGCTGACGGTACGGAGCATGACTTCACCCAGTGCATGCTGATCCATGTCAACTGGGCGACCGAAAAGGAACTGCAGCAGCTCCCGGGAGTAGGAACGGTGCTGGCCAAGAGGATCATGGAGAAGCGGATGGAGCGGTTTTTTGCCGATTTCAAAGATCTTTTGCTTGTGCCGGGGATCGGTGAAAAGCGGCTCACCCAGATCCAACCCTTGATCTGTGTGGCAATCCCGTATGTTGAAGAGTAAGTCGCGTCCGTTTCTGCCCGTATTTCCCCTGCTGGCGCTGGGGATTTACCTGAGCCAGATTCCAGTTAGCGCCGCGGCCGCTGCTGCCGCAGCCTGGGCAAGTGCCGCCCTTGCCGTGCTGTGGCTGTACTTGGAGTACAAAGGCCGGGTGGCTGCCCGCTGGCTGTTTTGGCTGTTATTGGCCGCGGCTGGCTATTTTCTGGCTGTTACCGACAGCGGCAGCCTGCCTGACTGTGCTGAGCCCTTGGCCCTGACCGGCCGGGTCATAGACCTGCGCCGGTTGAGTTACAATCAGCGGGTAATTGTCTCGGTGCCGGAAATCAGGTCCAAACTGGCGCTGCACCTGCCGCTGGAACTTGATCTTGAGGTTGGGGATTGGCTGTGGTTTTGCGGGCTGATTGATAGGCCAAGCCGAGCACGCAACCCCGGGGAATTTCATTACCAGGCATACCTGCGCAGTCTGGGCGTGCATGCTGTGATGGAACCTACAGCTTGCGGACTGCTGCCCAAAAAAGCTTGGGCAGCTCGGCTGCTGGCATCGCTGCAGCGCTGTGTCAAAGCAAACCTGGAGCGTCATATGGGGAATCCGGGGTTGGAAGCGGCGCTGGTGCTGGGCGACCGCAGTGCGTTAAGTGTAGAGCAGCAGGAAGTGTGGGAGAAGCTTGGCATCACGCATTTGCTGGCTGTATCCGGGACCCATATTGGGCTGCTGGCTGCCATCCTCTGGCTGGCATTCCGGTGGGTGCCTATCTCCAAAAACTGGAAACCGGCGGTGGTCTGTGGAGTCTTATTGCTCTATGTGCTTTTAAGCGGCTCCAAACCATCAGCGTGGCGAGCTTGGCTTTCTGCAGTAGTTGTCATTTGTGGGGCTGGCCGGCGCCAGTTGGACGGGCTGCACCTTTGGAGCTTGGTAGGGACTGTCATGCTTGTGGCCAACCCAGCCTACCTTTGGCAAATCGGCTTTCAGCTGTCATTTGCGGCCAGCGGTGGGATTGTGCTCTGGCGTCCGGTGATCAAAAAGCTTACTGCTTTGGTTCCCGAAGGAAGATACGGCAGGCTGCTGAGCAGGCTTTTCAATTCCATTGCTGTTTCTCTTGCAGCTCAACTGAGCCTGACGCCACTGCTGCTGCAGCATTTTTCTCAGATCACTCTGCTGGCACCTCTTGCCACTCTGCTTGCGGCACCGTTTGTGACGGTGCTGACGGCCGGGGGCTTGGTGTTAGGCCTGTTTGGTTCGGCGGCAGCTCCCATTGGCCCGGCTTTGGATGCTGTGACAGAGCTTGCGGAATGGCTCTGCGGCCTGTTGGCCAATGTGGACTGCTTGATTGCCGCCCCGCCCATGGCTCCAAACATGGTATTGGCTTGGTACACAGGCTTTATTTTGGCTGGCTGGGCTGGGCGCAGGCATTATATCCGCCTGGGCAAGACGGCACGGCGCCGGTGGGTGAACTACGGCCTGGCTGTTTTGCTGATCGTCAGCCTGCCGCATCATTGGGTCCGGCCGCTGGAAATCACGTTCCTCGACGTGGGCCAGGGGGACTGCATCTTGATCCGCACGCCTTTTCGGCAGCACATCCTCATTGATGGCGGCGGTGATTCAGTATACTGGCAGCAGCGGGGCAGGAATGTGGGCCTTACCACGGTCGTGCCGTATCTCAAGTACCGCGGTGTCGGCCATATTGATCTGGTGGTCTTAAGCCATCCCCATGAAGACCACCTTCACGGTCTTTTGGCCGTGCTGGACAACTTTTCCGTGGGCATGATTGTAGACAGCGGGCAGATCCATACCACACCAACTTACAGGAGATACCTTGAATTGATCATGGAAAAGGGGATTCCGTATCAACACGTACAGGCCGGGGATCGGCTGCTGCTGCGTGGAGGTGTGGCATTCACCGTGCTGCATCCACAGCAGTTCCTCACAGGGACCGATGCGGATTTGAACAATAACAGTCTTGTGATTTCCCTGGCCTATCAGGGGTGTAAGGTGCTGTTTACCGGGGATATTGATCGGGAAGGTTTAGCTGTACTGCTGCACAGTGGTGCGCTTGCACCGGCGGACGTGGTCAAAGTGCCGCACCACGGCAGCAGAGCGGCTCTGCTGCCCGCGTTTTACCAGACGGTTCAACCTCGGTATGCGGTTATCTCGGTCGGCCGGAATTCCTTCGGGCATCCCCATGCTGAGGTGCTGGACTGCTTGGAACAGGTGGGAGCCGATGTTTTGCGCACGGATCAAGAGGGTGCAGTCTCCTTTTACATCTGGAATGGATTGCTCGGCAGGTATTCGCATCCGCAGTAGAGAAAAATTCAATATTGAGGGACACCGATGGGCAACCACCTGAGCTGCCCAGTTGGGCCGCCCAGTTAATCATCCTGCTGGGCCGATCGGTAGGCCGGTGAGACGCAAATGAGTGCGAAACGAGGGAAGCTTGATGTTCAGGACAAAGCAGGCCATACTCACCGAAGCTTTGCAGCGCCTTTATGTGATTTACGGCGAGGATCAGTATTTGAAGGATGAGCTGTTCCGCACCTTCCAAAAAAGGGCGGAACAAAGCGGCATGCCGGACTGGAATTGGATCAATCTCACGGCGGGCGAGGAACTGCGGCCGGCGGACTTGATCAACGAGCTGCTCACTCCCCCTTGGGGATCCGGGCCGCGGATCGTTGTGCTTCGGGATGCTCATGAACTGAACGGGGATTTCTTGAGAGCAGTTGCAGAGCAAATTCCGAGGATGCCGGAATCCAACTGCCTGGCTATGTTTTTCGCCCGGCTGGACAAAAGCCTAAAGGCTGTCCAGCAGCTGCTCAAGGTGGGGGTGCCGATTGAATGTGCCAGCCCCAAAGGTGAATACCTGGTGCGTTGGGTCCAGGACTATCTCAGCCTGAAACAGAAGAAGATGGCTCCCACAGCGGTGCAGCAGTTCCTCAACAAGGTTGGCACAGATCTGTACCTGATCGCCAATGAGTTGGACAAGTTGATCGTTTACACCGCAGACCAGCCGAACATAACAGAAACAGAGGTGGCGGCTGTCACCTCGCTGGCTCCTGGGCAGCTGGAACACGGCGGCATTTTTGACTTGGCCGCGGCCATCTCGGCCAAGAACGTGCAGCAGGCATTGGCGATTCTCACACAGCTGCTTGATGCCAAGGAACCGCCGCTGCGGATTCTGCCGCTGATTGAACGGCAGCTGAATTTACTGATCGCAGCCAAAACCAAGGGAAGGGCCAGCACGAAAGTTGTGGCCCAGGCAATGGGTGAGAAATCGGATTATGCCCTGCGGCAGGCAGAGAAATATGCCCACAACTTCACGCTGGAGCAGCTTTACGCTGGTCTGGACCAGGTTCTTGCTGCTGATGCTGAACTGAAGCTGGGAGCTGAGCCTGACCAGATCATGGAGCAGCTGATTATTGCTATTTGCGTTTGATGCAGGCAGTTTGATGCCGGCAGATGCCTTTATGGGTATAAAAAAAAGCGCCCTGCACTGCGAAGAGCGGGCGATTTTTTTATATGTGTCATGTGTTGAACTATAACGCGTGTAAGAACAGGTCAGCCTTGAAGATTGGCAACCCTTTTCATCAGCCGTGATTTTTTGCGTGCGGCTTTGTTTTTATGAATCAAGCCCTTGGCGGCTGCTTTGTCCAGTGATTTTACCATCGTTTGCAGATGGGCCTGGAGATTGGGATCATTGGCTGCGATTGCTTGCTCGGCTTGTTTGACAGCGGTTTTGAGCGCCGATTTCTGTGAACGGTTCAATGCTCTTCTTTTCAGGCTTGTGCGAACCCGCTTTTCTGCAGATTTGGTGTTGGCCACTTAGTTCACCTCCGTTCGATCAATCACCGCCCGTTATTATATCATTAACTGTCCAGGATTTCAATACATGATTCTCAGGTTTGCAGGATATTCTATTCACACAAAGTGTTGTGAAAGGAGAACAGCGGATGGATCAGCAGCTCGATGCTTACCAGCAGGAGTTTCATGATAAGTACGGTGTAAGGACTGATTTGGCGGTAGAGGCTCATGAAGTGATTGTGGAACGTGAAGGGCCGCCGGAGATACCAGGTGTGATCGTCAACAATGAGCACACAGAGCATGCCAACATCTGCAGGGTGACGATTGAGAGCGAATTGGGTGCCCGGATGATGGGGAAGGCGCCGGGGCACTATTCCACGATTGAGGCCCCCGCGCTGCGCCAGCATAACCGGGATGTACACCAACAGATTGGAGAACTTTTGGCGAAGGAAATCAAGTGGTTCATAGAACAAAGCCAGTTGGGGCCAGAGGCCGTCATCCTGGTCGTCGGTTTGGGCAACTGGAACGCCACTCCCGATGCCTTGGGGCCGAAGGTGGTAGAGGAGCTGATGGTGACCAGGCATCTGATCCAGCTTTCTCCACCCGAGCTGCGCAAAGGGCTGAGGCAAGTAGCGGCGATTGCTCCGGGTGTGCTCGGCTTGACCGGGATTGAGACTGGTGAGATCATCCGAGGGGTTGTGAGTGAAGTCAAGGCGGATGCGGTAATCTGCATTGATGCTCTGGCTAGCCGCAGTGTCAGCCGCTTAGGTTGTACGATTCAGATCTCGGATACAGGGATCAATCCCGGGGCGGGTGTGGGAAACAAACGCATGGCGATCAACCAGGAGACATTAGGCATACCGGTGCTGGCCATCGGAGTCCCAACGGTGGTGCACGCATCAACCATCGTCTCTGACGCCCTGGATATCATCGGCGGCGAAGACCCTGATCGGAAGCTTCAGGCTGAGGAAATGCCGCAGAAGACCAGTTTTAGTGTGGACCCTCAGGCGATCATGGGTTCGGCGGCACCTCCTAAAGCCGAAAATGAGCAGCCGCAGGCTATGCCCAGCTCGATGCCTCGGGAGCAAAAACGGCAGATGATCAATCAAGTGCTGGAACCGTACATGGGCAGCCTGATTGTCACTCCCAAAGAAGTCGACGAGCTGATCAATGACATAGCCAACGTGATCGCCGGCGGTTTGAACAGTGCGTTCCACGAGGGTGTGGACTACGACGAGATCTTCAAGTACTTAAGCTAATGTGGTGTGGTACAGGGGACGGTTCCTTGTACCACTCCGATGGAGAACCTGTTTCCACGTTAAGAAGCTGTCCAGCCGGAGTGGTACAAGGAACCGTCCCCTGTACCGCTTACGGCAGCTGGTAGTCGATCCAGACATGCCCAGCTATGGTTTCGACCCGTTCACCCTCAATCAGGATTTCAATTTTTTCTATTTCGGGAAACTGTATCAATGTGGATACGATGGCATTGACCAAATGCCCTTCCAGCTGACTGCCTCCTACAAAGTTTGTCTGCAGTTCTTTGGAGAAATCGACAGTGGCCAACCCTTCGGTGACTGTCAGCCCGCGCAGTTTAGTACCGGTTGAGACTGACGGCTGCAGCCCCTGGCCGTTCTCCTCAGACGTAGGGCCTGCAAGCAAGATTTCTAAAGCCTTTTCCGGAGTTGCCGGCTTGGGGCAGGCGCGTACCACCGGCACCAGCAGGAAATTGGTTGGTGTAACCCGCACAAAGTATACCACCACATAGTCTGCTTCCCTTACAGCCCGCAGCTGATAGTACAAATACCCCGACAAAACAAGGCTGATGATTAGCAACAACGCCAAGAACTTCTTCATTAGTACCATTCCCTCTCAGCATACTAAAATTGAAGCAGTGGTACAGGGGACGGTTCCTTGTACCACCCCAGGAGATTAGTTCTCCATCGGGCGGATACAGGGGACAGTTCTTTGTACCACCACGGTTGCACGGTATTTCGATATGGAAACGAGCTCTACATCGGGGTGGTACAAGGAACCGTCCCCTGTACCACCTCCACCCTCTTAGCTTAACATATTTTCGGTGATGGACAAATATAATGTGCTGTAGCCTACTAAAGAGGGTGGTCAAATGCCGAGGCACCGCAGCCGGCATCAGGCAGCATCCATCCTGCCGGGGCTGTTCGTTATGATCCTGTGCGTGATCATCGGGTATTTCAGCTATCATCTGCTTTTTGGTTATATCAGCCTCGATCAGTCACTGGTCCGGACCGTGATTAGTTTAGGGATACCAGCTGCCGGCGAACGGGAGCAGTACAACCCCGGGTGGGAATACACATTCCGTTCTTTGTTGTATCTGATTACCGATTACGACCTGGGCAATCCCGACACACTGCTGAAGAACGCCATCCCTTTTCTCGACCTAGCCGAAAAAAGACAGACCTGGCAGGAGCGGCCTTTTGTCTTTATTCCCGAGCTGACATTTGCACCTGATCCAATGCGGCCATCGGGCATCGACACCCAGCTGCCCAACCAAACCCAGCCTGCCAGCCTGACACCGCAGGTTCTGATCTACCACACCCACTCATCAGAGATGTACCTCGGCGCCCAAGCCGCAAGTGGTAACTACCAAAACGCCCATTACGTCTTCAGCTCCAACAACGACACGAAAATCACCGGCATCATGGAAGTAGGCAACCATCTGGCTGAAGCCCTGCGCAGCCAGGGAATTGGTGTGATTCATTCCACAGCCATTCATGACTGGCCTACCCTCAGCAGCTCCTACGTCAACTCTGAGCGGACTGTCAAAGCCATTCTGGCCCAGAACCCAGACATCCGGTTCGTCTTTGATGTCCACCGGGATGCCAACGTACCTGACCGGACTGTGGTGATCAACGGCAGGCAGGTGGCCCGGGTGCTGTTGGTGGTGGCCACCGCCCAGGACATCCCCCAGTCCCATCCCCATTGGGAAGAGAACTACCAGTTTGCCCTTGAGTTCTACCGAACGGCAGAACGAATGTACCCCGGATTGATGCGCCCGATGCAGATCCGCCGCGATGCCCGCTACAACCAGCATCTGCACCAGAACAGCATCCTAATAGAGATCGGATCGGTGGAAAACACTATTGAAGAAGCACTGCTGGCGGCGGAATTGGTTGCCACTGTGATAGCAGAGATGCTATAATGAAAACTAGATTTTACTCAAGGAGCAGGAATCATGCACGAAGCATCCAGTTCGACCCAACGGGTGGCTAAGGCCGCCGGGATCGTGATGTCTGCCATCTTCCTCAGCCGCGTGCTGGGGTTTGTCAGGGAGCGGGCGATAGCCACCGTCTTCGGCAGGACCGGGGTTACAGATGTCTTTTTTGCCGCTTTTGCCATTCCTGACCTGATGTACCAGCTGCTGGTCGGAGGTGTGATCAGTTCCGCATTCATACCCGTTTTCACCCAATATCTAGCCCGGGACGATGAGAAACAAGCTTGGCATGTGGCAAGCTCCTTCATCAATCTGGTGGGAATACTGCTGATCGGCTTCACCATATTGGGGATCATTTTCGCCCCAGCAGTAGCCCCCCTGGTGGGGATCGGCTTCGGCGGCGAACAGAGGGATCTGCTGATCAGCCTGATGCGGATTACCTTTCCAGCAGTGTTCTTTACCGCTCTGTCCGGCATCGCCATGGGTGTTTTGAACTCATACCAGCGGTTCACCCTGCCGGCTGTAGGGCCGCTGATTTACAATACAGCTCAAATCCTGAGCGCCTATGTCCTAGGCCCCCTTTTGGGCATAGTGGGGATGGCTTACGGGACCGTAGCCGGGGCTTTTGGCAGCTTTTTCGTCCAGATGCCGCTGGCGGCACGCATTGGGAAGCCGTATTACCGCGGCCTGATCGATCTCAAGCATCCCGGCATCAGAAGGATCATCAAGCTGATGATTCCGGCCATCATCGGCCTTTCAATTGCCCAGATCAACATGATCGTCGGCCAGAACCTGGCATCACTGCTTCAGACAGGTTCCATTGTCGCCCTGAGAATCGCCAACCGGCTGATCAACTTCCCATTGGGTATCTTTGCCATGGGCCTGTCCACGGCGATCTTCCCCACGCTGGCCGCCCAAGCTGCCCGCCGGGAAATGGCTGAACTCAAACAGACCTTTGCTTTCGGCCTGCGGGTTGTCTTCTTCATTACCCTGCCTTCGGCAGTGGGGATGGCCGTGCTGCGTGTGCCTATTGTCCGGCTCCTGTTTGAGACCGGGGAATTCACCAGCCGCGATACCGAAATAACAGCTTATGCCTTGCTGTTTTACGCTGCTGGGCTGTTTGCCCAGTCGGGGCTGCAGATCATCACCCGGGTCTACTACTCCCTGCAGGATACCATCACCCCCGTCAAAGTGGGGTTTGCCGCGGTTGTGGTTAATTTTGCCGTCAGCCTGGCGCTGCTGAAGTGGACAAGTTTGGATATCGGAGGGCTGGCGCTGGCCTTTTCCTTGACAAGCCTGATTCAAATGCTGATTCTGATTGGGGCACTGCGGCGCAAGATCGGCCCCATCGGCGGCCGCCGCATCTTCAGCACCGTTGCCCGGTCAGCAGCGGCCAGCGCAGTGATGGCCCCCTGCACCCACTACACCGCCGTACTGGCCGCCCGCTATGTGGATCTGGCCACGGGGACAGGCAGGCTGGTGCAGACTTTCAGCGCCATTACCGTTGGCATTGGTGTATATATTGTATTAAGCCTGCTTTTGCACATGGAAGAGCCTGCATTTGTGGCCGATGTGATTAAAAAACGCTTGAAGGCCAAAGGCCGCAAAGCTCAGGCTGATTGACTTTGGTTGATTTGTGACAGAAGGACATGATGTGGTTATGAATCAAAAACTGATTAGAAACTTTTGCATTATCGCCCATATTGACCACGGGAAGTCGACACTGGCCGACCGCCTGCTGGAAGCGACCGGCACCGTTACCGAACGGGAGTTGGCTGAGCAGATCCTCGACTCCATGGATCTGGAACGGGAACGGGGCATTACCATCAAGCTGACAGCAGTCCGGATGAACTATCGGGCTGCGGACGGGCAAGAGTACGTCCTCAACCTGATCGACACTCCCGGCCATGTGGACTTTTCCTACGAGGTGTCCCGCAGCCTTGCGGCCTGTGAAGGGGCACTGCTGGTGATCGACGCCACCCAGGGCGTCGAAGCCCAGACTTTGGCCAATCTCTACTTGGCATTGGAACACGACTTGGAGATTATCCCTGTAATCAACAAAATTGACTTACCCAGCGCCGATCCCGACAGGGTCAAGCGGGAGATAGAGGAGGTCATCGGCCTCGACAGCAGCGAGGCGATCCTGGCAAGCGCCAAGACCGGCGTCGGGATTGATGCAATCTTGGAAGCGATTGTCAACCGCATTCCGCCTCCGAAAGGGGATCCTGAAACTCATCTTCAGGCCTTGATCTTCGACTCCCATTACGACTCTTACCGCGGCGCAGTGGCCTATGTGCGGGTGTTTAACGGTATACTGAAAGTCGGCGATCCGATTATGATGATGAGCAGCGGGCGCACCTTCGAGGTTTCGGAACTGGCAGTGCTTTGCCCGCTGATGACACCAGTGGCGCAGCTGCTCCCTGGAGAGGTCGGCTGTGTGATGGCGAGCATGAAGAACGTCAAAGATACCAGAGTGGGCGACACGATCACCCATGCCCACCGGCCCGCTGCCGAACCCCTGCCGGGCTATCATCCTGCCAAACCCATGGTCTTCTGCGGGCTCTATCCCGTGGACAACGAGCAGTATGTGGAGCTTAGGGAAGCGCTGGAAAAACTGCAGCTAAACGATGCTGCCCTGATTTTCGAGCCTGAGACCTCAGCCGCCTTGGGTTTCGGCTTTCGCTGCGGGTTTTTGGGGCTGCTGCACATGGAGATCGTCCAGGAACGGATTGAGCGGGAATTCAATCTCAACATCATCGCCACTGCGCCCAGTGTGATCTACCGCATTTCCCTCACGGATCAAACAGAGATTTATATCGACAATCCTGCCGCATTCCCGCCGGTGGCCAGAATCGCGGCGATTGCCGAACCGTATGTAACGGCCACAATCATGCTGCCCGAGGAATACGTAGGCCCGGTGATGGAACTGTGCCAGGAGCGGCGCGGAGAGTTCAAGAACATGGCCTACATCACACCTGAGCGGGTGCAGTTGGAGTATGCCATACCCTTGAGCGAGATCCTGATGGACTTCTTTGACCAGCTCAAGTCCCGGACGAAAGGCTATGCCTCTTTGGACTACGAGTTCAGCAGCTACCGCGAATCAGATCTGGTGAAGCTGGATATTCTGCTTAACGGTAAACCGGTGGACGCCCTCTCCTGCATCATCCACCGCGACAAAGCTTATGAGCGCGGCCGCAGCTTGGCCCGGAAACTGAAAGAACTGATCCCAAGACAGCAGTTTGAGGTGCCGATTCAGGCGGCCATCGGCAACAAAGTGATCGCCAGGGAAACAGTCAAGGCACTCCGCAAGGATGTCCTGGCCAAATGCTACGGTGGTGACATCACCCGGAAGCGGAAGCTTTTGGAAAAGCAGAAGGAAGGCAAAAAGCGGATGAAGAGCCTCGGCGCTGTCGATGTCCCGCAGGAAGCTTTCATGGCTATCCTCAAAGTGGATTGACCAGCCGACTCTAACGGAGCAGCAGCCATGCTTGGTATATATGTCCACATCCCATTTTGCGCCCGCAAGTGCGGGTACTGTGATTTCCATTCTGTCCCCACCGGGCCGGCGGTAATCGAAGCGTATCTGCAGGCCTTGGCCAACGAAATCGAATTCTGGTCCGAACAGATCGGCCGTACAGCCTGTGCCACCCTGTATATCGGCGGCGGCACGCCCACCATTCTCACCACCCGTCAGCTGGAGCAAACCCTCACCAAACTGGCAGCGGCCTTCAACTTCGAACCGGGTTTTGAATTCACAGTGGAAGCCAACCCCGGCACGCTGACTCCGGAAAAAGCCAAGGTTTTGGCCGGAGTGGGTGTAAACCGGATCAGCCTTGGGGCTCAAGCCTTCGACGACCGGCTGCTGAAGGCCATTGGCCGTATCCACACGGCCGATCAGATCTACACCAGTGTCGATCTCATCCGGGACGCCGGCATTGTCAACATCAACTTGGACTTGATCGAAGGGCTCCCCGGCCAGACTCTGGATCAGTGGCAGGCCTCTCTGGCAAAGGCGGTGGAGCTGGAACCCGCCCATATTTCCTGCTATTCCCTGATGCTGGAGGAAAACACTCCGTTTTACCGGGATTATCAGGAAGGGAAACTTCAGCTGCCGCTGGAAGACACCACCGCAGCCATGTTTGATTATACCCAGGCTTATCTGCCGCGCATGGGATACCACCATTACGAAATCTCCAACTATGCGAAACCACGATGCGAAGCGCGGCATAATCTGATCTACTGGCGGGCTGAGCCCTATTTGGGCTTGGGCAGCGGCGCCCACGGCTGTTACCAGCAAATCCGCTACAGCAATACAGATGATCTCGAGCTGTATATCCAGAGCTGGCACACCTGCAAACCCGCCTATGCCTCCTGGGACCCTGTCAGCCGCGATCAAGCCATGGACGAAATGATGTTTCTCGGCCTGCGTCTGATTGACGGTGTGGAGCTGAACAGATTTTACCAGCGCTTTCACTGCTCCGTGCATGATGTGTACGGGATGGAGATTGCCAGGTTGAAAAGCCGGGGCCTGGTTGAGGAAACCGGTGGACACTTGAAGCTGACTCCGCGGGGCCGATCCCTCGGAAATATGGTCTTTTCCGCATTTGTCCGCTAGAAACGCCCCCCTTTTGCCATCTTGACAAAAAAGTACCATAGTGATAACTTATGAATGATAGGTGTTAGCACTCTGGCCTAATGAGTGCTAAGGAGTGAAGGGAGGCGAGTAAGGATGCTGAATGAGCGAAAAATCATGGTGCTCCACGCGATAGTCGACGACTACATTCGTTCTGCTGAGCCGGTTGGTTCGCGTACTATTGCTCGCCGCTACAATCTTGGTGTTTCTCCTGCTACAATCCGCAATGAAATGGCTGACTTGGAAGAAATTGGATATATCATCCAGCCGCATATTTCGGCAGGCCGGATTCCTTCGGATAAAGGATACCGCTTCTATGTCGATGTGTTGATGGAACCATCGGTGATCCCGGAGGAGCAGCGCAGTGCAATCCAGCGCCGCATGGTGGCCCGCAAGCACGAAACTGAGCTCTTGGTGCAGGAAGTATCACGGCTGCTTTCTGTGCTGACGAATTATGTTGCTGTGGTCCTTGCCCCCCAAATCAACCTCTGCATGATCGATCGGGTGCAGCTGCTGGCTTTGGATGAGTACCGCATTCTGGTGATCTTGGTGCTCCATCCCGGTTTGGTGCAGAACCGCATTATCCGCATGCCGGCCAAATACGATCCCGCCGCTCTGTCCAGAATATCCCAGCAGCTGACCAGCAGGCTGCAGGGAGTTACCTACCGGGACCTCCGGGCAACCCTGATTAAAGAGATTCAGGGCGACTACGGGGATCTGGGGACCTCGCTTCTAGAGGTTATCGCTGATGAGCTGGCCGATTCTAAGCAGGAGAAAGTGTTCCTGAGCGGGACGATCAGCATTTTCGAGCAGCCCGAGTTCCGGGATCTGGAAAAGGCCAAAGGTTTGCTGTCCCTGCTGGAGCAGAAAGAAACCCTTTCCAATTTGATCAGCAACCTCAGCCGGTATTCCGGCGTGCAGGTCACCATTGGCCAGGAAAACCCCATTGACGAAATCCACGAATGCAGCGTTGTCACTTCCACCTATTCGATCGGCAGTGAAGTCATCGGGGCGATTGGTGTGATTGGCCCGACAAGGATGGAATATGCTAATGTATATTCGGTCGTGGAACTGCTAGCCAATTCCATCAGCGAAGTTCTGTCTGAGCTGATTAAATAGGTGTGACTGAGGAGGTAGAGACTTGAACGAGCGGGAGCTTGAGCGCGAACAGGATAATCGACAGGGACAGGAGACAAATGCTGAACAGGCTCAAACAGAAACAGCCGCGCCTGATTCTACCCAGGCTGGCGGTGGATGCTGTGATCAGCCCGATACCTGGCGGCCAGAGGCTGAATCGACAGGAGACAGCAGTGCCGAAGATGAAAGTACCGCTGCGGAGCCGGGACCAGGCACAGTGGATCTGGACACTCTGCGGCAGCAGTGGGAACAGGAACGGACTGATCTCGTCAACCGGCTGCTGCGGTTAAAAGCCGATTTTGACAACTACAAACGGCGCACCGAGGCCCAAATTGAAACAATCCGCGCCACAGCCAACCAAAATCTGCTGACAGGGCTTCTGCCGGTGATCGACAACTTCCAGAGGGCAATCGCTGCCGCCGACGAAGATTCCCCTTATCTCGCCGGTGTAAAGATGATCTTTGAACAGCTGATGGACTGCCTGTACAAGGAAGGGCTGACACCCATCGAGGCGGTTGGGAAACCCTTTGATCCCACCATCCATGAAGCTGTGAGCATGGAAGGCGGCGCCGGCGGCGATTTGATTGTCAGCGAAGAACTGCAAAAAGGGTACTTCTATAAAAACAAGTTACTGCGGGCAAGCATGGTCAAGGTTGCCCCCAAACAGCACCATGAGGAGGAATAGGTATGGGCAAAGTGATCGGTATTGACTTAGGGACAACAAACTCTGTTGTAGCAGTATTGGAAGGCGGGGAACCAGTCGTAATCCCCAACGCCGAAGGCAGCCGCACCACCCCATCGGTCGTGGCCTTTACCAAAGACGGCGAGCGGCTGGTAGGCCAGGTGGCCAAGCGGCAGGCGATTACCAACCCCGACCGGACAATCATGTCAATAAAGCGCCACATGGGCACGGATTATACCGTGAATATTGATGGCAAGAAATACACCCCCCAGGAAATATCCGCCATGATTCTGCGCAAACTCAAAGAAGAGGCGGAAAACTACTTAGGCGAGCCTGTCACTCAGGCTGTGATCACTGTTCCGGCCTATTTTACCGACTCCCAGAGGCAGGCCACCAAAGATGCCGGCACTATTGCCGGGTTGGAAGTGCTGCGGATTATCAACGAACCGACAGCCGCATCCCTGGCTTACGGCCTGGACAAAGATCAAGAGCAGACGGTGCTTGTCTACGACCTGGGCGGAGGCACTTTCGATGTTTCCATTCTTGAGATCGACAAAGGCTATATCGGTGTCAAAGCCACCAGCGGCAACAACCGCCTCGGTGGTGACGATTTTGACGAGCGCATCATGCGCTATCTGATCGAAGAGTTCAAGAAACAGACCGGTGTGGACCTGTCCAAGGACCGGATGGCCATGCAGCGGTTGAAGGAAGCTGCCGAGAAGGCTAAAATCGAACTGTCAGGCTTGATGCAGACCAACATCAACCTGCCGTTCATCAGTGCCAACGCATCAGGGCCGCTGCACCTGGACATCACGCTCACCCGGGCCAAGTTCAATGAGCTTACTGCTGACTTGGTCGAAGCAACCATGGGCCCCCTGCGCAGGGCTTTGGACGATGCGGGGCTGAAGCCTGGGGATATTGACCGCATTATCCTGGTCGGCGGTTCCACTCGGATTCCGGCTGTGCAGGATGCAATCAAGAATGTCATGGATAAGGAACCGTACAAGGGCATCAACCCCGACGAATGCGTGGCCATGGGCGCCGCCATTCAGGCCGGCGTTCTGTCCGGCGAATTTGAAAAAGGCCAAGGCTTGGTTCTGGTGGACGTGACTCCCCTGTCCCTGGGCATTGAAACCCTGGGCGGCGTAATGACAGTGTTGATCAAGCGCAACACACCAATCCCCTGCAAAGAGACCAAGGTCTTCACGACAGCGGCCGACAATCAGCCGGCGGTTGACATCCATGTCCTGCAGGGTGAACGCCCCATGGCCAAAGACAACGTCACTTTGGGAAGGTTCCAGCTGACCGGCATTCCGCCCGCGCCCAGAGGCGTGCCGCAGATCGAGGTCACGTTTGATATCGACCGTAATGGTATCGTCAACGTTTCAGCCAAGGATCTCGGCACTGGTAAAGAGCAGAAGATTACCGTCACTTCCGCCAGCGGGCTGACCAAGGAAGACATCGACAAAATGGTCAAAGAGGCGGAAACCCATGCTGAAGAAGACAAGAAACGCCGCGAGCTGATCGAGCTCAAGAACCAGGCGGACACCGCTGTTTACAGCATCGACCGCACCCTGAACGAACTCGGCGACAAGGTTGGGGAAGCGGAAAAGAAAGAGATTGCAGCGGCGAAAGAAGCTCTGCAGAAAGCAGTGGAAACCGATAACATCGAAGAAATCAAAGCCAAGATGAAGGCGATGGATGAAGTGATGCACAAGCTGTCCCAGAGGATCTACCAGCAGGCTCAGGCCAGCCAGCAGGGAAGCGGTGACTCTTCCACCCAGGGTAAATCTGGAGACGATGTAATCGACGCAGAATTCACTGATGGCAGCGAGCAGAAATAACCGAAGGTGGTGGATCCATGGCCAAACAAGATTACTATGAGATCTTGGGTGTGCCGCGCGACGCCTCGCAGGAGGATATAAAAAAAGCATATCGGCGTTTGGCCCGGGAATACCACCCGGACGTAAACAAGGAACCGGGAGCTGAAGAACGGTTCAAGGAAATCAATGAGGCATACCGGGTGCTGAGCGACCCGGATACCCGCCGCCAGTATGACCAATTTGGCCATGCCGCTTTCGAAAACGGTGGATTTGGCGGGCAGGGTTTTGGCGGGTTTGGCGACTTCGGCGATTTCGGTTTTGGCTTTGAAGATCTGGGCGATATTTTCACTGACATGTTCTTCGGCCGCAGTTCTGCCCGACGGGACAGGCGGCCGCGTAAAGGTGCCGACATCCGCCTTGATCTGATCATCGAGTTCGAGGAAGCGGCGTTTGGAGTTGAAAAAACAGTGGAGATCCACCGAACGGAGATCTGCCCTCACTGCCACGGCAATCAGGCTGAACCAGGAACGCCGTTGAAGACTTGTCCCGACTGCGGCGGCAGCGGCCAGGTCCGTTCGATTCAGCGCACACCCTTTGGCCAGATCCAGACCAGCCGCACCTGTTCCCGCTGCAGGGGAGAGGGTAATATTTTCGAGACTCCCTGCAAGGAATGCGGCGGCGGCGGCAGGGTGAACACGGCCCGCAAGATTCCTGTCAAGATTCCCGCCGGCGTCAATGACGGTCAGGTGGTCCGGGTAGGCGGCCAGGGTGAAGCCGGGAGCTACGGCGGGCCTTACGGCGATTTGCTGATCGTGATTTCAGTCAAACCTCACGAGTTCTTCACCCGCCAGGGCAACGACATCGTCTGCGAAGTGCCGATTACTTTCGTGCAGGCTGCTCTGGGCGATGAAATCGATGTGCCCACCCTGGAGGGGGATGTGAAGATGCGGATACCCGAGGGGACGCAGAGCGGCAGAGTGTTCCGCCTGCGGGGCAAAGGTGTTGCCGATGTCCGGGGGTTCGGACGAGGTGATCAGCTGGTCAGGGTCCGGGTGGTCACACCCACCAAGCTGAACAACAAGCAAAAGCAGATTCTGCGGGAATTCGCCAAGGCCGGCGGCGATGCGCTGCCGAATGAAACCAAAGGTTTGTTCGGTAAAGTCAAAGATGCATGGCGATAGACGTGGCGGGTAAAACCGCCACTTTTGTTAACTCATATTCTGCAGACAAGGGCGTGGCAGCATGGATCATGAATGGCAGGAAGTTGTGGCTGTAGTTGCTGAGGAGGCCGCGGAAGCGGTTGGGGAAATCATGCTGCGGCATGGGGCGCACGGTGTGGCCTATGAGAGTGATGCCCTGATCCGGGAAGCGATGGCCAACCGATGGGGCGATTACTATCCAGAACTCTCCGGCGATCCCCGCGTGATGGTCAAAGCTTATTTTCATGCACCGCAAAGCAGTGCAGAGCTCAAACGCATGCGGGAGGAAATCGAAGGCCTGGTGGACTTCGGCCTTAACATCGGCCAGGTGGAGCTGACCGCCAGGGTTATCTTGGAATCGGAGTGGGCCAGTGCTTGGAAACAGCACTACCACCCCGTCAGAATCGGACGGGTGGTTATCGAGCCCAGTTGGGAACCAGCTGCAGCCTGCCGGCCTGACGATGTGGTGATCACCTTGGACCCCGGCATGGCTTTCGGCACCGGAACCCATCCCACCACTGCCATGTGCATTGCAGCCCTCCAGGATCATTCCCTCGACGGCCTTACAGTTTGGGATGTCGGCACGGGTTCCGGCATTCTGGCGATCACCGCCGCCAAGTTTGGTGCCAAAGCAGTACAAGCTGTGGACATCGATCCGGTGGCGGCTGCTGCCTGCCGGGACAACGCTGCCCGCAACGGGGCTGACATCAGCTGCCGGCAAGGTTCACTGGCCGATCTTGAGGGGACGGCCGATGTGATTATCGCCAACATCATTGCCGATGTGATCATCGCAATGATGCCCGAAGCAGCGCAAAAACTCAACAGCGGAGGCCTGTTCATCACATCAGGGATTATTGACAGCCGGGTGGGCGATGTGCTCAAAGCAGCGGCGGCGAACGGTTTTCAGCTTGAGCAGCGCCGGGAGCAGGGAGAATGGGTATGCCTCGAATTCCGGCGATAAGGTACAGTAAGGGAGCAGCAGGGGCATGATCAAAGTTTTTGTAACCCCTCAACAGATTAACCAAGGAACAGTGGTGATCACCGGTGGTGATGCCCACCATCTGCGTTCAGTCCTGCGCAAAAAGCCAGATGACCTGATCTTGATCGGGGTCAGCGGCGGGGCGGAGGAGCAATCTTACGAGGCCAGAATTATATCCGTTGAGCCTGAGCAAGTGGCCTGCCAGCTGCTGGAGAGGATCCAGATCAGCTCCGAATCACCGCTGCGGACCTATTTGTATCAGGCTGTAGCCAAAGGCGACAAGATGGATTTGATCATTCAAAAAAGCGTTGAACTGGGAGTCACCGAGATTATCCCCTTCTTTTCCCGCTACACCGTAGTTCGGCTGGAGGAGGCCAAAAGCCGGCAAAGGCAGGAACGGTGGCAGAAAATCGCTGAAGCGGCGGCCAAACAGTGCCGGCGCGACGCGATCCCCAAGGTGCATATGCCGCGCAGTTTCGCTGCGATGACTGCGGAACTCGCAGAGCGCCGGCCGGGGCATCTGCTGCTGCTTCCTTACGAACAGGAGCGGAAGTGCAGTTTGGCCGATCTGCGAGAGCGGCTGCAGGATCAGTACCCTCAGGAGGTCAGCATTGTGATCGGGCCCGAGGGCGGTTTCTGCCCGGACGAAGTGGAAAGGATCCGCAACATCAATGGGGAAATCATTACGCTTGGTAGAAGAATTCTGCGCACAGAGACAGCGGCTGTCGCTGTCCTGGCGCTGGTGCAGTTTTTATGGGGTGATATAGGTTGATAAAAAGGGTAGCTTTGCATACCCTCGGGTGCAAAGTCAATCAGTATGATACGGAGGCAATTACAGCCCAGTTCAAGGCCCATGGTTACGAAGTTGTGGACTTCGACCAGGCTGGGGCTGACGTATATATCATCAACACCTGTACGGTGACTAACGTCAGCGATCATAAGTCCCGGCAGATGATCCGGCGGGCCCACCGCAAGAATCCCCATGCCAAAATCGTGGTGGTGGGGTGTCTGGCCCAGACCGACCCAGATTCTGTGAAGGGGCTCCCCGGCGTCAATCTGATAGTGGGGACGGATCAGCGCAGCCGGATTGTGGAACTGGTGGAGCAGATCAAACCTGATGAGCAGGGGGTGCTCGTAGGGGATATTCTCAAGGTCCGCAGGTTCGAGGAACTGAATGCGGTGGCCTTTGAGGGCAGGACGCGGGCTTACCTCAAGATCCAAGACGGCTGCAGCCAGTACTGCGCCTACTGCAAGGTGCCCTATGCCCGGGGGCCGTCCCGGAGCCGGCCTGCCGCCAGTGTCATTGAGCAGGTGGCTGAGATTGTCGAGCAGGGCTACAGGGAAATCGTGCTGACGGGAGTTCATTTGGGCGGCTATGGGCGTGACTTGGAACCACCGATCACACTCTCGGACATTGTGGAACAGATTGCCGCTGTCCCGGGGCTGGAGCGGGTGCGCATCAGTTCTGTCGATCCCAACGAGGTCGATGCCAAGCTGATCGATCTGGTGGCCGGCAACCCTAAAGTATGCCGGCATCTGCACATTCCCCTGCAGAGCGGGTCGGATCTGATTCTCCAGCGGATGCGGCGGCGCTACCAAACGGCGGACTTTCGCCGGATTGTGGAAACAGTCCGGGCCAGAGTCCCGGAGGTGGCCGTCACCACTGACGTCATCGTCGGTTTTCCCGGAGAAACGCCCGCGCTCTTTGCGGAGACTTACACTTTTTTACGGGAGACGGCTCCCTGCAAGATTCATGTATTCCCTTATTCACCGCGGAAAGGGACACCGGCGGCTGCTTTTCCCGATCAAGTGTCCAAGCTCGAGAAGGAAGAGCGGAGCCGAACTTTGATCGCCCTGTCCGACGAGTTAGGGGCCGCCTTCCAGCAGCAGTTTGTCGGCAAGGTAGTACAGGTGCTGTTCGAGCGGGAACAAGACGGGAAGCTGGTAGGGCATACGGACAACTATCTGCAGGTGGCCGTCCCAGCCGGCTGCGCAAGTGATTGGCTCGTTGGAGCGATCGCGAATGTAAAGGTTGTTTCTGCTGCCGGCGGACAGTTGGCAGGAATTTTGGATTCAACTGCGAACTTTAAAAATGGCGTGGAGGGAGGTGCAAAGTGATGGATTGTATCTTTTGTAAAATCGCCAACAAAGAACTGGGTACGGAACTGGTATACGAAAGCGGCGCTGTTGTAGCTTTTCATGATATCAACCCGCAGGCACCCGTTCACATTCTGATAATCCCAAGACAGCATCTGGCCAACCTCGGCGAGGTAGGCCCAGGAGATGAGCGTCTGCTTTATGAAATAGGGGTCGCTGTGAAGGAGTTGGCTGAAAAGTTCCAGTTGAAGGATGGTTATCGGCTGGTGACCAACTGCGGTCCCGCGGCCGGCCAGACAGTTCAGCACCTCCATTTTCATCTGCTGGGAGGGCGAGAGCTGGGCTGGCCTCCAGGATAAAACAATTGACCAACTATAGTTAATAGATTATAATGAATGAGAACCCCTATCGTACGTGTTGCTGTGGAGGGAGGGATAGAGGATGGCAGAGGTAAGAGTAGGCAAGAACGAGTCCCTCGATAGTGCTTTACGCCGTTTTAAAAGACAAGTGCGGCTAACAGGTGTACTGTCCGAAGTCAGGAAAAGGGAACAATACGAAAAGCCTAGCGTAAAACGGAAAAAGAAGTCAGAAGCTGCACGCAAGCGGAATGCCAGATTCCGATAGACAAGTATTCGCTCGATATCATGTTTGATTGATGTCGAGCTTTTTTCAATAGATGGGATTTGGGAAAGGGGGCCGAACATGGACCGGAAAGCTGCACAAGTATCTCTCATCTCCACAGTGATGGCCTTTGCCTTGATGTTTGGCGCGGCAAGCTGTTTTGCTCAGATACAGCCTGCCCAAGTGTACGTCATCTCTGTCGACGGCACCGTGGAGCTCGGTTTGTCTCAGTATGTGCTCAGGGGGCTGAAACAGGCACAGCAGGACCAGGCGGCTGTGCTTTTGGAAATCAACACCTTCGGCGGCCGGGTTGACGCAGCGACTGAAATCCGGGATTACATATTGCGGATGGAGACACCGGTAATCGCCTTTGTCCGGGAACGGGCCATATCGGCAGGAGCGTTGATCGCCATTGCGGCACCGCATATCGCCATGGCACCCGGCAGCACTTTGGGGGCAGCTGAGCCACGGCCGGTGGATCCCAAGAGTGTTTCTTACGTGCGGGCGGAGTTTGCCGCCACAGCCCAGCGCCACGGCAGAGACCCGAACATTGCCGCAGCCATGGTCGATGCTGATATTGTCATTGATGGATTGGTGGGGCCTGGGAAACTGCTGACCTTGACTGCTCAGGATGCTGTGAAATATGGGTATGCGGATTTGATGACCAATTACCGGACAGATGTCTTGGCCCACTATGCGCTTGATCAGCTTCCAGTAGTGGAGATAGAGCGCAACTGGGCGGAACGGCTTGCGGGCTTCGTCACCGATCCCACGGTCAGCCAGATACTGCTGATCATCGGTTTCTTAGGGCTCATCATTGAGCTGTTGTCCCCCGGCATAGGGCTGCCCGGCCTGGTTGGCGTCTTGGCCATGGGCCTGTTTTTCGGCGGCCGGATCCTGGCGGGGCTGGCGGGCATGGAAGTTGTAGCCTTGTTTGTGATAGGGATCATCATGTTGATTGCCGAAATCTTCTTCATCCCAGGTGTTGGCTTGGTGGGTGTTCTGGGCGTGATCAGCGTCTTGGCCAGCATCTTTCTCGCCTTTGACAACTTTACTGCCGCTTTGACCAGCCTGGCTGTCACCTTGGTTGTGACCGCAGCCATCATTGTCGTCTTGTGGAAGCGGTTCACCAAGTCCAAAGCCTGGAGCCGGTTCGTGCTCCTGACCCGCGAAGAGAAGTCTCTGGGTTACAAGGGGGTCAGGGATTACAGCAGCCTGGTGGGCCAAATCGGGGTTACAGTCTCAGCCCTGCGGCCGGCGGGTATCGTGAAGATAGGCGATCATCGCTACGATGTGGTCTCAGATGGTAACTTCATCCCCAGCGACCGCAAAGTGAAAGTGGTCCACGTGGAAGGAAACCGCATTGTGGTGACTGAAGTCAACTAGCAAGTCTGGAACTGGGTAATAATATCTCTGCAGAGGAGGTTAATTTGATGGAACCTTTGATGATCTTTGTCGGTTTCTTGATTTTGCTGTTCGTGGTTTTTCTCTTCTCCTTCATTCCCATCGGGCTGTGGATTTCGGCACTGGCCGCAGGAGTCAAAGTTGGCATCCTGACCTTGGTGGGAATGCGGCTGCGGCGTGTGAATCCGGCCAGAATCATTATGCCGCTGATCAAAGCCTATAAAGCAGGGCTTGATGTAACCATCGACAAGCTGGAGACTCATTATCTGGCAGGAGGCAATGTGGACCGGGTGATTGACGCGTTGATTGCCGCCCACCGGGCTGATATCAACCTGCAGTTTGAACGGGCGGCAGCCATTGACCTGGCAGGCCGGAACGTCCTGGAAGCTGTCCAGATGAGCGTCAACCCGCGGGTGATTGAGACTCCGCTGATTTCAGCGGTGGCCAAGAACGGTATTGAGCTGAAGGTTATCGCCCGTGTCACTGTGCGGGCCAACATCGACCGGTTGGTTGGCGGTGCCGGCGAAGCAACGATCATCGCCCGGGTCGGTGAGGGTATCGTCACTACTGTGGGTTCCAGCGCCAGTCATGAGGAAGTGCTGGAGAACCCAGACCAAATCTCCCGCACTGTGTTGGCGAAAGGCTTGGATTCAGGGACAGCCTTCGAGATTCTCTCCATCGACATAGCCGACGTGGACGTTGGGCGCAACATCGGCGCGCAGCTTCAGATTGATCAAGCGGAAGCCGACAAGAATATCGCCATGGCCAAAGCCGCCGAGCGCAGGTTTGCCGCTATCGCTCTGGAACATGAAATGCGGGCCCGTGTGGAAGAGATGCGTGCCCGGGTAGTGGAAGCGGAAGCCGAGGTGCCGAAAGCCTTGGCGGCGGCACTGCGGGAAGGCAAGCTCGGGGCTATGGATTACTATTACATGCGGAACATAATGGCCGACACTGACATGCGCCAGGCCATCGGCAGGGCAGGCAAACCGGAGCAGCAAGATCAGAAGCCAAAAGACAAGACTGAGTAGTGCCGGGCCCTGAGGAGGAACAAAATGGCACCCATAATACCAGCGGTTATCGTTTTCATTTACTTGATCGCGTCAGTGATCAGCGCCGTAATGCAGGCGCTTAAAAATCAAGGCCGGACACCACCGCCCAGGATTCCCAAGGCACCGCCGGCTCCACCGCAGCCGCAAACAGGCCGGGGGCCGGAAATGCGCCGGCCTGAACCAGCCAGGCAGCAGGCCCAGCCTTTAAAACCTGCAGCAACCACTGCACCGGCTGAGCCAGCGCGGGCTGCACCACAGCAGGCTCAGGGGCCAACGCTGCGGCCAGTACTCAAGTCCGGGCAGATGCAGCCCAGGGTCCGTGGTGCCTCGGAAGCGGATTTTGGATTTGGCGGCCTTACCAACGGTGAGGCTGAGGATCTGGCAGTGGACGCGGAATGGGATGACATGAGCCCGGTAACACCCCAGGTCAGATCCGGAGCAGCTGCTGCAGCAAAGCCGGCTGCTGCCGGCCCGATTGCCGCTGACTTGGCCGCGCAGCTGTGGGCTGGCGTGGTTTTCAGCGAGATCCTAAGAGAGCCGCGGGCTTTCAGGCCCTGGCCGGCCAGGTAAACCAATAAGCCAAGCATGATTAACCCAGGATGGAGCCGTATGACCCATCTTGGGTTTTGTTTTGCAGTAATGCTTTGCCGTAGATAAGCATAGTTTTAAACGAAGCAGGAATTGCCGGAGGTGTGGCAATGGATCGGGGCCTCAATCAAATGGTCAAAAAGCTGGTGGGCACCATGGATCTCCCTGCGGATGCCATCTTAGACCTCCCCAGAATCACCATGATCGGCACTGGGGAAATGCTGATCGAAAATCACAAGGGTATAGAGAAATATACCTCCACCGAAATCCGGGTCCGCATCAAGGGTGGGCATATGGTTGTACACGGCCGCAGGCTGGCTGTCCGTTTCATCGACAGGGATGACCTCAAGCTTGAAGGAGTAATCACCAGTGTGGAGGTGGAAGCATGATTACCCGCCTTTGGGCTTGGCTGGTAGGATACGTGATCATCAAACTGAAGGGCGCCCAGCTTGAGGCCGCGGTCAACCGCATTGCCGGCAGTGGTTACGGCATCTGGGATTTAGAACGGGTTACAGCCAACATCATGATCGGAAAGATCCGGATCAAGCACTTCAAACGTCTGCGCCGAATCATGAGCGGGATGAATGTCAGGGTGGGGATCGTAGGCCGGGCTGGGCTGCCCTTCGCCGCTGCCAAGGTGCTGAAGCGGAAAGGGCTGCTTCTTGGGCTGGTGCTGACGGCAGCTCTGCTTTATTATCTGACAGGCTTTATTTGGATGATCGATATTACCGGGAGCGAGCAGGTCAGTCTCGCTGAAATCACCGCAGTCCTGGCGGGGGAAGGTGTCCGGGTGGGGGTGGCCAAAGCAGATATCGACCTCCACCGCCTGGAAAATTTGCTGTTGACCCAGTTTCCCGAGCTTTCCTGGGCTGGGGTGAGTATCAAGGGCGTTCTGATGCAGGTGAGGGTTGCGGAGCGGGCCAGCCCTAATTTGGCTGAGGTGCGGTACGGCGATGTGGTCGCCGCTCAAAACGGCCTTGTGACTCAAGTGGTGCCGTTCCGCGGCACACCGCTGGTAGCGCCGGGGAGCACCGTCAAGAAAGGAGACATTCTCATTGCCGGTGAATACTACGATCAATTCGGCCGCCGGCAGCAGGGCAGCGCGGAAGGGATTGTCCGGGCTCGCGTTTGGTATGACGCTTTTGGCGAGGCGGCCTTCAGCAAGATCACGGAAATTCAAACTGGAAATTACCATGTCAACTATACACTGACCATCGGCAAATGGACGCTGCGGCTGGGCAAACCGGTACCCTTTGTCACCCACACCGCTTCAGCTCAAACCTGGCAGTGGCGGATCGGTGGGCTGGCACTGCCGGTTGCGGTGACAAAACACAGTTATGCCGAAGTGGACTATCAAACAACCAAGATTTCTATCGAGCAAGCCCGTGCCCTCGCGTTGGAGCGGGCCTGGCAGCAGCTGGCGGCGCAGGGTGTGGAGCGGGACCAGGTAGTCGAATCGCAGGTCAGCGAATATATGATCACCGATCAGGACGGGATCCGAGTTGGGCTGATCGTGGAGCTGGAGCAGGACATCGGCGAGTTTGCACCTCGGCTGTAGTTTGCATCCACTCCACATTCTGATATAATAAGAATAGTCTTTGAGAACATTGGGGAGGTTTGTGAGTGGCTCAGCAAGCAACGGAGTTGGTTTTCACCTTGGCGGATATTGCCCAAGCCCAAGCCATCAGCGGTAAAGGCGACGAGAATCTCCGCTGGCTGGAAAACCAGTACGGGATCAAGGTAATCCCCCGCGGTATAGATTTAATCCTCAGCGGCGACCCGGAAAACGTGGAGAAGGTACGGCAGATTCTTGAGAATGTGGCAGGGCTCGACCGGGAACTCACCGCCCATGATTTTCACTACGCCAGCGAGTTGATCAACCACGGAAACGATGTATCCCTGCGGGAACTCAATTCCGAGATCATTGTGACTACTGCCCGCGGGCGGCAGATATACCCCAAGACCCAGGGGCAGCGGGAATATGTCCAAACGATCAACAGCAATGTGATTAGCTTTGGCATTGGCCCCGCCGGCACTGGCAAGACATTCCTGGCCATGGCCGTGGCGGCTGCTGCTTTAAAGCGGAAAGAAGTGAGCCGGATTATCCTCACGCGGCCGGCGGTGGAAGCCGGTGAGCATTTGGGGTTTCTTCCCGGCGATCTGCAAAATAAAGTGGATCCGTATTTGCGCCCACTGTACGACGCGCTGTACGAAATTCTTGGACAAGAACAGTACTTGAAACTGCGGGAAAAAGGTGTGATCGAGGTCGCCCCTCTGGCCTACATGCGGGGCCGGACTTTGGATGATTCCTTCATCATTCTCGATGAAGCGCAGAATACCACCAACGAACAGATGAAGATGTTCCTGACCCGGTTGGGTTACGGATCGAAAGCTGTGGTCACCGGTGATGTGACCCAGATCGACCTGCCCCGGGGCAAGAAATCGGGTTTGGTGATTGCCGGCAGAATCCTGAAGCACGTCCAGGGGATCGGTTTCTGTTACCTCACGGAAAGCGATGTGGTGCGGCATCCGCTGGTGCAGCGAGTGATCAAGGCATACGCCAAGTTCGAAAGCGAGCAGCAGGATGAAGCTTAGCGGCAGACTCCGGGGAGGCGTTGAGAGGAGCTACCAACATGGGTAAGTCGAAGCCAAAGCCTTTGGCCAAGGTAATGCGCAGCATTAAAAGCAAACTGGAGCAGACTACTGTCAGGCAGTGGATTTTGGCAGGCTTGATTTTCGTCGGCTTGTTCGGTATTCTGTCCATCAATATCCAGCCGGCAGGTTACAAACTGGAAGTTGGCCAGGTAGCCCGCCAGGACATCCGCGTGCCCCGGGACATGGAAAACCGGGCCCAAACAGAAAGAGAACGGCAGGCGGCTGCAGCCAGGGCGGAAGCCGAAGCCAAGGCCGATCCCAGTTTCCATATCGTCAACCATGCTACGGTGATGGCTGCCGAGGAAAAACTGACGCAGATTTTCACCATCATTTCCGAAGCCAGGGCACTGCAAGCCCAGGCGGAGATAAACGCAGAGCTTGATCAAGGCCCGTTCCGGCCGGTCGATGTCCAGCGGCAGATAGCCCAGAAGGTGGAAATCGCCCTTCCGGTTCAGGTTGTGGATCAGCTGCTGGCCGCCGATGACCTGGCCTACAACACTTTTATCCAGGAAAGCCAGCGGGTAATCATGGACCAGATGCGGCAGCGGATTACCCAGGATGATCTGGGCAATGTCATGGGCCGGATCAGGGTGCTGATTGCTCAAAGTGAGATCAGCGCCCAACTTCAGGATGCTGCCTATAACATTGCGGGGCAGATCATCGAGCCCAATCTGGCTCTGGATCAACAGGCGGTGGAGCAAAAGCGCCTGGAAGCAATGGAACAGGTGAAACCAGTCTACGTCAAGGCAGGGGAAATAATCATCAGCGACGGCACAGTCGTGGAGCCGGAACATGTGCAGCTTCTGAAGGATCTGGGGTTGTACCGTGAAGGCATCGATTACTGGGCACTGTTGGGATTGTTCGGCATGGTTACGCTCCTGCTTGTGCTGTTCAGCGTCGCCTTGTACAAGTTCCGGCCGGAAGTCACCAACAGCGAGAGCAGGCTGGCTTTTGTCGGATCCGTGCTGATTCTGGTTGCACTGATCACGAAGATTCTATCGTTCATTCCTTGGCTGCCGATTATGTACTTGACGCCGGTCGCATTGGCCGGGATGCTTGTGACCATGCTGCTCGACTACCGGACGGGCTACCTTTCAGTGACCTTCCTGGCAGTGGTCAGCGGCATAATCTTCCAATCTCTGCCCTTGATGGTGCAGGGATTGATCGGCGGCCTGATTGCCGTTTTAAGTGTTTCCAAAGTAAGCCAGCGAGGGGAACTGATGCGCGCCGGTTTTATTGTTGGTGCCGGCAACTTCCTGACGATGATCACTTTCGGGCTGCTGCTGCGGGACATGGATCTGCTGTTCCACAGCTATCTTGGGTTCCTTAATGGAGTCATTTGTTCGGTGAGCACGATCGGCTCACTGCCTTATTTTGAAAGTGTATTTTCGATCACTTCCGCCATCCGGCTTTTGGAGCTGACCAATCCCAATCATCCACTGCTGCGGCGCCTGTTGATGGAAACGCCCGGGACCTATCACCACAGCATCATCGTGGGCAACCTGGCAGAAGCGGCTGCCGACGCGGTGGGTGCCGACGGGCTGCTGGCCCGGGTGGGGGCTACTTTCCACGACATCGGCAAAGTCAAACGGCCTATGTTCTTTGTGGAAAACCAAATCGGCAACGACAACCCCCATGACAAGATCGCTCCATCCCTGTCGACATTGATTGTGATGTCCCATGTCCGGGACGGGTTGGAGATGGCCCGGGAGTACAAACTGCCGGAGGTGGTCACTGCATTCATTGCCGAACACCACGGCACCGATCTGGTAAAGTTCTTTTATCACCGGGCTCAGGAGCATAACGGCGATTCGGTGGAGGAGAAGGACTTCCGTTATCTGGGGCCGAAGCCTCAAACTAAGGAAACGGCCATCGTGTCCCTGGCTGACGCGGTGGAGGCGGCAGTCCGTTCATTGTCCAAACCGACACCTGGGAAGATTGAGGGTCTGGTCCGGAAGATCATCCGGGAGCGGCTGGAGGACGGCCAGCTTGACGAGAGCGATCTCACCTTCCAGGATTTGAACAAGATTGCCGACGCCTTTTCCAAGGTGCTGATCGGTATTTTCCACGGGCGGATCGAATACCCGGAAAAACTCACCCGTGAGGATATCATAGGCCGGAAAAACGGAGGGAAGGCCAAATCGTGAATGAACTCTATATCAATAACGAGCAAAACTGTATTGATATTTCCGGGCTGGATGTGGTGGTGAAACAGGTGCTGGAGACAGGCCTGGAGCTTCTGGCTGTCGAGGGCCCAATCGAAGTCGGTGTCACTTTTGTGGACAACGAGACCATCAAGCAGCTGAACCGCCAGTACCGCAGCATTGACCGGGTGACTGATGTGCTGTCCTTCGCCCAGGAAGAGGGCGAAGCTTTTGAGCAGCTGCCGGGAGCCCCGCGGCTGTTGGGGGACATCGTGATTTCGCTGGAGCGGGCCAAGGAACAGAGTGAGGAGTTCAACCACAGCCTGGCTAGGGAAGTAGGTTACCTGACGGCCCACGGCCTGCTGCACCTTTTAGGATATGATCACCAGAATGACCAGGACAAGGAGCGTATGCGCACGGCTGAAGAGCAGATCATGGCCAAGCTCAATCTGTCTCGGGAGTAGGAGGAGCGGCAGTGCGGTCGCGGAACATCTTCGAGAGTTTCAACTACGCCATCGAAGGCATTGTCTACGCTGTCAAAACGCAGCGGAACATCAAGGTGCACTTGATCATGGCAATGCTGGTGCTGATCCTGGCCATGGTCCTCAACGTCAGCCGGGTGGAGCTTTTAATGCTGCTGCTTACCATCGGTCTGGTGATCAGCACCGAGATGATCAACACCGCCATCGAAGAGGTAGTCAACCTCGCCCATGCGGGAATCCACCCCCTGGCCCGCACTGCCAAGAACGTGGCGGCGGGCGCGGTGCTGTTTTGTTCAGTGATGGCTATTGGTGTTGGGTACATTGTCCTCTTTGAACGCCTGATCAAGTTTGACTTGCGGGCATTGATGCAGGGGATTGCCGTCGAAGACTTGACTTTGCTTGGTTTACTTATCGTCGTCGGCTCAATTATATTGATTAAGGCTGCCACCGGCAGCCCAGACTACTTCAAGGGAGGTATGCCCAGCGGCCATACTGCTCTGGCTTTCAGCTTGGCTGCGGCCATCATGTATACCGGCAGCACGCTTGCAGCCTGCCTTGGTTTTGCCCTGGCGATCCTGGTTGCCCATACCAGGGTGCAGAGTAAAATCCATTCCTGGGGGGAAGTCATTGTCGGAGGGCTGTTGGGGTTTATCATAACCATGATCCTGTTTCAGCTCAGGGCGTAACCCGAGGAGGGATAGACATCGACTACCGTTGGCTGATTGACCATGCAAAACAAGCGATGGAGCGTGCTTATGCGCCTTATTCACACTTCAAGGTGGGAGCAGCGCTTCTGGGCAAAAGCGGCACAGTTTACCTCGGCTGCAATGTTGAAAATGCGGCCTACAGCCCCACCAACTGCGCGGAGCGGACAGCTGTCTTCAAAGCAATTTCGGAAGGAGAAACTGCGTTCCAGGCCATAGCGGTGGTGGCCGATACCTCTGCCGTGATCACCCCCTGCGGGGTCTGCCGCCAGGTGATGGCCGAATTCTTCGATGAGCAAGTGGTCATAATCCTGGCCAACCTGCACGGGCAGGTGGAGGAGACGTCCATCGCCAAACTGCTTCCGGGGGCGTTCACAGGGGAAAAGTATGGACTATAGGTTCATCGAGCTCACTCACATCGACCCGGGTTTATCCCGGCAAATCATGGCCATCGAACAGGAAGCCTTCGGCCCGGGGGGCTTGAATGAATGGTTCCTGCCGCCGTTTATCCGCTATGGGCGTGTGTTTGTGCTGCTGGATCAGGAAACAGTCGTTGCGGCGGCAGAATACATGCGCAGTTTCGCTGATCCCCAGCATGCCTATTTGTTCGGTTTGGCGGTGAAAAAAGCCTATCGCGGGCGGGGGCTGGGGAAACTGCTGCTGACGCGTTCCCTGAAGAGCCTGCAGCGGGGCGGGTTTCGGACAGTCAGCCTTACCGTCGACCCCCAGAACACGGCAGCAGTGAACCTGTACATCAGCCTCGGTTTCCGCCAAGCAGGGTTTTGCAAAGACGAGTACGGGCCGCAGCAAGATCGGCTGCTGCTGGTTTTAAATCTGCCTGTCGAGGAGGCGCACAATGGAGCATAGATCGGGATTTGTGGCTGTCGTGGGGCGCCCCAATGTGGGGAAATCGACGCTCCTAAACAGCTTGGTCAAGCAAAAAGTTGCCATTGTCTCCGACAAGCCCCAGACGACCCGCAACACTATCCAGGCCGTGCTGACTTTGCCGGAGGCCCAGGTTATTTTCATCGACACCCCCGGGATTCACCAGCCTTTACATAAACTGGGAGAATACATGGTCAAAGCCGCCAAAGCGGCACTGGACGAGGTAGATTTGATCTGCTTCGTGGCGGACATTACCCGTTGGACCAAATTGGACGAGGAAATTCTCGAGCTTTTGCAGAATGTGCAAACACCAGTATTTTTAGCAGCCAACAAATCTGACTTGGCGGCTAAAGAAGCGCAGGAGGAATTCTGTGCCAGGATGCGATCCCGGTTTCCCTTTGCCGAGGTGATGGCTGTGTCCGCCCAGGAAGGTACCGGGCTGGATGAACTGGTCAAGGCTATCATTGGTTACCTGCCGGAGGGCCCCAGGTATTATCCCGATGATTGGATAACTGACCATCCGGAGCGGTTCGTGATGGCGGAGCTGATCAGGGAGCAGATCCTGCATCACACCGAGGAAGAGATTCCCCACTCGGTGGCGGTGGATGTGGAACAGGTGGAAGCCAAACCGGAAAAAGACATGGTGGTGGTCCGGGCCACGATCTATGTGGAAAGGGATTCCCAGAAAGGGATTATTATCGGTAAGAACGGCGCGATGCTGAAGAAAATCGGCACCGGTGCCCGGATGCAAATTGAGGCGCTGTTGGGCTCTAAAGTGTATCTTGAGCTTTGGGTCAAGGTAAAGAAAGACTGGCGTAATAAAGAAGGTTCTTTGGCCGAGTTTGGGTACACCTAAAGATACCCAAGAATTTTGTCCCATGTGCGAAATATATGGGCAAAGGGGGATAGATCAATGGCCGATTCAGCTCGTGGACAGCAGCACGAAGAACTGGACATACTGGTTCATCAAGCTCAGCAGGGAGACAAGCGCATCAGGGAACAGCTGATTAGAGAATACCGCCCCTTTTACCTGCGGGTAGCCTCGCAGGTTGCAAAAAAATACCTGGTATTAGGGCGGGACGATGAGGCAAGCATTGCCATGTCGGCGTTCGACGAGGCCATCAATGCCTACAATCTCAAAGCCGGCGCATCGTTCCTAAGTTTTGCGGAGATTGTGATTAAAAGGCGCATGGTGGATTACTTCCGCCGCAAAGCCCGCAGCAAGGAAGAAATCCCCTTGTCGGCGCTGGAAACGGACGATACGGAAGAAACCCTGCTCCGCAAAATTGAACTCAGAGAAGCCGTTGGGGTCATTCAGCTGCAGCAGGAGGCTGAAGAACGGCGTGAAGAGATCTTCCGCCTTAACCAACTCTTGAATGATTACGGCGTCCGGTTTTCTGATCTGGTGAAGGTCTCACCTAAACATCAGGATGCACGGGATCGGGCCCTGGAAGTAGCACGGATTCTCGCCAATGATCCGGAATTATTGCAATTTCTTACCAACCGTAAGTCTCTGCCGCTGAAGGAACTGGAGAAGATGGTGAATGTCAGCCGCAAGACCTTGGAGCGGCAGCGGAAATACATAATCACACTTACACTCATCCTGGTTGGAGAATTTCACTACTTACAGGAGTATCTCAAGCGGACGGTGTAAAAGGGGGAGGTAGGCATGAAACAGGGAAAGGGGATCGTCGTTGAAGTGACGGCACGGGACCAGGTCACCGTGATGACTCCCCAGGGAGAATTCCTCCGTGTTCCTTTTCACAAGCCTGTGTATGTGGGACAGGAAATCACGTATACAATCAAGAAGCCTCCGTTTTATTTGAAGTGGAGCGTTGCCGCTGTGCTGCTCGTGGCGCTGGTTGGTTCAGCCGGGCAGCTGAGGGAGATTCCAGGGGGAGCCGTTCCCGAAGTGTATGTCACACTGGATATCAACCCCAGCATCGAATTGGGCCTCAACAGCGGGCAGCGGGTCGTCTATGTCGATGGATTGAACCAGGACGGCAAAGCCCTGTTGGGCAAACTCGATCTGATCGGTTCCACATTCAAGCAGGCAGTGGCGGCCATCGAAACTCAGGCAGAGATCGATGGCTATCTGAAGCCGGGGATTAACGAGATCGTCGTCACCATTTCCCAGAAAGGAATTGAAAAGTGCGAACGGCTGAAAGACGCGCCGTCTTCCAGCAGCAAAACCGAACAGGAGATTGAAACGGTGATCCGGGAAACACTTGCTGATACCTATCGGGTGCAGCTGTGGCGAGTCCCGGGTGAAACCCGGCAGCAAATCCGGGAGACAGGTATGACGCCTGCCAAGTACATCGCCGCCTATGTTGCGCCGCCAACCACCGCGGCGGCATCCGCTCCTGCCGCAGCCGCCAATACCACGACTGCGGCTGCCTCGGGAGGATTCAGTTCGGTTGTCCCGGTGACAGCGACGGTGGAGCGCAGCGGCGACCACCATTATTTCGAGTTTGAAGTTACCAGGCCGGTCTTTCGTTCCGGTAAAGTGATCCGCACAAGTGCAGGACAGGAATAGGAGCAGATAATGAAGGTATCAGAGTTTAACTATGACCTACCTGATGAGTTAATCGCCCAAACCCCAGTCGAACCAAGAGATAGTTCCCGTCTGATGGTGATTGATATCGCCTCTGGAAGGATCGCGCATCGGCATTTTTATGACCTGCCCGAGTATCTCACACCCCGTGACATTCTTGTGGTGAACGAATCCAGGGTGATTCCAGCCCGTCTGTTCGGTATCCGGGAAGATACCGGGGGCAAGGTCGAGGTGCTGCTGCTGCATCCGGTTACGGATCGTTCCTGGGAAGTGTTGGTGAAGCCGGGCAAACGCTGCCCAATCGGGGCAACGCTCAGTTTCAGCCCCGAATTGTCAGCCCGAGTCGCGGATAAAACGGCAGCCGGCGGCCGGATTCTGGAGTTTTCCTGGGAAGGGGACTTCAGCACCATTTTGGAGAAGCTCGGCGAGACGCCGCTGCCGCCGTACATCAAAGCTAGGCTGGGCGATAAAGAACGGTATCAGACCATTTACGCCAAAGTGAAAGGATCGGCAGCCGCCCCTACTGCAGGCCTACATTTCACCGCCAGGCTGATCAGCCAGCTGCAGGAAATGGGCGTCAGAATTGTGCCTTTGGTGCTGCATGTGGGAGTGGACACCTTCCGCCCAGTCAAGGCCGAGAAGGTTGAGGACCACCGGATGCACTCCGAATATTACTATCTGGCGGAAGAGCACGCCGAGGCGATCAATCAGTGCCGAGCAGCCGGCGGCCGAGTGATTGCCGTGGGCACCACTGTGGTGCGCACATTAGAAACTCTCGGCCGGTCGGGGAAAGTTGTACCTGGATCCGGTTGGACGGATCTTTTCATTTATCCCGGGTTTGAGTTTAAGATCATCGATGGAATGGTGACCAACTTCCATCTGCCCCAGTCCAGTCTGCTGATGTTGGTTTCTGCCTATGCCGGCCTCGACTTGATCAAAAGGGCTTATCAAACAGCGGTTGATAACCGCTACCGTTTTTTCAGCTTCGGCGACGCCATGCTTTTGATCGGCAAGGAGAGGACGCAATGACTTTGAAGTTTACCATCCAGAAAACCGCATCAGATTCAGCAGCGCGCCTGGGGCTTCTGGAGACAGCTCATGGGACGGTGGAAACACCAGTGTTCATGCCCGTTGGCACCCAGGCGACTGTCAAGACACTCACACCGTATGAACTGGAAGACATAGGCGCGCAGATTATCCTCAGCAATACCTATCATCTCTATTTACGCCCCGGGAGCGGGCTGATCAAAGAAGCCGGGGGGCTGCACCGGTTCATGGGCTGGCAGCGCAGCATCCTCACGGACAGCGGCGGGTTTCAGGTTTTCAGCCTGGGGCAGCTGCGGAAGATATCTGAAGAGGGAGTGGAATTCCGGTCCCACCTTGATGGTTCCAAACATTTCATCTCGCCGGAAAAGTCTGTGGAGATCCAAATGGACTTGGGCTCGGACATTGCCATGGCTTTTGACGAGTGCCCGCCTTACCCATCGGAGTACAGTTATATCAAAAGGTCGATGGAACTGACCTACCGCTGGGCCAAGCGCTGTAAAGAAAGGCATGATCATCCTTACCAAGCCTTGTTCGGCATTGTCCAGGGGGGAGTGTTCCCAGACCTGCGCCGGCAGAGCGCCGAGCAGCTTGCCGAACTGGATTTTCCCGGCTACGGTATCGGTGGTTTGAGTGTGGGCGAACCAAAACCGATGATGTACGAGATGCTGGAAACGGTAATTCCGGCTCTGCCGCAGGACAAGCCGCGGTACCTGATGGGCGTGGGCTCGCCGGACTGCCTGATCGAGGGCGTGCTCAGAGGTGTGGATATGTTTGACTGTGTGCTGCCCACAAGGATTGCCAGGCACGGTACGGTTATGACCCGCCGCGGCAACCTCACCGTGAGAGATCAGCCTTTCGCCAGGGACTTCGAGCCCATTGAGGAAGGATGCCCGTGTTACACCTGCAGGCATTTCAGCAAGGCCTACATCCGCCATCTGTTCAAAGCCAAAGAAGTATTGGGCTTGCGTTTGGCAACGATTCACAATCTAGTGTTCCTCATCCGGTTGATGGGAGAAATCCGGGAGGCGATCCGCCAAGATCGGCTGCAGCAACTCAGGGAGCAGTTTTTTGCGGACTATGCAGGATAAAGCGTCAGCAGCGAGAAGTTATAATATTATAATGGAGGTGAACCCATGTTCCTGGAAACCCAAGCACCGGCTGCAGGTGGTTTGTTGGCCGTGGTGCTGCCTTTTGCGGTGATGCTCCTTTTGATGTACTTCCTGATGATCCGGCCGCAGCAGGCGCAGCAGAAACAGCGCCAGGCAATGCTGGATGCCTTGAGAAAAGGCGACAAAGTCATCACCATCGGCGGCATTCACGGTGAGATCACCGCTCTGACTGACGATACCGTCACTCTTCGGGTTGCTGACAAGACAGAGATTGTTATCAGTAGATCGGGAGTTGGTTCGGTAAAGAAAGGTTAGGCAGGATAAACCACCTCGAGGTGGTTTTTTCATTAGCATGGGGGGGTCAATATGCGCAGTTGGAAAAGGATCATTGTCCTGGCAGTGGTGCTCGTGATCATTGCCGGCAGCGGAGCGGGGGCAGGGGAATTCTACCTGCACGAGCAAAAGGATTATTGGTGGTATTACGTGGGCACTCCCGGTTTTTATGCGGTGATACCCAGCAATGCGGAACGGTATTATAAAAAGGCAGTTTTCGGGTACGAGTTCCTCGAGATCCTGTGGGAAAAGGAAAATGTCGTCATGGAAATCGGTGCCATCCCCAACAGCACCGTCACCAACGCCATCAACTTTGTGGCCAAACGCTGGAGCCCATTTCTAAAGAACGAAACGGTGCTGGCTAACCGGGAAATCACCACTTCCAACAATTTGAAAGCTTATTTCTACGCAGTGGAAGGTACCGGGCCTGACGCAGTCAAGTACATGCTCCGATCAGTTTACTTCACCAAAGAAGGGACAGTCGTTTATCTGGCGATGTACCTTCCCTCCGGCAAGTACACGGGTACCATGCTGAACCATTGGATCAAGGCTGTCAACGAATCGGAATGGGAATAATGGGAAGCAAAAAACTCTGAAGAGATGACGGACGCGCGTTTCTTCAGAGTTTCATATTTCACAGGCAGTACAGCAGCCAACCGGTTACATTTCGTGGGTGTAGTATTTTGGATTGAGAACAAAGATGTAAGGAATATTGCGGTACAATTCGCAGTAGTCCAGCCCGTACCCAACAAGGAATTCATTTGGGACGGTAAAGCCTACATAGTCCACAGGGATGTCCACTTCCCGGTTGACCTGCTTGTCCAAAAGTGTGCAGATTTTCAGGCTGGCTGGCTTGCGGATGGCCAGATTGTTGATTAGGTAGCTCAAAGTAAGGCCGGAATCAATAATATCTTCAATGATCAGGACATGCTTGCCCTCGATGCTTTGTTCCAAGTCTTTGGTGATCCGCACCACACCTGATGAGCGGGTGGAGTGGCCGTAGCTTGAGATGCCGATGAAATCGATGGCAACAGGTACTGTGATGTGCCGGCACAAGTCTGCCAAGAACATCAGCCCACCTTTAAGGATGCACAGTAAAAGCAGTTCTTTGCCTTCATAATCCTTGCTGATCTGGGCTCCCAGCTCCCGAACCCGGTTTTGGATCTCTTCTTCACTGATCAGGACACGCTTGACTATGTCCATCGGAAAAATCCCCTTTCCTTAAGCTTTCCTTAATAATACAATGTGAAACTGAGAAAATCAAGCTAGTTATCAATGAAGGAATTCAATGGGAAAAATCGAAAAAGTTCAGCTTAGGGGGACTTTATCTTGAAAAAAATGTGGCTGATTACGCCGCCGTCCGAACAATGGCGGCCGCTCCAAACAGAACTGGGGCTCTCAGCGGTCACGGCGAAGATCCTCGCCGACCGGGGCATCGGCTCCGTGGAAGCCGCCAGGAAGTTTCTCAATCCCGAATACGGCCAGCTGCACGCGCCCCTTTTGCTTCCGGACATGGGAGCGGCAGTGGAGCGGATCGCTCAAGCATTGGCCGGAGGCGAGCCGATCACGGTCTACGGCGACTATGATGTGGACGGTCAGACTTCAGTGGTGCTCCTGGTGGAGGCCCTGCGCAGCCTCGCTCAGGCTCCCGAACTGATCGATTATTACATCCCCAACCGCATGGATGAAGGTTACGGGCTGCATCAGGACGCCTTGGCCTCCATTGCCAAGTCCAGTTCGCTGGTGATCACGGTGGACTGTGGAGTCACAGCGGTGGCCGAGGCGGAATACGCGCGGCAGATCGGCCTGGATTTAATCATCACCGATCACCATGAGCCGAAAGCGGAGCTGCCTGCGGCGGTGGCTGTGATCAACCCGAAGCGGGTGGACAGCCGTTACCCATTTCCATATTTGGCCGGTGTCGGTGTCGCCTACAAGCTGGTCGAGGCCCTGGGCTCGCACTACAGCAGGGATTTCCGCAAGTATCTGGATCTGGTGGCACTGGGAACCGTTGCTGATTTGGTCCCCTTGGTGGATGAAAACCGTGTTTTCGTTAAGCTCGGCCTGCAGCAGTTGGAGCATTCCCACAGCCTTGGCTTGAGGGAACTGGCGAAAGTCTGCGGGCTGAAAGCACCGTACAAAGCGTCGGACTTAGGGTTCAAGCTGGGACCACGGCTGAATGCGGTAGGCCGGATGGGTGAATCGGCCAGGGGAGTGGAGCTGTTGTTAAGCCGCGACCTGCGGCAGGCCCGGTCCCTTGCCGAGGTTCTTGATCAGGAAAACAAGGCCAGGCAGGAGACGGAAGCAGAGATTTTCCGGCAGGCGGAGAAGATCATTGAGGCCAACGGCTGGCAAGAGGATCCGGTGATCGTTGTGGCGGAACACAATTGGCATCCCGGCGTGATCGGCATCGTCGCTTCCCGGATTGTGGAACGGTACTACCGCCCAGCGATCGTGATTTCGCTCGAGGATGGTACTGGCAAAGGATCAGCCCGGAGCATAGCCGGCTTCAACATCTACGAAGGCCTCAAAGCAGTGGAGGAAATGCTGCTGGAGTTCGGCGGCCATGAGATGGCGGCCGGTTTGACAGTGGCGGCGGATGTGATCCCCAAACTGCGCCAAGCCTTGGCGGAGATTGTCCGCAGCAGGGTCAAGCCCGAGGACTTCATCCCCAAAGTGCGGATCGACGGCAAGATCAGCATCAAAGAGATTGATCACAAGCTGCTGCGCGAGTTTGAGCTGCTGGAACCTTTCGGGATGGGTAATCCCACTCCGGTACTGCAGGTCACCGGTTCGGTTTTGAGCACTAGGCCGATGGGGGTCGATCAGGAACACCTGCGCTGTTTGATCCAAGATCAAGAAGGAACGGTGATCGAGGCTGTGGGCTTCGGTATGTACCAGGCACTGCAGCAGGTGGACCGCTACCGGGAGCAAGTTAATTTTGCTGTTGTCCCCCGGCCGGGCTACACTGATCCCACCAAAATCGAGCTTTTGGTCAGAGACTTCCAGGCCGATCTGGAGCCGGGGAACTTTGTCGAAGAATGGATGTGGGCCCGCTATCCGTGGCAGCTTTCAATGGAGTACGATCAGCTTTACCTAGTTGATCAAGACGATCTGGAAAGCACAGCCCCGGTATTTGGCAATATTATAGATCAAAGAAATGTCTGGGATAAGGTCAAGGCCGTGCAGGAACATGCCGATCCCCAAAAACGGGTGCTGATCTACGCGGCTACGCCGGCAAGAGCCCTGCAGCTCTGCCGGGATCTCCGAATCGCGGTTCCCACCGGAAACCGCATCGGTTTTGAGCATCAGCTCCTCACCAGCAGAGAACGGGAAGAACTCGAGGCATTGATCCGGGAAGGAACCATCACTTGGGTCGTATCCACAGGGAGATGGGTTCCGGGATGGTTGTGGGATCAGGTGGTAATCTATGACGCCTGCCCCGAGCTGCCGGTACTTAAAACTTTAATCAAGCAGCTTCAGCCCGGTGGTGATCTGATTGCCGTCTATGGGCGGGACGAATGCGCTTGGCTGCAGGGGAAAATAACCCGCATGCTGCCGGATCGGGACTTGCTGGCCGGGTTTTACCTGGCACTGCGGCGGGCGGGTGGGACTAAGCTTACGCAGAGTCAGGTGAATGCCGCGGCTGGTTCGCTGAACCTTCACGATGGTGCTGAGTTTGCCATTGGAGTTTTCTGCGAACTGGGGCTGCTGCAAAAGGGCGAGGGTTATGTTGAACTGCTGCCCAAACCGGTGCAGAAACTGGACTTAAATGCTTCAGTTTTGTATAATAAAGGTACATCCAAGCGGATTCAGATTCTGACGCACTTACGGCGTTGTTTAGAAAGGGGCTTTCTCGATGGACTTAAAGTCAAAAATCCGAGTAATTGAAGGTTTTCCCAAACCCGGAATCAGTTTTAAGGATATCACCACCTTACTGCAGGATCCGGAAGCGTTCCAATATGCGATCAAGCAGATTGCCCAGTTCTGCCGGGAACGGGAAGTGGACCTGATAGTGGGTGTGGAGTCCCGGGGTTTCATCTTGGGTGCCCCATTGGCATATGAACTCGGCCTAGGGTTTGTCTTGATCCGCAAGCCCGGCAAGCTTCCCGGCGAGGTTTTGCGGGTGGAATATGCCCTGGAATACGGTTCGGACTCGCTGGAAATTCACAAAGACGCCATCAAGCCGGGTATGAAAGTGGTCCTGGTGGATGATCTTTTGGCCACCGGAGGCACCATCGGAGCCGCCGCCAAGCTGGTGGAGCAGGTTGGCGCAGAAATTACCGGTTTTGCATTCCTGATCGAGCTTGAAGCCCTCAAGGGAAGAGAGAATCTGAAAGGATATGACATCTTCACCCTGGTGAAGTACGACAAGTAAAACCCGAGTGAGGTGAGACCTTGAATCTGGAGTCCTTGGCTGAGCGGATACAGAAATACTATCCAGACGCCAAACTAGATGTAGTCACAAAAGCATATCACTTTGCCAAAGCGGCTCACGAAGGACAGTTTCGTGATTCAGGGGAACCTTTTTTCCTTCACCCGTTTGAGGTAGCCTCCATCTTGGCCGAACTGGAGCTTGATTTGGACACGATAGCTGCCGGGCTGCTCCATGATGTGCTGGAGGACACGGCCGTGACTCCCGAACAGCTCCGGGCTGAGTTCGGCGAGCACATTCTGGCCTTGGTGGACGGCGTGACCAAGTTGGAAAAACTGCCGTTCAAGGACCGCTTTGAACGGGAAGCAGAGAATCTGCGCAAGATGATCTTTGCTATGGCCAAAGATATCCGGGTAATCCTGATCAAGCTGGCCGATCGGCTGCACAACATGCGCACACTGCGCCATGTGGATCACGATCGGCAGATCAAGATCGCCCGGGAAACTTTGGACATCTATGCACCTTTGGCCAACCGGTTGGGAATTTGGAGCATCAAATGGGAAATCGAAGACCTTGCTTTCCGCTATCTGTGGCCGAAACAGTATTACCAGCTGGTGAGCCAGATCAACAAAAAGCGCCAAGAGCGGGAAGGGGATCTGAAGCTTTTGATGCAGATCCTCAGCGATAAATTGGTGGAGGTCGGCATCAACGCTGAGATCCAAGGACGGCCCAAGCACCTTTACAGTATCTATCAAAAGATGCAGAGGCAGAACAAAACTATCAACGAAATCTACGACCTGCTGGCCGTACGGGTAATCGTCGATTCGGTCAAGGACTGTTACGCTGTTCTCGGTTTTATTCACACGCTGTGGAAGCCGATTCCGGGCAGATTTAAAGATTATATCGCCATGCCGAAGTCCAACATGTACCAATCGCTGCACACCTCGATCATAGGCCCCAACGGCGAATCCTACGAGATTCAAATCCGGACCTGGGAAATGCACCGGATCGCCGAGAAAGGTGTGGCCGCCCACTGGCTGTACAAGGAAGGGTACAACCCCCGCAAGGATTTGGACTTGGTGGTCAGCAAAGTCCAGTGGCTGCGGGACGCGGTGGAATGGCTCCAGGATACCAAAGATCCGCAGGAGTTCATGGAAAGCCTCAAAATTGATTTGTTCGAAGACGAAGTGTTCGTCTTCACTCCTAAAGGCGATGTCAAAGCTCTGCCCGCCGGAGCAACCCCAGTGGACTTTGCCTTTGAAGTCCACACCGACATCGGCCTGCGCTGTGTCGGGGCCAAAGTCAACGGCCGGATTGAACCTTTGGATTATCAATTGAAAAACGGCGAGTTTGTGGAGATCCTCACCGGCAAGTATCCCAACCCGAGCCAAGACTGGCTGAGCTTCGTAAAAACCACCAAAGCCAAAAGCAAGATCCGGGCCTGGCTCAAGGACCAGCAGCGGGATGTGAGTGTGGAGCGGGGCCGTGAGCTTCTCGAAAAGGAACTGCGCAAGCACAACCTCGATCACAAGAAATATATGACGGTGGAGCGGCTTACTGAGACAGCCAAGCGCTACGGTTTCGGCAGCCCGGAGGATCTGTTCGCCAGCATCGGTTTCGGCCGGGTGACAGCGAATCAGGTGATGCAGAAGCTGGCCGGTGCCGAGCTTGAGGAACAGCGGCGCATGGAGCAGCTCAGCAAGGCCAAGCAGCCTAAACATCGGGAAGCCAAGGGAGTCTTGATCAAAGGTGTGGACAATCTGCTGGTGCGCTTCTCCAAGTGCTGTACGCCGGTACCCGGCGATGAGATTGTCGGCTATGTGACCCGGGGCCGGGGTGTTTCGATCCACCGCGCCGACTGCCCCAATGTCAAGAGTTTGGCCGTGGATCGGGGCCGCCAGATAGAGGTACAGTGGAACACTGACGACAAAGGTTCCTTCCCGGTGGAGCTTGAACTGAAGGCTGTCGACCGGATAAATATGCTTTCAACAATCATGAATACCATTGCCGAAGGCAAGACTAACATTGAGGCGGTCAACACCCGCAAACTCCAGGATGATATCGCACTTATTTTATTGACGGTAGATATTCGTAATCTGGAGCACATGCAGTCTCTGATTCAAAAACTAAGGCAGGTGGAAGGTGTCGTATCGGTGCGGAGGGCGACACCTACCTGATGCAGATAGAACGATAACCGTAAAAGAGGTTTGCATAGATGGAAGTCCGGAAATTTGTCTCACGTTTGCTGGCTGTTAACTGTTATGTTGTATCAGAACAGGATACAGCCATTGTTATTGATCCGGTAATTGAAGGAGAGGCAGTCCTCGCTTATCTGCAGGCGCGGCAGCTGAAGCTCGCGGCCATCATCAACACCCATGGGCATGCGGATCATATTGCCGGCAATCAATGGTTCAGGGAACAGACTGGGGCACCTGTCTGGATTCATGCCGCGGATGCGGTGTATCTCACCGATCCTGCCCTCAATCTGTCAAGCATGGTGATGGGGGAAGGGATGAAGAGTCCCGAAGCGGAGCGGCTGCTTAAGGACGGAGATCAGATTGCCCTAGGCACAGCTTCCCTGACGGTGATCCACACACCGGGGCACACCCCGGGAAGCATCTGCCTGTTGGGCCCTGGAGTTTTGTTCAGCGGGGACACGCTGTTTAGATCGTCGGTGGGCCGCAGTGACTTTCCCGGCGGCGACGCGAGAGTCCTGCGGGAGAGTCTGCAGAAACTGAAAGAGCTGCCGCCGGCAACCAGAATTTACCCGGGGCACGGCCAGGAAACGACCATGGCGGAGGAACTGGCCCACAATTTCTTCCTGCGTTAAGGAGAACGCTGATGCCCATACCACAACAGCTGCAGCCAAAATGTTTTCAAATCAAGGCTCCTGCCGGGCTGTGCCCGACCGTGAAGGGAGCCGTTACTTCTTTATTCCGCACTGTGGATTTTTCCCGCGGCCCGGTATTGGAAATTGCGTCCGCAGATACAGAGGCCGGTATCGCAACCTCTGTCAGGCTGGAAGGATATGAACCGTGGCACCACCTGGATGCGGAAATAAACAGCTCTTGTTATGATCAAGCAGACCGGGACAACCGGATCAAGGAACGGATCCGGTTGGGAATCAAGACAGTGCTCTGCCGGGCTTACGGCATTCCCTTCAGCCCCTGGGGTATCCTGGTGGGCGTGCGGCCGGCAAAACTGGTGCACCGGCTGATCGATCGGGGGTTCAGTAGGGAAAAGATCATTTTCCTTCTCACAGATGTCTACGGTGTGAACCGTTCCCGCCGAGAACTGCTGCTCGATGTGGTGGAGAGGCAGCGGCGCTTTTTTTTGCCTGATGTGAACAACCCGGTAAGCGTTTATGTTGGGATACCTTTCTGCCCGACCCGGTGCGGTTACTGCTCTTTTGCCGCCTATCCCCTGGAGACCCATGCCCATCTGGTGCGAGGCTTTCTCATGGCGCTGCATCAGGAAATCGAAGCAATGGGGGAACTGCTGCAGGATCGCGGGATCAAGGTCCAATCAGTCTACCTGGGGGGAGGCACACCCACGACCATCACCGGCGCTGACCTGGAAAAGCTGCTCGGACTCTTGAACAAATACTTCCATGCGGATCAGTGCCAGGAATACATGGTGGAAGCGGGGAGGCCGGAAACCCTGACCCGAGAGACACTGGCCATCCTCAAAGCCAACGGTGTGCAGCGGATCAGCATCAATCCCCAGACAATGCACGACCGGACTTTGCAGTTGATCGGGAGAGCCCACACGGCTGATCAAATTCGTAAGGCCTTTGCCCTGGCAGCGGAGTGCAGGTTTGAACACATCAACGCCGACCTGATCCTGGGCCTGCCCGGAGAGGATGAAGCGGACTTTGCCTCCAGCCTGGAGGAGATCCTGAAACTCGGCCCGGATCACATCACAGTCCACAGCCTGGCACTGAAGCGGGCAAGCAGTTTCCGGCTGAACCTGGATCAGCTGGCGCTGGAACAAAGGCGGGGAGAAGCGATAGCCCAGTATGCCCGTGACAGGCTCGCATGCGCCGGGATGGCTCCGTATTATCTTTACCGCCAGCGCTATATTTTCAGCGACCTGGAGAACATCGGCTATGCCAAGCCGGGAGCGGAGTCTATTTACAACGTGCAGATGATGGAAGAAAGGCAAACGATCATCGGCTTGGGAGGCGGCGCCATCACCAAGCTGGTCAGCCCCGATCTGAAAGTAGTGCGCCATGCCAACCCCAAATGCCCGGCTGCCTACGCCCAGCAGATCGGTTCGATCATCAGTGCAAAAATGTACCAGATTAAGGGACACTTATCGGTTTGACAGAACTGGGGCTGTGAAGTACAATATTCTTGTGCACTCATCAGACATTGGAAGGGAATGGTTTCTTTGCGCAGGAAATTCCAAGCAATGGCAAAACCACTGATTATAATCATCTGTTTGACATTTTTAGGCGGAGCTTTGTATATTGGCGGCATGTCGTTCTTCGGCGGCCGCGATGCCGTCGCGGCGGTGGCCACAGTGAACGGCCGCCCAATCTTGCTGGATGACTTGGAAAGCGCCTACATCCAGGAAGCCTGGTACTATCAGATGCTGTACGGCGGGCAGCTGAGCAGCAATGTCCTGGAGCGGATCAGGTATGAGACCTTTGACATCCTGGTCAACAACTCCTTGATTGAACAAGAGCTGGAAGCGCGCAAGTACAAGCCGGCCAAGGCGGACATTGATAAAGAGTTGAACGCCTTATATGAGCTGTATGGGCGGGAGACGCTCATTAGCTACGGTTATACCGAGGCTCAGCTCAGGCAGTATGTGACCCAGCAGCTCCAGTTCGAGCAGCTGGTGAAGGATATAACCGGTAATATCACAATCAGCGACGAAGACGTCAAGAAAGGTTACGAACAGGTCCGGGCCAGCCACATTCTAGTGAGAGTGGCTGCAGACGAGCAGGCAGCCTGGGACGAGGCCAAAGTTTTGGCGGAACAGATCATGAGTGAGCTGTCCACCATCTCGTTTGAAGAAGCGGCAAGCCTGTACAGTGACGACAGCAGCGCTTCTTCCGGCGGCGATCTGGGATTCATTCGCCGCGGCGATACTGTGGAGCCCTTCGAGCAGGCCATCTTCAGCATGGAAATCGGCGAAGTCCGCGGACCGGTGCAGACCCAATATGGGTATCATATTATCAAGGTAACCGACAAGAAGCTGCCTGAGGGCGATGAATTCGAAGCAGAGAAGGAATCGCTCCGGGAACAGCTGGCGGAAGAGGAACGGGCAAGGGTGTTCAACACCTGGCTGCTGGACAAGAAGAGCAAAGCGGAGATCGTGATTCTCGATCACCAACTCTTAGCCTATAAGCACATGACAGACGGCGAATATGCCAAAGCGGCTGAGGAATATCAGAAAGCGCTGGATGCGGATCCATCCAATCCTAATCTGTACGCATCGCTGGGACAAGCTTATCTGTATATGGATCAGCTTGACGAGGCCATCGCCAAGTATGAACAGGCGGTGGAATACGCGCCGACCAACGGGCAGCTGTTTATGGCACTGGCTTCTCTGTATATGGAAGCTGGGCGGAACGATGAGGCTGTTTCGACGTTCCTGACCGCATCAGAGCTCAGCCTCAATGACATTTTCTCCCAGTTGATGATCCGCTCGCTCCTCTCCGAGCTGGGTGCCGAAGATGCAGTGGCGGTGGTGGATGAGCGCATCGAAGCTGTTCAGGCGCAGTATGATGCGCTCAACGAGGTGGCAAATGAGTCTGCCGATGGCGGCCAGTCCGCAGACGGGATCGAGGATTCCGCGCAGGACGCAGAGTAAGATCAATCCCGTTTTGATCATGCCTGGAAGCGAGTGGCGGGTTCTCCGCCACTCGTTTGTCATATAGGAGTGGGAGGTTGGAGACATTGAACGTGCAGCGACCAAGAGGTACCAACGATATCCTGCCGGAAGAATCGGCCAAATGGCACTTTGTGGAGGAGAAAATCCGGGAATTGTGCCGCCGTTACGGTTATCAGGAGATCCGTACCCCAATTTTTGAACATACCGAACTCTTTGAGCGGGGGATCGGCGAAGCGACGGATATCGTCGAAAAAGAGATGTATACATTCAAAGACCGGAGCGACCGCAGCCTGACCCTGCGGCCTGAAGGGACCGCTGGTGTGGTGCGGGCTTTCGTCGAGCACAGCCTCGATTCCCGGCCGCTGCCCGTCAAGCTGTACTACCTGGGCCCGATGTTTCGTTATGAAAAACCACAGGCCGGCAGATACCGCCAGTTTACGCAGCTGGGGCTTGAGGCTATCGGCAGTATGGATCCCTTCCTAGATGTGGAGATGATCATGCTGCCCATTGAGCTGTACCGGGCCTGTGGGCTCGATGGGTTCCAAGTCCAGGTCAACAGCATCGGCTGCCCTAAGTGCCGGGGGGAATACCGCGAGGTGCTCCTGCGGCAGTTGGGCCAGAAAGTGGATCAGTTATGCCCCAACTGCCGGTGCAGGCTTTACCGCAATCCTCTGCGGATCCTGGACTGCAAGGAAGACAAGTGCCGTGAGCTTGTGCAGGAAGTGCCCCCGATCACCGACTACCTCTGCAGCGAATGTGCCGAGCATTTTCACCAGGTAAAAGCGTATCTGGATCAGCTGGGCATCAACTATGTGCTGAATCTGAGACTGGTGCGGGGGTTTGACTACTACACCAAGACTGTGTTTGAAATCCAAGTTCCTTCCTTGGGAGCGCAGAACGCCATCGGCGGCGGTGGGCGCTATGACGGCTTGGTGGAGGAGGTTGGCGGGAAGCCGCTGCCGGCGGTGGGCTATGCCGTCGGCTTGGAACGGCTGTTGTTGGCTTTGGACCAGCAGGCCGGTGCGTATTACCCACAGCTGCGCCCTGCGGTCTATGTTGCCCGTGCTGCTGAAGACGAGGGTGAAGCTGATGGCGGGGCTGCAGCCCGGAGAGTCAAGGCCGCAGCGGTGGAGATAGTGACCACGCTGCGCCGCGAAGGCTTGTGGGTGGAAATGGATTACCTTGACCGGAAGCTGCGGGCTCAGATGAAAACGGCCAACAAGCTCAACTGCCGCTGGGTTGTTTTCGTGGGTGAGAGCGAGTTGAAAGAGTATAAAGTGAAAGTCCGGAACATGGACACAGGCGATGAGCAAGCTGTTGAGCTGGATAAACTAACAGAGTATTTCAAAGGTGCCGGGGAGGAATGATGGCCATGAATTGGAAGAGGACACATAACTGCGGCGAAGTTACCAAAGCGTTGACCGGCCAGGTTGTCACCTTGAACGGCTGGGTTAACCGGAGGCGGGACTTGGGCGGCCTGATTTTCATCGACTTGCGGGACCGTTCAGGCCTGGTGCAGATCGTTTGCAGCCCAGAGACTTTGAGTGAGGAGCAGTACCGAGCTGCGGAGGGGCTGCGGCAGGAATTCGTGGTCGCCGTTTCCGGCGTGGTGCAGCCGCGCCCGGAAGGGCAGGCCAATCCCAACCTGGCTACCGGCGAGGTTGAGGTCAACGTTCAATCCCTCCAAATTCTTGCTGAAAGCAAAACGCCGCCGTTCCCCATCGACCGGGCGGAGGATGTGGACGACACTCTGCTTTTGAAATACCGGTACCTGGATCTGCGGCGCCGGCCGCTTCAGGAAGCGATTGCAGCCCGGCACCGAATTGTCCATTATGTCCGCAACTTTCTCGACGCCCACGGCTTCTTGGAGATCGAAACACCGATGCTGACCAAATCTACACCGGAAGGCGCCCGGGACTACATAGTCCCCAGCCGGATCCATCCGGGGAAGTTCTTCGCCCTACCTCAGTCACCGCAGATGTTCAAACAGCTGCTGATGATTGCCGGTTTTGAGCGGTACTACCAGATCGCCAGGTGTTTCCGGGACGAAGACCTGCGGGCAGACCGGCAGCCGGAATTCACTCAGATCGACCTGGAAATGTCTTTTGTGGAAGCGGAAGATGTGATGCACCTGATGGAAGTGATGATGGCAGGCCTGGTCAAAGCCATTACCGGCCGGGAAGTACCAACTCCCATGCCGCGGATCAGCTGGGCCGAAGCCATGCTGCGCTACGGCAGCGACAAGCCCGACACCCGCTTCGGCATGGAGATTGTGGATGTGACAGAAACAGTCTCCCAGAGCCAATTCCGGGTTTTTGCCGCCACCATTGCCAGCGGTGGAGTGGTGCGGGGATTGAACGCCAAAGGCTGCGGGGCAAAGTTCTCCCGCCGGGAAATCGACAGGCTGGTGGAAGAAGCGGGGAGATTCGGAGCCAAGGGCTTGATTTGGTTCAATGTGGGCGAGGAGGAAGTCAAATCACCTGTCGCCAAGTTCCTGTCAGAACAGGAGATTACAGCGGTTTTGCACCGAATGGAAGCTGAGGCCGGCGACCTGCTGCTGTTGGTGGCCGACGCGGAGTTGGTTGCCGCCGATGTCTTAGGCCACCTGCGGCTGCTGCTTGGCAAAGAGCTGGGGTTGATTGATGAAAACCGCTTCAACTTCCTCTGGATCACCGACTGGCCCCTTTTTGAGTTCAGCGAGGAAGAAGGGCGCTGGGTGGCGGCTCATCATCCGTTTACCGCGCCTCATGATGCGGACTTGGACATTCTCACCACCGATCAGCGCCGCGTCCGGGCTAAAGCTTATGATTTAGTGCTGAACGGCATTGAATTGGGAGGGGGCAGCATCCGTATATCCAGGCGCGATGTCCAGCTGAGGATGTTCGAAGCCTTGGGGTTGACGGAAACAGAGGTCCAAGATAAATTCGGCTTCTTCCTTGAGGCCTTTGAGTACGGAGCGCCGCCCCACGGTGGCATTGCCTTTGGGCTTGACCGGCTGGTGATGCTGCTGACTGGGCAGGATTCGATCCGGGATGTGATTGCTTTCCCGAAAACTACCAGCGCCATGGACCTGATGATGGGCGCGCCGTCGACAGTCTCAGCGCAGCAGCTGCGGGAATTGAAGCTTAAATTGGATGAGAAATGACCAGCTCAGCCGGACAACGTGCTCAGGCTGGCTCCTGGTTCAATCTGTCGGCAAGGTCGTGGACGATGTTGGCACCTCTGGATACAATCACACCTGTGAGGAGATAGTCGACAAGAGCATATTTGACCGGGATGCCCAGGGTGCTGAACAAACCAACGCTGGTGAGCCAAGACAGAATGATGCCGACAATGCCGGCAATGGGTGGGATGTAGGCTTTGTCCAGATTGGGCGCAAGGGTTTTGATCAGATTGGTAATTATTTCCGACAGCACAGCCAATGCCAGAACCTTATGCAGCAAGAATTCGATGGGGATCCCCTCCTTAAGGTAGTATCTGATTAATGTGTATGAGCCCCAAAACTGGTTTAGTACACGCTGTCTGGATGAAAATAGCGGCGGCGAAAGGTTGCAATGGACGCGATTTTGTGTTAATATATGATTAAAACAACGGCCCTGCTGTGTTCGGGATGACACTGGCCTCGTTATGAGCCAACACCAATACAAAGGGAATTCGGACTCTAATAGTGGATTGTATGCCTTCCAGTCAAGGAAACATGAAGCTATTAGGAGAATACCCACCTGCTTGAGAGCAGGTTCATTCAGGCCAGTTCAACGACATGGTGGGGGAAAGTGCGGCAAACCTCCTAGCATTAGGAGGTTTTTCTGATATGCAAAGGAGTACATACAGAAGGAGTTCAGGCAGTGGAAAGGTTTGTGCGCACAGAGTGGCTGATCGGCCGGGAAGGGCTTGACAGACTGCAGCGGGCGACAGTCGCCGTCTTCGGGCTGGGAGGAGTCGGTGCGGCTGCCGTTGAAGGATTAGCCAGGGCAGGTATCGGCACCCTGGTGATTGTAGATCACGACCGGGTCGCCGAGTCAAATATCAACCGCCAGCTGATCGCTTTGACGTCGACCATCGGCAGGCTGAAGGTGGAAGTGGCTGAGGGAAGGATAAAGGATATCAATCCCGGCTGCCGGGTTATCGGTTATCCTGTGTTTTTCCAGAAAGGGCATGAAATGGAGATCTTCGCCCACAATCCGGATTATGTGGTGGACGCCATTGATTCGGTGGCGGCGAAGCTGGACTTGCTCGAAAGCTGTTACCGGGCTGAGATCCCGATTATCTCTGCCATGGGGGCTGGGAACAAGCTCGACCCCGGCAAGCTCATGGTGGCGGATATCAGCCAAACCCACACCTGCCCGCTGGCCAAAGTGATCCGGGCTGAACTGCGGAAGCGGGGTATTGATTCGGGAATAAAAACTGTGTTTTCCACCGAACTGCCCCTCAGGGTGCACAAAGAGGAAAACGGCAGGCATCCACCGGGCTCGATTTCCTTTGTGCCGCCCGCTGCCGGATACATGATGGCCGGAGTAGTGGTGAGGGATTTGCTAAAGCAAACGAGGTGAGCAGTGTGGACTTATTCAGCAGGGCGTACTTGGATCAGACCAATAAGCCGCTGCCGCTGAGGATGCGGCCTGCCAACCTGGACCAATTTGTCGGCCAGGAGCACATTCTCGGCCCCGGCAAGCTTTTGCGCAAAGCCATCGAGGCAGACCAGATCGGCTCACTAATCCTTTACGGCCCGCCGGGCAGCGGCAAAACCACTCTGGCTTACGTCATTTCCCAAGTGACCAAAGCCCACTATATCCAGGTCAGCGCCACCGATACAGGAGTGGCTGAACTGAAGCAAATCATCAGCGAGGCCAAAGACAGGCTCAAGTTCCAGCACCAGAAGACTATCCTGTTTATCGACGAAATCCAGCGCTTGAACAAAGGCCAGCAAGACGTGCTGCTTCCAGCCATGGAAAACGGCGACATCAGTTTAATCGCCGCGACCACCGAGAACCCATATTTCGAGGTCAATTCCGCTCTGCTCAGCCGAGCGCGGATCTTCCAGCTGAAGCCTTTAACCAAGGCGGATTTGGCCAAGGTCGTGGCCATGGCAAGCACCAGCCCGCAGGGGTTGGCCAACTATCCCCATCAGATCACGCCGGAAGCGCTGGATCATCTTCTGGAAACTGCCAACGGCGATGCCCGGGCTGCCCTTAATGCCTTGGAATTCGCGGTGATGACCACTTCCCCCAATGAGCAAGGGGTCCGGGTGATTGACCTGCCGATTATGGAGGATGCGGTTCAGACGCAGCGGGTGAACTATGACAAATCAGGTGATTCCCACTATGATGTCGTTTCGGCCTTCATCAAGTCCATGCGGGGGAGCGACCCCGATGCTGCTCTTTACTGGTTTGCCCGGATGCTCTATGCTCAGGAAGACCCGCGCTTTATCGTGCGGCGGCTGATCGTTCATGCTTCTGAGGATGTGGGGTTGGCCGATCCCACAGCCATGCTGGCAGCCCATGCTGCAGCGAATGCCTTGGAGTGGGTGGGTATGCCGGAGGCGCGGATTCCCATTGCCCAGGCGATCATCCACATTGCCTGCGCACCCAAAAGCAATGCGGTTGTCAAAGCTATTGACAGTGCCATGGCTGTTGCCGAATCCACCGCTCACGAACCGGTGCCGCCTCACCTGAGGGACGCGAGTTACACAGGGGCCAAACGGCTGGGCCACGGCGTGGATTACAAATACCCCCACGGTTATCCGCATCATTATGTGAAACAGCAGTATGTTCCCGACAACATCGCCGGCAAAAAATTCTATGTACCCACTACTCAGGGGCGGGAAAAGGCCATCAAGGAATGGCTGGAATTTTTGGCAGGGATCGATTGACAGGGCTAACTTTTCTGTGCTATTATTATTTCGAACCAATTCCGAGGAACTTGGTCGGAATTGTCAGGAGGACAGTGGAATGCGGATTTCAACCAGAGGAGAATATGGAGTCCGGGCCATGTTGGACTTGGCCCTCCACAGCACTGAAGAACCGGTTCCCTTGAGTGCGATAGCCGACAGGCAGGATATCTCCGAGCATTATTTGGAACAATTAATCTCAGCACTGCGCAAAGCTGGGTTGGTGGTCAGCTTCCGGGGCGCCCAGGGGGGTTATCAGCTGGCGAAACCGGCTGAAGAAATAACGATCGGTGAAATCATCCGGACGCTGGAAGGCCCGATCGCGCCGATGAAATGCGTGGAAGACGGCCATACCGGCTGCGATCACGTTGAGCTGTGCGCCACGCGGGTGCTGTGGCAGAAACTGCAGGCCAGCATGGAAGCAGTCTTGGAACAGACAACTCTGGCATGGCTGAAAGAGGAAGCAAAAAAGATTCTGGCAACAGCTGCAATTCAGAGGTGATTCTTACATGAACGCGGTTTACTTGGATCATGCCGCGACGACCCCGATGCGGGATGAAGTCATCGAAGCAATGCTGCCCTATTTCAAGGAGAAATTCGGCAATGCATCCAGTGTCTACAGCTTCGGCCGGGAAGCCAGGAAAGCGCTGGATCAGGCACGCCAGGCTGTGGCTGAAACCATCAACGCTGATTTTAACGAGATTGTCTTTACCGGCGGCGGTTCGGAATCAGACAACCTGGCGATTAAAGGAGCTGCCTGGGAATACCGGCACAAAGGCCGGCACCTAATTACTTCCAGCATTGAGCACCACGCTGTGCTCCATCCCATGCAGCAGCTTGAGAAGGAAGGTTTTACGGTCACCTACCTGCCGGTGGACGATCAGGGCTTGGTGAGCGTGGAGGAGTTCGCCAATGCCATCCGTGATGATACCATTCTGGTTTCGATCATGCATGCCAACAACGAGATCGGGGTGATCCAACCAATCGAGCAGATCGGAAAGATCTGCAGGGAGAAGGGAATCCTCTTCCACACCGATGCGGTCCAAACCGCCGGTGTGCTGGATATAGACGTCAAGAAGCTTAATGTCGACATGTTGAGTATGTCGGCCCACAAGTTCTACGGCCCAAAAGGGGTGGGCGCCCTCTATGTGCGCAAAGGTGTGCGCCTGGTACCGCTGATTCAAGGCGGGGGGCACGAAAGCCGGCGCAGGGCGGGAACGGAAAACGTGGCGGGAATCGTGGGCTTGGCCAAAGCTTTACAGCTGGCCGCCGCTGAGCGCCCGGCTATGGTGCCTAAGATTGAGCGCCTGCGGGATCGCCTTCTGGAAGGGATCCTGAAAATCCCCAACACCCGCCTCAACGGCAGCAGGACGCAGCGGCTGCCGAACAACATCAATGTTTCCATCGAGTACATTGAGGGAGAGTCCCTGCTGCTGAACCTGGATCTGAAGGGCATCGCCGCCTCCAGCGGTTCAGCCTGCACCTCCGGCTCGCTGGATCCATCCCATGTGCTGTTGGCTATCGGGCTGTCTCACGAGGTGGCCCATGGATCCCTCAGACTGACTCTGGGCCGGGACAACACTGACGCCGAGATTGATTACGTGCTGGAGACGCTTCCGCCAATCGTGGAACGGTTGAGGGAGATGTCACCACTGTTTTCTAAATAAACCGGGTGAAGGAGAAACCAGCCATGTATTCCGAGAAAGTAATGGATCATTTTCAGAACCCGCGCAATGTGGGGGAAATTCCTGATGCCAACGGCATCGGGGTCGAGGGCAATGCTCGCTGCGGGGATATCATGAAGATTTGGATCAAGGTGGAAGACGACCGGATTGTGGACATTAAGTTCAAGACTTTTGGCTGTGCCGCTGCGGTGGCCACCTCGAGCATGATCACCGAACTTGTGAAAGGCAAGACCTTGGCTGAGGCTGAAGCTGTCACGAACCAAGCTGTGGCTGACGCCTTGGACGGACTGCCGCCGATCAAAATGCACTGCTCGAACCTGGCAGCTGACGCCTTGAAGGCCGCCATAGCTGACTATCGGGCCAAGCAACTGCAAAAAGTGCAGTAACAGTTGACACATATTACCGCTCGCCCACATTGATGGACGAGCGGTTATTTTTTATGAAATGCGCATAATAACTACCGAGGAGTGATCACATGCGAACCGGTAGAAATTGGCTCATAGCTGGAGTTTTAGGTGCCCTGGTGGGCATGTATGTCATGAATAGGATTGAAGGGACTCCGATGCAGCGGAGGATGAAGTTCACCCGCCGCAAGCTGATGCGCACCCTCAGCGAGGGATTCCAGACCGGCAGGGACATGCTCAGCAACAGATTCGCCATGCTGCGCCGTTAGAGGGGCCGGCCCGTCCGGCCTCTTTTACATAAATCGCCGGCAGTGATCAATACTATGACCATGGATACAAGGAAATGGGTTTTGTCTGTACTGCTGTTTCTATCCCTTCTGTTCTTATACCGGGTGCGGGTAATCTTGAGCCCGTTTTTATTTGCCGCCCTGGTTGCCTACATCGCTTATCCGCTGGTGCAGGTTTTTGAACGGCGCCAGGTACCCCGGCCGATGGCCATCATTCTGGTTTACCTCATTTTTGCGGTTATCGTTGGTATAACGGTCTCCTTCCTCATCCCGCAGCTGGCCGCGGAGGTCGCTGAAATCCTGGAGACCATTCCCGATCAGACGGAGATGCTCGCTGACGGCCTCAACCTTTGGCGCAGCCTGGACAATATCTCGGTGCCCGAGGTGCTGCAGACCGGCCTGGATCTGCTCGTGGGCCGAGTTCAGCACCTATTGGAGCGACTGGCCCAGCGGATCGCCGATCTCCTGGTCGGAATGGTTTCACAGATTGTCAGCCTTTTGATTGCCCCGATTCTCGCCTATTACCTGCTGAGGGATCTAGAAGTGATCAAGCGGCGGAGCTTGATGCTGATCCCTAAGCAGTACCGGCTCACTGTCTACAAATTCTGCAAAGAGACAAACCGGGTGCTCAACGGCTTTATCCGGGGCCAGCTAGTGAATGCGCTGCTGGTGGGCTTGTTGATTGCCGCCGGTTTGGCGCTGCTCGGCATCAAATTCGCACTTTTCATCGGCTTCTTGGCAGGGATCTTCAACATCATCCCCTATTTCGGGCCAGTGATCGGTTTTATTCCTGCCTCACTTTTTGCTCTGGCCAAATCCCCCCTAACGGTTTTGTGGGTTCTCGGGTTGTTTGTGTTGGTCAACCAGCTAGAAGCCAATGTAATCTCACCCAAGATCATCGGCGAACGGGTGGGCCTGCACCCTCTGGCGGTGATCTTCGCCATTTTTGCCGGAGGCGAGCTCATGGGAATTGTCGGGATGCTGATCGCCGTGCCGGCAGCGGCCATTGTCCGGATCGTCTTTGCTTACGTGCTCGAGCGGGTTGATCAGGCGTAAGCATAGTGTAAAGTAGTTGTAGGATAAAACTAAACAAGAGATCATCCTTTTGGTAAAATAGAATCGCCAAAATCCTAACCAAAGGAGTGATCTCTTGTGATTAATATTTTACAACAAATCGT
>Ga0134103_1000022_pt1 | contig 244908 bp, 229 predicted proteins | sample 14_taG_2_FD_94445 | JGI IMG/M metagenome (GOLD analysis project Ga0134103, IMG submission 94445) | Switchgrass degrading microbial communities from high solid loading bioreactors in New Hampshire, USA - 14_58_20_212_A1 metaG | ecosystem: Engineered > Bioreactor > Semi-continuous > Anaerobic >...
CGAGGCCGACGAAGACCACGTTCCGCATCGAGAGAAAGGCGTCAGTGCCTTTGAGCAACGGCTAGTCTACGTCCACGAAGGACGAGTTCAAGTGGGCAAAGATCGGTATGAGTTGATCGGGAAGAAGTATTTCACTTTCCCCGCTGGTACTCCAGCTCATGTGATCTGGGATACCATTTGGCGCTATCTTGAGGCGACATATGATCTCGAACAGACGGAACACATCTTCATCTCCGGCGATGGAGTATCCTGGATTCAGGCTGGTGTTGAGTACATCGAAGGTGCACACTATGTCCTCGACGGGTTTCATCTGCGCAGAGCCATTTTCAGGGCAGCAGGTGCCGATGAGGAAAAGCGGGGAGCCCTGTTTGAAGCTGTGTTCAAAGGAAACAGGAGAGAAATGAACCGCCTTTTGGACGCATTTCGGCAAGAAGCTCAGACGGCATCCCGCAAGGAGGCCATTTCAGATGTCCAGACGTATCTCAACAACCAATGGAGAGGCATCTGCGCTAAACAGAAGTACGACAGACTACTTGTTGGTTGCAGTGCGGAAGGCCACGTAAGCCATGTTCTCTCAACACGCTTGAGCAGTCGGCCAATGGGATGGTCTTACGTGGGTGCCAACCAGATGGCCCACTTGAGAGTCCACCGTGCAAATGGAGTCGATCTATCCCAGACTTACATAGAGCAGATGAGCAAGGAAAAGAGGAAGCTGGTTTCCCAGCATCTTCCCAAGCAAGTTATGGTTCCGCTTTCCAAGGCTGTTGGTTCGAGTTTCGAGACTCTGGGCAACATACCATCCTTAACCAGTGGCACCAAGGGTTGGTCCCCGTTGCTGCGACGAATATCCAACTCAGTATTCGAATTCTGAGCATCACCGACATCATAACGACTCGTCACAGGGGCGAAATTGGGTCTTCGGATCCTACAGTGGCTTGATACTATCCACGCGGCCGCCTTACTTTGACAAGAACACCGTCGGAAAGTATAATCAAACTGGAATCATGAAGTATGCTGAAAGGGCGGTTTTCATGGGTAGAATCGTAGAAGTAACAGATGACAATTTCCGCAGCGAAGTTCTCGAGGCTGATCAGCCCGTTTTTGTAGATTTTTGGGCGGTTTGGTGCGGCCCCTGCCGCATGATCGCGCCCGTGTTTGAGCAGCTGAGCGAGGAGTATGCCGGCCGGGTCAAGTTTGTCAAGGTGAACGTCGATGAAGTGACAGAATCGGTGGCAACCTACGGGATCATGAGCATCCCGACCTTGATGCTCTTTAAAGACGGACAGCCCCAGGAAACCCTGGTGGGCGTGCAGCCCAAAGAAAGGTTGGTTGAGGTGCTGGACAGCCACCTCTAAACTTCAGGTAAGTACATAGGAAAGAGCGACAGCCGTGTCGAAGGCTGCCGCTCTTTTTTTGCTTTGGCATTTACAAGGTTCTGCTCTCTGCCTGTCTCTTGGGCCTGCGTTCGAAGCGGGCTAGAGCTTCATAGACAGCCGGAATGAGAAACAGGGTGAGCAGGGTGGAGGATACCATACCGCCCATGATCGTCGCGGCCAGGGGGCGCTGAAACTCGGCGCCAACCCCGTAGCCTATGGCCACCGGCAGCAGGCCGAAGATGGTGGTGATCGAAGTCATGAGGATGGGGCGCAGGCGCACCTGGCAGGCAGACAGGACAGCCTCCCGCACGCTCAGATCTGGATTTTCTCTGCGCCTCTGGTTGATGAAGTCCACCAGCACGATAACGTTGTTGACCACGATGCCCGCCAGGGTGATCAGGCCGATGATCGACATGATGCCCAGGCTTCCCCCAACCGCCCACAGCCCTGCCAGGGCGCCGACTAACGCGAGGGGGATGGTGAACATGACGATGAAGGGCTGGAGGAACGACTCAAACTGGGCGGCCATGACGAGATAAACCAGGGCAACGGCCAGGATCAGTGCGAGGGTCAGTTCACTGATGGACTCGGAGATCACATCCTGCAGTCCCGACACCTCGATGCGGTAACCGGCCGGGATATCCATCTGGGCGATGATCTCCTCGCTTCGGCGCACAGCTTCCGTCAGGGAGATATCGCCGAGGATGCCTGTGACAAAGGTGGTCGGCATACGGTCGACGCGCTGGCTCACCGTCTGCTGCGAGGTGGTTTCCAGTTCCACCACTTCCTTCAGTAGGATCGGGTCCTCGCCAAGCCCAGCGATGGTCACGGGTGAGGTGATCTTTGTGTTCAGGAGGTCGTCCACAGAATCGAAGGACGAGTTCGGCCTGAGAACAACCGGCAGGCTCCTGCCGCCCATCTCGATGTGGGTGGCTTCCAGCCCCGCGGTGGCATAACGCATGCCGAGCCCGACCTGTCCTGCAGTGAACCCTCCCAGGATGCTCCGGGAAGTGTCGACCTTGAAGTAGAGCTCTTGGATAGGCCGGAACGAGGAGTCCTGAACATCCCGGAATCCGGGTACCTTCTGCAGCTGGCTCTTCAGCTCCGCGGCGATCTCTTGACAGACGTTCCTGTCTTGGCCGCTGATGGCTATGGACAGGTTGGGAGCCAGAAGGGTGCTGGCCGCGGATCCGAAGAGCGAGTTATCGGAGATGGAGGTGCGCAGGACGCCGTGCTTGTCCATGATGTCCTGGATCTCATCCTTGAGCTCCACGGCTTTGCGCTTCCGCTGATCGTGGGGGACGAGGGTCAGGAAGAACTGGCCGTCGCTGGTGGACGTACCCCTGACCAAGCTGACCACATCGAGTTCCCCTTGGTCTCCTGCCTGCATGGCAACGGCCTGCACTTCTGGGATGGCCAGGAGGTCGCTTTCAATGGACTGGACGATTTCCCGCATCCTTTCCAGAGGTATGCCGGAGGGGAAAGAAGTCTGAACGCCCAGGAATCCTTCATCAAAACTGGGTAGAAACTCCTGATCTAGCCGGGGGTAGATGAGCGCAGCGGCGGCAAGCAGGATGATCACCAAAACGAAGGCGAAGGCTTTTTTGGCCAAGGCCCATTCGAGAAGCCGCGCGTAGAAGGTCCTAACCCTGCCTGCAAACGTGTTCTGCTGCGGTCTGCCCCCCCTTTCCCCTGTTTTCAGGAGCTTGGAAGAAAGCATGGGCACCACAGTAAGGGCCACCAAGAATGAAGCTGTTAGAGCATAGGAGATTGACAGCCCGAACTCCTTGAGAAGCTGGCCGGCAAGGCTGGCCAAGATGATGATGGGCAGGAAGACCACAATATTGGTCAGGGTGGAAGCTAGAAGGGCGCTGGTCAGCTCGCCGGCACCGTTCCGAGCAGCTGTCAGGCGGTCCCGCCCCTCGGAAAGGTGCCTGTAGATGTTCTCCAAAACTACGATGGAGGAGTCGACCAGCATACCGACACCCAAGGCCAAGCCGCCGAGAGTCATCAGGTTCAGAGAAAGGCCGGACAGGTAGATGAACACAAAGCTGGTGATGATGGAGACTGGGATGGACAAGGCGATGATCACGATGCTGGAGACATTCTTCAGGAAGAAAAGCAGTACGGCGACGGCCAGCACTGCCCCGATCATGCCGCTGGATGCCAGGGAGCTGATGCTCTGGTTGATGAACACAGATTGGTCAGTGATGACAGCGAAGTGCAGGTGCGGATGGCTTGCCTGCAGCTTCTCAAGGGTCTCTTTCACATCGGAGGCCACGCGCACGGTGTTGGCTCCGCCTTGACGCATCACCTGGATCAGCACAGTGTCCTGGCCGTTGTAGCGGGTGATGCCTTCCCGGGGGGCCACGCCTGTCGAGATTTCAGCCACATCGCTCAGGTAGACAAGGGAAGGCAGCAAGCCGCCGAGCCCCAACACGCCGCTGCCCTGCTTCATGCCCACAATAATATCTTCCAGTTCTTCCACACTGCTGATCGTGCTGCCCGCACGGGTTGTGTAGCGAACTCCGCCAGCAGTAACCGCGCCTCCGGGCACCACGATGTTCTGGTACATGATCAGCTGCTGGAGAACGACCGGGGTGAGCCCGATCGCGTTGAGATGATCCGGGTCAAAGAGCACCTGGATCTCTTCTTTGCTGGTACCCAAAAGGCTGACTTGGGCCACGCCGTCGATCTGCTCGAGCTGCGGCTTAAGCCGTTCCAACTCGGCCGAAAGCTCAACGGGTGAGAGGCCTTCAGCGCTTACGCCAATAAGCATCAGGGGAAAATCGTTGGGGTTGATCTGCGCCACGACGGGGGTCTGGGCTCCTTCTGGCAGCGTCAGGGCCGCCTGAGCCAAGCTGTTGCGCAGGGCATCCATGGACCGGATCATGTCTGTGCCCCAGTTGAACTCCAGCAGCACAGCGGAGATGTTCTCCAAGCTGAAGGAGTCTATCCTGCGGACGCCGTTGATGCCGGCGACGGCTCCCTCGATGGGGATGGACACATCCTGTTCTACAGTGGCGGATGAAGCGCCTTCATATATGGTAACCACTACCGCGTAGGGAAAGGTCATGTCCGGCAGGAGATCGATGCCGATCCGCTGCAGGGAAATAACACCGAAGATGAGGGCAATAATAACAAAGACGGTAATGGCTACTGGGCGGCTGACCGCCAGTTTGGAAAGAAACATAGAGCAATATCCTCCTCAAGCGACCATAGTGCATCCTCGAAAGAGTTCTGGATTCGGTTGAGTTATCCTGCCTTTAGCAGTGTTGAGAAAGGAGAGCCGCCGTGAGGAAGGTCGCCAAACTCCTGCTGAGCCTGGGAATTACCGCAGCGGGAGTGCTTGTTGTTCTCGTCCTGTGGAGCCGCCTGCAGGCACCGACGCCGAAGGCCCCCGATGAAGAGCAGGCCAAGCTGGAAAGCTGGCGGCAGGCTTTTTCCGAGACTGACCTCGACCTTCTAGCCCGGGTGGTGAGAGCAGAAGCGGAAGGAGAGCCCTATGACGGCCAGGTGGCCGTAGCGGCGGTGATCCTAAACCGGCTGCGGCATCCCGAGTTTCCCAACACCATCCCTGGCGTGGTTTATGAGCCGCTGGCCTTTTCTGTGGTGGCCAACGGAGAGGTAAACAAGCCTGCCAACGACAAGGCCGTCCAAGCAGCCCATGCTGCCCTAAACGGCTGGGATCCGACTGGGGGTGCCATCTACTTCTACAACCCCAGCAAGACGCGGAGCGCCTGGATCCGTCAGAGGCCGGTGCTGAAAACCATCGGCAAGCATGTCTTTGCCAGCTAGGAGGTGCCTAATGTCCCCAGCAGCGAAAAGCAGGCTCACAGCTATAGTCTTCGCCCTGCTCTTCCTTGGAGTGGGGTACGCCGCCGGCCAGTACTTTCTCAAGCAGGCCTATCAAAGGCAGGTGGAAGCGGCCTACCGCCGGGCTTTGAGCGAGCTGGCCACACATTTCCAGGAACTGTCTCTTGAACTCGGCCGGGCCCGCTTGGCCCAGAGCGAGCGGCAGCGCAGCCTGATCGGGTCCAACCTCCGCAGCCTTGTCTACGCGGCCCAGAGCAACCTGGGCGAACTGCCGCTGGGTGAGATCAACCTGGAAGGCCTGTGCGGCCTCCTAGCTGATGTCTATGAGCAGACGTACCGCTACGTGCAGGAGGAATGGGAGCCTGAGGCCCTTGAGGAACTCTACGGTCAGGTGCAGTATGTCAGCGGGGAACTGGCCAGCCTGCTCCTCCACAAGCAGGACGAGTTTCCCTGGGTTTCCTGGCAGGAGTATTTGTCAGCAGCCGTGGCGGGGCCTGGAGTGTTGAGGGCTTTTACCGCGATCAATGACGAGCTGGTGACACTGCGCTCTTCCCTTAGCGCCAGGGCCCCGCTGGGCAGAGGGGAAATCACGGGGGAGACCATCAGCCCCGAACAGGCCGTTGTGGCGGCACAGGAGTTCTGCAGGCGGGAGGGGCTCCATTTCCAGGTGACCAATGAGTCCAAAGGCCAGATTCCCACCTACACTGTGGAAGCCAAAGACGAAGCAGGGCACATCATCGTGGAGGTCTCCCAAAAGGGCGGATTGGTGCTGTGGATGATGGATTCCCGAGAGGTTAAGGCCAGCAGGCTGTCTGAGCAGGAGATGGTGGCAGGCGGCCGGCAGTTTCTAGAAGACAGGGGGTTCCCTCCACTGCACATCACCGATGTGCAGGTGCTGCGCAAACGGGCTACTCTGACCTTCGTACCCAACCGGGAAGGGGTGCTGCGCTACGGCGAGTCGGTCAAACTGCAGGTCAGCCCCGAAGATGGGAGCATCCTCGGGTTCTGGGGTACGGCCTATCACACCGCCCAAAGCCGGCAGGGGCGCGTGCAGGCGCCTCAAGAAGAGGCATGGGCCGCCCGGGATAGGCTGCGGGACGGCCTGGAAGTCCTTGACGAAAAGCTGGCCTTGATTCCCACCGATGGACAGGAGGAAGTGCTCACTAGGCGGGTGGGGGTGCGCTATGGGGATGAGTACTACCTTATCTATCTCAATGCAGAAACGGGCGAAGAAGAGCAGATCGTGAGGGTAGCCTCTCCCCAGTACTTCTAGCGCAGGGCTTGGATGCGGCTGGCGGTGATGGTACTGAATTCGGCCCCATCCCGGCGGGAGATCTCTCCCGTGACCAGGAGCAGGGGCGAACCATACAGAACCTTAGCGTACTTCTTGTACACATCCTCAAAAACCGTGACATCGATCAGCCCGTACTCATCCTCCAGGGTGAGAAAGACGATGATCCTGCCGCTCCGGGTAGGGGGCCGGTGAGGCCTGATCACCAAGCCCGCCATCTGCACCGTGCCTTCGCTGAGAGCAGCAACTTCTCTGCTGTTCAGCACAGTTTTGGGGAGCTGGGGCCGGTAAAATTCCAGCACATGGCCTTCGGCGGTGAGGCGCAGGACAGAATATTCCTTCAGCCAGCGTTCGAAGGGGGAAAAATCGGGGATGCGGCTTTTTGGCGGGGAAGCATCGGCGAAGAGGCTTCCTTTTTTATTGAGGTAATAGTGGGGAAGCTCCCAGATCAGCGCCCGGCGGTTGGTGGAAAACCAATCAAAGGCCCCGCCCAGGATCAGGTTCTCCGCGACATCCTTGCTCACAATGGTGCGGCTGACGAAGTCCTGCACGGAACTGAACCTCTTCTCCGCCCGCGCCTGGAGGATGGAATCCAGAAACGCCTCTTCCATGCCAGTCACCTGCTTGAGGCCGATGCGGATGGCATCATCCTGCGCGGTAAAGTCCGCTGCACTTTCGTTGATGTGCAGTGGAAGGATCTTGATGCCCCTGCTGCGCGCCTGCACGCAGAGGGTGTTGGGAGGATAAAAACCCATGGGCTGCGCATTGAGCAGGGCGGCGTAGAAGTGGGCGGGATAGTGCTCCAGAAGGTAAGTGGTGCGGTAGGCTGTATCAGCAAAGGCAGCGGCATGGGCCTCGCAGAAACCGTAACCCGCGTAGCCGACAACATAGGAGAAGATTTCTTCCGCCGTCCCCTGATCAACGCCCCGGGCAAGGGCCTTTTGGATGAACTCGCGGCCGATCTCTTCCATTTCCGCCTGTGAGCGAAATCTAGTCATCACCTTGCGCAGGTGATCTGCCTCGCCGGGGGTGAAGCCGGCAATTTCCGTGGCGATCTCGATAACCTGCTCCTGGTACAGCACTACTCCATAGGTGGGGGCCAAGATCTTCTCCAGCTTGGGATGGAGGTAGGTGATGGCTTCCCTTCCGTGCCGGCGAGCGATGTACGGCTCTACCATGTTCCCCTTGATGGGCCCGGGGCGGATCAAGGCCACACTGGCCACGATATCCTCAAAGCGGTCCGCTTGAAGACGGGACTGCAGGCTGCGCTGGGCCGGGCTTTCCAGCTGAAAGGCGCCCACCGTATCGCCGCGCTGCAGGCGGGCGAAGGTAGCTTTATCATTGAGGGGGATGGCGTCGTAGTCGAGCCTCGGCCCAAGCTCCTGGACGGCATGGGAAACCGCAGATAGGGTACGCAGGGAGAGCAGATCGATCTTGATCAGGCCCAGATCGCCGATGGTGTCTTTGTCGAACTGGGTGATCAGCACCCCTTTCGCCGAAGGCTGCAGGGGAGTCACTTTGGTCAGGGGCTCGCCGCTGACCACGATCCCGCCCAGATGGGTGCCCATCTGCCGGGGGAAAGCATTGATCGCCGCACAGTAATCCACAAGCCTGGCATACTTTTCGCCATGCAGGGGATGGTGCCTCAGTTCCGGCAGTCTGTGCAGGAGGGAGCGGATGCCGTCCGCGGGGACGCTCGTGATGTTCCTGGTCAGCTCATTCAGTTCCTCCTGCTTGTAGCCGAGAGCTTTTCCCAGATCCCGCAGGGCAGAACGGGCGTGGTAGGTGTGGAAGGTACAGACGGAAGCCACTCTTTCCGGCCCGTAGCGCTGGTAGACGTATTCGGCTACCTGATCTCGGCAGCGGGCGTCAAAATCTACGTCAATATCGGGCTTTTGGGCCCGCTCCAGGCTTAAGAAGCGCTCAAAGAGAAGGCCGCGGGCAAAGGCATCCACGTTGGTGATGCCCAGGCAGTAGACTACCACCGAGTCCGCGGCAGAACCCCGGCCAGCGTAGCGGATGCCTTGGCTGCGGGCATACTGCACCAGATCCCACACGGCTAGGAAGTAATCGGCTGCGTCCAGCCGGGCGATGATGTAAAGCTCGTGCTCAATGCGCTCCCGCAGGGCAGGGGAAATGGATGGATAGCGCCGGCGAGCACCCTGCCAGGTGAGCTCCCGCAGGAATTGATTGGCCTTTTCCGGCCCTTCGTCTGGAAAGTAACGGGGAAAGAGGTTCTGATCCAGCTGCAGGGCCGGACTGCAGCGCTGAGCGATCTCCAAAGTGCTGGCCAGCGCTTCCGGGAAAGCAGCGAAGCGCCTCTTCATTTCTTCAGGTGAGGCGAAGTAGTTCTCGCCGTTGAAGGGGCGCTCTGGGTGGATCTCCTGCACCCTGGTCTGGGTGCGGACGCAGACCAGCAGGTCATGGATGGGGAAGTCTTCCTTGCGCAGATAATGCACATTGTTAGTGGCAGCCAGCGGCACGCGCAGTTCCTCATGGAGTTTGAAAATCCCTTCCAAAAGCCGCTTACTGAAAGGGAGGTAGCTCTGGATCATCTCCAGGTAGACCTGCCCGGGGCCGAAGATCTCCAGCAGGCGCAGGACTTCGGCCTTAGCCCGGGTATGGTCGCGGCGGAGGATGGCCTGGGCCGTTCCCGAGCGGTGACAGCCGCTGAGAACGATCAGCCCCCGGGCGTTTTCCTGCAGCGCCTCCCAGGGAACCAGGCACTCGTGCCGGGAACCATGGGCAAAGCCTGCCGTGATCAAGCGGCATAGAGCTGCGTAGCCCTGGCTGTTTTCTGCCAGCAGGGTGAGGTGCGTACCGTCTTCTGTGGTGATCTCCGCTCCCTGAATGGGCTTGATGCCCAGCTCCTGTGCGAGCTTGTGGAATTCTACTGCGGCGCTCACATTGCTGTGATCGGTTATGGCCAGGGCCGGCATTTCCCATTCCGCCGCCTGGTGGAGCAGTGCCGATAGAGAGGAGGCGCCGTCCAGGAAAGAATAGGGGGAATGGACATGCAGGTGTACAAACATGCTCATCCCTCCCCTAATCGGCCAGGCGGTAGAGAACCCACTGCTCCAGGCCGGGCAGAAAATGCAGTTCACAGCGGCACCTGTTGGTGACCACTTCGTAGACGAACAATTCCGGCTCATCCAGCCACCACTGGCCCCCTTCACGCCAGTGGTTGGCGATATACTTGACCTCAAATTCCCGTCCGAAGCTAAAGGCAGCCGGGAAGCTGCCTTTGAACTTGAGCTGGATGGGCTGGTTGATCAGCTTGCTCATGTGAAGCACTCCTCCCACAGAAGCAGCAGCTGTTCCCGCCGGGGGAGTTTGATCCCGGTTTGGGCTAGGGGCGATAGGTCTTTTTCTGGCGGTTTGGGGGCCTGGGGTTCCCAAAACATGCTCAGCTGGGCAGCAGCCGAGAGTTCCAGCCTGCTGAGGACAACCTCAAGACGGGCCACAGCCTCAGCAGGCAGCAGGCTTTCCACAGTGCGCAGGAAGAGCCCGGCTTCGGCCGATGATTCTTTGAAGCGGCGCTCCCTGCTGATGGAACCGCCCTGCGCAGTGCATGCCTCCAGCTGCAGCCGGCCGGCTGTTCTGTGCTGAGCCTCCAGGGCAGCCGCAAGCTCCTCCATGCCCTGCTTGAGGTAGGGTTTGAGCTCATGGGGCAGCAGGGGGCGCAGAAAACCTTCAAGCACTGTGCAGTCCAGGGACCACCTGCACTCCTGAATCTGTTCGGCCTGGAAGGGGATCAGATCTTCCCCCCGCCCCAACTTCTGCAGGGCAGCAGCCTTGGGCCCAAACTGGCTGCCCAGCTCCACCAGGGGTATCTCGCCCAGCTGGCCTACGGTCTTAATACCCAGTTTCTCCAAGGCGTCCAGTTCTTCCAGGGGCAGGCGGCGCAGGGGAATCTGCCGCAGAAAGCTCTGGGTTTGCTCGGCAGGGACCACCCTTTCCCAGCCGGTGAGATTGTGTGCGGCTAGTTTGGCCACCAGCTTGCTCCGGCCCGCACCCCAAATGCCTTCCCACCCTTCCTGCTGCAGCTTTGCCGTAAGATCGAGGAGGAACTGCTGAAAAATAACCGGGTGCTCGAAACGGAGATACCAGGCATGGGGATACTCTACTTCCAGCTCATGGGTGTACTGGCGGGAGAATTCATGCCAGCTTTTGGCCGCGGGTAGAAAATCGTCCAGATTGAGACTCAAGGTCACTACCGGTTTGGCCAGCTGCAGGACGGCTTGGGCACCGGCACTGGCGGAGAACCCGTAGTCTTTGAGCTCAGGGGAGAAGTCCCAGACCTTCTTTTTGTGTGTTAGAATATAGTATACGTCCTGTGCCTCCATATGGCGGGGCGGCTTAAAATTGCGAATATAAAAGTGGCGCAGGCCACAGTAGATGAACATGATACTCCTCCTCCAGAACATCTGTTCGCCACAATTATAACCCAGAACAAAGGTTCGGGTCAAGGAGGGAAAGGATTGGTAATATGGAGATCACCTTTCTGGGCACGGGCACTTCCTACGGTGTCCCGGTTTTGACCTGCACCTGCCCTGTGTGTACAAGCACCGACCCGCGCAATCAGCGCACCCGCAGCTCCCTCTGGCTGCGCTGCCGCGGGACCAGCCTGCTCATTGATACGGCCACCGAGTTCCGCCTCCAGGCCTTGAGGGCCGGCCTGCGGAGCGTTGATGCGGTGCTCTACACCCACTGCCATGCCGACCACGTCTTCGGTTTTGATGACCTGCGGGTGTTCAGCCGCTTGACCAGGCAGTGCGTGCCCATCTACGGCAATGACTCCACCATTGCCGAGCTGCGGGAGGTCTTCGACTATATTTTCCGCCAGCTCGAACTGCACGAAGGCCGGCCCTGGATCGAAACCAATGTGGTCAGCGGGCCTTTCCAGGTGGGGGAGGTTGTGGTGCAGCCTGTCCCCGTGTTCCACGATGCCCTACCCATTTTGGGTTACCGCATCGGCCGCACCGCCTACGTCACCGACTGCAGCTCCATTCCTCCAGCTTCCCTCGAGCTGCTGCGTGATCTGGACACTCTGATCCTGGGCGTGGTGGGCTTCAATCCGCACCCCGCCCACATGCATCTCGAGCGAGCCTTGGAGCTTGTTCGAGAGCTTGCGCCCAAGCAGGCCTACTTCACTCACCTTTCCCACCGTTTGGACTACGAAGAGGTGAGCAGAATGCTTCCGCCAGGGGTCTACCTGGCCTACGACGGCTTGACTGTGCAGTGCGGTTAGGAAAAGCCTAAGCGAATTCTCCAGCGGCGCGCGCATATAGTGTAGTGATCTTCTTCGGCAAGGAGGGGCGAGATGATCCTGCACAAAGAATATGCGCTGCGCCGTTTTTGCGAGTCTCCTTTAGAACTGGAAGGCTGCCGGGAGCTCCTAGAGAAGATTTGGGCAGAATCCGCGCAGCTTCAGAGATTGGTCTTCGTCACAACCCGCGATTACCTCCCGAACACTATGGTAGTCTCTCAGCTGGGCAGCGGAGGAGTCCCCTTCGAACTGAGTTTGGGAAGCGAATCTGAGCAGCTGCTGCTGGTGAACGGCGGCCTGCGGCGCCAGACTCAGAAAGTGCGCACCCACTGCCTGACCGATCCGGCACAGGCCTGGGAAACCCTCCAGAGCTACTGCGGGCTGATCCATGTTCAGCTTGTCTTCAAAGGGGACACGCCCGACTGGTATCAGGATATCGCCGTACCGAATGAGGCTGTCCCTCCCCATGCTGCCAGCGGCTTTGCCTCTTTCCTCCGGGAGCAGGTTGAGTTTGTGCTCTGGGGCATCACCCTAAAAGAGCGGATCGATGAGGCCCTGCAGAGGCGGGACGAAGAGCTATTTCGGGAGTCGGTGCGCCTGTACAAGGAGGTGCTGCAGTCCTGTTTTTGGGAACTCTAGCCTGCCTGGCGTTTCCAGCGCTGCTGGCGGAAAAGGAGGCAGGATTTGCTGGGGCAGTGTGGAACTCTCCCTGAGGTATACCTAGTTCAGCTCCTTTGGAGGTAAACGGATTGAAGCCAGTAGTGCAGAAGAAGCAGAAAAGCCAGCTGCGCGAGCTCATCGAGACAGTGCTTTCCGCTGTTGTGATTGCCGCCTTCATCATGATTTTCATCGCCCGTGCTTACACGGTGAACGGCGATTCCATGCTGCCCACCCTGCACCACGGGGAAAGGCTCTTGATCGACAAGATCTCCTACCGCTTTATCGAGCCTTCCCGCGGTGAGATCATAGTCTTTAAGAATCCCTCTAACACCAGCGAACAGTTTGTCAAGCGAGTGATCGGGCTGCCGGGGGATGAGGTAGCCATCATCCAGGGCGTAGTGTACGTCAACGGTCAGCCGATCGAAGAGGACTATACCTTGGCGCCAGCCCGGATCGGTTTTGCGCCCCAGATCGTCCCTGAGGGCACCTACTTTGTACTGGGTGACAACCGCAACAACAGTGAAGACAGCCGTTTCAGCCGGGTAGGCTTCCTCCCTCGAGAGCTGATCATCGGCCGGGCCATCTGGCGTTATTGGCCTTTGAGTAAAGTGAGCTTGGTGCGGCGTCCTGCCGCTTTCGTCACCATCGGTTTGTAGGCCCCCCGAGGCCCCGGCTTCGGGGTTCTCTTCTGGACATAATTGACAGAATAGTGTAAATTAAAATACATGGACCGCTTTTGGGCTCGGTTCATAAACTAGGGCAGCTGGGTCTGCTGGTTGTTTCCTGTTCTTCCTGCCGTAGCTGCTTCCCCCACATCTCTGGTCTGACAAGGAGGTAGCGCTGTGAGCGGAAAATTGGCCTTGGTTCTCTCCGGGGGCAGTGTGCGCGCTGCTGCCCATGTTGGTGTGCTCCAGGCAGTAGAAGAATACAAGCTGGAGCCTGATCTGGTGGTGGGGACATCTGGCGGATCGATCGTCGCGGCGCTGTACGCGGCTGGACTCAGCGCCGCGGAGCTGAAGAGCTTGTTCCTTCAGTACAGCGGAAGTAAGGGGAAGATCGTTGACCTGAACTGGCCCGGGGCGGTTCTGGCCCTGCTCACCTGGGATTTCAGAAGACTCACCGGTGTGGTGCGCGGCCGGTCTCTGGAGGAAATCATCGCCCAAAGCTTGCCTGTGCAGCGGTTCCAGGAGCTCAAGCGCTGTCAGCTGCTTATTCCCGCGGTGAACCTGAACAACGGGCAGCAGACGGTTTTCTGCGACTACAGGGCTTTAGGCCTGCAGCCTGCGGCAGGGGGAGAATGCGAGGGGTACCTGGTCCGCGATGACCTGACTATCGCCCAAGCCGTAAGGGCCAGCATCAGCATACCGGGGGTTTTTGTGCCAGCTTCTTTCGCTCGAGGCGAAGACTGTTATGTGGATGGAGGCCTGCGGGACGGCTACCCTCTGCACATCGCCGTACGCCTTGGTAAGGCTCTGAGGGTGCTCGGGGTCAATCTGGGTTACGCCGGCATGGGCCGGGATGCGATCGTCGCGGAAGGGCCTCTGGAGATCCTGAGCCATTCCCTGGACATTATGATGTGGGCGCAGTACAAGGACCGGCTCCAGGACAGGGATCTGGTGAACAGGAGGGTGATCACCATCAACCCTTTGATCTACAGCGTCGGCACCTTTGAGGTCGAGCATATTCCCGAGATGATCGAACGGGGTTATGAAGTGGCTGTCCGCTTGTTTGCAGAGAGGGGGCTTGCTGCTGGAGCCGAGGGAAACAGCGAGCTGCTCTTCAGGGCCGTCCGCGCGGCCCAAAACTTCCCCGCGAAGAACAGCCCTTACTTTCAGTATCTCCTGGAACACCAAGTTAAGAAGAAGGAGCCCGAGGTGCCCAAAAGCAGCTGGCTGCGCCAGCTGGGCACCCGTGTCAGGCAGGCCCTGGGTTGATCCCCGGGGCCTCCTTTGTCAAATGGAAAAAATTGCTTGAAAACAAAAGCGGCAGATGCTATGCTGAACCAAAGCGAACGACTTATGATTTCCCCTAGAAAGGCGGGATCGCGGTGGTGAGCGAGGAGATGCTGCAGATCATGGATGAAAGAGGGACTGTTCTCAGGCCAGACCTAGTACCCGCCCTCAGCGATGTGGAATGGCTGGGACTGTACAAGGCTATGGTGAGGGCCCGGGCGGCCGATGACCGGCTCCAGGAAGCGCAGCGGGAGGGCCGCCTCCTCATCTACCCGCCCAATACGGGGCAGGAGGCAGCTCAGGTGGGCCCAGCCGCGGCCATGGGCGAAAGAGACTGGCTGGTACCGTCCTTCCGCGAGCTGGGAGCCTACCTATACCGCGGCGTAGACCTGGCGACCATCTTCCTTTACTGGGCGGGCTTTGACCTCGGCAGCCGCTTCCCAGAACGGGTGCTGCCGATCACCGTGCCCATCGGCACCCAGATGCCTCATGCCGTGGGCATTGCCATGGCTTCCAGCATCAAAGGAGAAGATACTGTCACCGTCGCTTATATAGGCGATGGGGGAACATCAACCGGTGACTTCAGCGAGGCCCTTAACTTCGCTGGGGTGTTCAACGCACCGGTTGTTTTTATTGTCCAGAACAATCAGTACAGCATCTCTGTTCCCCGGCTGAAGCAGACGCGGGCAGAGACGCTTGCCCAAAAGGCAGTTGCTGCCGGGATTCCCGGGATGCAGGTTGACGGGAATGATCTCATTGCCATGTACGCCGCGGCACAACAAGCCATCGCACGGGCCAGATCAGGCGGAGGGCCCACCTTGATCGAAGCCTGCACCTACCGTCTGAGCCCCCACATTACTGTGGACAAGCACACAAGGTACCGCAGGGAGAGTGAAGTGGCGGAGTGGCGGCCCAGGGAGCCGCTGCGGCGGATGAAGGCTTACCTCATGGGCCGGGGCTTGTGGAGCGAAGAACAGGACGCAGCCCTGTACGCAGAGTACTCAGCCGCTGCCCTGGAGGCATTTCGGAAAGCTGAAGCAGAAGGCGAGCTAAAGCCGGAGGATCTCGTCAAGCATACGTATAAAGAAATCCCCGCTCACCTGCGGGAACAATACGAAGAGTATGTACGCTTCCTGGAAGGGGAGGTGGAGTAGATGGCCGAGATGAACATGATCACCGCGATCAACCACGCTCTGGACTTAGCGATGGCCCAGGATGAACGGGTGGTGGTCTTTGGGGAAGATGTGGGTGTGATGGGAGGCGCCTTCGGTGCCACGGCTGGCCTGCAGGCAGAGCACGGGGAAAAGCGCTGCTTCGACACTCCTCTTGCCGAATCGGCCATCGTGGGTACGGCGGTGGGCATGGCTCTGAACGGTCTGCGGCCCGTCGCCGAGATCCAGCATCCAGGGTTCATCTTTCCTGCCCTTGACCAGATCGTCTCCCACGCGGCTCGGATGCGGAGCCGCACCAGGGGGAGGCGCAGCCTTCCCATGGTGATCCGCCTGCCCCATGGAGGCGGTATCAGGGCAGTAGAGCTGCATTCCGAGAGCCTGGAGACCTTTCTCGGCCACATTCCCGGCCTTAAGGTCGTTGTGCCGAGCAGTCCCTACGATGCCAAAGGCCTGCTCCTGGCGGCCATCCGGGACGATGATCCCGTGGCCTTTCTGGAACCCACTAAGCTCTACCGCGCCTTCAACCAGGAGGTACCGGATGGAGATTACTCAGTCCCCATCGGCCGGGCGAAAGTGGTCAGGCCCGGTACAGACCTGACGGTTGTCAGCTGGGGGGCTTACCTACATGAGGTGCTCAAGGCGGCAGAGATCCTCCACGAAGAGGGGATCGGGGCTGAGGTCATCGACCTGCGCACCATCAACCCACTGGATCGGGAGACTATCCTGGCTTCGGTAAAAAAGACCGGCAGGTTCGCAGTGATCCACGAGGCAGCCAAATCCTTCGGCCCCGGTGCCGAGCTGGCTGCTCTGGTGGCAGAAGGTGCCTTCCGCTACTTAAAGGCACCTCCCATGCGCCTTACCGGTCTCGATATCACTATCCCGCCGGCCCGGGCAGAACATCACTACTTCCTGGACGCCCGCCCCATAGCCGAGGGCCTGCGCCGCGCCGCTACTCAAAAAGGCACTGGAGGAACTCTTCACGGCTGATGAGAGCGAAGTACTCCTCGAAGTCAACGCGGGCGAGAACCTCTGCCACGGCGCTTTCCCTGAACTGAGTACCGTTGAGCTGCTCTGCCAGCTCGGCGGCATCCCGCCGTCCGAAGAAGTCGCCGAAGATGGTGAGATCCCGGATCAGGCCGTCCACCACGTTGAACCTGAGTTCGAGCTTGCCTCCGGGAAAGCGCCTCTGCTTTTCCATTTCGCACTCGGGAGAAGCACCGTAGTTCCACTCCCAGCGTGCGTACCGCTTCTCCTTCAGCTGCTGAACAACTGCCCATTCCGCGTCCGAGAGGGTATAGTCCTGCCTTTTTCCTGGAATCAAGAATTCAAGCAGCACCGCTTTGAACTCTTCGATGGAAATGGGGTTCGGCATATAGGGGTAGATGTTGGTCACCCGGCTGCGCACAGATTTGACGCCCTTAGACTGCAGCTTGTCTGCCTGGACGTTGAGGGCTTGGCCCACCACATCCAGATCAGAGTTAAAGAGGATGGTGCCGTGGTGGAGCAGGCGGTTTTTGGACCAGTACTGGGCATTGCCTGAGAACTTCTTTCCGTCGATGGTGATGTCATTGCGGCCGGAGAACTCGGCCTTCACCCCCAAGCTGGCGAGGGCCTCAATGACAGGCCTGGTGAAATACTCGAAGTTGCTGACCCGCTCCTTTTGAGCATCGACGATGAAGGTGAAATTGAGATTGCCCAGATCGTGGTATACCGCTCCTCCGCCCGACAGCCTGCGCACCACGTGGATCCCCCGTTCCTTGATGAAGGGGCGGTTCACCTCGGCGACCGTGTTCTGGTTGCGCCCTACCACCACCGTGGGTTCGTTCTGCCAGAGGATGACGTATTCCTCGTTCGGATCCAGGTAGTTGAGGGCATATTCTTCCACTGCCAGGTTGATCCTGGGGTCTCTGTGCTCATTGATGATGCGGATCATGCTGCCACCCCTTTTCTGTAACTGCAAGAAGATCTTACGTGAGCAGTGGGATAGTGTCAACGCCCGGACGGGCGCGAGAAAATCTCCTGTCATTTTCTGCTTGACCTTTACGTCGCGTCAAGGTTTATACTTTGCTCAGGAGGTGAGTTCATGGAGTACACAGTCAAGCAGTTGGGCGATCTAGCCGGGGTCAGCGGCCGCACCCTGCGCTACTACGATCAGATCGATCTGCTCAAACCTGCCTGGGTCAGCGCAGCCGGCTACCGGATGTACGGCCCAAAGGAAGTGAAGCGTCTCCAGCAGATCCTCTTCTTTCGGGAACTGGGCGTAGATCTGGAGACGATCAGGGAGCTGATCGATGCACCCGGCTTTGACGAAAAGCAGGCTCTGCTCAGACACCGTGAACGGCTCCTGGAAAGAAAGCGGCAGCTTGATCTCCTTCTCGAGAACGTGGAGAGGACCCTTGCTGCCCTTGAAGGAGGAACAGCCATGAGCGACAAAGACAGATTCATGGGCTTTAAGGAGAAGCTGGTCAGGGAAAACGAGGAGAAGTACGGCCAGGAGGCCCGGGAAAGATGGGGCGATGCAGCGTTTGACGCGTCCAATGCAAAGGTGCTCGGCCTGACCGAGGAGAAGTACGCTGAACTGGAGAGCCTCAGCAGGGAAATTATCGAATCCCTGGCAGCGGCTGTCGGCAAAGAGGATCCAGCCGGAGCAGAAGGGCAGCGCATCGCCGACCTGCACCGCAGATGGCTCTGCTTCTTCTGGCCCGAGTACTCGAAGGAGGCCCATCTCGGCGTGGCTGAGATGTATGTCGCCGATGAGCGCTTCACTGCCTATTACGACAACCAGGCAGGCCAGGGTGCCGCCCAGTTTCTCCGGGACGCGATCGCGGCCTATGCCAAGAACTGATGTCAGCTGAACCCACGAAGCTCGTCCGCTTAAGGCGCGGCGGGCTTCTTCTTTTTTGCCGGTGAAGGCGCCCCCGAGAAAACCCTTCAACTGAGCGCAGTTTTCTGATAAGCTAATCTTGATCGACACTGTCGTCTTTGGCTGGAAATGGAGGCGTGCGTGTTGGGCAGCACTGTGCACATGGGTGTCGATGTGGGCTCTACCACTGTGAAACTGGTCATCCTGGACGAGGATCTCAACGTGCTGTTTTCCAGGTATGAGCGGCACTATGCCGAGGTGAACGCGGTGGTGGTCAGCCTGATCACCGAGGCCTATGGGGAGTTTAAAGACTGTGATGTCACTGCGGCGGTCACCGGTTCCGGAGGGATCGCCGCTGCTGAACGTTTGGGCGTGGAGTTCGTGCAGGAGGTCATTGCTGGGACCAAGGCCATCCAGACCTTCTATCCCCAAACCGATGTGGTGATCGAACTGGGCGGAGAAGACGCCAAGATCACCTTTCTCCGGGGCGGGGTCGAACAGCGCATGAACGGCATCTGCGCCGGAGGTACGGGAGCGTTTATCGACCAGATGGCCGCGCTCCTGCGCACCGATGCCGCAGGCCTCAACGAGCTGGCCAAAGGCCACAGGGTCATCTACCCCATCGCCGCTCGCTGCGGTGTCTTTGCCAAGAGTGACATCCAGCCCCTGCTGAATGAAGGTGCGGCCCGGGAGGACATTGCCGCGTCCATCTTCCAAGCGGTGGTGGTTCAGACAGTGAGCGGCCTGGCCTGCGGCCGGCCGATCCGGGGGAAGGTGGCCTTTTTGGGAGGCCCCCTTTACTTCCTTTCTGAACTGCGGAAGCGCTTCATCGAGACCCTCAGCTTGGGAGAGGATCAGGTGATCTTCCCCGAGAACTCCCAGCTCTTCATCGCGATCGGCGCTGCTCTGTCAGCTGTGGACAGGGAGGCTCTGCCCTTTTCTCTCCTGATGGAACGGGTCAGAGAGGCCCAGCAGCTTAAGGCGGAAGAAACCCTGCGGCTTCCTGCCTTGTTCAGCAGCGAAGAAGAGCTTGCCGAGTTTCGCGAGCGGCACAGCCGGAAGGCGCCCAGGCGCGATCTGAGCGGCTTTTCCGGGCGATGCTATCTGGGGCTCGATGTCGGTTCCACCACCACCAAAGCAGTGCTCATCGATGAACAGGGGGCCATTCTCTTCACCTACTACGGCAGTAATGAAGGCAAGCCTTTGAAATCGGTGCGGGAGGCGGTCCTTCAGCTCTACGACGCCCTGCCTGAGGGCGCTTCGATCGCGGGCTCGGCAGTCACCGGCTACGGTGAAGGGCTGATCAAGGCGGCGCTCCAGGTGGATGTGGGGGAGATTGAGACTGTCGCCCACTACAAAGCAGCCGAGTTCTTCCTGCCGGGCGTAGACTTCATTTTGGATATCGGCGGGCAGGACATGAAATGTCTCCGCATCAAGGACGGAGCCATCGACCAGATCCTCCTAAATGAAGCCTGTTCTTCCGGTTGTGGTTCCTTTTTGGAGGCCTTTGCCCATTCGCTCAACCTGAGCATGGAGGAGTTCACCCAGGCCGCGCTCTTTGCCGAGGCGCCTGTGGATCTGGGTTCCCGCTGCACGGTGTTCATGAACTCCCGGGTGAAGCAGGCTCAGCGGGAAGGTGCCTCGGTTGGTGATATCTCCGCAGGCCTGGCCTATTCCGTCGTGAAAAACGCCCTGTTCAAGGTGATTAAGCTGAGGAAGAAGGAGGATCTGGGCAGCAAGATCGTGGTGCAGGGCGGTACCTTCTGCAATGATGCGGTGCTGCGCAGCTTTGAGCTTCTCGCGGAGAGGCCGGTGGTGCGCCCGGACATCGCGGGCCTCATGGGAGCCTTCGGTGCCGCTCTGATCGCAAGAGAGAGGTGTGGTGAAGAGCACCGCTCAACCCTGCTCGATCGCCAGGCACTCGCAGAGCTCTCCCTCGAGACCCAGCACACCAGGTGCCGGGGCTGCGCCAACAACTGCCTGCTCACCATCAATTACTTCGGCCGCGGCCGCCGCTACATCTCGGGCAACCGCTGCAGCCAGGGCGCCGGTGCAGAGCGGCCCGGGCGCGATCTGCCCAACCTCTTTGATTACTGCTATGAGCGGCTCTTCTCCTACCACTCCCTCGATCCGGCCATGGCCAGGCGGGGCACGGTGGGTATTCCCAGAGTCCTGAACATGTATGAAGACTATCCCTTCTGGTTCACCTTCTTTACCGAGCTGGGCTTTTCAGTCGTGCTTTCCGAGCGCTCCTCCAAAGCGATCTACGAGAAGGGGATGGAGACTATCCCTTCCGAATCGGTCTGCTATCCGGCCAAGCTGGCCCACGGGCACATCGCCGATCTGCTTGAGAAGGGCGTCGACTTCATCTTCTACCCCTGCCTGACCCATGAAAAGAAAGAGCAGGAGGAAGCGGACAACCACTTCAACTGTCCCATCGTCATCTCCTATCCAGAAGTGATCAAGCAGAATGTGGGGCCCATCCGCAGCGGCCAGGTCCGGTTCATGTATCCCTTCCTGCCCTTCCATCACAAAAGGCGGCTTACTGAACGCCTGGCGGAAGAGTTCGCTCCCCTGGGCATCAGCCGCAGGGAGATCGAGGCTGCGGTGGACAGGGCCTGGGCTGAACAGGAACGCTATCGGGCCGATGTGCGGCGCAAGGGCGAAGAGACTCTGGCCTACCTCAAGGCTCGCGGCCTGAAGGGAATCGTCCTGGCCGGGCGTCCCTACCACCTCGATCCCGAGATCAACCACGGCATCCCCCAGCTTGTCAACGAGCTCGGCTTCGCCGTGCTAACCGAGGATTCGGTAGCCCATCTCGCCAGGGTGGCCCGCCCCCTGCGCGTCGTGGACCAGTGGGCGTACCACTCCCGTCTGTACGCGGCGGCCAGTTTCACAGCCGGCCAAGAGAACCTTGAATTGGTCCAGCTCAACTCCTTCGGCTGCGGTTTGGATGCGATCACCACAGACCAGGTCCAGGAGATTCTGGGCGCCCGTTCCCGGATCTACACCTGCCTGAAGATCGATGAGATCAGCAACCTCGGCGCGGCCCGCATCCGCCTGCGCTCCCTCAAGGCTGCCGTGCTTGAGCGGGAGCGGCTGGGGCGCGGGCCCGCCGGCACGGAGTACCGCTACAGGCGCAGGGTCTTCACCAGGGAGATGAAGGAGAAGCACACTATCCTTGTTCCCCAGATGGCGCCCATCCACTTCAGGCTGCTTCAGGAAGCGTTCCGCCTTTCTGGGTACAACATGGTTGTCTGCCCCGCCATGGACAAAGAGGCGGTGGATATCGGGGTGCAGTATGTGAACAATGATGCCTGCTACCCCGCGATCATCGTTGTGGGGCAGCTGCTCAAAGCTCTCGCTTCAGGCCAGTATGATCCAAACAACACCACGGTGATCATCAGTCAGACAGGCGGCGGCTGCCGGGCCACAAACTACATAGGCTTCATCCGCAGAGCTCTGCAGGACGCGGGCTTTGCTCAGGTTCCCGTGATTTCCCTCAGCGCTCAGGGCTTTGAGAAGAATCCTGGGTTTAAGATCACCCCGCCTCTCCTCCATCGCGGCATGATGGCCTTGGTCTACGGTGATCTGCTCATGAAGTGCCTGCACCGGGTGCGGCCTTACGAGAAAGTGCCCGGTTCAGCTAACCTGCTCTATGAGAAGTGGCACGAGATCTGCCGGCTTTCTCTGCGCTCCCTATCTCCTCAGCGCTTCAAGAAGAACATCGCCAAGATCGTGGAAGAGTTCGACACCTTGGAGACCGTAGGTCGCGAAAAGCCCCGGGTGGGGCTGGTGGGGGAGATCCTGGTAAAATACCATCCCACGGCCAACAACGACATCGTCAGCCTTGTGGAAGCGGAGGGGGCGGAAGCGGTCATCCCGGACCTGATCGACTTCCTCCTGTACAGCCTGCTGGGTCTGACCTTCAAACACCGTTACCTAGCTGGCAGGAAGATCGAGGCGCTGGCAAGCGGCGCGGCCATCAGCATTATCGAACTCTACCGCCGGACGGCCAAGGAGGTCCTCGCCCGGAGCAAGCGCTTTTCGCCGCCCAAGCTCATCCAGGATCTGGCCCGGGCCGCGTCCAAACTGATTTCCCTCGGACACCAGACCGGGGAAGGCTGGTTCCTCACCGGTGAGATGGTCGTGCTGCTTGAGAGCGGAGTGAGGAACATTGTGTGCATGCAGCCCTTCGCCTGCCTGCCCAACCACGTCACGGGCAAAGGGGTGTTCCGGGGCTTGAAAAATGCTTATCCAAATAGTAACATAATTGCAGTAGACTACGATCCTGGTGCCAGCGAGGTCAACCAGCTGAACCGGATCAAACTCATGCTGTCCAGCGCAACCCCCGAAAGGAAGGAGATGTTGGCATGAAGTACCGCAGGTTAGGACGTTCGGGCCTGAAAGTGAGTGAGATTTCTTTAGGCAGCTGGCTCACCTACGGAAAAACGGTGGAGGAAGACAGGGCCGTCGCGACCATCCGCCGCGCGTATGAGCTTGGGATCAACTCCTTTGACTCCGCCAATGTGTATGAGCGAGGGCAGGGAGAAAGAGTGATGGCCAAAGCCCTCCGCAGTTTCCCCCGTGAGTCGTACATCATCACCACCAAGGCCTTCTGGCCAATGGGAGACGGGCCTAACGATCGAGGATTGTCCCGCAAACATGTCTTTGAACAGCTGCATGCCAGCCTCAGGCGCATGGAATTGGACTATGTGGACATCTTCTACTGCCACCGCTACGATCCAGAGACCCCCGTGGAAGAGACGCTGCGCACCATCGACGACCTGGTCCAACAGGGCAAGGTGCTCTACGTGGGCGTCAGCCAGTGGACCGCGGCCCAGATTGAAGAAGCTGTACGGATCGCCGATCGCTACCTTCTTGACCGCATCGTCGTGCATCAGCCCGTGTACAACATGCTCGACCGCTGGATTGAGCCCGAAGTGATTCCCGTGTGCGAGAAACACGGCATCGGCCAGATTGTCTTTTCACCGCTGGCCCAGGGGCTGCTCACCGGCAAGTACCGCGGCGGCCACATCCCGGAAGGCAGCCGGGGGGCCAACCCGGAGATCAACAGATGGATCAAGGAGCTGCTCGCTTCCGGCGTGATCGCCAAAGTAGATGCCCTGCAGGATTTAGCAGAAGAAGCGGGGCTTACCCTGGCTGAGCTGGCTCTGGCCTGGGTACTGCGCCAGCCCAATGTGGCCAGCGCGCTGGTGGGTGCTTCCCGCCCAGAGCAGATCGAAGCCAACGTCAAGGCAGTCGATGTCGAACTCAGTCAAGACCTGCTTGCCAAGATAGAAGAAATACTAGCCTAGATACGAAAAGCCAGGACTCAGCCTTCGGGGAGCCTGGCTTTTTTGCGCCTACGCGCCGTATTACGAGAATGGTTGCTTAGAGTAACCTTCTGGGCGGAGGAATTGGCGCCAAGCTGGAGAAAAACTGTGAAAACAGGCACCCTTGTTCGCGGTCAACCCAGCAATTCACAACAGGAACGGTCCGCCGCGCCAAGAAAGAATGTCCGGGGGAGGTCACTGCCATGAGCGAATCGATTCTTCCGGAAAGGCTCCGGAATCAGCAGCAGCAGCAAAAGCGCAGGCTGCCGAACAAGATGAGGCAGCTGAGCCTTGGCGTCTTCACCTTAGCCGTGATCGGGCTCGTAGCCTTCGGAGCATACTACTTCTTCTTTCCCAAGAAAGAGCATTTCGTGCTCAACTTCTATACCTACGCCAAAGTGGGGATGCAGGATTTCCTGGAGACCCTCAGCGCTAAGGGCACAGTCAAGCCCGAAAAGGTGAGCGTGATCACTCCCAAAGTTGGAGGGACCATAGAGGAGATCTACGTGCAGGAGGGGCAGGATGTGCGTGCCGGCGATCCCCTCCTCCGCTTGTATTCTGCTGACATCGTGGCTGAAAAGAACGCCGCTGAGACGGAATTGAGCGAGGCCAAGGCTCAACTTGCCCAGCAGCTCATCACTAACGAGCGGGAACTGGACAAGCAGCGCCTGAATGTTACCGCAGCAAAGCAGAAGCTCGCCGATGCCGAGTCCAATCTGGAACTCCAGAAGGTCCTGTATGATTACGGGGCCATTCCCCGCGTGGAACTGGAAAAGGCGGAGCAGGCGGTGGAAACAGCCCGGCTCCAAGTCACCCAAAGCGAATGGGAGCTGGAACTGATGACCCGCAAGCAGGATGCCCAGATCGCGGCCATCAACAAGAACATCTCCATCGCCGAGGAGAAGGTGGCTAAGGCTCAGGAGAAGATCGACAACTTCTTGGTCACAGCTGAGTTTGACGGCCGCATCCTCTCGCTGAAGATCCCCAACAACCGGGTGGTCACAGCCCATCAGGAACTGGGCCAGCTCGCGGATCTGACCAAGCAGGTAGTGGAGCTCCAGGTTCCTCCCGGGCAGACGGAGCGTTTTGGAGTGGGGTCTCAAGTGACGATCAGCGTTGGGCAGAGCGAGTACCTTGGCGAGGTCACCTATATCGCTCCCCAGGCCACACAGGCAAGTGACGGCTCCGCCAGCGTCATGGTGAGGGTGGACTTCCTGGAAGAAGTGTCTAACCTGCGCCCCAACAGTTCTGTCACGGCCAACATTCACCTGCACCTCCACAAGGACAGCCTGTACCTGCCGCGGGGTGCTTACCTGACCAGCGGCGGGCAGCTCTTTGTGTACGTGATTGAGGGCAACAAGGCCACGAAACGGGAAGTACAGTTGGGGCTTTTCCAGGGCAACTCTGTTCAGGTCCTGCGCGGTCTGGAGCTGGGCGAAGAGGTGATCATCAGCACCTATGATGCCTTCCGCCACCTGGATGAGATTCAAATTCTACCCGAGGGAGGACATGCTCTGTGATCCGGTTAGAAGGGATTACCAAGGAATACTTCATGGGTGATGTGGTCGTTCAAGCCCTGAACGGCATCGATGTGGAGATCCAGCGGGGTGAGTTTGTTTCGATCATGGGGCCTTCTGGTTCGGGCAAATCGACGCTGTTGAACGTTATCGGGGTTCTCGATCAGCCCACCCGCGGAGCCTACTACCTCGAAGGTGTGGATATTACTCAGCTGAAGGACAGGGAACTGGCCAGGATCCGCAACCAGCACTTCGGGTTCATCTTCCAGGCCTATAACCTCTTCCCTGAGCTGACAGCCATGGAAAACGTGATGGTACCCCTGATGTACGCGGGTAAGCCCAAGCGGGAACGGCGCGAAAGGGCCGAGGAGCTGCTGAACATGGTAGCGATGGGACACAGGCTCGGACACCTGCCCACCCAGCTCTCCGGCGGCGAGCAGCAGCGTGTGGCTATTGCTCGTGCCCTGGCCAACAACCCCACTCTCCTGCTCGCCGACGAGCCCACTGGCAACCTGGCCTCCGACCAGGGGGCGGAGATCATGAACATCCTCTGCCAGCTGAACGCTCAGGGAACGACCATCGTCATCGTCACGCATGATCCTTCCATCAGTGCCTATGGAAAACGCCTGCTGCGTCTGCGGGACGGGAAGATAGTAGCAGACGAACAGGTTAAAGAAGCTGCCCTAGAGGCTTAAAGGAGGAGCCCACATGCAAAAGCGCGTGAGTTGTGTACTGCTGGCGGTACTGCTTCTTTCCCTAGGTGTTAGCCTGGGGGCTGCCGCCCAGGAAAAGTTGGAGCTGACGGTGAAGGAGGCCATGGACCTGGCCCTGCAGAACAACTTGAGCTACCGAGCAGCCACTCTCGATTGGGAAACGGCCAAGGCCGACCTGGAGCGGGCCCAGATCGTGGGCGATGAGGACATGCTCAAGGAGGCACAAAAGCAGTGGGCCCAAGCGGAGAAGACCTATGGGGAGAAGACCCAGGAGCTGATCGACTCAGTGCGCACCAGCTATCAGGAGGTCCTCCAGAGCGAGGTCACGGTGGAGAATGCCCGGCTGGCGAAGGAGCGGGCTGCCAAACAGCTGTCCATGGATGAGAACAAGTACAAGGCCGGGCTGCTCTCTTCGCTGGATATCGACCGGTCTCGCAACAGCCTGTTCGATGCTGAACACCGCTACAGCAGGGCCCTCATCGATCTGGAGACCAAGCGCATGAGGTTCAACGAACTTCTGGGGCTGCCCCTGGACACGGAGTTCGTCCTCACCGAGCGTCTGCTTCTGGATTTCGTTCCCTTCACCTACGACCTGCAGACCTGCTATGAGCTGGCGCTGCAGCTGGACGCCACCGTGGCCCAAGCTAGGGAGGCACTGGCCAAAGCCCAGGAGGCGGTTACCGCGGCCAAAAGCCCCTTTACGCCCAGGGTTGACCTGGAGAAGGCCCTGACCAACGAGGAAAAGGCGAAGATCCAGCTTGAGCAGGCTCAGCAGAGTCTCTACTTCCGCATCCGCAGCGACTTCTACTCCCTGCAGGACCAGGCCCACTCCCTGGAAATGGCCAAGCGCAGCATTGAGCTGGAACGCAAGGCTCTGCAGGCAGAAGAGAGCAAGTATGCCGCTGGCGTGATCAGCAACGCGGAAATCGTGGCCAAGCAGGAAAATCTGGCCAAGCTTGAACAGGATTACACAACGAGCCTCCTGCAGTACAGCCTGGCAAGGGTGAAGCTGCTGCAGGCCATAGGCAAACATGAGGAATCGGGTGAGCATGATGCACAATAGACTGCGCTGGCGGGCCGGCCTGCTTCTGGCCTTTCTGGCCTTGAGCCTGCCGATGGCGGCCAGCGCGCAGGTACCCCTCTCCCTGGAGGAAGCGCTGGTGACGGCGTTGGAGCACAATACCAGCCATGCCCTGTTCCTCTGGGAGCAGGAGTTGGCTCAGGAGCGGGAGGCCTTGAAGAAGCATCCCCAGCTGAGCGCTGAGCTCAGTACGGTTTCGGTGCACGGCAAAACCCTTCAGGGGCCCAAGGGTGAGCTCGTGATCAGCGTTCCCCTCGGCAGCAGCCTCAAGCTGAGCGGGCAGGTCGGGGTGGCCCTGGATGGGAAGGAGCTCGAAGCGAAGCCCACAGCCAGCCTTTCTCTGGGCTATGACTTCTTCGCCCTTCCGCCGGAGGACGCGGCTGAACTGACCCCTGAAGAGACCAGGCAACGTCAGGTGAACAGCTTGGTGCTCCAGCTGCTCCAGCTTCTCGTCGATGTGAGGAAGGCCCTCGATGAACGGGACTACCAGCGGGCGGTGGTGGGGCACCTTGAGGCACAGCTGGCTGCCGCCCAGCAGACTCCGAATTATGACGACTTTGAACTGCGCCGCAAGCTGCGGGAGGCTCATGCGGCCCTGGTTTCTGCGGAAGAAAAGGTTAACCAGCTGCAGCTTCAGCTCCAGACGGCGCTCGGCAGGACAGAGACTGTGCTCTACGAGCCGCAGCTGACAGTACTGGATTTCGCCCTGGAACCCTCGGAAGAGGAGCTGCTTGGTGAGGTTCGCGCCGCGAGCGCCGAACTGCGCCGGGCGAGCAGGGGGCTTGATCGAGCCAGAGCCGAGCTGGAACTTGAGCAGAAGACAGCCGGCTGGAAGGTAAAGGCCACTGGTTCACTGCAGCTGAGCGAAGAAGCGGCGTGGAGTGCAGGCCTAACCGCTTCCAAAACCCTGTATCCCCGCAGGATTGTTCTGGAAGAACTGGAGCTCGCTGTGGCCAAGGCAGAATTCGAGCTGCAGACGGAGGAGAACTCGCTCCTGGGCAAGCTCCGCAGCAGCCTGCAGCTGATCCGATCAGCCCAAAACCAGCTCAGCCTCGGCAGAGAGTTTCTCACCAAGGCCGAGGAGGATCTGGAACTGCGCCGCAGGCAGCACACTGCTGGACTCGTCACCGAGCTTCAGGTAGAAGAAGCCGAACTGGCTGTATGCCGGGCACAGCTTGACTGTTCCCACCGCGAGCTGGACTATGCTCTGAGTGTTGTTGATCTGTGGAGCCTCTGCGGCCGCGATCTGCAGACAGCGGTCTTCCAGGTTATACGCTAGGAGGTGCTGACGTGTCTTTTGCCGAGCAGCTTAAGTGGTCGCTGCGCCACACCAAGCGCCAGATGCTGGAATCGATTTTGGTTATCCTTGCGATCGGCTTGGGCATAGGGGTGATCATCACTGTGATGGCCGTCTTCCTTTCCCTGGCTGAGGATTACAGGGAAATAGGGAAGGGCGACTGGCTGCGCACTCTTGAAGTCGTGCGGAAAGCCGATTCGGGAGTTTGGCAGTGGGCGCCGATCACTGTCGTCGGCCCAGATACCGAGGAGCCTCCTTGGGAAGCTACCCTAGAGGATGTTCTGCTCTTCGCCGAACAGCTGCCCTCCACTATGTACACCTATGTCCAGGAGTACTGGGTTGGTCAGACAAACCTTCTGCCCGTCGAAGAAGACGAGGACGAGTTTTACTTCCCGGGCAATTCGGTCTACGTTGCAGGGGTTCTCCCAGCGTACCTGGACTTTAAGGGGGCTCGGATGGGCAGGGGCAGCCTGTTTACGGTGGACGATGTGAGAAAAGGCAGCCCCGTCCTGGTGCTCACGGATATCCTGGCCCGCGACCTTTTCGGAAATGCTGACCCCATCGGCCAGGCGGTTCCCTTAGGGACCCAGGAAGGAGGGACCATCGAGTTCACTGTCATCGGCGTATTGGCCCCTCCCTCTGAAGAGGAAAAGGATACGCTCTTCGAGGACAGCCGCATAGCTTGGGCACCGGTTACGGCGATCCCGAGCCTTACAGGCGCCTCCCAAGGCACCTTCGCGTTCAACAACATCTCTGTGGGCATAGACCAAGGAGTCAACCTTGCTTCAGCGGTGGAAATCGTCCGCAGCCAGGCAGAACTGATCTGGGGTGAAGATACCGTAGGCGTGAGGAACCCCCTCGATGCTTGGCGGGAGTCCATGCGGCATATCCAGCGCTTTGCCGCCCTAATCGGGCTGCTGGCGTCGGTGGGACTCGTTATCGCGGTGATCAACATCCTCAACTTGATGATGGCGCGGGTGATCAAGCGGACCAAGTCCATCGGCCTGTCCATGGCTCTCGGGAGCTCCCGGAGGATGGTTTTCCGCCAGTTCATGATGGAAGCGGTCTTCCTTGGGATGGCTGGGGCTGTAGTGGGCATCGTCCTTTCCTTCGGCTTTGCTGAACTCTTTGAACGCGGCTACGGCTATCTGTACGGGACAGCCAAGGCAAGTGCCCGCATGGCGCTGGGCATCGCGATGGGTTTTGTCGTCAGTTTCCTGTTCGGTGTCTACCCGGCTTACCTGGGCTCTCGTGTTAATCCCGTAGATGCCCTGCGGGTAGAGTGAGGGGAGGGAAGGGGATGGAAACGCTCAAATTTACGTTCAGGATCATCAAGAAGCGGCCGCTGCGCTCCCTGCTCACCGTGCTCCAAGTGGCCCTCGGGGTGTGGATTGTCGCCGTCATCCTATCTCTGAACTTCGGCTTTGCCGGGAGATTAGCGGACATCAACGAGAACTTCGGTAAGTCCCTTGCCCGGATCAACATTTCCAAGTACGGCGAATACCAAGGGGTCAGGGTCATGGTTGATGTCACAAACAACCTGCGCTACGGAGACCTCGCCAGGCTCCGGGAAGGCCGGTACATCGAAGATGCGTTTATTATGGAGGACCTGTGGTCCCAGACGATAGTAGTTGACAACGTGGCCTACACAGTTATGTCGGCTGTGGAAGCATCGGCGGAGTACGCGGAGGCCTTGGGGCTGCAGCTGCTGGAAGGGCAGTTCTTTACCGAGGCAGATGTGGAACAGAAAAACCGGGTTGTCCTGCTGTCAGAACCGGTGGCCAGGCAGCTCTGGCCCAACCAGTCGGCTTTGGGGAAGACGATCAACCTGGTCGGTTTCGATGAAACCCGGACGCCGTTTCAGGTCATCGGCGTGTTTAAGTCCCTCCCGGCGCTCCTCGATTTGTTTGTCACCCAGGCTAACCTGATCTATCCCCTGGAGAGTACCAGGGTGCTGTCGCCTGATGCAGATTATGAGCCGGTGTACCGGAACATCTACATCAAGGCCGCTCAGGGAAGGATTTACGAGGCAGTTGAAGAGGCCAGTGTGCTGCTCGCCGACCGCGCCGTTGAAGATCTGACCGTGAATGCCCAGTACGTCCAGGAGTCCAACAGCTACCTGCTTGATCAGATGGATATGATGAACTTTATCCTTGGGGCCTTCGCCTTCATCGCCGTCTTGGTGAGCGCCATCGGCATCTTGAGCATCATGCTTGTGAGTGTGGTGGAAAGGACGCGGGAAGTGGGGCTGCGGCAGGCGCTGGGCGCGTCCAAAGCTTCGATCGTCGCGCAGATCCTCAACGAATCCCTGGTCTTTTCCCTGACCGGTTCTGTTCTGGGCGTGATCGCCGCCTATCTTACCTCTTCCTCCTTGATCGGAACCCTAATGCAGGAAGGGCTGTATGCGCAGTTCGATGGAGGCATTGAGCCCTCTGCTGCGCTTGTGGCGGTGGTGGTGGCTGTTGCCATGGGCCAGCTCTTCGGCCTTTACCCCGCTTGGCAGGCGGCGAGGATGGCGCCCGTGGAAGCACTGCGGGAAGGTTGATGTGAGCCGCTGCTTTGACGTCTTTGACATTGCACCATAACTCATCTATACTAACCTTGAAGGTTATTTTCGCTAGTATCTGCGGGGAAGGAAGTTGCCTGTGAAGCAGCCGCTGCTCGCCTTGGTCAGCCTTAACAAATACTACGGCGATGTCCACGTCCTGAAGGATATTTCATTCACCATCAACGAAGGGGAGTTTCTTACCCTCCTGGGGCCTTCCGGGTGCGGCAAGACCACCCTGCTGCGCTGCATCGCAGGGCTGGAACGCATCGAATCGGGGGATATCCTGCTGGAGGGCGCCTCAATTAAGGAACTGGCGCCGAACAAGCGCAACGTCAATACGGTGTTTCAGAACTACGCCCTCTTTCCTCATCTCAACGTGTACGACAACATCGCCTACGGACCGCGCATGAAGAAGTCTCTGAGCGAAGCCGAGCTGAAAAAGAGAGTGGTGCAAGTGCTGGAACTCGTGCAGATGTCCGGCTATGAACAGCGCATGCCCCATCAGCTGTCTGGGGGGCAGAGGCAGAGAATCGCCATTGCCAGGGCGCTGATCAATGAGCCGGCTATTCTGCTTTTGGATGAGCCCCTTGGCGCACTCGACCTCAAGCTGCGCAAGTACATGCAGACAGAGCTGGCCCGGCTGCAGCGCAAAACAGGGACTACTTTCGTCTACGTGACTCACGATCAGGAAGAAGCACTGAACATGTCCGACCGCATCGTAGTTATCGACCAGGGGCAGGTGCAGCAGTTGGGAAGTCCTCGGGAGATCTACAACAGTCCCGCCAACCTGTTTGTCACCAGCTTCATTGGGGACCGGAACATCGTCCCCGTGAGGGTCTTGGAAGTGGGCGAAGAACGGGCCCGGGTGAAGCTGGGAGAAGACAGCGTGCTGGTGCGCAGCTCGCGCACAAATGGAAAAGCCCTGCAGGCCGGTGAAGAGGCGGTTTTGGCCATCTTAATGGACAAGATGAGGGTCTCCTGCGAGGAAGCCGAGAATGCCCTGCGGGGTACGGTGGCGTCCATCCACTATGCGGGATCCCAGATCCGCATCGAAGTCCGAGTCGCCGACAGGATCCTCACCGTGGTGGAGTACCAGAAGATGGACTGCGACTGTGCAGTCGGCGACGCGGTCAGCGTCACTTGGGAAGACAGCGGAGCCATCCTGCTCCCCAAAGAAGACGGGTGGGAGGAGAGGGGCTTTTAGATGAGTACCTGGAAGCGAAACCTATTGGCTGCACCTGTTCTCCTCTGGATCGGGCTTCTGGTGGGCGTCCCCATGGTGCTCGTGGTTGCACTCAGCTTCCTATCCAGGGATAACCTCGGCAACATCGTCTACCAGTTTACCCTGGACAACTACCGCCGGGTTCTGGACCCCATCTACCTGCGGGTGTTCTGGAACTCGCTGCTGCTGGCCCTGCTCACAGGCGTGATCACGCTGTTGATCGGTTATCCCGTGGCATACATCAGCGCCAACCTCCCGCCCCGGCGGCGGGCCCTGGCCTTGGGGCTGATCATGCTGCCCTTCTGGATCTCCAGCCTGCTGCGCACCTATGGCTGGATGATCCTCCTCGGGAATACGGGGCTCATCAACAACCTGCTGCTGGCCTTGGGAATCGTCGACCGGCGGGTGCCCATGATGTACAAGTTCGGCACCAGCCTGGTGGGTACAGCCTATATGCTGCTGCCCTTTATGGTCGTGGCAGTCTTCAACTCAGTGGACAAACTCGATCGTTCGCTCCTGGAAGCCTCCTACGACCTTGGAGCGAGCCGGCGGCAGACCTTTTTCCACATCACCATCCCGCTCACCCTGCCCGGCATCGTGGGCGGCTTTACCCTGGTGTTCATCCCCGCCCTCGGCCTGTACTTCGTGTCTGACCTGTTGGGAGGCGGCAATACCGTCTTTTTGGGCAATCTGATCCACACCATGGCTACGCGGGGCAGGAACCGGCCGCTGGCCGCAGCCTTTTCCCTGGGCATGGTCGCCCTGGCGCTTCTGGTATTATCGCTGTACTGGAAGGTGAGCAAAGACAAGAGTGGGGAGGCGCTGTTCCAGTGAAGGCCAAAACGCGTGGATTCGGCACTGTCTATCTGTCCCTTTTCTTTGTCTTCCTCTACCTGCCCGTGCTCAGCGTTGTGCTCTATTCCTTCAACGCCAGCCGCTCCACGGCTCAATGGACGGGCTGGACCCTTGACTGGTACCGCCAGCTGTTCAGCGACCGGGCAATCGTGGAAGCCTTTCGGGTGAGCATTGTCGTGGCACTGCTCACCGCCCTGCTGTCCGCAGTGCTGGGCACCTTTGCAGCTGTCATCTCCCTCTGGGTCACATCTCGCATGAAAACGGCCATCCAGGGGATGATGATCCTGCCCTTGATCGTTCCCGAAGTGGCACTGGGAGTATCTCTGCTCTTCTTTTTCAACGCCATGCGCCTGCCCTTCGGGGTGTTGACGCTGGTGCTGTCCCACTCGCTGTTCTGCGTGCCCTACGTGTACATCATGGTCAGGCTGCGGCTGCAGGAGATCGACCGCTCGATTCTCGAGTCGGCCCTCGATCTTGGGGCTAGTACCTGGCAGATGGTGCGGACGATCATCCTCCCGCTGGTTGCGCCCTCCATTGTCACAGCAGCCCTGCTCTGCCTGGCTATGTCGCTGGATGACGTCATCATTTCAACGTACATGTCCGGGCCGCGCAGCACCACCCTGCCGGTGCATGTATTTTCCATGATGCGCGTGGGCGTTACTCCAAAGGTAAACGCGCTCTGCACCTTGATTTTAATCGGAACGTTTTTCATAATAGGATTGAGCCAGCTGATCACTAACAAGAGGAGGTTTGCCAAGTGAACAGGAAAAGCGCTGTACTGCTGATTGCCGCTGCGCTGGTTTTTGCCGCTGCGGCTGCCGCCGGAGCGCAGGCCAGGCCCGGCGAAATCACCCTCATGACCTGGGGAGGCGACTTTGTACCCCGGGCGATCATCGAGGAGTTTGAAAAGGAAACGGGCATTAAGGTCCACTACAAGGAAGTAACCTCCAATGAAGACATGCAGTCTCTGCTGGAGGCTAACCCGGATCAGTACGATCTTATCATCTGCACCGACTACATGGTGGACATCCTCCGCCAGAACGGCATGCTCGAAGTGCTGGACAAGTCGCAGATGCCCAACTACAGCAACATCAACCCGGTGTACCTGAACAAGTACTACGATCCCGAGAGCGAGTACGCTATCCCGTACGCCATCTCCATTTCTCTGCTTCTGGTCAACCAAGAAGAGGTTGAGAGATTGGGCGCCAAGCCCATCACCACCTACAGTGATCTCTGGCAGCCTGAACTGCGCAGCAAAGTGGTTGTTGTTGATTGGTCGGTAGAGATCATGGGCATTGTGCTCAAGTCTCTGGGCTACGAGTACAACGAAACCGACCCCGCCAAGGTTGCCGAGGCCAGGGAGAAACTTTTCGCCCTCAAGCCCAACATCGTGCGCTTTGAGACCAACACTCCCGAAGACTCGCTGATCAACGGAGAAGCCGTTGCCGGGTTCATGTACTCCAACCAGGCAGTAAAGGGCAATGCGGCTGATCCACGGCTGCAGCCGGTCTTCCCCACGGAAGGCATGCCCATCTTCATGGACTGCTGGGTCATGTCCAAGGCCGCGCCGAACAAAGAAGGTGCTTATCAGTTCCTCGACTTCATCATGCGGCCTGAGATCGCGGCGAAGATCGCCGATATCACCAAGTTCACCACCCCCAACAAGGCAGCCGAACCGTTCCTGCCGGAAGACTACAGGAACAACCCCATGCTCAACCTGCCCGATGAGGTTGTGGAGAACACCAGCTTCTACATTGGCGTAGACAAGGTTCTGGTCGAATACGAACACATCTACACTGAGTTCAAGCTGAGATAAGCAAGACCGCAACAAAAGCCTAGGGAACGCACCCTAGGCTTTTTCGATCTTCATGGATAGACTGATCCTTCCCAGTTTGGGGTCCACGCTGAGCACCCGGACCGTGACGATGTCTCCGACTTGAACCACATCGGTGGGGTGCCGCACGTACTCGTCACTGAGCTGCGAAATGTGAACAAGCCCGGCCTTCTTAACACCTATATCTACAAAGGCACCGAAGTCCACCACATTCTGCACAGTACCCTTGAGCACCATGCCCGGGCTGAGATCCTCCATGCTCAGCACATCGGCCCGGAACAGCGGGGGAGGGAGTTCATCCCTGGGATCCCGCCCCGGCTGGCTCAAGGAGGCGATGATGTCCCGCACCGTGGGTACTCCCGCCCCGAGGCTCGAAGCCACCCGTTCGGGATCGAGCTCTCGCAGCTTGGCCCGCAGCTGAGAAAGGGCTTCTCTGCTCTGCAGGCCATCGGGGCTGAAGCCGCACGCGGCCAGGATCTCTCTGGCCAGGGGATAGGATTCTGGGTGGACTGCGGTGTTGTCCAGGGGCTCTGTGCCCTCGGCTATGCGCAGGAAACCCGCGGCCTGCTCAAAGGTCTTCGGCCCGATCCCCTTTACTTTCTTGAGCTCCTCCCGCCTTTTGAACGGGCCGTTCGCGGTGCGGTGGTTGACGATCTCGTGAGCGCTCTTGGTAGAAAGGCCGGAAACATAACGCAAAAGGGCACTTGAGGCCGTGTTGAGGTTAACGCCCACATGGTTGACGCAGCTTTCGACCACCGTGTCCAGGGCATCGGAAAGTTCCTTCTGGTTCACATCGTGCTGGTACTGGCCTACGCCGAGGGACTTGGGTTCGATCTTGACCAGCTCCGCCAGGGGATCCTGAACCCGCCGCGCGATGGATACAGCCCCGCGCATGGACACGTCAAGCTCAGGAAACTCCTCTCTGGCCAGCTCTGAGGCGGAGTAGACCGACGCGCCCGCCTCGCTCACCACCAGATACTGCACTGCGGGGCAGTGTTCTTTGACCAGTTCTGCGGCTAGCTTTTCCGTTTCTCTGCAGGCCGTGCCGTTCCCGATGGTGATGAGGGTGACTCCGTGTTTGCTGACCAGGGAGGCAAGCAGGCGCAGCGCTTCCTGCCACCGCCCCTGAGGTTCGTGGGGGTAGATCGCCTTGCATTCCAGCAGCTGGCCGAACTCATCCACCACCGCAACCTTGCAGCCTGTGCGGAAACCGGGGTCGATGCCCAGCACGCGCCGGCCCCTTACGGGGCTCTGCATGAGCAGATTCTGGAGGTTCTTGGCGAAGATCTGGATGGCGTGCTTTTCGGCGGTTTCGGTGAGAGCGTTCCGGATTTCCCGCTCCACGCTGGGAGCTGATAGGCGGGCGTAGCCGTCCTCGATGGCGGCCCTAAGGTAAGGCGCTGCCGGCGAAGAGCCGTTTGTGATGACCTGGCGGCAGAGGAGGGTATGGACTCGCTCCGCATCGACCTCGATCTTTACCTTCAGAGCGCCGAGCCGCTCCCCGCGGTTGATTGCGAGGATGCGGTGGGGCGGGATCTTGGCCACAGGTTCGCGGTAGGCGAAGTACATCTGGAACTCCTCGGCCTCAGGCGCATCTTCCTTGTCGGATCTCTCCACTGCCAGGATCCCAGCATCAAAGGTGAACTTGCGCAGCAGGGCCCGCTGGCGGGGGTCATCGGCAAAAAGTTCAGCAAGGATATCCTGAGCTCCCTGCAGGGCATCTTCTATGCTGGGTACATCATCTGTGAGAAACCCCTCCGCGAGCTGCCTGGGATCGTCCCTGCCCTGGGCCAGAAGAAGGTCGGCCAGGGGCTCAAGACCCTTTTCTTTGGCGATGGACGCCCGGGTTCTCCGTTTGGGCCGGAAAGGACGGTACAGGTCTTCCAGTTCCTGAAGAGTAACCGCCGCCTCAACAGCAGCGCTGATCTCCGGGGTCAGTTTTCCTTGAGCCTCGATCAGGCGCACTACTTCTTCCCTGCGGCTCTGCAGGCTGCGCAGATAACCCAGGCGCTCCGCCAGGGACCTGAGCTGAACCTCATCCAGCTCTCCCGTTGCTTCCTTGCGGTAACGGGCGATGAAGGGGATGGTGTTCCCCTCGTCCAGAAGCGCGACCGTGCGTTCCACCTGCTCCAGCCGGAGTTTGAGTTCGGCGGCGAGCTGCCTTGTGATCTCCATGTGCATCCGCTCCTTCCTGAATAGAATAGCAGAACGGGAAGGAAGACGCAAAGAAATGTGGAACGATAGCTTGAGGTGGTAGCATGCTGGCAGAGTACAGAACGGTGGCGCAGGAAGCCGAAATCACGCTCGTGGAGAAGAAGTCCAAGTTCATCGCCCGCATCAAGCCGGTAGAGAGCCGGGAAGAAGCGGAGGCGTTCGTGGAAGAGGTGCGCAAGATCCACTGGAGTGCCACCCACAATGTACCTGCTTACATCATCGGCATCAATCAAGAAGTGCAGAAATACAGTGATGACGGCGAGCCCAGCGGCACGGCAGGCCTGCCCGTGCTGGAGGTGCTCAAGGCCAATGAGGTGGTAAACGCGGCCATCGTGGTTACCCGTTATTTCGGCGGCATCCTTCTCGGGCGCGGGGGATTGGTCCGCGCCTACGGCGGGGCTGCCCGGGAGGCCCTGACGACTGCGGGCATCGTCCGCATGGTACCGGCCCAAGAAGCGGCGATCACCGTGGACTACGTCCATGGGGGAAGAGTGCAGAACGAGCTGCTCAGCCGCAACGTGTCGTTGTCCGGCATCGAGTACCTGGAGCGCATCACCTTCCGGGTGCTGCTCATGCCTGGCGAACGGGAGGCGCTCCGCCAGCTCATCCAAGAAATAACCGCCAACGCCTTCACCTGGCAGGATGGGAGAGAGGTATACCGCGCCATCCCCCTTGAGGCGGAGAAATGAACAGATTTTTCTCGGCCTTGAGCCCGGTTTTGTACAGGGCTTCTGCTGTGGTATAATTAAGGAACCCAAGAACCACGCGGGGAGTGGATTGGAAGAGAGGTAGAAGATGGAGAAAAGCAGGAAGTTGGTTGTACTGAGTGTACTGCTTATCTGCTTCGCTTTGCTGGCCGGCGGAGCAGAGGCGGCCTTCCCCCAGCCTCAAGGCTTTGTCAACGATTTCGCCAATGTTCTGGACCGCCGCAGCAGTTCCGAGCTGCAGGTGCTGGCGGAACAGCTGAGGGAGAACCAGGGCATCGAACTGGCAGTAGTCACAGTCACCTCCACCGCACCGATGGATCCCAAGGAATACACCACCGCGCTGTTCAACGAATGGGGCATCGGCGGGCCAGAAGACAGCGGCCTTTTGATGCTTCTGGCCGTTGAGGAGCGGGCGATCGAGGTGGAACCGGGCTACGGCTTGGAAGGAACCCTGCCTGATGGCCTGATCGGCGCGGTGATCGACCAAGAGGGTATGCACCACTTCAAGGAAGGGGACTACGGGGCAGGTTTGTCAGCCATGGCCAAGGCTTATGCCAGCATCCTGGCTGGGGAGAAGTACGAGATTGCCAAAGAGAAGAAAGAAGACAATGGATGGCTTATTGCGTTCATCATCTTTATTCTGATCGTACTGCTGCTGCGCCGGAACCGCTTCTACGGGCCGCGGGGCACAGGCGGGATCGGTGGCGGCTCCGGTTCTGGACGGCCCATCATCTTCACCGGCCCGACCTTTGGCGGCGGTTCACGCCCGTCCGTGGGTAGAGGCGGCGGGTTTGGCGGATTCGGTGGAGGACGCAGCGGCGGCGGCGGAGCAGGACGGAGATTCTAGGGAAGGAAAAGGAGAGTGGAAAATGAAAAAGGGATTGATAGTGCTCATCGTTGTTGTGGCTGTCATAGTGCTCATTGCGGGTGCTGCCATCTCCCGCTACAACCAGCTGGTCGAGCTTGAGCAGAACGTAGAAGGCCGTTGGGCCCAGGTGGAGAACCAGCTGCAGCGGCGGGCAGACCTGATCCCCAACCTTGTTGAGACGGTTAAGGGGTACGCCAGCCACGAGCAGCAGGTCTTCTCTGATGTGGCCGATGCCCGTTCACGCCTGCTCGCAGCTAGGACTCCGGAAGATCAGATGGCGGCCAATGCCAGCCTGGACTCCGCCCTCGGCAGACTGCTGGCCATCAGCGAAGCATATCCTGAGCTGAAAGCCGATACCAGCTTCATCCGCCTCCAGGATGAGCTTGCCGGTACAGAGAACCGCATCGCCACCGAGCGCATGCGCTTCAATGAGGCTGTACAGGCCTGGAACACAACGATCAAGCGTTTCCCCATGAACATCTTTGCCATGGTGTTCGGCAAAGAGGCCAAGAGCTTCTTCGAAGCATCTCCTCGTGCGCAGGAGGTTCCGCAGGTCAGCTTCTAAAAAGATAAGGGGGGCGCTGCCGGACTACTCGTTTGAGTAGGGAGCAGCGCCCCTTTTTTGCTTCTGATCCAGGAAATGGGAGTGGAATTTCCTCAGAAGCCCAGCATGGGAATGGTGTACACTCCGCGTTCCCGCAGGGCCTCCAGATCAGCGGGGGGAATATTGTCCCTGAAATAGTGGAGCACTGTTAGGGCTTCTTCCGGATGCACTGTGTCGCCCCAGATCACAAGTTTTGTGAGCTGGGCCGGATGCTGGATCCCGTAGATGGGCTGGCCTTCTTGATCATAATCTAAAGCCAGGAGCGATCCCTGTTCCGCAAAGAAATCGAAACGGTCTTCTGGGACGGCGAACACGTCTGGAGGATCGCCGGCCGCGATGAGAACGACCAGTTTGGCATCGATCGCTCCGGCCGGCAGAAGCTGGAGGTCGATGTAGATCTCTTCGCTGTCTGCATTCCAGGCCTCAGCCAGCTCGGTGATGACCTGGTCCAGCTGGTAATCGGCTTCAGCCAAGAACACGATCTTGGTGCGGCCCATCGCCGGATCCGGAGGTGCAGGCTTGAAGATCAGGTACAGGATCAGGGCAGCTGCGGCCAGAACGCCGCCAAGTATGGCTTTTTTGGAAACCGGGGGTGGAGGCCCATCGCCTTTGGGCTTTTCGCCGATGACAGCCTGCGCGATCTGCGGACAGCCTGCCCGGCCGCAGCCCCCTTTGCTCTTCCAGCAGTCCGCGTGCTGCACGCTGCGGCAGCGCGGGCAGACGACAACCTCATCCTCTGCCGCGATCTCTTTCTTGCAGAGGATGCAGGGCTGCCCTGCGTAGGCTTCTCCCGAGGTCACTTTTTCAGTTTTTCCCGCCATCGCGACTCTCCCCAAACACAAAAGATCGTATAGTATGGTATCATTGATATTGTAACACGTTTGTCCCTGCTCTGCCAGGCGAGGCGGGCCGGGCCGGAGGAGTGAGGACCCTGAAGCCGCAGGTGGATATCTATACGGACGGCGCGTGCAGCGGCAACCCCGGGCCGGGAGGCTGGGCGGCCGTTTTAGTGTTCGGCCCCCACGAGAAGGAAATCTCTGGCTTCGAGCCCGATACTACCAACCAGCGCATGGAGCTTACTGCGGCAATAAAGGGTTTAGAGTCCCTGAAAAGGCCTTCTAAGGTCAGGCTCTTCTCCGACAGCGCTTACCTGATCAACGCCTTCACCCTTGGATGGATCGAGAACTGGCACCGCAACGGCTGGCTCAACGCGCACAGAAAGCCTGTCAGCAACGCCGATCTCTGGCGGCGCCTCACTGCTCTTGTGCAGATTCACGAGATCGAATGGATTAAAGTCAAGGGACACAGTGATAATAAGTACAATAACCGCTGTGACGCCCTGGCAAGGGCTGCCATCGCAGCGGGGAGCTGAGGGGGTGCAGCAAGCAGTGCAGAGGGACTACCAGGAACTGCTCGAAGAAATCAAGGAAATCACTACCGCTGACGGATTTGTGTCCTCCTGTTTGGAGATCAAGGAAAGCCTGTTCTTCTACGAACTCGATCTTATGCTGGCCGCCTATACTGCTTCCCTGGAGCTGCTGGCAGCAGCGGCCCTCCTTCGCGCCACCTTGAAAAGCAAGCGGGACCTTTTGAAAGCTGAGGCAGAGGTTGAGCAGTGCGTGAACACCCTCCTGGCCGAACTGGCGAAGTACCAGTTCCCCTTGGACGTGCAGTATGTGGTGGACCGCTTCCTGCAGGGTCCTGCGCCGCGCATCCGCTGGCGCATCAGCGTCTACTCCTACATGACAAAGGCTTACGCTGCCCAGCCCGACTCTGTGCCGAACGATCTGGATGCCCTCGTGGCCAAGGCCCACAGGCTGCTGCGCAGTCAGGAAGAAGACCTGGGGGCCAAGCTCGCGGCTGCCCTAGGGGAGATCGGGGCCAGGATGCTGAGGGGGGCGCGCCTCAGGCCTGTCTGGCTTCAGGTAAGCCATCCCCGCATCCAGGTAGTCCTGGCCGGGCTGCAGACCCTCATGAACAACCTGCGGGTCACTCCGTACTTCAATTACCCCCTTGAGGATCTGGCAACCGAGCGGCAGAAGCGCAGGAAGATCAAGGGGAACGTTGTAGCAGACCTCGGGGTGTTCCGCAACTTCAGGCAGGGCGGTACAGGTTATACTGAGCTGAACATCGCCTGCGAGCGCGACGAGTACGACGCCTTCCTGGAAAGTTTCGTATCTGGGTTCCAGTACCTCGATGTGGAACCCGATCAGACAGTGATCGAGCTGATAACCATGATCCTCGAAGCCCGCCTGGTCCACCCCGGCGTCGATGGACGTTTCCTCCTCAGGCTGCTGGTCTACTGCAACCGCTGGAAACTGATCCAGGTAAGTGACGCCATCTTGGAGCTCCTGGCCGAGCTCGATTGGGACGACCCGCTCTTTTACGAGTCTTGGTCCCTGCTCAATTCCTTTTCAGGCCGGGCCCTGCCGGCAATGCGCCGCTTTGCCAGAGCCCATCGCGGCTCGCCGCTTCTGCCGTATTTGGCGCTGTTTGTGAGCAGCGGGCGTCCGAGCAAGCGCAGATGGAGCCTCCTGAAAGAAATCTTCGAGCATTACCCCGAGGAAAATGAGGACAAGGCTCATATCGCCCTGTCCATCGCCCGGTATGGCGGTGAAGACGCGGTGGCCTACCTCGAGCAGGTGCTCAACTCGGCAAAACATGCCAACGGCCCTTACAAGAAGGCTCTGGAAAAAGCGCTTGCCGAAGCAAAACGGGAAACCGGCAATTAACTGAGCTGTTCCACTGCCCAGGCAGCGGCCTCCCTCACCAGGGGACTCGCGTGCTCCTGGGCGGTTTTCTCAAGTACAGGCAGGGCTGCCTTCTCGCCCTGGTTTCCCAGGATCAAGCAGGCGTTGCGCTGGAGGATGTTTTTGCCCCGCCAGCCCATGGGCGTGGGTCCGAACATTTCCGCAAATTCTCCCTTGCTTGACTCCAGGAGGGTAAGCAGGGGCACATGGGGTCCCACCACCGGTGCGAACTCACGGTGGCGGGTGAGAGCTGCTTCTTTGTTGAGGGGGCAGGCCTGCTGACAGATGTCGCATCCCCAGAGCCTGCTGCCCAGTTTTCTGCGGTACTCGGCAGGGATGGCTCCCGACATCTGGGTAAGGTAGGAAAGGCAGCGCCCCGGCTGGATTTTCCCAGGGGCGAAGAGGGCTTGCGTGGGGCAGGCCTTGATGCAGAGATCGCACTCCACCGGACATGACCAGCTGCCGGCCTTTTCCGGGCGGAACTGCGGAAGCTCCACATCCACGAGAAGCGCCCCGAGAAAGACCCAGGAGCCATAGGGCGGCACGTAAACGGAGCAGTTGCTTCCAGGGAAACCGAGGCCCGATTCTACTGCCAGAGCCCTGTCCACCAGAAACGTGGTGTCGACGGCTTTTGTGCACTCACGGGCACCCCAGTTTTCCCGGAGATGGCTGATCACGCGGTCAAGGCGTTCTCCGAGAACGCGGTGGTAGTCGAGCCCCCAGGCGTAGCGGGAAACAGCACCGTGCAGGGGAGGGGCCGCCTGGGGCGGCCCGATATTGTAGCTGACTGCCAGTGTTAACACTGTTTTGGCGCTCGGCTGCAGGTTTCTCGGGTCGATCCGCCTGCGCACGTCGCGCTCGATAAAGGCGGGGTAGCGGTCTTCGTCAAGAGCCTGCTGGAGGACGGGCAGCATGCGTTCCACCGGGCCCGCCGGCATAACAGCAAAAGCGTCAAACCCGGCCTCCCACAAAGCCTGCTGCAGCTCTTTCCCCACACTTCCACCCCTTCCTCTGGTAAGAAAAAAGAGGAGCGCCGAGCTCCTCTCCGTCTATCTAATTGGCTGCCTCCACCGCAACAACCTCGGGAACTTCCTGCTTGAGGATGCGCTCAATACCGGCCTTAAGGGTCAGCTGCGACATGGGGCACCCTGCGCAAGCTCCGGTCAGCTTAACGATAACTACGTTATCCGAACGGATATCAATCAGCTCCACATTCCCGCCATCGGCTTGGATCGCCGGGCGGATCCTGTCGAGAACCGCCTCAACCTTCTCTTTCATTTCCACACCTCCTCGGGCTGCTTCTTTTCTAAGTATACACCTAATGATTAACAAAGTCTATGAGGAATCGCACCCGCCCGGCGCGGCCGTCCGCGGGCAGGAAGTCGGCGAGCGATACCGAAATCAGATACATTCCAACTTCGAAGGACAGTGGAGGATCTCAATGCAGCGCACGAAGATTCTTGTTATCGGTAGTCTTAACATGGATTTGGTGGTTCATGTCCCCCGTGTGCCTAGCGACGGGGAGACTCTTCTGGGTACGGAGTTCCACCGGTACTTTGGTGGAAAGGGGGCCAACCAGGCTGTGGCCGTGGCCAGGCAGGGAGCAAGTACCATCATGGCCGGCCGCGTCGGTGCCGATGCTTTTGGTAGGGACCAGATTGCTTCTCTTCAGGCTGAGGGCATTGCCACAGATTATCTCCTGGTTGATGAAGAGCAGCCTTCCGGGGTTGCTTTCATTATCATAGATGCTCAGGGCAATAATCGGATCATGGTGGTGCCAGGCGCCAACGGGGCAGTGAGCCCGGAGGATATTAAGGCTCTGGAGCCGGTCATGGCAGAGTGCTCCTGCGTTGTGGTTCAGCTGGAAATCCCTCTGGAAACCGTGCTGGCTGCGGTACGCGCCGCCCATGCCCAGGGGGCCAAGGTGATCTTTAACCCAGCGCCCGCTCAGCCGCTTCCCCTGGATATCTACCGCTGCATCACGGTGATCACGCCCAATGAAAGCGAAGCGCAGCTTCTGACGGGGATAGCCGTAACTGACCTCGCTTCTGCCCGCCAGGCGGCTCAAGTTCTGTTGGATCGGGGCGTTCAGGCAGTGGTTATCACCTTGGGTTCACAGGGAGCCTACGGGCTCACGGGGGCTGAAGAATTCCATCTGCCCGGCCACCAGGTTGAGGCCGTGGATACGGTGGCGGCAGGAGATACCTTCACCGGTGCCCTGGCTGCCCTGATCGGCGAAGGGCGCAGCCTGAAGGAGGCCGTGGAGTATGCAAATGCGGCTGCGGCCATTGCGGTTACCAGGAAAGGGGCCCAGCCTTCCGTGCCAACCAGGGAGGAAGTACTGCGCTTTTTGGGCCGCTGAAGAGCTGCACCTCCGTGGCTCTGTCTTTTTCTCAGTAAAAAGAGAGAATCTAGGAACGGGCATCAGTATCGCAAGACAGGAGGCCGAACTTGACCAACGACCAAGATGTACGCACCTACCGCGGCTACGTCCTGGATCCCTTCCAGCAACAGGCGGTTGAATACATCGATCAAGACAAGTCTGTCCTGGTGGCAGCGCCCACCGGAGTGGGCAAGACTTTGATCGCCGACTACATCATCGAGAAGATCTACGGCGAAGGCGGCCGGGTGGTGTATACCGCACCGATCAAAGCCTTGAGCAATCAGAAGTTCCGCGAGTTCAAGGCCGTAGTCGGAGAAGATGCTGTGGGTATCCTTACCGGTGACGTGGTGATCAACCCTGAAGCGCCGATCTTGATCATGACCACGGAGATCTTCAGGAACATGCTCCACGAAGACCCGGAGCGGGTGCGAGATGTGCGCTATGTGATCTTCGACGAGATTCACTATATAGACGATCCAGAGCGGGGCAGCGTCTGGGAAGAGAGCCTGATCTTCATGCCTCCCACCATGCGTTTTTTGGGGCTGAGCGCGACCATCCCCAATGTGGACCAGCTGGCCAGCTGGATCCAGGAAGTGCAGCAGCAGGAGGTAAAGGTGATCACTAACTCCCACCGGGTGGTCCCCCTCAAACACGCGCTCTTTGAACGTTCTCTGGGCATCACCACCATGCAGGCGGTCCAGAAGAGGTACAGAAAGCTGGCAGCAGCCAGCCCAACGGGACGGCCTGATGTGACTGCCACCACCCATCTTGATCTGATCAGGGCCATCAAGAAGAACTACCTGCCGTGCCTGTTCTTCACCTTCAGCCGGCGCAAGTGCGAGAGCAATGCCTTCGAGCTGGGAGAAGAAGAGGACTTCCTGAACCGGGAACAGAAGCGGCAGGTGGCCGCGGTGATCGACGAGGTTCTGGAGCGCTATCCCACCGTGGGCAGTGGGCGCTGGCCCCACCTGCGCCGCCTGCTCCTCAAGGGGATCGCCTACCACCATGCCGGCATGCTGCCGGTGCTCAAAGACATCGTGGAAGAGCTCTTCACACGCCGCCTCATTTCTGTGCTGTACTGCACTGAAACTTTTGCGGTGGGGCTCAACTTCCCCTGCAAGACGGTATGCTTTGACTCCAGCACCAAGTGGGACGGGAAGAACTTCCGGCCCCTCAGCAACCGCGAGTATTTCCAGATGGCAGGGCGCGCGGGCCGCAGGGGTATCGACCAAGAAGGCTTCGCCTTTATGGTGGTGGATCTCAACTACTTCGATCCCAGCCAGTTCCCGAGCCGAAAAGAAGAAGAGGTTGAACCTCTCCAGAGCCAGTTCAGCCTCACCTACAACTCCATCCTGAACCTGGTGAAGAACTACAGCCCAGAGGAGATTTACCGCATCCTGGGGCAGAACTTCGCCACCTACCAGGCCTCCGCGGAGCGCTTGGGCGTTCTGGTTGAGATGGAGCTTTTGGAAGAAGAGCTCGCCCCCTATATGCGCACCATGAAAGGACCGGAGCAGTTCGCAGAGCTGGTGAAGGAACGGATGGAGCTCCAGAGCAGGCTCAACACGGCCTTCAGCAAGCGCAACCGCAACAGGCTCAAGGCAGAGATCCGTACCCTCACTCAGAAACTCGACAGCGCCTTCTACCGAGCCTATCCCAAACGAGAACGGGGCGGACTGCGCAGGGAGAACCGCCGGTTCCGCCGCAAGGTTAAGGAGTACGAAGAACTCCTGATGAGAGAAAGGGCCCTCAATCCTCTGGAGAGGTACATCCGGGAGTTTGAGGACAAGAAAGCTCTCCTGGAGAACCTGGGTTACCTGGAAAAGGATGGGCTCACCGCCGCTGGGGTTTTTGCCAGCCAGATCCACGGCCATGAACTGATGATCACCGAACTGTTCATGGAGGGCCTCTTTCACGCCTACACCCCTGCTGAGCTGAATGCGGTGATGGTCGCCGTCGGTTACGAGCCGCGCCGCAATGAAGCCAGGATTAAGCACAAACTCAACTTCGCGCCTGTCCTGCGCATCTACCATCATCTGGTAAAGATGGAACAGTACATGCTCGGTTACTCCACCGTGCAGTTCCACGACCATGTGGCCGCCCTGGCCTACCGCTGGAGCAGCGGGGAGAGCTTCAACAAGCTCCTGGAAGATGCATCCATTGACGAGGGCGATCTGGTCTTTGCTTTCCGCAGGGGTATTGACCTACTCAGGCAGGTGCGCGGTGCCGCCGCTGGGGATCCTGTGCTCCAGGAAAAGCTGCGGGAGTGCATCAGCCTCATGGACCGCGATGAGGTCTCCATCTGGCTCTAGGATTGAGGTGCAGCATGAAGTACAAACTGCTGGCTGTAGATATTGACGGTACCCTGCTCAACAGTTGTTCCCAGCTGACCCCAGCCACCATCGCCGCGGTTAAGAAGGCCCAGGAACGGGGGATCAAGGTGGTGCTCGCCACCGGGCGCCGGTTGGGTAATACCATGCCGCTGGCCGAAGCCCTTGGGGTGCGGGAGCCGATGGTACTGCACAACGGAGGAGTTGTGGCCGACCCCATAGGCCGCAGGCCCCTTTACCAGACGGGTATCTGCCCTGATTTGGCTGTCGAAATCCTGGACAAGCTATCAGCCCTGCCCGTGAATTACCTGGTTTACAGCGGCGAGAGCGCCGGGGAGCGGGTGCTCGCAGCCAGCGGCAGCTGGCAGGAACCGGAAGACCTGCTCACCCACTATCTAGGGGAAGCGGCCGAGTTTGTCCCGCGGGTTGAGATCACAAGCCCGCCCGTGCGGTTTGCGATCATCGATCGGCCGGAGAAGGTAGATCCGCTCTATGAAGAGCTCAGGCGCGACTATGCTGGGCGGCTGAGCGCGCTCCTGTTCGGTGCTAAGGGAGATGACTGGCGGGGGATCGAGATCCTTCCGGCCCACTGCAGCAAGGGCTGGGGAGTCGCCCATGTCGCCGAGCGCTTGGGGATTCCCCCCGAGCAGACCGTGGCCATCGGGGATAACATCAACGATCTGGAGATGATCCTCTGGGCTGGCCTCGGCGTTGCCATGGAAAACGGATCCCCGCGGCTTAAGGAAAAGGCTCAGATCGTTGCACCCAGCAATGATCGGGACGGTGTTGCCTTTGTCATAGAAGAATACCTGCTCTAGTTGGGAGGCGAGGCTGTGACTGTTCTCCATCTGGTCCCCAGTGCCTACCTGCGGCAGACCAGGCGCCGGCTCTCCCGGGAAGGGCAGCCGGCCATGGCCGCCACCATCAACGGCCTGGCGGCCCAGATCCTCCGTTCCCACCTCATTTCCTACACAGAGAACCGCCTGCTGGAAGAGGTGGCCGTTTGGCAGAGCGTGCAGGACCTCCGCGAGGGCCTGCAGTTTTTCGCGCCCATCGCAGAGTTCAGCGGTTTCACTCAGGAGCTGCGCTGGCTTTTCAGCTGTCTGGACTACGGGGAAGACATCTACGCCCGCATGCCCCAGCCTGGACGCGAGGAGCTTGAGGGCCTTTACAATCGCTACCACGAGATTCTTTCCGAGAACGGGGTTCTCAGCGTCCCCGGGCAGATCAAGCGCGTCCTTGACATCGTGCGGCAGGAGCAGGTCCTGCCAGAGGTGCAGGTGATCAGGCTGGTGGGGTTGGGAGAACTCCGGCCGCTGGAAAACCAGTTTGTGCAGGCTCTGGCCCGCGGCCGCAGGCTGGAAGAAGTGCAGCCCCGGGTGCAGGACCCTGTGGTGGAGGTAATTAAGGCGCCAGACCCGGCAGCCGAAGTGGAGCTGATCGCAGAGGCCCTGCGCCGTGACCTTGAGCAGGGTGCCAGCGTGGAGACACTGGCTGTCGCTTTTCCCAATCCCGGGCAGTACCTGCCCCTTATCATCCCCGTCTTCGAGCGCCTGAAGATTTCTTGGCAGGCGCCGGGTACCACCCTGCGCAACACGCCCCTGGGCAAGGTGGTGCTTACCCTCATCGCGGGTGGGCTGGCCGGTTGGGACAAGCGCTCTCTGGAGCTGCTCACCGCGCCGGGCTGGGGTTTTCCTTTCGGCTTGACCAGTGAAGAACACCGCATGCTGCGTCTCGCCCCGCCCCTCAAGGGACTGCCCGCCTGGCGCAGCTGGCTCGGGCAGGCCGCTGGCTGGCAGCGGGTCTTGGCACTGATCGAACCCCTGCGCGCCGAACTAACGGACAGGCCCCTGGCAGAGTACGGCTTCTGGCTCGAGAGCCTTCTCGAAGAGCTTGACCCTGAGGGCTGGGTAAGCCCCCAGGACAACCTTGAACACTGGGCAGAACTGGTCAAGGCCTGGGACGCCATGCAGGGAGCAGCCCAGACCCTGCAGTGCTTCCAGTGGGTCATCGGACCCGCCAAGTTCCTTAAGCTGCTGGAAGGACTTCTCACCAGTTTTGTGATCCGGCCCAGGAGGGTGTTCGCTGAACGGGTCCAGGTGCTGAGCACAGACCAGCTGGGAGCCCATATCTACGATCGCCTTTACGCAGGCGGCATCGTCGAAGGGCAGTTCCCCCCTCAAGGCCGGGCCCATTGGCTGACCAGGATGCGCGCTGAGGCGCAGCGGGATGAGCTCTATGCCAGAGTCGTCAGTTCAGCCCACCATGTCTGCCTCTATTACCCCGAAGTTGACCGGGAGGGCAAGCTGAACCTGCCTGCCACCGTTCTCGGTGTGAAAAAAGACAATGAGAAAAAGCCGGCGGCTCCCGCGCCCATACACCAACCTTCCCTTTTCATCCAAGGCGGTACGCTGAACGATCCCGAGCTCCTGGCCAAGCTGCGGGAGAAGGTGCTCAAAAAAGGGCTCAGTGTCTCCCAGCTCAACACCTATGCCAGCTGCCCCTTCCGCTTCTTCTGTTCCTATGTCTTAGAGCTGGAGGTCTTGGAAGAAGAGTCGCTGGAACTGGGTGCCGGTGAACACGGCACCATTGTCCACGAAGTGCTGCGCACCTTTTGGGAGCGGCACCTAACTGGCACTCTGCCCACCGTGGAAGAAAGCCAGATTCTCATCGAGGAACTGCTGGCCGAAGCCTACCTGGAAAGAGGCTGCCAGCCGCCAGCCGATCTCACCCGGGCCCTGCGCAGCTTTATCCGGCAGGATGTCCAGCGCGCAGAAGGCGGGTTCCGCCCGGCCCATCTTGAGCGGGAGTTTGACAATGTAGCTGTCAGCAGCAAGGCGGGATCCGTGCTCCTCAAGGGAAGGATCGACCGTATCGACTGGCACCCCGACGGGGTATACGTCCTCTACGATTACAAGACGGGCAGAGCACCTACGAGATCCGCCCTGCTTGACGGCGGCGATCTGCAGATCGCATCCTATCTCTTGGCTGCCCAGACACTGCTGCCTGAGGGCCGAAGCGTAGGCGCCGCCTACTACCTAGTCCGCAGCGGCGCGCGGGCGGGCGTATTCCACGAATCCTACAGCCCCCATCTCAAGGTTCAGAGACGGACAGGGGTTTTGGCGGAAGAGGAGTTTGCGGAGCAGCAGGACAAGTTCGCCCAGATCCTGAGTGACAAGGTGAACTCCATTCTGGAAGGGTCTTTCCCCGTGGAACCGGCCAGTTCCGACACCTGCAGCTTCTGCCCCTTCCAGGGGATCTGCCGGAAGGAGGTGGGCACCCGTGGCTTTTGAGCCGACTGAGAGACAGATGGAAGCCATCACAACCGTCCATGAACCGGTAGCCGTTGTGGCCGGGGCCGGTTCGGGAAAAACCAGGGTCCTGGTGGAAAGGTACCTCTTTCTGCTGAGCAAGGGTTTTTCCACCGATGAACTGGCCGCCATCACATTTACCAAAAAGGCTGCCCAGGAGATGAAGGAGCGCCTGCTGGCGGCCCGCCCAGATCTCACCGCCGAACTAGAACGGGCGCAGATCTCCACGATTCACAGCCTCTGCCAGCGAGTCATCCAGGAGCATCCCCTCCAAGCTCGGATCGATCCTCGTTTCCGGGTGGGGGAAGAATGGGAGACCAGGATGCTGCTGGCGGAAGTGATCGAGGAAGTGGTGGACGAAGAAGGCGCCCTGGATGAACTCGGAACCGCATCGGATGTCTGCGCCCTAGTGCTCGATCTCTATGGAAAGATGCTCAGCAAGGGTGACCTGCGTTTCCAGCGGTCTTCTGCCGAGCCGCTGGCCGAGTTTCCCCTTGCTGAACTGGCAGCTGCGGTGCAGGAGACCCTGCGCCTGACTCCTTCTACCGCAACTCAGGAGCAGGTACTGGCCGAGCTTGCTGAGGAGTGGCCTTATCTTGGGGATCTTTTGGACATGCCCGATGATGATCTGCGCCTGGAAGCCCTGGAGATCCTGGAAAAGCAGCTGAAGCGCATCCGGGGCAGGCTCGCTGAGCACACTGCCAGCGCCAAGGAACTCATCGCGGCAGCCAAGGAGATCATTGAGGAAGGCAAGGGAAGGGCGGTACTGGACTATCTGGGACGGGTGCTGGAGCGGGTGCATGAGAAGTACAGCGAAGCCAAGCGCCTGGGAGGCCTTCTGGACTTCAACGACCTGGAACGGATCGCCTGTGAACTGCTCCAAGATCCGCAGGTAGCTGGGGATTATCCCTTTAAGCACATTATGGTGGACGAGTTCCAGGACACAAATCCTGTCCAGAAAAGGATCGTAGACGCCTTTACCGCCAAGGGCGCGCTGCTCTTTGTGGTTGGCGACCCCAAACAGTCCATCTACCGATTCCGCGGTGCGGATGTTTGTGTCTTCCTTAAGGCTGAAGGGGAGATTAAAACGAAGGGCAGCCGGATCGTGCTGGACACGAACTTCCGGTCCGTGCCTGAGCTCATCGAATTCGGCAACGCCTTCTTCAAGGGGCTTTTTGCGGGGGACCCCATCCAGTTTGATCGCAGCGAGCCATATGTGAAAAGGGCACCTGCTGGTGGTCCGTGCCTCAGCATCCTGCTCACCCAGACCGGGGATCTGGCTGCAGACGAAGCACGGGCTCTGGAAGCGGAACAAATCGCCAGCAAAATCAAGGAACTGGTAGACAGCGGTCAGTATCGGTACGAGCAGATCTCCATCCTGTTCAGGGCGATGACCAGCGCCCACATTTATGAGCGGGCCTTAAGGAAAGCGGGCATCCCCTATGTGAACCTGAGCGGGCGGGGTTTCTACTCCAAACAGGAAGTCCAGGACGTGCTGAACTATTTCCGCTGGCTGGAAGATGCCGGCGATGAGGTGGCCAAGCTTGCCGTGCTGCGCTCGCCCTTTTACCTGATTTCCGATGAAGGGCTCTACTGGCTGAAGCTGGGGAGATGGGATGGGCTGAGCGCTGGCGAACAGGACGCCCTGCGCAGAGCAGAGGAGGACTACCGCGAGCTGCGGCTTCTGGCCGGCCGGGAGCCGGCGCCTGTGGTGATCACAGAGATGCTGCGGCGCACTGAGTATGTGGAAAAGACCTGGCGTCTGCCCTTCGGCCCGCAGAAAGTGGCCAACATCGAAAAGCTCCTGGAACAGAGCTGGGATCTCTTCGCCCGCGATCTGTATACCTTCCCGGAACAGGTGCGGTACCTGCGCCTTTTGGCTCGAGAAGCCCAGAAAGAAGGGGAAGCGCAGCTTGATGCGGAGCATGCTGACGTGGTGGTCCTGCGCACGATCCACAGCGCCAAGGGGCTCGAGTTCCCCGTGGTGTTCATCGCCGATACCAGCGCGGGCGCCGTACGAACGCCGCGAGGGCGGGTGCTTTACCATCCCGCGGTTGGGCTTGCTTTCCGGGGAATGAAGGATTACAAGCTGGTGCAGGAGCGGGAAAAGGCCGAAGAGATCGGTGAGGCCAAGCGCCTGCTTTATGTGGCCGTCACCAGGGCCGAAAACGAAGTTTACTGGTGCGCCCGCACGAGCAGTGATAAAGAAAGCTGGTGGGCCTGGCTGGAGCCCCATCTGGCCTCAATCGATCAGAAACTCTTCAGGGTGATCCCCGCCGACCTGGCGCTCTCTGCCGCTCAGCCGCCACAGGCAACGACAGACCGCCTCAAACTTCCCGTCTACGCGCCGCTGAAGCCCCAGTACAGCCAGGTTGTCTTTTCCGTAACCGAGCTCATGAACTACGATCGCTGTCCGCACTACTACTACCTCCGCCACATCCTAGGCCTGCCCGAAAGGCCCAGGGAAGCTAAGGGGGCGTCTGGAAGCACTGGAGGGCTCACTGCTACCCAGCGGGGCAGCATCGTGCACCGGGTAGTTGAACAGATCCGAGATCCAGGTGATCTCAGCCGCCTCGTGGAGCACGCCGCTGCTGCGGAGGGAGTGGATCTTGAGGACCAGCACAGACCGCAGCTGGAGGAGATTATCCAGCCCTACCTGCGCAGCGAATTCTTCAGCCGGGTGCAGGAAAGCGATGCCGGGCTTTTTAAGGAACGCAGTTTCTTCATCCCTGCGGGCAACTTCATCATCAACGGGCTGGTGGACCAGGTTTTTGTTGGGGAGAGCGGCATCGAGGTGGTAGATTTCAAGACCAACTGGATCACCCCTGAAGAGGTGGAAAAGGTCGGCAGCAACTACCGGGTTCAGCTGCGCCTCTATGCCTGGGCAATGGCCCGCGAATTCGGGCTGCCCGCCGTGAGTTCCCAAGCCTACTTTTTGATCCCCAACGTCCTCTATGCCCTGGAAAAGGAGCTGCTTGCCGCTGATCCGACCGAGGAGTGGATTGTGGAAACCTGCCAGCGGATCATAACTGGAGCAGAAAGAGGCGCTGAGGCCTTTCCACCAGCCGGCGACTGCACGCTGTGCAGCCGCAGTTCCTACTGCAAAAAGGCGTGGCGCGCTGGTAAGGGTGGGAGTTTTGGGGAGACTACAGATATTGACCAGGATCCGCTGGAGGAGGAACTGACATGGATTTCACCCAGCATGAGTTAGGGCCGGGGGTACGGCTGTACCTGTGCGAGACAGACAAATTCACGACACTGACCTGCAAGGCCTTTGTTCAGCAGGATCTGAAGCCCCGCACAGCGGCTGCGGCGGCTCTGGTGCCGCTGCTGCTGCGCCGCGGAGCCCAGAGGTTTCCCACCACCCGGGACATCGCCAGAGAGCTGGAGGAGCTCTATGCAGCTGATTTCAGCGCGGATGTGTTGAAGATCGGAGAAAGGCAGATCCTCGAGTTTTACTTTCAGATGATCGATCCCGCCCTGCTTCCCGAGGGAGAGAAGCTCCTGCGCCGCGGCTTGGAAACCTTCTGGGAGATCTCCTCCCGGCCCTACGGGTCCGGCCGTTTCCATGAACCCTATTTCGAGCAGGAAAAGCACACGTTGATCCAGGAACTTGAGGGATTGGTCAACGAAAAGCACAGTTACGCCTTGGTGCGCTGCACCGCGCTTATGTGTTCGGAAGAACCCTTCGGGATCTACAAGTACGGGGACGTGGACACCGTGCGCTCCCTTGAGAACCAGGAGGTGTACGATCACTACCAGCAGCTTGTGAACAGCTATCCCCTGGATGTCTTTGTGGTCGGCTCCGGTACCGAGCAGGCCGCGGAGGTCCTGGCAGAGCTGATCAAAGGCCGCGACGGCCGCAACGCACTGCACTCTCCTCAGCAGGTGGAAGTGGGCGCACCGCGGTGCTTTGAAGAGTTCATGGATGTTCAGCAGGCTGTTCTGGTGATGGGTTACCGCACCCAGATAACCTATCCCGATGCGAATTACTATGGACTGCTGGTGGGGAACGGCATCCTCGGCGGCTTTCCCCATTCCAAACTGTTCATGAACGTGCGGGAACGAGCGAGCCTGGCCTATTCCGTAAGCTCCAGCATTGAGGGTAGCAAGGGCCTCTTGACCATCAGCGCCGGGATCAGCGCTGAACAGCAGGAGCAGGCGGTGGAGATCATCCAGGAACAGGTGCGCAGCATCCAGGAGGGCATGATCAGCAGAGAAGAGCTGGAGCAGACTAAAAGCGGCATGATCAGCTCCATGAACAGCATGAACGACAGCCCAGCCGGGCTGATCAACCGCAATTTGATCGGCATCGTGCACAATCAGCTGCGGACGATAGATGAGGTTGTGGAGTCGATTTCCGCCGTCAGCCTGGACGATGTGGTGCGGGCCATGCAGCACCTGCAGCACGACACCACGTATATTCTCCGTCCTTCCCCGCAGAAAGGAGCAGCCAATGGATCAAATTAGGATACCCGGCGGCGAAGTATTATATAAGGAGTATCTGCCCAACGGACTCGCCGTACTGGTACTGCCGAAGAAGCAGTTCCTGCGCACTTTCGGGATCCTGTCGGTCAGATACGGATCCTTTGACTCCAAGTTTAGAGTACCCGGAGGCGATGTGGTGGAGGTCCCCCCGGGCATTGCCCATTTCCTCGAGCACAAGCTCTTCGAGGAAGAGGAGGGCAGCGTCTTTGACCGCTATGCTGCCTGGGGAGCGTCGGTGAACGCCTACACCAGCTACATGCAGACCAGCTACCTGTTCAGCACCATTGAGAACTGGCGGGAAAGCCTAGCTTACCTGGTGGAGTTCGTGAATGCGCCTCACCTGACCGAAGAGAACGTGGAAAAGGAAAAGGGCATTATCGAGCAGGAACTGCGCATGTACGCCGACCACCCCGATTTCAAAATCCTGTCCATGCTCATGGAAAATCTCTACCACGAGCATCCGGTGCGGTTGGACATCGGAGGGACGGTAGAATCGGTCCGCAGCATCACCGTGGAGCAGCTGCAGCTCTGCTACGACACGTTCTACCAGCCGGCCAACATGGCCCTTGTGGTGGTGGGAGATATCGATCCAGAGGATGCCTGCGAGCTGGTGCGCTCGCGCTATCCTGAACGCTCAGGTCCTGGATACGCTGTGGAGAGGTTCGATCCCAAAGAACCCCAAGAGATCGTCCAGCCATGGGCAGAGGCGGAGCTCCCCATATCCCGCCCCCGCTACATGCTGGGTTTTAAGCACGATCCGCTCTGGCAGGGTGAAGATCTTCTGCGCACCCAGATCACCATGACCCTGGGACTCAAGCTGCTCGCCGGGCGCAGTTCCCGGGCTTACGGAGAGCTTTACGAGACAGGGCTCATTGATGACTCTTTCTACGCCAGCTTCCGGGGCCTGCCCCGACTTGCCTATTCCGTGTTCGCTTCGGACACCGACGAGCCAGAAACCCTGCACGAAAGGCTGGTTCAGCGCATCAACCAGCTGAAAGAGGGCGGCGTGGATGCGGCAGAGATCGAGCGCTTCAAAAAGGACTTCTGGGGACGGACGGTAGGTTCTCTGGATTCCTTCGAGTTTACTGCCAACCGGATCACCGCCTCCCATTTCGAAGATGTGCCGTATCACAGGTATCTGGAGGTGCTGCAGGAAGTGACCGCCGCAGACGTGCAGAGCGCTCTCCAAGACCTTCTGGATTGGGATCGCTCCAGCGTTTCCATCCTCAAGCCGGTGAACTCCCGTGGATAAGCGGGAGCTGCGTCGGCAGCTGAAGGCCGAACGGGCTCAGGTGCCCTCGGCCAGCCGGGCAGTGTGGGATGGGGCCATCAGGCAGGCCCTCACTGGGCTGCCTGCCTTCCAAAGGGTGCGGCGGGTGATGACCTACCTTTCTATCGGCTGGGAAGTGGATACCTGGGGTATTGTGGAAGAGCTAAAGCGGCAGGGCAAGGAGATCTACGTGCCCGTGGTTCAGCGGGAACCGAAGGGGCTGATCCCCGCACTGTACACAGAAAAAGAGAACCTGGTGCCGAGAGCCTTCGGCATCCTGGAGCCGCCTCCCGGCACACCTTCCCTTAGGCCGTCCGAACTGGATCTGATCATCGTTCCCGGACTGGCCTTTACTCCCGAGGGCTTCCGCATCGGCTACGGAGGAGGTTACTACGATCGGCTCCTCGCCGAGACCGACGCAGTCTCGGTCGGCTTGGTGTACAGTGCCTTTATCCGGGCCTTTGCACCAGATCCTTGGGACCGTCCCGTGGATTTCTTGGCTTCCGAAGAAGGGCTCATGGGCAGGAAATAACCGGCGTGCTGCAGAACTCTGCACAGTGCTGAAGGAGGACTGATCATGTCTCAGGAATACGTACTGGCCATCGACCAAGGGACCACGGGAACGACTGTCACCATTTTTGATCGGCAATCCTGCATGGTGGGAAAGGCGTACGCCGAGTTCACCCAGCACTATCCCAAACCGGGGTGGGTGGAGCATGACGCCCGGGAGATCTGGGAGGGCACGAAGGCCCTGCTCCAAAGGATCTTCCGAGAGACAGAGGTCAAACCAACCCAGCTAGCGGCCATTGGAGTGACGAACCAGCGGGAAACTGTGGTGCTCTGGGACCGCCGGACAGGCGAGCCAGTGACCAGGGCCATCGTCTGGCAGTGCCGCAGGACAGCGCCCATCTGCGATGAACTGCGCAGCCGCGGGCTGGAGCCCGTGTTTAGGGAGAAAACCGGACTTATCCTCGACCCTTATTTTTCCGGCACTAAGCTGAAGTGGATTTTTGACCACTATCCTGAGCTGAAGCCCAGAGCACAACGGGGTGAGCTGGCCTTCGGCACTATCGATGCCTGGCTGATCTACAAGCTCACGGGCGGCGCCGTGCACTGCACCGATTATACCAACGCCTCCCGCACCCTGCTGTTCAACCTGGGCACCCTGGAGTGGGATCCTGAACTTTTGGAGATCCTGGGCATCCCTGAAGCCGTACTGCCCGAAGTTCGCTCCAGCAGCGAGGTCTACGGGACCACTGCGGAGCTGGGGGTACTGCCTGCAGGCATACCCATTTCCGGCGCCGCGGGCGATCAGCAGGCTGCCCTCTTTGGCCAGGCCTGCTTTGACCCGGGTATGGTCAAGGCGACCTTCGGTACCGGAGCGTTTATCTTGATGAACACCGGCACTTCACTTACCGCTTCCCAAAACGGGCTGCTCACCACCATAGCCTGGGGGCTGAACGGGAGGGTTGAGTATGCTCTGGAGGGCAGCGTGTTCATCGCCGGTGCCGCGGTGCAGTGGCTGCGCGACGGCCTGGGCATAATTAAGAATGCGGCCGAAACCGAAGAGCTGGCACTGTCCGTTCCCGATACCAACGGCATCTACTTCGTTCCCAGCTTTGTGGGCATGGGAGCCCCCCACTGGAACCCCTACGTGCGGGGCATGATCATGGGTATTACTAGAGGTGCAGGCAGGGCTCACCTGGCCCGGGCCACCCTTGAGGCCATCGTCTACCAGACCAAGGAAGTGGTCGACGCCATGGTGGAAGATGCCCAGCTTCCCCTCACCGAACTGAAGGTGGACGGAGGGGCTTCGGTGAACAATTTCCTCTGCCAGTTCCTGGCCGACATGGCCCGGACCAGTGTCCAGAGACCGCAGGTTTTTGAAACCACCGCCCTTGGCGCCGCTTACCTGGCCGGCCTGGCAGTGGGCTTCTGGGAGAGCCAGGACGAGATCCGCCAGCTTTGGCAGGTGGACCGCACTTACATGCCGCAGCTCGATCCAGAGGAACGGCTCCGCTTGCTGAAAGGCTGGGCGGCCGCTGTGAACAGCGCTAAGAGTTGGGTTGTCACCTCGTAGGCCTGAGAAAAGGAGGCAGCACGATGCCTGGGATGGATGCAAAGTGGCTGGAAGAGCAGAGGGAGCAGCTTAACCTGGCCCTGGCTCAGCAGGGTATCCGGCTTGTTGTGCCGGCACGCCCCCGGTCGGGAAAAGGCCCGGCCGCGGATGAGGAGCAGGACTTGGCCAGGTACATCGACCACACTCTCCTCAAGCCCACCGCGTCCAGACTGGAGATCGAACAGCTCTGCGCCGAGGCGCTCCGCTATGGCTTCGCCGCCGTCTGCGTCAACCCCGTGCATGCCGCAGCGGCAGCTCGCCTGCTCAAAGGCAGCGCGGTGAAGGTCTGCACCGTTATCGGTTTTCCCTTAGGAGCCAGCACCACCCTGGCCAAGGTCCTGGAAGCCCGGGATGCGGCTGCTGCCGGGGCTCAGGAAATTGATATGGCACTGAACATCGGCAGCCTTCTGGAAGGGGATTATGCACAGGTATATTCAGACATTAAGGCGGTGCGGGATGCAGTTCCCGGCCTGGTGCTCAAGGTGATCCTAGAGACGGGCTACCTCACGAAAGAGCAGATTGTCAGGGGCTGCATTTTGGCCAAGATGGCCTGCGCCGATTTCGTTAAAACTTCAACGGGCTTCGGCCCTTCTGGCGCAGCGGTGGAAGATGTCAAGCTCATGCGTACCGTAGTGGGAGAAGATTTGGGAGTGAAAGCTTCCGGAGGGGTGCGCGACTATGCTTCAGCCCTGGCCATGCTGGAAGCTGGAGCGAACCGCATCGGTACCAGCGCTGGAGTGGCCATTGTTGAAGGGTGGAGGGGAGAGACGGGCAATTGATCCTCAAAAGAAGATTGATACTGCTGTTTTTAGCTGTTCTGGTGATGACCTCCCCAAGTGAGAAGGTGAGAGCCCATGAAGGCCTCGCTTGGCTCAGCCGCGCCGTCGGGAGCGCACGGGTTACAGCCCATATGATCCGGGAAGATGAAGAGACCCTCCTCATGGATGGAGTGCTCCACTTCGCCTATCCAGAGGGCTTCCAGGTGCAGTACCTTTCCCAAGAAGGACCGGTAACGATCACCGCCTGCGAAGGCCTGATCGAGGTGCGGCAGGGCAGCGATGTTCAGTACAGCGCTGAGCGCTACTGGCTCTTCGATGATTTCGCCAACTACATCATCGCTTTTGCCGAGTATGCGAATATGCCCATGAAGTGGTCAGGAACAGATGAGGTGGCTGGCTACCGGACCAAACGCTATGTAAGCCAGGAAGACCCCGAGCTGGTCTTGTGGTTCCATGAAGAGAGCGGCGTGCCCTTCCTGATCCGCCAGGGCAAGAAGAACTTGGTTTCCGTTCTGAGCTTCGTTCTGGACCCAGAAAAGTCCGGGAACATGGTGTCGGTTGAACTGGAGCTTCTGTTTGCCAGGGAAAGGGCGCTCCTCAAGCTCGATCGCACCTCGCAGGGGTGGGTGCCTGTCCGGCTCATAGTGCAGGAACCCTTGGGTGAGGTGCATATCCAGTTTTCCGATTGGTCCTTCGACGAAAGATGGGCCTTAGGCCCCTTCGAACAGCTCGCCGCCATCAGGGAACTGAATGACCTCTTTTTCACCTACTTTGACCAGGGCAACTGGGAAGCGGCCCTCCAGACCGCCCAGGATCTAGTCGCTGTGGCCCCCCAGTTCTGGCACGCATACCTTTATCGAGCGTTTGTCTACGAGCGCATGGACAACTACCTTGGCGCCGTAGAGAATTACCAGCAGGTGCTCATGCGCCAACCCAACAACCACCTAGCTCTGAACAATTTGGCTTACCACTATCTCCTCAAGGAAGTAAACATCGCTAAGGCTGTTGAGATGGCGGAGCGTGCTGTGGAGCTGGAGCGGAAAGCGATCTACCTCGATACTCTTGGCTACGGCTACTACCTGGTCGGGCGTCTAGAGGAGGCCAAACAGCTGCTGGAGGAGGCGCTGGAAAAGGCGCCCGAAGAAGCGATCGAGGAGATCCGCGGGCATCTGAGCCTAGTCGTCGAGGCCTTGGGTGAGCAGCAGTGAGTGAGCATTACTTCACCGCCAAACCTGGTGCCGAGCACAGACCGTCAGATTTTACTGCCGAGCTGAAGGGCAGGACCTACAGGTTCGTAACCGATGCCGGGGTGTTTTCCAAAGGCGAGGTAGATTTCGGTACCCGCCTGCTCATCGACTGCCTGGAGCTTCGGCCGGGAGATGTGGTCCTGGATCTGGGCTGCGGCTACGGCCCCATCGGTGTGGTCGCAGGTGATCTCGTTGGCCCTGACGGCCGGGTGTACATGGTTGATGTCAACGAGCGAGCCGTGGAGCTGGCCAAGAAGAACTTGTCCCTGAACGGGATCGGCAACGCCCAGGCCATCTTGTCCGACGGGCTGAGTGCCTTGGAAGGCCTGGCTTTTGACTGGGTACTGTGCAACCCTCCCATCCGGGCGGGAAAGAAAGTGGTTTATCCCCTGCTGGCGGCGGCCTATGGGGCACTGAAGCCCGGAGGGTGCCTGCTCTTGGTGATCCGGACCAAGCAGGGGGCCAAGAGCCTCCAAGCCTACCTGGAGGAACTGGCCGGCAGCTGCATAACTGTGGAGAGACAGGGGGGCTACAGGGTCCTCCAGTGTTGTAGACCACCCCGCACCTGAATATCTTTGGTGCGGAGGTGTTTTTATGCGCGTGTGGTTTGTGCGCGCCCAGCATCTGGCCTGGTGGGTATGGAGCTGCCTTACTCTAGGCATACTCTTGGGAACCGCCGGCCTGGCTGTGCTGCCCGCTGCTACCACTCCCGGGAGGGGTATCGCGGGCTTGACCATTGTCTTGGACGCTGGCCACGGCGGCATCGACCCGGGCGCGGTCAGCTCCAGCGGGATCCTGGAAAAGGATGTTGTTCTGGCCATCGCCCGGGAGCTGGAAAGGCTGCTCAGCAGGGCAGGAGCGTCAGTGATCATGGTACGCCACAGCGATTACGACCTGGCAGACTCCAGCGAAGACAACCTCCTCAACCGCAAACGGCAGGATCTGCAGGCAAGGGTGCGCATCGCCGAAGAGGCCCAGGCTGATCTGTACCTCTCCATTCACGCCAACTTTTACCCTTCGCCCGTGTGGTACGGCGCCCAGACCTTTTACTACGAAGGCCAGGAGGCAAGCGAACGTCTGGCCAGGGATATCCAAGCCGAGCTGGTCCAGCGCTTGGGGCCCAACAAACGCCAGGCCAAGGCTGGCGATTTCCGCGTACTGAGGGACACTTCCATGCCCGCTGCCCTGGTCGAGGTGGGATTCCTCTCCAACCCTCGAGAAGCGGCACTCCTAGCCGCTCCGGACTACCAGCGGCAGGTGGCTGAAGCCATCTTTGCCGGGCTGTGCAGATATTGTGGACAGGAGCTGTAGGGGCGATCTGCAGAATAATTGTCTGGGTTGCACAATTATGTTAGTATACTTATCAGAACGGACAACAGGAGTGATGGTCGTTGCAGACAGTATGGCAGAACCGGGTCAGGGCTGCTGTTCGAAACAAAATTTCCGCACATACGCTGGCAGCGTTCAATACAAACGTGGATGTAGTGGTGCACCTCCGCCAGGATCGGCTGGAACCCCTATTGGCGAGTTCCCGCATCGATCTCCAGGAGGTGGAGGGGCTGCTGAACAGGGAAATCCCCAGCGTGAGCAGTGCGAATGGTTTTCTCGCAGTGCTGATGCGGGCGCTGCGGGAAGGCAAGTCGGTACACATCGTGCTTCGAGACATGGCGATGCTCGACTGGCTGGAGGAGGTTTTCCCCGAGAGGGCCGAGAGCATGGGTGGACAAGCCGGGATTATAGCTAACCAGATGTCGGCTTTGGGTGCCCATTCTCTTGTGTACACCGCACTGCTCTCGCCCAAGCAGGCGTCCATGTTTTTCCCAGAAGTGTTTTTCCCCGTGGCCCGCGACGAGCTGGCCATTATCAATGTTCAGGAGGCGGTCAGGCCTCAAGATCAGCTCAAGGAAAACTGGATTTTCGAGTATGCCAAGGATGAACGGTTCGAGATCGGGGAGCACGTTATCGTCACTCCCCGGGCGAACAGGGTGATCCTGGCCACCAGGCCGGAAGGGGCCGTCATGGCCTTTGACCCGGGTCTGGAAAAGTTCCTGCCCCAGCTGGGCCGGGAGATTGATGTGGCTTTCCTCGCTGGGTTCCACTACGCGCCGAGTGAAGAAGGGGAGCTCAAAGCCTACCTCGAGACTTCCATGCGCAGCCTGCACAGGCTCAAGGAACAGAACCCCAATCTGCGCCTGCACTTCGAATATGTTCCCATGAGCGAAGACCGGGCGGAACGAGCAATGCTCAAGGCGGTGGGCAGCGAGATTCAGTCATTTGGCATAAATGAGAATGAGATCAAGCGGGTCCTGCGGATCTTCGGCCATGGGAAAGAACGGGAGGCCATTGAACGCAACGAATGCGCCTATACCCTCTACGACGGGGTGCGCCGGCTCATGGAAGAGCTTGGATTTGAACGGATCCAGCTGCACAACCTGGGCTATTACGTTGTGGTAGTCAAGAAGCCCTACCGGGTGCCCATTGAGCACGTGCGGGAGGCCTGCCTCTATGCGTCCTCGGTGAACGGGATCAAGGCCAAGTACGGCGGCTATGTGCGCCCCGAACGGCTCGTGGAAGCAGGTGGGATCACCCTGTCGGCCATCGGTTTCCGGCAGCTGGAGATCTTCGCTGAGGAGATGAGAAAGCGCGGAGCGACCGTGCCGCCGAACTTCCTGGAAGACGGGATTCTTGAGTTCGAGTCCCACGCCGTGCTCGTCGTTCCAGCGCATGTCATCCAAGATCCTGTGAGCACAGTGGGTATGGGCGACACGATCTCTTCTTCTGCCTACGCCTATGAACAGAGCTGGAGTTGACAGGATTTAGGCGCTTTTTGGAGAAATAGGCAGGGAAGGTAACGAAATGGGGGGCTAAAGACCGTGCGCGTTCTGATAATGCACGCAGACGACCCGAAAACGAAGAAATCCGTGGCGGTGATGGAGGAGGAGCTGAAGAGGCAGCAGGTTCAGATCGACCTGATCTCGCCGGCCAGTGCCGGGACGGCGCCTGTGAGCACCGCACCCTACGGGCTGGTCTGCATCGTCTGCGGCTACAAGGGATGGTGGAAACCACAGATCCCTGTGGAAATGGATAACCTAATCAAGAGGACCACCCGGATGGAGGGCAAGCGCGGCTGTGCCTTCATAGTGCCCGGCCTGCTGGGAGTGGCCAAAGCGCTGCGTGTGCTCATGGGCCACATGGAGCGGCAGGGTGTGATTGTTGAGGATTTCGGAGCGCTGGGCGGGCGTCAGGAGATTGTGTCTGTGGTCAAGCGCCTGAAGCGCCTGCTTTAGGCCTCGAGCCAGCAAGGAGGACGAGCGATGTACCGTTTCAAGCCAGAGCTGCGCATCCCGGGCCCGGTGCCGGTGCCCAGTCAAGTAGCGCTGCAGATGGCCAAGCCGGTGATCAACCACCGCGGAGCCGTGTTCAAGGAAAAGCTCCCCGAGGTCCTCACCCGCCTGCAGCCTCTGTTCGGCACGGAGAATCCCGTCTACATGCTCACCGGATCCGGAACAGCCGGCATGGAAACTGCGGTGAGCAACTTAGTGTCCCCGGGCACCCCGGTGCTCTGCCTCGTGGGCGGCTTCTTCGGCCGCCGCTGGGTCGAACTGTGCCAGTCGTATAAAGCCCAGGTACACATCATCGACTTCCCCTGGGATCGCGGTGTTGATCCCCAGCAGGTAGCGGAATTCCTAGCAGCCCACCCTGAGATTGAACTGATCTTTATGGCGCAGAACGAGTCTTCCACCGGTGTGCTTAACGATGTGGAGGCAGTTGCCAAAGCCCGCGGCGGCCACCAGGCACTGCTGATCGTCGACGCGGTGAGCGCCTTGGGCGGCACTCCCTGCGAGATGGACGCTTGGGGCTTGGATGTTGTCGTAAGCGCTTCACAGAAGTGCCTGATGCTTCCTCCCGGGGCTGCTTTTATCGCTCTTTCCGAGCGCGCGAGGGCCTATCTTGATAGATGCGATGCCAGCAGGTACTATTTCGATCTCCGCAAGTACGAGCAGTTCCTGGAAAGAGGAGAGACCCCCTTCACCCCCAACATTCATATTGTCTTTGCCCTCGAGGAAAGCTTATCGATGCTGGAAGCGGAAGGGCTGGAAAGGGTCTACGCCAGGCACCGCTTGATGCGGGACATGACCAGGGCAGGGGTCCGGGCCTTAGGGCTTGAGCTGCTCGTCAGCGATTCGGATGCCTCTCCGACGGTCACGGCAGTAAAGCACCCGCAGGCCGATGGGTTCCGCCAGAGTATCCGCAGGAAGTACGGCGTAGAGTTCGCCGGAGCGCAGGGTATCTTCGCCGGGAAGGTTTTCCGGATAGGACACATGGGCTATGCAACCCCTCTAGATGTCCTCACTTCCCTGGCGGTTTTAGAGATTGAGCTGAGCAAATACGGTGCAGCTGCTGCTGCGGCAGAGAGGGTTATGGCCGCTCAGTAGTGCCTTAGGGGGAAACACTCGGTGGTTTTCACGGTTCGGGATGCCATTGACATTCTCATCGTGGCCTATGTGGTCTACCGGGTGATCCGCTCTCTGCAGGGGACGCGAGCCACTACACTGGTGAAGGGGCTGGCCGTGGTTTTCACCAGCCGTGTAGTGGCTCGTGCCTTAAGTCTGCGAACGGTGAGCTGGCTTTTGGATCAGGCCACAACCCTCGTCCTTGTGGCGCTGCCCATCGTTTTCTATCCAGAGCTCAGGCGGGCGCTGGAGGAGATCGGCCGGGGTCAGCTCTTCAACTGGCCGCTGGGGAGGACAGGCATGCGGGAAGAGATCGATCTCGATGCCGTCTGCCGAGCCGCAGCCCAGTTGAGTGCCCGCCGGGTGGGAGCGCTGATCGCTTTTCAGCGCAAGACTGGCCTGCACGAGTACATAGAAACGGGAGTCCGGCTTGATGCCCTGGTCAGCACCGAACTGCTGCTGAACATCTTCGAACCTGGGGCTCCCCTCCACGACGGCGGCGTGATCATCGCAGGCGGCAGGATCGTCAGCGCTGGCTGTGTGTTCCCCCTGACCGATGCCAAGTTGAGCGGCGGTTTGGGCACCCGGCACCGGGCTGCCGTAGGCCTCTCTGAACAGACCGATGCGGTGGTGTTGGTGGTCTCAGAAGAAACCGGCGTAATCTCCCTGGCTGCAGGGGGGTCCCTGCGCCGTTACCTGACTGAGAGCCGCCTAAAGGAACACCTTGCCAACCATCTGCAGGGAGGCGAACAGGAATGAAAGCTGCCAAGGACTTCTGGGCGTTTCTGACCAAGCCGGATGTGTACTGGCGGCTGTTTGCTCTCCTGCTGGCAATTGTCCTCTGGCTCCTGGCCGCAGGCGATGGCTCCCTTGGCGAGGAGGAGCGGACGGTCACCCTGCAGGTGCAGACCCTGAACCTCCCTGGCGAGTTGGTGCTGGTGGAGCCGCCGGAACCCGTTGACGTGCGCATCCGGGGCCTTTCTCCCCTGCTCAATCAGGGAGCAAGTTCCATTGTCGCTTCCATCAACCTCTCGGGAGCAAAGGCAGGGACGGAAACGTATAATGTTGAAGTTACGGGACCGTTGGGCATCGAGATTGTTCGCGTTTCGCCCAGCTGGGTGAGCGTGTACACCGAAGAGGTGCAGGAAGCGGTCTTCCCGGTTACCCTGGTTATCCTCGGTGTGGAGCAGGGCCGGCAAGTATCTGGTCTGGAGCCTGATCCAGCAGTGGTGACCCTGCGGGGAGCCGAGAGCATGCTGCGGGAAGTGGATCACGTCATCGCCTACGCGGACCTCGGTGATGGCATCGGGCCGGACAGCTTGGTGCCGGTGCGGGCTTTGGATGACGAGGGCCGCGGCCTTTACTCGCTGGAGATTGACCCGCCGCGGATCACCATGCGGCTCAAACGAGATGAGTCAACGCAAACGAGGGAGGAATAACAGCCTATGGGGAAATATTTCGGTACTGACGGCGTGCGCGGTGTTGCGAACCGCGAACTAACGCCCGAGCTGGCCCTGCGCATTGGCCGGGCTGCGGCTCTGATGTTGAGCGAGAAATCCAAGCAGCCGATCGTCATTGGACGGGATACCCGTCTTTCGGGGCAGATGCTGGAAAGCGCCGTGGTGGCCGGTGTGGCTTCTACCGGTTTGGACGCCATCTTGGTTGAGGTTGTTCCCACGCCCGGTGTGGCCTATCTAACAAAGGCCTTGGGCTGCGCGGGCGGCATCGTCATTTCCGCTTCCCACAACCCGCTGGAAGACAATGGCATTAAGGTCTTCGGGCCCGACGGTTACAAACTGTCTGAAGAAGAGGAAGCCCAAATCGAGGCGCTCATAGCCGAAGACAGCGGTCCCAGGCCCATCGCCGAGGCTGTGGGCAGGGTTATACCAAAGCCTGACGGCGCCGAACTCTACCTTGACTATCTCAAAAAACAGGTATCTGTCGACTTGAGCGGCCTGCACCTGGCCGTGGACTGTGCTAACGGCGCCACTTCTGCCTTCGCAGCCAGGCTCTTCAGCAGCCTTGGCGCGAAAGTCAGTGCTTTCTACGATCAGCCCAACGGCACAAACATCAACCATTTCTGCGGTTCTACATACCCAACCAAGATCCAGAGCCTGAGCAAAGAAGTCGGGGCCGATCTCGGGTTTGCCTTTGACGGTGACGGCGACCGCATTTTGGTCGTGGATGAGGAAGGCAGCTTCATCGATGGCGATCAGATTTTGGCCATCATGGGTCTATACCTGCTCAAGCAGGACAAGCTGCCAGCCAAAAAGGTGGTGGCCACCGCTTACTCCAACGGAGGACTGCGGCAGGCTTTCCTGGCCAGCGGCGGCGATGTGGTCTACGCCAAACCCGGCGACCGCTTTGTGCTCGAGACCATGCTGGAGATCGGAAGCGTATTAGGCGGGGAGCAGTCAGGGCACGTCATTTTCCTTGAGAACGCCACTACCGGCGATGGCATGCTCACGGGCCTGAAGCTTCTGGAAACCAGGCAGGTTCAGGGCAGACCCCTGGCGGAGCTGGCCAAGTGCATGAACATCTTCCCGCAGCAGCTGGTGAACATCAGGGTGCAGACCAAGAACGGATGGCAGGACAACGCCCGCATCAAGTCTGCCATCGAGCAAGCCCAGGAACAGCTCGCTCCCTTCGGCCGCCTCTTCGTGCGTGCTTCCGGGACAGAGCCGGTGATCAGGGTGATGGGCGAGCACCCCGAGGGCGAAACGCTGAAGGCAGTGCTGGAACCGGTGATAAAAACCATCGAAGAGGAGCAGGGAGGAAGCCGTGCCAGTTAAGGGCTGCGGCGTGGACCTGATCGAAGTGCGCCGCATTGTCCGGGCACTTACCAGGTCCAGCTTTCGCGATAGGATCTACACGCCGCGGGAACAGGAGGAACTGCAGAAAAAAGGGGCGGAGTCTTGGGCCGTCCGCTTTGCCGCCAAGGAAGCGGTGATGAAGGCCTTGGGCCGGGGTTTTCGGCAGGGAGTACCCTTTTCCTCTGTGGAGATCTGTTCTGACGCCTGGGGCAGGCCTTATGTGCGCCTCTTGGAGCCCGCGGCGCAGATCGCAGCTGAGCAGGGTATCAAGGATTTCTGCCTCAGCCTGTCTCACACCAAGGAAATGGCAGTGGCTTATGTAATAGCCTTGGGGGAGGAGAGAACATGCGGGTCGTGACCGGCGCAGAGATGCGAGACTTGGAGAAGAAGGCCTTTGCCAACCTCGGCCTTTCTTCTCTAGTAGTCATGGAGAACGCAGGAAGCCGCATCGTGGAAGTGCTCAAAGCGGAGTTCGGCCCCCTTGAGGCAAAACGCGTTCACATTCTTGCGGGTCCCGGAAACAACGGCGGCGATGGACTGGTTGCTGCCAGGCAGCTCCTGACTCTTGGGGCCCGGGTAAAGGTTTACCTGGTGGGCGATCAGAAACGTTCCACCAAGGAAAACCAAAGCAACTTAGCGGTTCTTCAGAAACTCGGTGCCGACTTGACCCCGGTGGACCTGAAGCAGCTGAACAAGCTCCGCATCAGCCTCAGCTTTGCCGACCTGATCGTAGACGCCATCTTCGGAACCGGCTTCTCGGGCAAGCTTGAGGAGGATTTGGCCGACCTGGTCAATCTGGTCAGCGATGTGCAGTGCCCCGTGGTCGCCATCGACTGCCCAACGGGGATCAACTCCGCCACCGGAGAAGTGGCCACTGCAGCCGTAAAGGCCGACCTCACCATCAACTTGGGGCTGCTTAAACTCGGGTGCCTGCTCTATCCGGGGCGCGCCTATGCGGGGAAGAACGTAGTGGTGGACCTGGGCTTTCCCCTCGATGCCCAGGGGATCGCCAGGGAACTCCTGGGGCCAGAAGCCTTGAGTTGGCTTCCCCAGCGCCAGCCCTGGTCTCACAAGGGTGATCACGGGCATACGCTTGTGGTAGCCGGATCGGTGGGATACGCTGGAGCAGCGTCCCTCTGCGCCCAGGCGGTTCTGCGGGGCGGAGGGGGCATGGTCACGGCGGCAGTCCCTGAGAGCATCTACAACCGTTTTCCACCCGATGAGGTGATCGTTGTTCCCGTTCCAGAGGCGGAAGGGGGTACTCTGGGCGAAGGGAGCCTGGAGAAACTCCAGGGCCTTCTGGCGGGGAAGGATGTCCTTGCCATCGGCCCAGGCCTCGGCCGCAGCCGCCAAGTGATCAAGGTAGTGCAGACCCTGCTCAGAACCTGGGATGGGCCAGCGGTGATCGACGCCGACGGCCTAATTGCCCTGAGCACCGAATTCCTGCGCAGCGTGCCGGCGAGCAAGCGCCAGCGCTGGGTGATCACACCCCACCCGGGTGAAATGGGCAGGCTCAACGCTTCCGATGCGGCTGCCGTCAATGGGGATCGGGTGGGCGCCGCTTCCAGCTATGCCCAGCAGTGGGGGCTGGTCGTGGTCTTGAAAGGAGCGCCTACGATCACCGCGGATCCAGAACGGGTTTACATCAACAGCACCGGCAGTCACGCCCTGGCTACTGCCGGTACAGGAGATATCCTTACGGGCCTGACCGCAGCCCTGCTCGGCCAGGGGTTGGACCCGCTGCGCGCCGGTGCCCTCGCCGCCTTTGTGCACGGCCGGGCTGGCGATCTAGCCGGGGAAAAGGGCCAGAGAGGGCTGAAAGCCAGCGACTGCCTGGCCTTCATCCAGCAGATTCTGCAGTAGGGACGGAGTGGTCTCCATGAGCAAGCTCAACCGGCAGGTGTGGGCTGAGGTCAGTCTAGATAATATCGCCTTCAACGTTCAGCAATTTCGCGAGCTCATCGGCCCCCGCTGCGAGCTCATGGCGGTGGTGAAAGCCAATGCCTACGGCCACGGTGCCTTGGAGACCGCCTATACCATGATCGCCCACGGCACCAACTGGCTGGCAACGGCCCTTCCCGAGGAAGCGGTGCGCCTGCGCCGCGGCGGGATCACCGCCCCCATCTTGGTCCTCGGAGCCGTGGGCGCAGATGAACTGGATGTCTGCGTGGCCTACGACCTTGCGGTCACCGTTTTCGAGCCCCACATCGCGCGTCTGCTGTCTAAGGCAGCTGTTGCACAGCAGAAGACGGCCAAAGTGCACATCAAGGTAGATACGGGCATGGGCAGGCTGGGGCTTCTGCCAGAGGACTTTGCCGATCTGGTCGCGCTCGTGCAGAGCCTGCCTGGTTTGGAAATCCAGGGCGTCTTTACCCACTTCGCCCGGGCAGAAGAGACGGATCTGGGATACACCCGCTGGCAGTGGGAGCGGTTCTCCCGGGTGAGGGAGGCGCTGGCCGCCCGCGGCGTCGCCGTACCCTTCTACCACGCGGCCAACACTGCGGCAACCCTGTTCTTCCCTGAGTCTCGCCTCGATCTGGTGCGTGTCGGGCTCGGTATCTACGGCATGTACCCCGATGCGCGCAGGCCGATTGAGCTCAGGCCCGCCTTGAGCCTGAAGACCAGGGTGGCGTTTGTTAAGCGCGTGCCTGCAGGCAGTGCAGTGAGCTACGGCGGTACTTTCGTTACCTGGAAGGAAACGTCCCTGGCCGTTCTGCCCATTGGTTACGCGGATGGCCTCTTGCGGGGCTTGGGCAACAAGGCGCACGTGATCATTCGGGGACATTACTGCCCGATCGTGGGCAACATCACCATGGACCATACGATGGTAGACGTGGGAGATCTGCCGGTGCAGATCGGCGATGAAGTGATCTTGATCGGTTCAGATGGGGACCTGGCCATCACCGCCGACGACTGGGCCAGGTACCTGGGCACTATCAACTACGAAATCACCTGCATGCTCAGCAGCCGGGTGGAGCGGGTGTACATCCAGCCATCTAACCTTTAGGATCCCCTGAACCGGAGGTGATTCAGTGGACGCAACGATGGACGACGTCTTTTTTCTGTATGAACAGAAAGTGGCCCCCCTCTCCAGCGCGCAGAAGGAAAAGCTCCTGGCAGCTAGGGATGAGGGCATGTCGCCCTTTGTCATAGGGTGCGCCATCCTCAGGGCAAAGCAGGAGCAGCGGCGCAGCCGTTTGAAGGGCAAAGAAAAGCACATCTCCTTCAATTACATCTACCGCATCATCGAAGACTGGCTCAACCACGGGATCACCACCGAGGAGCGTTTTCGCGCTTACTGGCCGGCCCTGACGGAGGATCAGGACAAGAACGGAGGAGACAAAGGCTATGGTGCTCAGGCGAAAATCCGTAAAGAAGACTTCACCTACACCCCGACCAAGCAGGATCGCAGCCTTTTCTCATTCCTGGATGAGTAAGTACGGCCTCAGGCGCAGCCTCCGGGGCGAGGCCTGCCCGGTCTGCGGCGAAGTTCGCTATAAGATCTATAAAAGCCACCCCTTTCCCGTGCCAGCGGAACTCGGCCGGGGGCTGTGGCTTTTAACTGACTGTGCCTGCATCAGGAACGAGCGCTCTCAGGAGCGCAGGGAGCGGGAGCAGCTTCTCGCGGTGCCTGCCGCCCATCCACTTCCTCCAGCCCTGCAGGGCAAGACGTTTTCTGGGTTTAGGGTCAGCGAGCTGAACAGGAAGGCGTACGAAGACAGCTTCGCCTTTGCCCGCAATTTCGAGAAGATCACAGACGGCCGGGGGATTATCCTGGTCGGCCCTCCAGGTACCGGCAAGACCCATCTGGCCGCTGCCGTAGCCAATGAGCTGAGAGGCAGATTCTCGGTGGCCTTTGTCTATCTGCCCCTCCTGCTGGAGCAGATGCGCCTCACCACCGTTCCCCTGGAACCGCTGCTGCAGGCGGATCTGCTTGTACTGGACGATCTGGGGAGCGAGAGAGTTACGGACTGGACCGTTGAGCGCCTGCTGATCATTGTGGACGGTCGCTTGAACAACCTCAAGCCGACTGTCTTTACTACCAATTATGATCTTAAAGACCTGGATAAGCGCGTTGGCGCCCGGGTTGCATCCCGGGTTATCGGCAGCAACCTTCACCTCTTCCTCAAAGGCCCCGATTACCGGCTGCTGCATGTTAAGTATTCTTAGCGGGCTACTACTACCCTTTTTTCCACTACACTCACCAGGCGTGATACGGCGAAGGTCATAACGAAGTAGATGACCGCCACGGCCAGCCAGACCTCAAAGGGCCGGAAGGTGCGGCCGATGATGATCTGGCCTTTGCGCACCAGTTCCTCCAGGGCGATGATGGAAACGAGAGATGAATCCTTGAGCAGAGCGATGAACTCGTTTCCCAGGGGGGGCAGGATGCGGCGGAAGGCCTGGGGCAGGATGATCAGTCCCATGGTCTGGGCGCCCGAGAGTCCCAAAGAGGAGGACGCTTCCCACTGCCCTTTATCGATGGACTGGATGCCCGACCGCACGATTTCGCCCACATAGGCGCCGCTGTTGATGCTCAGGGCGAGGATGGCGGCGGTGTAGGCGGGTATGGGCCGGGAGATCAGGCTGGGCAGCCCGTAGAAGATGAGGAAGGTCTGCACCAGAAGGGGAGTGCCCCGGATGATGTCGATATACGATGCGGCGACCAGACGCAGGGGCGTTTTCGATAACCTGCCGATCCCTGCGATGGTGCCGAGGATGATGCCGAAAAAGACAGCGATTGTGGTGAGCTGAACGGTCAGCTTAGCTCCCTGCAGCAGTGCAGGTATGGAGCTGAAAACCAGGTCCCAGCGAAAGCCCAAAATGTGATTCTCCTTCCCAGAAACAGGTGCGCAGAGACTGCGCACCTGTTCTTACAGCATTCTTTTTTGATGTGTAAGGCTTACATTCCGCCAAACCACTTCTGGTAGATGGCATCGTAGATGCCTTGGGCCTTGAGGGTGGCCAGGGCGCTGTTGATCTGCCCCAAGAGTTCTTTGTTGTTCTTGTTCACGGCGATGCCGTAGAACTCGTTATCGGAAACGGGCCCCGAATGCTTAAGGGCGCCGGTCGGATTCGCTTCTAAGTAAGCTTCGGCCACCGGCAGGTCGATCACGACGGCGTCAGCTGCGCCGATAATCACAGCCTGCATGGCATCGGCGACGGTGTCAAAACGGGACACGCCCTTAACGTCGCCCGCATCAAAAAGGTCGCTGGCGGCGAAATCGCCCGTGGTATTGATCTGTACAGCCACAATCTTGCCCGCCAGATCGTCCAGGTTGGAGATGCCGCTTCCAGTCTTGGCGACGACTGTGAGAACGGATTCGAAGTAAGGATCGGAGAAGTCCACTGCTTCCTGGCGCTCAGGGGTGATGGTTATGCCGGCGATCAGGCAGTCGTAATTGCCGTTGAGCAGAGCAGGAATCAGCCCGTCCCAGGCAATATTGTCGATCTGCACCTCAAGCCCCAGCACATTGCCGATTTCCCGGATGAGATCCATGTCAAAGCCCAGGAGCGCTCCGGTTTCGGCATCAACGTACTCAAAAGGCATGAACCCGGCCTCGGTGGCCACTTTGAGCACGCCCTGCCCCAACGCCAGCGAGGTGGCGGTAAGGATGAGTACGGCGGTGAGAATTAATACAGACACCTTTTTCACAGCAAACATCCTTTCTCCCGATACATGTTTGGTGTTATTATACCATGGATGCGACAATATACAAGGGGTATTCATATTTATTCCGTGTTAACTTGGCAGGAACGACTCCTGCGAACACGAATTCTACACCAGGAAGAAGGGGGTCGCAAGGGATGAGACACCTGATTATTACTAATGGCACAGTTGTGACGGATCAGCTGATCGAGCGGGGCACAGTCGTCACAATCGGCGGCCGGATCATGCTCGTGGCTGGGGAAGAAGAGGGCAGACGCATTCTGGATGCCGCCCCGCCCCAGGTGTTTGAGGTGGTCGACGCCGAGGGCGGGTACATCGCCCCAGGGTTCATAGACATCCACATGCATGGATGCGGCGGAGCGGAGCTCATGGACGGAACCAGGGAGGCCCTGGAGACCATGGCGCGTTTTGTGGCCAGCACCGGGACGGTGGCGTTTCTGCCCAGCACCGTTACGGCTGAGGAGGAAAAGACACGCCGGGTCTGCGAAGCGGTCGCTTCCTACACAGACATTCCAGACGGCGCTGAGCTGCTGGGCGTCCACCTAGAAGGCCCGTATATCAACGCCAAGTTCAAAGGAGCCCAGTACGGCCCGGCCATCCGAGAGGCAAGCATCGCCGAACTCAAGGAGCTGTACGGACTCTTGGGTGAAAAGCTGAAGCTGGTCACCCTTGCCCCTGAAATGCCGGGCAGCCTGGACGCGGTCGAGTGGCTGACGGAGCGGGGCGTGACGGTGTCCGTCGGCCACAGCGACGCTGCGTATGAGGAGGCTGTGGCCGGTTTTCAGCGCGGCATCACCCATGCCACTCACACCTTCAACGCCATGCGCGGCCTGCACCACAGGGAACCGGGAGCAGTCGGCGCGGTTTTGGCCACGCCCGGCGTATACGCCGAGCTGATTGCCGATCTGCTGCATGTGCATCCCGGAGCGATCAAGGTCATGCTGCGCAGCGTGGGCGTGGAGTACGTGGTGCTGGTCACCGATTCCATGCAGGCCACGGGCCTGCCCGACGGCGAGTATGTCTTGGGCGACAACAAGGTGTTTGTGCGGGATGGAGCGGCCCGCCTGGCCGAGGGCAACCTTGCCGGCAGCACCTTGACGATGCAGAGAGCGGTGAAGAACATGGTTGATGTAGTAGGAGCAGATCTGGTTGATGTGTTCCGTATGGCCAGCCTCAACCCGGCGCGGTCCATCGGCCTCAGCCACCGCGGCTGGATCAAAGAAGGCTACAAGGCGGACTTCGCGCTCCTGAGCAAGGACCTATCCGTAAGGAAGACTGTGATCAGCGGCCGCGTAGTTTTCGTTGCAGATTAGATTAAGGAAGGAGATCAAAAATGAATGTTGTTGTGGTTGCCAACTTTGACAGCATGAGCGCAGAGGTAGCGAAGACGGTGTTTGCACAGATTGTGCGCAAGCCCGACAGCGTACTGGGGCTGGCTACCGGCAGCACTCCCCTCGGGGTATACAGTCTCCTGGCCGAGTACCATGCCCGGGGAACGGACTTCAGCCGCCTGACCACTTTCAACTTGGATGAGTACGTGGGCCTGGCGCCCGATCATCCCCAGAGCTACCACTGGTACATGCGGGAGAACTTCTTCTCCAAGGTCAACATCAAGCCAGACCGGATCTTTATCCCCAACGGCATGGCTGAGGACCTGGAAGCGGAATGCCTGCGCTATGACGAACTGATCAAGCAGGCCGGCGGAATCGACCTCCAGCTGCTGGGCATCGGCAGCAACGGCCACATTGGGTTCAACGAGCCGGGCACAGAGTTTGGCACCACGACGCATATAGTAGATTTGGCGGAGAGTACGATCAGAGATAACGCCCGTTTCTTCGAATCCATAGATCAAGTGCCGACGCGGGCGCTGTCCATGGGCATTAAGTCCATCATGCAGGCCAAGGAAGTAATCCTCATGGCCAGCGGCGGCAGCAAGGCCGACGCGGTCTGTGCAGCGGTCAAAGGGCCCGTGACCACTGCCGTCCCCGCTTCCGTGCTGCAGCTGCATCCCTGCGTGACCTTCGTTGTTGATCAGGCTGCAGCAAGCCGGCTGTAGACCTGAGATGCTCCCCGGGAGTGATGCCCAAAAAAGAAAAGGGGAGTGGTTGACGTGAGCAGACTCAAGTGGTTGTACCCAGGCATGCGCGTCAAGCGCTGGGTGGTGGTGCTTCTGCTGGGTGTCTTTGCCGTGGCCACGGGAGCGGTGGTCATGCTGAACAACCCGGTGTTTTCCCTCTGGGAAAGAAGAATACTGGCTTGGGCCGGCGGCGTTTCTGTCAGCCCTTTGATCACGGGAACGGTGTTGGTGGTCCTGGGACTTGCTGGAGTGACCATCGGCATGCGCAATCTGGTCAACTCTGTGGTTGAGGCCATCCGCCCGGCTGATGTGCCTGATCTGGTGGAGCATGTGTACAAGGCCCGCAACCTCCAAAGGGGCCTGCGTATCGTGACCATCGGAGGCGGGACCGGCCTTTCCACAATGCTTCGAGGACTCAAAGAGTACACGTCCAACATCACCGCCATCGTCACCGTAGCTGACGACGGGGGGAGTTCGGGCCGCATCAGGGACGATCTGGGCATCCTGCCTCCCGGCGATGTGCGCAACACGCTGGTTGCCCTGGCGGACACGGAGCCGCTCATGGAGACGCTCTTCCAGTACAGGTTTTCCTGGGGTGAAGGCCTGCAGGGCCACAGCTTCGGCAACCTGTTTATCGCGGCTATGACTGACATCACCGGTGACTTTGAAGAAGGCATCCGCGCCTTCAGCAAGGTCCTGGCGGTGCGGGGTAAGGTTCTTCCATCGACGCTGGACTCGGTGCGCCTGGGTGCGGAGTACACTGACGGTTCGGTGGTCATGGGCGAAAGCGTCATCCCAGAGCAGGGCAAAAGGATCAAGAGAGTCTTCCTGGACCCCGCCGATGCCAAGGCGCTTCCTGAGGCCATCGACGCCATCATGCACGCAGATGTGGTGATTTTAGGGCCGGGCAGCCTTTATACGAGCATCATTCCCAATCTGCTTATCCCCGGCTTCGCTGAGGCGATCGCCCAGACCAGCGCCCTCCGCATTTATGTGTGCAATGTCATGACGCAGCCGGGCGAGACTGACGGCTACAGCGCCTGCGATCATGTCCAGGCCCTCCTGGCTCACCTCGGGCCGCCTTCGGTACTGGATTTCGTGCTGGTGAACAGTGCCAGCGTCTCCAGCGCCCAGGCCAGGCGCTATGCCAAGCAGGGTGCCTTCCCGGTGCGGTCCGATCTGGTCGCCATTGAGAAGCTGGGTATCAAGGTGCATACTGCCGACGTTTTGGACCAGAGGAATTTAGTCCGCCATTCCAGTGCGCGCCTGGCCCAGGAGATCATCCGCCTGGCCGAGAACCGCGACAAAGCTGGGCTGCACGGGATCAGGGCGGTCTAACGTAGGAAGCACGGCCCAAGGCAACTGTGGCAGGCTGGCTGCATAGACTTCCTGGGGGGGAGGAATATGCGCAGAATAGCCGGGCTGCTGCTCCTGATCACCGCCTTGGGGATGGGCCTTCCCTCTGTCTACCGCACGGCGCACCGGCGGATTTTCGGGGTCAATACCGGCGTGTACCTGGAAGAACGGGCGATGCAGTATTATTACCCGGGTGAGGTGCGGGTGATCGTGGAGCAGATGGTGCGCTCCCGCCTGCGCCCTCCCGTGCCAGCAAGTTTGGACAAAGTTACCGGCGAGATCATCCCCCATGAAGACGGAATCTACTTCGATGTGGACACAATAGTGCAGGAAGTGGTTTCAGCCCCCGCCCATACCAAGCTCCAGCTGCAGGGCATCCCAGTGGTCCCACGATTCCGCACGGAGCACTTGGTTCAGCTCACCAGCATCCTTGGAGATTTCTCTACCCCTGTTATGGGCAGCCCCGACCGCGTGCATAATATCCGCCTGTCTTTGGCGGCGATCAACAACACCATCGTCATGCCTGGCGAGGTCTTTTCCTTTAACGAGGTGGTCGGGGAGCGCACGCCCGAGCGCGGCTACCGCAACGCCCCGATCATCCTGGGCGAAGCGGTGGTCCCGGGAGTGGGCGGAGGAGTATGCCAAACTTCCAGCACCCTCTACAATGCCGTCCGCCTTGCCGGACTGGAAATCGTGGAACGCCGCATTCACTCCATCGCCCCAAGCTACATCCAGCACGGTATGGATGCCACCGTGGCCTGGCCGCACACGGATTTCAAGTTCAAGAACAGCTCTGCGTGGCCGGTGATTGTCAAGGCCGAGATCCAGAAGTGGCGCGTGCGGGTTTGGATCTTGGGGAGAGAAGGGAACGAAGAGGATGGCTTTTTCTGATGATACAAGGCAGGAACTGGCCAGGGTCATACCCAGCGCTCGCTGCTGCCGCCTCGCAGAGTTGAGCGCCTTTTACGAGCTGAGCGGCTTCCTTTTGGGAAGGCACAACCAGTTCCTGGATTTCAACACATCCTGGCCGTATGTCGCCAGGAAGATCCTTCTTGTGATCAAAGGGCTTTACCCCGATCTGCCCACGCAGGTCCTTATGGTCCGCTCCCGCTCCCGCCGTTCGCAGGTCTGCACCGTGCGGGTTTTGGGGCGCGCCGGCGCTGGACAGGTCTACCAGGAGATCAAGGAACAGAGTGTCATGGGCCAAGCGGGCATCCCCCGCAAGAAGTGCTGCCGGAGAGCCTACCTGCGGGGGGCGTTCCTCTGTGCGGGCTCCATCACCAACCCGGAGCGCACCTATCACCTGGAGATCACCACGGAGCAGAGCCGCCTCGCTGAGAAGATCCTGGCGGCTATCTGGTCCCTCGATTTGGAGGCGGGGATGACCCAGCGCAAGGGATCCCTCGTGGTGTATATGAAAGACGGCGGCGACATAGCCAGCCTGCTCGGCCTGATGGGAGCGCACAGCGCTCTGCTGCAGTTTGAAAATGTGCGCGTGATGAAAGAGATGCGCAACCAGGTCAACCGCCTGGTCAACTGCGAGACGGCAAATGTTGACAAAACAGTGCAGGCTGCCATGGCCCAGATCGAAGATATCGAGCTGATCGATGCGGTGATCGGCCTGGAGGAGCTTCCGCCCAAGCTGCGGGAGGTAGCCAGGCTGCGGCGGGAACACCCCTACGCTTCCATCCAGGAACTCGGGGAGATGATGACGCCCCAGCTCAGCAAGTCTGGCGTAAACTACCGGCTGCGCCAGATCCGGGAAAAAGCGCGACAACTTGACAAATTGAATCCCAAATCTTAACAATACAGCGGAGGGAATGATCTGCCGGAACCGAATAATATACCCAGAGCGGGACAGAATAAACCCCGGCGGGTCATAAGATGTCCCAGAGGAGGGTTCCGGAAATGGACAGTCTCGGTGCCCTGCAGCAGCTGGTGCCGGAGCTTGCTGAGCTTCTGGAGCGCCGGTACAACCTGTTGAAAGTCATCCGCAACCAGGGCCCCATTGGGCGGCGGTTTCTCGCTGCTCAGCTGGGCGGTTCCGAGCGGGTGATCCGCGGCGAACTTGATGTCCTGCGGGAACAGGGACTGCTGCACATCACCTCCCTGGGCGTGCAGCTCACTCCAGAAGGCGAAAAGGTATTTCTGGAACTGCGGGATGTGGTCAGGGACGCCTACGGGCTCGAGCAGCTCGAGAGCAAGCTGGCCGCCGCCCTCGGGGTTAAGAAGATGATCATCGTCCCGGGCGACTGCGACCGGGATCCGGCCAGCAAAAGGGAGCTGGCCAGGGCCGCAGCGGATTTTCTCTGCAGCGTGGTCCAGGATGGGAACATTCTGGCCGTTTCGGGCGGCACCACTCTGGCAGCGGTGGCAGAGGCGGTCCGCCTCCACGGACTGCGCAGGAGAGTGACCGTTGTCCCGGTGCGGGGCGGCCTGGGGGAGGACATCAAAATCCAGTCCAACTCCATTGCGGTGGCCTTGGCTGAGGGCCTCGGCGGCACCTACCGCCTGCTGCACGCACCGGAAGATGTGCGCCCCTGCAACCTGGAGCAGATCCTCAGCGAACCGAGCATCCGCAGCGTGATTGCCCTTGGACGCCGGGCAGACATCCTGCTTCACGGAGTTGGCACCGCAGAGGAAATGGCCAGAAGGCGCGGCTTCGACGATTCTTCCATCATGGATCTGATCGCGGCCGGTGCGGTGGGTGAAGCCTTCGGCTGCTACTTCGACGCCCAAGGCAGCATCATCCGCAACACCGCTTCGGTGGGCCTGCGCCTGGAGGATCTGGAAAGAGTTCCTTTGGTTATCGCTGTTGGAGGTGGTAAGAGCAAAGCTTGGGCTGTGATGGCGGTACTGTCCAGAGGTTACTGTGATGTGTGCATCACCGATGAGGGGGTAGCCCGGAGGTTGATGAGCTTGAAAGAAATAGAGTAAGGAGGAACAACAATGGCAATTAAGGTTGGTATTAACGGTTTTGGCCGCATCGGCCGCTTGGTTCTGCGTGGGGCGCTCAACGATCCGAATTTCGAGATCGTGGCTGTCAACGACCTGACAGATGCTCCAACCCTCGCTCACCTGCTGAAGTACGACACAAACCACGGCACTCTCAATGCTGATGTCGCCGTCGATGGAGACTGCATCGTAGTCAACGGCAAGAAGATCAAGGTTTACGCCGAGCGCGATCCCAAGAACATCCCCTGGGGCGAGCTGGGTGTGGAGTACGTGGTCGAGTCCACCGGTATCTTCCGCAAGCGCGACCAGGCCCAGTGGCACATCGACGCCGGTGCTAAGAAGGTCATCATCACCGCCCCCGCCAAGGGCGAAGATATCACCATCGTCATGGGCGTGAACGAGGACAAGTACGATCCTGAGAAGCACCATGTCCTTTCCAACGCTTCCTGCACCACCAACTGCTTGGCACCTGTTGCCAAGGTCATCCATGAAGCTTTCGGCATCGAGCGCGGCTTGATGACCACGGTCCACGCCTACACCAACGACCAGAGAATTCTCGACCTGCCCCACAAGGATCTCCGCAGGGCCCGCGCTGCTGCCATGAACATCGTTCCCACCACCACCGGTGCTGCGGCTGCTGTAGGCCTGGTACTGCCTGAGCTCAAGGGCAAACTGGACGGCTTTGCCATGCGTGTTCCCGTTTCCACCGTCAGCGTGGTCGACCTGGTAGTGCAGACCGAGAAGCCGGTCACCGCTGAGGCCGCCAATGCTGAACTGAAGAAGGCCGCAGAGGGCAGCCTCAAGGGCATCCTCGGCTTCGAAGAGGCTCCGCTGGTCAGCAGCGACTTCAAGGGCAACTACAATTCCTCCATCGTCGATGCGGAACTGACCACAACCATGGGCGAGAACATGCTCAAGGTTGTCTCCTGGTACGACAATGAGTGGGGCTACTCCATGAGGGTAGTCGACCTCATCCGCTACATGGACTCCAAAAAGTAAGAGAGCACAAACTGGAATCCCCCTGCTTGGGGGATTCCACACGCAAAGGAGGACATATATGGCCAAGAAAACAGTCAGAGACGTTGATGTTAAGGGTAAAAAGGTTCTGATGCGCGTTGACTTCAACGTGCCCGTGAAGGACGGCGTGATCTCGGACGATAAGAGGATCAGGGCTGCTCTTCCCACTATCGAGTATATCCTCGAGCAGGGTGCCGCAGTGATCCTCATGTCCCACTTCGGCAGGCCCAAGGGCAAACCGGAAGACGCTTACCGGATGGATCCCATCGCCCAGCGCCTGAGTGAGCTCCTCGGCAAGCCCGTTAAGAAGGTCGACGACTGCATCGGGCCCGAGGTTGAGGCTGCCGCCGCAGCACTGCAGCCCGGCGAAGTGCTCCTGCTGGAGAACGTCCGCTTCCATGCTGAAGAGGAGAAGAACGACCCGGACTTCGCGAAAGCTCTGGCGGCTCTCGGCGACATCTACGTGAACGATGCCTTCGGCACAGCCCACCGCGCCCATGCTTCTACAACCGGTGTGGCTGACTACCTGCCCGCCGTATCCGGCTTCCTCATGGAGAAAGAGCTGGAGTTTCTCGGCGGCGCTGTTGAGAACCCGAAGCGGCCTTTTGTGGCCATCCTCGGCGGGGCCAAAGTCAAGGATAAGATCGGGGTTATCGAGTCCCTCCTCAACAAGGTTGATACCCTGATCATCGGCGGCGGCATGGCCTACACCTTCCTCAAGGCCAAGGGCTATGAAATCGGAAAATCTCTGCTTGACGCGGAGCGCATCGACTTCTGCCGCGACATCATGGCCGCGGCTGCGGAGAAGGGCGTGAAGCTCCTCCTGCCAGTTGACATCGTCGCCGCTAAGGAGTATGCTCCAGATGCAGAACACAAAGTGGTGGCTGCCCAGGAAATCCCAGCTGACTGGGAAGGCATGGATATCGGTCCGGAAACGGCGAAGCTCTACAGCGCTGAAGTTAAAGCCGCGGGTACCGTGGTCTGGAACGGGCCGATGGGCGTGTTTGAGTTTGAGGCATTCGCCCACGGGACGAGAAGTGTGGCCCAAGCACTGGCAGATTCAGCAGCGCTCAGCGTGATCGGCGGCGGCGACTCCGCGGCAGCCGTGGAACAGATGGGCTTTGCCGACAAGATGACCCATGTCTCCACCGGCGGCGGCGCTTCCCTGGAGTTCCTGGAAGGTAAGGTGCTTCCCGGCGTAGCAGCCCTGGACGACAAGTAATTGAGGTGAAGTCATGCGTACACCGTTTATTGCTGGCAACTGGAAGATGCACAAAACCGTGGGAGAAGCTGTGGAAGCCGCTCGCAAGCTCGAAGAGCTGGTCCAGGGCAGCCCAGTTGAGGTAGCTATCTGTGCACCCTTCACCAGTCTGGCTGCACTCAGCGCCCTCGGCCTGAGCAAAGTTAAGCTGGGTGCCCAGAACATGTACTGGGCAGACCAAGGTGCTTTCACCGGCGAGATCTCCGCCGCGATGCTTCTGGATGTGGGCTGTGAGTATGTGATCCTCGGCCACTCCGAGCGCCGTCACATCTTCAAGGAAGATGACGAGCTGATCAACAAGAAGGTTCTCCAAGCGCTGCAGAAGGGCCTTAAGCCCATCCTCTGCGTGGGAGAGACCCTCGAAGAGCGGCGTGCCGGGCAGACAGAAAATGTGGTAGTCACCCAGACCACCCGTGGACTTGCTGGCGTAGGAGCAGATAAGCTTCCGACCGTGGTGATCGCCTATGAGCCTGTCTGGGCCATCGGCACCGGTGAGTACTGCGACGCCGCAGATGCTAACCAGGTGATCGCCAGGATCCGCCAGACCCTCGCCGAGCTGTACTCAGAAGAGCTGGCTCAGCAGGTGCGGATCCAGTACGGCGGCAGTGTCAAGCCTGGCAACATAAGAGAATTCATGGAACAACCTGAGATCGACGGTGCTTTGGTGGGCGGAGCAAGCCTTGACGCTGAAGGCTTTGCATCCATCGTCCGCTACTAAGCCAGGTGGTTTCAGCAGCTGTTCCCGGAGGTGGAATCAGTAACCTATGAAGAAACCAACAGCGTTGATCATTCTAGACGGCTGCGGACTCAGCGAGCGCGTGGAAGGCAATGCCGTGCGGGCTGCCCGCACTCCCACCATGGACTGGCTGAATGCCAATGTGCCCCACAGCACGCTCTCGGCTTCTGGCCTGAGCGTTGGGCTGATGGAAGGACAGATGGGGGATTCTAATGTCGGGCATCTGAATATCGGTGCGGGACGCATCGTCTACCAGGATGTCGTCCGCATCTCCAAGGCCATTGCCGACGGCGACTTCTTCACAAACACGGTCTTGGTGTCGGCCATGGAGCACCCCAAAAAGACAGGCGGTGCCCTGCACCTGTTGGGCCTCGTGTCCCCGGGCGGCGTGCACAGCCATTCCGAGCATCTCTACGCGCTGCTCAAGATGGCCAAAAAGCATGGGTTGGAAAAGGTGTTTGTCCACGCCTTCCTCGACGGCAGGGATGTGCCTCCTTCCAGCGCCCATGAGTACCTGGCCGAACTGGAGGAGCAGATCAAACAGATCAGGGTCGGCCGCATCGCTTCCATCTCCGGACGTTATTTCGCGATGGATCGGGATAAGCGCTGGGACAGGGTGGAGAAGGCCTACCGGGCCATGCTCGGCCAAGGCCCAACCGCTGTCAGCAGTGCAGCGGCCATCCAGGAGGCCTATGCCAACGGCGAGACCGATGAGTTTGTGGTGCCCAGGGTGATCACGGAAAACGGCAGCCCTGTGGGGCCCATTAAAGACGGCGACAGCGTGCTCTTCTTCAACTTCCGGGCAGACCGGGCGCGGGAAATCACCTGGGCGATGACCAATGAAGATTTCCAGGGCTTCGATCGCGGCGGCAAACTGGACATTTTCTACGCGACCATGACCCAGTACGATGCCGAACTGGATCTCCCCTTTGCCTTTGCTCCCCAGGATCTCCGCAACACCCTCGGCGAGTACCTGGGCAGCCTGGGGAAAACCCAGCTCCGCATCGCCGAAACGGAGAAATACGCCCATGTCACGTTCTTCTTCAACGGCGGGCAGGAAGTGCCCTTCCCCGGTGAAGAACGGATCCTGGTGCCTTCGCCCAAGGTGCCAACTTATGACATGCAGCCCGAAATGAGCGCCCCCGGCGTTACGGAGCGCGTAGTGGCTGAAATCCTGTCGGGTAAGTACGATGTGATCGTGCTCAACTACGCCAACTGCGACATGGTAGGCCACACCGGGGTGATGGAAGCCGCTGTGAAGGCGGTGGAAACCGTAGACACGGGCCTGGGCAAGGTGCTGGAAGCCCTCAAGAAGATGGGCGGCACCGCGATCATCACAGCCGACCACGGAAATGCTGAGCAGATGGTCGACTTCGAAACGGGCGAACCCCATACGGCTCACACCAGCAACCCCGTACCCGTGTGGCTGTTCAATGCGCCGGAGGAGTGCAGCATCAAGAGCGGCATCCTTGCCGACCTGGCGCCCTCCATCCTCGATCTGATGGGTATACCTCAGCCTCCGGAGATGACTGGAGAAAGCTTAATTGTAAGGAGGAATGACAACAGATGATGATCAATGATGTGCTTGCCAGAGAAGTTCTGGATTCGCGCGGCAACCCCACGGTGGAAGTAGAGGTCATTTTGGCTGACGGCACTTCCGGCAGGGCTATTGTTCCCTCGGGAGCCTCCACCGGTGCCTTTGAGGCTGTAGAACTCCGCGACGGAGACAAGGGCCGCTACCTGGGCAAGGGCGTACAGCAGGCCGTGCAGAACGTAGAAGAGATCATCGCTCCCGAGATCATCGGCTGGGACGCCATGGACCAGATCGGCATCGACCAGCTCATGATCGAGCTGGACGGCACCCCCAACAAGGGTAAGCTTGGCGCCAACGCCATCCTGGGCGTGTCCCTGGCCGTGGCCCATGCCGCAGCCAACTTCCTGGGGATGCCTCTCTACCGGTACATTGGCGGAGCGGCTTCCTGCCAGCTGCCGGTGCCCATGATGAACATTCTCAACGGCGGCGCCCATGCAGATAACAACGTAGACATCCAGGAGTTCATGGTCATGCCCGTGGGCGCTTCCAGCTTCAAGGAAGCCCTGAGGATGGGCGCGGAAGTCTTCCACAACCTCAAGGCAGTGCTCAAGGGCAAGGGCCTGAACACTGCGGTAGGCGATGAAGGCGGCTTTGCTCCCAACCTGCAGTCCAATGAAGAGGCGATCCAGGTTATTCTGGAAGCCATCGAGCGCGCTGGTTACACGCCGGGTAAAGATGTGTGCATCGCCCTGGACGTAGCCTCCACCGAGCTGTTCAAAGACGGCAAGTACCGCCTGGAGGGCGAGGGCAAGGTTCTGGATACCGACGAGATGATCGCCTTCTACAAGAACCTGGTTGAGAAGTATCCGATCATCTCCATCGAGGATCCCCTGGCCGAAGACGAATGGGAAGGCTGGAAGAAGCTTACCGAGGCCATCGGCGACCAGGTTCAGCTGGTGGGCGACGATCTGTTCGTCACCAACACCGAGCGCCTGAGCAGGGGTATTGCCCAAGGCGTGGCCAACGCCATCTTGGTCAAGGTGAACCAGATCGGTACCCTCACCGAGACCCTGCGGGCCATCGAGATGGCCAAGCGGGCGGGCTACACCGCCATCATCTCCCACCGCTCTGGTGAAACCGAGGATACCACCATCGCCGACCTGGTTGTGGCCGTCAACGCAGGCCAGATCAAGACCGGCGCACCCAGCAGGACAGACCGCGTAGCCAAGTACAACCAATTGCTGCGCATCGAGGAAGAGCTGGATGCGGTGGCCGAGTACCCAGGCTTCAAAGCCTTCTACAACATAAAGAGATAGAGCAGCTGACCGGCACGGCGTGGCCAAGAGCCATGCCGTGCTTCTTTTTTTGTGAAAGGAAAGGCCTTCGCCGCGGCGAAGTTAAGGGTGAAGGAAGGCGAAAGGAGAGTGGGCAGCATGCAGTTCCCTCAGGGCTTTATGTGGGGAGTGGCGGCCGCGTCCTACCAGATCGAAGGAGCGGCCTGGAAAGACGGACGGGGAGAATCCATCTGGGATCGCTTCAGCCGAACGCCGGGCCGGGTGCTCAACGGGCACACGGGCGATGTGGCCTGCGACCACTACAACCGCTACAACGAAGATGTCTCCCTCATGAAGGAGCTTGGCGTGAACAGCTACCGCTTTTCCATCGCCTGGCCCCGCATCTACCCGGGCGGCACAGGGCAGGTTAACCAAAGGGGCCTGGACTTCTACAAACGGCTCGTGGAAGAACTGCTCGAAAACGGCATCGAGCCCATGGCCACCCTCTATCACTGGGACCTTCCCCAGGCCTTGGAAGATCGGGGAGGATGGCTGAACCGGGACACAGCCCGCTGGTTCCAGGACTACGCGGTGACCATGTTCCAGGAGCTTGGTGACACGGTCAAGCTCTGGATCACCCTCAACGAACCCTGGTGTTCAGCATACCTGGGATACGGCAGCGGTGAGCATGCTCCCGGGAGGAGAGATTTCAACTCCTCGCTCCACGCGGCGCACCACCTCCTGCTGGCCCACGGACTGGCCCTGAGGGCTTACCGCGACCTCAACCTTCCTGGGGAGATCGGCATCACCCTCAACCTGTCGCCCCAGTATCCAGCCTCAGACAGTGACGCGGATCAGGATGCCTGCCGCAGAGCGGATGGCTTTCTTAACCGCTGGTATCTCGATCCCCTCTTCACGGGCTTCTATCCTCAGGATCTGCCTGAGCTGCTGGCGCCTGTGGCCGAGAAGATCCAGCCTGGCGATTTTGACCTGATTTCCGGTCCCCTGGATTTCCTGGGCATCAACTTCTACAGCCGGAGTGTTGTCCGGGCGGCCGGGCAGGGCGGGTTTGAATCCCTTCCTCCCGCGGGGCCCGTAACGCACATGGGCTGGGAGGTTTATCCGGAAGGATTGTATGATCTCTTGACGCGCGTGCACCGGGATTATGGACCGATCCCCCTTTATATCACCGAGAACGGGGCGGCCTATCCCGATGAGGTGCAGGGCGGACGGGTGCACGACCCGGAGAGGACCGCCTACCTCGAGCAGCACTTCGCCCAGGCCGCACGAGCTATCGCCGCCGGCGTGCCCCTAAAGGGTTACTATGTCTGGTCGCTTTTGGACAATTTCGAGTGGGCCTTTGGCTACGAACGCCGCTTCGGGATCGTCTACGTGGACTTCCAGACCCAGAAGAGGATTGTTAAAGACAGCGGCCGCTGGTACCAGTCCTTCTTGAAAGGACTTGCCCGCGCTCAAACACTGTGATAGAATAATCGCGTAGTGCTAGCAAGGAGCAGGGAGGTGTCATCTAGCTGTGGGAACTTTCTTGATGGTGATTCAGTTCCTGATCTGCATCGCGCTTACTGTCGCGGTTGTGCTGCAGGAAAGCAAGGGCGAGGGGCTGGGTTCCATTGGTGGAGGCAGTCGCATGTTTTTCGGCAAGAAGGCTAAGGGGTTCGAGCAGATCCTTGAAACTGCCACCACCTATCTGGCTGTCGGTTTCATGGTCCTCTCTGTTGTCTTGTCGATTTGGTTCTAACTGCAGGCTGTACATTGCTTGACATAGATGCAGAGACCTTTGCCGGGGGGCAAAGGTTTTTTTCTGCAAAAAAACGCCTGCCAGAGGCAGACGTCTATCCTTCTTGTTTTGGTGGAGGTGAGCGGAGTTGCACCGCTGTCCGCAAGCGAAAGACCACCAGCATCTCCGAGCGCAGCTGCAATATTAGATCTCGTTCACCCTCGGCCTTGCAGCAGGCGTGAGCAATGAACCAGCCCGTAGTTTTCCCCCATCAGCCCCGGGCGCAGCCCATGGGGTAGTCTGTATTGTGACGCCGGCCTTGTTGCTTACAGACGGAAGAAACAAGCGGCGTGAGCTGAACTAAGCAGCTACAGCGTAATTATTGTTGGCAATTATTGTTGTCCCGCTTATTAACGAGGACGCGGGGACCTCGGCTCGCTTCTGATGCCCTTCCTGCCCACGTCGAAACTAATTCACCCCCGTGGTATCTTTAAGGATAACAGAGCAGCGCACCCCTGTCAAGGGACGCCACTTGGGGCCTGTTCAGCGGTCCTTGCCCAGTGCTTGGCGGGCCCGGCGTTCAGCGTCGCGCTTTGCGTAGCTGTCCCGTTTGTCGTAGAGCTTCTTGCCTCGGGCCAGAGCCAGTTCCACCTTGCACCGGCCTTGGGAAAAGTAGAGGCGGGTCGGTACTAGGGTGTAGCCCTCTTCTCTGGTCTTCCCCAGCAGGCGCCTGATCTGCCGCTTGTGCAGGAGCAGTTTGCGGGGGCGCAGGGGATCGTGGTTGAAGCGGTTCCCCTGCTCATAGGGGCTGATGTGCATGCCGAAAAGGAACACCTCGCCGTTTTCCACCCGCGCGTAGCTGTCTTTAAGATTGACCCGGCCCAAGCGGATCGACTTGACTTCGGTGCCCTGGAGCACGATTCCCGCTTCCAACGTCTCTTCGATGAAGTAGTCGTGACGGGCCTTGCGATTTTCGGAAATCACTTTTATGTCGGACATATGGTTTCCTCCCGTGGTTATTATACCAGAAGCGCAGCGCCTGCGAAAGGAGCCCTTCCTGTGCGGTCGGGAAAGCAGCCGGGCTGACGAATAGATTGGAGGAGGCCCATGCCCCGGGCAGGATAAAGGGATTCCGGGGCGAAATGTTGGAAGTATCATCTGCTGGAGGTAGGAAGATGAAACGGGCCGGCCTTTTTGTTCTCTTTTTTATTCTTCTACTGCTTTACTGCCCGCACTCGGCGCAGGCCTCGCTCAAGCTGTATGTGGAAGACGAAGAAGTGCAGCTGCAGAATGACTTGGTGCTGATCAACGGCAACTTCATGATCCCCCTCTGGGTCTTTGCCGAGCACCTGGGTGCTGAAACTGCCGTACACGGCAGCCAGCTGGAAATCAAGTTCGAGGACCAGACTGTCCAGATGCAGCTCGATGTTGAGACTGCTCTCGTAGATGGCAGGGAATACAAACTGGAAGTCGCGCCCACGCTGATGCAGGGTGAGATTCTTGTGCCCCTGCGCTTCATGGCCGACCAGAGGAACTTGAGTCTGGTGTTCGTCCAGGAACTCAACGGGTTCCGCCTGTCCCGCAAAGCGCCTCGCTTTACCGGCTTGAGCTCTCTCCGGTCCGGTGAGGGCGCATCGAGCGCGCCTGCGGCCCAGGAAACCCCGGCAGAAGAGCCCGAAGTGCCCGTAGAGCAGCGGTCTGCGGATCTGCCCGTGGAAGACCCTGCTACCTCCATCGTAGTCTTTGAGCCTACGGAGGAAGAGGAGCGCGGTTTGAGGGAGATCATCTTCCTCGGCGGCCCCAGGTCCACAGTCTTTCTGGACCTGGAGTCCTTCACCGGCTACCAGACCTATCTCTTGGAGCACCCTGCCCGTTTGGTGATCGATCTGCACGGAGTGTTTGGCAACCCACCTCGGGCGCTGGAAGTGGAGAGTCCCGTGGTGAAGTCCATCCGCGCCAGCCGGTTTGACGATCAGACTCTGCGGGTGGTCTGCGATCTCACTGCTCCCACGGGTTATCAGGTGCTGCCTGCCCCTGGCGGCGGCATCACGGTGGAGTTCAACTACCAGCTTTCTGAGCTGCAGTTGGAGGAAGGCGGTGGCGATCTGCGCCTTGCCTTTGCCATGTGGGCCGCGCCGGACGTTGAGGTTACATATCTTCAGAACCCCCTGAGGCTGGTCTTGGATTTCCAGGATACCACTTTCATGCTCCGCTCGTTCGATGTCCCGGTGAGCCTAGGCCCCATCGTGCGCTGGCGGGTGGGCCAGCATTCCTCGTCGGTAACACGTGTGGTTCTCGAGCTGACCGAACCACTGGTGGCACTTCCTCCTGAAGAGCGGTCTGCCGGCAGCTTCATCCTGCCCCTGGTCTCGGCCGCGGAGGCAGACGCTTCCGTTTTCCTCCGTGCTCAGCAGGCCCAAGAGGCCGAACATGCGGGTGCGGAGCTCCTCCCGCTGCAGGAAGGGGTGCTCTCTGGGCTGATCATCGCGGTTGACCCTGGCCACGGCGGTTCCGATCCGGGTGCCATTGGATACCAGGGGACCTTTGAGAAAGATGTCAACCTAGGCGTCAGCCTCTACCTCGGAGAACTCCTGGCGCAGGCAGGGGCCAAGGTGATCTACACACGAGACAGCGATGTCTATGTTTCCATATTCGAGCGACCTGAGATCGCCATCCAAGCCGGTGCCCATCTCTTCGTCTCCATCCATTCCAACTCAAACATTGAGCGGGGCAGGGCCCGGGGTACGGAGACCCTCTACCGGGACGGCGATCCTGTGTCCGAGATGTTTGCCCGGATTGTCCAGGAGGAGCTGGTGAAGTCGATCACCCTGATCGACCGCCGCATCTGGGGCCGGAAGGATCTGGCTGTGTTCAACGGCTCGAGTCTGCCTGCCATCCTGGTGGAAGTGGGCTTCTTGGACCACCCCGATGAAGAAGTGCTCCTGCGGGCACCAGGTTTCCAGAAGGCTGCCGCTCAAGGTATTTTCAACGGCATTGTCCGCTTTTACCTGGAGAATAAGCGGTAGGAGGCGAGCATAATGAAAAAGGAGCGCATTTTGGCATGGCTGCTCTTGGCGGCCGTAACTGCTTTGGCAGTACGGGCTCTGGTGGGCTGGCCTGTTCCAGATGGAGGGGCCATACCAACTGCGCTTGATACTTCAGAGCCCTTCTACTCTGTCTATTTTGCCTCACCGGAAAGCGGCCGGCTGGAGCCAGAGTTCCACCAGGGAACGCCAACGGTGGATCGGGTACTGGCTGACCTGCTCGCTGGCCCCCAGTCAGGGAGCTTGGCCGGCGTCCTGCCGGCTGAGACTGCCGTCCTGGGTTACCGCCAGTCCGGCGGCACCCTTTACGTGAGCTTCAGCCATCATCTTGTCACAAACCACCCCGGCGGCAGTACCGGGGAGATCCTCACCGTCTACGGCATCGTCAACAGCCTGGCCGACATCGACGGAATTGAGCAGGTGCAGATCCTCGTAGAGAACCAGGTCATCGACACACTGGCCGGGCATCTCAACTTGCGGAGGGCACTGTCTAAGGATCATACAGCGTTGGGCGGCCATATGTTATAATGGATATTGTTAGGAGGAATAAGTCTTGACCATAGGCGTCTATGACTCGGGCGTCGGCGGGCTCTCTGTCTGGCGCGAACTGCGCAGCAGGGTTAGCGGGCATCTGATCTACTTCGGCGACACGGCGCATGTACCATTCGGAGAAAAGACTCCCGAACAGCTCAGCCGATACTTTGCAGACAGCCTCGCTTTCTTTGAGAGCAGGGGCTGTAATTCTGTTGTGGTGGCCTGCAACACGACAAGTGCTGCGGTGCTGCCGAGGATCAGGCACCTGGTCAAGCTGCCGCTGATCGATATGATCGAGGGGGCAAAAAGGGCAGCGGCTGCCGCCCGCGTCAAGCGGTTAGGCGTCATAGCTACCAAGGCAACCGTGAACAGCGGGGTCTACCAAAGGGCCTTGGAAGAGTCCCTGCCAGGCAGCCGGGTGTTTATGCAGGCTGCGCCCGAACTCGTCCCCCTGGTGGAGGCCGGCGAGATCACAGGCCCCAGGGTCAAACGAGCCCTGGAGAAGTATTTAGAACCGCTGATGGCCGAGGAGATCGACGGGCTCCTGCTGGGCTGCACCCACTACCCTTTTCTCGAGGAACCCTTGACAGAACTGCTCGCGGGGAGAGCCGTACTGATTGACCCGGCACTGGCCGTGACCAGGCTTGCCCTAGAAGCTTGGCCCCAGGTGCAGGGCAGCGGCGCGACAACCGAGTTTTGGGTAAGTTCCGATCCAGAGAAGTTTGAGGCAGCGGCGAAGCTGATCTTGAAGGAAGAGCTGCCGCCGGTCAACCTGCGGAGGCCGCCTGAGGAGGATATTCGATGAACGAGGCGATCAGAGCCGAGTGGCAGGGAAAGCGCGTAGCCGTTATTGGTCTGGGAGTGAGCAATACGGCGCTGATCAGGTTTCTCAAAGATACGGGAGCTGAGATCAGCGGCCGCGATCAGAAGACAAAAGAGCAGCTCGGTGCCGTATGGCAGGAGCTGGATTCCTCAGGCATCCAGCTCGTCCTTGGACCGGGTTATCTGGAGGGTCTCGAACAGTTTGACGTGGTTGTGGTCAGCCCTGGTGTGCCCAGAAACCTTCCTCAAATCCAAGAAGCGGCGCGCCGGGGAAAGTTGGCGAGTGAAATCAGCCTCTTCTTCCGCTACAGCCCCGCACCGATTTTCGGCATCACGGGGAGCAGCGGCAAAACCACCACCACCAGCCTGGTCTACGAGATACTGCGCTCCTCGGGCCACAAAGCGGTGATCGGGGGGAACATCGGCACTCCGCTCATCACGGAGCTGTCCAACCTGAGCCCTGAGCACAAAGTGGTCCTGGAGCTGTCCAGCTTCCAGCTGGAAGGCCTGGAAACAAGCCCCCATGGGGCGATCATCACCAATATTGCCGAGAACCACCTGGATGTTCACGGCACCATGGAGAACTACATCGCGGCCAAACGCCACATCTACCTGCATCAAAAGCCCAAGGACTTCGTGGTCCTCAACTACGATGACCCCACAACCAGGGCGATGGCGGCCGAGGCGCCAGGAAAGGTTTTCTTTTTCAGCATGGAGAATAGGGTGAGGGACGGGGCTTACCGCCGTGGGGAAGATCTCGTCTTCGTACGGGATGGAGAAGAGACCGTCATCGTACAGCGCTCAGAACTGCGGCTGCGAGGTGAACACAACGCCGCCAACTTCCTGGCCGCGGCAGCCCTCAGCTTGGCTGCGGGTGGGAGTCTGGAAGCGGCGGCCCAGGTGGCCAGGACCTTCCAAGGGGTTCCCCACAGGCTGGAGTTTGTGGCCGAGCATGGCGGAGTCCGCTACTACAACGACTCCATCGCCACTACACCCCAGCGCACATTGGCCGCCCTCAGGTCCTTTGAGGAGCCGATCATCCTCATTGCCGGCGGCTACGACAAAAAGCTCTCCTTCGCTCCGCTGGCCGAGGCCGTGCACAACCTGAAGGTCAAGCACTTGGTGCTCCTGGGGGCCACTGCGCCGAAGATCAAGGAGGCCGTTGAGGCGCTCGGCGACTTTCCCCTCCAGGCGGTGGAGAACCTTGAACAAGCGGTGGCAGCTGCCAGAAGCGCAGCTGAACCCGGCGACTGTGTGCTCTTGTCGCCTGCCTGCGCCAGCTACGATCAATACAGCAATTTCATGGAACGCGGGGCCCATTTCCGCCAGCTGGTTCAGGATCTGAGCAGATAGAAAGGTGGAGAAGTGAGCATGATCCATCTGACAACTCCTTTGGAGAATGTGGAGGCCCTGCGCGCCGGCGACCAAGTGGCTCTCAGCGGCGTGATCTACACGGCACGGGATGCTGCCCACCAGAGGCTGGTGCAGCTGATCCGGGAGGGCAAGCCGCTGCCGTTTCCCGTTGAGGGTTCGGTAATCTATTATGTTGGCCCAACGCCGGCCAAGCCCGGAGAACCCATCGGCTCCGCGGGCCCGACCACTGCCATGCGCATGGACGGGATGACCGTACCCCTTCTGGAGTTGGGACTGAAGGGCATGATCGGCAAGGGCGGGCGCAGCCGGGAAGTGGTGGAGGCCATGAAAAAGCACAGGGCTGTCTACTTCGCCGCCGTGGGCGGAGCAGCAGCTCTGATCGCCCAGCATATTAAGGCAGTTGAAGTGGTGGCCTATCCCGATCTGGGCACGGAAGCAGTCCACCGCATGGTAGTTGAAGACTTCCCGGTTATTGTGGCCATCGACGCGCATGGGGGAGATCTCTATGCCCAAGGGGTGGCCAAGTACCGGCAGCTAGCAGCTGAAGGGGGCAGATAAATGACTGTGAATCGTGCTGACGGACGGCGCCGCGATGAGCTGCGTCCGGTCCGGATCACGCGCAACGTTAACATGTATGCAGAGGGTTCTACACTCATAGAAGTGGGCAACACCAAGGTGATCTGCACCGCTACGGTGGAAGACAAAGTCCCTCCCTTCCTGCGGGGCACTGGGGAAGGCTGGATCACGGCGGAGTATTCCATGCTGCCCCGGGCCACAGCCGAGCGCAATCCCCGGGACGCGGCGCGGGGGAAAATCGGCGGGCGCACCCACGAGATTCAGCGGCTGATCGGCCGTTCCCTCAGGGCTGTTGTGGATCTAAAGGCCCTTGGTGAGCGCACCATCTGGATTGACTGCGATGTCCTGCAGGCAGATGGCGGGACGCGCAGCGCCTCCATCACCGGTGCGTTTATCGCTCTTGCCGATGCTCTGCGGAAAATCGAGAATGGGAAAGTCGGGGTCAAGGAATACCTGGCCGCTGTGAGCGTAGGCATCGTCGGCGGCGAACTCCTTCTCGATCTGGACTATTCCGAGGATTCCACAGCCGAAGTAGATTTCAACGTGGTCATGACCCAGAGCGGCCAGCTGGTGGAAGTGCAGGGTACCGCTGAAGGGAGGCCCTTCACCCGCCAGGAGATGGATCAGCTGTTGGATATGGCCCAAAAAGGCATCTTTGAGCTCATGGACATCCAGCGGGCACTGCTCATGGAGGAACTGTCCAAGAAGTTCGGGGGTCAGTGATGGCATTCAGGTTGGTAGTGGCAAGCCGCAACGCGCATAAGATCCGGGAGATCAAACAGCTCACAGCTCACCTGCCCTTGGAGGTGGTGGGCGTGGCTGAATTAGGTGAGGTTCCGCCCGTTGAAGAGGACGGTGATACTTTTCGCGCCAACGCGGAGAAGAAGGCCGTGCAGACGGCGCGGTTTCTGGGAGAGAGGGTGCTTGCCGATGACTCGGGCTTGGAGGTAGACGCCCTGGGCGGAGCTCCGGGCGTGCACTCCGCTCGCTTCTCGGGGGAAGGCAGAGGAGATGTGGCCAACAACGAGCTGCTCCTGGAGAAGCTCGGCGATCTGCCCCTCAGCCAGCGCGGCGCACAGTTTCGCTGCGTAATCGCCCTGGCCTCGCCCAGGGGCGAAGTGCAGTTTTCAGAAGGCATCTGCCGGGGGGTAATCGGTTTTGCGCCTAAGGGGAGCAACGGTTTTGGCTACGATCCGCTGTTCATCGTCCCTGAGCAGGGGTGCACCTTTGCCGAGCTGAGCTCCGAGGAGAAGAACCGCATCAGCCATCGTTCCCGGGCCATGCAGGGCATGCTGCGGATCCTTGAGAGGTTATGTCAGACGCAGGCCTGATCGCGCCGGTTAAAGGCGGTTGACACCCAAGCGGATTCTGTGGTAATATTGTGATTGTCAGTTTGAGACCAAATCGGGGCGTGGCGCAGTTTGGCTAGCGCGCCTGCCTTGGGAGCAGGAGGCCGGAGGTTCAAATCCTCTCGCCCCGACCATGGCGTGCGGGTGTAGCTCAATGGTAGAGCTCCGGCCTTCCAAGCCGGTGGTGTGGGTTCGATTCCCATCACCCGCTCCATTTCAAACCTCTGGCGCCTGTAGCTCAGGGGATAGAGCATCGGACTTCTAATCCGAGTGTCGCAGGTTCGATTCCTGCCAGGCGCGCCATTGATCGCGGTGGGTATAGCTCAGCTGGTTAGAGCGCCAGGTTGTGGCCCTGGAGGTCGCCGGTTCGAATCCGGTTACTCACCCCAACTTTGGAAATAAGAAGCAGCCCTTGGGTAATCCTCAGGGCTGCTTGCTTTTTTGATGTCCAGCCATACTTGCCAGTCGTTCGGCGCTGAGCGCCATTTCTTCAAGGGCGCTGTGCAGCTCCTGTGCAAGCTCAGCCTGTTTGGCCTCAAGCCCCTTGATGTCAAGTACCACCTGATGCACGCTGCTGCTCATGCTGCTCAAAACCGCCCGGATCTTCTCCATGGCCGTATCGACAGAATCCACGGAGTTCAGAGTGCTGGCGGAAAGCTTGTGGATAGCGTCGGCCACCACGGCAAAACCTCTGCCCAGTTCTCCTGCCCGGGCTGCCTCGATGGATGCATTGATGCCCAGGATGCGGGTCTGGGTGGCCACATTTCCGATGATGCCCATCACCTGTTCGGTTTCCTGCACCAAAGCCTCGCTCTCTTCAGCCAGCTCGGATAGGGCGCGAATCTCGTCCCCAACTTCCTTCAAGGTGTTGCCGTGTTCAACATTCAGAGTCTCGATGTGGCTCAGCCCCTGCTCAATGAAGGCGAGCAGGGCGTCGGATTCGGTCGCAAGCTGGTGGTTGACGGTTTCTCTGGCGTCAACCATCTGCCAGATCAACCTGGCCACTTCAGGTACGACTACAATCGTTGTCTCAGAGGCTGCAGCCGCCAATTCGGCAGCCACTGCGGAACTGCCGGTGGCATCGAAAATGATCTTCTTACCAGGTTTGCGCAGCAGGTCGCGGAAGTCTCTAGTGGTACAGATGCCGTGCTGCCTGGCGAGCCGTATCCCTGGGCTCTGCTGATCTAGATCGGCGATGCCCAAGATGCGCACTTCCGGGCTGTCGAGAAGGGTCTTTAAAAGGGCAGCTCCTCCCGGGCCGGCACCAATGATCGCTACTTGTTCCAATGCTGCAGCACCTCTTTTCTCGGATATAATGCGTCAATATATTCGGGTAGCGGGTGACAAATCCTCCACCCCAAGGCAGGATATTGGAATACCTAAATGGAACACAATAACATGTTAAAAAACGACGGGCTGCCGCTCACGCCGGCAGCCTGGATGCTGGGAGTGAGGCAATTGGATGCACTTAGTTTCCTGGATGAAGAGCTCCAGAGTCTGAAAGACCAGGGGCTGTACCGCGTGCCCCGCACTCTCTCAGGCCAGCAGCGGGCTCGCTGTGTATTTGACGGCAGGTCAGTGGTCAACCTGTCCTCCAACAACTACCTTGGCCTGGCCAGCCATCCCAAGATGGTGGAGGCGGCCGTCAAAGCCACTCAGGAACTGGGAGTTGGTTCGGGCGCCGTTCGTACCATCGCCGGGCAGATGGATCTCCACAAGCAGCTCGAGAAGAAGCTGGCTGAGTTTAAGCATGTCGAAGCCTGTCTGGTTTTCCAGTCGGGGTTTACGGCAAACGCCGGCACCGTGAGCTGCATCTTGGGCAGGGAAGACGTGATCATCAGCGATGAACTGAACCACGCCAGCATTATTGACGGCTGCCGCTTGAGCAGGGCTCAGATCAAGGTCTACCCCCATTCTGACATGGACGGGCTGCGCCAAGCTCTGGAGGAAGCGGAGGGCCGCAGGAAGCTCGTGGTAACAGACGGCGTCTTTTCCATGGACGGCGATATCGCTCCCCTGCCGGAAGTAGTCAAGCTGGCTAAAGAGTACGGCGCGGCGGTGATGGTGGACGATGCCCACGCCAGCGGAGTATTGGGCCGCAACGGCCGCGGGACCGTGGATCACTACGACCTGCACGGCCAGGTGGACATCCAGGTGGGCACTCTCTCCAAAGCCGTTGGGGTGCTGGGAGGCTATGTGGCAGGGCCGCAGAAGCTCATTGACTACCTGGTCCAGCGGGCGCGGCCGGTCCTGTTCAGCACCACTCATCCGCCGGCAGTAACCGCTGCCTGCATCGCAGCTATCGACATCCTGATCGAGCATCCAGAGCTCATTGACAAGTTGTGGCAGAACACCGAGTACTTCCGCTCAAGCCTGAGGAACCTTGGCTTCGACACGGGCAAGAGCGTGACGCCGATCATCCCGGTGATCGTTGGTGACGAGCGCAAAGCCATGCAGCTTGCCGATGAACTGTTTGCTGAGGGAGTCTTCGCTCAAGGCATCGCTTATCCCACAGTGCCCAAGGGCAAGGCTCGGGTGCGCACTATCGTCACAGCTGAGCACACCACGGAAGACCTGGATTACGCCCTGCAGGCTTTCGCCAAGGTTGGACGCAAGCTTGGCCTGATCTAGCTGACATAGGAAAACCCCGGCTCAGGCCGGGGTTTTTGGTACCAATACCTTGGCTGCTCCCGGGTTAATTTTGGCATGGAGCGGCCGGGCCGGGAAGATGTCTCCGTCGAGCATGATCGGCAGGCTCGGGCCTTCGATGCTCACTTCCCTGCCTTTGATGATTTCCACCGCCGGGTGCGACACGTGTCTGCCTGAATAGATCTTGGGCAGAGTGACCGTCAGCTGCAGGCGGGAAATGCTCCTGACAATTACCACATGGAACTCGCCAGAGTTGTAGCGGACCTGAGGCGCAAACATCATGCCACCGCCGCCGTAGGGCATGTTCATGGCAAAGACACCGACAACATCCTCTTCCACAACCCTGCCGTCCACGTTGATCCGCGCCTCGTAATGGCGGAGATGGCGAAGTGTTGCGGCCACACCGGCCAAAAACGCGGCTGAGCCCTTGATCAGTCCATCCCGGTGCTCGTTCACATAGGTGATCACATCAACGGGGAAGCCGATGCAGGCCAGCTGACCGAAGACCTGGTCGTGTTCCAGGCCCACATCGAATTGTGCCGCCGTTCCTTCGCGCAGAACCTTGAGCGCTCCGGGGATATCTCGCGGGATGCCCAAGCCTCTCGCATAGTCATTGCCGGTACCGCCCGGGATCACGGCAAAGACCGAGTCCTTCTGCCAGACTGCAGAGAGGACTTCCCGAACAGTTCCATCGCCTCCCAGGGCGGCCACAACTGGATGCCTTTCGCTGGCCTTGTCTGCCAGTTCCACGGCATGCCCTGCGTATTGGGTGTAGACCATTTCGAAATCCACATGCTCCTCGGTGAGCATCTGTTTCACTGTATGAGCTGCTTTCGCGCCGCGTCCTCTGCCTGCGAGGGGATTGGCAATGATCCCTATGCTCATCGTGCGCCTCCTCAGCAAAATCTCCCTGTGAAGTTCGCCATTATAAAAGGAAACTCCTCCGTCCATACTAGGTGAAGAAGGAGGTGCGGGAGAGGTTGTCGCAGGACAAAAAGAAGCCTAAGCAGCCGCAGAAGAAGCAAGAGAGCAAAAAGGCTTCCGGACTAGTGAACGCCAATCAGTTCTTTGAAACGGGTGAAGAATTGGGCGCTCGCCAGCAAGAAGCAGAGCGGCGCAGCCAGAGCGAGGCCCAGCGCCAGAAGGGCCAGCAGAGTCCGAAGAACCCCGAGGGGCCAGGATAAGTCTCCAATTGACGGCGATATGAAGAAAGGTGCTGCCATCCCAGCAGCACCTTGTTTTCTTGACCATTTGGCTGGCAACCGGCCGAAGCTCAGATCTTGCCTCCTGCCTCTTGCATCATGAATGGTGGAGATGAAGGGACTCGAACCCTCGACTTCCACGATGCGAACGTGGCGCTCTCCCAGCTGAGCTACATCCCCACCTTAGCGGTATTCCGCTCTTATATTTTAAGCTCCCCTGCTCGATTTTGCAATACCCGAAAAACGGGCCTCACTCAGAATGGAGGCCCGCCGTGAGCCGTGCGAAAAGCCGGGTAAGCTCCTGGGCTGCCTGGAGCACGCCCGAGGTATCCTTTCCCCACACTGCCTTCTGAAGGGTCCTCAGCAGCTCATCGATCTGCCTTTCCGCCTGGAGGACTCCGGCGCCGCGGGGCTGCAGGCCAAGCCAGCTGCCCTCGAGTTCCTGGAGGAGCTGGTCAGCCTGGAGCCAATCACCTTCCAGGGCAGCCCGGGGAACCGCATCCAGAGTGGCTTGGAGCTGGTCCAGGGGTGAGAGCGATGTGGAACTGGGGGCAGGCACGGCCTCCCTGGTGAAGACGATCTCACGGCCCGGCGCCTGAGGGCTCGGTGCGTGGGCCAGAAGAAACCTTGCGGTCAGCACCGCCACGCCCAAGAACAACAGCGCGGTGACAAGCTTCTGCTGCACAGAATCTCTCCTTTCCCCCACAGTATTCCCCGTATTGATTGATTGATTTTGCTCAGAATAAGTGAGAGAAAAGGGGGGAGGGAACAGCGGATGAAGGTTGTCTGGGTGGTTAGGCCCGCAGAAGGCGGGATCCTTCACCATCTGCGCCAGCTTTTGGTTGGCCTTCAGGACTGGGAAATCGCGGTTGCGGCTCCGCCGGAGTTGAAGGACCTTCTGCCCGCCCGGCGTTTTCTTGACCTGGAGCTGGTCGACGGCTTTCACCCGACACAGGACTTCGCCGCGGTGCGCAAGCTGCGGCGTCTTTTGAAGCAGGAAAACGCCCGGATCGTGCACGCACACGGCCTCAAGGCGGCTTTGGTCACGGCAGCGGCCCTGGCTGCCAGGCGCCGCCCCCATTTCCTGTTCACCGCCCACAACTCTCTGCCCCAGAGTCCAACCAAACTCTTCGGCTGGGCATCCAACATGGTTCAGCGCTGGTTGTTCGGCGGTATGACGACCATTATCAGCGTCTCCGATGCGGTGCGCGCCCAGTTGGTCCGCTGCGTGCCCGAAAACAAAGTGCTCACCATCTACAATGGCATTTGCTCCAGTGAGTTCGGGCTGTGCCCTGCGGAGGTGTCCCGCAGTGCCCTGAACCTTTCCCAGGAGGACCAGGTGGTGGGCACCGTGGCGCGCCTGATCCCGGGCAAGGGCATGAGTACCCTCCTGGAAGCGGTGTCGCTCGTGGCCAAGATTCTGCCCCGCCTGCACCTGATCGTGGTGGGGGATGGGCCGGAGCGGGCCAGGCTCGAGGCCTTCAGCAGCCGCTTGGGGCTGCGGGAGCGAGTTCACTTTCTCGGCTGGAGAGACGATGTACCGAGCCTCATGGCGGGTTGGGACTGTTTCGCCCTCCCCAGCTTGAGCGAGGGGTTCAATCTGAGCGTGCTGGAGGCGATGGCCAGCCGGCTCCCGGTAGTGGTCTCTGACCTGCCTGCCCTGCGGGAGGCAGTTGTGCCCGGAAAAGGAGGGCTCTTGGTTCCCCCCGGCAGCGCTCCGGACTGGGCAGCGGCTCTGCTTCACTTGCTGAAAGATCCGGTCAAAGCCAGGGCCATGGGGGAGTTCAACCGAGAACGGGTGGAGGCCTTTTTCGGTGCGGAACGCATGGTGGCCTGCACCAGGGCGCTCTATGAAGGCATGATCACATGAGGGCGCGGCGCCCTGGCCCTGCCTTGACCGGCGCCCTGCTGGTGGTCCTTCTGCTCTCAGCGGGGGCCCCGGCCGCGCCGGTGGAGCAGGTGATCCTGGTGCTCTGGCACGGCTTGGACTGGGACGATGCCGTATCACTGCAGCTGCCAGGCCCTGTGGCACTCGGCCTCCTCAACACCCGCCCGGGAGGAGGAGACAGCCTCACCGGTTCCTATCTGAGCATCGGCGCTGGAGCAAGGGCCGTGGGTTGGGCTGGTGCTGCCCGCTTCCTGCCTCGAGAAACCGCTGAGCATCTGTTCAGGCTGCACACTGGACTCGACCCTGGCGCCTTCGTTCAGCCTGATATCGCTTTGCTCCACGCAGCCCAGGCGGTGGAATACCCGATCGAGATCGGCGCTCTCGGCACCGCTCTCTACGAAGCTGGAGAAACGGTGGAGGTATTTGGCCGCAGTACCGCCGATGATGACTTCCACTGGGCGGCGCTCATCGGGATGGACCGCTTCGGCCGCATCTGGAGCGGGAAACTTGCTGGGGAGTTCACCAGTTCCGATCCTCGCTATCCCTTCGGGCTGCGCACACACTACGCCTCTCTGGCGGAAGCCGTCCTCGCGGCTGAGGGAAAGCTGGTAATCGTAGACCTGGGCGATCCTTTTCGCTTTGACCGTTATCAAGAGTATCTCCTGCCGGGCCAGGTGGAAGTTGCCCGAACAGTGATGGCGGCCGAAGCGGGGCAATTCATTCAGCGGCTCGCGGTGAACCGTCCCGAGGGAACGGTGATCTTCCTGACCAGCCCCCACCCCGGCAGGGAAGCGGCAGAAGGCGGTAAGTGGCTTACACCCGTGCTCTGCCTGGGGCTGGAGGATGGCCTCTTGGTCTCTGCCACAACCCGCTGGCCTGGGCTGATCACGAACATGGACCTGGCTCCAACCATCTTGGAGCTGTTGGAGATCGACTATGACCGGCCGTTTATCGGGCGGACTGCCTGGGTGGAACAGGCAGCCGATGCTTCTGCCCTCCTTGGGGCAGCGGTTTCCAGGATTGAGGCCCTCTTCCGCTGGCGCACTCCACTGCTGCGCCTGGTGGTGACTGCCCAAATCGGCACCTACGCGGCGGTTCTCGCCGCTTTGGCCTGGGGCCCGCCCCTGCCGCGCTGGATCGTACGCCTTCTGCAGACCGCCCTCCTCATCCTGCTTTCTGTGCCGCTGGCGCTGCTCTTCTGGGATTGGGGCAGCCTGCTTTCTGCTGGATTGGTGCTGGCTGCCGCCCTCCTTTTCCTCAGATGGCCCCGGCCTCTGCTCTGGGTGGGGGTGATCTCCCTGTTCACTGCCATCGCTTTGAGCGTGGACGTCCTGGGGGGCAGCTGGCTCATGCGTTACTCTCCCTTCGGATATGATCCCGTCGCGGGAGCCCGTTTCTATGGGATAGGAAATGAGTACATGGGGGTCTTGGTGGGAGCAGGCATCATGGCCTGGTCCGCCTTGGGGGGAAGGATAACCTCGTCCTCGCGACTTCCGACGACGCTGGGGCTGCTCGCATCTGCTGGGCTCGTTGTGCTCATCGGGGCCCCGGCCCTGGGCACCAACGCGGGAGGCGCAGTAAGCGCGGTGTGCGGTTTGGGCACCTGCTGGCTGGCCCTGAGCCAGCCCAGGGCGGGCTGGCGCGCCGGTCTTTTGGTGGCCCTCTGTGCAGTCCTGGTTCTCGGGGCGTTTACACTCCTGGATGCTGCCAATCCCGAGGCGGAACAGTCGCATATTGGGCAGGCGGCGGGACTGCTGCGGCGTGATGGACTGAGGGCCGCCCTGCAGATCATCAAGCGCAAGCTGGCCATGAACTTCAGGCTCCTGCGCTCCAGCATCTGGAGTAAGGCGCTCATCGTTACTCTGGCCGCCATGGCTGGCAGTTTCATCTGGCCTTCGCGCTTTATCGCCTGGCTGAAAGAAAACCACCCCCACGCTTCCCAGGGCATCGGCGCCGTGGTGGTGGGGGCGGTTGCTGCTCTTTTGTTCAACGATTCGGGAGTGGTGGCTGCTTCCACCTGTATCAGCTTCGGCTCTTCGCCTCTGCTGCTGATGGCACTTGAGCTGAGGCTCAAGCTAGAACATGATCTTACTCCGCCGCAGCCCAACATTGAGGATCACGGCCACAGCCAGGAGGCTGGTGATCATAGTACTGCCTCCGGCAGTGATGAAAGGGAGGGGCAGCCCGGTGACGGGCATCATGCCCAAGGTCATCCCCACATTGATCACTAAGTGGAAGAAGAAGATGCTCGTTGCGCCGGCTGCCAGCAGGGTGCCGTAGGTGTCTTTAGCTACGGCGGCGATGCGCAGGCCGCGCCAGATCATTATAACAAACAGGGCCAGCACCACGAGGGAACCTAGAAACCCAAATTCCTCAGCAATCACCGAAAAGACGAAGTCCGTGTGATTGGCAGGCAGGAAGTGGAGAGAGCTCTGGGTGCCTCCGAGGATGCCCTTGCCGAAGAAACCGCCGGAACCGATGGCGATTATGGACTGGATCACATTCCAGCCGGCGCCATCTCGGTCGGCATAGGGGTCCAGGAAGACCAGGATGCGGGTGAGCTGGTAGGGCTTGATGATGCCTATCCAGCCCTTCAAGGAGGCAATGATCACTATCGCTGCCAGCGCGACTAAGACAAGGGCGGTGATGGCCAGCGGCTTTAGCCTGGCGTTACCCACGTACCACATGGCAAAGAACAGGCCGACAAAGATGACGGCAGTGCCCAAGTCGGGCTGCAGCATGATCAGCCCCATGGGAACAAGGGTCAAGAGGGCCGCCTGGACCACTCCTTTGACATCCTGGGCATTCTCTTCATTTTCAAACACCTTCGCCAGCATCAGAATCAAAGCCAGCTTGGCCAGCTCCGATGGCTGGATGCTTAGGGAACCGAGGCGCACCCAGCGCTGAGATCCAAACACCCGGTTGCCGAAGAACAGTACACCCACCAGGAGAAGAGTAGTGGCGGCGTATACCAACCTGGACCAGCGCTTCCAGTCGCGGTAGTCGATCCAGACCGCAACAACGCTCAAAACGAGGCCTAAAAGGAAGGCCAGGGCTTGGCGGCGGACGTAGTAGAAGGGGCTGAGGCCGGCAGCAACCAGCTGTGAATAGGAAGCGGAGTAGATCACTACCATCCCGATCGCGATCAAACAGAGAACCGCCAGGATAAGAGGCCAATCCAGATTGCGCCAGTAACGGCGTGGTATGTTCACCGGCATCCCCCTCTCTGAGGTTCATTATACCTGTTTCGGCGCCACCCGACCAGTCCAAAAGGTGTTGACCCCATTTTTCCACTTTGCTATAATACAATAGCATGACGAGCGGGAATCGTGCAGGCGTGGCGGAACTGGCAGACGCGCTAGACTTAGGATCTAGTGGGCAGCCCCCGTGAGAGTTCGACTCTCTCCGCCTGCACCATTTTCATATACGCATAGGTCGCGCTGCCGAGTAGTTACACTGCGAGGTGTACTTTTTTTGCGTTTGAGGCAACGAAAGGAGAAGGTGCATTATGGCTGTCAAAGTGGAAAAACTGGAGAACAGCAGAGTCAAGCTCACTGTAGATATAGATGCCAACCAATTAGAGCAGGCTGTGGAAGAAGCCTATCGCAGAAATGTGAAGAAGATTACCATCCCTGGTTTTAGAAAGGGCAAAGCTCCCCGCAAGTTGATCGAGCTCAACTACGGTCCAGATGTGTTTCTGGAAGATGCGGTGGAAATCCTCCTGCCCAGGCTGTACGAACAGGCTGTGGAGGAGACGAAAATCAACCCGGTAGATCGTCCAGATGCTGACATCGAAGAGATCGGGCGAGGTAAGGGCGCTGTTTTTACATATACAGTAGACGTCTATCCTGAACTGCGCCTGGGCAACTACAAAGGCCTGGAAGTGGAGCGCGAGGTTGTGCGCATCACTGATGAGGATGTCGAGAGAGTTCTCCAGACCCAGCGCGAGCGGGCTGCCGAGCTGATCGTCCCTGAACGCACCACCGTTCAGGAAGGAGACTTCTGCCGCATCGACTTCCTGGGCTTTATCGATGGGAAACCCTTCAGCGGAGGAGCCGCCGAGGATTACATGATCCGGGTAGGCGCCGGACAGTTTATCCCCGGTTTCGAGGAGCAGATGATCGGCATGGAAGTGGGCCAGACTTCTGAGATTAAGGTCACCTTCCCCGAGGACTACCACGCTGAACACCTGGCCGAGCAGGAAGCGGTTTTCAAGGTAACCATCAAAGAGCTTAAGGAAAAGGTCCTGCCCGAGCTTGACGACGAGTTCGCCAAGGACATCAGCGACTTCGATACCCTGGAAGAACTCAGGGGGTACATCCGGAAAAACCTCGAGGACGAAGCCACCCGCAGAACCAACCAAAAGGTGGAGAATAAACTATTAGAGCTCATTGCTGAGGACAGCGAGGTCGAGATTCCCCAGTCCATGATCAAGCGGGAAGCTGAGTATCTCGTCCGCACGTTCTTCCAGAGCCTTGCCATGGAAGGAATCAGCGAACAGGTCTACCTGGAAAGCACCGGCAGCAGCCGGGAGGAGCTGGCCAAGAGCTTTGAGCCTCAAGCCAAGACCCGCATCATCAACGACCTGATCCTGGAGGCAGTCCGGGAAAAAGAAGGTATTGACGTATCCGACGAAGAAGTGGATGATCGAATTAAGGAGTATGTTGGTGAGGATCAGGATGAGAAGCTTGGTCCTGAGGCTCAGGAGCGGGTGCGCGAGTACTGGAACCAGCAGAGAGAGAACGTTGCCTTGGGCATCGCTACCCGCAAGGCCCTGGATTTCATCATCGAGCACGCTCGCATCACCGACGTGGAAGCTCCTCAACAGTCCTCAGAGCCGCAGAGCGAAGAAGCTCCGGAGGAATCTGCGGACTAACCTAGAACAGAAAGGCGGGGAGAGGATTGAGTGTGTTAATCCCAATGGTTGTTGAACAGACGAATCGCGGGGAAAGGGCATTTGACATCTACTCCCGGCTCCTCAAGGATCGCATCATTTTCCTGGGAGGACCCATCGACGACCATGTGGCAAACCTGGTGATCGCCCAGCTTTTGTTCCTGGAATCCGAAGACCCCGACAAAGACATCCACCTGTATATCAACAGCCCGGGCGGGGTAATCTACTCAGGATTAGCCATATATGATACCATGCAGTACATCAAGGCTCCTGTTTCCACCATCTGCGTGGGTATGGCCGCCAGCATGGGCGCCCTGCTGCTCAGTGCAGGGACGAAGGGCAAGCGCTATGCCCTGCCCAACTCGCGCATCATGATTCACCAGCCTATCGGAGGTGCCCAAGGCCAGGCCAGCCAGATCGAGATCCAGGCCAAGGAGATCCTCCTTCTCAAGTCGAAGATCAACGAGATCCTGCAGCAGGCCACTGGGCAGCCCCTGGAGAGGATCCAGCAGGATACCGACAGAGATTACTACATGTCAGCCAAAGCTGCCGTCGAGTACGGCTTGATCGACGGAGTCCTCACAAAGAGGCAGGTTCCGAGCAGTTCCGGGCAGTAAGCGGCGAGTGAGGTGATTGGATGTTCAAATTTGGCGATGAAAGAGGACAGCTGAAGTGTTCCTTCTGCGGCAAAATGCAGGAACAAGTTAAGAAGCTCATCGCCGGGCCAGGGGTCTACATCTGCGACGAATGCATAGAGCTGTGCAACGAGATCATCGAAGAAGAGTTCACTGACGATCACGAGCTGGAACTGGAGAACGTGCCCAAGCCCAAGGAGATCAAGGCAGCCTTGGATGAGTACGTGATCGGCCAGGAAGAAGCCAAGAAGACTCTTTCCGTAGCAGTATACAACCACTATAAGCGGATCAACAGCAACTACAAGAACACCGATGTGGAGCTGCAGAAGAGCAACATCCTCATGCTGGGTCCCACAGGAAGCGGCAAGACGTTTCTGGCTCAGACGCTGGCCAAGATACTCAACGTACCCTTCGCCATCGCCGACGCCACCAGCCTCACTGAGGCCGGTTATGTGGGCGAAGATGTGGAGAACATCCTGCTTCGGTTGATCCAAGCAGCAGACTACGATGTGGAACGGGCTGAGAAGGGCATCATTTACGTGGATGAGATCGACAAGATCGCCCGTAAGTCGGAAAACCCATCCATCACCCGCGATGTTTCCGGAGAAGGTGTTCAGCAGGCACTGCTGAAGATCCTCGAAGGCACGATTGCCAGCGTCCCGCCGCAGGGCGGACGCAAGCATCCGCATCAAGAGTTCATCCAGATCGATACGACCAACATTCTGTTCATCTGCGGCGGAGCCTTTGACGGGCTCGAGAAGATCATCGAGCGCCGGATCGGCCAGAAGAGTATCGGTTTTGGCGCCGATGTGCGCAGCCGCGAAGAGAAGAAGATCGGAGATATCCTGAGGCAGATCATGCCTGAAGATCTCCTCCGCTATGGGATGATCCCAGAGTTCATCGGGCGCGTGCCCGTAGTCTGCACTCTGGATGCCCTGGACGAGGAGATGCTGGTGAAGATTCTGACCGAACCGAAGAACGCACTGGTCAAACAGTACCAGAAGCTCCTGCAGATGGACGGCGTTACTTTGGAATTTGAGCTCGATGCACTGCGCCTGATCGCCGCCAAGGCCCTGGAGTTGAAGACCGGGGCTAGGGGACTGCGCACTGTGGTAGAGGGGCTGATGCTGGATGTAATGTACAGCGTTCCCTCTGAAGAAGATGTCTCCAAGTGCGTGATCACCAAGGCTGTGGTTGAAAAGAGCGAGCACCCGCTGCTTGTGCGCAGCAAGAGCAGAAGCAAAGGCAAAGAAGAAACTGCGTAATGCAGAAAGGTTTCCCCAGAGGATAGGCCGGTAAGCCGGCTTATCCTTTTTCTTTTTCCTGGGCATAATAACATCTGCAAGCTTGGGAGAGGAGTAGGGCTATGGAAATCCTGGGGCTGATCAATCTCTTCTTTGCCGTCGTGATCGGACTGTACTTCTGGAACCTCCTCCGTCAGCAGCAGGGGAGCAAGACCGCTGTGGATCGCGAGTCGCGCCGGGAGATGGACAAACTGCGCCGGCTGAAGAGCATTGCCCTGACGGAGCCGCTGTCGGAGCTCTGCCGTCCGAAGGCTCTCCAGGAAATCGTGGGCCAGGCCGATGGCCTAAGAGCGCTCCGGGCTGCCCTCTGCGGAGCCAATCCACAGCATGTGATCATCTACGGGCCGCCTGGCGTGGGGAAGACTGCCGCTGCCCGGGTAGTGCTGGAGGAGGCAAAAAGGAACCCCAATTCACCCTTCGGCCCCGATGCCGCCTTTGTGGAAGTGGACGCCACCACAGCCCGCTTTGACGAGCGGGGCATTGCCGATCCCCTCCTCGGTTCCGTTCACGATCCCATCTACCAGGGGGCAGGGCCCCTGGGTGTCGCAGGGATCCCCCAGCCAAAACCGGGAGCCGTCACCAGAGCCCATGGCGGAGTGCTGTTCATCGACGAGATCGGTGAACTGCACCCCATCCAGCTCAACAAGCTCCTCAAGGTTCTGGAGGACCGCCGCGTCTTCTTGGACAGTGCCTACTACTCCGTAGACGACCACAACATCCCGGCCCACATTCATGATATCTTTCAAAACGGCCTGCCAGCGGATTTCCGCCTGGTGGGGGCGACGACGCGCCTTGCTGAAGAGCTGCCCCCTGCCCTGCGCTCCCGCTGTCTGGAGATCTACTTCCGCAACCTCACTCCAGAGGAGATCGGCAGAATTGCTGCCAATGCCGCTGAAAAGATCGAGCTTCCCTTGGAACCTGAGGCCCTGGAGGAGATCAAGCGTTTTGCAGCCAACGGCAGAGATGCGGTGAACATAGTCCAGCTGGCGGGGGGAGTCGCTTTGAGCGAAGGGAGGAAAGCAATCGGCCGCGCCGATGTGGAATGGGTGCTCAACTGCGGACAGTACAATCCCCGGCCCCAAAGCCGCATCCGCAAGGAACCCATGGTGGGCATAGTCAACGGGCTTGCCATGTACGGACCCAACCTGGGCACTCTCATCGAAGTGGAAGCCGCAGCGGTACCCGCTGATCGCGGCCGCGGCCAGGTAAGGGTGACCGGGGTGATGGAGCAGGAGGAATTTGGCCGGCCGGGGCGTACCATGCGTCGGCGCTCCCAGGCCCTCTCCTCGGCTGACAACGTTCTGACCGTGCTCAAAGCCTGTTTGGGCCTGAGGCCGCAGGACTACGACATCCACATCAACTTCCCCGGAGGCATTCCCGTGGACGGCCCCTCGGCCGGCGTGAGCATGGTGACCGCAGCCGCATCCGCCCTCACCAACCGGCCCGTGGCCAACCTGGTTGCCATGACTGGGGAGGTGACCATTCACGGGATGGTGAAAGCAGTCGGAGGCATAGTCCCCAAGGTGCGGGCAGCCGCCGAGGCAGGGGTTAAGAAGGTGCTCATCCCCAGGGAGAACTGGCAGGAGATCCTGGCTGCCCAGGAAGGGCTGGAGGTGGTGCCTGTGAGATGCATCCAGGAAGTGCTGGAACACGCCCTCCTCACAGAAGCCGGCGAACCCCGGATGACCGTGGCTTCCCGCGCCGCCAGCACCTTATTAGGAGCCTCTCCTAAAATCACCCCCGGAATAATTCCCTGACTTTCCAAACTGTGATACAATAAGAGTACCTTAACCAATGGGGGTGTAGAAATGGCAGAGAAGGTTTCCTCGCAAGTGCTTCCGCTGCTGCCTCTCCGTGGAACCCTGGTTTTCCCCTATATGGTTACACCGCTGGAAGTTGGGCGCCGCCGTTCAATTGAAGCTATTGAGCAGGCCGTGGTCGCCGATGGACGTATAGTCTTGGCGGCCCAGCATCACGTACAAACCGAAGAGCCCCAGCCCGAGGAGATCTACAAGGTGGGCACGCTGTGCGAGATCAAACAGCTGCTCAAGGTTCCCGAAGGCCAGGTGCGCATCTTGGTGGAGGGTTTGTCGCGAGTCACGCTTGAGCACATAGATGATGCTGCTGGTTACTACGAAGCGTTCGTAACCGTTGTCCCTGAACTCGAGGGTAAGATGAAAAGCCTGGAGCGCGAAGCCCTGGTGCGCAGCGTCCGGGAGGAATTCAGCAAGTATGTGCGGCTGGGCAAGAAGATTCCAGCCGAGGTACTGATGTCCGTAAGCAACATCGAAGATCCCCACCGGCTGGCGGATACCATCGCCAGTCAGATGCTCATCACCTTCCAGGAAAAGCAGAGGCTTTTGGAGATCTTCCCTGTGGATGAACGTCTGGAAGCAATTCTCGGCCTGCTCTACCGGGAAGGTGAGATCCTCGGGCTGGAGCGCTCCATCCAGCAGCGCGTGCGCAAGCAGATGGAGAAAGCCCAGCGCGAGTACTACCTGCGGGAACAGATCAAAGCCATCCAGGTGGAACTGGGTGAGCGGGATGAAAAAGGCAAAACAGAGATCGAGGAACTGAAGGATCGCCTGCAGGAGGCCAAGCTGCCCAAAGAGGCAAAGGCGAAAGTGCTCCACGAAATCCACCGTTTGGAGCGCATGCCGCCCATGTCGGCAGAAGCAACGGTGGTCCGGAACTACATCGACTGGATGCTCGCCCTGCCCTGGTCTAAGCGGACCAAAGACCGCCTGGATCTGAACGTGGCAGAGCAGATCCTCAACGAAGACCACTACGGACTTGATCAGGTCAAAGAGCGCATCCTGGAGTTTCTGGCAGTGCGCCAGCTCACCAAGAATTCCAAGGGTCCCATCCTCTGCCTGGTCGGCCCGCCTGGGGTGGGCAAGACATCCCTTGCCCAGTCGGTGGGCAGGGCCCTGAACCGCAGCTTCGCCCGTCTGTCCCTTGGCGGAGTTCGGGATGAGGCAGAGATCAGGGGGCACCGCCGCACTTATATCGGCTCTATGCCCGGGCGCATCATTCAGACCATGCGCAGCGTGGGCACGCGCAATCCAGTCATCGTTCTAGATGAGATCGATAAGCTCGCCTCCGATTTCCGCGGCGACCCTGCTTCGGCGCTTCTGGAAGTCCTTGATCCGGAGCAGAACAGCAGCTTTTCCGATCACTACCTGGAAGTACCCTTTGATCTTTCCGAGGTCTTTTTTATCACCACTGCCAATGTGCTCCACACCATCCCAGCACCCCTGCGGGATCGGATGGAGGTCATCAGCATTCCCGGCTACACAGAATACGAGAAGTTCGAGATCGCCAAACGGCATCTCTGGCCGAAACAGCTCAAGGCTAACGGGCTGCGGCCGGAACAGATCCAGATCTCTGACAACACCATCCACAAGGTGATCAACGAATACACCAAAGAGGCCGGCGTGAGAACCCTGGAACGCAGGCTTGGCACGATCTGCCGCAAGGTAGCCACGGAAATTGTGAAGGGCCAGACCACAAGCGCCCGCATCACAGTGAGCAACCTCCACAAGTACCTGGGGGTACGGCGCTACATTCCCACAGCGGCCGACCAGGAGGATAAGGTCGGAGTGGCCACCGGCCTCGCTTACACCCAGGTGGGCGGCGAGATCCTCAACATCGAAGTGACGGTTGTGGAGGGGAAGGGCAAGCTCACCCTTACCGGTCAGCTTGGCGATGTGATGCGTGAGTCGGCCCAGGCGGCCCTGAGCTATGTGCGTTCCCGTGCTGCGCAGCTGGGTATCGATCCGAAGTTCCACGAAACCAAGGACATCCACATGCATATTCCGGAAGGAGCTGTCCCGAAAGACGGGCCTTCGGCGGGAATCACCATCGCTACCGCCCTGGCCAGCGCTCTGACAAACCGCCCCGTGCGCCACGATGTCTCCATGACCGGGGAGATCACCCTGCGGGGAAGGGTGCTGGCAGTGGGAGGGATCAAGGAGAAGCTGCTGGCAGCCCACCGTGCGGGCATCACCCAAGTGCTCCTGCCTGCAGAGAACGAAAAGGATCTGGAAGAGGTCCCGGCCGTTGTCCTGGATAAGATCCAGATCAGCTTTGTGGATCACATGGATCAGGTTTTGGCCCAGGCGCTCAATGTCCAGCCCTTAGAGCCGGAAACCCCCGCCTTCATGGTGCCTGAAATCGTTCCCGCTGGCGACCAGCCCTGGATAGGAGATCACGAGGCATGATCCTGAACGTGCACAAGGCGGAGTTCCTGGGAAGCGCGGTCAATGCCCGGGGCTATCCTGCCCATGATCTCAAAGAAATCGCTTTTGTGGGAAGGTCCAACGTGGGCAAATCCACCCTGATCAATTCTCTCGTGAACCGCAGGAACTTCGCCCGCATCTCCAGCCAGCCAGGCCGGACCCAGACCATCAACTTCTACAGGGTAGACCAGGTCTGCCTTGTGGACCTGCCGGGCTACGGCTTTGCGAAGGTGCCGGCCTCAGTGCGCAGCTCGTGGCGCCCCATGATTGAGGGTTATCTCACCGGCAGGCCGAACCTGGCGGGAGTACTGCACCTCGTGGATGCGCGCCATGCGCCCACCCAGGATGACCAGGTGATGAGCCTGTGGCTGAAGGAAATGGACATGCCCTCCGTACTGATTGCGACCAAAGTGGACAAGATCAGCCGCGGTCAGTACCAGAAACAGGCCCGGCTGATCAGAGAGGCGCTGGGCAGGGAGCCGCTGTTCTTCTCCTCCCAAACCAAAGAAGGCCGGGAAGAAATCCTGGAGATCATCTGCCGGTTCGCCGGTTTGATATGAGAATCGTAAGGGTCCCTGTGCGCAGGCACAGCGGACCCCTTTTTTTCAACCCGCCTTGTACCTTGATTAAGCAGGATATCCACAATCTGCAAAGAATTACATTACAGGGCTGATGGGATTGGGGGGGTTTGGATGGAGCGGCAGAGAGCAGAGCAGCTCCAGACGATGACAGCTTATCTCACTGCTGCTGCGGCCCTGACCTTGGGCGTTCTTTTTTATGACGCCTCAGGCTGGAAAGACTGGCCCGTGCTGATCGGCCTGGCAGCAGTGTTTCTCTATCTGCAGACGATCATAGTGCGCATCGGCGAGCGCTCAGACTACTCGCTGGCCACAGCTTCGGTGCTTCCCATCGTGTATATCGGGGGCCCGACGCCGGCTATGATCATCTCCTGTTTGGCCGGGCTCACCGATGGGTTGGTGCACAAAAAGGGATGGACCCGGACGTTATTCAACGCGTCCCAGCTTCCCGCGGCAGCGTTTGTCAGCGGTGTTTTATACCGGTTCCTCCAAGCCCACCTGGGCAGCAGCGGGGTTTTTGGCCTGCTGGCCATGGTTGGCGGCGCAGTGGTGTACATGTTCATAAACATCGCGCTCGTCGCCCGTATGGTTGCTTTCTTCCGCCGGTCGAGCTGGTTGACTCAGATCAGCATGCTGCTGGCGCGAAGCCTCCGCAGCAGCTTGAGCAGCCTCCTCATGGGCATCGTGTTCACCTATTTTGTCAAGGCCTACGGTTTTTGGGGCGTCGTCGCCTTTGGCGTTTTGATGATCAACCTTTCCGACATGCTGAAGGCAGCCGTGGAAGTCAGCAGCGAGCGGGCCATGAGAAAAGAACTGGAAGAAGCTCTGCTCTGCGACGGGATGACCGGTGCGTTCAACTTCCGTTTTCTCAACAACTGGCTGCATGAACACACTGACACCGCCGAGACAATCCTGTTTGTTGACATCGACGACTTTTCCGCCTTTAACAATGAGTACGGGCACGCAGCTGGAGATAAGGCTTTGAAGATGCTCGTGGAGACCATCGCCCGCAGCGTCCGCCCGGAAGACAAGTTGGTCCGCTACGGCGGCGATGAGTTTGTGGTAATCCTTAAGGATGTGGGGCCTGAAGGGGGCGCCCGCATCGCGGAGCGCATCATGGCCAACCTTAAGGCTGTTAAGGAGGACGAATGGGGCAGGCCTGTAACTATCTCGGTGGGCATAGCTTCCAAGCCCATCCACACTTCCGATAGGCATCAACTGCTGCTCTTCTCCGACCAGGCCATGTATGCCGCAAAGGCTGCGGGCAAAAACGCCCTGCGGGTATGGACTCCGGAAGTTGCCCAGGCGGCCGCAGCTCTTGACGACCCCTCTTAGCTGGGCTGCGTGCCGAACGGAGGAGGGAAGCAAGATGAGCAGTGGTTTTGACTATGCAGCGCTTCTCGAAGAGGTCCTAAACGAATGCCGGTCTCAAGCAGAACGCGGCCAACTGGCGACTTACATCCCAGAGCTGAGGAAGGGAAATCCCCGGCATGCTGGGATCGCACTCCAGACGGCCACGGGCTTTTTTGAAGCCGGCGATACCCGCGTTGAGTTCACGCTGCAGAGCATTTCCAAGGTGCTCAGCCTTCTCGTGGCCATCGAAGAGCGGGGCCCTGAGGCGGTGTTTGCCAAGGTTGGCGCCGAACCCACGGGAGATCCGTTTAACAGCATAATGAAGCTGGAAATGGCCGAGCGCAAGCCACCCAATCCCATGATCAATGCCGGGGCCATCGCTGTCTGCTCGCTCATCCCCGGGTCATCGGTGGAAGAACGCTTCGCCCGCATCGCTGGTCTCCTTGAGAGGATCCTGGACCGCCCGGTGGCCATAGACGAGGCTGTATACCGATCCGAGAAGGAAACAGCTCACCGCAACAGGTCCTTAGCCCATTTCCTAAAAGATATCAACTGCTTGGAGGGTGACGTAGAAGAAGTTCTCGATCTCTATTTCCGCCAGTGCTCGATTTTGGTCAACTGTGCTGACCTAGCCCGCATAGGCATGTTCTTTGCTGCGAAGGGTATTAGTGGAGCAGGAACTCCGCTGGTATCAGCCCGGGCGGTCCGCCTGGTCTGCACGTTTATGGCGACCTGCGGCATGTATGACGGCTCAGGTGAGTTCGCCATCCAGGTTGGGATTCCCGCCAAGAGCGGAGTCTCCGGAGGGATTTTGGGTGCGGTTCCCGGCCGCTGCGGCGTGGCAACATTCGGACCTGCACTGGACCGCAAGGGCAACAGTGTAGTGGGTATCAGCATGTTAAAGCGCGTGTCGGAGATTCTCGACTTAAGCATCTTTTAGGGGAGAGTGCTATGGCAAAGGAGCGCGTCACATTTTCGACCAGGAGATTCCTGGTGGGCAGGGCTGGCCCATTCCCCCGCATTGTCTTCCGCGAACAGGTTATGCAGGCGCTGGACCGGTACTCTCACATGCACTCCATAGGCGAGCAGGGCGGTTTTCTCATTGGACAGAAGCAGGAGCTTAAGAGCGCAGAACAGTACGAAGTCATCATTGAGCGCTTTGTCCCCATCCCGCAGCGGAGCGGCGCCTCACGCCTGGTGATCACTCAGGAACATTATGACAACGTTCAGCGCGCCTTAGAGAGGAGCGGTGAAGGGGAGGAGATCGTCGGTTGGGCACACACGCATCCTGGGTTTGGGGTCTTTTTGTCCAATTTCGACAAGGAGCAGCACGAACGCTACTTTCCAGAGCCGTGGCAGATTGCCTATGTCATGGATAACCTCAGCGCTGAACGGGTGGTCTACCGTGTAGATAACGGTCAGTGGAAGCGCCTGCCGGGCTATTACATACTTCGCGATTTCGCTGAAAACGAGATCGGCATCACCGCCCCCCGTTCGACGGGGCCCTGGCTGCGCACGGTGCTTGCCGTGGTCCTGCTGGGCCTTTTGATCGTGGGCGGTACGTATGGTTACACCGTGGTGCGTGATCTCTACTTCAGCCCCGGCCCCGCAAAGGTTGCGGAGGAAACCACAGCGCAGAACGTCCAGCCGTCGCCGCCAACGCCGCAGGCACAGCAGGTGCCGCCGCCGCAGCAGACGCAGCAGACTCAACAGGCCCAGCAGACGTCCCAGGCGCAGATGCCCTCTGCTCAGACCCAGCAGGACAATCAGGCCAATGCGCCGGCTGCACAGGCCGTTACTGCACCGCCCGCTGAACCAAGGTACATGGAGTATGTGGTGAAGCGCGGAGACAGCCTGTGGTCAATCGCCAGGGATCTGTGGGGAGACCCCAGCCTTTACCAGGTGATTGTTGAGGAGAACGACCTGGCGAATCCGAGCATGCTCTCGGTGGGCATGGTTCTCCGCGTGCCTGTCGATCCTCGGAATAATGACTGAAAAATCAGACGCAGTGTTTTTCAATTCATAAAAATTGAGAATTTGAGCAGGACTTCCTCTGCCCGCCTCGAATATGGACTGTTACCGGGGAGGGTTTGAGGAGGTGCTCAGATTAAGAAGCTAGATCCTGTATACGTTCAATCGGCATTGGATTTTTTGGGGAAGGCTTGTGCGGGGCACCCTCACCTGCGCGTCAAGATCGCCATCGACTGCGTAACCAAGGGCTATGCCACCCACGAGCAGGTTGCGGAATTCGTCGGCCTAAGCACGGAGAACTGGAAGACATACTACGGGAATTTCCAGGAAGGGAACCTCAGCAGGATCCCCGAGGTTTTGAGATCTCTTGTTCCGGCCCGCGATCTCAGGTTCCTGACAGGTTTCACCGACGAACAGCTGAACATATTGGAACGTGCCCTGGATTCATCTCTGCAGGAGCGCCTGGAAGACCTGTTGGGAAGGGCTTTCTTGGTCTGGGAGTACCAGGTCAAACAGGAAAGGCTGTGTTCTGCAGCAGAAGCCAGAAGATGACAAAAGAAAGAGTCGAGGGACTCCGCGCTCCTCGACTCTTTCTTTTTCGCTGCTCTCAGCCATTGCGCCTTTCTGCAATCTCTTCCTGGATCCGGCCCAGGAACTCCTGGACATCCAGGGTGCCGAGATCGCCCTGGCGCCTGTGGCGCACTGCAACTTGGCCGCTTTCCTGTTCCTTTTTGCCAACTATGAGCATGTAGGGGATCTGCTGCAGTTGGGCCTCGCGGATCTTCTTGCCCATTTTCTCGTCCCGGCGATCTACCTCTACCCGGATCCCGGCGGCAAAGAGGCGATTGGCCACTTCATCGGCGTAGTCAAGGAGGGCATCGCTCACCGGGATCACTGCCACCTGCACCGGCGCCAGCCAGGTGGGCAGGGCGCCAGCGGTGTGTTCAATCAGGATAGCGATGAAACGCTCCAGGGCGCCGAAAATCACCCGGTGCAGCATGACTGGCCGCTTCCGTTCATTGTTTTCATCGATATACACCAGATCGAAGCGCTCCGGCATGGCAAAGTCCAGCTGGATGGTGGCACACTGCCAGGTCCGGCCCAGGCTGTCTTCCAGGTGGAAGTCAATCTTGGGCCCGTAGAAGGCGCCATCCCCTTCATTGACAACATACTCGACCCCTTTAGCTTCCAGGGCATGGCGCAGGGCGTCAGTGGCCTGTTCCCACATGGCATCGTCGCCGATGGCGTTTTCTGGTTTGGTGGAGAGCTCCACGTGGTACTTGAAGCCGAACACCTCGTAGACGTCATGCACGAAGTCGATGACCCCGATGATCTCATCCTGAATCTGGGAGGGCAGCATGAAGATGTGTGCATCATCCTGGGTGAAGGCCCGGATGCGCATCAGGCCGTGGAGAGTGCCGGACAGCTCATGGCGGTGCACCAAACCCATTTCGGCCATGCGCAGGGGCAGGTCCCGGTAGGAGTGGAGCTTGCGCCGGTACATCAACATGGCTCCCGGGCAGTTCATCGGCTTGATGGCAAAGGTCTGCTCGTCGATGGTGGAGAAGTACATGTTCTCCTTGTAGTTGTCCCAGTGGCCCGAGCGGTGCCACAGCTCTTCATGGAGCATGATGGGGGTCTTGATCTCCACATAACCCCGTTTGCGGTGCTCCTCCCGCCAAAAGGCTTCCAGCTCGTTGCGGAGCACCATGCCCTTGGGATGGAAGAAGGGGAAGCCAGGCCCTTCGTCTTGGATGCTGAACAGGTCGAGCTGTTTGCCCAAGATCCGGTGGTCACGCTTGGCCGCTTCCTCCAACATGCGCAGGTGCTGTTCCAGGTCGTCCTTCTTCAGGAAAGCGGTTCCGTAAATGCGCTGGAGCATCTGGCGCTTGGAATCGCCCCGCCAGTAGGCACCGGCAATGCTCTGCAGTTTGAAGTGCTTGACCTGAGAGGTCCTTTCCAGATGCGGTCCGCGGCAGAGGTCCACAAACTCACCCTGGCGGTAGATGCTCACGGTGCCGTCCAGTTCTTCCAACAGCTCCAGCTTGTAATCCTGGTGGAGATCGGAAAACAGAGCCACGGCGTCTTGGTTGCTGATCTCCTCCCGAACGATCGGCAGGTCTTCGGCGATGATCTTCTTCATCTCAGCCTCGATGGCTTCCAGGTCTTCAGGGGTGAATCTATGCTCCAGGTCAAAGTCGTAGTAAAAGCCGTTCTTGATCACCGGCCCGATGGCCATTTTCGTCCCTGGCCACAGCCTCAGCACTGCTTGGGCCATGACGTGGGCAGTCGTGTGGCGCAGAATCTCCTCGCGGTCGACTAGGGCCATGTTTTCTTCCATATCTTTCTCTCCTTTCTGGGAATATAAAAAACCTCATCCACATGGGACGAGGTTCTCGCGGTTCCACCCAATTTGATCGCGCCTATGCGGCCACGATCCGCTCATTCTGCAGGTAACGGCTGCTCCGGCACGGCTTACTCGTCTTTCAGCCGGCAACTCACAGGTGGTTTTCACCACGGCATCCCTGCGGGAGCTCTCAGCGGGCCACTCCCTTCTCTGTCAGGTAAGCAGAGGTTACTCTTCCTGATCATCGTCGTTGCAAATCTATTGTCTTTCAGCATACCCGCCCTGCCCGCGTTTGTCAAGGGGGTAAAGCAGGAGATCGGTGAAAACCGGAGAATTTGGTATGCTACTTTAGGCGAAGGAGGAAGAACTATGCTGATCGGCATAATCAGCGACACCCACGGCAGCACCCGCGCCTGGCTCGATGCTATAAACGGGCCCTTCAGGGGCGTGGAACAGATCTGGCACTGCGGCGATGTGCTGTATCACGGGGCACGCAATCCCCTGCCCGCAGGCTACAACACCCAGGAGCTCTTCGAGCTGATTAACTCATGCTCGATCCCAATCAAGGCCGTGAGGGGCAACTGCGACAGCGACGTGGACCAGATGGTCCTGGATATCGTCCTGCAGGATCCATACTTCATGGCTGAACTGCCCTTCGGAAGGGCGCTGGTCACCCACGGGCACCACTACGGTCCGGACATCATGGAGGCCATGATCCAGCGTTTCCAGATCACGCTCTGGGTCAGCGGCCATATCCATGAACCGGTTCTGCAGCGCCTTGGCGACACCATTTTCCTCAACCCTGGAAGCCCGGCTCTACCCAAGGGACGCGAACAGAGGCGCAGCGTGGCGCTGCTCACTGACACTTCCGTTGAGCTCCATGACCTGGACAAGGGGCAGGTCTTTGCAAGGCTCGACTTCTAGAGGCCGAGCTTTCTGTTCTGCTTCCGCCAGTAATTCCTGAACCACAGGCCGCCCCCGATGCGGCTGGCATTGGGCCTGCTGCGGGCCACGGTGCTCTGCACCAGCTCCTCTTCCCGCTTCCAGGCCTGTTTCACTATGGCTTCCCGCTGGCTGGGGTGAGCTCCACCAGCTTGCACGGCTTCAACAAGTGAAAGGAACTCCCTCTCGAGCTCAGCGGCCCGGCGGCGGTAAGTGGTGAGGTCTGCCACCTTGTTCTGGAGGATCAGACGGTGGAGTTCCTCCCGCAGCATCCAGAACTTGAGCGCATCCTCTTCTTGATTTTCCGTCCACAGGATGCTGCTTGCGGTGAACCAGTAAGGCTTGAAGATGGAGATACAGGGCGTGGAGCTGCCCGTGAGCCAGTAGGTATCGAGCTTGTCTGTGAGGTGGGCCACGTAACTGCCCGTTGTATGGTCTCCCACCAAGCCGCCCCCGTGCATGCACACGCTGCGCACTGAGGGAGTGGCAAAGGGGCCCGTCCTTTCCAACTTGGGCTCGTGGCTGCGCAGGATCTCCATCATCGTCTGCACGGTGATGCGCCCTTTTTCCTGCTCGAGCCTGCAGGAACTGGACTGTTCACGGTTTCCGGAACCGCTGAAGTGGGTGAACAGCCGGTTGCTGTAGCAGCGGGCGAAGTGGAAATCGTCTTTGGATCTGCACCACCCTCGAGAGATAGCGTACTCCACAAGCTCCGGATGGGCCAGGTCGAAGTCCCTGCCGATGCTGAGGCGGTTGGAGATGGCATAGACATCCTGTACCTTCTTGGCAGCCCAGAAGGGGCCCGCCGTTTCCAGCACCCATGCGGAGGTACGGTCTGCGATCAGAAACGAGTTGTGATAGACAAACCTCTTCTCGTAGCCGCAGTTGCCCCCCTGGCCGTGCTTGGCCAAGAGGCCTGTGATCAGGTGCACCGCTTCCAGGCTGGTCTTGCAGCGCTCCAAGGCCAGCCTGAGAAGATCCATGCCCAACAGGCTGGGCGGACCCTGCTTGACCTTGGTGAATACGGCCTCGTTGCCTATGTTCAGCCCGAATTCGTTGGCTCCCATCTCAGCCCCCCACATCCAGGACGGTTTAAGCAGGAGCACTTCATACGTCTCCGGAACTTGATCGATAGTAATGTAGGTGCACTTGAGCTGAGCCCCTTTGGGGTGCTTTTTTCTGGGAACATGGATGAGCAGGTGCGGTTCATTGGGCTGGCGGTCGCTGTTCTTGGCAAAGATCACGCTGCCGTCTTTTGTGGCGCTGCCCAAGGCCACCATGGTGTCGCACACGCAGATCAACTCCTCGCCATAGGTTCTGCTGCTTAATTCTCCCCGGGCTGTGGGGATCCTTTTTGTGCCTGCCGGATCACGGAACGAGGCTGAATATGTAAATAAGGGACGTAACGCTGCGCTAGCGACCGATAGCGGGCGAAAAACGCCCATAAACGGGGGAAGAATCCCTGGAAGGGCTTTGATCGGCGCTTCACAAAGGGCTATAGTGGTAGAGGTGGCAAGCGGTGTATCTTGCCTGATTTGTCGTTATCCGACGCAGCAGCTCGATGGAGGAATGAAGCAGGATGTTCTGGAGTCTGGCAGTCATACTTTTACCCTTAATATGCGCAGCGGCAGCAGCGAGAATTGACAAAAGACGTACGGAGTCGCTCCTAGCCATTTCAGCAGCCGCCCTGACTTTCTTGGGCAGCGCAGTGAACATGGTGTCGGTACGCGGCGGAGCTGTGTACACCTGGGGTATTGGAACCCAGGGTGTTCTCGGGTCTCTGCTGCGGCTCGATTCCCTATCTGGCCTGTTTTCTCTGTTCTGCTCGTTCGTCTGGCTGGCGGCGGGCATTTACATGCACGCCTACATGCGCCACGAAGACCACATCGCTTCTTTCTACAAATACTACCTGCTTACCCTGGGTGCGACCCAAGGGATCTTCCTGGCCGGCAACTTCATCGTGCTGCTTGTTTTCTTTGAAATCATGTCGGTTACTTCTGGCGCTTGGGTTACCTTCCACCATGACCAGGAAGCCGAGCGGGCTGGATCCATGTACCACCATCTCAGCCTAGCGGCCGGAGTGCTCATGGGTTTGGCTGTGATCCTCCTCTTCCTGTCCGGCGTTCAGCCCGTTGTAGGGTCGCCGGCTGTCAATCCGAGCCACCCGACACTCTTTATATGGGCAACTCTCTTCCTGCTGGCAGCCTTTGGAACCAAGGCAGGGATGTTCCCTCTCCACATCTGGCTGCCCAAAGCCCATCCAGTTGCTCCTACGCCCGCCAGTGCCCTCCTTTCGGGCATCCTGATCAAGACCGGTGCCTACGGCCTCATCCGCACGGGGCAGCTGGTGAACTGGGGACGGACTGATCTCGTACCCTGGGCCGGCACCCTGCTGGTTGTGGTGGGCAGCATCACCATGCTCCTTGGCGTCTGCCTGGCCCTGCTCCAAAGCAATGCCAAGAGGCTCCTGGCCTATCACAGCGTGAGCCAGATGGGCTACATCATCCTGGGCATCGGCGCAGCCATGTTTTTGAAAAACGACGGAGCGTTCGCCATCGCCGGAGCGGTCTTCCATTCGCTGAACCACGCCCTCTTTAAGTCCGCCCTCTTCTTCGGCGTCGGCATCATCATATTGGGAACGGGAGAACCGGACCTCTACAAGTTAGGCGGCCTGTGGAGGAAGTTCCCGCTGACAGGGATCATGATGCTCATCGCTGCCATGGGGATCACCGGCGTCCCTGGCTTGAACGGTTACATCAGCAAAACCCTGCTGCACCACGGTATCCTGGAAGCTGCCGCCACGGGCAGGCCCATCATGGTCTGGGCAGAGCGGATCTTTACGGTGGTGGGAGTGGGTACAACGGCCTCGTTTGTGAAACTGATCGGGCTGACCTTCTTCGGGAAGCAGAAGACTCCCGTTAAGTTCAACCGCGGTGAAGGCAGACCGCTGGCTGTGGCGATGCTCATGCTTTCCGTGGCCATGCTGCTGATCGGTACCATGCCCGAGTGGACCCTGGGCCTGTTAGTGGAGCCAGCGGCGGAGAGCTGCGGAACCGTCGATGTGGGCGTCCTGGGGCATGTCCATTTCTTCTCCTGGCCTGAGGTGCGGGGTATGCTCTTGACCCTCGCGGCCGGCTTTATCCTCTTCGCGGTTGGCATGAAGACACATCTCTTCCACATCCACCTGCCCGAATGGTTGAGCATCGACTGGGCAGTCCGCACCGCCTGCCGCAAAGTCCGCCAGGCATTCGCGCCATCAAGAGGCAAGTGAGGCAAGAAGCAAGAGGCAAGAAGCACGAGGCACGAAGCAAGAGGCAAGACGCAGGAGCTGCGTCGTGCCTCTTTTTTGTTAGCCTCTTCTTGCTTGCTGCCACTTGCCTCCTGCTTCCTGTTTCTTGATTTCTTGCCCCCGTTTCCGCAAACGGTTATACTAGGACTATAGGCTGTCGAGGAGAGGATCGTATGGCGATAGTTGAGCTGGAGAATGTCCACAAGATCTACTACTTGGGGAAGGCGGAAGTGCATGCTCTGCGGGGCGTCACCTTTGACATAGAAAGGGGCGATTTCGTCTCGATCGTGGGGCCATCGGGGTCGGGGAAGTCGACCATCCTCAACCTCATCGGCTGCATAGACCAGCCCACTTCTGGTACGGTCAGGATCAATGGGACGGCGACTGCCGGCCTCAGCGATCGCGAGCTGACAAACATGCGCCACAAGACGCTGGGATTCATCTTCCAGTCCTTCAACCTGATCCCCGTGCTGAATGTCTATGAGAACATAGAGTTTCCGCTGCTTCTGGGCCGGGATAGGCCTGGCAAAAAGGAGATGCGGGAGTGGATCGAATACTTAATCGAGGCCGTGGGGCTGGCCGATCACATGCATCATAGATCGAACGAACTCTCCGGCGGGCAGCGGCAGCGGGTGGCCATCGCCCGGGCTCTTGCCACGAAGCCCGAGATTGTCCTGGCCGATGAACCAACGGCCAACCTGGACTCCAAAACGGGGCACAGCATCCTCGAGCTGATGAAGAAGATGAATGCGGAGCTGAACACCACGTTCATCTTTTCCACGCATGACATGAACATCATGAGCGTGGCGGATCACGTGATCCGTTTGCTCGACGGTTTGGTAGTGGAAGACAGCAGGACCAAAGCCGCGGCAGGTGGCCGGCCATGAGGATCCTCCTGACCATTGCTTGGCGCAATGTGCGCCAGCAGAAGGTGAAAACGGCCATCATCGGCCTGATCATGGTCATCGGGATCATGGTGCTGGTGGTTGGCAACTCGTTTATGGATACGGCCGCGTCGGGCATCGAACGCTACTACATCAAGAATTACACGGGCCACCTGATGATCACGGGGAAAACCAAGGGCGCCCTGACTTTGTTCGGCTTTCAGGATCTGACGGCCCTGGAACAGCTCGTGCCTAGGATCCCAGACTATGCTGAGGTAGTGGAGTTTGCCAGGTCTCTGCCCTATGTGGAGGCGGTCAATCCCCAAGTTTCCGCCGCCGCGGTTGTGTCCAGGGGCGAACGGACTCTGGGAGCTACACAGCTGTTCGGGGTGGTCCCCGACCAGTACCAGTCCATGTTCCCAGACAACGTGGAGATCCTCGAAGGAGGCTTCTGGGGCCCCGGTGAGCAGGGCGTGCTTCTGAACAAGGCCGTGGCCGAGCTTCTGGAACAGGAGGTCGGCTTTACCTTCAGGCCCGGCGATAGGCTCCTGTTCACTTCCGCCAGCACCCAGACGGGCATGCGCATCCGGGAAGTGGAAATAACAGGCATCTTCCGCTTCAAGCAGTCCAATGTTCAGCTGGATATGGTCTCTTTGATGGATGTCTCTAACGTGCGGGCCCTGGCCGGAATGGTGGTGGGCTCCGCGGATCCGGCAGAACTCACCGGCGAAGAGCGAAACCTGTTAGGGGAGATCGATGAGGAGAACCTTTTCGGGTCTGCTGAATCACTCTTTGCCGAGGTTATTGTGGAAGAGCCGGCAGCAGCGGACGACGACTTCTGGTTTTCCCTTCTCGAGGGTACTCCAGCCGCGGAGGAAGCGACCGCGGAGGATACGGGAGCCTGGCACTTCCTGCTCATCCGCCTGAAAGATGAAAAGTATCTCAAGCAGGCAGAGGCTGACTTTGCTTCCTTCTTTGCCGAAAAGGGTATCGCCGCCCAAACCAGGGGCTGGCGCCAGGGGGCAGGGGCCATGGCCGAGCTGTCCTACGGGATCAAGAGCGTGTTCAACACGGTCGTCCTGATCATCGCCGTTGTGGCGGTGATCATCATCATGAACACCTTGGTGATCTCCATCACCGAGCGCATGAGCGAAATTGGGACTATGCGGGCCATCGGCGCCCAGAAGAGTTTCGTACGCCGCATGATCGTTCTGGAGACCATGCTCCTGTCCGGGATCTCCGGGCTGGTGGGCGTGGCCGCTGGCGGCCTGGTGCTCTTTATCCTAAACCGCATCGGGCTTAAGGCCACCAACGTGTTTTTTGAGATCATCTACGGAGGGCCGGAGCTCAGGCCGACGCTTTCCCTTTCCTCCGTTATTCTCTCCCTGGTGGTGATCGTGGCTGTCGGAGCCGTTTCGAGCGCCTATCCCACTGCCCTGGTCATGAGAACTTCGCCGCTCAAGGCTATGGAAAGCTCGAGGTGATCAGATGCTTACGCTAATGGTGGCATTCCGCAACATTTCCCGCCAGCGGAAGCGCAGTTTCCTCTTGTCGGGCGCCATAGCCTTCGGGATGCTGATTATCACGATCATCAACGCTCTAACCGGAGGCGTGGTGGAGAACATCAGAGATAACTTCGCCCATGCCTTGGGGGGCCATGTGTTCATCACAGGAAGGGAGTACAACCAGCGCGACCAGGTGGTCAACAAGATCCGCCCAGATGCGCGCCTGGATAGGCTGCTTGCGGACAACGCGGACCGAATCGCGGCTTTCACAAAGCGGAGCCAGGCACTTCCTTCGCTGATCTTCGGCTCCAAACAGACCATGCAGCTGGTCTACGGCGTGGACTTCCAGGAAGAAGACAAACTCTTGAACAGCCTGGTGCTGATCGATGGGTCGCTGCAGGATGTGTTCTCAGTGGAGAACGCAGCCATCCTGCCCCAGCCCGTGGCCGAGCGCCTGGGCGTCCACGTGGGAGAGACGGTGCTGATCAGGCTGGAGACCCTGACTGGGCAGCACAATGTGGGAGAGCTGCTGGTAGTTGCCTTTGTAGAAGACCAGGAACAGTTCGGGCTCTCTGCCGCCTATGTGAGCAGGGCATATCTGAACAGCCTGCTGGGCCTGGATCCGGGTGAATACCAGATCCTGAACTTGTTTTTGACCGACTTGAATTTGGCGGAGAGCTTCACCCGCACCTTCCGGGAAGGGCTCATGACCCCGGAGGAACAGGCGGAAGAGGAAAAAGAAGAGCAGGTTGAGGTCACCGTTTCCATAGGCGGGGTGCCCATTCAGCCCCAGACCGGGGAGCGGAGGATCGCCCGCTGGGCGGGTACGCGTTACCGGGTGATGAACATCAACCAGGTTATGGAACCTGTCGAGCTGGCCGTGGGGGTCCTGAACCGGGTAGGCCTCGTCATCTTTATTATCCTGCTCCTTGTGACCATGGTGGGCATCACCAACACCTTCCGGATGGTTCTCATCGAACGTACCAGGGAGATCGGTACGATGCGCGCTTTCGGCATGCACCGCAAGCAGGTGCAGCGGATCTTCCTCTGGGAAGCGGTGCTGCTCGGCCTGGTGGGCTGCGCAACCGGTCTTGCCCTTGCCGGCCTGCTTATCCTGGTGATAGGGAACTGGCGGCTCAACGTTGATCCGGCGCTGCAGTTCTTCCTGAGGAACGGGCGCATAACGTTCAAACTCTCCCTGGGCGACATCTTCCTGAACCTGTTCTTGGTCGTTTTGACCAGCCTGTTAGCTGCCTACTGGCCGGCGCGGGCCGCAGCCAAGCTCTCGCCGCTCAAGGCACTCAGTTCGCATACTTAGGAGGTTGCCATGAAGACAGTACGCTTCTTTGCCGCCGCTGTTCTCATCCTGATCGCAGCTTCTGTTACCGTTCAGGCCGATGATTTCAGCCAGATCCGGGCGATTTTGGAGAGAATCGATGCCCAGAGCCGCTTTTCCGACACAGACTTTTCCTGCCTCGCCACCTTGATCGTGGAAGACCCTGAGAAGGGTATCGAGAAGATGGCGGTCAGGCAGTTCAGGCGCGATGACGGTGAGCGCTATCTGCTCCTCATCCAGGAGCCGGTTACCCAGCGGGGCCAGGGATATCTCCTTGAGGGAGACAATCTCTGGTTCTACGACCCGTCCAGCCGCCAGTTTGCCCACACTTCGCTGAAGGAGACCTTCCAGGACTCCGATGCCCGCAACGCGGATTTTGGTAGCAGCAGCTATGCCACTTCCTATGATATCGAAGGCTATTTCGAAGGGACCCTCGGAAACTTTGAGGTGTACATTATCGAGCTGAAGGCTGTCGATGACAGCGTGCCCTTCCCGTACATCACTCTCTGGGTGACCAAGGATACCAATCTGGTGCTCAAGGCAGAGGAGTACAGCTTGACCCGCCGGCTGATGCGCTCGTCCCTCTTCACCAAGTATGCCAAGGTGGGCGAGGCGATCATCCCCGTGCAGATGGTTTTCGTCGATGAGCTTGTGGAAGGCAAGAAAACACAGGTCAGCCTGAGTGAGATTTCCGTGGCTCCCATACCCGATCACGTCTTTACCAAGGCGTATCTGGAGCGGGTGAACCGATAGCAGAAGGGCGAGGAGGGAGACTGTGATCAGGAAGATGATCTGGGGCGTCCTGCTTGTGCTCATGATGGCGGGTACAAGCTGGGCGGCGGATTTCGATGACTTCTTCATGGATGACCTGTTCGTGGACCTGGAGGTGGACGAGGGCGGTTTAGCGCCTGAGGAAGCGCTCCTTGTTCAAGAGCGCTTGGTGGTGGGGGGTAGCTACAGCCTTTCGTTCAACGCCTCCCGCATCTCTATTGAAAGCAGGGAGCCGAGCAGCCAGTGGAGGGGTGCCATGGGCGGCCAGCTTTACCTGGATGCCCGGCCCGACCCGAACTTCCGGGTGTTTGGCAAGGCCGGCCTGAACTACTCCCTCAGCGATGGCGGCGCTGATGTGCAGGTCAAGGTTCAGGAGCTTTTCGCCGACTTCAACTACGGCAACAAGGTCTTTTTTCGTGCCGGCAAGCAGAACGTGAAGTGGGGGGTCGGCTATTTTTACAGTCCTGCCGACATCATCAACATCGGGCGCATTGATCCTTTAGACCCGGAAGCGGAGCGGGAGGGCCCGGTTGCCCTAAAGGCCCACTATCCAAAGGGAAGCAACAATTATTACCTTTACACCCTCGTTGACAGCACCAAAGAAGACGTTAGGATTGCTTTTGCGCCAAAGATGGAGCTCGTTCTGGGGAAGAGCGAGTTAGGCCTGGGCGGCTTCTACAAACAGGATCAGGTGCCCCGCCTCATGGCCACCCTTTCCTCGTCCTTTGGCGATGTGGGGTTTTTCGGCGAGGCTGTGCTCAGCTTCGGCTCACAGCGGGGTTTTCTGGAACAGCGGGGTCCGCTCTATGAGATCGTGGAAAAGGAAGGGCTCTTCCTCCAGCTCACCGCGGGCGGCATGTACCGCTTCAGGGATAGGGAAGGGAATTTGGATCTCTCAGCGACCTTCCAGTACTATTTCAACGGCGAGGGTTACGGCGATCAAGAGGGGATCAAAAAGGTGCGCCAAGCTCGGCTCAAGGGCGAGCTGCCGCCGGTGCTCAACCCCCAGAAACTGGGCACCCTTGCTTTGACAGGCAGCGGGCGGCACTATGCCGCAGGAAGCCTTTCATGGAACAGCATCCTCGGTTCCAAGCTCTCTGCTTCGATGCTCGTGCAGGCCAATCTGTCCGATCAGTCGGGGATAGTCTACGCGGTGCTGCGCCTGCCCGAGTGGCACAAGCTCTCACCAAGCATTGGGGTCAGCACTAACTTCGGGCCGTCTGGCAGCGAGTTTGGCGGCACCGGCCGCACCGTGACAGTGTTCGCTGCTGTAAGCATCAGCGGAGCCTTCTGAGAACGGCAGAAAAAGCGCCCTCCTCCTGAGTGGAGCAGGGCGCTTTTTTTAGCCTTGCGGACTTGATAGGGACACGCTCACTTCAAACGTGCCGATTGGGGTTATGAGCGGGACCACGATGGCTTTTTCGGTAGCCATGGAAAGGGAACCCTGTGTGCCTATAAAGACCTGGGGTGGGGAGATCTGGCAGGCCAGCGAACTGCTTGCAAGCATCGTGACGGCATTGCCGCTGATAATATTGGCCACTTCTCCCAGGGCCGAGCAGACAAAGGCGTCAAGCTTGCTCATGGGCATACCCGCCATGGTGGTCACCATCTCCAGGGCCATCTCCTTCGGGAAGCTGTAGAGCAGGGAACCCCGCAGATCCCCAGTAACGCCGATCACCACGTTGGCCTCGCTCACCGGCGCAAGCTCTTCCACGGCCCTGAGCTGCCCCCTCTGCACGTCGAGGTTGAGCATGATCCTGAACACATCGAGAGTGGCCTTGTAGAATGGGTTTATGTACTCGACTTTCATTGCTGCCCTCCTTGCGACCGGATGAACTCGCCGATCCTCTGGTCCTCTCTACCCACGTGCATGATCAACCAGGTCATGACTCTGGCGGCGAACTCCTGCACCTTTTCTTCGTCAAATCCTTCCTCTTCGACTCTCTGTGCAAACTGCCGGATTTCCTCCCTGAAAGCGGCATGGACGGCAGCGTGCTTCTCCAGGCCAGGATAGCCGATCTCCCTCTGCAGTGCTTCTTCATCGTTAAAGTGGATAACCACATACTCCTTCATGAACTCCAGCGTGGCCTGAACCTGGTCCAACCGTTCTTCCCAGGCTCCTTCTTCCTGCACAGCACGGATGAAGCTGGCCACCCTGTCGAAAAGCTCATGGTGTTGGGAATCGATCAGCTCTGACCCGATCCGGTAATGCTCTTTCCACATTTCGGCGCCTCACTCCTTTGTCCCCCGTATTCGGCACACTCTCCTGATAATCCTCCCCCAGGCAGAAGCCCGGATCTAAGTGATTTTCGGCACAGGTGGACAGTGGGTGGAGGGATAACGGTGCCCGACCAGAATAATGGAAGGGAAGGATTGGTTGGAAGGAGGGATGGTCATGAAGCTTAAGATCTACGGGCCGGAAGTGCCCAACATCCCCTGGGAAGAACGTCCCCCAGGCAGTGGAGAGGTGCTCTGGCGCTATTCAAAAAACCCGGTCATACCAAGGAATCTCATCCCCTGCGCCAACAGCATTTTCAACAGCGCAGTGGTGCCCTATCAAGGGGAGTTCCGTGGCGTGTTCCGGGTGGACAACAGGGCAAGGGAGATGTGCCTCCACTCCGGACGGAGCCGAGATGGCCTGAACTGGGAGCTTGACCCTGAGCCGATCGCTTTCATCTGCGGGATCGATGAGCTTAAGCCCTTTGCCTATGGCTACGACCCGCGGGTGACCTGGATCGAAGACCGTTATTACGTCACCTGGTGCAACTGGTATCACGGTCCCACCATCGGTGCAGCGTACACCTTCGACTTCGAGAAGTTCTACCAACTGGAGAATGCTTTTCTGCCGTTCAACCGCAACGGGGTGCTCTTTCCCCGAAGGATCAACGGCAACTACGCGATGCTCTCCCGGCCCAGCGACAACGGCCACACGCCTTTTGGCGACATCTTCTACAGCGAAAGCCCCGATCTGACCTATTGGGGACGGCACCGCTTTGTCATGGCCACTGCCGGGGGCTGGCAGTCCACCAAGATTGGTGCAGGTCCGGTGCCCATCGAGACAAGCGAAGGCTGGCTGTTGATCTACCACGGGGTGCTCACATCCTGCAACGGCTTCGTCTACAGCGCCGGGGCGGCCCTGCTCGATCTGGACCAGCCCTGGAAGGTGATCGCCCGCACCAGGCCGTACATCATCTCGCCGCAGACCTACTACGAGTGCGTGGGAGATGTGCCAAATGTGGTGTTCCCCTGTGCAGCGCTGGTGGACAGCGCCACAGGCAGGCTCGCCCTCTATTACGGAGGAGCAGATACTGTGGTGGCGGTGGCTTTCGGGTATGTGCAGGAGCTCGTGCAGTTTGTCAAGGATAACTCAATGATATAGGAGGGAGCTAGATGCAGAACTTCACCTTTTCCAACATCACCAAGATCGTTTTCGGCAGGGGAGTTGAGGAGCGGGTTGGCAGGGAAGCGGCCCAGTATGGGCGGAAGGTGCTCCTGCACTACGGCGGCGGGCACATTGTGCGCTCCGGACTGAAGGCCCGGGTTGAGGCCTCTCTGCGGGAAGCTGGGCTTGAGATCATCGAACTGGGCGGCGTTCAGCCCAACCCGAGGTTGAGTTTGGTTAAAGAGGGCATTGAGCTGGTGCGCAGGGAAGGGATCGACCTGATCCTAGCCGTCGGCGGCGGCAGCGTGATCGACTCGGCTAAGGCCATCGCCATCGGGGTGCCCTATGATGGGGATGTATGGGACTTCTTCGCAGGCAGAGCCCAAGCAGAAGAAAGCCTGCCTCTTGGCGTGGTTCTGACCATACCAGCGGCGGGAAGCGAGTCAAGCCCCAGCGCGGTGATCACCAACGAGGATGGCTGGTTGAAGCGTGGCTACACCGCCATTGTCATGCGTCCCAAATTCGCTCTCCTCAATCCAGAGCTCACTTTCAGCCTGCCGGCGTACCAAACCGCCTGCGGCGTTGCTGATATGACCGCCCACATCCTGGAGCGCTATTTCACCAATGAGCCCGATGTCGGCTTCAGCGACCAGCTCTGCGAGGCGGCTCTGCGGGGCATCATCCAGGAAGCTCCCCGGGCCATCGCCGAACCCGAGGACTACGGGGCGAGAGCGAACATCATGTGGGCTGGAACCGTTGCCCACAACGACCTTTTGGGCATGGGCAGGATCGAAGACTGGGCCTCCCATGGTATCGAGCATGAGCTGAGTGCCATCTACGACACAGCCCACGGTGCTGGCCTGGCCATCGTCTTCCCGGCCTGGATGAAGTATGTGTACAAGCACAACCCTGCCCGGTTTGTCCAGTTCGCGGTGCGGGTGTTCGGCGTGGAACAGGATTTCTTCAACCCAGAGCGGACTATCCTGGAAGGAATCCGGTGCCTCGAGGAGTTCTTCCGCCGGATCGGTCTGCCGGTGCGGCTGCAGGAGGCGGACATTCCCGCTGACCGTTTGGAGGAGATGGCAGCAAAGGCCACCGCAGACGGGCCACTGGGCAGCTTCGTGCCCCTCGAGAAGGACGACGTACTGGCCATCTACCAGCTGGCCAACGCCTAAAGGCGCCTGAGCACGGTGATGGGGCGGACGATTTCGCCCCGTCCTTCCCCAAGGGGTTCCTGGAGATTCCAGTCGTTCCACCAGCCGAGCAGCTCAAAGCGGTGCAGCTTCGTTGCGGCCAGGACGAACTCCTGGGGGAAGATCGCCCTCCGCAGCCCGCGGTGGAGAAGTGTGCGCTGCTGCCCTTTGTCCTGGATGGTGAAGAGGATGTTTTCTTCGTAGAGCTGCTCCGCGGCATTGTGCACCCTGGTGGTGTAGCGGGTGGTGACCGTGATGCCCTGGCGGCGCTGGACCCAGCTGTCCCTGGTGCCGCTGAGGGGCTCAAAGTCGATGCACCAGTCGAGGAAGTACAGGCCGCCGGGCTTCAAACCGGCCTCGGCGGCGGTGAAATGGCTGAGCAGGTCTTCTGTGCTCTGCACGTAAAGCGAACCCATCATGATATAGAGAAAGTCTGCAGGTTCATCGAGCTTGAAGTCTTTGAGATCAGCTAGAACGAACTTGGGGTCGTGTCCTTCTCTTGCAGCCTTCTCCCGGGCGTACTCGATCATGGTGGGGTTGAGATCGAGGCCCCAATACTCGTAACCGCGGCTGATCAGCTCCAGCATGTGGGGGCTGTTGCCGCAGGCCAGCTCCAAGACGGTCTTCACGGGAATCTTGGAGTACTTGGCGATCGCCTCTTCCATTGTGTCGACTTCCGCCGGGATGTCGCGGTAAGAGAAGGCGATCTCATAGTAATGAGGATAGCTGTAGATACTGTCCAAGCGATCACCTTTTTCTGAACATGAAACGGAGGAAGTGCCTATGAGTCAAGCGACAGCCGTCTTTGGCGGGGGCTGCTTCTGGTGCCTGGAGGCCATTTTCAGCGAGCTCAAGGGAGTCCTGGAAGTCCTCCCTGGCTACAGCGGCGGCCATGTGGAAAACCCCACCTATGAGCAGGTGTGCACGGACAAGACCGGACACGCCGAAGTTGTGCAGATTTCGTACGATCCGGATGAGATCAGTTATGAGGACCTGCTGCGCATCTTCTTCAGCACCCATGATCCTACCACCCTCAACCGCCAGGGTGAGGATGTGGGTACGCAGTACCGTTCAGTGGTCTTCTACGGCAGCGAAGCCGAGCGCCAGGCTGCCGAGAGGATCAAAGAAGAAATGGCGCCGCTGTGGGAGGATCCGATCGTCACCGAGATCGTTCCCCTGGAGAGGTTCTGGCCGGCGGAAGACTACCACCGCAACTACTTCCGGCTCCATCCTGAGAAGACCTACTGCAGCCTGGTCATCGCGCCAAAGGTGGCCAAGTTCCGCAAGAACTTCGCGGAGAGGCTGAAGGCCCGCTGACCCTAGAGGCGAACCGACTGGGGAAACTTCATGGTTGCGAAGTAGTCGTCCACAGTTTCCGCACGGCGGATCAGCTCGGCTGAGCCGTCGGTGCGCAGCAGGATTTCCGCTGAGCGCAGGCGGCCGTTGTAGTTGTAGCCCATGGAGTAACCGTGGGCGCCCGTGTCGTGGATGATCACCAGATCTCCCAGTTCGATCTGGGGAAGCGGCCGGTCGATGGCGAACTTGTCGTTGTTTTCGCAGAGGCCCCCAACCACGTCGTAGATGTGGTCATGGGGGTCATCTTCTTTGCCCGCCACTGTGATGTGATGGTAGGCCCTGTAGATCGCGGGGCGCATCAGATCGGCAGCGCAGGCATCAAGGCCGATGTAGCTTTTGTGCGTCTCCTTGCGGCGGATCGCCGTGGCCACGAGGTGGCCGTAGGGGGCGAGCATATAACGGCCGAGTTCGGTGACAACGGCCGCGCTGCCCAAGCCAGCAGGGGCCAAGATCTCTTCAAAGGCCCTGCGCACTCCTGCGCTTACGGCGGAGATGTCGACCGGCTTTTGATCCGGCCGGTAGGGGATGCCCAGGCCTCCGGAGAGGTTGATGAAGGTGAAGCGGGCGCCGGTCTCTTGGTGCAGCTCGGCCACTACTTGGAACAGAGTCCTGGCCAGAGCTGGGTAGTAGTCATTGGTCACGGCATTGCTCACCAGGAAGGCGTGGATCCCGAATTCTTCAACACCGAGCTGGAGCAGGGCCCGCACCGCTTCCGTGAGCTGCGAGCGGGTCATGCCGAACTTTGCCTCCGCGGGAGTGTCCATGATGCTGTTGCTCACAACGAAGGTGCCGCCCGGGTTGTAGCGCAGGCACAGTTTTTTGGGAATGCTGGGAAGCTGGGCGATATACTCCACATCGGTTACGTCGTCGAGGTTGATGATCGCTCCCAGCCGGTGGGCGAGGAGGAAGCTCTCGAAGGGAGTCATGTTTGACGAGAACATGATTTCTTCCCCCTTAAAGCCCATGGCCTCGGCCAGAAGCAGCTCGGTGGAGGTGGCACAGTCCACCCCGCAGCCTTCTTCTTTGAGGATGTTCAAGATGACCGGGTTTGGGTTAGCCTTGACCGCGAAATACTCTTTGAAGCCAGGGTTCCAGGCAAAGGCCTGCTGAAGCTGGCGGGCGTTCTCGCGGATGCCGCGCTCATCATAGAGGTGAAAGGGGGTAGGGAACTCTGCTGCAATTTCGCGCAGGCGCTGCGCACTGGCAAATGGTCTCTTCATTGGAACCTCCGCTGCTGTAGGGTTGAATGAAGACAACCCAACCCAAGGGGTTGGGCTGTTCGGTGGGGAGAGGCATCAGAGACTGATGGCCACCTCCAAAGCGATCTCAATCATGCTGGTGAAGCCTACCTGGCGCTCCTGAGGTGACAGTTCGCGGTGAGTGTACACTTCATCGGAGATGGTGAGCATGCAGAGGGCATTCTTCTTTGCCTTGGCAGCATTCATGTAGAGAGCGGCAGCTTCCATCTCCACCGCCAAGACGCCCATTTCCTTCCAGGCATCCGGCAGGCCGTAGAGATTGTAGAACAAATCGGAGGACAGAACATTGCCGACAAAGAAGCGCTGTCCCTTGGCCTCCGCGATCGCGACAGCCGTTTTCAGCAGCTCCCAAGAAGCTGTAGGGGCGTATGTGCCCGGAAGCTTGTACTGGTAGGCGTAGTTCGAGTCCGTGCAGGCACCCATGGCCAGAACCAGGTCGTTGATCTTCACATCATCGCGGATCGCCCCGGCCGAACCGATGCGGATAATATTGTCCACATCATACATGTTGAAAAGCTCATAGGAGTAGATCCCGATGGATGGCATACCCATGCCGCTGCCCTGGACAGAGACTGGTTTGCCCTTGTAAAGGCCTGTAAAGCCGTACATGCCGCGGACTTCATTATAACATTTTATATCCTCCAGGTAGGTTTCTGCAACAAATTTCGCCCGCAGGGGGTCTCCAGGCATCAGCACGGTCTTGGCAATGTCGCCGGGTCTGGCCGCGTTGTGCGTTGTGGTCATGTTAGTTTCCTCCTTAAGGTGTCTTCACTTACTATACTTTGACAAAAGGGGACGCTCTTCCTCCAGCGGTTCGGCGCCAGGGAAGCCGAGCAGCATATCCTGTTACAAGCATACTGCAGAGGAGGGAGAGCAATGGCAGCAACCCATATGGTCCAGCCGGGCGATACCTTGTGGGGGATCAGCCGGTTGTATGGCGTGAACTTGGATGATCTGCGTGCGGCGAACAACCTGACGGCGGATGTGATCTATCCCGGGCAGGAGCTGGTCATCCCCCTGGCCGAGGACGAACCGCAGGAAATCGTACCCACGGCCACCCTGCCTTCGGTGGAGGGAGGCTTCGATCTGCCGGAAGGAAGCTACACCCCCCAGGATCTGGCCGACCTGGAACTGCTGGCCCGCCTTGTCTACGCAGAAGCACGGGGCGAGCCCTACCAGGGCCAGGTAGCCGTGGCCGCGGTGGTGCTGAACAGGGTGAGACATCCCCAGTTCCCCGACACCGTGGCCGGGGTGGTGTATCAACCGCGGCAGTTTGAACCGGTGTCAAACGGCTCCATCAACATGATGCCAAATAACCGGGCGTACGAAGCGGCGCTGGAGGCCTGGCAGGGGGCAGATCCAACAGATGGAGCTCTGTTCTTCTGGAACCCGCACAAGGTTTCTCCGACCAGCTGGGTCTGGTCCCGCCCCATCACGCTCCAGATCGGCAACCACGTGTTTGGTTGAAAGGCAAAAAGAGAGAGCCCAACGTGTTCGCGTTGGGCTCCCGCAGCTAAACGGAGCGTTTGGTAGATGTGGTGATACCATCCGCCACTAGTTTCTTGGCCACTCATACCAGCAGGTCAGGCACAGCCAAGAGTTACGACCGGCGCCGCGGCCAATCGCAAAGACCGGACCCGTGCAAAGAGAAACCCTCGTGCAAGCACGAGGGTGTCAACGAACTATCTTGTCTTACCGGCCTTCAGCCATGCGCTTGTAGAGCTCGTAGCGGCGGCGCACATCGTCTTCCGCCTGCTTGAAGAGCTGTTCAGCCAGCTCTGGGAACTGACGGGTCAGGCGAGCGTAGCGCACCTGGCTCATGAGATACTGGCGGAACTGCTCGTAGTCGGGCTCCTTGGAGTCAAGCTGGAACGGATTCTGGCCCTCTTCCTCTTTGCGAGGATCGTAACGGTAGAGGTTCCAGTAGCCGCACTCAACAGCCCGCTTGCTCTCTTCCACGCTCTTGCTCATGTCGATACCGTGGTTGATGCACGGAGCGTAGGCGATGATCAGCGATGGCCCGTCGTAGCTCTCAGCTTCGATCATGGCCCGCAGCAGCTGGTTGCGGTTGGCGCCCATGGCCACGGTGGCTACGTAGACATAACCGTAGGAGATGGCCATCAGGCCCAGATCCTTCTTGCGGGTGCGCTTCCCGGAGAAGGCAAACTGGGCCACGGCACCGGTTGGTGTGGACTTGGAAGCCTGACCACCCGTGTTGGAGTAGACTTCGGTATCCAGAACCAGCACGTTTACATTCTCTCCGGAGGCCAGCACATGGTCCAGGCCGCCGTAGCCGATGTCGTAGGCCCAGCCGTCGCCGCCGATGATCCAGACCGACTTCTTGACCAGGATGTCGGAGTTGGCATCGATGGCTTCAAGCACTTCCTTCAGATCGCCCGAGGAGGCTGCGATGGCTGCCGGCAGGAGCTCCTTAATGCGCGCGGCCGTGGTCTTGGTGACCTCGGGATCGTTGATGTTGTCGATCCACAGCTGGAAGGCTTCCTTCAGATCCGCCGGGATGTCTTGGCTTAAGAGGCCAGCCATCCATTCAGCGATCTGGCTTCTGCGGGCGCCCATGGCCAGATTGATACCGAAACCGAACTCGGCGTTGTCCTCAAACAGGGAGTTAGCCCAGCTCGGCCCCTGCCCGAACTCATTCTTGGCATAGGGGCAGGTGGGGGCGCTGCCGCCGTAGATGGAGGAGCAGCCGGTAGCGTTGGCAATGACCATTCTGTCGCCGAAGAGCTGGGTAGCCAGCTTGATGTAGGCGGTCTCGCCGCAGCCGGCACAGGCTCCGGAGAACTCGAAGAGCGGCTGTCTGAACTGGCTGCCCTTGACGTTGTTGGCCGGAACATGGGCACCGCGGTTCGGCAGGCTCATGGCAAAGGTCCAGTTCTCATGCTGAACTTCGGCATGCTCGTGGAGCGGCTCCATAACCAGGGCTTTCTCCTTGGCCGGGCAGACCTGGGCACAGTTGCCGCAGCCGGTGCAGTCCAGGGGTGAAATCTGGATGCGGTACTGCAGCCCTGCCAGCTCTTTTCCGGTGGCCTTGAGGGTGACGAAGGACTCAGGAGCACCTGCCAGGTCTTCCTCTGTCGCCAGGAACGGACGGATGACCGCATGGGGGCAGACGAAGGAACACTGGTTGCACTGGATGCAGTTTTCAGGGATCCACTTGGGTACGTTGATGGCGATGCCGCGCTTTTCGTAAGCGGTGGTGCCGGTGGGCATCAGGCCATCAGGCGTAAAGGCGCTGACCGGCAGCTCATTGCCCTTGAGGGCTTGGATCGGACGGACCACATTGTCCACAAAGGGGATGGTCTCCGCTGCAGGCGCTGCCTCATCTTCCGCTTCAGCCCAGCTTGCCGGATAGTCAACCTTGACCAGGTGGGAGACGGCCTGATCCACAGCGGCGTAGTTCATCTGGACGATCTTCTCGCCCTTCTCGCCATAGGTCTTGTAGATGGCCTCTTTGATGTACCTGATGGCGTCTTCCGCAGGAATGACGTTTGCGATCTGGAAGAAGGCGGTCTGCAGGATGGTGTTGATCCTGCCGCCAAGGCCGATCTCAGCAGCGATCTTCACAGCGTCGATGTTGTAGAAGCGCAGCTTCTTGCGGGCTATGGTGCGCCTGAGGGAAGCCGGCAGCTCCTTCTCCATCTCTTCCACACTCCACGGAGAGTTGAGCAGGAAAACGCCACCCTCCTTGATGCCGTCCAGGAGGTCGTAGGCCTTCACGTACGAAGGTTTGTGGCATGCGATGAAGTCAGCTTGGTTGACCAGGTAAGGTGCCCTGATGGGGCTCTTGCCGAAACGCAGGTGGGAAATGGTCAAGCCGCCGGACTTCTTTGAGTCGTACTCATAGTAACCCTGGGCGTACATATCTGTGTGGTCGCCGATGATCTTGATGCTGTTCTGGTTGGCGCCGACCGTTCCGTCGGAACCGAAGCCGTAGAACTTGCAGCTGATCAGATCCTGCGGGGCGATATTCAGCTCTTCTTTGACTTCCAGGGAGGTGAAAGTGACATCGTCAATGATGCCCACCGTGAAGTGGTTCTTCGGCTCATCCTGGGCCAGGTTGTCGAAGACGGCCTTGACCATGGACGGTGTAAACTCCTTGGAGCTCAGGCCGTAGCGGCCGCCGAAGACTTCAATGTCGGTACGCCCGGTTTCGGTGAGGGCGCCCACCACATCGAGGTAAAGCGGCTCGCCAAGTGCCCCCGGCTCCTTGCAGCGGTCGAGAACGGCGATGCGCTTGACCGATTTGGGAACAGCCTGAGCAAAGAGCTCAGTGGCGAAGGGCCTGTACAGGCGGACCTTGATGAGGCCCAGCTTCGCGCCGCGGGCGTTGAGGTACTTGACTGTCTCTTCGATAGTCTCGCAGCTGGAGCCCATGGAGACGATAATGTGTTCGGCATCTTCAGCGCCGACATAGTCAAAGGGCTTGTAGGAACGCCCGGTGAGCGCAGCCACCTGGTTCATGGCTTCGATGACGTAGTCAGTCACAGCCAGGTAGTAGGGGTTGGCAGCTTCGCGGCCCTGGAAGAAGATGTCCGGGTTTTGAGCGGTTCCCCTGAGTTCGGGGTGCTCAGAGTTGATGCCGCGGGCGCGGAAAGCGGCCACAGCTTCCATGTCTACCAGCTTGGCCATCTCGTCGTAGTCGAGAAGCTCGATCTTCTGGTACTCGTGGGAGGTTCTGAAACCATCGAAAAAGTGGAGGAAGGGAACGCGGCTCTTGATGGCGGTCAGGTGAGCCACCAGGGCCAGGTCCTGCACTTCCTGGACAGAGCCGGAGGAAAGCATTGCAAAGCCGGTCTGCCTTGCGGCCATCACGTCAGAATGGTCGCCGAAAATGGAAAGGGCGTGGGTTGCCACTGTGCGGGCGGAAACGTGGAAAACGCCCGGCAGGAGCTCGCCTGCGATTTTGTACATGTTAGGGATCATCAACAGGAGGCCTTGAGACGCGGTAAAGGTTGAGGTCAGCGCCCCGCCAACCAGTGATCCGTGGACAGCTCCCGCTGCGCCCGCTTCGGACTGCATCTCTACAACGCGTACAGGGTGCCCGAAGATGTTCTTCTGGCCATGGGCGGCCCACTCATCGCAGTACTCGCCCATGTTAGACGATGGTGTAATGGGATAGATCGCAGCTACGTCGCTGAAGGCGTACGCCACATGCGCTGCTGCGAAGTTCCCATTAACGGTCATCTTGCGCATAAGCTTATGATTCCTCCTTACAAATGGTATTGAAAGCAAAGCCTGCAGAACCTGGTGCTCATCCCGGCCACATGTGACGGCGCTCACAAGGTCAGGCATTTTTCCCTGCAAACAGTTCTCCATATGGACTGGGATTCCTCCACACATTATATACTTAATGTCCGGGGGCGTCAAACGAGGCGGAGACCAGCGGATTGACGCAAAAGGGCTGCAGCGCTGCGGATTCGGAAGCCTTGTTTCAGCGTCCAAGGAGCCTGGCAGCTGTCGCAAGGCACAGGCAGCAGGTGAGGCCCAGGGCGGTGGGAAGCACCGCGGCAAGAAGGGTCCACTTGGCGCTCCCCGTTTCCTTATTGATCGTGAGGAGGGTGGTGGCACAGGGCCAGTGGAACACGGCAAAGACCATGAAGTTGAGGGCGGTCAGCCAGGTCCACCCATTGGCCGCCAGGATGGCCTGCAGAGAAGCCAGGTTATCCACCTGAAGCATGGAGCCAGCTCCCAGGTAGCCCATGAGCAGGATGGGTAGGACTGTCTCATTCGCGGGAAGGCCGAGGACAAAAGCGAGCAGGATCATACCGTCCAGGCCTACGGCGCGCCCCAGGGGATCCAGCCAGCCGGCCATGCGAACGAGCAGAGAACTGTCCCCCAAGCTGATGTTGGCGAGAAGCCAGGTGATCAGTCCGCAGGGAGCGGCCACCACCACTGCCCGCGAGAGCACCCTGAGGGTGCGGTCGAGAAAGGAGCGCATCAGGACTGCTCCCGCCCGGGGCAGACGGTACGGCGGGAGTTCTAGGATAAAGAAGGAAGGTTCTCCCCGAAGCACGGTGGCTGTGAGCAGTCTGGAGACAAGAAGAGTGGCCAGAACGCTGATGGTGATGGCGCTGAGCACCACAAGGGAAGAGGCCAGCCCGCCGCTGAGATCTGGCGCTGCCCAGGATGCTGCGGCAGCGCCCATGACTATCAAGACGGGAAACCGACCGTTGCAGGGCACAAGGTTGTTCGTGAGGATCGCCACTAGGCGCTCCCGGGGCGAATCAATGATCCTCGCCGCGGTTACTCCAGCGGCATTGCAGCCAAACCCCATAGCCATGGTCAGGGCCTGTTTGCCGTGGGCGCCGGCGCGTTCGAAAAAGCGGTCCAGGTTGAACGCCAGGCGGGGCAGCAGGCCGAAGTCCTCCAGCAGGGTGAAGAGGGGAAAGAAGATGGCCATGGGAGGAAGCATCACCGATACCACCCAGGCCAGGCCGCGGTACATACCCAGAACGAGAGGATCGTGCAGCCAGGGCGGGAAGCCCAGCCAGTTCAGGAGCTGGGAGAGGTACTCCTCGCCGCGAAACAGGACCGCGGCGAGCAGCCGCGAGGGATAGCCGGCTCCGGCGATGGTGATCCAGAGAGCTCCCGCCAGCAGCGCGAGCATGATGGGTATGCCCCCGGCCGGAGAGAGGATCAGCTCATCGAGGCGGCCAGTGAAGCCGGGCCTGCCGCGGGGAGCATCAGCGATCACCTTAGAAGCGATTTCTTCCGCCCGCCGGTAGCGGGAGGCTGCCGGCTGATCAGGATCCGCGGGGAGCGGCCGGGGGAAGGCCTGCGGCTGCCCCTGGATCAGGCCGATCACAGCCTCTTTCAGAGCCTCCAGGCCTTCGCCTCGGGCGGCAGCGGTGGGCACCACCGGGATGCCCAGCTCTTCCTGGAGCCTCTGTGTGTCAAGGCGCAGGTTGCGGCGCCTGGCCTCGTCCATCAGATTCAGGCAGAGGACAGCCCGGGGCGTGAGCTCCAAGACCTGCAGGGCTAGGTGCAGGCTGCGTTCCAGGCAGGTAGCATCTGCCACGATCACCACGGCGTCGGCAACGCCTGAGGCCAGGAAAGCCCGGGCAGCTTCTTCTTCCGGAGAACAGGGAGTGAGGGAATAGGTGCCGGGCAGGTCCACTACTTCCACGCTGAAGCCCCCGTGGTGGAAGTACCCCTTCTTCAGTTCCACAGTCTTGCCCGCCCAGTTGCCCGTATGCTGCTTGAGGCCCGTAAGGGCGTTGAAGACTGTGCTCTTTCCGGTGTTGGGATTGCCGGCAAGAGCTACGAGCGGGCCCGTTTTCATCGGTACTCCTCCTCTGCCCGGATCAGGATCTGAGCCGCCGCGGCGCGCCGCAGGGCAAAGACGGACCCCCGCACGCGGTAGGCGGCAAGCCTTCCACCTGCGCCAACAAACTGGACCTGGACGCAGGTGCCCGGCACCAGCCCCAGGTCCAAAAGCCTCTGCCGCAGCACTCCTTCTGCGGCCAGGGCTTCAACAATACCCTGCTGGCCGCGGTCAAGATCCGCCAAAGTCACAGCTCCACTTCTCCTCCCCGGCTCGCTTTTTTAGAGTATGAAAGTGTGCTTCTTTGGTGCCTCCAACTCTGCGCGGGAAGGAGGAAACAGGGTTTTGACCGGGAAACGAGAATGAATAGGGGATAATGATGGCAAGGAGCAGGGGTCTATGGATCTAGATGCACTCAGAGAGCTGGCACAACGGAGCATGGGCAAGCGCCGGACCCATGCTGAGCGGGAACTAGGTTTTGTCTACTACCACGGCCAGCGCGTCGCCGAAATCGCACTTCAGCTGCGGAAATTGATCTTCCCCGCCGATGACACCATGGACGAAGTGATCCTGATTGGCGGCTGGTTCCACGATGTTGGAAAGGGTATCGAGCCCCATTGGGAGTACGGGGCTCTCCTGGCCAGGGAAATGCTCAAGGCGCACTGCACGGCCGACGAGCTTGAGCGTATTGTGGAAATAGTGGGGAGCCACACCCTGCGAAAGCAGCGGGAATATCCGCCCTATGTAAAGCTGGTGCAGGATGCTGATCTCCTGGACCACTATGGAAGTATGGACATCTGGTTTGAGTTTCGCTGGTGTGCGGTTTCGGGCAAAAAGGCCGAGGAAGCACTGGAGTTCTATGGAGCGGAGTATGACGAGAACATAGCGAGGTTGTGCAGCCTGCTTAACTTCCCCCAGTCGGTGGAGGTGTTCAAGGAAAAGGCTGCCTATGCCCGGGCCTTTGCCGAGCGTTTTTGGCGGGAGGCCAGAGGAGAACTGATCCTGGGTTGAAAAAAGGCCAAGGGTTGATGCCCTTGGCCCTTTGAGAGGGAGGAAAGCGTGATTGCTGCAGGTCAGCAGGAACTAGTGCTTTCACTATCGATGGTGATCTGGACTGTATCTGTAAGGACGTCAGCATAGGTGTAGGAGCGGCGGCGAACTGCATTTGACTGGTCTAGATGTACGACAAACAGTTTTGGATAGGTTTCCACCAAGACCCCTTTAGATTCTAAGTACCGGCGGCGTCCCTGGTTGGCTCTGATGGAGACTCTCTTACCCAGATTGGATTCCAGGTGCTGTCTGATCTCATCGATCGTGTTCGGCTTCTGCACACCCATGTTGTCAACCCCTTTCAGGAAGTTTTGGAGCGCTTCGAGCCGCTCGGGAAGCACTCCACCGCAGCGTGCGGTCAAAAAAAGCGCATGATCGACAGTAAAGTCGTCACACGCTTGGAGCACTCCTACGAGGTTAGCTGACGGGTTAGGGCACCCAAGTTGCCCTTCCTGATAACCAGGATTCACCCCAGAGAATCGGGTCCCCCGTTCACATTTGGTGAAATGATCTTCGGAGATCGCGGCGCCTCATGATATGCAGTTGTTCCTATCCAGAACTGTGCAGTTATAGTGTAGCATAATACTTAGAAATCTGTCAAGAGGGAAAATGGAAAGGCGGAATTCAGGCTGAAGGGCCAGGGAGGTAATCTGCTTGGACATTCTGATTGTGGGAATGGGCAAACTCGGCTACAGACTGGCGGAGACGCTGGTTGCATCTGAGCACAACGTGACAGTGGTGGACAGCGATGAGGAAGCGCTGGTCAAAGCGGTGAACAGGCTTGACGTGCTGACGGTCACTGGAAACGGTGCCCAGCTGCAGCTCTTGGAGGAAATCGGCGTTGGCAAAAAAGACCTGGTCATCGCGGTGACCAGCAGCGACGAGACCAATGTACTGATCTGCGTCACCGCGAAAAAGCTCGGCTGCCCGCGAGTGGCCGCCAGGGTGCGCAATCCAGATTACGCCGGGCAGATCGATTTCCTCAAGCGAGAGCTGGCCATCGATTTCATCACCAATCCTGAACTGGACACTGCAAATGAAGTAGCCCGCTATCTGCTGCGAGGCTACAACTCTCATCTGGAGTCCTTTGCAGGCGGGAGAGTGGGGCTGTTCGAGGTACCAGCTGCTGCCCTGCCGGAGGTGATCGGGAAGACCCTTGCCGAGGTAGATGTTTTCAGGGATTTACTGATCGGAGCGCTTTACCGCGACGGAGAAGTGATCATCCCCTCCGGTGAAACGCGGTTGGAAAGCGGCGACACTCTCTATCTTATCGGACGTCGCGAGTCGGTGACCGCCCTGATCAGGAGCCATGCCGATCTGGGGCAGCGCCATGTAACCAAAAAGGTGATGATCCTGGGCGGAGGAAAGGCCGGTTTCTACCTGGCGAACCGGCTTCTGACGGCTGGGTTGAGTGTTAAGATCATAGAACAGGACGAGGAACGCTGCGGATACCTGGCCTCCCATCTTCCTGGGGCTCTGGTGATCTGCGGCGATGCAACAGATCTGGACCTGCTCCAGGACGAGAACCTGAGCGACATGGATGCCCTGGTTTCCTTCACAGGGCATGATGAGGAAAACCTCATGCTTGCCCTGCTTGGAAAGCAGCACGGCGTGGCCAAGGTGGTGGCCAAGGTAAGCCGTTCGAACTTCGTGCCCATAATTGAGGAGCTGGGCATTGACCGGGCTGTCAGCCCTGGTCTCATCTCCGCCGGTGAGCTAGTGCGGTTCATCCAGGGCGGCCAGGTCGCTTCGCTGTCGCTCATGTTCGGGGGACAAGCCGAGGCCATGGAGTTGGTGGTGCCGCCCACCGCCCCCATCATCGGAAAAGCGCTCTCTGAAGCGGGCATCCCATCTGGAGTGCTGATCGGATCCGTGGTTCGCCAGGGGCAGGTTTTCATCCCGAAAGGTGATTTTATCATCCGCGGGCAGGACAGGGTCATCGCCTTCTGCCTGCACAAACAGCTGCCCGCCTTGAGCAAACTCTTTGACCCGAAGCGAAGGGGGATAGGGCATGAACTCTGGTTTGGTCGCAAGGATACTGGGAAACCTTCTGCTGATTGAGGGAGCTGTGCTGGCTGTCCCTCTCGGAATCTCGCTTTTCCTTGGAGAGCGCCGCGCTGCCATCGGGTTTTTGGTTTCCATGGGTGTAACCGGATTGATCGGATTGTACCTTTCCAACGTGCCCGCGAAGTCGCCGCGCCTTAAGGCCAGGGAAGGGATCTGCATTGTCACCATAGGCTGGACGATCGTCTCGTTTTTCGCAGCGGTTCCATTTTTGCTGTCTGGTGCAGTACCTTCCTTTGTCGATGCCTTTTTTGAAGCAGTCTCCGGTTTGACTACCACCGGAGCCTCGGTGCTCAGCCGGATTGAGGACCTGCCCAAGGGGATTTTGTTTTGGCGCTCACTGCTTCACTGGTTGGGCGGCATGGGGATCTTGGTATTAACTCTGGCAATTTTGCCCACCCTAGGAGTAGTAGGATTTCAGGTATTTCGGGCGGAAAGCCCTGGCCCGACGCCGGACAAGTTCACGCCCCGCCTGGCTGCTACCAGCAAGATTTTGTATGTCATTTACGGAGTGCTCACGGCACTGATCGTTTTGGCTGTGCGCACCGCGGGTGTGTCTTGGTTCGACAGCATTCTGCTGGCCTTTGGGTCCGTTGGAACCGGCGGTTTTGCGCCCTTCAGCGACAGCGTGATGGGCCTGGGCGCCAATACTCCTCTGGTCCTGGTGCTGGCCTCCAGTATGCTGCTGGCTGGCGTCAACTTCTCGCTGTATTACGAACTGATCCGAGGGCGCTGGAAGCAGGCGCTGGCCAACTCCGAGCTGCGCTGGTATTTGGCCATCATGGGCCTGAGCGTTCTGGCCGTTTCCCTAAACCTCTACGGCAGAGTTTACGGAAGCATAGGAGAAACGCTGAAGCACGCCTGGTTCCAGGTTAGCTCAGTCATGACAACTACCGGCTATGTCACCGCAGACTTTGACCTCTGGCCGCCTTTCAGCAAGGGCATCCTTTTTCTCCTCATGTTTGTGGGAGCGAGCGCCGGTTCCACATCGGGTTCGGTGAAGGTGGTGCGCCTGATGGTCGGCGCCAAGGTTGTGAGAGGAGAGATCTCACGGGTGCTGCATCCCCAGGCCGCCAGGCCGGTGATCGTCAGCGGCAGGGTGATGCCCCCTGAGGTTGTGCGCAACGTGATCAGCTTTCTGCTGCTGTACTTTGCCGTTTTCGCAGTGGGTTCTCTGATGATCAGCCTAGACGGCCTGGATCTGTTCAGTTCTATGAGCGCCGTTGCGGCTACGCTGGGCAACGTTGGTGTGGGCTTTGGCGGTGTTGGCCCAACGGCGGGGTTTGCGGGGCTCGGCTTGGGAAGCAAGCTTATCCTGTCGTTTCTCATGCTCCTTGGCCGCCTTGAGCTGTTTCCCGTGCTTGCAGTGCTCAGCCCCCGATTTTGGAAGGAGTGACTCAAGGCCGCAGGAAGTCCTGCGAAAGATATAGAGGGGTCTGTTGATTGAGCACACTACTGGAGGGGAGTGCCCATGAAGAAAACGCTGGTGGCCGTGGTTGTTGTGATTATTCTTCTGGCTGCCGCAGGAGGCGTTGTCTGGTGGTACATGCAGCGCGATCCTGCCGATACAGCTGAAGCCTTTTTGGAGCGGGTGGCCGCCAAGGACTATGACGGCCTGGAGGGCTTGTTCACTGCCGATGAGCATCCCAGCGCTGACGAACTCAAACGAGCCTTCAGCGAGTTTGGCGAGGCCTTCGGCCTGACGGAGATCACCGTTGGGGACCTGACCCCCATATCCAAAAACAGCAGGGAAGCGGTTTTCACCTTCACTTTGACCTATGCCAGCCGAGATTTTGAGCCTCTCAGCATGGAGAGCAGCCTTACAGTGCAGCGGCAGCACATTTTCGATGCCTGGAAGGTAAAGTGGCAGGACAACCTCCCCCTGCACGAGTATGGCCTGCGGGCGTCCTATTCCCGCCTGCGTCTTGACCCCAGCCGGGGGCGGATTTTGGACAGAACGGGCCAAATACTCGCTGGCGAAGGAAGCCGGGTAACCATCGGGGTGCAGCCGGACCGCATCTCGGCACCGGAGTGGCTCTTCGGCGCCTTGGAAACGGAGCTCGGGCTCAGCCCTGAGTACGTGCGCAGGCAGTACGAAGCTCCCGGAGTGCAGGGGCACTGGTTCGTGCCTCTTATCACTGTAACTGAAGAAGAATTCCAAAGAGTCGATCCGGCGCTGCGTCCGATCCCGGGGGTGTTTTTCCGCCGGGTGGAAGCCCGGGCCTATCCGGAAGCGGCCACGGCCGGCCACATAACCGGGTATTTGGGTGAAGTGACGCAGGAGATGATAGATGCCTATCCCGAGCGGGAGTACCTGAGCGGAGAAACGGCCGGCAGGGCGGGCCTGGAGAACAGCCGGGATGATGTTCTGCGCGGGCGGCCCGGCTACCGCTTCTACGTGGAGCCGGAAGGCGGCAGCCCGGTTCTCCTGGGCGAAAAGAAGGTGCAGGATGGAGCCGATCTGACGCTGACCATAGACCGCAGGCTGCAGGAACTGGCCTACAGCGTCCTTGGCGAGCGCACCGGAGCCCTGGTTGTGCTCAATGCTGAAACGGGGGCAATCCTGGTTCTGGCCTCGACACCCAGCTATGATCCGAACGAGTTTATCGGAGGGATCAGCGCCAGCCGCTGGCAGCAGCTCAGCTCCGACCCCAAGCGCCCTCTGTTCAACCGTGCGCTTCAAGGGCTGTACCCTCCTGGTTCTGTCTTCAAGGCGGTGACCGTGTCCGCAGCCCTAAACGAAGGCCTCTATGAGCCGTCAAGTACCTTCACGGACCGGGGTGAGCTGGCGGTACAGGGCAACATCATCCGCAACTTCCAGAGGCAGGTGTTCGGCGAGCACACCCTCCACGATGCACTGGTGAGATCCATCAACACCACCGTGGCCCAGGTCGGCCTGGATCTCGGCGCACCAAAGCTGGAGGAGTACTTCAAGCGCTTCAAACTGGACCAGGCGTGGCAGCTCGGCCTGCCCACATCGGGCGGCCAGATCGGCACCCCCGGGCGCAGCCGCGTCGCCCTGGCGTGGTCAGCCATCGGCCAGGACCAGGTTCTGCTCACCCCTCTGCACATGGCGCAGATCTTCAGCGTCTTCGCAAGCGGAGGGCATGTGCCTCCCATACACATAGTGGAGGGAGAAGCTGCAGCTGTTGAAAGCGAACCCATCCTCGCGCCGGAAACGGTGGAGATGATCAACAACATGCTGCGGGATGTTGTTCTGGAAGGGACGGGCACCCAGGCGCAGGTGGGAGGTCTCACGGTCTTCGGCAAGACGGGCACTGCGGAGATCGTTGGCGGCGGTTCTCACGCCTGGTTTGCTGGACACACCGAACTCCCCTCTGGGGAAAAGATCTCCCTCGCACTCCTTGTGGAAGAGGGCGGCGTGGGCGGACAGTCAGCCGCTCCCCTTGTCAGGCAGTTCCTGGACGGATTGGCTCGCTGAGGGGAAGGGAAAACGGACAGTTCTGAAGAATTTGTGATTATCAGGCGAATGCGGAGGGCCTAACATGCGCAGCAGGTGGATCGCTGGACTGTTCGTGCTGCTGTTTCTTGTCAGCGCTGCCTGGGGTGCTCAGGCTGCCTGGGACGGACTGTCCGTGCATTTTATCGATGTGGGGCAGGCAGAAGCGGCCCTGCTCCAGAGCGCGGAGTGTACTATACTGATCGATGCCGGAGGGCCTGACGGTTCTGAGGTTGTGGACTATCTGCGCAGTCTCGGTGTGGAGAACATCGACCTCTTCATCGTCACCCATCCCCATGCGGACCACATCGGCCAGGCCGTCCAGGTTCTCGGCGGATTTTCGGTTGCGGAAGTCTGGATGTCGGGGTATGAACACTATACGCCGGCGTTTGAGGAGCTTGTCGATGCCGTGCTGGCATCCGACGCCGCTTACTATGAGCCGCGCACGGGGTATGAGCAGAGCTGGGGCGGCCTTACCCTGCAGGTGCTCAACCCAGCGCAGCTGAGAGGCACGGCACACCAGGACTGCCTCGTCGTGAAAGCCACGTATGGTGAGATATCCTTCCTTTTCACAGGCGATGCGGAAAAGAACACCGAGGCGGAGCTTGTGCAGGAGGGCCTGCCCCTGGAGGCGCAGGTGCTGCAGCTTGGGCATCACGGCTCGCGCACTTCCTCCTCACTCGGTTTTCTCCTGGCCGTGAATCCAAAACTGGCCATTTACTCTGCGGGGCTGGGCAACGACTACGGCCATCCGCATGGGGAAGTTGTCGACAGGTTGAGGATCCTGGGTATTCCCGTCTTCGGCACGGATCAGTACGGCACCATCGTGATAAAGACGGACGGTCAAAGCTGTGAGCTCTCGGCCAGCCGCTGGGAAGAGCAGCCTTCTCTGCAGTGTGTGGATCTGAACACCGCGTCCTTTGGGGAACTGCAGCGCATCGTACACATCGGCCCTGAGCGCGCTCAGCAGATCATCGAGGAAAGGGCAAAAAGGCCTTTCCGCAGCATCGATGAACTGGCCTTGCGCATTGAAGGCATCGGCGAGAAGAGGCTGGCGGACATCAAAGCCCAGGGGTTGGCGTGCGTGAAGGAAGTGAGCGATGGTAAACAATAGGCAGCGGGCGGTCATTGACCGCATCGTCGATGGGATATTTGCCGTCCTGCTCCTGGAGGAGGGACGGGAGCAGATCACCGTTCCCGTGGACAAGCTTCCGGAAGGCAGCGCAGAGGGTCACTGGCTGCTGGTGAGGTTCGCTGGCGGCGAGCTGATCGAAGCCGAGCTTGACTCGGCAAAGACCGAGGAGATGCGGGAGAGGATCAGGCGCAAGCGCGCCCTGCTCCTTGAGCGAATGAAAAAGCGGGGCGGATAACATTCGGGCAGCTAGCTGACTGGAGGGCGGCGGAGGATCAGCCAGCGGCCTGAAAGGTCACGGCGGCTGCCGCATTCGACGAAGCCGGCCGAGGCGTAGAGGCGCCTTGCGGCGGTATTGTCTTCCCGCACATTCAGCCCCACAGACTGCCCCTTAAGTAGATCAAGAACCTGGCTCAAGAGGAGAGTACCCACACCCTTTCCCTGACAGGCAGGGAGGACGGCCACGGAGACGATGGTCGCCTGGGGTCTGGGTACTTTTTTGTCTCTGCGGGCGGTGGTCAGCATGAGAAACTCATTTGCAAGCAGTCGAAGCAGCTCGCAGGGGCCGACCATCAGGCCCATCTGCGCCAAGAGCAGGAACGCCTTAGAAACGTCTGGGCGGGCCTGCCCCTCGGCGCTGTCGTAGAGGCAGTAGCCGGAGAGATCGCCGCTTTCATCCAGAGCCACGATACCCTGAGCCCCCGCGGCGAAGACCAAAGCAAAGGAGAGCTCCAGCAGGCGCAGAAGCCTTTCCGGACGCTTGCGCGGGAAAAAGAGCTGGACGCTTTCGGGAAACGCCTGGCGGTACACTTCCGCGATGGAGCGGGCATGGGCTTCAGTTGCCGCGGCTAAGCGCATGCTTTTCCTCCTTACTCAGGCTGGTCGATGGATGGGAAGGCCTCGGCGGATGCATCGTGGAGCAGTTCCGCCAGGGGCACGATTTCCAGTCCTTTGGCACGGATGATCTCGATCACCCGGGGCAGGGCCATAACCGTAGCCCTGCGGTCTCCTCCCTCGTTTCTGAGCAGAGCGCCGCTGTCGTGGAACAGGATGATATCGCCTCCCCGCACTCTGGACTCCACGAGCCGCTCGATATACGTGGCGGTCACTCCGAAGCGCCAGTCGCGCGTGGAGATGGACCAGAGCACGATTTCCTGTCCGAGGAGTTTGGCCATGCGCCGGAAGCGGTCATCGTACATGCCCCGGGGCGGCCGCACAAAACTGGGGAAGGCTCCCGTAACCTCTGCGATCACCGCAGTCGCTTCCATAAGTTCCTTCTGAAGCTGGACGGTGGAGAGGGTGGGAAGGTTGAGGTGATTCTGAGTATGGCTGCCGACGGCATGCCCCTCCTCAACCACCCGGCGGGCAATATCAGGGTACTTCTCTACATGGCTTCCCACCATGAAAAAGGTAGCCGGCACGTTGTATTCTCGGAGAATGTCCAGGATAGCCGGGGTAAACTCTGCGCTTGGGCCGTCATCAAAGGTGATGGCCACTTTGTTTGACGATCGGTCACCGACGCGGTAGATGTCCGGCTGGTAGCCAAAGCCGTGATAGACGTAGAACCAGAGCATCAGGAACAAGGTGGCGATGCCCAAGACGCCGGAAACAGCGGCCAGAAGGAACTTGGGGGCCTTAACCCGGCACCAACCAAGGATGCGGACGGCCACCCGCCAGTAAATGCGGGCGAAAAGCACCGCAATGAGTACAAAACCCAGAAATCTCAAAATGACTTCAAGGTGAGCCATGTATGGTCCTCCCGAGCGAGTAAGTCTTCCACTCATTTTACAACAACAGGTTGTGGGGCACAAGTTTGGAAAGGTTGCACAGCGCCTAGTATAATAGTAGAGTATGAACAGGAGGGTGCGGCTCAGCCCGCCTGTTTTGTCTGATGGCCAGAGCATGGAGGTAATACCAGTTGAAGAACTATCACACACATACTTTTCGCTGCAAACACGCGATAGGTGACGTGGCTGACTATGTGGAGGCCGCGGCCGCGCGGGGAATTTCTGTCCTAGGTTTCGCTGACCACACGCCCCTGCCCGACGGCCGCTGGTCTTCGATCCGTATGGCTGTCGAGGATCTGCCTGGGTACGTCGGGGCAATTGAGCAGGCCAAGAAGGACAATCCTCAGATGACTATCCTAAAGGGCATGGAGTGCGAGTGGGCTGCCGAGTACCACAGCTTCTTCCGAGATGTCCTGCTCGGGGAGTTCGGGCTGGATTACCTGGTCCTCGGCTGTCACCAGTTCCCAATTAACGGCGGCTGGCAGAGCAGCCACACCGCGCCCAACGACGCCGCCTATCTAGCCGCCTACACCAAGCATCTGATCGCCTCAATGCAGAGCGGACTCTTTGCTTTCGTCGCGCACCCCGATCTCTTCGGGCTGACCTATCTGGAATGGGATGAAGAAGCGGAGGCTGCGGCCAGGGACATTCTCAGCGCTGCCGAGGAACTGAACCTCCCTCTAGAGATCAACGGCCTCGGCCTCAGCCACCGTGTTGTACAGACCTCCCTCGGACCCCGGACTGCCTATCCCTGGCTTCCTTTCTGGGAACTGGCTGCGGAGTTCGACGTTCAGGTCGTGGTGAACTCCGACGCTCACCAGCCGCAGGGCGTGGCCCAGGGGCTGAGGGAAGGCCTGATGTTCGCCCGCAAACTGGGACTGACCCTGGCGGAGTTCGACCACCTAGGAGGTTGACGATGTTTGTCATCTTCAACAAAGGGGAGCAGCGCCTGCCGATCAAGGTCTGGCTGCCCGGAAGGGAGCACCTGGAGGAGGAATGCCTGCGGCAGGCTCTGAACCTATCCAACCTGCCCTTTGCCTTCAGGCACATCGCCCTCATGCCCGATACTCACGCGGGCTACGGGATGCCCATCGGCGGTGTACTGGCTGCCGACGGTGTGATCATTCCCAATGCCGTCGGTGTAGACATCGGCTGCGGGATGGTCTTCGCCCGCACCAACGTCCAGGCTGAGCTGCTCCGGGAAGTGACTGCGCCTGGCGGAACCCTGGCCCAGTACCTGGTAGGCCAGATCATGCGCGCCGTGCCCCAAGGGTTTGACCATCACAAGGAAAAACAGAAGTCCAAGTTCCTGGATGCCTACCGGGTAGAGCGGCTCTACCGCTACGGGGCGGCTGATCTTCCAAAGAAAGAGGAAGCGTACATGCAGCTGGGCACCTTGGGAGGGGGTAACCACTTCATAGAGCTCCAGGAAGATGAAGATGGGTACATGGGCCTCATGGTGCACACCGGTTCGCGCAACTTCGGCTACAAAGTGGCCAACTATTTCAACAGGGTCGCGAAGGACCTGAACCGCCCCATGGGTTCAGAGGTGCCGAGCCATTTCGATCTTGCCTACCTGCCCGTGGACAGCGAGGAAGGCCGCGGCTACATCGGCTGGATGAACTTCGCATTGGAGTTTGCCCGGCACAACCGGCAGCGGATCATGGAGCAGGTACAGCAGATCACGGCAGAGGGGCTGCGGCGCTGCGCGGGAGTCAAAGATGTACGGTTTTTTGGAGAGGTGAACGCCCACCACAACTACGCCGCCAGAGAGACCCATTTCGGGCGGGAGGTGTGGGTTCACCGCAAGGGCGCGATCAGTGCCAGGCAGGGCGAGCCCGGGATCATCCCTGGCGCCATGGGTTCCTACTCCTTCATCGTGGAGGGGCTGGGAAACCCCGAATCATTTCACTCGGCCAGCCACGGCGCGGGCCGGGTGATGGGCAGGAAAGAAGCGGTGCGCCGGTTCAGTGTGGAAGAGGTCCTGGCCGATTTTGCCAAGAAGAACATGGTCCTGGGCAAGCAGCGCCGGGGCGACACCGCCGAAGAGTTCTACAAAGCCTACAAGAACATCGAAGACGTCATGGACGATCAGCGCGACCTTGTAAAACCCGTTCTGAAGCTGAGAACCGTGGCCGTAGTCAAGGGGTGACGGATCCACTTTCTCCATTGATTCCATGTCGTACTCAGAAGGAATTCGCCGTGAGATGAAGAAGAAAAAAGCTGGATTTCGAAAAAACGACAGGAGGGTATACCGTGCGGAACAGAATCAGTTTTGTTGTGGTCATGCTGTTGCTTGTCGGACTCCTTGCCGCCCCTGCCTATGCGCAGAACAAGAAGATCGGCTTGATCTTCGCTGAAGGCGGCCTGGGAGACCAGTCCTTCAACGATGCGGCTTACCGCGGTCTGATGCAGGCCAAGCAGGAGCTGCCCGTTGACGTGATCTATGTCGAGCCGGCGGATATTGCAGAGATGGAAGAGCATCAGAGGGCCTATGCTGATCTGGGTTTGGACCTGGTCATCGTCATCGGCTTCATCCATCAGAGCGCTCTGACAGAGGTATCAGCTGACTATCCTAACATTCATTTCGCCATCGTCGATGACGTTGTAGACAATCCCAACGTAACATCACTGCTCTTTGAAGAACATGAGGGTTCCTTCCTAGTAGGCGTTGTTGCCGGTATGATGACCAAGAGCAACACCGTTGGTTTCGTAGGCGGCATGGAAGTTCCTCTGATCCGCAAGTTCCAAGTGGGCTTTGAGGAAGGCGTAAAGTGGGCTAACCCCGATGCACAGATACTCGTGAACTATGCAGGCGCCTTCGACGATCCCGGCCGCGGCCGTGAGTTGGCCATCAGCCAGTACGAGCGCGGTGCGGACATCATCTACCATGCGGCTGGCGGTACCGGTGCCGGCGTGATTGATGCTGCGGCCAGCAATGACTTCTATGCCATCGGTGTAGACTCCGACCAGGACTACATGGCACCCGGCAAAGTGCTCACCTCCATGATCAAACGGGTAGACCTCGCTGTCTACGAAGTGATCAAGGCTTGTGTCGAGGGCACTCTGGAAGGCGGCACCTGGACCTTCAGTGTTGCTGATGGCGGTGTAGGCACATCCGAGTTCACCTATACCAAGGATATCATTCCTCAGGAAGTCTTTGATGCGGTGGAAGAGGCTAAGCAGAAGATTATCTCTGGCGAAATCGTGGTAACCAACCCGCTGCAGTAAGCCAGGAATAACGTGAGGGAGGCCGCTGGCCGCCGTATGGTCGGCGCCCTCCCCTTTTTTGCGTAGGAGGTTGTCGCATGGGCAAAGTGCTCGAAATGCGGGCCATAACCAAGCAGTTCCCCCGGGTTTTGGCCAATGACAAAGTCGACTTCGACCTGGAGTCCGGCGAAATCCACGCTCTCGTGGGTGAGAACGGTTCGGGGAAGTCCACTCTTATGAGCATACTCTTCGGGCTGTACCAGAAAGACAGCGGTGAGATCATCATCCGCGGTGAGCCCGTAGAGATCAAAGAACCGCGCCATGCCATCGACCTGAAGATCGGCATGGTTTTCCAGCATTTTATGCTGGTTGAGCCCCTGACCGTAGCCGAGAACATTGTGCTCGGCGCCGAGATCCGCAAGGGGCCCTTCCTGGACTACAAGAAGATGGTACAGGAAGTAGAGCGCATTTCCACCGAATACGGGCTGAAGATCGACCCCGAGGCCAAGATCGCCGACCTGTCCGTGGGACTGCTGCAGAGGGTGGAGATCCTCAAGGCCCTCTACCGCGGTGCGGAAATCTTGATCCTGGACGAACCCACCGCCGTGCTGACCCCGCAGGAAGTTGACGACCTGTTCGAAGTGCTGCTCGCCCTCAAAGCGAAGGGCACCAGCATCGTCTTCATCACGCACAAGATCAAAGAGGTCCTAGCTATTTCTGACCGGGTGACGGTTCTCAGGCGAGGGCGGAAAATTGGCACCAAGCCCACTTCCGAAACGAACGAACAGGATCTCGCCGAGATGATGGTCGGCCGCGTCGTGCTTCTGCAGGTGAAGAAAGAGCCTGCGAAACCCGGCCCCGAGGTGCTGCGGTTGGAGAATGTATCCGTAAAGGACAAGTTCGGACGGCTTCGGGTCAACAACGTCAGTCTGAGTGTCAGAAGCGGAGAAGTGCTGGGCATCGCCGGTGTTGAAGGAAACGGGCAGTCCGAGCTGGTGGAAGCCATAGCCGGCCTGAAAAGGGTCTCTAGCGGCAAGGTCTACCTATCCGGTAAGGATATTACCAACTGGTCGCCAAGGCGCAACCGGGCGGCTGGGATGGGCTTCGTCCCCGAGGACAGGCACCGGCGCGGTTTGGTTCTCGATTATTCTGTGGCTGACAACTTGGTTCTCGGCATCCACGGCGACCAGCCTTTCGTGAACAGATACGGTTTCCGTCAACAGGACGAAATCACGCGGCATGCGGAGGGACTTATCGAATTTTACGATATCCGGCCCGGCGCCCCTGCCCAGGCGGCCAAGCATCTGTCTGGAGGCAATCAGCAGAAGATCGTGGTGGCCAGGGAGATTTCCCAAAATCCGGAACTTTTGATCTGTTCCCAGCCGACTCGCGGGGTAGATGTGGGAGCCATCGAGTCCATCCATCAGCGAGTGATCGCCCAAAGGGACCAGGGGTCGGCAGTTCTCCTTGTCTCGGCCGAGCTCGACGAGATCCTCTCCCTGAGCGATCGCGTTGCTGTGATGTACAACGGAGAGATTGTGAGCGTCATGCCCATTGAAGAAGCCACTGAACACAAACTGGGTTTCCTGATGCTGGGCGGGCATCCTGAAGAATACCAGAAAAGCGGGGTGAGCGGCAGTGTGGACCAAGCTTAAGTCTTTGCCCTGGTATGAAGTACTGCTTCCTTTGGTTGCGGTGGTTTTGGCGCTGCTTATCGGATCCGGTTTCATCTTGTACGTGGGCGAAAACCCGCTGGAGGCCTACCGTATCCTGTTTACAGAATCCCTTGGAAGCATGCGCAACATTGCCACTACCCTGCAGAGGGCAACCCCCCTTATGTTCACCGGTTTGGCGGTGGCCTTTGCCTTCCGGGTAGGCCTGTTCAACATCGGTGCTGAAGGGCAGCTGTATATGGGAGCATTCGCCGCTGTCTGGGTCGGTATCACCTTTGATCTTCCCCGCTTTATCCACCTGCCCCTGGCCATCCTGGCCGCCATGGTGGGCGGCGCGCTCTGGGCATCCATCGCCGGTTACCTCAAGGCCAAACTGGGCGTTCATGAGGTGATCAACTCGATTATGCTCAACTTTATCGCCCTGTTCCTCACGGACTGGCTGGTAACCGGGCCTTTCCACGGAGGTTCGTGGGTGCCCGAAACGGTGCGCATAAAACCTTCCGCGACTCTTACCAGGATCTACCTGCCAACCAGGTTGACTACCGCTATCTATCTGGCGGTGGCTGTCGCAGCTGTAGTCTATGTGATCTTGTGGAGAACCAAGCGCGGCTATGAATTGAGGGCAGTTGGCCTAAATCCAGAGGCAGCGGAGTACGCGGGGATCAGCGTCTCCCGCAACCTGCTGATCGGTATGGCCATCAGCGGAGCCCTGGCGGGTCTGGCGGGGGCCGAGCAGATACTGGGCCTTCACAACCGGTTTATCGTACGTTTTTCTTCCGATCTCGGGTTCATGGGCGTGGCAGTGGCGCTGCTCGGTAAGAACCATCCCGTGGGAGTGCTGCTGGCGGCAGTGCTCTTCGGTGCTCTCCAGTCCGGTTCAGCGGCTTTGGACCGCCTGACCTCGGTGCCCCGGGAACTCATTACCATCATCCAGGGCCTGATCATCTTTTTCGTAGCCGCGGAGTACCTCATCCGCCGTTTACTGCGCCTAAAGGAGGACGCGTGATGGGCGATCTTCTTGCCATGATGTTTAACACCACAGTCTTTGCTGCCGCACTGCGCATGGCCACTCCCTTGATCTTCGCTGCGCTGGGCGGGATCATCTCCGAACGGAGCGGCGTTGTGAATATTGCCCTTGAGGGGATGATGCTCACGGGATCGTTTACGGCCATGTTCGTCACCCACCTCACGGGGCTGCCCTGGGTGGGGGCGTTGGGTGCCATGGCGGCAGGCGCATTGATGGGGCTTCTTCACGCTCTCTTCTGCGTGCGCTACCGGTCGAATCAAGTGGTTACCGGCACTGCCATCAACATCTTTGCCGGCGGGTTGACCGTCTTCCTGCTGCGGCATTTCTTCGGCTCCGCGGGTACTTCTCCACAAGTGACGGTGATCAAAGACATCACTATCCCGGTGCTGTCGCAGATTCCGTGGGTTGACAAGGTTTTGGGCAGACAGAATCCCCTGGTATACTTGGCCTTCGTCGCCGTGGCCGTGGTGCACGTAGTCATCTACAAAACGCCTTGGGGTTTGAGGCTCAGAGCGGTGGGCGAACATCCCCAGGCCGCCGATACAGTGGGCGTCAACGTCTACAGAATGCGCTACACAGCCGTCGCGATCAGCGGTGCCCTCGCTGCCCTGGGCGGCACCTATCTTTCCATAGCCCATCTCAGCCGCTTCAGTGAAGGGATGACAGCGGGCCGCGGCTTCATCGCCCTGGCAGCCGTCATATTCGGCAAGTGGACCCCCCTCGGGGCACTGGGCGCCTGCCTGTTCTTCGGCTACGGCGATGCTCTGCAGATGCGCCTGTCGGATGTTGGCATCCCCACGCAGTTCCTGAACATGCTGCCTTACGTGATGACCATGGTGGCCCTGGCCGGCTTCATCGGCAAAGCCGTCGGGCCAAAGGCTTCTGGCCAGCCGTACATCAAAGGTTAGATAGCGAGGTTTAGCACGAATTGAAGGATCTGAAGAGGTTTGTTTCCTACTACAAGCCGGAGCTCCGCCTCTTCACTGCGGATCTGCTCGCGGCCAGCGTTATCGCCGTACTCGATCTGTTGTTTCCCATCATCACCCGTACCTTCATGAAAGACTTCATTCCCGGCCGAAATGTGCGGGCGGTGCTGGTCTGGGCCGGTGTGCTGGCAGCTTTATACTTGGTGCGCTTGCTCTGCACCTATTTTGTCGATTACTACGGCCATGTGGTGGGCGTGAACATCGAGTACCGCATGCGCAAGGATCTCTTTGCCCACCTGCAGACCCTGGACTTCCGCTTTTTTGACGATACCAAGGTAGGACACCTGATGAGCAGGATCGTCAATGACCTGCGGGACATCACGGAACTCGCCCACCACGGGCCTGAGGATCTGTTCATCGCCACGCTGATGCTGATCGGTTCCTTTCTCTACCTGTTGAGCATCAACGTGCCGCTGACCCTGATCACCTTTGTGTTTATCCCCTTGATCGGTGGCTATGCCTACAAGACCCGCACGAAGATGAATGAGGCATTCCGGGAAGAGCGCCGCAAGATCGCCGATGTGAACGCAGATCTTGAGAACAGCCTGTCAGGCATCAGGGTTGCCCAGAGCTTCGTCAACGAAGCCTACGAGATCAAGCGTTTCGATGCGGCAAACGCCTCTTTTAAGACATCGCGCTACAAAGCGATGCGGGCCATGGCGGTATATTCCTCCGGCCTGGGGTTTCTCACCGACCTGCTGAACGTGGCTGTCCTGACATGCGGCGCCCTGTTCATGTTCCGGGGACACATCGATCTTGCGGATCTCACTGCTTACCTCATGTTCATCGGTTACTTCCTCCAGCCGATCCGGAGGCTGATCTCCTTCACCCAGCAGTACCAGCAGGGCATGGCAGGGTTCCGGCGCTTTGCCGAGCTGATGGAAGTTCAGCCGTCGGTGAGCGATCGGCCGGGTGCTGTGGATCTGCCGCCTGTGAAGGGAGATATCGAGCTGCGGGATGTGTCCTTCCACTATGCGGAAGACAGCGAAGTCCTGCACAACGTAAACCTGACGTTACCTGCCGGCAGTACCGTGGCCTTCGTCGGCCCGTCGGGCGGGGGAAAGACCACCCTCTGTCACCTGATCCCCCGGTTCTACGATGTGGCCGAGGGGGCGGTGCTCATCGACGGGCACGATGTGCGGGATGTCACCCTGAGCTCTCTGCGGCAGCAGATCGGCTTTGTGCAGCAGGATGTGTTCCTCTTCACCGGAACGATCAGGGAGAACATCCTCTACGGCAATCCCTCTGCCTCAGAGGAGGAGATGGTTGCCGCCGCGAAGCGGGCTCAGATCCACGATTTCGTGATGAGCCTGAAGGACGGCTACGACACCTACGTAGGTGAACGGGGCGTCAAGCTGTCCGGCGGCCAGAAGCAGCGCATTTCCATCGCCCGTGTTTTCCTGAAGAATCCGCCCATCCTGATCCTGGATGAAGCGACCTCTTCCCTTGACACCGCAACGGAAGTCGAGATTCAGGAAGCCCTTATGGAGCTGGCAAAAGACCGCACCACGCTGATCATCGCCCACCGGCTGAGCACCATCAGGCACGCAGACGAGATTGTGGTGCTCACCGAAGGAAGGATCCGCGAGCGGGGTACCCATGGAGAACTCATGGCGAAAAACGGACTGTACGCGAAGCTCTGTGCCGCCCAGATGGAGCAGGTGATCTGAATTAGTTTACGTAGCGATAACATCCACGCCGCCGCCTTTGAAGGCGGCGGTTCTTTCATTTCAGCCCGTTTTTCGGCTCTGGGCTGGCTTTTAACGGTACTCTCAATGCTTTGTGCCAAAACGAACATTTTTCTTCCTGTATAGAAGGAGAACTTGCGTAATTCGTAGAATACTAGTGCCAGTTTTTTATCTTACAGGAGGAGAGGAGAAGCGTGAAGAAAAGGCTATCACTGTTGCTGGCGTTGGTTTTGGTTTTTGGTCTCATCGGTGCAGCACAAGCCGCATCCCTGCCCTTTAAGATCGGTCTGATTACCGGTACGGTCTCCCAGGGCGAGGAAGAGTATCAAGCGGCGCTTCAGATGGTAGATCGGTATCCGGGTTCGGTCATACACGTCACCTATCCTGACAACTTCATGCAGGAGCAGGAGACAGTTATCGGCCAGATCGTCCAGTTCGCCATGGATCCTCAGGTCAAAGCGATCGTTGTCTGCCAAGGTGTTCCCGGCACGACCGCCGCTTTCAAGACCGTGCGGGAGATGCGTCCTGATATCGTCCTGATCACCGGGGTTCCTCACGAAGACCCGCCTGTGATCGGCGGTGTGGCAGACATCGCATTCGAAACTGACCAGCTCAGGCGCGGTGCATCCATTGCTCAACTGGCCTACCAGATGGGTGCCAAGAAGATCCTGCATTACTCCTTCCCGCGGCACATGTCCATGGAGCTTCTGGCTGTTCGCTACCAGAACATGAAAGAAGAAGCCGCGAAGCTGGGCATCGAGGTTATTGATGTCACTGCTCCAGACCCGATGGGTGACGCTGGCCTCCCCGGCACGCAGCAGTTCATCCTGGAGGATATCCCCCGCCAGGCGGCTATCCACGGTACTGACATCGCCTTCTTCGGCACCAACTGCGGTATGATGGAGCCGGCCATCCGGGCTTCGCTCGAAGCTGGCATCATCTTCCCAGAACAGTGCTGCCCGAGCCCGTTCCACGGCTATCCCGGTGCTCTCGGCATCGAGGTTGATGAAGAGCACAAGGGCGATGTGGCCTGGATCCTTGAGCAGATCAAAGCCAAGGTCGCTGATATGGGACGTTCCGGCCGCATGGCCACCTGGGTTGCCCCGATCAACATGGTGTTTGTCGAGGCCGGCGTGGAACTGGCTATCAAGGCCGTCCAGGAAGGCATGGACTTCTCTGATGCAGCTGCTGTAGAGGCGGCGATCTACGAAGCGACAGGCGTCAATCTGTCGATCAACCGCTACGAGGAAGGCTACAACTACTACCTGGTACTTGCCGACTCCATCATCTTCTAGGAGCCTGGGCAAAAATAGCTGAAAAGCAATGCGGAGCTCTCGCCCTCTCCGAGGGCGGAACTCCGCACTTTTGTTGCTGAAATAGTGGAGGTGTTGCGAGTGAGCGTTCCTGTTCTGGAGATGCGGGGGATCTCCAAGGCCTTCTTCGGCACTCAGGTGCTGAAGGATGTCAACCTAACCGTAGAACGCGGCCAGATACACTGCTTAGTTGGCGAAAACGGAGCCGGAAAGTCGACCTTGATGAACATCCTCTTCGGCATGCCCGTGATCACGAACACCGGTGGCTATGAAGGTGACCTCTTCATAAATGGCGAGAAAAAGTCCTTTGATTCCCCGCGAGCGGCCATCGAAACAGGTATCGGCATGGTGCACCAAGAGTTCATGCTCCTGCCGGGCTTCACGGTGACTGAAAACATCAAACTGAACCGGGAGCTGACCAAGGCCAATCCGTTCAGCGCCATCTTTGGTGAGAAGTTGGAGACGCTCAACCGGGCGCAGATGGCCAAGGATGCAAGAACAGCCCTGGACCGCCTGGGCATGACCATCGATGAATGGGCTCCTGTGGCGGGGCTGCCCGTGGGCTACCTGCAGTTTGTGGAGATCGCCCGGGAGATCGACAAGGAGAACCTGCAACTGCTGGTTCTCGACGAACCAACCGCTGTGCTTACGGAAAGCGAAGCGGAGCAGTTTCTTGAAGTCATCAAGCGCTTGGCGCAGAGCGGCATAAGTATTCTTTTTATTACCCACCGCCTGGACGAGGTTATGGCGGTCGCAGATCGGATTACTATCCTGAAAGACGGCGAGCTGGTCAGCACGGGTCCCAAGGAAGAATACACCATAAGCCAAATTGCCGAGTTGATGGTGGGCCGCAAGGTCGATACCGCCTCCCGGCGTACGAGAACCCGGCAGCCCAGCGATGAAGTGGTGCTGCAGATAAGGGGACTGCGGGTGAACATGCCCGGCGAAACCCTGCGGGGCATCGATCTGGATGTCCGGAAGGGAGAGATACTGGGTCTGGGAGGCCTGGCAGGCCACGGAAAGGTGGGTCTGGCCAACGGCATCATGGGACTCTACCCGAGCCAGGGGCAGGTGCTCTATGAGGGCAGGGAACTGCCTCTTAACAACACCCAGGCCGCGCTCAAGGCTGGACTGGCCTTTGTTTCCGAAGACAGGCGCGGCGTGGGATTGGTTCTGGAGGACACCATTGCCAACAACATCGTGCTCACCAGTATGCAGAGCCAGGACAGGTTCCTCAAACCTGGGTTCCTCAAGCTCAAAGATGAGAAGAAGATCCTGGAACATGCCCGGGAGTTCATCGACAAGTTCGATATCCGCTGCACAGGGCCGGACCAGATCGTCCGCCGGCTCAGCGGCGGCAACCAGCAGAAGGTCTGCTTGGCGAGGGCCTTCACCCAGCAGCCCAAGCTGCTCTTTGTCTCCGAACCGACGCGGGGTATTGACGTTGGTGCAAAGAGCCGGGTGCTGGAGCTGATCGTGGAACTCAACGAGATGGGAGTAACGGTGGTCTTCACCTCCAGCGAGCTGGCCGAACTGCGCAGTATCGCTGACCGCATTGCCATCGTCTATGAAGGCAGATTGGCTGGGTTCCTTCCGCCGGATGCTCCCGATGTGGCCTTCGGCCTCTTGATGGCCGGAAAATCCTTGGAGGAGGTGGCGGCTCGATGAAAGAGCGGTTGACGGCAATCTACCACACCATCGGCCTGCCGCGCCTGATCATTGCCGGTTTCCTGCTCCTGCTCCTCATCATTGCTTCAGGTACGGAGCTGAGCGTAGCCGGGCTGCTCAGCGACGCTTTGGTGCGCATCGGCCAGAACGGCATCTACGTCTTGGCCATGGTGCCTTCCATCCAAGCCGGGGTAGGCCTCAACTTCGGTCTGCCCGTAGGCGTTATCTGCGGCATCGTCGGCGCCCTGGTGGCAATGGAGTTTAACCTTATTGGCTTCACCGGACTGCTTACAGCCCTGCTCTTGGCCATCCCGCTGGCTGTCGGAGCTGGTTTTCTCTATGCGCTGCTGCTTAACCGGGTAGCTGGGCAGGAGATGATGGTGGGGACCTATGTGGGTTTTTCCGTTGTGGCCGGGATGTGCATCTTCTGGCTGCTGGCTCCCTTTAGAAACCCAGCCATGATCTGGCCAGTAGGCGGTGTAGGGCTCAGGACTACGCTGACCCTTGCGGACACCTTTGGCGGCACGCTCAATGACTTTTTGCAATTCGAGATCTTCGGTCTGACCGTGCCCACCGGGCTGCTGCTCTTCTACGCCCTAATTGTCACCCTGGTCTGGCTGTTCTTCAAGACCAAGGCGGGCGTGGCCTTAGAGGTTGTGGGGCGGAACCCGCGGTTTGCAGCGGCCAGCGGCCTGAGCCTGACTAAGTACCGTACGCTCGGGATCATCATGTCCACGGTTCTTGCTGCCATAGGCTACGTCACCTACGCTCAGAGCTTCGGCTTTGTCCAGCTCTACAACGGCCCTCTGATGACAGCCTTCCCGGCAGTAGCCGGTGTGCTGATCGGCGGGGCAAGCACAAGGGAAGCCAAGGTAAGCCACGCCATCTTGGGCGTGATCCTCTTCCAGACGCTGCTCACTGTGGCCATGCCCGTTACGAACCAGCTGATCGAGGGCAACATTTCGGAGATTGCCCGGGTGATTGTGAGCAACGGCATGATCTTGTACGCCCTGACGCGGGCAACCGGAGGTGAACAGGCGTGAACCAAATCAAACGGCTGATCTCGCGCAATGCAGTACCGATCCTCTTCGGCGTTGTCTGCCTTGTGGGCGTCTACTTTGCCAAGATGCCGGGCCAGTTCATACTCATGGAGATCGTGAAGCGCATGGCCCGCAACTCCTTCCTGGTACTGTCCCTGATCATCCCTGTGGCTGCTGGCATGGGCCTGAACTTCGGCATCGTGCTGGGGGCTCTCGCCGGCCAGATCGCCCTGATCCTTGCCACTCACTGGGAGTGGGGCGGAATCGGCGGCCTGCTGGCCACCGCCCTCCTGGCTACGCCGCTGGCGGTTCTGTTCGGGTACCTCGCCGGCATCCTGCTGAACAAGGCTAAGGGCCGGGAGATGATCACCGGTATGGTCATGGGCTTTTTTGCCAACGGCGTGTACCAGTTTATCTTCCTGTTCCTGGTGGGTACCGTTATCCCCTTCGACAACCCGAAGCTGCGCATATCCACAAGCCCGGGTCTGCGCAACACCATCGACCTGTACCGGCTGAAAGGCGCCCTTGATGGGATCTGGGAGGTGCGGTACGGGTTCACCAAATTCCCGATGGTGACCTTCATCGTAATTGCCGTGCTGGCCCTGGCCATCTGGGCCTTTTTCCGGACCAAGCTCGGCCAGGAGTTTAGAGCTGTCGGTCAGGATCGCCATATTGCTGCCGTGGCCGGAATTAACGTTGACCGCAACCGCAAGCTGGCCATCATCTTCTCTACGGTGCTCGCTGCTTGGGGTCAGCTGATCTTCCTGCAGAACATCGGCACCTTGAACACGTATAACAGCCATGAGCAGGTGGGAACCTTTGCTATTGCCGCTCTGCTTATCGGCGGGGCGACCGTGACAAAGGCCACCATCGCACAGGCCTTGATGGGTACCTTCCTGTTCCACCTGCTGTTTGTGGTTTCGCCTACTGCCGGCCAAGCTATCTTTGGCAGCGCTCAGGTGGGCGAGTACTTCAGGGTGTTTGTGGCTTACGGGATCATTGCCATAAGCCTGGCCCTCCATGCCTGGCAGACAAGGACCGCAGCCAAAGCAAGCATGGAGGAAGACGTGTCAGCATAAGGGGGGCGCTCACCCCCTTTGTTCGTTCCTATCAGTGTTCTTTACCTGTGAAAGCTCACGCTCCTAAGCAGGAGAAATGCTCCTGGGCGCAGAAAGACAGGATATGTCAACGATGCCCTGGAAGGAGGTGGGCAGCGAAGCAGATACGGGGAGGCAAAAGGCGAACTTATCCAGGTTACAGCCGACAGATACGTTCATCAACCTACGGGAAATACTTTGGAGGTGCAGAAAGAGTGAAAAGGAGTTTCATAGTACTTACCACCCTTGTCTTGGTTACTGTATTGCTTTCCGGCTGCAATGTGCTGCCCTGGAGCAGGATTAAGGTGGATTGTACGTATGATACGAACGTGTTCGCAAAGGGTAACCTGCCCGATCGCCTGAAGAAGGGTGATGCTGTCGACCTGTTCTTCCCCTTCAAGGATAAAGGGCAGTACAACCTTGAGTCGTTTGACATCGAGGTCAAAGCTGGAGACAAACCCGTAGAGCATCTGGCCGGTGAAATCCATGATGCGGATCATCAGGTGATCGGCATCTTCATCAGCATCCCGAATGTGGGCGACAAACCGCTGACTGTCACGGTCCAGCTGAAAAAGCCAGACTCGGGTACTAAAGCACACAAAAACCCCACGGCTGTGGGGTTTTTTTATGTCTGTGCCCCATCAGCTGCATCCGCTTGCAATCAGGAATGTTGACAGCGCTGGTAGGAAAATCCTGTTCCCGCGTAGAAAAGTCCATAGAAATGTTTGAGCAAAAACGCCTGGCTGAAGAGCTGGATGAAAGGGGTGGGTGTTGAAGCAGCTGAACAGCTGAAGACGTGTTGAGCTCAGCGCGACCATCCCGCCAAAATGGAGGTGTGAACAAACATGAAGAGAAACCTGTTGGTGCTTGCCGCCGTTCTTCTCCTTGCTGTCCTTCTTGCAGGGTGCGAAGCGGTGCCCATCAACCTGATCAATGTCAAATACGATGTAGACTCGAAAGTATTCAGGAAACCCAATTACGCCACTCAAATGAAGAAGAACGCCATTTTCGAGGGTGTCTTCTGGTTCCTGGAGGATCAGAGGGGAAGGACTGTTGACGATTTCACGATCAGAATTGACGATGGAAGCCTCGATGGGCTGAGGTACTCTGCCCGCAATGTGGCTGGCAGCGACTTTGAAGGCATTTACCTTCAGATCCCTGATGTGGGTACCAAGAACATCACGATCAGCATCAAACTGAAGACGGAGCAGCAGTAAGAAGGGAATTCATCTCTTTGGGGGTAAATCCGGATGCAAAAGAAGTTGTTGTTGCTCGCCGGCGTCGTGCTTCTTGCTGTTCTCCTGACTGGGTGCTCGGGGCTGATGGTCAAAGTCTGGTACGAATACGATCCGGTCTATTTCTACCCCATATCAAGCAATCCGGGAAAAGTATGGAAGTACGATTCGATGCAAGCAGAGTTTGTGGTGCAATCGAGTTATAGGCACAGCTTTACAAGTGTCGTGGCTGAAGTCTACACGGCGGTCACAGGTGCGCCGATCGCCCATGAGGAGACTCTCGTAAAGCCGGGCGATTACGTGACAAGTATTATTGTAAGAGTCCCAAATGTTGGCAACCAAGACATAGTGATCAAAATCAGGCCGACCTTTGGAGACTCAAACGAAGAGCAGTGATGCAAGAACCCCACCGCTGGTGGGGTTCTCCTTTGAGTTCCTAGCTTTCTCTGTAGCGCAGCCACTTCCAGACTTCTTTGGGGGTGGCGTTTTTGCCGTACATGAGCATGCCCACCCTGAAGATTTTGGCCGAGGCGCGCATAGTGATGAAGGCCGTGATGAGCAGCAGTGCTGCGGAAAGGAGCTGCTGCCAGAGGGGGACGGGGGTAAACCCGCTGCGCAGCATCATGATCGCCGAACTGGTGAGGGGAAACAGGCTGGCAAAGACAGCGATCGATCCGTTGGGGTTGCTGATCACCGGCCCGAGGAAGAGGAAAGCCAGCATGGGAAGCATGATCACGATGCTCTGGGCGTTGCCGGCGCTCTGCAGGTCCTCCATAGTCGCTCCCAGTCCGACAAACAAGGCACTGAAGAGCAGGTAGCCGCCGAGGCCAAAGGCCAGGATCACGGGGAGGTTCACCGCCCGCAGGGCTTCCAAGATGGGGAATTCCAAAAAACGGACCGCGAAGGGCAGGCCGAGGGCCAGCCAGAAACCGAGCTGGATAAGACCCAGAAGGAAGTGCCCAACGATCTTGCCCTGCATCAGCTCCCGGGGGCTGATCGAAGACAGCACCACTTCCGCCATGCGGTCCCGCTTCTCCTGAACGGCGCTCTGCATGAGCATTGTTCCTGAGGTAAAGACCAGGAAGTAGACCAGGCCCGTGAACACGGAGGAGACCACCAGGTGCATGGTCTGCGGCTGGGCCTCTTCCTTGAGAGGTACCTGCTGCACCTGTGCCGATGCTGTGAGGAGGGCAAGTTCCTCGGGGCTTACCCCCGACCCCGCAAGGCGCAGCTGCTGCAGAAGTGCAGTCAGGGCTTGGCGCAGGGAACTCACTGCCTGGCTGTTGGAGTCGTTGTAAAAGAGCTCCAGCTGTCCGGTGGTGACGAAGCTCTCCTGAAGCAGGAAGTAACCGGCCCCTTTCTTGGACAGAACGAGCTCGCGGAGATCTGAACCAGGCTCTGCTTCCACCAGCACGACGTGGGTTGGCAGCAGCTCCTTCAGGGTGGCCGTGGCACCCAGCTCGTCCACCACGTAGTACGTTATTTCTGACGGCTGGTTCATCCGCTCCAAAAACACAGGCACCACGATGAAGAGGGGCATGATCAGAGGGGTGATGATCAGTCCGAAGATGAACTGCTTGTTGGTCAGGTTGCGCAGGACTTCCCAACTAGCGATCTTCCAGGCGTTCCGCATGCTGCGCACCTCCTTGAGCTACTTGAACGAAAATGTCGTGGAGCGAAGGACGGCTGATAGTCAGTTCACGCAGTTCCAGGTCGGCAGGCAGGCTCTGCATAAACTGCACTGGCTGAACTCCTTCTCTCAAGATGCACCTGAAGCGGCTGTCGTCCAGCTTTTCCCAGCCTTCCACGAGGCCGCTGTCGAAACGGAGCGCCTGCTCAGCTGAGCAGAGGAGATCAACGCGGAAGCTTCCGTAGCGTTCCTTGATGGACTGGAGGTTCCCCTTCACAACTTCCTTTCCCTTATTGATAAGGAAGATTTCATCGCAGAGCTCTTCCACGATGTTCATCTGATGGCTGGAAAGAAGTACTGCCGCACCCGAGCTGGCAAGAGCCCTGATCTCCGCCTTGAACAGATCCTGGCTCACCGGATCCAAGCCGGAAAAAGGTTCGTCGAGCACCACAAACTTTGGCTTGTGGAGTACAGCAGCGATAAACTGCACCTTCTGCGCCATCCCTTTGGAGAGCTGCTCCACCTTCTTGTTGGCGCAGTCTTCCAATCCGAACTTGCGCAGCCACTGCAGGGCGCGTTTCCTGGCCTCAGCAGGGGGCACATCCTTGAGGCCAGCCAGAAAGAGCAGAATCCGCAGAACCTTTGCTTCTTTGTACAATCCCCGTTCCTCCGGCAGGTAGCCTACGGAGGAGAAGGGGACCCCTTGAGTTTGGTTACTACCCTGTTGGAAGACCACCCGGCCGCGGTCAGGGGCGGTGATGCCCATGATCATGCGCAGAATGGTGGTTTTTCCTGCACCGTTGGGACCGAGCAGGCCTAGGATCTTACCCTGAGGGGCTTGAAAGGAAACATTGTCTACCACAGTGGTGGAGCCATAGGACTTGGTGATCCCTTCTACGTGAAGACCGTCCATGATTTCCCTCCCTGGTCGTTATTTGGAATATTATAGCACAGGTGCAGGGATCTATGTGATAAATTTCCTGAACGCGCTGGAACTGGACGCCAAGGTCCAGCTCCGCCGCTTATTCCTTTTCAGCCTCAACCGTTATCCTTTCTTCAGCGTAGATGCTGTACAGCTGATCCCTGTCCCGAACCGTTCCCCGCACTACCATGAGGTAGGAACCTGGCTCTTCCGGTGCCCGAACCATGAGGTAACCGTCCTGCAGCAGCTGAGCGCCTCTCGCCGTGAGTTCCAATATGGCAGGGCTCGCGCCCTCCTTTTCGGGCCAGATCTCCAGGATCGGCCCTTCTTCCTCACCAGCGGCACCAGGCTCCATGGTCAACACCAGCTTGAGCTCGGCTCCTCCCTGGACAATCTGGGGCTCGGGAAGCGGTACCGGTACCGAAAACATGCGCAGGGGAACGGGTTCCTCGACGTCCGGCAGCGGGGGAGGCTGGGGCTTCCACAATGACTGGGCAAACAAGGCCAGGATCAGAACCGCGGCCGCCGCCGTACCCAGCCAGAGGGGCTGTCTGGAGCGACGGGGCTCTCTGCGCAGCTGCTCCGAAACTTTCGCCCAAAGGGCATCGGGGGAGCCCTGCCACTGGCTGTTGGTCCTCAGCGCTTCGCTGATCCGCTCATCTGGAATCATCAATGCCACCTCCTTGGAGGGCCGCGACGCTCTGCTTCAAGCGCTGCCTGGCGGTATAGAGACGTGACTTTACGGTGGAAAGGGGGATGCGGAGCGTCTGAGCAATCTCCGCTTCTGTAAGCTCCGATACATACTTCAACAGGAGGGGAATGCGGTATTTGTCACCGAGAGTGTTGATCGCCTGGAAGAGCTGGTCCAGGCCAGCCCTGTCCAGGGCGCTGCTCTCCGGGTCTGCCGCAGCGCCGCTGTCTTCCTCCTCCAGTTCATAGGGTAGATGGACCCGGTCGAGCCGGCTTTTCGTGCGCTTAGCCTTGTTGATCACAATGCGCGTGAACCAAGGCTTGAACGGCCTGCCGTCCTGAAAGCCGTGGAGAGAGCGGAATGCCTGCACAAACGCCTCCTGAACCGCATCTTCAGCAGTGGCCCAGTTGCGGGTGACCAGGTAGGCCAAGCGGATGGCGCTGTCTAGATGAGTTCTGAAGATCTGCTCCAAAGCGGCCTGCTCCCCCCGCTTGGCGCGCCTGATGAGTTCCTGCTCCGCAAGTTCCACTCCGATCCTCCTTTCTGCCCTCACTTGATATATCCAAGCTGGGGTGAAAAGGTTGACTGCCGAGTGCATTTTTTCTCTGGCAGTTGTACCCAACCCCTTTGAAAAAAGATCCACAAACTCTGAGATAAAGAACCTAATTGGCAGGGGTTGTTATCTATCTGTCGAATAAGGCGATCATGTATTTATTCACCTGACTAACTGAATAAACCTAGGATGTCCTGAGGGGGTGGCTGCTGTTTCTAGGCATGAACCGAGACTACCCGGTCTTGTGACACCAACCTTTGAGATCGAAGACAGAGTTATCAACGCACTAATGCATGTCCTCTATGAGAAGAGCCCGCGCGAAGAGGGACATTCACGCCGAGTGAGCCAGATCTGTTTTGCCATCGGTGAGCAGCTTGGCCTGGAACACGCAGAAAAAATCCAGCTGGCCAAAGTCGGGCTGCTGCACGACATCGGCAAGATCTCCATACCCAGCGAGATTCTCAACAAAGCGGAGCCGCTCCTGCCGCGGGAGTGGAAAGAGATACACGAGCACCCCGTCAATGGACATCGGTTCTTGAGTGCCGTGGTTGGCATGGCAGAAATTGCCGAAGCGACCCTGGCCCACCATGAGCGCATGGATGGAACCGGCTATCCGTACGGGCGCCGTGGCGAACAGATCCCCCTCATGGCCAGGATTGTGGCGGTAGCGGACGCCTATGATGCGATGGTCAGTCCGAGACCTTATCGGTATGCCTACAGTCACTGCCAAGCCATGCAGGAACTGATGCGAGGCGCAGGAAGGCAGTTTGACGCCAAAGTCGTACAAGCTTTTTGTGGATTGGTATCTAATATAGCTTAGGCCTAATAGAATGAAACGATGTTGAAACGGCGGCTGCTGGGCCGCCGTTGTTTTTAGTAACCCAGTTCCTTGAGGATGCGGGCGAGGGTGCTGAGGCGCTCGCCGATCAGCTCGCCATCCCGGGCGAGGGCATCGACAAACAGCTGGATATCTTCGTCGATCTTCTCGTTTTCCGTACAGACGGCTACGGTCATGGCATCGCCCTGCAGGCCTACCCTGTCGATGACCGGCTTTTCTGGGTCATAGAACTTGGGGTAGCGGTAGGCTTCGGCGAAGTAGAGCCGCGCCCGGCAGACCAAGATGGCCAGATCGAGCACTCTGTGCAGAGGCAGTTCCTCAGACTGCCTTGACCAACGCTCTCCCGTGTGGCGCCAGACCTTGGCGGATATGTCCACCCGGCCCCGGTCGTTCCACTGGGCGAGCCCCAAGGACAGCCCCTTCGCGTCGGAGTTGTAGGCGCTTCTCCCATCGATGTTGCTGTAGTCTTCCACCACGATAACCGGTTTGTGCTTCAGATCAGTAGGTATCTTCACAATAATCCCCCTTGCCGTTTGGTACATCAGTAAAGCAGTAAATTAGTAAATCAGTCGATCCGAGCATACCGCGCCGCCGCGCCCCTGTCAAGCGTTTTTGCCGCGAGCCGCGGGCAGGGCAGAGTACCCTCCAGGGGAAGCAGGAAGTACCGCCCATAAGGAGAAGCTAGCCAGAAAAGCCGAAAATATTCTTATCCAGGAGGTTGCCCATGTTGCTGCCCTGCTTCAAGGAAGTCAAGGAACTAACCGTGGAGCTGGTCAAGACTCCCAGCGTCGTCCGGACAAGCGGCGAGGCAGAGTGTGCTCGCAGGATCTATGGGTTCTACAGCGGACTGGAATACTTCCGGCAGCATCCCGCCCAGCTGATCCTTCAGAGGACAGTGGAGGACGACATCGAGCGCTTCAATGTCCTGGCCATGGTCAGAGGCACCCAGGGAGATTCCCGCAGGGCCGTCATCCTCCTCGGGCACATCGACACGGTAGGCGTTGAGGATTTCGGCAGCCTCAGGGAACACGCCTGGGATCCAGAGACACTGGAGGGGCTGCTGCGCCAGATGGACCTGAGGGAGGAAGTGCAGAGGGACCTGGATTCGGGCGAGTACCTATTCGGCCGGGGCGCCTTGGACATGAAATCGGGCGTGGCAGGACAGATGTGGCTGGTGCGTTACTTCGCCGAGCATCCCGAAGAGCTAAACGGCTGTCTCATTGCCATCGCAGAATGCGATGAAGAAGACAACTCCCGGGGCATCATCTCCGCACTGAAGGTTCTGAAGCAGTGGAAGGAAGAGCACGGGCTGGAGTACATCGCGGCCATCAATGCGGACTACTCCACACCCTATCACGAGCTCGATGATAACCGATACGTCTACTGCGGGACCATCGGTAAACTCCTGCCCACCTTCTACGTGGTCGGCAGGGAAACCCATGCCGGCCAGCCCTTCGGAGGTTTGAACCCGAACCTGGTCACAGCGGAACTCACCAGGCTCATCGAACTCGATCCCGCTCTGTGCGACGAAGCTCAGGGAGAGGTCACCATGCCGCCTACCTGTCTCAAGCAGGCGGATTTGAAGGGCGCCTATGATGTGCAGACACCCCTCGCCGCCTATGCCTACTACAATGTCTTCATGCACAGTTTGGGCCCTGGTGAAGTCCTTGAGAGGATGAAGGAAAAGGCCGTCACAGCCTTTGAGAATGTGATCGCCCATGTCAACGCCTGCTACAAGGCATACTGCCAGCGCAGCGGGCACCCCTATACAAGACTTCCCTGGAAGGGCCGGGTATACACCTGGGCAGAGTTCTACCGGGAACTGCTGCAGCACCATGGGGAGGGTTTCGAGCAGCACCTGAAACAGTTCACCCTTAAGCTTCAGCAGAGTAGGCCTGCCCTGGATCTGCGGGAGCTCAACCTGCGGATCGTGGAGGAGGCTCGGCAGTGGGCGCCTGATCAGAACCCAGCCATCATCGTCTTCAACTCTTCCACCTACTTCGGCAGAGTGGAGGTAACCGGCAGGACGCCCTATGAAAAGAAGCTGCTCGAGAGCGTCAAGGCTGCGGTGGCGGAGGTGCAGGAGCATTCCGACCGGCCGATCGTGACCAAGATGTTCTACCCCTACATCTCCGACGCCAGCTTCATGTCCTTGGGCGGGGAGCAGCAGGAGCTTGAAGAACTGGCCGAGAACACGCCGGCCTGGGGGAGCGGGTACACCCATCCGGTTGACGATATTGCGGCCATAAACGTGCCAGTGGTCAACATCGGCAGCTTTGGAAAGGACGGCCACAAGCTTACTGAAAGAGTGCACATGCGGCACACGTTTGAAATCGTACCCAACATCACCTACAGAACCGTCAAAAGACTTCTGGACTAGGGTGGAGAGGTGGGTTACCTGGCCATGACCATCAGCGCTGGAACGGTGGTCTCGAGCCTGCTCAGCAGCCGCTTGATCGCCCGCTTTGGCACGGCCCGCGTGGGGCGGCACCTTCGGAGCACCGCTGTTCGGAGCACTGGCTTCAGCCACTTCCCCCAAGCTGATGCCCTATTACCTGCTGGCCGCATCGGAAGCCCTGAGAACGAAGCAGGGGGCAGGAAGCTAGAACAAAGGGAGAGCCGCTGGGCTCTCCCTGTTATCTCTTCTATTGTTAGAAGGCGAATTCGAGTTCGACGGTGGCTCTGACTTCCACATCATCGGGGTTGATGGGTGTGGCGGCCTCTGCATCGGCCCGCAGGGCCATGTAGCCGGTCATGGGAGCGTAGGTGCTGTAGCTTTCGGTCATGTAGACGAGTTCGCCCAGGCTAACGCCGGCTGCTTCGGCCATGGCCTCTGCCTTGGCGATGCCCTGCTTCACGGCGAGCTTCAGTGCTTCGATCTGCATGTCCTGCTTATCCTGGACATCGAAGTTGATACCATACACCTGATTGGCACCAGCCTTGACAGCCCGGTCGATGATCTCCCCGACCTGTTCCAGGTTCTTGGTGGTGATGTTGATCCGGTTCTGCACCCAGTAGGTGGTGACCGTCTGCTCATCTTGCGTCCCGCGGTTGAGTATCTGTGTGGAACCCCAGATGTTGTAGCCGCTTGTGGTTACCTCTCTCTTACCAAGCCCCAGATCCTCCATGGCAGCCAGGACCGCGGCCATGATATTGGCGTTGTCTTGGGCAGCCTTCTCCGCAGAGGGATCTTGAGTTTCCACACCGAGGGTGATGTAGGCGATGTCGGGGCTCGCGGAAATCACAGCCGTGCCTGTAACCTGCAGCCGCCTCTCAACGGAATCCGCCAGGGCCTCCTGAGGTTGGACAGCAGCAGCAAGAACGACCAGCAAAAGGAGAGTGTGCATCCCTACCTGAAACACCGTTCTGCGCATCTTGATCTTCCTTTCTTTCATGTCTTGGACTTGCTTTCACCTTATATATCCTTCGAGGCGCCGGGAAGTTTGCTGTTCTGGCAGGAAATTTCTGCCTGCATCAGTCCGGAACGCCAAAAAAGGCATTGTAAGCGGAGAAACCTCTTGATAAACTATTGAAAAGAGGTGAGTCCCTGTCCATGGAACAGCGCAAGCAGTTTGTCATCAACGCCTCTTATTTCGCCATCATCGCCGGAATCGCCTACCTAGTCATGAAGTATGTACTTGGTCTGGTGGCTCCTTTTATTATCGGCTTTCTAGTAGCCCTGGTGCTGCAGAGGAGCATCACTTTCTTCTCGGCGAAGCTCCGCCTGCCCAAGAAGCTGGCCGCGGTGCTGTTGGTCCTGGTCTTCTACGCTGTGCTGGGCGTTCTCCTCTTCTGGCTGGCGATGAGCGTGTTCGCTGGGGTTAAGGTTTTGGTGGAACGGCTTCCGGCTGTGTATGCCAACGACATCGAGCCTTTCCTCATGGATGTCTTTGAGTCGGTGGAAAGGATCATGCTCCGCTTTGATATGACCGTGGCGGACTTTCTGGAGGACTTCCACGTCACCCTATCCCAATCTTTGGGCAAGATCGTTTCCGAGGTTTCGTCGGCAGCGATTTCGGCCGTCACATCGGCGGTTTCCTCGGTACCCAAGGCTTTCTTTGGAATTGTACTCGCGGTGATCTCCTCAGCCTTTTTCGCCATGGATTTTGAGATGGTTATGGGCTTTTTCCAGAGCCTGCTTCCAGCCAAGTGGCAGGGGATGAGCGGCGAGATACGCGCCTTTTCGTCCAACATCCTAGGCAAGTACCTGAAGGCATATGCCCTGATCATGCTCATAACCTTTACGGAGATGGCTGTCGGCCTCTCCATCCTCGGGGTGAACGGCGCTATCCCGATCGCCGCCTTTACTGCTGTTGTGGATGTGCTTCCGGTTTTGGGTACAGGAGGGATCGTCATCCCCTGGGGGCTCTTCAACCTGGTGCGCGGCAACCTCTTCTTGGGGTTCGGGCTCCTGGTGCTCTATGTGGTGATCACTTTTATCCGCCAGGCCGTTGAACCGCGGCTGGTTGGTCAGCAGATTGGGCTGCACCCCATTGTGGTGCTGCTGTGCATGTACGCAGGCTTGAAGCTGTTCGGCGTGGTCGGGTTGTTCGGCCTGCCCATCACCATCCTTGTGATCAAGTACTTCTACACTCACGGTAAAGGAGAGCCTGCTGCCTAAAGTCGAGGAGGTGCAGCATGGATAGGATTATTGAAGTGCGCGGCCTGGTCAAATCCTATGGCCCGGTTCAGGCTGTGCGGGGGCTTGACTTCTACGTGGAGAGAGGCAAGCTCTTTGCTTTTCTCGGGCCCAACGGTGCGGGCAAGTCTACTACCGTGGAGATTCTGTGTACTGCCCTCAAGAAAGATGGGGGAGAAGTAACCATCAACGGTTTCACCCTGGGGCAGGATGACGATGGGATCCGCACCTCTATTGGCGTTGTGTTCCAGGGCCATGTGCTTGATGACCGGCTCACCGTGCGGGAGAACCTGCTCTGCCGGGGCAGCTTCTACGGGTTGAAGGGAGATGCGCTGCAGCAGGCTGCAGAGCGTGCGGCCCGTGAAGCTGCAGCATCAGACTTCCTGGACCGGCGCTACGGGAACCTCTCGGGCGGTCAGCGCCGGCGGGCTGACATCGCCAGGGCGCTTGTCAACCAACCGCAAATCCTCTTCCTCGATGAACCCACCACCGGCCTCGATGCCAAGACTCGCCGGGATGTGTGGGACTTCATCCGCAGGATGCAGGAGGAAACGGGCATGACCGTGTTCCTCACCACCCACTACATGGAAGAGGCCGCGCAGGCCGATTACGTGATCGTGATCAGGCAGGGCCAGATCGCCGCCAAGGGAACTCCTGCTCAGCTGAAAGAGGCCTACGCCTCTGACCAGCTCCGGCTGTACTCTTCCCAGACTGAGGAACTCTCCGCTGTCTTGAGGGAGCTTGAGCTGAACTGGGAACAGCAGGGTGATGCCAGTATCGTCGCCCTCTCGGGAACGCTGGATGCCCTGCCCATCTTGGAGCGCTGCGGCGAGTACATCTACGGTTTTGAGGTGCTGCAGGGCACCATGGATGATGCATTCCTCAAGATCATCGGAGAGGAGCGGGGCGCATGATCGCCTTTGCCGTACGCAATCTGAGGGTCTTTTTCCGCGACCGCGCCTCCGTGTTCTTTTCCCTGATCGCGGTCCTGATCATCATCGGTCTTTACGCTGCCTTTCTGGGCAATACCCTCACTCAGGGTATGGAAGGCATGCCCGGGGCGCGGTTTCTGATGGACAGCTGGATCATGGCCGGGCTCCTCGCGGTCGCGTCGATCACCACTACCCTCGGAGCTGCCGGAGTCATGGTCGATGATCAGAACAAGGGCATTTCCAAAGATTTCCGCTGCTTGCCGCTGAAGCGGAGCACCATTGTGGGCGGTTACCTCCTGTCCGCGGTGGTGGTGGGGGTGATCATGTCCACAGCAGCCTTTGCTGCCGCCGAGATCTACATCGCTCTCAACGGGGGTAAGCTTCTGTCTGCCGCGGCGGTGTTGAAAGTGCTGGGGCTGATCATACTCTCGTCAGCGGCCAGCGGGGCCATGGTGTCGCTTCTTATTTCCTTCCTCAAGACGCCCAACGCCCTGGCCGTGGCCAGCACTGTAGTCGGCACCCTATCTGGATTTCTCATGGGAATATACGTGCCCATCAGCGTCCTGCCAAAGGCCGTTCAGACGGTGATCAAGGCCTTTCCCATTGCCCATGCTGCGGCCCTTCTCAGACAGGTGTTCATGGAAGTTCCCCTGGCAGAGAGCTTCGCAGGAGCTCCGCCGCAGGTGGTGGATGAGTTTAAGCAGAGCCTTGGAGTCGTGTTCACAATCGGAGGAGAGGCGTTCAGCGCCGCGGGCAGTGTGGCCATACTCCTCGCCACTACAGCAGTGTTCTTTGTTCTCGCCGTCTGGCGGATGTTAAAGCGATAATCACGGGAGGTTCTCTAGTTGGTAGAAATCGATGTTGTAAAGGAAATAGCACTGGGCGCGGGTAGGATTTTGATCGAGAAGCTTCACACTGGAGTATGTGTGCAGGCCAAGGGCACGATCGATCTGGTTACCGATGCCGACAAGGCATCCGAGGCATACGTCGTGGGGGAGCTGCGCAGGAGGTTTCCCCAACACGCCATCCTGGCGGAAGAGGGCGGGCAGACTGCTGGCGCCGACGATTACCTGTGGGTTATCGACCCCCTGGATGGAACTACCAACTTTGCCCACGGCTTTCGGCATTTTTGTGTATCTATCGCGCTGGTTAAGGGTGGAGATGCGGTTTTGGGCGTCGTCTACGATCCCCTACATAAAGAGTGCTATGCGGCTGAAAAGGGCAGCGGAGCTTTTCTAAACGGTCAGCGGATCCAGGTTTCCAAGACAGAAACGGTTCTCCGGAGCCTGCTGGCCTCGGGCTTTCCCTATGATGTTGCCACATCAGAGGTCAACAACCTGGAGCCCTTCTGCCGTGTGATGAAAGCTTCCCAGGCGGTACGCTCCCTGGGGGCAGCAGCCCTGGATCTCTGCCAGGTGGCAGCGGGCCGGTTGGATGCCTTCTGGGAGCTGGTTTTGGAGCCCTGGGACCTAGCTGCAGGAGGCCTGATCGTGCAGGAAGCTGGGGGCAAGGTCACCGACTGTACAGGAGGGAAGTTCAATCCCCTGGGAACTAACATCTGCGCTTCAAACGGGCTGATCCACGCGGAGCTGCTTGGGTTAATCCAGGGTTAACGATGGTTGAGGGAGTGGGCAAGGTGGCCGAGGGCGGTACGCGGAACCTGGTGGGCAGTTCAGCCAGCCGCCGGGGAATTGCGCTGAACCTGCTGCTGGTTGCGGCCAAGTTGGCCGCAGGCATCTTTGCGGGCAGCGTTTCGACGGTGGCCGACGGGTTCAACAACTTGACTGATGCGGCCGGGTCGGTTATTACCTGGGCTGGGTTTAAGATGGCCGGGAAGAAAGCGGACAAAGAACACCCCTTCGGCCACGGCCGCTATGAGTACCTGGCCGGGCTTGGCGCGGCCGTCCTGATCCTGCTTGTCGGAATCGAGTTGGCAAGGAGCGGAGTGGGAGAAATCCTGCGGCCGTCTCCCCTCAAGCTGAGCCCGCTCCTCTTCGCAGTTCTCTGCACCTCGATCCTGGTCAAGACTTGGATGGCGGTGTACTACGGCCGCCTGAGCCGCAGGATCGGTTCCTCGGCCCTGAGGGCAGTGTCCTTTGACAGCAGGAATGATGTGCTGGCCACTGCGGCAGTGCTGGTCAGCGCGCTGCTTTACCACTGGACAGGACTGCAGCTGGACGGCTGGGCCGCGATCATCATCGCTCTGTTCATTATCAACAATGGCTGGGGGTTGATCAGGGAGACCGTCAGCCAGCTGGTGGGGGAAGCCCCCTCGCCGGAGCTGGTAGACTACATCTGCGACAAGATCACTGGCCACGATCAGGTCCTGGGTATCCATGACCTGATCGTCCACGACTACGGGCCTGACAGGCGCTATGTGAGCGCACATGTGGAGATGCCTGAGGATGAAGACCCGGTAGTCACCCATGCGATCATCGATTCCATTGAACGGAGCTTCCTCGAGGAAGACGGCATCCACCTGATCATCCACTACGATCCCGTGCCCAGGGAGGCTGGTTTGGGCGGTGGACATTGAGAGGCCTGCGGGCCTTCTTTTTTTGCCTGGGTTCCCCATAGGGTTGAGGGCAGGAGGTTATCGTTCTGCATAAAGGATTTAATGATAAACATGAAATAGTTATTGACACACATAAAACCGCCGTGCTATGCTGAGATCAAGAAGTTCAAAGGAGGCCACAACTATGCAGGCAGCAGAAGCACGGCTGGCGGCTAAGTTCGCCGGACCGGTCAGAACAGTACTCAAGGTCTTTCATTGGGCTGGGATCGTTGCCCTCGTCCTCGCAGTGCTCATGGCGGTGTTCACTGTGCTCGGACCTGACCGCTACTTCGCACCAGAACGCTTCGCCAGCAGCAGCTTCACCTTCGAGCTCAACGGGCTCGTGCGCTACCGGGTAGACACCGCCAAGATCGATCCCGCGCGGGGCGTGAGGGAGGTATTCCAGGGCATTGCTGCGGCAGCCATCGTCTATCTCCTCTTCTTTATCTTCATCGTGCTGCGTTTGCGGCAGGTGATGGACACGGTGGCTTCGGGCAACCCCTTCCATCCGGGCAACCCCAAGCGGGTTCGGGACATCGGTGCGGCTGTGATCGCAGGTGGCTTCATATTCCCCGCCGCCAACAGCTGGGTCGCGGTGAAGATGATATCCACCTTTTCCCTTGCCGGTTTTTCCGTCACCTATTCCCCCGATGTGGAGCTGGCCTTCATCGGATTCTTGCTCACAGTGCTGGCGGCGGTGTTTGCCTACGGCTGCTACCTGCAGCAGGAAATGGATCAGACGGTCTAGGAGGGTCCTTATGCCTATCATCGTGAGACTCGATCGGGTCTTAGCCGACCGCAAAATGCCCCTCACCGTTCTCGCCGAAAAGGTTGGAATTTCCCTGGTCAACCTGTCGAACCTGAAGACAGGGAAAGTGAAGGCCATCCGCTTCAGCACTCTCGAGGCCATCTGCCGGGAGCTGGAGTGCCAGCCGGGAGACATCTTGGAGTATCAAGAAGAAGCCAGCAGCTGATGCTGGCTTTTTCGCGGGCAGGAGCATTGTCAGGAGGAGGAGCGACTGATACCATAATAGGAAAGAAGCGAGCGGGTGCTTGAACGAGGTGGACCATGGGGAGAAGAGTGGTGGGCATCCTGGCCCATGTCGATGCAGGGAAAACCACATTATCCGAGAGCATGCTCTACGTAAGCGGCCGCATCCAGCGTTTGGGCCGGGTGGACAAGGGCGATGCCTACCTCGATACCCACGATCTTGAGCGGGAGCGGGGCATCACCATCTTTGCCAAGCAGGCTGTTTTCCATTTCGGCGGCACGGAGTTCACTCTGCTGGACACCCCCGGCCATGTCGATTTTTCCCCCGAAATGGAAAGGACTCTGCAGGTTCTGGACAGCGCAATCCTCGTGATCAGCGCCGCAGACGGCGTACAGGGGCACTCCAGCACGATCTGGCGCCTGCTGGAACTGTACAGGCTCCCCGTCTTCATCTTTGTCAACAAGATGGACCAGCCCAAGGCAGATCGGGAGGCACTCCTGAGGGAGCTCTGGGAAGTGCTGGACGCCCGCTGCGTCGATCTTACCTCCGAGGACTTCCTGGAGCAGGCAGCCCTTTGCAGCGAGGAACTCCTCCAGGAGTACACGGCCACCGGCACCCTGACTCCCGAATCCATCCAGGCTGCAGTTGCCGGCCGCCGGCTCTTTCCAGTCTATTTCGGCTCGGCCCTCAAGGTAGAGGGCGTACTTGAATTCCTGGAAGGGCTTGCCGCCTATACAAACGAGCCGTGCTATCACCGAGAGTTTGGGGCCCGGGTCTTCAAGATTTCCCGCGATGATCAGGGTGCCCGCCTCACACACCTGAAGATCACGGGCGGGAGCCTGAAGGTTAAAGATGCCGTGCAGGGGAGCGGTTGGGAAGAAAAAGTCAACCAGATCCGGGTTTATTCGGGCGGCAAGTACGAAGTGGTCCAGGAGGTGGGTCCGGGAACGGTCTGCGCAGTAACGGGGCTCAGCCGCACCAGGCCAGGAGACGGCTTGGGGGCGGAGGGGCAGGCGCGCACTCCTGTACTGGAGCCTGTGCTGGCCTACCGCATCATCCTCCCTGAGGGATGCGATGCCCGCAACATCCTGCCCAAACTCCGGGAGCTCGAGGAAGAAGAGCCCGCGCTGCACATCCTCTGGGATGAGCTGCTGCAGGAGATCCAAGTCCAGCTCATGGGAGAGGTGCAGACCGAGATCCTGCAGCGCCTGATCGCGGAGCGCTTTGGCCTTCTGGTACAGTTTGGCGAAGGCAGCATCCTGTACAAAGAGACCATCTCGAGCGCGGTTGAGGGTGTGGGGCACTTCGAGCCCATGGGGCACTATGCAGAAGTCCACCTGCTGCTGGAGCCCGGTGAGCGGGGCAGCGGGCTGGAGTTTGCCGTGGGCTGCAGCGAAGATGTGCTGGCCAAGAACTGGCAGCGCCTGATCCTCACCCACCTCCAGGAAAAAACCCATGTGGGCGTCCTGACTGGTTCGCCCATCACCGATATGAAGATCACCTTGGTCGGGGGACAGGCAAGCAGGGAGATCACGGAAGGGGGAGACTTCCGGGAAGCCACCTACCGGGCCGTGCGCCAGGGGCTCATGGAAGCCCGTTCCGTCCTTCTGGAACCCTATTACTCCTTCCGCCTGGAGGTCCCGGAAAAGCAGGTCGGCCGCGCCATGAGCGACATGGAAAAGATGCAGGCAAGCTGGGAGCTTGCTCCTTCAGTTGGGGAGTCAGCCGTTTTGGTGGGCAGTGCACCTGTGGTAACCATGCGCAACTACCACCGGGAAGTAGCCGCATATACCAGAGGTTTGGGGCGCCTTTCGCTGAGCGTTGAGGGCTACCGGCCGTGCCACAATGCTCAGGATGTGATCGCTGCCATCGGCTACGACCCGGAGCGCGATGCGGCCAACCCCTCCGGCTCGATCTTTTTCTTCAACGGCTCAAGCGTGTACGTGCCCTGGCACGAGGTCAAGCGCGTGATGCACGCACCCGCTTTCCTTCAGGAGGAGAAGCGGCAGGCAGGCTCCGGCCCCGTTATCAGGCATCCAGTGACGAGCTCCGCCGACGACTACGAGGACTGGGGTTTCTGGGACACCGCCGCGAACCGGGGAACACAGGCAGGCTTCAAGCAGAGCAGGGCCGCGGGCGGGAAGCAGGACAGGCAGGCTGCTTCCGGCCGGCTGCCCGAGCCCCGGGAACAGTACCTCCTTGTGGACGGCTACAACGTCATCCATGCCTGGCCCGAGCTGAAAGAGCTGGCCGAGGACAACATGGATATCGCGCGCATCCGGCTGCTCGATGCCCTCGCCAACTACCAGGGACTGAAGCAGAACAAGGTCATGGTGGTATTTGACGCTTACGCGGTGCCCGACCGCACCGTGGCCGAGGTTGAACAGCACCACAACATCCAAGTCGTGTACACCAAAGAAGCCCAGACGGCCGACGAGTACATCGAGAAGTTCGCCTACGATTTCAAGAAAGACTACGAAATCGTGGTTGCCACCAGCGACGCCCTGCAGCAGGTGATCCTGCGGAGCGCGGGCTGTGCGCTGCTCTCCGCACGGGAGCTCAAGGAAGAATTAGAGGCGGCCCGAGAAAGGCTGGAAACGACCTACAAGAACAGGCGGAGGCTGGGCCGCGCTGCTCTGGAAGAAGGGCTCCCTGAGGAAATCAGGGAGCGGATGGAAGAGATCAGGCAGAATGCAGGGAGGAAGAAGCAGTGATAGAGCAGATCAAACAGGAACTCCAGAAGTACAGCAATCCGGAAAAAGCAGAGTTCCTGCTCAAGTACTTCCAGGTAAAGCCTGGCGGTTACGGCGAGGGGGACATCCTGTGGGGCATCACTGTCCCCGACCAGCGGCGGGTAGCCCGGAAGTTCTACCGCCAGATCTCCCTGGCCGAACTGGAGGCCCTGCTGCGGGACCCCATCCACGAGTGCCGCTTTACCGCCCTAGCTATGGCGGTGTCAAAGTTTAAGCGGGCCAAGAGCGAAGCCGAGCGCAGAGAAATCGTGGAGCTCTACCTCGGAGCCGCCGATTTCATCAACAACTGGGATCTGGTGGATACCTCCGCACCTAACATCTTAGGCGCCTATCTCTACGATCGCGATCGCAGCGTCCTGTGGGAGCTGGCCCGCTCGGGGCATCTCTGGCGCCAGCGCATCGCTGTGCTCGCGACTCAATACTTCATAAGTAAGGGAGACTTTGCCGACACCTTAAGGCTCGCCGAGTTCTTCCTCGATCACGAGCATGACCTGATGCACAAGGCCGTTGGCTGGATGCTGCGGGAGATCGGCAAACGGGACTTTGAGATCGAGTACGCTTTTCTCCAGGAGCACTACCGCAGAATGCCCCGCACCATGCTGCGCTACGCCATAGAGAAGTTCGACCCCGACCTGAGAAAGGCGTTCCTAAACGGGTCAATCTAATCGCGAAAAGAGCGAGGCTCAGCAGAGGCCTGGCTTTTCCTTTCATGGGTGCACCCGCACTGTCCTGACATAGCAGATCTGTTCGCACTGAACCACCGTCAGTTGGAGCCTGGGATGCGTTTCCTCGATTTCCAGAAACGTGTCCCCAACCGCGCGGAGTGTGCCCGAGATCTCTCCGCACTTGGTCACCACTACCACCCTGCGGTCCAGAAGGGGAATCAGCCCATCCGGGCAGCGGCAGCAGCGGCAGCTCATGGCTGTTCCTCCTGCGGGCCGAACTTGGGGATCCGGACGAAACAGATCTCGCCGCAGCGTACCACGATGTGCTGACCCGATCTCGATTCCTGAAGGACAATCGAGTTTTCGCCCACGAACACCAGTCTGCCGGACACCTCTCCGCACCGTGCCGTCACCTCAACGAAGCGGTTGAGAAAGTCCCTGAGGGTGACTGGGCAGGGGCATGGGTCTCGTCTTGGCGGCGGCGGACAGTGCGGCAGGCCGTGGGGGCTGAGATACATCACGGTCGACCTCCTCTCTGCTGACTGACAGTCCCAGTATATGCCGAAGGTTGGAGCGGCGGACTAAGAACTGGGAGCCATCAGGGGCAGGGAGTACTGCCTCAGGCGCTGGTACACCGCCTCTCTGTGCGCTCCTTCAAGTATGCGGGGCTGAACGCCGGAGATGTAGGCAGGAATGATGTCTAAGTCGCGGACGCCGCCCCTCGTGAAGGTGAACTGGAGGAGCACAGTCTCCCAGGTGCTCGGCAGGTTGAGGTCGAAGACGAAGTTGCCAAGGCTGTAGGCGATCACGCCCTTCCCCCAAAACTCGATCCCCTGAAGGACATGGGGGTGGTGGCCGAGTACAATATCCGCGCCCGCTTCAGCTGCAGCCCGGGCCAGGGACATCTGCTCGGGCGTAGGCTCGTGTACATATTCCTTTCCCCAGTGCACGCTGACAACCAGCACATCCACCTGCCCCCGCAGGCGGTGCACATCTTCCACCACTTGATCGAGCTCTGCAGGGGCGACACCAGGTTCGTCCGGGGTGGCCTGCCAGCTGATGGGTTCCCGGGCATAGACAAACCACATTTCGGTGTATGCCAGAAAACCGACCTTCACTCCGCCCACCTCCCGGATCAGCGGGCGGCGGGCTTCTTCGATATTGCGGCCTGCGCCGACCCAGTCGATTCCGTACTCCCGCAGAAGCCGCATGGTCTCAAGCAAGCCTTTATGGTGGTAATCCAGGGCGTGGTTGTTGGCGAGGGACAGAACATCGAGCCCGGCGAAGGCCAGGCCCTCCACGGCCTGAGAAGGGGCTTGGAACATGTTGATGAAGCGGCCGGCCGCGCCGATGGGCGACTCCAGGTTAGCGAAGCTCAGATCTGCACTGCGCAGGAGGGGAGCGGTCTCCGCAAAAAGGTACTCCCAGCCCTTTTCCAGCCCCGATTTCTTCACATCCCGGTCGAGCATGATGTCCCCGGCCGCCAAAAGGGAAACCTCCCCCGCCCAGGGATCGGCGTAGTCAGTCTGCTGGGCCAGAAGGCGGAAAGCATCTATGGGATTGCGCAGCCGGTTCTGCACCCATGCCCTCAGCCGATCGGGGAGGCTCTGAGGCGCCTGGCTGAGGTAGATGCCCCGGGTCAGGGGATAGGCTTCCGGGTCATCGGCGCACTCCCGGGGATCGACGCCGCCAAGGGGCAGAACCCGCACGGCGGGCCTCCGTGCCTGCAGGGGGATAATCCCCAGGGCGGCGCGGTTTTCACGCAGAGTCTCAACCACCTGGCCGGCGGGCAGGTACTGCACCGGCTTTCCTGACCAGGGGAAGCCCGGCAGAGCCAGCTCCGCGGCGACCAAGACTTGTTCCGGGCGGAAGAAAAGGAGGTCCTCAAGTTCTCTCACATCCAGCCCTTGGCGCTCGGAGAAGAACGGCACAACAACCGCAGGGACCAGATAGCCCAGGGGCCAGCTCACCAAGCCGTCACCCGGCGCTCCGATTTCCAGAAGGTAGTCCAGGTCGCCGCTGACCAGGCTTTCCTCAAGCTGGCGCTCTCCTCCTAGAACCACCTCGGAAAACCTGCCACCGGGGAACAGGTCAAAGACCAGCTCGGCCGATAGGGCGGCAAGTCCCAGCCGCGGCGGGGGAGGTGGATCGGCCAGCCAGGCAAGTGCGGTAAGCGCTGCCCCCGCGGCCAGGAAGGCTAGTATGGGGAGCCAGAGCAGCCTGACCAGCATCTGCCTTCGCACGATCAATACCAGCACAGTAACCGCCTCCCGCTAATGTATACTGATCCCCTGCTGCGGGCATGCGGCAGGACGGACATTCTGGCACAACTTACCAGTATAGGCGGGGCGTGTGCGGAGCAAATTAGGGTCAGGACGGACTCGGCAGGAGTGCAAGACCACTCATGAGTGTTTCCATGCAGAGTGCTCTGACTGCCCTGTCCGTCCTTCTGCGCGGGCCCTGTTGGGTCCGCTTTTTGCGCTTCATCAGGTTGAGCCTCCTCAGGAGCTGGTGTACAATTGATCGGGGTGGATGAGCGATGTTTTTTATCGGGATCTTTGGAGTGCAGGACAAAGAAGAAACGATCAGAACGGAGCAGGCCGTGACCTGCCCCCTCTGCGGGGCCTATGACCGCTACGAGGTGCTGCGGGTGTACAATTACTTCCACATCTTCTTCATCCCGGTCTGGAAGTGGAATAAGCGCTACTTCCTGCGCACCCGCTGCTGCCGGAGGATCTGCGCGCTGCGGGAAGAAGTGGGTCAGCGCATCGAGCAGGGGCAGGCCGTGACCATCACTTCAGCTGATGTCAAGTGCAGCGAACCAGTTGGGAACTCCTGCCCCAGCTGCGGCGCGCAGCTGCACAGCTCCTTCAGCTACTGTCCCTACTGCGGCAGCCGCCTTTGAAAAGCCGCCGGTCATTTACAGACACTTTACGCATGGTTGATAATAACGCAACATACAAGTGTTATAATATAGGCGACTGAACTGTTCGACGTTTTTCGTAATACGCATTGCACCACTATTCACAACCGCGTTTCGACCACGGTTACGGACTGAAGGGATGGCGCGGGTCGTTTTTTGCCCTTGGTTTGACTGGAGGAAGTGAATATTTGGCAAACCATGAGAAATCATGGGACGCAAAGCTAGAGGGGCTAAGCACGTTACGTGTATGCCAGCCAGTTGCGGTTTCGAATGCTTCCTAACTGCCTGGTTGGGAAGCGTTTTTTTATGCCTAGGGGGGTTGGGAATGACAAACGGAGTATCGTTGTCCAATTTGGGCGCGGAATCGTCGAAAGAATCAGAAAAAATAACCGAAAATGTAGTAGAAGCCGATCAGATCGACCGGGAGGGAAGGCTTGCCGTCGTCTGCGGGCAGCTGCGCATGGAAGAGCCGCAGGGGCGAGGCGCCTGGCCGGTGATTGTACCTGGTCCTCACCTGAGCCTGCGCCAGGGGGACAAGCTGGTCACAGGGCCGACAATTGTGGAGAGCCTGGAGGGCTTTTCCATCGCGCTCCAGCACGAGCCGCCGCAGAGCAAGTTTGAGCTGATCGTTTCCCGGGACAGGATGAAGGTGACCTTGAAAACGCGCTTTCGTTTCGGGACGGTGTACAAGCTGCGGGATGAGGAGTTTCAGCAGCGGCTGGTGCTCAAAGCGGTTCCGGCTGCAGACGTGCCGCCTAAGCCGATCGATCCCGCGTTGGTCTTGGCCAAGCTGCAGGAAATGGGTGTTCAACCTGAGACAGTCGAGACTGACCTGCTCCTGCAGGCCTGCAGTGAATGCCGCGATGCCGATGTGGTGATCGCCCGGGGCGTCGCGCCCGTCCCTCCAGTGGACGGTCGTGTGGAACTGGTCTGTGACCTCAAGCCCCGGGTCCCCAGTGAGAAGGAGGGCGACCGGGTAGACATTTTGGACCGAGGCACCTATAACGCTGTGAATGCCGGCGAAGTCTTGGCCGTACTCCATCCTTCTGAACCGGGCAAGCCCGGGAAAGATGTCTTCGGCCGCGAGGTTCCGCCCCGGCTGCCGCGCCCGGCGCAGTTCACGGCAGGGCCCGGTGTGAAGTTGATCAAGGACGGGCGGATCGCCGTCGCCGAAGTGACCGGAAGGCCCACTTTCCAGCGGGGGGTGCTGCAGGTCAACACTCAGCTCGTGATCGGCGGGAATGTGACGGTAGCTTCGGGGAACGTCGATTTCAAAGGCGATGTGTTGATCATGGGCGATGTGGAAGAATCTCTGACCGTTAGGGCTGGCGGCGGGGTTGATGTGTACGGCAGCGCTTACCATGCGACTATTATCGCCGATGGGGGAGTGACCATCGCTGGCAAGCTGATCGGAGGCTCTGTGATCGCCGGCATCAATCAGCCAGGACTTGCAAAGGCCGTCAAGCTCTTGAGCTGGCTGGACCGTGATCTGGATCAGCTTCTTTCTGCTTTTTATCAGCTCCGGGAACATCTTGCTGGGAGCGGGAACTCCTTTGGCTGGCGCGGCGACGGCTACCTGATCAAAGTCCTGCTGGAGACCCGCCTGCCCCAGATCCCGAAACACTTTGGTCAGCTGCACGAGCTGCTGAGCGGCGACCTGGATCCCGGTGCAGAAGAGCTTGCCAAGTCGTCCGCGGCTTTGAAGTATATCGCTGAAAGGTTTCTAGGTGCAGCCCCTCTGGAGATCGCCTGCTCTGAAGAGGTCGCCCGTTACCGGCTGCAGCTGCGCACCCTTGCCAGTCAACTGGAGGAGCACGTTGACGCGGCAGCAGATGTCGTGGTGCACTACTGTCAGAACGCTAAGATCGAGGCTACCGGTAATGTTACGGTGGCAGGTCCGCTGATCTACGACTGCGAGATCACTGCCGGGAAGACTTTGGAATTGGGCGGGCAGTGCCGCAGCGGCTCCTATACCGGTTCCTCCATTTATGCCCAGGTGGTGGGTTCCACTGGCATGGGAGCGCCGTCTCTAACGGTGTGCGACGGAGGGGTGATCGCGGCTCGCCGGTTCTGCTCCGGAGTGCGGCTGCGGATCGGCTCTGTGCAGGGGACCATCGGTACAGATTGTGCCAACAGGCTGTTTTACGCGAGCGATGGCGAACTGCACAGCAGGCACTACCAGTCCCGGCGAGAGGCAGTGCCTCCAGCATGATGGAAAAATCACATGAAAAGAAAGGGATTTGGCGTTCAAAGGACGAAAAGATCTGGTAAAAAAACAGCGGTGATATACCACGGGGGGAAGAGGCCATGAGCAACCACCTGGATCAGTTGGACGAACTGGACCTGCAGGCCGCCAGAGAGCGCATCCGGGAGCTTGAGGAACAGCTCAACTGGGAGAGGCGCCTGCTGCGGGCGGTCAAAGATAATCTCAAGATCGCCGTCTACGCCAAAGACCTTGAAGGCAGGAAGCTTCTTACCAACCCTGTGGATCTAGACAACCAGGGGATCAGAGACGAATCCCAGGTGTTGGGCAAAACCGACTTCGATCTCTTTCCAAGGCACATCGCCGAGCAGTTTTGGCGCGATGACTGTGCCGTGCTGCAGCAGGGCAAGTCCATTATCGACCGGGAAGAGCTCCTGATTGAAAAGGCAACCGGCCGGCAGAGGTGGCTGCGCACCTCCAAACTGCCCATCCGTGACGACAGCGGGCAGGTTATCGGCCTGGTGGGCTTCGGCCAGGACATCACTGTGGAAAAACAGCTGGAACAGGAAAACGCGGAGGCCGCTGCCAAGATCAGGGAGCAGGAAGACGCGGTGGAAGCCATGATCTCCGAACTGGCCAAGATCCCTGATAACATCGGCAAACTGGTCAACTCCATCACCTACATAGCCAAGCAGACCAAGATGGTATCGATCAACGCCACCATCGAAGCTGCCCGGTTGGGGGACCTCGGCCGCGGCTTCGAAGTTGTGGCAGAAGAGGTGGGTCAGCTTTCCGATCGTTCCAACCAGGCAGCTGCCCAGGTGCGGGCGGCCATCGCCGAAGTAGAGACGCTGGTGTCTCGAATTCTAGAGGTCTGGAAGACCCGCAGTCAGGCGGACGAGCGCCGCTGACGCGATCAGTACCAGCCGAACAGATTAAGACGAGGTAGAGCTCAGTGCAATCTGGGCTCTTTTTTTGCTGCTTGGATAGAAGGAAATGGAAACAGGTGCGTGGAACGCAAAAACACATTTAGGCAGGTTTCTTCTGCCCAAGGAGGACGCTATGCGCTTAGAACACAGCGAACTGGTAATCAGAGATGCAGAAGTCGGGGACGCCAGGCTGCTCTGCCAGTGGTGGAACGACGGCAAGGTGATGGAGCATGCCGGGTTCCCCCTGGGACTCGGCACCACTGAGGAAGAGGTTGTCAAGCTGCTGGCACAGGACGAAGACGGCATCCACCGCAGGTTGATCTTGGAGGTTGCCTCGGTGCCAGTAGGTGAGATGAACTACCGCAATAAAGGCGGGGGCACGGCGGAGATCGGGATCAAGATCTGCCGGTTCGACCATCAGGAAAAGGGTTACGGCACCAAGTTCCTCAAGATGCTGATCGCCTATCTCTTCGATGAACTGGGCTTTACCAGGATAATCCTGGACACAAATGTGAAGAACACCCGTGCCCAGCACGTTTACGAAGAGAAACTCGGTTTTAGGAAGGCCGGGGTCAGGATCGACTCCTGGAAAGACCAGCTGGGTGAGCTGCAGTCATCCATTGACTACGAACTCCTGCCGGAAGATTTCGCACCTCACCGCATGTAAACTAATAGAACCATAACATATCTGCGGGAAATTTGACTGACCATCAATTGACAGGCTCTGGGCAGGGTCAGTATAATGAAGTTGCTCGTGAAAAAAATAACGAAATTCACCAGCAGAAAGAAATGGACCTCGAGTTTCTACCCGGATCAGCAAGATGGTTGTTGCCTGGACGTTACGAAATTTGCAAAGGAGATGGGATCATGGGATGCATTTGTGGTCAGGACAAACAGAGCATGCAGGCCTACCTGCAGCCCCTGCAGCAGGTTTTGAACCGCTATGCCAGGGAAGAACGCTTCCTTGTGCCGATTCTCCAGGATGCCCAGGAAGCCTACGGCTACCTGCCCGCTGAGGTGATGCGCGAGATCGCCCGGAGCCTGAACATCTCGTTCACGAAGGTGTACGGAGTCGCCACTTTCTACAGTCAGTTTCACCTCCGGCCGCGGGGCAGGAACGTGATCAAGGTCTGCACGGGGACTGCCTGCCACGTCAGGGGAGGCGGAGAAGTGCTTAAGGCCATCCAGAATGTCCTTGGTATCGAGGCGGGCGGCACCACACCCGATCTGGAGTTCACCCTGGAGACTGTGGCCTGCATCGGTGCCTGCGGACTGGCGCCCGTGATCATGATCAACGACGACACCCACGGACGGGTTAATCCCGAGAACATCAAGTCCATCCTCGACGGCTACCGCCAGCCGGTGCATACGGAGGTGGCCGCTGGATGAGGTCAGCAAAGGAACTGAACGAGTTGAGGGCGGCCCTTGCCCAGCAGCTGGCTGAAAGAAAGCGAGCTAAGCCTCGGATCATCATAGGCATGGGGACCTGCGGGATAGCAGCTGGAGCCAGGGAGATCCTCAAAGCAGTACTGCGGGAAGTGGAGAACCGCAGGCTCGATGTGGAGGTATGCCAGACGGGGTGTATCGGCATGTGCCAGTACGAGCCGCTCCTCGATGTGCAGCTGCCCGGCGGGCCGCGGGTAACCTACGGCAGTGTGGCAGTGAAGGATGTGCCGCGCATCATCGCCAGCCATGTGATGGGCGGCAGGGTTGTGGAAGAGCTGGCTGTGGCTCAGATGGCCGATGGCGAACCGCTTGTGGAAGGAGTCCCAACCTATGATGAACTGGATTTCTTCGGCAGGCAGCTGCGCATCGCTCTTGCCAACTGCGGCCGTATTGACCCTGAAAGCATAACTGAGTACATCGCCTGCGGCGGCTATGCCGCCTGTGCGAAGGCCTTGACCGAGATGACCCCGGAAGAGGTTATCTCCGAGGTCAAGAAGGCCGGCTTGCGCGGGCGGGGGGGTGCCGGCTTCCCAACCGGCCTCAAATGGGAGCTGACCAGCCGCACGCCCAGCGATAAGAAGTACATCGTCTGCAACGCTGACGAAGGCGATCCCGGTGCCTTCATGGACCGCAGCCTGCTGGAGGGCGATCCTCACCGGGTTATCGAAGGCATGATCATCGGCGCCTATGCTATCGGGGCCGATGAAGGGTATATCTACGTCAGAGCCGAGTATCCCCTGGCCATTAAGCGCCTTGAGATCGCCCTCAAGCAGGCGCGGGAGCAGGGCCTTTTGGGGGAGAACCTTTTTGGAAGCGGCTTCAGCTTCGATCTCCACATCAAAAAGGGAGCGGGCGCCTTCGTCTGCGGCGAAGAGACTGCGCTTATGGCTTCCATCGAAGGCCGGCGGGGCATGCCCCGGCCCAAGCCTCCCTTCCCCTCCGTTTCCGGCCTCTGGGGCAAACCCACCAACATCAACAATGTAGAGACCTTCGCCAACGTGGCTGAAATCATAGACCGCGGAGCCGAGTGGTTTGCGGGCATCGGCACCGAGGGGAGCAAGGGTACGAAAGTCTTTGCCCTCACCGGCAAGATCGCCCACACCGGCCTCGTGGAAGTTCCCATGGGCATGTCGCTGCGGGAAGTCATTTACGACATCGGCGGCGGACTCCCTGCGGGTGCTCAGCTGAAAGCGGTGCAGATCGGCGGCCCCTCGGGCGGCTGTATCCCCGCTGAACTCCTCGATCTTCCCATCGACTACGAGTCTCTGCGGGAAGTCGGGGCGATGATGGGTTCCGGCGGTATGGTGGTCATGGACCAGAACACCTGCATGGTCGATGTGGCCCGCTTTTTCCTGAAATTCACCCAAAACGAATCCTGCGGCAAGTGCACCCCCTGCCGTGAGGGCACCAAGCGCATGCTGGAGATCCTGGACAGGATCTGCTCGGGCGATGGCAAGGATGGCGATCTCGAACTTTTGGAGGAGCTCGCCTGCCACATCAGGGACACCTCCCTCTGCCAGCTGGGCGGTTCCGCTCCGAACCCCGTTCTCAGCACCCTCCAGTACTTCCGGGATGAGTACGAAGCCCACATTAGGGACAAGCGCTGCCCGGCGAATGTCTGCGCAGGCACGAGCGCACCTTACCAGATCAACGCTGCTGTCTGCATAGGCTGCGGGCTTTGCGTAAGGGTCTGCCCCGCGGGCGCGGTCAGCGGCGAGCGGCGCCAGCCTCACCACATCGATGCTGGAAGCTGCTTGGTCTGCGGCGCGTGCGCTGCCAAGTGCCCGGTGCACGCCATCGCCCAGGGCGCTTGAGACGGAGAAAGGAGAAGCTGCATGAACAAGATCACCTTTACCATAGATGGACATACCGTCGAAGTGGAACGGGGGACTACCATTCTGCAGGCAGCCCATTCCCTGGGCATCGACATCCCCACCCTCTGCTACCATCCAGACCTGTCACTGCACGTATCGTGCCGGGTGTGCATGGTGGAGGATGTGCGCAGCGGCAGGCTCCTCGCTTCCTGTGCCACTGAAGCAGCAGAAGGTATGGAGATCAGCACCCGCAGCAGCCGGGCCCGCCGGGCACGGCGGCGCAATGTGGAACTGCTGCTCGCCAACCACCCCCGGGACTGCCTGAGCTGCTACCGCAATGGCAGCTGCGAGCTGCAGGATATCACCTTTAGGCTTGGCGTGACCAAGGAAGACGTTGACCGCCTCCGCGGCGAGCAGCGCAGCTTCCCCGATGACGAAACCGGTCCCGCCCTGCGCAGGGAACCGAACAAGTGCATCCTCTGCGGCCGCTGCGTGCGGGCGTGTGAAGAGATTCAGGGCATCGCGGCCCTGGGGTTTGCCGGCCGCGGCTTTAACTCCATCGTGACCACAGCCTTTGATCTTCCCCTCAGCGAGATCAACTGCGCAAACTGCGGCCAGTGTTCGGCCGTCTGCCCCGTAGGGGCGATCACTGAAGTGAGCGAGATCAACGCGGTCTGGCGGGCACTGGAGGATAGGGACAAGTTCGTAGTGGTGCAGACTGCTCCTTCCATCCAGGCAACGATCGGAGAAGAGTTCGGCCTGGAGCCCGGGACGGTGGTGACCGGCCAGCTGGTGGCAGCTCTCAGGCTGCTCGGCTTCGACCGGGTCTTTTCCACAGAGTTCACTGCTGATTTGACCGTCCTGGAAGAAGGCTGGGAGTTTATCTCCCGCATTGAGGGGAACAAGGACCTGCCCCACATCACATCCTGCTGCCCTGGCTGGGTCAAGTACGCTGAGCACAACTACCCCGACCTGATCGATCATCTTTCTTCAGCCAAGTCGCCGCAGCAGATGTTTTCAACACTGGCCAAGACCTATTACGCGCAGCAGCTGGGGATCGATCCGGCGCAGATCTACACTGTTTCCATCATGCCCTGTACCGCTAAGAAATTCGAGAAAGAGCGGCCGGAGCACCGCGACAGCGGCTATCAGGACACGGATGCCGTCCTTACTACGAGAGAACTGGCGCGTATGCTCAAAGAGGTCGGTATCGACCTGGTGCACCTCCCCGAGGAGCACTACGACTCGATCATGGGCAGCCAGTCCGGAGCGGCCACCATCTTCGGGACCACGGGCGGCGTGACTGAAGCCGCACTGCGCACGGTGAAAGAAGTGCTCACCGGCGAACCGCTGGACCGGCTCAACCTGGGCTTTTTGGGCCGCAAGGAAGCGGAAGTCGAGATCGGCGGCCGCACCTTCAAGATCGCTGTAGTAAGCGGCCTGGCCGAGGCCGGGCGCATCCTGGACGAAGTCCGGGCGGGAAGATCCGACCTGGACTGGATTGAGGTTATGGCCTGCCCCCACGGCTGTGTGGGAGGGGGAGGGCAGCCCAGGCCCAACAGCAAAGCGATCATGGACAAGCGGGCGCAGGGCCTGGCCCAGCTCGACCGGAGCAACACCATCCGCAAGTCCCATGAGAATCCCGATGTGATCAGGTTGTACGAGGAATATCTCGGAGAGCCGCAGAGCGGGCGGGCTCACGAGCTGCTGCACACAACCTACCAAGCCCGGCCGAGGTAAAGGAGGGCTACCATGAAAAGGCTGCAAGCTCTGATGGCCGGCATGGTCATCTTGTGCGCGCTGCTTCCATGCGCCGCTGCCTGGGCAGGAGAACCGGTCAAGGTTCGCATCCAGGGTCCGCCTGCCGCAGGGATGCTGCCCCTGATCTGGCTGCAGGAGAGCGGCCTTCTGGCCGGGCAGGCAGAGCTGGAGATCACTTTCTCCCAGGACCACCAGCGGGGTCTTGCCCTCGCCGCCGCTTCTGATCTGGATCTTCTGGTCACCGGCGTCAACGTGGGCGCCAAAGCCTACAACAAGGGCATAGACCTTAAGCTCCTCAGCACCAACACTTGGGGGCTGGATTATCTGCTCACAGCCGGCTTTCAAGCCGAGAACTGGCGGGATTTGGAGGGGAAATCGCTCTGTCTGCCCCTTCAAGGAGGGCCCCTGGACTTCCTCGCCCGCTACTTCCTGCTGCAGCACGGGGCCGACCTGGGGCGGGTGGAGTTTGTCTACCTGCCGTCAAACAGCGGGGCGAAGACCTTTCAGCTTGGCCGCGTCGATGCCATCATCCTGCCCGAACCCTTAGCCACCGTGACCCTCCGCAGCTTTGAGCAGGCTGTACTGTCCCTTGACCTGCAGGAGGAATGGGGCCGGCTGCACGGCGGCGATGAACGCATCCCCTTCGTGGGGCTCTTCGCCCGGGGCGGCTTTGCCCGGGAGAATCAAGAGCTTGTCCGCCTGATCCGCGAGTACTACCAAGCAGGCGCTGCCTGGATGGAGGCCCATCCAGAAGAGGCTGCCTCCCTAGCTGAGCGGCATTTCGGCCAGCCGGCGGAGGTGTTCCAGGAGTCGCTCAAGAGGACTCATGTTCAGGTCTATCCCAGAGCGGAAGAGAGGGAGCTGATCGAAGTCTTTTTCAGCGCCATCATGGACCTATTTCCAGAAATGATAGGTGGGACGCTGCCCGATGATGGCTTTTATTACTAGGCACAAAACAGAACTGCAGAAGGTGCTTGCCGGGCTTTTGGGCCTGGGAGGCATCTTTCTGCTCTGGAGTATCCTATCTGCGAGCTACCACCCGCTGATCTTCCCTTCGCCCAGGGAGACATGGCAGGCCCTCGGCGATCTGTGGGAAGAAGGCAGCCTGGTCCCAAGCATCGCCATCACTCTGCACCGGACGCTCTATGGGTACGGCCTTGCTCTGCTCATCGGTTTCAGCCTCGCCGCCTTTTCCCGCATCGGGGCTTTCTGGCAGGCCCTCCTCAAGCCCGTGCTGGCCGTGGTGCAGATCATCCCGCCGGTTGTCTGGACCATTTTGGCCGTGATCTGGTTTGGCATTTCAGGCGGCGGTGCGCCAGTGTTCCTGATCTTCATCGTCACCCTGCCCCTTGCTTTTTCCCAAGCTGCGGCCGGCCTGGAGGGCATTGACCGGAGGCTCGTGGAGATGTCGCAGGTGTACCGCTGCCGTAAAAGCCGGGTTCTGCGGGACATCTATCTCCCGGCCCTCGTCCCCCACCTGGCTGCAACCCTTGGTGTAGGCTTTTCCTTCGCCTGGAAAGCGGCGATCTTTGCCGAGTTCATGGGCAGCACGAGCGGGGTGGGCTTTTTGCTCAGCACAGCCAACAGCAACCTGGATACGGAGAGGGTCTTTGCCTGGGTTGTGGTCCTGGCCGTGCTGATGCTGATCTGTGAATACGGGCTCCTCATCCCCTTGAGGCGCCGGGCTGCGAGGTGGTGCAGTTGATCAACCCCATGCTTGAGTTCGTGCAGGTTTTCAGGGAGTTTGAGACAGAACGGGGCAGGCTCGCTGCGGTGGAAGGCATCTCCCTGTCAGCCGCTGCCGGCGAGATCGTTGCCCTGGTCGGGCCGTCGGGCTGCGGCAAGACCACTCTGCTCAATCTGGCTGCAGGCATCCTGCGCCCAACCAGGGGCCGGGTGGTGCTGACACCTAATGCCAGGCTTGCCTACGCCTTTCAGGAGCCGCGGCTTCTGCCCTGGAAGACAGTGGAGGAGAACATCAGCTTTGTGCAGGAAGGCCTGCTGCCTGCCGGTGAAGCCGCCGCCGCCCGCCGCCGCATCTTGGAAGAAACGGGCTTGGCAGAGTTTCGCAGGGCCTATCCCCGCGAGCTCAGCGGAGGGATGAAGCAGCGCCTTGAGCTTGCCAGGGCACTGGCCGTACGGCCGCGCCTGCTGCTTTTAGACGAGCCCTTCAGGTCCCTCGACGGAGCGACAAGACAGGAGCTCCGCGCTCTCCTGCAGTCCGAACACGGGCGCGAGGGCTTTTCGGCCCTGCTCGTGACCCACGATCCGGAAGAAGCTGTACTCCTGGCCGATCGGGTGGTCGTGCTTTCACCGAGGCCCGCAAGGATCCTCAAGGAAGTGGTTCTCGCTACCCCCAGGAAGCGGCGCCTGCTCAACCGCGCCCTGGTGAGCAGCTCCCTGGAGCGCATCGAGGGCCTTCTGTCCTCTGCTGGATAATTCCCTCCCTTTGCTGGGAAACTAGGAGGGAAAGAACCTCGCAGAAAGGGTGACAGTATTGCCGGACAACTTACAGCCGCCCACACCTACCATGCAGGATATGGAGATAGTCGCGCAGGACATGAAGGCCTTTGACGGCCGGTTCAAGCTGGATAAGTACGGCTTCGATCCTCAGATGCCGGGGCACGCCACCGAACACGAGATGATCGTGCGCCAAGAGCCGCGGACAGCGAAGAAAGTCGGCTGCGGCATCAGCCTGCCCCTGGAGGTCCGCCAGGAGATCGCCCTCATGCTCGATGAGCACCAGTGCGCCCTCTCGGTAGCCCTGCATCAGTACAACAAACACCACTGGCTGAGCGAAGGAGCCGAGGGGTTCATCAGCCTGCACCACCTCCTGGAGGAACACATTGAGAAGACGATGAAACACATCGATGACATCGGGGAGAGGGTGGCCAGGCTGGGCGCAGTTCCCACTGCGCATCCAGTGACCCAGCATGAGCTGTCGTATATCAAGTGCGAACCTGAGGGCAGGTACTCCATCCGCGATTTCCTGCGCAACGACCTGGAACACGAACTGAAGATCCAGCAGATGCTGCGCAAGACCATCGAGCGTGCTCACCAGCTGAAGGATTACGGAACAGTCGAGGTGCTGGAGGATATTTTGGTGGAGCGGGAGGACCTGGGTTACCACCTCTACAGCGTCCTCGAAGACGACACCCTGGTGCGCGGCATGGAACATCTGGTATTCCAGTCTGGCAACATCGCCGGCGACCGCCCCATGGACCCCAACACTCCCCTGCAGTAAGCCCAAACGGTCAGCCTCGCTGCCCGGGCCGGGCAGCGAGGCTTTTTGTCGCGCGACAATTCATGAAACCTTTGGAACAAGGAAGGAGAAATGCCGCTGATATAGAAGAAAATGAATGAAACTTGTGAAGCAATGAGGAGAATACACATGGCCACGATGCGAGACATAGCCCAGCGGGCTGGCACTTCCCTGGCAACCGTGAGCCGCGTTCTGAACGGGCACCAAACTGCAAACGCGGTGGTAGCTGCCAAGGTGCTGGAGGCCGCTGCCGAACTAGGTTACGAGAAAAGAACAGGAAAAAAGTTGAAACAGACCCTGGCCGTATTGGTCACCTGGCCGAGTACCTCGCCAACCCAGACCCTGCAGGACAGTCAATATGCCATGATGTTCCTGCACCCCATCTATGTGGCAGCCGAGAGATTGGGCTACCATCTGGTGTTCCACTTCGGCACGCCAGAAGGGAAGCTCTCTTCTTTTCTGCGCTGGGAGATAGCGACCAAGCAGTTCGAGGGAGCCTTGATCGTCGGCAGCTACGACACCATGGAGTTCACCTATGTCAAGCACTTGAGAACGGCCGGCATCCCCTTCTTTCACCTGACGATGCCGCCCCTGGACGCGGGCGGGGCCTTGAGCTATGTAGCGGTAGATGACTACGCCGGAGGCTACCGGGCTGGGGAACACCTCGCCAAATTGGGCTGCAGGTCTCTTCTGCACATCGCCGGTCCCAAGAACTCCCGCGACGCCATGGAAAGACAGAAAGGGTTCCTGCAGGCCTGCCGCGATCACGGGCTGGAGAACCGCCAGATCGCCGTGTTCCAGGGGGACTTCCACGAGCCAGCCGGTGAACGCTGCGCTGAGTACCTGCTCAGGCAGGACAAGCTTCCCGATGGCATCTTTGCCGCCAACGACATGATGGCCATCGGCTGCATGCGGGTACTGCAGAACGCTGGGGTGAAGATACCCGGAGATACCCGTCTGGTTGGTTTTGACGATGTGGTCCTGGCTTCCTATGTCGAGCCCAGCTTAACGACGATCAGGGTGCCCTACGAAGATCTGGCGCGCATCGCCACCGAAGAGCTTGTGAAGCAGATCGACCATCCCGTACGCAAGACAGTGAAAGTGAGGCTCGAGGCGGAGCTGGTGGTGCGGCGCTCCTGCGGTGCCAAAGCCTGAAGATAGGCCCAAAAGAAGTCCTCTCTGGTTGAGGGATAGAGTAGTTTGTGGTACGATAACAGTAGACACTGGGACAAGTTTCCACGAAGGAGGGCTAGCCGTGCCGTGGCATGAGTCGTTATCCGTGGGCATCGCACAGATCGACGAGCAGCATAAAGAGTGGTTTAGGCGGGCAGAGAACCTGTTCGCGGCAGGCAAGCAGGGAAAAGCCAAGGAGTATATCGGCGAGATGCTGGAGTTCTTGGACAGTTATACCAAGAAGCACTTTGCCGATGAAGAGCGGTATATGCAGCAGATCGGCTATCCTGGGCTGGACGAGCAGAAAAAGGCGCACGCGGCCTTTATCTCCCAGCTGGCTAAGCTGCGGGACGACTATGAGTCGTCAAGCGGCAGCATTTCCGTCATTATCGCTGCGAATAAGATCGTTATCGATTGGCTTACCAAGCACATCTCCAACTTAGATCGGAAGATCGGGGAGTTTGTGCGCAGCAAGTAGAATATTTCGGGAAAAGAGGGGCGCAGCTCGCGTTCCTCTTTTTTGCATCTTCGTGGCAGGAAGAAACCGGCAGGACTCCCGCGGGGAATATGTAATATTTACACGATCCACATGCCAGGGGTGAGGAACTATGACAAGGGCCGCGCTCAGAGCAGGGTGCTTTTTTGTGCTTTTGCTGATCCTCCCGGCGCTGCTCCTTGCCGGCTGCACTCAGCAGAAGGGCAACGGGCAGAGCCTCATTTACATCCCCATCTTGGCAGACGCTTCCTGGCTCTTCGCCGACGGTGCGTTCATCAGCGGCGTGAACATGGCCGTGGAGGAGCTCAACCGGGAGTATGCGGACCGGGGCATCGAGGTCAAAGCGGAAGTCTTGGATGATGCGGGGGGTTATGAACAAGGTGTGAAGATCGCGGCGCAGGTTGCCGCCGACCCGGCAGTTACTGCCGTGCTTAACCTGCAGAATTTCGATGTCAGCAAGACAACCGCGGACATGCTGGCTGCCGCCGGCAAGGTGGTCCTCTTCCCCTATGGAGCCTATGACAGCTTGTTTGCCAGGGGCAACCCGTACCTTTTCTGCGGTGTCCCGTCCTTTGCCAACCTGGGCGAAGCCATGGCCAAGTATACCATGGACGCCGGTTACAAGCGCATCGCTGTCTACTACAACGGGCTGCAGTCCCAGGAAGAGCTGGTAACAGCCTTCGAGCTGGCCCTTATGGACAGCGACGCCAAGGTCGTGGACTATGTCTCTTCGATCATCTCACCGAGCCAGTTCATCAGCATCAACAACCGCTGGCAGGCCCTCGGGGTGGAAGCGGTGGTTATGGCCCAGTACGGGCTCGACCCTGCCTTCAGGGTTCTGGAGATCATCAGAGAAGCGAACAGCGCGGTGGCGGTGATCGGCGAGCCCATCTTCAACCGGGCCAATGCCCTGGCGGTCTACAAGGACATCGCTGAAGGTATGGTGGTCCCTTCCACCCTGGTGCTGGAAGAGAGCGAAAGGCTGGCCGCTTTCCGGGAGCGCTACCGGGAGAAATACGGGTACGAGCCGGACACCTGGGCTGTCCAGGGTTATGATGTGGTGCGGCTGGTGGTGGACACGGCAGCGAGGCTGGGGAAAGTTGATCCGGCGAGTATTGCGGAAGGCCTGCACGATGCCGCCGGCTACCAGGGAGTGGGGCGGTTGATCAAGTTCCAGCCGGGAGGAGCCTTGGAAGTGGATATCACGAAGCTTCCCATGCTGACCTGCCGCGATGGAGTGTTCCGCTAGGGGGATGGGCGATGAAACGGTATCTATGGGCGGCTGTGATCCTGGTGCTCGTGTTAGCACTGGCCGGCTGGGACAGCGGCCGCACAGTGAAATATAGGCTGTACATCGGCCTCAATGACCAAGATACGTATCAGCAGGTGAAATCAACTGAGGAAGCCCAAGAGCTGGTGGCCGAAATCGCCCTCAAGTATGTGGAGGGTTTCACCCTCATCACCGCCCAGGGCGTATATACCGATCATCTCGGAGTCGTAACCCGTGAGAACACCCTGATCTGCGAGATTATCGGGGCTTCAGAAGAACAGATCAATCACATCATGGACGAAGTCTTGAGCGCACTTAACCAGAGCGCTATCCTGGTGGAGAGGGAGGAAGTGGAATCCCGCTTCTACGCCGGCTCAGCCTTGAGGGGCGCGGCGCAGTAGGTTCATTCTGGGAAGATGACTTCCACTCCCGCTGATTCCAGCCGCTTGAGCCATTCATCAGAGGGGCGCCGATCAGTAACCAAGCAGTCCAGCTCTGCGGCTCCGCAGACCAGGCGGTAAGAAATCTGGTCGAACTTGGTGTGGTCGCAGAGGAAGACTGCTTTGCGCGTCCTGCGAATCATCTCCTGTTTGAGGCAGACGTCTTCTTCATTGACGTCAGTGATCCCGTTCTCCCATGAAAAGGCCCGGGCAGAGAAGAAGGCCAGGTCAGTGTAGTATTCTGCAATGCGCATGCGGGTTGTCTCCCCTGTGAAGCCACGGCTGGTGGCGCTCAGCCAGCCTCCCGTGCAGAATATCCGCGCCGGCAGAAGGAGATCAAGACAGTCCAAGGCGATCTGGGCGCCGGTGGTGATGATTTTGAGGTTTTCCTTGTTGTGCAGAAAGCGGGGCAGGGTGGCCGCCGTGGTGGTTGCATCCAAGGAGATGACCTGGTTATCGGCGACCAGATCCGCTGCCAGCTCGGCGATGATCTCCTTGGCTGCCAGGTTTTCTTCCTTGCGGGTGAAGAAGGGGATTTCGTTGCTCGGATGCTCCATGAGCTTGGCCCCGCCGTAGAAGCGGCGGACGAGGCCTTCTTTCTCAAGATGGCCAAGATCGCGCCGGATGGTGGACGGGCTTACGAAGAGTTTTTCTGCTAACTGGTTAACGTAGACCACCTTTTTACTTTTCAGCTGTTCCCTGATGAAATCGATTCTCTCCAGGCCCATAATGCTCTCCCCTTCTGCGTGTTTCTGCTCGATTTTGCGCATTTGACGTTCCCATCGTGCGTTGTTTTCAATTTTATCACCTTGCCCTTTTGGGTACAAGTTTTTTACGATATAATTACCCTGTACTCGCTGTGGAATGAGGGAGAAAGTGCGCGCTCCTGACACCCGAGGCGGTCTTGTCTTCGAGGGGTTGGTGTAGGACGCGTTTTTGTCTGTAATGAATGGCTGCGCGTGATCGTGCAGCCTGGGAAGGGGAGAACAGCAGATGAGTGTGGATATCAAGATCAAGAATGCTCTCAAAAAGTTCGGTGACAACGTCATCATCCCAGATCTCAGCCTTACTGTAAAGAAGGGCGAGTTTTTTACCCTCTTGGGGCCCTCTGGCTGCGGTAAGACTACGCTGCTCCGGATGATTGCCGGGTTCAACACAATCGACGGCGGCGACTTCTACTTCGACGAGCGCCGGATCAACGATCTGAACCCTGCCAAGCGCAACATCGGCATGGTCTTCCAGAGCTACGCCATTTTCCCTCATATGACGGTGCGTAAGAACGTGGAGTTCGGCTTGACGAACAAGAACCTCTCCAAAGCCGAAATCCGCAGCAGGGCCGAGAAGTTTATGGACCTCATGCAGATCAGCGAGTTAGCAGACCGTATGCCCACCAGCCTTTCGGGCGGTCAGCAGCAGCGCGTCGCCCTGGCGCGGGCGCTCTGCATCGAGCCTGATGTGCTGCTTATGGACGAGCCCCTGTCCAACCTGGATGCCAAACTGCGCATCGAAATGCGCAGCGTGATCAAGGACATCCAGCAGACCGTGGGCATCACCACCATATACGTGACGCATGACCAGGAAGAAGCCATGGCCATTTCCGACCGCATCGCGGTGATGAACAAAGGAGTTATCCAGCACATCGGGACTCCTAAGGGCATCTACCAGCGGCCGGCCAACACCTTTGTCGCGGCCTTTATCGGTCGCAGCAACCTGCTCGAGGGTGAGCTGGTGATGAAAGGCGACATGCCCTACGTCCGCTTTGAGCAGTATGAAGCACCGGTGCCTGCGGTGGCGAGTGAATTCAGGAAGCCCCAAAAAGTGGTCATCTCTGCACGGCCTGAGGAGCTGTCCATCAGCCGCGAGGACAATGGCGGCTTCAAAGCGACGATCATCAGCAGCATCTTCCTTGGCCTGAACACGCACTACTTCATGCGCCTGGAAAACGGCATGCAGATGGAATCGGTCCACGAATCGACGCTGGACAGCATTATCGAGCCGGGGACAAAGGTATCGGTTACCTTCAATACCGACAAGATCAACCTTTTCACTGCCGATGGGTCGACGAACATCCTCACGGGCGTGCAGAACGATGCCCAGCCCTCAGCTGTGTCCCGAGCAGGCGGCAAGCGCCTGGCGGTAGGTTGAGGGAAGGGGGGCAGAGATCATGCAGGCAAAACGCAGATTTGATCTCTGGACAGTAGTATCCCTGGTTACTCTGGGCTTCTTCGTGCTTTTCCTGCTCTATCCGCTGTGGGGTCTGCTGCGCCAGTCTGTGTTCAACGCCAAGGGTGAGTTCACCCTGGAGTACTTCAAGCGGTTCTTCCAGTACCGCTACTACACTGTCACCATATTCAACAGTATCAAGGTGTCTCTGGCCATCACGCTGGTGACCCTGCTCTTGGGCATCCCCATTTCTTACTTCTACTCTTTTTACCAGCTCAAGGGCGCCAAGTTCCTGTTTGTGGTCAGTCTGCTCTGTGCCATGTCGGCGCCGTTCATCGGAGCCTATGCCTGGATCCTGCTGTTGGGGCGCCAGGGCGTGATCACCAAGTTCATGGCCAACACCTTCGGGCTCAACATCGGCTCGATCTACGGCTTCGACGGGATCTTGTTCGTGCAGTCATTGAAGCTGTTCCCGCTGGTCTTCATCTACATGAACGGTGCGTTCAAGGACATCGACAACTCCCTGCTGGAAGCATCGGCCAACATGGGTGTGGTCGGGGTGAAGCGGTTTTTCAAGGTGATCCTTCAGCTCTCCATGCCCACCATTTTGGCAGCGTCCTTGGTGGTGTTCATGAGGGCCTTTGCCGACTTCGGCACGCCGCTCCTGATCGGTGAAGGGTACCGGACCTTCCCCGTGGAGATCTACAACCAGTACCTGGGAGAACACGGGCAGGACTACCGTTTTGCAGCGGCGATCAGCGTGATCGGGGTCATCATGACCACGGCCATTTTCCTGCTCCAGAAGTGGGCGACCAGCCGCTACAATTTCTCCATCAGCGCCATGCATCCCGTGGAGAAGAAGAAGCCTAAGGGCATCGGCGGCTTCCTGATGTACCTGTATTCCTACGCGCTGGTTGGCCTGGCTTTCCTGCCTCAGGCATACATCGTCTACCTGTCCTTCCGTAACTCGGACGGTGCGGTGTTCCTGCCGGGTTACTCGTTTACCAATTACCGCATGGCGGTAACGCGCCTGCTCGGCCGCTCGGTGAACAACACCGTGCTCCTGGGCCTGGCAGCCCTGGCCATCATCGTCCTTCTGGCCGTGATCATCGCCTACCTGGTAGTGCGCCGGGCAAGCATGCTGAACAACGTGATCGACACTCTATCCATGGTGCCCTACATCATGCCCGGTTCGGTTATCGGTGTTGCTCTGGTCATCGCCTTCAGCAACAAGCCCTTTGCTCTGACCGGAACGGCGCTGATCATGATCATCGCCTGGGTGATCCGCCGTATGCCGTACACCATCAGGTCGGCAACGGCTACTTTGCAGCTTGTGCCGCGGGATGTGGAAGAGGCGGCCACGAGCTTGGGTACTTCAAAGCCCAAGACCTTCTTCCGGATCACCGTGCCCATGATGCGCAACGGCATCATCTCCGGCGCCATCCTGAGCTGGATCTCAATCGTCACAGAGCTCTCCAGCGCTATCATCCTCTACAACAACCGGACGATTACCCTGACTATGTCCACCTATGTGGCCATCTCCCGGGGCAATGACGGACTGGCGGCAGCCTTTGCGGCCATCACCACGGTTGTAACGGCCGTGTCGATCATGATCTACCTCAAGGTCAGCAAGACGGAGGATGTCAAGATTTAAGTGGTTTTTGCAGCTGCTCTCGCAGTGCCGTTTGCAGCTCCTCAAGCAGCTCTTTCTGCTGTCCGGGGAAGCAGGATCGAGGCGTGCTTTGGCGGGCGCGGCAGAAGTGGACGCTGCGGGAACCGAAGCTGTAAAAATACAGAACAAAAGCAACAGATAAAAGGAGGAGCTGAAAGAATGAAAAAGCATCTTGGTCTTATGCTTTCGTTCGCGTTGGTGCTGTCGCTGCTCGTGTCGGCGTTTGCTCTGGCTCAAACCTTGGCCGACCCGAACTTCAAGAGCGACCTCGTACTGTATTCCAGTATGACAGACAACGACCTGAACAACCTGGTAAGGCTGTTCACCCAGCGGTACCCCGGCATCCGCATTGAGATCGTGAACGGTTCCGCTGGTGAGCTCACTGCTCGAATCAGGGCTGAGAAGAACAACCCGCAGGGCGACGTTATGTGGGGCGGCCTGAGCAACAGCGACGGCATGATCTATGAGGATCTGTTCGAGCACTATCTCTCCCCTTACGAGGAAGAGATCTACCCGGCATACAGGTCCAACAACGGTTTCTACAACCTGGATCACCTGTCCACCATCGTCTTCTGCGTCAACACCGACCTGGAGAAAGAGCTGGGCATGAACATCACCGGCTACAAGGATCTGCTGGATCCCAGGCTCAAGGGTAGGATCGTTCTGCCTGACCCGAACTCTTCGTCTTCTGGCTGGAACCATGTGTGCAACATCTTCGCCGTCTTCGGCAATGACAGCCCTGAGGCATGGGAGTTCATCGAAGGCCTCATGAAGAACGGCGTCGTGATCTCCACCTCTTCGTCCGTTGCTTTCCGCAGCGTCCTGTCTGGTGAGTATGTTGTCGGTATGTCCTATGAAGACGGTGCTTCCACCCTGCTCAAGGCCGGCGCTACCAACATCAAGCTGGTGTACCCTGAGGAAGGCGCTTCCGCATCCGCTTTCGGCGTCGCCGTGATCAAGGGCGCCAAGAACATGGAAGCCGCTAAGCTCTTGGTTGACTACCTGATGAGCGTTGAAGGTCAGTCCGAGCTGGGTACCGCCCTGGGCACCCTGCGCTTCACCAACTCCAAGGCTGTTTACTCCACGCCGTACCTGCCTGCAACCGAAGAGGTCACCTGGGCTGACAGGGACATCGAGTGGTTGATCGAGAGCAAAGAGTATGTCCTGCAGCGCTGGAACGACATCTACATGAGGACCCGGTTCTAACCTCACAACTGAACATGCGATTCACAAAAGGTGCTGGGCATATGCCCGGCACTTTTTTCGCGATGGGCTGTGCGGCAGGGGTCAGGCTGTTTGCATCAAAACCTGATATACACGGGCCTTTTAGCGGTATGCAACCGCACTGGCTGACAACAAAGGAGTGGAAGCATGGAAAAACCAACCCTTAAACAGAGAACCGCAGCCCTCACTTACCTTGCGTTTGCCGTCATCATCGCAGCCTGGACCGCCGCCTGGCTCGTGAAGATTAACTTGGACCAGCGCTGGAGCTGGCTCACGGCCGGAGGCGGAAGCTTTGCCTACTGGACGGCGGCAAAGCTGATCGTCTGGATCGTGCCCGCTTTGTGGCTGATTGGGCGTTCTGGGCGCAGCCTGCAAGAGGTATTGGGCCTGGCCAACTGGAAGGCTGCCCTGGCCTGGGGCGGCGGCATCGGTCTTCTCATCGCCCTCACCGGGATCATCCCCAACTACCTGCAGGGCAGGCCCGTTCTGCCCACCAAGGTGGACTTCCCGCTCCTGAATGTGATCGTCATCGCACCCACCTTGAGGAGTTTCTGATGCGCGGCGCGGTTCAGGCGAACCTGAGCCGGCAGTGTCCCTTCTGGAAGGCGAACATCCTGACTTCGCTGCTCTTTGTCCTTCTCCACATTCCGGGCTGGTTCTTCATGGGAGTGCTGTGGGAGAACCTGACCCAACCTGCAGGTGGGGCTCTGTCCATCTTCCTGGTCAGCCTCGGTTTTGGCTATGCCGCGCACCGCTCCCGTTCGGTGCTGGGGGGAGTTATCGCGCACTTCTTGAACAACCTCTTCTAGCAGGCTTTCCGCCCCAAGGTGAAGAACCCGAATTCTCAACCTCCAACAGGAGTTTTTGCGATATGCCAGAATATAGAGAGAAACGCCTACTTGCCGCGAACAGCGGGCTCAAGACGGGGTTTGGGGGGTTGGCCATGCATATCATGAGTTATCTTCAGAAGGTTTACCGAGAGCTCCACGCCCAGCCAGAGCTGTCGGCTCAGGAAGCCCAGACGGCCGCCTTCGTCGCAGCTGAACTGAAGGAGATGGGCTTTACTGTGACCACAGGAGTTGGCGGTCACGGCGTGGTGGGAGTGTTCCCGCTGGTTGGTTCGGGCCCGACCCTGGCCCTGCGCTGCGACATGGATGCCCTGCCGGTCAGCGAGGAAACGGGGGCGGACTTCGCCTCCCAGAACCCTGGAGTGATGCACGCCTGCGGCCATGACAGCCACATGGCCATGGTGCTGGGAGCCTGCCGCTATGCTGTGGCCAATGAGGAGCGGCTGAGAGGCACGCTCATGGCCATCTTCCAGCCTTCAGAAGAGGTTGGGATGGGGGCAAGATCCATGCTTGAGGCAGGTGTCTTCTCCCGGCTCAAGCCCTTCCGCCTCGTTGGCATCCACAACTGGCCTGACCTGCCCGCAGGCACCTTGGGCCTGCAGAGCGGGCCGATCACTGCGTCTACCGATCAGTTTAAGGCGGTCTTGAGGGGTGTTGGCGGCCACGGAGCGCGTCCGCACCAAACCAGGGACACCATCGCCATGGCGGCCGCCGCTGTGCAGAATGCCTTCACCTTGGCGCAGAGGCGCGCCGATCCCGCTTCTCCCCAGGTGCTGTCGTTTGGAGCAATCCGGGGCGGAACCAGCTTCAACATCATCCCTGAGCAGGTTGTCCTGGAGGGCACGGTGCGCACTGTCCGCAGCGAGGATCAAGCCCTGATGATCCGCCTTCTGCACCAGGCCTTCAAAGCAGCAGCCGACCTGCACGGAGGTTCCTATGAACTGATGTATGAAGAAGGAGTCCCCGCGGTGGTCAACGATCCTGCAGTTACTGCCGAGATCGCCGGCTTCTTTGCGGCCCGGATCCCTGATATCCCCGTTGTTTCCGAAGGACTGGCCAGCCTGATCGGGGAAGACGTAGGCTGCTTCCTTCAGGAGGTGCCAGGCATCCTGCTCTTTATCGGATCGGGACAGGAAGGAGCCGTGAATGAGCTCCACAATCCCCGCTTCCTCGTTCCCTGCCAGACCCTGGTCACAGGGTACAAGGCCCTTACCAGCATCATCGCCGGTTATCTGAGCAAGTAGACGAAGAATGCATAGGAGCTTTGGAGGAGATTCATTTGCACAAACAGATCCTGCTTGGTTTGTTGGTAGTACTGCTCGCAGTTTCTGCCGGTGTCGGCGCGTCCAGTCCCTATCTTATCTTCCATCTTGATGCTGTCAGCTCTCCGGTCTTCTTCCGCGAACTGGAGGCCGGCAACCTGCCAAATATCGAACGGCTGTTTGCGGGAGGCATCCACATCAAACACGGGTTGACCCTTTATCCCGGCGGCACTGAAGTGATCTACCCCCGCCTGAAAATGGGCATTGGCAATGATCAGGGACGCACCGTCAGCTGGGGCTTGGTCGATCCGGAAACGGAAGAGATCATCACCAGCCCGTGATCCTCCGCGAGATGTTGAGCCATATGCCCAGAGAGTCGCTGGGCTTCTGGACCTACGGCGTCCCCGGGCTGCACCACCTGGCATCCCTCTCGCTGCTCAATGTGCCGCGTGTTTTAGAGAAGTTCGGCTACGCCGAGGTCCTCTGGTTCTGCACCGATCTCCTCGGACATGTCGTTGGCCCCAGGGCCTACCTTGCTTCCCTGTACAACTTTGACAGGGCTATCGGGCGTTTCCTGCCCCTGGACGAGCTGGAAGATGTGAACATAATCCTCTATGCCGACCACGGCATGTCTTTTGGGGAATCGGGGCTCGTTGATTACAACGCCGCCGCGCGAGAGGTTTTTGGACCTGACCTCAAGTTCTGCACTTACCCCAACATCTACATATCTGCTGAAGTGGACCGCAGCCAAAAGGCGAGGGAGCTGGTTGACGCCGGGATCGACTTCGTCTTCTACCGGGAAGGCGAAACGGTAGTGGCCTGCCATGGAGGAGGCCTGGCGTACTTCACAGAGCACGATGGGCTGTTCAGGTACACTTTCACCGGCAGCGATCCCTTCGGGTACTACGCCGCGGGCTACCGCGGGGAGGCATTGAGCAGAGAAGAGTGGCTGGAGTTAACGGCTGATCTCCGGTTCCCGGCCGTTCCCCCCAATGTCTACAGCTATCTCCAGAATCCCTACGTTGGAGATTTTGTGATCAGTATCACCCCGCCGAAGCTGCCGAAAACGCCGCTTTCAAATAAGGCCAATCACACGGGTTTGACCACAACCGATCTCATGGTCCCCATCCTGCTCAAAGGGCCCGCTTTTGAGCAGCTGCGGGGCATGGAGACCATGTGGCTGCATGATCTACTCCGAGTATGCTCCCGTCGACTTCGACTTCGTCCCTGCGAGGGATCAGAACAAGGTTGCCGCCTTCAGTTCTCCCAACGGGCCCGTGGTGGACCTTGAGCTTTCTCCCGCATACCGGTTGAGGAGCCGGCTTGAGATGGCCGGTCTGCACAGCGCTTCGCTGGGTGTGGAGTGGGATCTGTACTCGACCTTCTTATCCCGCATCTGGTTGGGCGCCGGAGCCAAGGTGACCCCGGAGGAGTCAGCCATCCTGGTCGGCGGCGTCTATGAGCTGACTCTGGGACGGCTCTCCGCAGCCGCCCGCTTCACCTACGAAGTGGGTCCGAACAAATGGGAGCTTGCGCACAGCCTCGCCTGGAATCTCACGTCCCAGCTTTCTGCAGTCTGGCAGATCGGGAGGGGTGTGGGTGTGCAGTTCACCTGGTGAGCCTGCCGCATGAACACAGCGCACGCAGAGTGGAGTGACGACGTTGGCCAGAGCAAAGACCAAGACCTCTTCCTTCGGCACGTCCAGCCGGGAAGGCCATGACGCTTCTGAGTTCTACAACCGCAGCCTGTACGGCCGAGACCTGTTCTCAGTCTTTGCCCAGCTGAACGAGGTGATCGCGGGCGGGAAGCCCCGTGAGGTACCGGACCGCCCCAGGGAAGAATGGGTGAACCGCATCTACTGCCACACCTCGGAAGATATGCACCACCTTCCCGACGCATCCGTGGGGCTGGCCTTCACCTCACCGCCCTATAACGCTGGGAAGGACTTCGATGAGGACCTGGGGCTCTTGGAATACCTAACCGTCATCGCCAATGTTGGCCGGGAGGTCTACCGCGTGCTCACGCCAGGCGGTCGGTACGTTGTCAACCTGGCCAATCTCGGGCGCAAACCGTACATCCCCCTCCACGCTTACTTTTACGGCATCCACACTGCCCTTGGTTTTCTGCCCGTGGGCGAGATCATCTGGCAGAAGGGGAAGGGCATGAACGCCAACTGCGCGTGGGGTTCCTGGCTCTCGGCCCGTTCGCCGCGGCTGCGGGACCTCCACGAGTACCTCCTGGTCTTTGCAAAGGAGGACTTCCGCCGACCCGAGCGGGGGGAGTCGGACATCTCCAAGGAAGAGTTTATGAATGCCACCCTGTCGGTGTGGAACATTCCGCCCGAATCAGCTCGCAAGGTTGGCCATCCTGCGCCTTTCCCGGTGGCGCTGGCTGATCGGGTTATCCGGCTCTTTTCCTACAAAGACGATGTGATCCTCGATCCATTCTGCGGTTCGGGCACAACCTGCCTTGCCGCCGCCTTCACGGGACGCCCTTACGTGGGCTACGACATCTCTCCCGAGTACTGTGAGCTCGCGGAAAGGCGGATCAAGGCCGAAACGGCCCAGAGCACCCTGCCCCTGGAGTAAAGCGCTCGCTGCCCCAGCTGAATTAGCTGGGGTTTTTTGATCTTCAGCTGCTCCAACATTTTTTACCAAAAAAAGGGTTCGCAGGACCCCTCCCCTTGTGGTACAATTCTCAGAGAATAAGCAGGGAGAGCTTGTGAAACATCGAACAGATGGGCTTTTTGGCAGTCTTTGGATGTCTCAGGAGCGAAGCAAAGAGGAGGGAAAGCGTGGCGAAGTTCATCTTTATCACAGGAGGAGTTGTATCTGGGCTCGGCAAGGGGATCACCGCTGCCAGCCTGGGCAGGCTGCTCAAACAGAGAGGCCTGCGCGTCGCAGCCCTGAAGCTGGACCCTTACATGAACGTGGATCCCGGAACCATGAGCCCCTATGAGCACGGAGAGGTGTTCGTGACAGACGACGGAGTAGAGACGGATCTCGATCTGGGCCACTATGAACGGTTTATGGACGAAGATCTGAACGAGTTTTCCAGCATGACTTCAGGCAAAATCTTCTGGAGCGTGCTCAGCCGGGAACGTTCCGGCGGCTACCTGGGACGCACGGTCCAGGTCATTCCCCATGTTACTGGGGAAATCATGGACTTCATCTACCGGGCTGCCGAGAGGAGCGGGGCCGATGTCCTGATCACCGAAATTGGGGGCACCGTCGGCGACATCGAAAGCCAGCCTTTCCTGGAGGCTATCAGGCAGATTTCCCTCCAGCGGGGTCCGGAGAACTGCCTCTTCATCCATGTAACCCTGGTGCCCTACCTCAGCTGGGCAGGGGAGCACAAATCCAAACCCACGCAGCATTCGGTCAAAGAGCTGCGCTCCATGGGCATCTCGCCGAGCATCATCGTCGCCCGCACAGATCATCCCCTGAACGACCAGATCAGATCGAAGATTGCCCTCTTCTGCAACGTAAAGCCCGACTGCGTGATCGAAAACCTTACTCTGCCCTTCCTCTATGAAGCGCCCCTCATGCTGCACCGCGAGGGCCTTGATACCGTGGTCTGCCGGGAGCTGCAGCTTCAGACGGCAGAGCCCGATCTCAGGGAATGGGAAGAGCTGGTGCAGAGGATCCGCACCCGCTCGGGCCGGGTTGTCATCGCTATTGTGGGCAAGTACACCAAGCTGCACGATGCCTACTTGTCTATTATCGAGAGCCTCAACCACTCAAGCTATGCCGCCGGGGTGTACGTGGAGATCAAGTGGGTGGACAGCGAGGTCGTTAACCCAGAGAATGTGGCGGAGCAGTTGAGCGGCATCGACGGGATGATCATACCCGGCGGTTTCGGGGAGCGGGGTATCGAAGGCAAGGTGGCAGCCGCCCGCTACGCGCGGGAGAACGGCATCGCCTTCCTCGGGATCTGCCTGGGCATGCAGGTAGCGGTGATCGAGTTTGCCCGAAGCGTCTGCGGGCTGGCAGGGGCGAACTCGGCCGAGTTCGACGAGCGTGCGCCACACCCGGTGATCGACCTGATGGAAGAGCAGAAGGGCATCGTGGATAAGGGAGGAACTATGCGCCTGGGCGCCTATCCCTGCCAGGTTCAGGAGGGCAGCCTGCTGCACAGCCTCTACGGCGCTCTGCAGATCAGCGAGCGGCACCGCCACCGCTTTGAGGTGAACAACGCTTACCGGGAGATCCTGAGCAGGCACGGCATGGTCCTGAGCGGTACCTCGCCCGACGGCCATCTCGTGGAAGCGGTGGAACTCGCCGGACACCCCTTTTTCGTAGGAGTGCAGTTCCATCCAGAGTTTAAGAGCCGGCCTACCAGGCCGCACCCGCTGTTTCTCGGCCTCGTCAAGGCTTCTATGGAGGGAAGATCATGAGGGACTATGAGCTGGAACTAAAGGACAGAATCGGGTTTATCCGGGGGTCGCTGCAGGCAGCCGGCGCACAGGGCATCGTCTACGGGAACAGCGGCGGCAAGGACAGCGCCCTGGTGGGCATCCTCTGCAAACTGGCCTGTGAGAACACGGTTGGGCTGATCATGCCCTGCCGCTCCAAGCGGAACTACGATCAGGACCGCAAGGACGCTGAAGCGGTGGCCGCTGCCTTCGGCATCGAGACTAGGGTGGTTGATCTCCAGCCCGTCCTCAGCGAAATGGAGAAGGCTGCGGGGCAGGCTGTGCAGCTCAGTGAGACGGCTCGGGTGAACATGCCGCCCCGGTTGCGCATGGCGCTGCTCTATGCCGTGGCCGCCAGCGAGAACCGGCTGGTTGCGGGCACGGGCAACCGGAGCGAGGCTTTCATGGGTTACTTCACCAAGTGGGGCGATGGGGCCTACGACCTCAACCCCATTGCGGACCTCACCGTAACGGAGATCTACGACTTTCTGCGCTTTCTTAAGGCACCCGCCTGCGTATTGGAGAAGGCTCCCTCAGCCGGCCTCTATGACGGTCAGACCGATGAGGGGGAAATGGGAGTCACCTATGCCCAGATCGACGCTTTCCTCACAGGGGGCAGCGTACCTGAAACGGCCCGGGAGATCATCGTGAGGTACCACCAGGCCAGCCAGCACAAGCGCCGCCTGCCGCTTGCCTACGGAGGCAGACGATGAACATCAACCGCGGCTATCTCAATCTGAAGGACCGCTACCTCTTTTCCACTATTTCGCAGAAGGTGAGGGAATACAGAGCCCAGCACCAGGGCCGGGAGATCATCAGCTTGGGGATCGGCGATGTAACCCTGCCCCTGGCCCCAGCTGTGGTTACGGCCATGCAGCAGGCAGTTGCCGAGATGGGACGGGCAGAGACCTTCCGGGGATACGGGGAAGAGCAGGGTTATGCCTTTCTGAGGCAGGCGATCTGCCGCTACTATGCCGCCAAGGGTGTTGACCTGGCAGAAAGCGAAGTGTTTGTGGGAGACGGGGCCAAGAGCGATCTGGGCAACATCCTGGACATCTTCTCTGTGGAGAACACCGTGCTGATCCAGGACCCTGTGTACCCGGTCTATGTCGATACCAACATCATGGCAGGCCGCCGCATCGAGTTTCTGAACGGGACCGCAGAGAACGGATTCCTTCCCCTGCCTTCAGCCGAGCTGAGCGGAGATATCATCTACCTCTGCTCGCCCAATAACCCTACTGGCGCTGTGTACAAAAAAGAGCAGCTGCAGGCGTGGGTAGACTGGGCGCTGGAGCGGGGCGCGGTCATCCTGTTTGACAGCGCCTATGAGGCTTTCATCCAGGATCCGGAGCTGCCCACGACCATCTACGAGATCCCGGGGGCCAAGGAGTGCGCCATCGAGTTCTGCTCCTTCTCAAAGACCGCCGGGTTTACCGGGGTGCGCTGCGGCTATACTGTCGTGCCGCAGGCCCTGGTCAGGGATGGGGTTTCCCTCAACGCTCTCTGGCTCAGACGCCAGACCACCAAGTTCAACGGCGTATCCTACATCGTCCAGCGGGGCGCTGAGGCTGCCTTCAGCGAAGAAGGTCTGCGGCAGAACAGGGCGGCCATCGGCTATTACATGGAAAACGCCCGCATCATCGCAGAGGCCCTGAACCGGCTGGGAATCTGGTTCACCGGCGGCAGGAATGCCCCCTACATCTGGCTGCAGTGCCCAGGGGGCATGGATTCTTGGGAATTCTTCAACCTCCTTCTCGACAGCTGTGGGGTAGTGGGCACGCCCGGAGCGGGCTTCGGAAGAAACGGCGAGGGTTTCTTCCGCTTGACTGCCTTCGGCCGGCGCGAAGATGTTCTCAGAGCGCTGGAGCGCATGCAAACCGCTGTGTTTTGAACAGACTATATTGTTGGGACCGGGATGCTTCCCGGTCTCTCTGCTTTTCAGGAGTGTGTTGCCGGGTGCGAGTGATGTGTGCTATTATTAGACCAGATGGTTTAGACCGCCTGGTCTAAACCGCTCTGGGAGGTGCTGTTTTGAAGAAGCGGGAGTTCAACTACCAAGCCCTCATCGGCGAAGACAATCCACTTCTGCGCTTTCCTGCGCTCAAGGAGGCGGCCATCGACGAGTTTTCGGAGAAGAGCTTCAGCGACGCTTCCCTCAACGAGATCCTCAAGAAGGCAGGGATGAGCAAAGGAAGCTTCTACCATCACTTCGGCGACAAGTTCGGGCTGTACCTCGCCATGATGGATCTCATCGTTCAGAAAAAGCTTTCGTTCTTTTATCCTCTGATGCAGCAGGGGATAGATTTCAGCGACTTTTTCGAGACGCTGAAGGCCGTCATGCGCGCCACCTTGGAGTTCATGATGGCTGATGAGCGCATGCATCACCTATCCATCAGGTTCATGGACGAAGAAGAAAAGTTCAGGAAGAGGTTCTACGGTTTCTTTGTCAATGATTACACCCAGAATTTCAACGAGTATGTGTATCAAGCAGTGCAGTCGGGGCAGGTTGACAGCCGCTACCCTCCTGCCTTTGTGGCCAACGTGATTGAGATCCTGACCGCCAACCTCAACAAACTGATCTCCAGCGGCGATCCCGACCACCTGCTGGCCACGGCCTACCAAGTGGTGGATGTGCTTCAGCACGGAATCGCCCCCAGACCCGAATATGGAAAGGAGAAACACGATGGGGACCGCTTTTCAAATTAGAGACCTGCGCTTTCGCTATCCTTCTTCTGCCGGAGACACGATAAAGGGCATCAGTTTCGATGTTCGGGAAGGGGAAATCTTCGGGCTGCTCGGACCCTCGGGGGCCGGCAAGTCTACCACTCAGAAGATCCTGGTCAGGCTCCTCGAGAACTACCAGGGCAGCATCAGCTACTTCGGCCAGGACCTGCGGGCCATGGGCCATTCGTACTATGAGGAAATCGGGGTTGGCTTTGAGATGCCCGTACACTTCACCAAGCTGACGGCTCTAGAAAACATGGAGTTCTTCGCCGGCTTCTACAGAAGCCGGGCAGACATCCAGGAGCTCATGGAAAGAGTGGGACTCTGGGAGTACCGCGACAGGAAAGTGGGCGAGTTCTCCAAGGGAATGAAGGTCCGCCTGAACTTCGTGCGGGCTATGCTCAACAGCCCTCGGGTGCTGTTTCTCGATGAAGTAACCAACGGGCTCGATCCCGCCAATGCCAGGATCATCAAAGACATGATCGCAGAGTACAGGGACAGGGGAGGCACCGTTTTCCTGAGCACCCACCTGATGAACGACGTGGAGCAGCTCTGCGACCGCGTGGCTTTCTGCGTTGACGGCCAGCTTGTGGAAACCTCCACGCCGCGGGATCTCAAGCTCAAGTACGGCAGGCGGGAAGTGAAGGTGGAATACCGGGAGAACGGAGCTCTGGCCAGCGCTGTGTTCCCCCTGGATGGGATCGGCTTCAACCAGGAGTTCCAAAACCTGCTGCAGAACCGGGAAGTGGAGACCATCCACAGCGGAGAGACCTCCATGGAGGAAATCTTCATCATAGTGACAGGGGTGAAGCTCAATGGGCAAGCTGAATAGGCTGGTCAAGGGCGAATTGCTGCGGCTTGTGCGGTACAAGATCCTGCCGGTCAGCTTGGCCACGGCTGTGCTCTGGATCGGGCTCTTTCTGTTCATGTCGGCAGAGGAAGCCTGGAAGATAGCACCCCTGGTCATCTTTGTGGATGTAGCCGGTATGTCAATCCTGCTGCTGGGCGCCTCGCACCACCTGGAAAAGCAGGACGGCACCATACGGACGATGATGGTCCTGCCCGTTCCGCTGGGGCAGATCCTGACGGCCAAGGCCCTTGCTTCCATGGTGCTGGCCCTGGAGTCGGCGGTAGTCACCTCGGCGGCCCTGTTCTTCATCCACGGTGTCACTTTCAACTATGCAGCACTGCTCTTTTTCGTTGCCATCGCCGGGGCCGCCCATGCGGCCATCGGGTTTGTGCTCTCGCTTCGGAGCCGGGATTTCACGTCCCTCATCGGCATCTTTACAGCCTACATTCTGCTCTATACCCTGCCTTCGCTGCTGTTCAGCGTCGGTGCGATCCCGGCGAAGTACGAATGGCTGCTCCTGCTCTCGCCATCCCATGCTGCCAGCCACCTGATCAATTCCGCCGTTCTTGGCAAGTACCAGGCCGGCATGGCTGCGGCAGCCTGCGTCTACCTTGTGCTTCTGGCTGGAGCGCTGTTCAAGTTCGCTGTGTATCCGCAGTTCAAAGACCATGCGGCAAGGGGGTAACCTGCTGTGAACAAGTATCTGGCCCTGTTCAGGTATGAAGCCAAGACGATCGTCCGCGACCCCATAAACCTCTTCATGTGCGTCTTCCCCGTGATCATGCTGCTTTTGGCCGCCTATGTGTTCCCCATGCTGTTCGAGTCCATGCCGGCAGTGGAGGGAGCCGTGCTCAGGACGGTGATGGTCCTGCTGCTGGTTGCAGTCCTGGCCTTCGGATCCTTCTGCCTCGCGGCCATGGCAACGTTCTTGCTGCTCGAGCAGAAGGACGAAAATACCCTGCACACCATCGCCGTCACCCCTGTGGGCACTTCGGGTTACCTGCGCTTCAAGATGGCCTACATCTACCTGATGTCCGTCCTCGGAGACCTTTTGGTGCTTCTCGGGACGAAACTCCTCGCAGGGGACAAATACTCGTTCATGGGGATCTCCCTGTTCGACCAGATCAGCCTGGCTCACATGGTTGCTTTCGCCGCGGTGAATTCCCTGTTCACGCTGGTGCTGGCTCTTCTGCAGAGTGCCCTGGCCAGGAACAAAGTGGAGGGATTTGCCCTGATCAAGGGTACCGGGATACTCGCCCTTCTGCCCGCTCTGCTGCTCCTGGAGTCCTTCCAGGGGAAGCTGCAGTATTTGCTGGGAGTGTTTCCTAACTTCTGGGCGATCAGGGGGATGCTGGTGCAGCTGATGCCCGTAGCCCTGCCGGCAGATTTCCCGTTCTCCAGCTATCTGCTGATCGGAGCCGCCTACAACCTGCTCCTGCTGGCGGCGGGTTACAGGCTCTTTATCAAAAAAGCCCAGTACTAGCAGGAAGCTGGCACAAGCCGTGTAGAACGTCTGGAAGATCGGAGGGGAGAGACCATGGATCAAAGCAGGGAAGAGCGGGAGTGGCGCGCCGTTCTAGTACGCCGCTACCTGGGCCGTTTGGTAACGGTGACTGTGGATCGTCCCCTGGGCTCGACCCATCCCGAGCATCCAGAGATCTATTACCCGATCAACTACGGGTACATCCCGGGCGAACTGGCGCCCGATGGAGAGTACCTGGATGCCTATGTCCTGGGTGTGAATGAGCCGTTGGAGAGTTTCTCCGGGCAGGTGATCGCCATCATCCACAGGGCGGATGATGTGGAGGACAAGCTCGTTGTGGCTCCAGAAGGCACGAGCTTCACACCTGAGGAGATCGCGGAGGCGGTGGCCTTCCATGAGAAGTACTACCAGACTCGCATCGAGATGTGGAGGGGATAGAGGTAACGAAAACCCCGAGTACCAGCTGGCACCAGATCCACCGAGAATTCAACTTTGAGGAGCGGGTGGAGTACTGGGAAGAGAAGGGCGGAGGCAGCGGTCAGGGGAACGAAGAGTAGAACCGCAGGGTTCAGATAAAAAAACCAGTTGTGGCCGATGGATCCCCCTGGACGGGCAGCAGGATTCCAGGCTTTGATAACGAAATTCATTCCTAATTTACCCAGACATTAGGAGTGAAGACGGTGAAGAACATCCGAGCAGCTGCAGCTGGAATCAGCCTGCGCACGAAGCTTTTTGCAGTGATCACCGCCGCGTTGGTTATATCCGTCGCTTTGGTGGGCATGCTGGTGCTGACAAATCAGCAGCGCCTGCTACAGGCCATGGTTGAAGACAGCCTGCAGGCGGCAGAAATGGTTGTCGAAAGCAAGCTCAGAGGAAAGGCAGAGCAGGCCCTGGGCGTTTCTCTCGCGGTGGCCGGCATGCCTGAGATCATCTCTGCCGCCGCTGCCCAGGATCGAACTGCTATTGTGGATACAGTGGTGTCTATCTACCAGGAGGTCAATGCATCTCTGGGGGTTGACGTGCTGCACGTTCGGGCACCCTACGATACCTCCCTGGTGCGAGGCCAGAGCCCGGGTACATACGGTGATGTGCAGAGCCGCGGCGGTATCCTCGCCGCCGGCCGGGGGGGGCGTCCGCTCTCGGGATTTGACCGAGGGCCCTTCGGCATGGGCATGCGGGGCTGGGCGCCGATCAAAGACGGAGACAGAGTGGTCGGAACGGTGGAAACCAACATCCCCTTCACAGAGCAGCTCCTGCAGGAAATCCACGAGGAGGCAGGAGTGGAACTGGCGGTGTTCGTAGGCGGCGACGAGGGCTACAACCTGTTGGCCGCCACCGCCGCTGTGCAGCAGTCTTCCGACCTGCAGAAGAGAGTGCCCGGTTCAGCGGCGCAGAAAGGCACGGGAGTTTGGGCCAGCGCCTTCCTGCCTGTGATCAGTTACGATGGCGCAGAACTCGCAGTTGTGGCGGTCCACCAGAACACCGCCGAGTACCAGGAGATGATCAGGCGTCAGAGCCTGCAGGTAGTGCTCAGCTTGGCTGCCGGATCCGTCGTGTTCATCGCCTTCCTTCTTGTCCTAGTGCGCAGGGTCCTGTCTCCCCTGTCAGCCGTTGGCCGGGCCGCAGATGCCATCGCGGGCGGTGACCTCACGGTGTCCCTGCCCGATGTGCGCAGCCGGGACGAAGTGGGCGGCCTGGTCAGGGCCTTCGGAGGCATGGCCGCTTCCCTGAAGGAGATGATCGGTTCCATCACGGAGGCCGTAAATGAGATGAGTTCCTCCAGCCAACAACTGGCTTCATCGACTGCCCAGGCCCGGGCGTCCATGGGGCACGTTACGGAAACGGCCGATGAGTTCACGGCCGCGGCTGAAGCCATGCAGAGTATCACCGATGCCGTAAATGGCATTGTCAACGCTGCTGACGAAGGAAATGCTGTGGTAGAACAGGCGGTGCGGGGCACGGAAGAGCTCAGGACGACGATGGGCCGCCTCACCGACTTCATCCAGGCCCTTGCCCAGCGCTCCGAGGAGATCGGCCGGATCGTGGATGTGATCAGCGGCCTTGCTGATCAGACCAACTTGCTGGCCCTCAATGCTGCCATCGAAGCGGCCAGGGCTGGCGACGAAGGCCGGGGCTTTGCGGTGGTAGCTGAGGAAGTGCGGAAACTAGCGGAACAGTCAGCGCGGGCGACAAAAGAGATCAGCCAGTTGATCGAGGCCATCCAGCAGGAAACCAAGGAAGCGGTAGCGGGCATGGCTCAGAGCTCCCAGCAGGCCGAAGAGACAAGCCAGCGAGTTCTCAAGAGCGGCGCCGCCCTGGAGCGGATCGTGGAGACCATCGGCAGGATCACCTCCTTGGTGGATCAGGCTCGCCAGAACATCATCCAGCTCAACAACGCCAGCATGGAAATTGGCGCAGCTGCTGAGGAGCAGTTCGCGGTGATGGACCAGATCGCCGACATCGCGCAGACCCTGACCCATATGGCGGAGAACCTCCAGGAGCTGAGCGGTCGGTTCAAGATTGGAGTCTAGGAAGAGGTGGCGCCGTTGACCGTTTTCGAGCAGATCCGGGCGGAAATTGCGGCTGATCCCATGAACCGCGATTACTCAGAGCGGGGGATTATGCCCCTTTTCAAGGCAGCAGAAGAGGCCCGGATGGTGATCGTGGGGCAAGCCCCGGGCCGCAGAGCGGAGGCGACGAGGCTCTACTGGAACGATGCAAGCGGCGATCGCCTGCGGGAGTGGATGGGCGTCACCCGCGAGGAATTCTACGGTTCAGAGTATCTGGCGCAGCTACCCATGGACTTCTACTTCCCGGGAAAATCCAAAGGAGGAGACCTTCCTCCCCGGCGGGGCTTTGCAGAAAAATGGCACCCCCGCCTGCTGGCGGCGATGCCAAACGTTGAGACGATCGTCCTGGTGGGAAGCTACTCCCAAGGCTATTACCTGGGAGAAAGCCGCAAGGAGACGCTGACGGAAACAGTGCGAAGTTTTCGGGAGTACCTGCCTCGCTACCTACCTCTCGTACATCCTTCGCCCCGAAATATCGGGTGGCTGAAGCAGAACCCCTGGTTCGAGGCTGAGGTAGTTCCTGTTCTAAAGGAGATCACAGCAAGGCTGCTGAAGCTGTGAAGTGGATGGAGCCCCTCCAAGCGAGGGGTCTTTTCTTGAGCTCGATCTTACTCCGCGACTCTGGAGTTCCGACCTCATTTATCCACTCAGCTCGAGGAGGTGTTGGAGAAACAAAGTAGAAGGTTAAGTTGCGAATAATTTGAATAGACAGGAGGTCCCTACCGTGAGTGACAGGCTGCCTTGGGAAGATAGTGAGAACGAGGATGCCCACGAAGACCTGTCCCTGCAACCTTCGCAGACCGCACAAACTCCCAAACGAGGATCAACTCTAGAGGGACGCGTTAGGGCTCTTTTTCAAGCAAAGGGTTATCGAGCGGTAACAAACAAGATTGTCTTTGACCATGAAATCGACGTCTGGGGAGAAGATGAGAATCAGCGAGTGGCGGTAGCTGAATGCAAGGAGTACTACGCCACCGGGCCGGTTACTTGCGGGCATGTTAGAAACTTCTTTGGAAAGGTTTTCGACATCGAGCACAACTATGGTGAAAACGTCTACCTGGCCATGTTTGTGAGCATCAGCGGGTTTACTGATACGGCAAGAGCTCTGTGTGATCGTTTGGGCATCCTCGCAGTGGACGCCGCTACCCTCGAAGTCTTGGAAATGAGCTCCGAAGAGCTGACGCCGAGGCGTTCCACATTGGAAGATCAAGCTGTGTTGGAACTACGAAAACAGAGGGATCGTCTGCATGAGGAGATAACACGAAGGAATCTTGTTCGCAAGTTGAGCCAGCAGATAGACGACTTCAACCGGATCCTCGAAACTAAAACTCTTCCCGGCTTCCTGATTCCCACTACCGTCAGCAACTCCTTCTGGTATTCAATGGTCGATGAGCTGCCTTTTGTAGGGCTCAATGGCACGTTCAAGGACTTCGCTGCCCCGATGTTTCCCCGTTTGACGCTGGTTCTTTATGAACAGAGGCGACTATTGGGCAGGAAAGCCATGGCTATTTCAACAGATCATCTTGCGATGAGTAACGGTGTGGTTCACGTGCGGGAAGAGGCCCTGAAGGACGCGGCGATCGCTTCACAGACCGAGGTACAACCCCTGGTTAGTCACCTGCTTAGCAGACTCGTGATAACGGCTGATCAACTCGAACTTGGAACAGTGACCGATCTTCTGATCTCGTATAGGAACACGCAATGGGTGATCGAGTCCCTCAAGGTGGCAAGTAGCGGACGCTTAAGAGCAAGACTTGCCCAACCGGACTTCAGCATCCCAAGTGAGCGAGTATCTTTGCGAGAAGACGAGACTATCGGATGGCAGATCCTGGCTCATGTGAAGGTTGCACTCTAGGTCACCGCTGGGTCAGGCATTGCGAAGCACAATAGCATTCCCCGAAGGATCTTCCACCATCGCATGGGAGCCTGCTGCGTCGATCGGTGTCCCCAGTTCCTTCAGCCGTTCAACGGCTTCGGCCAGGAGCTGCTGATCGGGGAAGACCAGGGTGAAGTGATCAAGCCCGGCGCTGTTCTTGGGGGGCCGCGGCGCGCCGACTCCGAGCCAGGTGTTGAGCGCGATGTGGTGGTGGTACTTCGCAGTCGACATAAACAGTGCCCCTGGGCCGTAGCGGGAGACAACTTCGAAGCCCAGGCCTTTTCTGTAGAAGGCCTCGGCAGGAAGCAGCTCGGAGACCTGCAGGTGGATGTGGCCGATGACAGTCGGCCCCGGCAGCCCATCCCAAGCCTGCTTCATAGGGTGAGCGGCCTTCATCAGGTCCTGAAAATCCAGGGGCAGGGTGTCCATAGCCACTCCAGACTGCCTCCAGCTCCAGGTGTCCGGGTCAGTGTCTGCGTAGACCTCAATACCGTTGCCGTCGGGATCGGAGAAGTAGACGGCTTCGCTCACCAGGTGATTGGAGGCGCCAAACCGCACGACTTTATCCACAAGGTGCCTGATGAACAGTGCCAGGTCTGCGCGTTCTGGCAGCAGGAGGGCGAAGTGGTAGAGGCCCGTGGTTCCGGGCGGCTTCGGGATCACCCCCGCAGGCTGAACCAGCGAGAGTAGGGGAGTTTTCCCATCTGCCGAAAGAGTGGCGGAGCCGGCGTCCTGTTCAAGGGTCTTCAGACCGACAACTTGGCGGTAGAACTGCACCGCCCGCTCGAGGTCCAGTGTTCTAAGCTGCAAGCTGCCCACGTAGGTAGCGTGCGCATCGTGAAAGCCCATAGACATCCTCCTTCGGGATCTCTTACGCTTTGTATTCCGGAAAACCAGCGAGTTCCCTGCCGCACGGCAGGGTTTGCGTTTTTCTATCAGAATTCCTGGAGAGGGAGGGAGAGCAGATCATGGACGAGCTGAGCATCACCACGGATCGCCTGCTGATCACCGAGTTTAGCGAAGACATGGCAGAGAGCGTTCACCGCAACTCCCTGGACGATGACAACCGCAGGTTTGTGCCGGATGAGGTCTTTCCTACGGTGGAGGCGGCGCAGGAGGTGATCCGGTTCCTCATTTCCTGTTACAGAGGAACTGACGGCCCCTTTGTCTATCCCGTTTTGCTGAAAAGCGGTGAAAACATCGGTTACGTGCAGGCTGTGTGCTTGGGGGAGGCTTGGGAGATCGGCTATCACATCGCGGCACCCTTCACAAGCCGCGGCTTTGCCACGGAAGCGGTAAAGGCCTTTCTGACGGAGATCATGCCCCGGCTGGGCATTGACGAGATTTGGGGCATATGTCGAGGCGGCAATACTGCATCCCGGCGGGTTCTGGAGAAATGCGGATTTGAGCTCGTATTCTCCGGAAGAGGGGATTACCAGGGAGAAGAGCACGAAGTCTGCAGATATGTCTATCGCCATGCCGGGGAGGGGGTACATCATGGCCAGGCCGTACGTGAAACTCCAGAGTGAAAACAAGTGCGAGGAACTCTTGGGCCACGTGGGCCGGAACCTTGACCGGTTCCTTGCCTTCCAGGGCTTGATCGGCATCCTGCTCAGCGGAGGGCTGTCCCGCGGATATGCCGACCACCTGTCTGAAATCGATCTGACGATTCTCTTGAAACGGGAGCACTTCGAGAGGTACCAGCGGGAGAAGACTCCAGTTCCCACCGGAATTGCCGTGATCGACGGGCAGCTTTACGATATCAAGCTGGAGAACTACGACGATGCCCTCTGCAGGGAGTACGCCATGGCGGCGCTGTGGGACCTGTCCTACGCCCAGATCCTCTACTACCCGGAGGAGAAACTGGCTGCTCTGCTCCAGGCCAAGCTTTCTCAGCCTGTCGATCTATCGCTTGCTGAACGCTTCCTGTTTGAAGCTTGGTGGCACTACCGCCTCGCGGGAAACATCTGGCTGCACAGAAACGATGCGGCACAGGGGCATTTTGTGCTGAACAACGCCGTGAGGCCCCTGCTGAGCGCTCTGTTTGTCTCAAACGGTGAGTATGTGCCCCACGACAAGTGGCTCGTGCATCTGAGCCGCACACTGGGTCGGAAGCCTGAGGGGTGGGAGGAGGATCTTGAGACCGCCCTGTCAACTGGAGCCTTCGATTCAGGAAGCCTGTCCGCACGCCAAGGAGCCATCGACAGGCTCTGGTCAGCCATTGACGCCAAGCTGCGTGAGAAATCTGGATCAAGGGTCAGCATGATGCAGAAACACTTCTACGACCTGCTGAGCACTCTGGCGGTAAGAGGCAGCGTCCCGTTAAGCGAGTGGGCAGAGGCGGGCGGGATGGGCTTGCTCAATTCGGAACCGTTTCACTCCTGCGTCGAGGTTCGGGACGGACAGATCTTCCTTGACACGGATCGGTTTCTGGCTCTGCGACCGGACGATATGTACAGCTGGTTTTACGAAGTTGTTGAGGCGGTGCGCTCTTCCCGCTTCTAAGGCATGAGCTTGGAGTTTGCTCAAAAAATAACGAAAGGAAACCGGCCCCGGAAAAGGAGTACCGCGGGGCCTCATTTTCTCCAAAGCCCGCATCTGGCGGGCATTTTGCTTGCTCATTCTCGTGAAAATAATGAAAAACCGGTCCCAAACCACGCCTTTTTGCAGTTAAAATCAAACGGAGAAAACAAAGCTGATCGAATAAATTGAAGGATTCCGGTAGTATCCACAGTAGTTATTAACGTAACAGATTCGTTAGCCGTTGCATTTCAATCTGTATCAATTTTTTCAGACGCGCGTCCCGGGCGGAGTTAGGAGGCAGAAGATGTTCCTCAGAAAATATCTCATTCCCCGCTTGATCCAATACTTCTTGGTCATCTTCCTGGGAATAACCATCGTGTTCTTTATCCCCCGTTTGGCACCTACGAACCCCGTGGAGCGGACCATAGCCGAAATCCGATCCCGGGGGACGTACCTCGATCCAGCACACATCCAGGCCATGGTTGACGCTCTGACTGAGATGTACGGGCTGTCCGGCTCCTGGCTCGAACAGTACAAGGGCTTTTGGGTGCGGCTGTTCCACGGAGACTTCGGAGTATCGTTCTTCCAGTTCCCCACACCCGTTATCACCCTCATCAAAAACGCACTGCCTTGGACGGTGGGGCTGCTCTTCACCACGACTATGCTTTCGTGGCTGTTCGGCAACATTGTCGGAGGCATGGCCGGTTACGCGAATAACCGGTTCTGGTCCAAGATTCTGGACTTCTTTGCCATGTTCATCCGGCCCATCCCCTACTATGTAGTCGCTTTGGGCCTTCTGATCCTGTTCGGGTATGTCTACCGGGTGTTCCCGATCTCCGGAGGCGCTACAATCGGGCATCGGCCCGCCTGGACGTTGGCCTTTGTCAAAGACGTGCTGCGGCACGCTTTCCTGCCTGCCTTTTCCATGGTTCTTCTGGGCGGTGCATCTTGGTTCCAGACTTCGAAACTGGTCGTGCAGAACGTCAAGGCTGAAGACTTCGTGCAGTACGCACAGCTCGGCGGGATCAGGGAGCGCAGGATCATGTTCCGCTACATCATCCGCAACGCCATGCTGCCGCAGATCACTAACCTTGCTCTCTCCCTCGGGCAGATTCTCAGCGGCGCACTGATTACGGAAATCGTGTTCTCCTACCCGGGCTTGGGGCATCTGCTCTACTCGGCTATTTCAACCGGAGATTACAACCTGATCATGGGCATCATCACCCTCTCAATCGTGACCATCACGACGCTGGTGCTCATTGTGGATTTGGTCTATCCGCTGTTTGACCCGAGAATTAGATACAAGTGATCTAGGCTGAGAAAGGAAATGGTCATGGCATTCGGAAGCACGTTACGGGACCTATTCAGAGATTACCGGTTTGTTGTCGCCTTCATTGTTCTCCTTTTCCTGGTGACCCTGGCTGTGATGTCGTTCTTTTCGCCCTACGATCCCACGCTGTGGTATTATGCGCCCCGGGATCTGCGACCCTCGAACGAGCATATACTGGGAACCGATTCGCGGGGGCAGGACATCTTCTGGCAGGCGACCTTTGCCATCCGCAACTCGCTGATCATCTCGCTGGTAGCCGGCGTGATCTCCCGCATCATCGCCGTGGTAGTTGGCTTGGTTGCCGGCTACCAAGGCGGCAGAACCGACAGGGTCCTGATGTTCATCAGCGATGGGTTTCTTGTCATACCGCTCTTCCTGATCTTGGTCATGCTGGCCATGCTGATCCGGGACAAGATGAACATCGTCAACACAGGGCTGCTGCTGGCGGTCTTCGGCTGGGCGTGGGACGCCCGGGTACTCAGAGCACAGGTCTTGAGCCTGCGGGAACGGGAGTTCACCAAGACGGCCGTTCTTTCCGGCACGCCCACTCTGCAGCTCGTCTTTAAGGAGTACATGCCATACATTACTCCGCTGGCCTTTTCCACGCTGATCAACAACATGTCCTGGGCAATCGGGATGGAAATGACACTGTCCATCATCGGCTTGACCAATATGGATATTCCCACTTTGGGCACGAATCTGAAATGGGCCCTTAACTACCAGGCTATCCTCATGAGGCGCTGGTACTGGATTCTCACCCCGGTCACCCTTTCCGTTCTGCTCTTTATTGCCCTGTACTGGATGTCTGTAAGCATCAGTGAATACCTAGATCCGCGCACCCGGGTGCAGAGAGTAGGGGGAGAATGAGATGAAGCAAAGCGATGTAGTACTCCGAACGGATAACCTCCAAGCTCACTATATCCTCGAGGTGCCCGGCGGACAGAAAATTGTCAAGGCGGTGGACGGAGTAGACCTCCAGATCCGCAGGAATGAAATCTACGGCATCGCAGGCGAAAGCGGATGCGGCAAGAGCACCCTGATGCGGACGCTCTACGCCTGGATGCAGAGGCCGCTGCGGCTGGTTGGCGGCAGTGTGTACTACACAAGAGACGGTTCCGAATTTGATGTCTACGGCCTGAGTAAGCAGGAACTGCGGGAACTGCGCTGGCGGTTCATCGCCTATGTGCCTCAAGGGGCCATGAGCATCTTCAATCCGGTAATCAAGATCAAGGAAACCTACCGGGATTTCCTCAGCAGCCACCTTCCGGGCAAGACTGTGGATGAGATGTTTGAGATCGCCAAAGAGCACATTGAACAGCTGGGGCTGCCCGTGACCATCCTGGAAGCCTACCCGCACCAGCTTTCCGGCGGGATGCGCCAGAGGGTGGCCATCGCACTGGCGGCTCTGCTTCGGCCAAGTGTGATCTTTGCCGACGAACCCACCACTGCCCTCGATGTGGTTGTGCAGCGGGGTGTGGTTCAGCTGCTCAAGGACATCCAGGAGCGGCTGCACAACACCATCATCCTGGTCACGCACGACATGGGGATCCACGCTAACATCGCCGATCGCCTGGGAATTATGTACGCTGGGCGGATGATTGAAGAAGGAGATACAGCGGAAATATTCGAGAACCCGCTGCATCCTTACACTCAGTTCCTGATCAACTCGCTGCCGCAGTTTGGAGACACGGGCGAGCGGGTGAGTGCTCCCGGCCAGCCGCCTTCCCTGGCCAATCTGCCGCGCGGCTGCGCCTTCCATCCGCGCTGCCCGAAGGCTATGCCCATCTGCCGAGAGTCGAGCCCGCAGACCACAGTGCTCGGCGAGCACCGCGTCGCCTGCTGGCTACACGCTGAAGGGAGAGAAGCAGTGCATGCAGCCCATTCTTGAGACCCGCAATCTGAGCAAAGTCTTTCATCGCGGCAGCCTCCTATCCCGCGACCGCATCGTGGCCGTTGACAGGGTTTCCTTCACCGTCCGGCGCGGCGAGGTGTTCACCCTCGCCGGCGAGAGCGGCTGCGGAAAAACTACGACCGCCCGGATGATCCTCGGCTTCGAGCATCCATCATCGGGTGAGATCATCTATGGCAGCGAACGGGAGAGGTGGCACCCCCGGGTGTGGTTCAACCAGCGCATCCAAGCGGTGTTCCAGAATCCCTTTGAAACATTCAACCCCCTGCGGAAGGTGGAAGGCTATCTTTTTGAAACAGTGAAGCACTACGGGCTCGCGGCAGACAGGGGCAAAGCCGTAGAGCTGATCAACTCCAAGCTGGAAGCAGTGGGGTTAAGCTACTCGGAGGTTGAGGGTCGCTACCCCAGCGAGTTTTCCGGCGGGCAGCTGCAGCGCATTTCCATCGCCAGATCGCTTCTTGTGGACCCATCCCTGCTGATCGCCGATGAGCCGGTGTCGATGGTTGACGCTTCCATCCGCATGTCCATCGTGAACCTGTTCAGGCGCCTCAGGGATGAGCTGGATATGGGCATTCTCTATATCACCCACGATTTGGCTACCGCCTACTACCTCGGCGGCCAGATCGCCGTTATGTTCAGGGGCAACACCATGGAGATCGGGCCTGTCCAGGAGGTGCTGGTGAATCCGCGCCACCCCTACACGCAGCTTCTGCGGGAATCCATCCCCGAAGCAGATCCGAAGAAGAAGTGGCGGGGCCGGATCTCCATCGCCGAGACCGAAGAGGAAGAGTACCTCAGGACCGGCTGCAAGTTTGCGGGCAGATGTCCCAAAGCGATGGATATCTGCCGGCAGCAGGCCCCAGAGCTGTACGACGTGGGCGGTGTTAAGGTAAAGTGCCACCTTTGCGCCGACAAGCAGAAGGAGGTGAGTTAGCACCGGTTCGCAAGGTTGTGAAGCAGCTCGTCTAGACGGTGAAACTTTAGATCACTTAGGGAGGTTATATGATGAGTAGGGCAAAGAAAGTCTTGACGCTTGTGTTCCTGGCCGTACTTGTCTGCAGTTCTGCTGCTTTGGCCCAGCAGCCCACGGGATTCCCGAGAGACCAGACGCTCATCGTTAACATGCTCACAGGCCGTGTGGGAACCCCCGGCAACTTCAACGAATGGGTAAGCTGGCGCAGCAGAGATCGCGGCATGCAGAACCTGGCCAATGAGCCGCTGTGGTCCGTCGATTTCGCAACCGGCCAGATCATCCCAGGTCTGGCCGCTGGGGATCCGGTTTACAACGAAGACTTTACCAAAGTGACCATCCCCCTTAGAGAAGGCGTTTACTGGAGCGATGGCGAGCCGTTTACTGCCGATGACGTTGTCTTCACGATCGAAACGATCATCGCCGAACCGGGGCTCAGCAACCACCCGACCTTCTCGACCATCGTAGAAAAGGTCTACAAGACCAATGACTACGAAGTAGTGTTCGAGCTGAAAGAGTCCGACTCCCGCTTCCACACCCACTTCCTGGATCGCTGGGGCTGCACCTGGATCATGCCCAAGCACATCTTCGAGAAAGTGGATGACGTGGTATCCTTCGAGTTCAACCCGTTTGTCGGCTGCGGACCGTATAAGCTTCACAGCTTCGATCCAGCCGGCTACTGGACAGCTTGGGAGAAGAGGGAAGACTGGGATCGCACGCCCACCGGCATGCTCTTCGGCGAACCTGCACCCAAGTATGTGCTGATCCAGACCTTCAGCGACAGCAGTGCTAAGATCTTGTCCCAGCTGACCCACCAGCTCGATATCGCTGACCATGACGCTGAAGGTTTCGCCGCTGCCATGGCTCAGGGCGGAACCATCCGCGCCTACCAGCTGACCTATCCTTGGGTTGTCAACAACGACCCGTGCATCACCGGTATAACGTTCAACACTGCCGTGGCACCCTTCGACAACAAAGAAGTGCGCTGGGCGCTGCTCCTGGCTATCGACATCGTTGAGTACATGGCTCAAGCGGTAGACGGACAGGCAACCCTCAGCCCCATCCACATTCCTTACCTGGGCTCCTATCCCGAGTACTACCATGAGCCCATGCAGGAATGGCTGAAGAACTTCGCCCTGGATCTGGGCAATGGCGAGCTGTTCTATCCCTACGATCCAGACGCTGCTTTGAAGATTGCCGAGTATGCACGTCAGAGGGGCAACAAAGTGAGCGACGATCCCGAGGAGCTCCGGAAGACCTTCGGTATCGGCTGGTTCAAGTATGCTCCTGATGCAGCTGAAAAGCTCCTTATTAAGAACGGGTTCAAGAAGGACGCCAACGGCAGGTGGCTCCTGCCTGACGGCACTCCCTGGAAGATCGTCGTCACCGACATCAACGACACCGGGCATCATCAGTTCAAGAACGGTAATGCCGCCGTACAGCAGTGGAAGCAGTTCGGCATCGACGCCGAGTACATCGCAAGCGATGCCTACACCACTCTGCAGATGGTCGGCGATTTCCAGGTCGGCGCTGCCTGGCCGGCCTTCGAGCCTTGGGGCGCTGGCGTTGACCTCTATCGTTCCGTCAACGGCTTCTACTCCGAGTACATGGCTCCCGTCGGCGAAAACAACCGCGGCCACAACTCGAGGTGGTCCAGCCCTGAGATGGACGACATCATCAAGCGCATGAGGGCAACCGACCCGACCGATATCGAAGCCACCGTCGCCGTTTGTACGGAAGCCCTCCAGCTCCTCATCGAAGAGCTGCCCAGCTTCCCGACCTACGGTTACTCCGGCTTCCTGACCTGGGACGAGTACTACTGGACCAACTGGCCGGGCGCCGAGAATCCCTACATGGGTCCGTACGGACACTGGGGCACCCTGAAGTACATGCTCCCGTTCCTCCAGCCCACCGGCAACAAGTAAAGAGAGCATATCTAGCGATGCAGCCGCAAGGCTGCATCGCTCATTTGAGGGCAGAACAAGCGGCCCGCTGCCTCAACCGTGCTGCTGAGTGCAGGGGCCGCTTTGCCGCGGGCAGCTCCGCAACGGGGGAACGAGGGCAAAAGGTAACCGAGAGTAACCCGGCGAGAGAAGGGATGGTCCTGGACAAGGCGAAGTGGCAAATTGGAATTTCCCGACGGTCTGGTCTTTGGAAGCTGTGAAGGAGGCAGAGCTGATGGATCGAGCTGAAGATTGAAAGGTACGCTTAGGGGGTGTCAGTGAGGAAGTCCGCAGAAAAGCTCTGGGCTCTGAAGAGGACTAAAGGTAACTCACGAGGTAACCAACCGCGGCTCTCTCCAGGGAGGAGCGGCGCAGCAGGTCTAGTAGTAAAGCAGTATAGACGGCGGCCTCTTTCGAGCATGGGCGGACAACGAGGCTGGACGGGGGCATGGTAGATGGTGCCGCGCGGAAGCACTGAAGATATGCTCAACCGGGCGATGCGGTGCCGCACACCGCAGGAACTGGTTGAGCTGGCCGAAAAGCATAACGTTCAGCTCTCGGAACGGGAAGCTGCGAACCTGTTGAGTATACTGCACCCTCAGGGCGGGACTCTGTCCGACACCGAACTCGATCTGGTAACCGGAGGCGGAGCAAAGGGCCCGGGCATCTGCCCATCCTGCGGAGTCTGGTTTGAATGGAAGTGGGTCAAGGATCACTATGTGTGCCTCAACTGCGGTTACCACAAGAACGTGTAATATGAAAAGCGGTGCTCAGCCGGGGCCCCTCATACCGGTATGGGGGGTTTTTCGCGCTGCGCGTAGAATTTGGAACAAAAAGCCTTTGGACTTGACCCGAATGGAGCTGAGCAGATGAACTACATCCAAACTATGAGGAAGGAAATTGGGACCAGGCCTCTACTGTTGGCTGCCACCAGCGTCATCCCCGTCCGCGATGGCAAGGTCCTCCTTCAAAGACGTGCCGACACGGGGCAGTGGGGCTATCCCGGAGGCTACCTGGAACCGGGGGAGACGCCGGAAGAAAGCGCCAAACGGGAGCTTCTTGAGGAAACGGGCCTGATCGCCCACACCCTGCACCTCTTCGGCGTTTTCGCCGGAGAGCCAAGGCATTTCTGCTACCCCAACGGTGATGAGGTGTATGTGGTAGATGTTGTGTACACCTGCTCAGATTTCTCCCCATCAGGGGGCACCCACGATGATGAAGTGCTGGAACTGGGTTGGTTTCCCTTTGACGAGCTTCCGGAAGACCTCGCACCGCCCGTGAAGGACGTGCTTGAGCGGTTCGCATCCGACCAGGAGGGAAAAGCCATTGGCCGTCACGATTGATACGTCAACTCACTGTTACACGGCAGGAGACCAGGAAATTCCAGCGAAGTAATGTGGCGCAATACTCCATCATGGAAGTTGTGGGACAGTGTCACTAACTGGGGAGGGGATACCGGATGGACATGGGAAACCTCATTTCCCGAGTGGAAGAGGCCGGCAGCGAGCTGCGAGCCCGCGCACTGCGCTGTGAGTCAGTGGACAAGCTGGTCGAACTTGCTGAGGAGAACAGCATCGAACTCACCAAGGAAGAGGCGGGCCCGCATGGCAGACTACTTAGAGGTTTGGAAGACAGGGGAAGTCACGGTTGGCCTGAAGACTGCCGGGACGCAGGTGATCCTGGAGAGAACCAGAGGTCACAAGCAGCGCAAAAAGAGCGTCATCATTGAGCGAGATCGTTTCCTGAGCTTAGTTGAGGCAGTACTCCACGCTTTGAGAACGCAGCCTGCAGGGCAGCTCCAGGCCCCGCTGCCCATCGGCATGGTCGATGGCGGATGCGGGATCCTGTCTGTGGGTTGGGAGCCGTATTACTTCGGCAGGTGCAATGCCTTGGTGATCCGGGGCGGTGTCGGGCACTGCCTGGCAGTCGAGCAGAAAGACACGAGGGAGTTTGCCCTCTGGATGATCCGGTTGATCGTCGTTTTGAGTTGGTCTAGTGAGCAGAGTACAGCGGAGTAGCCGTTACAGCCGAAAAGGAAGGGAATACCCGGAAGAGTGTTCCCTTCCTTTGGCATATGAATGGCATATGAAAGGCGCAAGTCATGCCTCAGTGGGACAAGCATTCGAACCGCCTTGAAGGAGGGCCGTCTCATGGACAAGAGGTACTGGAAGGCGATCTGCCGCTACGGTCACGTTGGGTTTGGCAACGAGGTCAGCGTAGCCCGCTATCTCGAGACGGACAGCCGCCTAACTTGCTTTGATGTGTGGAACATCGTCAAGACCATGCCGGGCGTGAAGGCCCGCGGAGTGGTGTTTGTGACAGAGATTGACCGCGCAAGATGGCTCATGGGTAAGGAAGAGGAAAAGGAGAACTTTTACCTTCAGCAGATGTTCGCCCGGGCAAAGAAGCAGCAGCTGGAAGCTGAAGGCGGCTTGCCGGCGGGCCGGTGCGCTGAAGAGGGCATTGCGTAAAGTCTGGGATCCCTGAGGAGGGACTGGGATGATCAAACTAGGTGATGTGCAGGTCTACTTTACTACCATCCCGGCGCACAAGTTCCTGCACATCAAAAACTACGAAAGCAGCGGCTATTGGGACTTCTGGGAAAAGCAGAGCCTGATCCCGGGCCAGGACTGCGACACCATCTGCGACCTGCTGGACAGCATTCCGGGAAGGCTCGATGATCTGGGCCGGCCAAACACCAAGCGGAGCAGCACCCAGTGCATGGGATACATCAGCGATCCCAAGGGGCGGGTCAGTTCGTGGGGTTACCCCCGGGTCGAGTGCTACGGCGTGCGGCTTCCCCATGATTTTCCCCGCGAGGTGCCAGAGCCGTTTCTGCTCATCGATGTTCCCGCAGGGGAGTACATCGTCTTTGAGCACGGGCCCTTCGATTACGAAACAGAGAACAGTGCTGTGGAAGAAAAGATGAGGAGGGCCATGGCCGCCTTTGACATTGGCCCCACGGGTTACTCCTTCGACAACGCCCCCGGAAAGGTGAGCTACTTCTATCACGATCCGGAGCGCTGCTGGAAGTACATCAGGCCGGTGAAGAAGGTTTAGCCTGCACAAGAGGATTATGGGCACCCTTCGGAGTAGTGATCCATCAGGTCACAAAACCAAAGGGGTATGAACGCTATGATCAAGAAGTCCAGGTGCCTTTTGCTTCTGTTAGGTCTGCTTTTGGCTGTCCTGCCTGTAACCGGCTGCGTCAAGACAGGTTCCGCGCCCGCAGCAAGCACTATCTCGGGTAGAGTTGTTTTGGCGGAAGATCCTGCATCGGGTCTGGCCGGCGTAAGCCTCTTGATCGTGGACGGAACGAGCTCCTATCTTGAGACAGATGCCCAAGGGTACTTCGAAACAAAGGGTTCCAGCAGCACCGTCATCGTGCCCCGCAAGACAGGTTACACTTTTGTTCCCGAAAGGCAGCAAGCGGGAGATGGAAAAGAGCTGGAGTTTGCGGCCTACCCCTGGCCCGAACCGGACTTCGCCAGCTGGGGAATGCAGTTTTCCTTTGCCAACCACCTCGACTGGGTGGAAACCATCGCTTTTTCTGCCGATGATCAATACATTGCCAGCGGCAGCAACGACCGCACTATCAGGATCTGGCGGGCAGCCGACGGGCAGCTCGTGCGGACGCTGAGCGGCCATGCCGGCGGCCTAAAGGTTGTGGAGTTTTCTCCTGACGGCCAGCTCCTTGCCGGGGGTTCCAGAGACGGCCAGATCAAGATCTGGGATTGGCAGGCAGGGCGCGAGATCATGACGCTCCCAGGCCATGCCATCTCCCTTACCGACCTGGCATGGTCACCCGATGGAACGAAGCTTGCGAGTTCGGGCCGGGACAGCAGGATCCGGGTCTGGGATGCGGCCACGGGGGCCGAGCTGCAGTCCTTTGCCGCCAGCAGCTGGGTGAGAGCTGTGGCCTGGTCTCCCGACGGCAGGTTCCTGCTCAGCGGCGGCGACGATCTGCGCCTTAAGGTCTGGCAGGTTGAGCTGGGAGAACTCAGCGCCGAGTACCCGACACCAGACAAGATCATGTCACTGTCTGCTGCACCCAAGGGGTCATTGGCCGCCGTGGTTCTGGAAAGCGGTGCACTCAAGGTCGTCGATTTCGAGACCGGGGTTCAGGTATTCAGCGAGCAGTGCGAAGACGAAGTCACCGCTCTGGCTTGGTCTTCTGACGGGCGCCTCCTGGCCTTCGGCACAGACAAGCTGATCCAGGTCTGGGATATTGAGGATCAGAAACAGGTGCAGAGTATCGATACGGGCAACGATGTGCTTGCACTGGGTTGGAACAGCACATCAGAACTGCTGGCCAGCGGCAGCTACCGGGGGATCATGGACCTTTGGTCAACTGCATCCGGAGATAGACTCTGGAACATCACCGGCCACATCCGGGCCGTTAAGGCCCTGGCCTGGTCACCCCGTGGGGATTTCCTGGCCTCTGGGGGCGAGGACTACACAGTACGGATCTGGGATGTCCCTGCGAGGCAGGAACGCTTCCAGCTGCGCCCCGGCTCCAGCGGTGCGGTGGAGGATCTGGCCTGGTCGCCAGAGGGCACCTACCTTGCAAGCGGCGGGCATGACCTGCTGGTGCGCGTCTGGGACTTCTCCGGCGATGATTACGAGTTCATCGGCGCCTTCACTGAACGGATCAGGAAACCCTTTCTGCATGCAGAGGGCTTTGAGTTCGCGGTGGGGATGAAGAACGTCAGCCACGAAGACATCGTCCTCGGCCTGAGCTGGGCGCCTAACGGCAAGAAGCTGGCCAGTGCCAGCTGGGACAAGACTGTTGCGATCTGGGATGTGCCCGCAGGGAAGCAGCAGGTGGGCATCGAGAACCCGCAGGGATGGGTAACTGCGGTTGCCTGGGCACCCTACGGCGACCAGGTTGCCTTTGGCGGCCGTGATCAGGCTGTCCACGTTTACAGCGGCACAACAGGGAAGGAGATCAAAAAGCTTGAGGGGCACACAGACTGGGTGCGCTCCCTAGCCTGGTCGCCCGATGGGAAGCGCTTAGCCAGTTCCGGCTATGACCAGACCGTTCTGATCTGGGACATGGAAACTGGCAGAGTCGAAAGGACTCTGGTAAGCGAAGACAACATTGTGACGGTGGTGGAATGGTCGCCCTGCGGCCGTTACCTGGCTGGCGGCACCCATGGCGGCACCGTGCGGATCTGGGACGCTAGTACGGGCGAAGTACTCTTCACCTATCCCGGCCGGGTGTTGGGACTGCAGGCTCTGGCCTGGTCACCAAAGGGCGATCAGCTGGCCATCACCGAGTACAACTCCATCGTCATCTTGGGTGAAGTTGATTGACGCCGACAGGGGGACCAGCTTTGGAGAACCGCATCGCAGGATTGATTATTGAACCGCCGCGGCCGGCGGATCTGGAATCTGCTTACATGGTCTTTGAACGATCCATTTCCCAGGCCTTTGAATTGGAAGGCATCTCCCAGGATGCCCCGGCCGAGATAGAGTACAAGAAGGGGCTCATCCGCAGGGCTGTGGAGGGAGGAGACCCGGATCTGTTCTTCCTCGTGGCCAAGCTGGGAGGTAGGGCTATAGGCACCATTTCCTACGGCCCCTGCGGGGAGGATGTCCGCAAGTGCATGGGAAGCGAGCTTGAGCCCTTCGGTGAACTGGGCACCATCTATGTCCTCCCGGAATACCAGGGGCAGGGCGTGGCCTCTGCTCTCATCTCGGCCATGCTGGAAAACCTCAAGAAACGAGGGGTTGAGCGGTTTTACCTTGACTGCGGGCTGAAACTTGCACAGCAGAAATGGCTGAGGAAGTTCGGGACGCCCTGCAGAACAGCCAAGGACTACTGGGGCCCGGGCAGCGATCACCTCATCTGGCTGTGTTCCGCTGCCGACTTCGTTGGTGTACCGCCGCAGAACCCCAACCGGTGATTCATCTCGACCAAAAGAAAACGACCGGAGCGCTTCTGCTCCGGTCTCAGTTTCTATGCTCGGATATCGATGATGGAGCCAAGCAGTGGATCTGCAGGGAGACTGTCGACCTGGGCAGACTCCAGCAGTTTGACCAGCTCCGCTCCTTGATTCTCCACAGTATCCTTGGCCATCTTCATGACTCTTGTTTCCACTTCCATCGCAATCTGCTGCTGCCTAAATGCTAACGCCATCGATGCAATGCTCGTGACCACGAAATTACCACCTTCCTGGCCAAAGGGCGTTCGCCCGAGTTGGCCGACACGTGCTCGTTTGGTATGCGGCGATCACTCGATCAATCCTTTGGCGAGCATCATACCAAACAAGGTCAAAACGAAGCTCACAACGTACAGGAAGATCGATGTAAGCTTATCTCCGAACCATCTGCGCAGGAGCCTCGTGCCCATCGAATCCCAAAACCAACGTGGTGGCCTGAACGTAAGAGAAGAAAGAAAGAGCCCAACCAGGGCCAGCAGTGCTCCACCAGTTCTGCTGTCCAACGCAGTACGTACCTCCGTCATGGGAATCGCCGCTTAGTTACGGTTACCAAGCTCTTCTGCTTTCGCCCATCTTTTCCTGCTTGTACACGCGTACCCTTCTGTAAGATTTCGGATCTGCGCAAGGGGAATGGTGATGATCTACTTGACAACGGAAAGGCTTGATCCTGCGTGTTTGGGAGGAACGGGACAAGGAACCTTTTCGGCGGATGAACCAGGATCCGCGTGTGATGAAGTTCTTCCCGCGCACCCTCACCGCCGAGGAATCTGACAGGTTCTACGACACAATCCTGGAGGAGTTTGAGAAAGAGGGCTGCGGCCTGTTCGCGGTTGAGACCAAAGAGCAAAATGAGTTTATCGGGTTTATCGGTTTTCACACTGAAGATTGCCGTTTCCCGGGACCCAAGCTCTTCCATCGCAACCGCCGAATTCGTCACAGGCGCTTGGGGCGGCGGGAGAAGGCTGGCGGTTGTGGGTGTGTGCCACAGCGGAGACTAGGGCGAACCAGTGATAACACTCATGCTCAACAACGAGTGCGATCAGTAGAGAACGTGGCTGCACCAGGCAGGTGAAGAAACGGACACTCGCGCCCGATTTAATACCCTCGGTCCAGTAGAGTCGATGCGCGATAGAGCCCTTTGAGATTTGCTTCCAGCATGGAGTGCTGCCAGGTGCCCGGCTTCAGCTTGAGCCTTGTTTTCTCGGATTTACTGATGAGGGACGCTATTGGAGCTCTGGCCTGCTGCAGTTCTGCCGCAGTGGGCAGCTCTTCACAGGCGCCGGACAGTTCGCAGTTGATCAGCTGGAGAGCCGTCTTCAAGGCCGCCAGCCTGTTCCGCTGGAGAGAATGCTGGGGGCTTCCCTCAGGGAACTTGTCGATAAAACCCTCAGCTTTAGTGATCATGGAAGAAATCGCCGCCACGGCTTCTTCCATGTCTTTCGCCGTTAGTTTTCCCATCCCATCAGCACCTCCAGAGTGTCCTTTCGCCGCCGGTACTGATGAACCTGCTGACGGGAGCCTTTTGCTGGGGCTCTGCGGAGTTCCCAGGGGTCAGGTATTCACCAGGCAACTGGCAAGGCATTCGAAAACGCCCCATAAACCGTGCCAAATGGTTGATCGACCAACAACCGAGGACTTGAATTCTTGATTTATGACTTCTTGCTCCTGAACCGCCGTGCAACGTTGGCGTAGATGACAAATCCAACAGTCAGACCCATGGATAAGAATGCGCCGAGGTTGATGAGTTCCCTGTTGCCCGTCAAATCCCCCAGGGCAGGAAGCAGAAGAACTCCACCCAGAACATAAAGAAATATACCTGTCGCATTGCAGAGGGCGACCTCATCGTATTTCGCTTTGGCTTTGGCAGACGATGTGTTGAGGCCGGCTATGAGCCAAGACCACCTCTTGACTCGAATCAGATAGCCCAAGAATGCCATCAACAGGGGTAGAACGAAAAGAACCATGAACGTTTCCTCCTAAAGAGTGTGATCGTCTTTCCATATGACGCTCCCGAACGGCCTTCAACACAAGACGTGGACCTACTGAATAAGTCTGTCACAACTCGTCCTCTAAAGTCAAGGAGACGATGGGCTCGAAGCGAAGCAACGGGTAAGGACCGAAAAACGCCTGTGCCCCAAAGGATATGCACTTCTTGACACAGTCAAGGAAACAAACTTTATTTGGCAAGACGAACCACGACCATCCATGTGGCCATATGCTGGTCTGTTATCGGCACAAAGGCCCCGTGAGCTTAGGTATTGCTCGAATTTGCTTGTCCTGATCGCCTAAGCTGGCGGGTCAATGGTATCTCAAAAAGCAACCGAAGACCTTCCTGGTGGCACAAGTGTTTTGTCTGGTTTTCGCTGAGGCGGACCATTTTGAAGGACCAAACCCGGAGGTGGCGGGTCAAATGCCCGCCTGGAATTCTATGTACGCATCCGGAAAATTCGTTTTTGGGCAGGTGTCAATGGATGAAAAGGTTGTACCTTATCGGAGGGACCATGGGCGTTGGCAAGACGGCCGTGTGTAAAGAGCTCAAGGCAAGACTCAACAGAAGCGTCTTCCTTGACGGTGACTGGTGCTGGGACGCGTACCCATTTCAGGTAACAGAAGAGACCAAGGCAATGGTGATGGCCAACATCTGCTTCCTGCTGGATCAGTTCATCCACTGCTCCGCCTACGATCACATCATCTTCTGCTGGGTGATGCACGAGCAGTCGATCATCGATGGCATTGTAAGCAGACTTGATACCGCAAACTGCGAGGTCAAAGCGGTTTCCTTAATGTGCAGTGAAAAGGAACTCCGTGAACGCCTGGAGAAGGATATTGCAGCCGGCAGGAGAACGCGCGATATCATGGGCAGAAGCCTTGCCCGGCTTCCTCTTTACCATCAGCTGGACACGGTGAAGATCAACACAGACGGTAAGACGGTGAGGGAAGTAGCCGAAGAGATCGCTTGCCTATAGCCGGTAGCTGCGCCCATGATCGAGCAAGAGTCTTCTGCGGCACCGCTCGTTTCAAAGGCCTTCTTCGTAATCTTCATACACAACTTCCATCCCTATTGGATGAAGCAGCTTCCACATCCCATCTTCCCAGCGCATCGCAGTTCTTTGACCTTCTTCACCACCGAGCGCGGCTGTCAAGGGATCGATGTAGTTCACTTCTTCCTCCCGAGTCGCAGCATAGGCCTTGACCATCGAAGCAGTATGGCACATTTTCCCCCATAGCGCTGCACCATCAGACGGGTGGCATTGTCAAAGAGCTTTCCGTTGAGCATCGGCGTGACGATGTACCGGTCGTAGCCGATTGGCTGTGCATCAAAGCTGACCAGATCAACCATCGAGAGCATCACATAAGTGCCCTGCTCTGCAGCTGCCTCAGCCATCGCCTCAAGGCAAGCACTGACCAACGCCCTGTCTGCTGCGGGATGCCAGAACTCAAGCGCTTTCTCGATCTCGCCAGCCCAGGCCAGCCGCAGCATCTGCCTGGCTGTTTCACCTGGATCGCGCTCGTCCGGGTCCGACCAGGTCGGCATTGAACTGGATGCGCAGTTCCGGTCAGTCGAGTTCCGCACCTCTGAGACGGGGTCTGTCGGTCGGTTCAGCGCCGGCATACGCGAACTCCCCAAGTTCAGAGTGGATGAAAACGCCCCCAACTTCGTCGACGATGCTGGCCTGCACAGTACCACCAAGGCACAAGAGCATCAAAACCAACACCAGCACCTTGTACACGCCTTTCATCTTCCCAACCCCCTAACGCTTTTTCACTGCTTTTCAGTGGGCATGGCCATGCCCGTGTCTCCTGTCGTACCAGTCTTTGAAGTTTTTGAACACGTCTTGGGAAGTGACTTCCTTCAAGGTATCCCAACAGGTGATATTGTGCTTATACCACACTCCGCCGTAGTAGCGGGTCTGGATAACTTCATCCCGAATTACCGGTGCAATTGCCCCCAGGTAATCCTTGAGGGCATCGTCTCCGTAAACCTCCTGCAGGTAGGCCATGAAGTTCCGCCCGATTTCGTTGTCATCGATGACGATGGCGATTTCGGACAGGTCCTTGCCGTGCGGGTCGGTCCAGTCAACGTAGAGGTACTTCTCCATATCGTCCACATACTTGTAACCCTCCTCAGAAACGGGAGGAAGTGGCGGCACGCTGTATCCAAAGGATTCCAGGATCTCTGCGCTGAAGCGGAGAGTGATTCCCCGGTGGAACCAGGTGTAGGGCACAAGGGGTCCGGCGGCGTAGCAGTTGAAGGATAGCGTCTGGGCATAGGCCCAACAAAGAAGATCGATGAGCTGCGGTGTCGACAGGGCCGGGTCCAGGATCATGGCGGCAATATTGGCGAAGCCGAAATCTTCATATGCGTAATCTGAAGTGACTCGAGAAGATCCCATTTCCTCTGCGATTTCCCCGCTGAGAACATAGACCATCATCTTGTCTATCTCAATGCTTGGGGGAAGGTAGTTCTGTTCGGCGTGCTCTGCAGCCCTGTCCAGAACCTGTCTCACTATCTGCAGAGGGCTGGACGTGTCATCGCTGATCGCCCAGAGCTCATAGGAATGATGGTACTGCCTCTGCGTCATCTGGGCGCTGTAGATCCACTCTTCCCCATAATCCTCAATAGTCGGGGCTGAACACTGGATAACCAGGGGCAGGTCGGATAGAAAATGCACTGAGGGAACGGAGGGGAGAACATCACTGTGATACCTGCTGTACTCCGGGTCCAGCAGTTTGAGCGGGCAGGCGTGTTTGTGGACGGTATCTTCGAAGGGGATGTCTTCCTGAAAGACAAAGGTGTGGGGTGCCTGCGCCACGATGAAGCCGTTGTACCTACCGCGGAGCGTTTCGGTGACATACTCAACGGGCAGCTGCATCTTGTCTCTTACATGGTTATCCCAGGAGTAAAAGGGGATGGGAAAGGCATAGAGATGAACTTCAGCGCCTGTTCCGCTCACATAAAGCGACGTGGCTTGGTCGAAGGAGAACTCCACGACCCCCTCACCCCGGATCTGTTGCTCTGCGATCTGTTCACCGTTGATCTCGGGGGAAATCACCACCTCGCTGGAGGCATGGAGCACACCATAAAGGCCGCTGCCGCCGGGGTACTCCTGGAAAACCTCATGGGCCCGCACCTGGACTGTGCCGTCGGCGATGAAAGTCACCGGTCTGATCACCCCGCCCGGATAGTGTCCACCGCCATACTGATAGCCGAAGTTATCCACGATGGTTATGTCTGCGAAACTAGATGCTTGGGAAGGGTGGGCAAGGAAATCGACATTCTCTGCGGGGCCCTTCACTGTTCTTTTTGGTGGTTCGAAAGCCCAGCCTACCTTGCCGGGAGTGATGGTCGTGGTGCCCCGGAGGGTTTCCTGCCAAATGCCGTCTTCGTCTGTGGTAGCACTGCCGTTCTGCCCTCCGCTGAACTGCAGAAGCACTCCTTCTACACCATTTCCCTCGGTATCCACAACGCGGCCTGAAACGGCATAGGGTTCCGAGCTTCCTCCGCCAGCACAGCCAGAAACCAGTACCGCCAGCAGCACCAGCAGGGACAGAACCCCGGATATCCTGCGACTCATCGCTATTCCTCCCATCTTGAGGGTTCTTGCTGAGTCACCAAGGGGCGGGGGAGGTGCTGGATGGCTGGGTGTGGTGGGACTGTGTCGCTCAATGTCTCAGCGGTTTCCGCATACACGCTTGTCAAAACGTCTGTAAATTACACTTTCTTCACAAATTGCTTGATCCTTTTTTCAGAAGCGGATCCGTGAGGACGCTGGTAGGGGAACGCTCACGGCCAAGGTGCGGTGGGGAGGAAGTGGGACCAGGTCCATGAAATAATGACATCAACGGAACGGCGCCGGTGTTCCGGAGAACAGGATTCGGATTGCGGGCTCCCTGCTGGGACCGTTGATGAGGAAGCAGCCCGGGCCCTTTTTGGACTGGATTTGCAAGTGCACAGTACTTGAGAGTGTCCAGGATCGCTTGCTGTCATTTACGCGGGAAGATGTAGGAGTTCTTGTCTGCCCGTTCGCACATCGCTTGGGGGAGTGTGGCTTGTATGATGAAGAAAACCAGAGTGGCCATAGTTCTTTTGGCCATCGGATTGGCCGGTTTGCTTGGGTACACGTATATCAGAAATCAGCAGGCCAGCCAGAGAGTGACGATCGTCAAGGACGTGTCTGAAGTAGTACCAGGTCTGGGTCTTAGGGCCCTTCATGCGCAGGGATACACAGGAAAGGGCGTAAATGTGACCATCATTGACGGTCCCCTTTTGGCGGATCACGAAGAGTTCAGCGGCCGTCTGGTCCATTTCGAGAAGATTGGGGCTGTCAACGAGGCCGACCTGTACCACGGAACAACGGTTGCCAGTGTGCTCGTGGGAAAGCGATGCGGCGCAGCACCCGAAGCCAATCTGCACTTCTTTGCCGCCAATCTTGGCGATGAGGAGGTTGTTCTTGAGGCTCTGGAGAGGGTGCTGATCTACAACGATGCGCTGGAACCTTCCGAGCGAATCCGAATCGTGAGCATCTCAACAGGGCTGAGCCAAAACGAAGACGCCTTTCACCGTCTCATCCATCAAGCAGAAGAGCAAGGTATCCTCGTCTTTACGTCAACCATGCCCACAGTGACCAATCCCCCCTTTGCCTTACGAGAGGCTGGCTACGACAACAAGAAGGATCTGGACAACCTTGATAACATCGTGATCGGAGAGTGGATGGACGAGTATCTTCGCGAGCAAGGGATGACGAGAGAAGAATTGGTGGTCTTAAGGAAAGAGGCAGACATAAAAATGGGCTACATCAGTCTCTATCTGCCCTGTGGAAGACGTTATATCGCATCTCCCAGCATTAAGGACGGATATGCCTTTTATAACGACTGGGGCTTGAGTTGGGCTACGCCGCTTTTGGCGGGCTTGGCAGCACTGGCTCTACAGGCCAACCCCGAACTGACAAGCGATGAACTGCTGATGACTTTGCGGGACTCGATCGTCACCAACAAGCATGGATTGGACGTGATCGATCCGCAGTTGCTGATCACTCGAGCCAAGGGGATCTGATTTGACGATCCCATAAGGGGTCCGACCAGGCGGCTTTGGATTCTCCAGGGGACGGGCTTGGGGTCCGTCGAGGATTCTTAGCTTCTTGGAAGAAACGCGTGGTTGGGGCATGGGGGCCGGAGGTTCTAAACGCCTATCCCGGTTGACCATCGCCAAACAGGAACGAAAAATGGAGAGGAGAACGAACATGAGCTTGGTCAAGCACATTATCGGTATTGCTTTGGACTGCAGGGATCCAGACGCGTTAGCGGACTTCTACGCGGAGCTGCTGGGTCTTGAAAAGACGATCTCAAATCAGCAGTGGGCAGGCATCCACACTCCCCAGGGCATCATTCTGGCCTTTCAAAGGGTCGAGGAGTATGTTCCGCCCGTCTGGCCTTGGACAAAAGGCGAACAGCAACAGATGGTGCACCTTGACTTTAAGGTAGATGACCTGCAGAAGGCCGTTGAGCATGCTATCAAGTGCGGGGCTAGATTGGCTGACACGCAGTACTATGAAACCTCCAAGGTTATGTTTGACCCGGCGGGGCACGCTTTCTGCCTGTCTACGGTGGAACAATCCAGAAAAGCCTCGCGGGTTCGGCGCTTCGCACATAAGTGCGAACCGATGCTCTGGATTGCATTTCGCGCGGGTTAATGTGCCTTCCCAGTTTTTTCTTCAAAATGTGACCAAAATGATTCAAAAACGAGTTGTTTTGGGGTAAGATTAAAGTGAACCCTCGGGTTGGTCTTTATCTTGGGCTCAAAATAACTCAAATATGAGTCGAATCGAGGAAGGAATAAAGTGAGGTCAAACGATGAAACTATTCGAACCATTGGCAAGGTTGGGTGTGTTCTCCATGGCCGATGCGGAACTGCTTACGGGCAACCTCCACACGGCTCGAACGGCTGTGGCAAGGCTTGTTGACAAAGGTTACGTCCGAAAGGTTCGTAACGGATTGTATGCGGCTGTGGATCCTGCAACTGGTGGTTTGATCCCCTCGAAGTATCAGATCGCCTGTGCCATCAACACATCGGCATACCTCACTCATCACACTGCTTTGGAGTTTCACGGATTTGCCAATCAAGTTTTTTACGAGGTCTATGTCGCGTCCATTCCGAAATTCCGGGACTTTTCGTTCGAGGGTGTAACCTACAGGAGGGTCGTGCCGAAGATCCACGTGGGGGTCATCGAACCTCGGAATACAGTGGGCATCAGGGTGACTGATCTGGAACGCACGGTCATAGACAGCATCCGCGATGTGGAGAAGATAGGGGGGGTCGACGAACTACTGAACTGTCTTGGCGCAATTCCCTACCTAGAAGAGAGCAAACTCAAAATCTACCTGGACGCCTACGGAGTGCAGGCGCTCTATCAGAAAGCGGGATTTTTGCTGGAGAAGTTCGTCGAGCAACTGCAGTTGAGCCAAGAGTTTGTCGAGTACTGCCGAAGCAAGGCTGGAAAGAGCACAAGGTACTTCTTGGCAGAAGCAAAGAAGGACGGGATGTATGTCAGAGAGTGGAGGCTTGTTGTGCCAGACGGGCTATTCGGTGGTGACGGTTATGGGGGTGGCCCCCTTGTATAGATATGATGTGGTCAATCTCGGACGAAAAGCTGAGGAACTAGGTTTTGTCAGAGATACGCTGGAAAAAGTGTACCGCCTCGCAGACATCCTCGAACACCTCAACACCCATCCGTTTCTCAGCGAGAGTCTAGCTCTAAAGGGAGGCACGGCCATCAACCTCACCATTTTCAACTTGCCTCGACTGTCGGTGGACATTGACTTGGATTACATTGTTACCGACACCAGAGAAGAAATGCTGGAAAACCGCAGGAAGATCGATTTGGCCATTGAACGTTTCATGACCGCTCGCGGTTACGCCAAAAGTCCCAAGACGAAGAATCCTCACGCCCTTGATTCCTGGGTTTACGGTTATGTCAACGCTGCCGGGAATCGAGATAACATCAACATTGAAATCAACTATTCTCTGCGCGCACATATTCTGCCCTGCTTTTCGCACCCTTGGGCAGAGAATTAGGTGGGTTTTCTGAATGGATTTTCGAGGTAGATCCGTTCATCATAGCCGGCGAACTTGAGCAGCCTCAGAACATCCGGTGGGATATCGTGAG